>Ga0214927_100002_pt1 | contig 566059 bp, 504 predicted proteins | sample Stichaenrichm16X_FD_168612 | JGI IMG/M metagenome (GOLD analysis project Ga0214927, IMG submission 168612) | Xylose enriched microbial communities from anaerobic bioreactor in Madison, Wisconsin, United States - 16X | ecosystem: Engineered > Bioreactor > Anaerobic > Unclassified | place: USA... | reverse complement strand
GAATCCAAACATAGTTCCAATTGATCATCGATAAAGTCGCCGCATTCTGTGACTGATTGGCAACGTAACCCGACACGTGAAACAAGCCGGCCGTAATCAAGCCGCCAATTCCCAGACCAAAGTTAACCCCAAAATCATCCGTTGAAGCTAAAATACCTTCTGCCTGAATCCCCATGCTGGCACCGTATCGGATAGTGTCGGCAATCATAATTGAGACTAGACCGATGATAATGCCGTTTCCAATTGAGTTAATAAAGACACCGGCAAACAAAACCAGCAGCCATTTACCATACACGCCGGCAGCGATAATCGCCTGCCCGGTTAAAGCAATCAGGATCCCATGTAACATCGTTTTCTTCTTACTTTGGTGATCAGTCAGTCTAATAATCATTAACACGCCAATTAACGCTGCCAAAGTAAAGCCATTTGCCCAGGGAACCAGACCTTCATTGCCAAGGGTGTACTTGAAGTAATAGATGGTCGTCTGATTCTTAATCGCCGTGACCAGCCAATACATAAAGATCACGATCGACATGATAATCCACGGCTGGTTGTGGGCTAACATGTTCAAAACAACCTTGACCGGTTGGTGGGCAATGTGTGGATTGGAGAAGCGTTCACGCACGTGCACGAAGGTGTTGATAATCAAAAATAGTGAAATGATTCCAAACACGATAATCGTTCCCAGAAACCCCATCTGCTGGTTGCCGTGGCCGAATAGCCAAACTAAAGGCAGTGTGAAAACTGCCACGATGATTTGGACTGAACTGCCAAAGAACTGGCGGATAACCCCAAGCAGTGTCAGCTCACGAGTATTCTGTGACATCGTCGGCAGAATTGAAGTGATTGGCAGATTAACGGCAGTGTATAAGAACCCCAGACCAAGATAGGTCACGTAAGCCCAAATCAGTTTGCCGCCATAGGAGAAATTCGGTGTGACAAACGTCAGAATCGCAAAAGCCACGTAAGGCACCGAATACCACAGAAAGAACGGCCGACTCTTACCAAATCTTGAATGGGTGTGGTCAATCATGATACCGATGATAAAACTTTCGACGACATCAGCTACTCGGGCGACCACAAACAAGATGGCGACCGCACTGGGTGTCAAACCATAGACATCGGTGTAAAAAAACAGCAAATAAGTCGTCATCATTTGAAAAATCAGGTTGTCAGCGGCATCGCTTAACCCATAGCTGATCCGTTCAGGCCACCTGGTTGACCATTCAGCACTCGACTTCAAGATTGTCACCGCCTTTCGTTAGGAATTAAAACATCTAAACTAATTGTACGCAACTTCGCTTTTTCCAACAATCAAATGCACGTTAAAAATTTGAATGAAGACAAAAAGAAAGCCCTGCTCGCATACAGGACTTTCTAAGGGAATTTTATATTTCATATTGAGGGGTAATTCTTATTCAATTCATATTGAGGGGTATTTCATGAAGTTAAGAATCTTGTCAATCTTGTTGGGTATTTCTTAGTAATTATTTGAGGGGTGAATATTATATTGTGATACGCTAGTAAATCCGATTATTCTCCATGGCATCAGTCCTTTCAATGAGTTAGTGAGTTCCAGCGCTCGGTCTTGAATTAACTCGGTACTTGGTTTTAGTAGCAGCTCCAGACCACAAATCTTTGATGCTGGTTGGAACCGTATGCGTATTTAAACTTGGGTTTTAAAAGGGTCTTTTTTGACATGTACAGTTCATCCTTCCTTTCGCATAGACAGTCATCTGGGAGCTGATTAGAAATCATATTAGGGGTTTGGTTTGATGTGCTTGCTTGGTGTTTCCCTCCTCTCTTATTTGATTGTCTATAGATTACCTCAGCCAACTTAAACGAAGCTTAAATGGCTAAAATTTATTTGATTTTTTTATTCAACTGATAAACCGCCAGTGTAATGAGTTGATTGGCTGGTGTAGACACGCAGGGTGTAAGTACCTTTAGGAGCGCTGAATGACCCAGTTGCGGTACCAGAAGATGCGTTAATCGTCTTGTAAAGGCTGCCGTCTTTGTAGATCTTAATTTGGAACGGCTTGGAGCTGGCTGAACCGTCAGATTCGTAGGTGTTAATTGAGTATTTGACAGTCACATTTTTATTAGCGTGCTTATTTTGGACAGTTGGTTTAAACCCGGCATTTTCACTCTTATAAGCTGAACCGGTTAGCCTTGGGGCTCGTTGATCAAACGTAGTCGCAGTGGCTGTACTATTCGTTGTCTTAGCTGGGGTCGTAGTTTTGGCAGGAGTTGAATTATTCGCCTGCTGATTGCTGCTCGAATTTGACTTGGCTGGCGTAGTGGTTTGGTTTCCGGTTTTGGCCGGTGTGGTTTGCGTTTTGGCTGGCGTTATCGTTGCAGCTTTATTCTGATCCGTCTTCTTAGCAGCTTGATCAGTGTTACTCTTGGACTGGTTGTTCGATTGGGTCTTATTGCCATTAGCTGTTTGGCTGTTGGTATTTGTTTTACTAGCTTGTTGAGATTGTGGGGTTGGGGTAACGGCAGCGTTGGCAGTTGCGCCAGTCACTGCACTCGTTGTGAAGATTCCCATTGCGGCACCGGTTGCGTATAAGATTGTTTTTAAGTTCATATTGATGATCTCCTTTTTGGTTTCATTTTTTAGTGAATCGATTTTGTTAAGTTGAAATGTTCGTTGAAGTGCTGCTTGATGATTTACCTGCGTTTGAATGGTTGATGTGGCATTGGCATTGCTCCCTTCGTTATTGATTGTCACTAGATTATCGTTGGCAGCTTAAACGCAACTTAAAAACGCAAACCAAGTGACAAAGTTGCACTTTCCTTAACAGAATCGCAAACCTTTTTAGAGAGTTGTAAGTTTTGAACAAAAAAGTGTGCGCCAATAAGCAGCTTCCCTTATACACTGGAAGCTGCTTATTGGCGCACAGTTCTACTAGATAACATTCAGACGCAAATCGAGACAATCAGTACCAACTGGGCTTGTCCCCATCCGTATTCGGTTGGTTGACACCCAAAGAGTGGCGAATTGCCTGACTTGGATGGTTAATCAACTTAACAACCAAGTCGGCAATACTCTTCCGCGAGACTTCGGTCCCTTTGAAAGGCTCACCTTTTTCGGTGGTTTCGTAACTCACAATGTCTTTATTCGATAACCAGGCTGGCCTGATAATCGTGTAGTCCAAATCAGAATTTTCGACTACCTTGGCCGCTGCGGTGTACGGCTCAAGATAGCCACCGTCGAGCTGCTGATGGTTCCATTTGCCAAAAGCACCGGGAACTTCGTCATAGATTCCCAAGGTCGAAATCCAAATCAAACGCTGAACGTTGGTCCGATCGATGGCGCCGACAACTGCTTTCGCCTGATCTTCAATGTTTTTGCCGCTCAAATTTGCGTAAACAATATCAATGCCGTCGAGGGCTTTGATGATTGCCTGTCGATTGGTGGCATCCCCTTCAATGACGGTTTCACGTTTGGGATCAGCGACCGTGATCCGGTTCGCCTGCCGCAGAAACAACGTTAACTGGTGATCTGTTTCATCGAGCAATTGTTTTTCGACCAATTTTGCAATTTGCCCATTAGCACCTAAAATCAATACATTTGCCATAAATGATTTTCCCCTTTTCAATTAGGATTCAACTCCACTGTAACAAATTTCAAACAAAAACGGGTCGCAAATGTGCGATCCGTTCAAGATTTCTCTATATTACATATCAGTTGCTGTGAGCCCATTCAAAAGTTTCATATCTTCGGCACTAATCGTAAAGTCTAATTGGGTATTATTTTCAATATGGTTCTTGTGAGTTGCCTTAGGTAATGGAAGCACGTCATTTTGCAGAACAAACTTAATGGCTAATTGCGCGACGCTCACCCCGTATCTGTCAGCAATCTTTTTAATGTCTAAGTTCTCCAGAATGCCGCCGGTGGCAAGTGGGGAATATGCCTCCACCAAGATATCATTATCTTTGGCAAATTGGGTTGTTTCAGGCTCGGTGTAGCCGACGAAGTAGCGAATCTGATCCACCATCGGCTGAACATCAGCATGAGCCAAAATGTTTTGAAGATCATGGACATTAAAATTGGAAACCCCAATTGCCTTCACTTCACCACTGGCATAAATATCCTGCATGGCTTTCCAGACTTCCACATTGGCTTCATCATAGTTGGTCGATCCCCGTTCGCCCCATGGCCACGGAGCATGAATCAGGTACAAATCCAAATAAGATAGGTTCAAGGCCTTCATTGTTGAACGAAAATCCGCAATCGCCCCGTCATAGGACTTGGTTGCGGCTGGTAATTTTGATGTTACGAAGACGTTTTCCCGGTCCACATCCGAATCAAGAATTGCCTCGCCAACGCTCTTTTCATTTCGATAGGCTTTTGCAGTATCAATGTGACGGTAGCCAGCCTGAAGGGCCGTGCTGACAGCGTCGTAGGTGTCTTGGCCGCCTGGAATCTGCCAGGTACCGAAGCCCACTTTGGGAATTTTAATGCCATTATTTAATTCATAGGTATCAGTTAAAATCGACATCCAAATGCCTCCCTTTACTTTTTAGAGTAGTTATATTATGGGCTAATCAGGTGAAAAAAGTAAGCAAAAAGCTTTCAGAACTGGTATTTTGAGCTTATAAATAAAAATAGCATTCAAATTCGTCAATGAATTTGAATGCCATCTTAGCTTATCTCTGCGGCAACGTATAGTAAAGCTTCAAAGTATCGCCATACCTAGCTGTTGTGTTGGCGGCAATCGTCGCCTGCTTGTTGAAGTAATAAATTGGTGTAGTCATCGTACCGTCGGCATTCTTCACCGAAACGCCGGTCAAGGAAGCCAGTTTGTTAGGGTCTGCAAACAACGCGTTATCAAAGACTTTGGCTGGCACGATTCCCTGGGTTTGACTTGAGAAAATCGTCATCTGGGCGTCTGTCAAAATCGGATAGGTATTGCCCACTAGCTGGGATGGGCTAATTTGCTGACCAGTGTTGGTCAAATAATAGGCAACCGGTGATAGAAAGTTGGCCTTGATCGGATCCACGTAGACCAGATAGTCCTCTGATCCAACGGTGACATTTGCCGGTTGATTGGTTGGGCTTTGGGTGGCACTGATCTTATACCCGGTTGGCACGTTCTTGGTGGCCACATCACTTAGTTGAGTGCTGTTTTGGAGAATATCCCCCAGCTTGGCTCCATCGGTCATGTTAGCCCCGGCTTTTAGATCTGTCTTTTGGATAATCCATGTGTAAGCCCCAACGGACTGGCCGGCTGGGTTTACATAGTTAATCTTGACGCTGTTATCTTTAGTTGCCTGTTGGGAATTAGGAGCTGCCACGCCACCTGAATAGACCCAGCCGACAATCGCGGAATTTTTATCATCAATGACTTTATAGTATAAATATTGTTCGCGCGTCTTAACAGCCGCATCAGTAATTGTAAAGGTGTCATTGGCGCTATAGCTGCTCATGTCAACTTGTTTGGCCTTATACCGTGACCATTTGGGATCCACCCACAGCGTGTATTTCTGTGGATTGGTCAACGTGTAGCCGGTCTTTTGCAAAGGTAAATTCGCATTTGCCATCGTGTTGGCCGGATTCAAGCCGCCGGCAAAGGTCCCGTTTACTCGCCCGCCATAGATCCAACCACGGTAAACACCATTGAATGAAACAACCTTATAGTAAACCGCACCCCGATTAGTCGTAGCGACCCGGTAAGCCCGGAAATACTGGCTGGAAAGCTTGGAGCTGCCATATCGCTGCAACGTATACTTAGACGCAATCATCCGGGCACCGCGCAAGGTACCCGCTTTGGTGTAGAGCGCATTCGTCCCGTTGGTCGTCACGTTACGGTTCTGCGGGGCTGTCTGCATCACTTGGTTGGATGTGATTCTCGCATATGATTTGGCACTGGCATCAGTGGTTGTTAATTCAACTGCGGCCACTACCGCGATTGCTGCCAGGCCAAGATACAATGATTTTTTGAAACTCAAAATCATGAAATTCACTCCTCAATATCCTTTTGTCGCACAATTTGTATTAAGTAAATATTACCATTTTGCAATTTAATATGGTACTGTTCTCGGGGGAATTAACCAAATCGACTCGCGGTTGTAACTCAAGGGACACAAAAAGTTGGAGACGAACTCCAACTTTTTTGATGGTCTTATTTAGTTTGATATCCGCGCACAACGACTAAGTGACCGTCAATTTGAAAAACTAATTTCTTGTTGGCTGTGACATAGTCACCGTTTTTCAATTGATAGCGCGTCGTTAAGTTGTGGTGGACCAGTCGCTTAACCTTAAGTGGGGTCCAACGTTTGTAGGTTTTGAATTTACCAGTCAGATTAACATGCTTGTATGCGTGAATGCCTTTCTTGCTGATCACTATAATATTGTGGCTGCCCTTTAACGATTGATAATAAACATTCACGACAAATTTTCGGTTGGCAGTGATATAGCCGATCTTACCAGCCATCTTCTTACCATGATTGACATCTCGAACCTTGTATCGTAGGGCACCGTTGCTGGAGCGGGCGTAGCCGATGACCACAAACATCGGCCGAGCAGTTCGGGCGACTTTGGGATAAGTCGCCAATCGTTGTGATTTCTTGAAAGTTGGGTGCTGATACAGATAGATTCGCTTGGTTGCGTACACCGCAGCACCTTTCACAGCTGCGTAATTGGGCAGCCCCGTGCCGTTTGAATCAGTTGGATTAGTCGGATTCCAAGCGTTATTTCCACCGTTGTTATTCGTCGGATTGGCATTGTTGTCTGAAGTATTCGAGGATGGGGCCTGGCCGCCACCGCCGTTAGGGTTTCCGGGAACCGTTACCTGGATGGTTTTACTGATGGTTCGGCGGACAGAATCTGAATAGACCGCCTCGTAGGTGTAGGTGACGTTATAAACACCCGGGGTACTGGTATCCAACGTCCCATCAGCGTTGATCCGACCATTATCAGAAGCTATTTTAACATTATCTTTGGTCACAGGGACTTCTGAGGCCGAACCATTCTTTTCCTGCTTTGGGTCAAACAAAGTTACGTGATCAAGTGGAGCCCACTTTGCCCCGCGATTGACGGTGGCATTATCAGCTACCAGTACTTTTACAACCTGCCAGTTAATACCGCCGATGCCATTGTGGCCAAGAACGTCTCTCATATACTTAAAGTAATCTGGGTTACCGGGAGTATTTGATCCCTCGTAAGCATTAAATGATTCATATGTTAACAATCGACCGTTTCTCCAAACAGGGGCATAGCCATGACTGTATAACATATCCAAGAAGTTTAATGATTGTCCCTTTTCATCAGTTGCGACCATTTTATTGCCATCAACAAAATATGTTCCGCCTGTCCAAAGAGATGAATCAGAAGTGCCGAACGGCGTGTTCAAACTACTAAATGTAATGTCACGAGCCAAATCAAATTTTGGCATTAATGATTGAATATCTTTTGCCTGCTGATAGTACCCGTCCTTATCCAAATAAGTGATTAAATACTGGCCTTTTTGAAAATCTGAATAGGTATCCGGATCGATTTGTTCTGCTAGTCTAACTACTAGATTCGTACCACCAGTCCAATACTGCTCGCCTTCGTAAACTTGGAATGCAGTCCCCTTTTGATAATTAATAGAATCCAAATTGGTAATCTTGAGGGGCATTGATATATCCACCCACTGGCCAGGTGCGAGAGTCACATAGGCATTAGCCATGTGGGCACCATTTGCCCAGAAATTAACTTTTTGCTTTGCCTCGTCACTATTGCTCGTAACATCGGGCTTCAAATCTTCCTTTTGTTCTTCTACGATTGGCCTTCCAATTTGATTCAACGGAATATTCTCAGGATACCTGAAAGCCCGTTGAAATGAGATGTCTTTAGTGCCATCAGCGTTGGTATTCTTTAAGTACATATGTTCAATAATTTCAGGAGACCCAGCATCCTTATATTTTTGATAATCAATTACTGATTGACGACCATTTGTTCCATCTTGTAAGGCTCCATTAGACGAATAATTGGACTTTTCATTACCAACAGTCACATAAACATAGTGTTCCAATCCAGCCGGAGTCCCGCCAGTTCCGCTAGTTCCGCCACCAATTGTAGGCGTCATTTGTGGATTAGCACCATTGTAAATGACAGAATTGGCATCCACCTGAGCGTTTCCAAGTGACAATACAGTGAACCCCGCCAAAAGCATCAAAACGGAGATACCAACCAATCGAACTAATTTGTTAATCATGAAATGCCCCCTCGTATAACACAAAACAATTGGCTTCATTTACTTTTTAATTATATCAGTTGGTTAAAGAAATGGCATATAATAATGACCTCTACACAATAAAAAGCATTCCCCAACAGGAATGCCTTCACCACATTTATGAATTAGAAACATCAACAACCTTAACATGATCCTTCTTATAAGCAACGACAACCACCACAATGTTGATTAATACCAAAAGCGTGGTCATCAAGAAAACGTATCGATAGTCCAAAATCCCGGCAACCCCCGACGCCAGCATGGGGCCAACAACCGCGCCCATGGCTTGGAAGGACTGGTTGTAACTAAAGATTCGGCTCACCGAACGGGCCGGCGCCTCCAGTGTCATGACGGTTTGAGTAATCGGCAGCAGGGCCGCATTGGCGATCCCAATCAAGAATCGCAGCACTCCCAACATCACAACTGTAGTCACAAAGAACATTGGGAAGAAGACGACCGCCGAGAAGATTAGCCCAGCCAGCAGGATTCGTTCAGGCCCGATATGATCGCCCAGCCTACCTAGATAAGGTGCGGCAAAAATCGTCGCAATCCCGGGCAGTGCCGCGATCACCCCACTGGTAAAGGCTACGTTTCCATGACTATGCATTAATTCTTTGACAAACAAACTAATAATTGGGTTGATGGAGGTCGTGGCAGCCATGACCAGCATTGATGAAATGATCATTGCCCAGACCACGCGCTTGTGAGCAATCCCTCGAAAAGCATCCTTCATTCCCGTCTTGGCACCCTTTTTAATTGGGGTGAAGTCTTCTTTAACAAAGAACCAAGTCGACAGTGATGCCAGAAACATCATGAACCCAAACATATAAAATGGCAGCCGGTAGCCAAAAATACCGGATAGGTATCCGCCAATAATCGGTCCAATCAGTTGCCCACCGACATTTCCGGTCGTCAAAGTTCCCATCGTCTTACCGCTGTCTTCAGTTGGAACTTCACTGGCAATCAGCGCGTAAGCATTATTGATATATCCCGAGAAAGTTCCCTGGATAAAACGAATAATGATCAGGAACCAGACATTTGGCGACAACCCTGTCAGTGTGGCACTAATCGTCATCCCGATCGCCGCTCTCAGCAGCATTGGTTTTCGACCGGTTTTATCAGCCAGATTTCCCCACATTGGCGAGACAATCGCCTGACTCAGGAACACGCCTGAGAATGCCAGCCCAGCATATAATGTTAACTGCCACTTGGGGAAGTTGCCCATCTCAGAGATAAAGAGCGGTAGAAACGGCATTGACATACTCGCGCCGGCACCGGTGGCAAAGTTGCCGAACCAAAGCGCCCACATGTTTTTCTTCCATTGTGGTGTTTTCGATTTCATCATTTTTCAAGACCTTACTAAATTCGAATTTTAGATACAAAATTCATTATAGCCATTCTCATTGTATGTGGCAATTATCATTAATACCATGACGCATTTACCAACGAGCTTTCTCAAAACCATTCAAAATGGTGAATGGTATAATATACGCAAACTATTTTTAAGGAGAAAACGAATGGACAAATTAGATCGCAAAATTTTAAATATCATTCAAGAAGACGGCCGCGCATCCATCAAGAGCATCGCTGAAAAATGTTTCATCTCCGCGCCATCCGCGTCCGTTCGTCTGCAAAATCTTGAAAATCACGGCTTCATCAACGGCTATACTGCCAATGTCAATTACGAAAAGTTGGGCTATTTGATCAAAGCATTTGTCCGAATTGACGTGAGTTACGTTGAAATGCCTAAGTTTGTTGACTTCATTTCAAAAATTCCCAATGTGGTGGAATGCAACTACATCACCGGAGACGCCTCGGTTCAGCTGAAGGTTTTCTACAAAACCATGACCGAACTGAATGAATTCAACGCGTCTCTTAAAGAGTTCGGCTACAGTCACACAAACGTTGCCTTCACAACGAATATTGGCCCTCGCCCACTCAAACTGCCGGAAGACGACGAATAGTCAAGAGCTGCAAAAAGTTTTTTATTTTCATAGGCAAACCGGCAATCCTGCCTTTTTTTCATGAAAAAATAATCAAAATCACAAAATCATCTGAAAACTTCCTCTCTAAAATGCCCGATTTAGACACCGTGGTGTTAGTATAATGACAAATTAATTAGAGGCCTCTAATTTGATTCATCATTAACAACAGAGAGGAAGTTTATTCATGCAAAAAACAGAAGTAACTGAAAACGCAGACGGCACCCGCCGCTCCTTGAGCAACCGCAACGTTCAGATGATCGCTATCGGAGGCACGATTGGAACCGGGTTATTCTTAGGTTCCGGGACCACCATCAGTAAAACCGGCCCATCAATTTTATTAGTCTATTTAGTGTTAGGTATCTTTTTCTTCTTAATGATGCGTGCCATTGGTGAAATGCTTTATTCAGATCCGTCACAACACACATTTGTCTCATTCATTACCCGATATTTAGGACCCACCGTCGGCCACTTTACCGGCTGGACCTACTGGCTGGGGCTTTCATTTTGTGCCATGGCAGAAATTACCGCCATCTCTACATATGTCCAGTTTTGGTTCCCAAATATCCCATCGTGGCTGATTCAAATTGTGTTCTTAGGAACGCTGGCAGCTGTTAACTTAATCGCCGCCAAGGTCTTTGGTGAGGCTGAATTCTGGTTCGCCTTAATCAAAATCATCGCGATTGTCGCTTTAATCGCCACCGGGGTCTTCATGATGTTCACGCACTCGACCACCCCACTTGGCCACGCTTCCGTTCAAAATATTTTCCATAACTTCTCAATGTTCCCCCATGGCGGCTTGAGTTTTATCTCTGCCTTCCCAATGGTCTTCTTTGCCTTTCAAGGAATTGAATTTGTCAGCATTACCATCGGCGAGGCCGAAACGCCGCATCGAATCATCAAAAAAGCCGTTAACGAAACGCTGCTGAAAATTTTGATCTTCTACTTCGGCGCTTTAATCGTGATCATGGGAATCATCCCATGGACCCATTTGACGCCTGCCAGCAGCCCATTTGTTCAGGTCTTCAAATTAGCCGGCTTCCCGGCTGCAGCCGCCGTCATTAACTTTGTTGTTTTGACGTCAGCTTCATCTTCTTTGAACAGCTTCATCTTCTCGGCTGGCCGTCACTTCTATCAGCTGGCAACTGAAACGCCCAAGGACAGCTTTATGAACCGCCATTTCGCCAAGATTTCTAAAAATGGGGTTCCAGCCGCTGCGATTGGCTTTTCCGCACTGTGCCTCTTGATTACCCCGTTGATGAGTCTCACCAACGCCACGGCTTCAGTCTTTACGATCGTTGCCGGTTCTTCAAATGACATGTATATCCTGGTATACGCCTTGGCAATGATGGCTCATCGGAAATACCGTGAATCCAGTGACTTTCTGCCAAATGGCTTCAAAATGCCTTGGTACAATTTCACCAGTCCACTCACCATCGCTTTCTTCGCCATTATCTTTGTGACCTTGTTCTTCATCCCACAAGATATTATCGGTGCGGTCGGTGCCATCATCTGGACAGTTGTCTTCGGCGGTGTAACCTACCTGCATCAACGCAGTTTGGCGGTTGCCGAAGCTCAAAATGATTAATTGAAAAATGGCATCGGTGTTTATTTCATATTTGTCGTCAAAATAGTCTATTCAAACTAATTGTCAAAGGGTCCGAACATCATCAAAATGGTGTTCGGACCCTTTTGCGTCCTGTGCTTAGTTGCTCATTCCCATTACCAAACCGGCAACGTACGGGATCAGCCAGAACAGCCATACAAGTAAACTGAACTTGTGGAAATTGCGTTTGGACTTTTCACTTCCCAGCCATAAAACGTAACCAGCCCACAGAAAATGAAAGGCCATCAGAGCAATTGCGGCTAAACCAGTTGCCAAATGCAGGACAGGCGTGGCAGCCCCCGAGGTGTTGGCGATTGATGACATGATCGTTGTCCCAGTGGTGTCAAACACCAACCCAAGGCCAAACAATAGTAGGTGGCGCAGTTTAAGCGCGTCCGACTTTCGTTCAGAGAACACGCCAATTGTATAAAAGACCAGCGCCATTGTGATGGTGATGATTGCGACGATTAATTTGATATCCATGATGAATTCCTGCATAAATTTGAGTTGTTTTTTTTGGCAGTGACATCGTGTCATCTTTCTTAACTAAAAAATGGAACCTTTAGTTTCGAGGCTCCATTGAATGGTTGCTAACGCTGATGATCTCGTCGGAAATCAACCAGCTCATGCGTGATTTCTTTGGTACTTGGATAAATTTTTCGATAAATTTGATGTAATTGACGATACTTTTCCACGTTATCCGGCTCAGGTAAAAAGACATCTTTGAACTGGATAAAGGTCTTGGCACACTCGGGGATGTCATGATACCAGCCCAGACCAACCGCAGCCAGCATGGCAGCTCCCAGTCCGGGCCCCTGTTCATTTTGCAGGGAGACCACTTTGACATTGAAAATATTGGCCTGGATCTGCTGCCAAAGGGGACTCTTGGCCCCGCCGCCAATCGAGATGACTGTCTCAAATTGGTTTCCTTTCGCCTCATACAAATCCAAAATATCTCTGAAGGAAAAGATAATTCCCTCCAATACGGCGCGAACAAAATCGTGGCGCTGATGGATTCCGTCAATGCCGATAAAGCTGCCGCGGATGTCCGCATCGGCGTATGGCGCCCGCTCACCAACAATGTACGGGGCAAAGAGCAACCCATTAGCGCCGACTGTTGATTTGGCGGCACTATCCACGACTGCAGTAAAGTCCTCGTTTTCGGCAAAGGTCTTTTTGAACCAACTCAGTGAAAATCCCGCGGCCAAGGTGACGCCCATTGAGTAATAGGCATTGGGAATGGCATGGTCCTCGTATTGAATCACGCCATCATAATTGGTTTCCTTTTCGGGTTCATATTTTAAAATCACTCCGGAAGTTCCAATGCTGGAGAGCACCTTTGTGGGTCCGTCAATGCCGGCACCCACTGCGCCACAAGCATTATCAGCACCGCCGCCAAAGGTTTTGGTGTGGGTGGATAATCCAGAATATTCTGCGTACCACTCATTAATATTCCCCGTCTCATCAATGGATCTGACTAATGGCGGACAAATTGTCTCGGGAATATCAAATGCATCTAAAATCTCCTTGCTCCATTGCTGTTTGTCGACATCAAACATCACGGTTCCGGTTGCGTCCGAGTAATCAATCGCCAATTGCCCAGTCATTCTGAACCTTAGGTAATCCTTTGGCAGTAACATGGTTTTGGCATTCTGAAAGATCTCGGGCTGATTTTCTTTTACCCACAACAGTTTGGGCAGCGTAAACCCTTCCAGTGGCTTGTTATGGGTGATGTCGACGAACCGACTACCCATTTTGGCCATGATTTCTTGGCGTTGTTGGGTGGAACGAGTGTCATTCCAAAGCATGGCTGGACGCAGGACTTCATTATTGTCATCGAGCAAGACGAGTCCATGCATCTGACCGGAATAACTGATACCGACAATTTGGTCGGGGGTGAGCTTATCTTTTAAAATGAGTCGAACAATTGAAACGGTCGCGGCACTGACCCAGTCTTCGGGGTCTTGTTCCGCGTAACCCGGTTGTGGCTGTTGTAGTGGGAAATCCATTCCTTCCTGGGCAATGATTTCACCAGTCCGACTCACCGCTGTTACTTTAACAGAACTGGTGCCTAGATCGACACCAAGTACGCATTCAGTCATATCTTCTCCTCCTCGAAAAAAATGAGAATGGAAAATTAATCCCATTCCCATTAATTGTTGTATTTGATCAGGATGTTACTTTAAAGTCTGAATGATGTAATGGTTAATTGTATCTTTAATCTCTTCAAGATGATCCGAATGAGTTGCATCGCGAAGATCTTTTTGAGTTTTATCCAGTGAATAATTTTCAAGATCTGCCATACTTGCTTTTCCAGATTCAATATCTGCACCAATTCCTGAGTCAAATGAACTATAGCGGTTTTTAACGATGTCATCAAGGACGCCGTCGTTTTTCATTGCAACAGCAACTCTCAAGCCGGCTGCAAAGCTATCCATTCCGACAATGTGGCCATAGAACAAGTCATTTGGTTCAAATGAAGAACGTCGTGGCTTGGCATCAAAGTTCAATCCGCCGCGAGGTCCAATACTACCATTTTCAACAACTTCAGTCATTGCCGCTGTCGTCTCGTATAAGTTTGAAGGGTATTCGTCAATGTCCCAGCCGATCAGCTTATCACCTTGGTTGGCATCCAATGAGCCCAGCAAACCGGCTTCTCGAGCAACTCGGATTTCGTGTTGATAGGTATGGCCGGCCAAGTTCGCGTGGTTACCTTCCAAATTAAGCTTGAAGTCTTTATCAAGGCCATATTCTTTCATAAAGGCAATCGTAGTGGCAGCATCAAAATCATATTGATGAGTGGTTGGTTCCTTTGGCTTTGGTTCAAGCAGCATTTGTGCATCAAAACCAATTTCGTTGGCGTAGTCTTTAGCCATATGGAATAATTTGGCAGCATGTTCTTGTTCACGTTTCATATCAGTGTTCCAAAGTGATTCATAACCTTCACGGCCGCCCCAGAATACGTAGTTTTCCGATCCGACACGCTTACCAATTTCCAAACTGTGCTTTAATTGAGCTGCTGAGTAAGCAAAAATGTCAGCATATGGTGAAGTACCGGCACCCTCAACAAAACGGGGATTGGTAAATAAGTTGGATGTGTTCCAAAGCACTTTCATTCCAGAAGTTTTTTGGTTTTCAACGATTTTGTCAACAACCTTGTCCAGGTTTCTATTGGTTTCGCGGAGCGTATCGCCTTCGGGAGCTAAATCCCGGTCGTGGAAGCAAAGAAAGTCAACGCCTAATTTATCATAAAATTCAAATGCGGCATCCACTTTAGCCAACGCTTGATCCATTGGGTCAGTGTACTTGTCATATGGGCGAATAGCCGTTCCATCACCAAACGGATCGACTAACCGTTGGTCAAATGTGTGCCAATAAGCGACCGCAAAGCGTAACCAATCACGCATTTTCTTACCACCAACGACTTCATCCGGATTATAATATTGAAATCCTAATCCTGATTTTTTCTCTCCGGTACCGACATACTTAATTTTATCTACGTTCCAATAACTCATAATAAGCAAGCCTCCAGGTTTTATTAGTTAGTTAGTTCAATCAACCAACTTACATTTTAAATTTACCATGTCGCAAATACTTTTTCAAGCTCTTTTAAAATATTTAAATCCATCCAGCCGTTTTTTAACACCGAACCTCGTTAAGAGAAAACGAATGTGTTGAATGAATGTTCTTTTAAGTGAGCCTCGTATGTTTTGCCCTTAACATCAATCGAGATGTCTCGATCATGGTTCATACTATTAGACATCACCACAATGACACTACCATCGGTATTCTCATAAGCAGTTGCTTCCCCAGCAGCGTGGCCGCCATACGAAAGCAAGTGAGCACCTGGTCGAACGTAATGTGCGTAATGCTTCATAACGTAATATTCAGGGTTATAGGTCGTCTGACCAGTCTTTGAATCAACCGAAATCATGCTGTTCTGTAACCAACCCCACGTGCTTTCACCATCTTGTAAGACAGAATTCCAATACATATAAGCGTTCACACCATTACTGATATAGTGACGGAATAAGTTAAAGACGTATTCCCCATAAGTCCAAGTATTGTTACCATTACCACATTCAGATTCTGACTGGAAATAGTTCAATTCCGGGAATGCTTGTACAGTCCGTTGAAGGACAGACTTACCTGCCCATTGATAGGTAATCCCTTTAATATACCGATAAGCAGCGGGATCTGAAAGAACCGTTTCAGTAATAACTGGATAGTCGGTGGTTTCATCCTTGGTCATTTCAGTATCTTCGAGCGGCGAGTTGATAGTTCCTAACCAGATGTCGGTATTCAACCCTGCTTTTTCAAAAGTTGGCCCAAGGTAATTCTTGATGAAGTCACGTAACTCCTCACCAGTCCAGTAGCATGAAGGAAATTTCTGATCTCGTTGAGGCTCATTTTGTGGGAACAGTTGGCTAATGTGAATTCCTTCAGTCTCATATGCCTGAATGAACTTTACAAAGTAATTCGCATATGCTTGTTGAGTCTTCTTATCATGTTTCAAGATTCCATAATTGTACACGGGTTTTGTCTTCATCCATGTAGGCGGGCTCCATGGTGAAGCGGAAAAGACGATGTCTGGATTCCGTTTTTGGGCAGCTTTGATATATGGAATTAAGTATTTCTTATCACGCTCGATGGAGAAATCCTTTAACTCATAATCGCCAGGTGTTTCATCTAATGAATACCAATTCAAAGCATAGTCACTGGCACCAACGGGGATCCGGCAAATTCGATAATTTTCACCCTCTCCGGGTTTGAACAAATCGTCCAATATCTCGTTACGCTTTTCTTCAGATAGGCTTTGTAGTGCTTGCCAGCCCAACTCGTTAAATGTTTGACCAAAGCCCCAAATTTCTTGACGTTTCTCGATGCCAACTTCGAGATTATTATGGAGCTTCTCACTCGTGGTGCTCAACTGACTCTCAACCAGTTTTGAATCTTGAGTACTTTCAATTTGTGTAGCAGTCATAAACGTTTTCACCTCTATCGTATATTTGTCCTTACATTAATTAGAGTAATCCTTGGTTCATAAGGACTAAGGGCCAAGGATTGTTAAAACTGTCCTTATTTGGCATTCTCTTCTTGAACCTTAACATCACGATGTTCATTAACGAAGAGAATCATAATACCACCAACGAGGGCAAGACCTGCACATACTGGGAAGATTCCAAAATAGCTACCGTGTGAAGCTGTGACAATTGCAGCAGCCACAATCGGTCCAATAATTTGTGAACCAGTATTGGCCAAGTTCAGGATTCCTAAATCCTTAGCAGCTGTTTGTGGGTTTGGTAATACTTCTAGGTTAAGTGCCTGGTCGACCGCGAAGAAAATTCCCATTCCTAATCCGGCAAGCAATCCATAAACCACCATAGTCCAAGGATTATTACTTAACATCGGGAAGGCCACCCCAACAGCAACCAAGAATGCGGCAATAAATACCGGGATCTTTCGGCTCTTCATCCAATCGGATACAGGTCCAGCAGTAATTGACATGATAATCGCAGTTACCATCAGCATCATGTTGATGATGGAAATGTACTTCTGTTGGCCACCCGTATTTAACTGAATGTAATCACTCAAAATGTACAATTGGTAACCCATAATTGCTGTAGTTGCAGTGTTAATCAACAATTTTCCAAATAGAGCTAAGTAAAAATCTTTTGCTTGATGTAACGGGAAAACAAAGTTTTGAACAACCATTCCCGCTGTAAAATGCTTCTTAGGCATTCCCAAGCTTGAAGGCTCACGAACGATAATTGCAGCAATTGGTCCTGAAAGTAATGTTAGGAAAGCCATCACAACAATACCAGTACCAACGTGGCTCAGAAATTGAGCCCCAACAACTTGACCACCATATTGTCCAATCACATATCCAAAAGCATAAATGGAAGAAATCGTTCCGCGGTTCTTAGGGGCCACTTGGTCTTGTAAAAAAGCAAGCAATGGCGCAACAATCGCATTCAAACAAACTTGATACGAGCACCAAGCAACCACCATCATTGGCACTGTCGTTACCATATTGAACCACAGCAGTGTTAATAAACTTCCAACCGATCCAGCAATTATCCACGGTGTTCTGCGACCAAACCTTGATCGCGTAATATCCGAGAATCCGCCAATAATAATATTCGCTAACGTTGCTGCGATCATGGCAGCAGAAGCAAGTAAAGCAACTACCTGAGCTTTTTCATTAGGAATAATCTGCTGAACTTTTGCTGGAAGCAAAACCCCATTAACACCCAAATAGGGTCCTAACCACAGCAGTGCGCCAATCCCAGTGGCAATCCCAATTTTAATTGGTTTCTTAGGTTGTTCACTATCCAAAACAGTGCCATGCCATTCTGGAACATTTTCATTTTGTGCCATTTTATTCACCTTTTCCGTTCATTAGAATATCTTCAATAATCGTTTGTTGTCTTAAAACAAACACTTGAAGCCGCTTACATTTTCATCAAAAAAATTAGCTGATTGCAACAATCACTAACGGTCGTCACCGCCACTTATCTTTGGTACACGAATCATCACATATGCAATTAGGTCAGAACGCTATCACCTTAAAAAGTGCATTCATTATCAGTTACTTGAAGCGCTTTCAGAAAGTTGATCCTTAATTAAGTACATGGTTAGTTTATCTTTTAAACGAACTTACCGATATGCTTGTATTTGACATTTATTGGACATTATTTGTCATCTAATATTTAAAACTGGATTTTAGTTTGCGCAAAATCGCCACAATTAGTTTGGAATATTATCGATAAACAAAAAAAGTAAGTGGGTTTCAGTTCACACATCCCACTTACTTTCACTTATGTTATATATCTATTATCAATCAGGCTCCAAATCGTCAAATAATACGATTTGATTGACTCCCTGATGTAGCTGAGAAAAAGGACCAATAATTCGCTTACTTAATCCGGTCTTTTTATCAATGCCATTATTAATAGTTAAAGCAGACCCATCTGGGTTATCAAAAACTGCATCGGCCAGACGCACTTTCCCGAGCGAACTCGTTTTCTGAACTGGAACACAAGTGTTGAACAATTCTTCGGGAACGTTGAGTTGTAACACGATATGCGAGTCTACGCTGGTTAGCTTCAACTTTGCATCCCAATTACGTAATCGGATATTGTTTTGTTCTTTCGAAAATGCATCAGCATCGCCAAGATACGCATTGTCGTTGATATAGACTGGTTGTCGGATGGTTTCAAACAACTCAACATCACCCGGTAGTCTTTGCTCAACCGCGGCAATATATTCCTTCATTGATGTTGGACTACCATCGTACTCTGCAGTTCCAATGTGATTGTCGTCTTCTGATACGCCAGTCTCGGCGACAAACAAATTGTTAAAATAACGATCATCTCCGCCATAAACACAGGCATAACCCTTTATTATAGTTGAATGTGGCTGATGGTAAGGAGTCGTCCGATTGAGGACCGACTGAATTGCCACCTCACCCGCAATGAGATTGTTAACATAATTAATGACCATTACACAGAATCATGCACACTCAAGCAAATTGCTGACTCAATCGGCTATGACTATGTATACTTATCCAAACTCTTTCAGAAAACAATCAACCTTTCGTATACTAAATACCTCAACAGTTTTCGTATTTCCAAAGCACGTGAACTACTAAAGAACACTTCATTACCAGTTACCGACATTGCCTTTAACGTGGGCTATGAAAATCTAAGGACCTTTAACCGTAATTTCAAAGACGTCACCGGGAATACACCAGCACAGTATCGCAAGTCATCCAAAGTGACTAAATATGATAAGGCGATCCAAGAGAATTACATCTCTGGATAAATCAAAAGTTGACCTTTTTGGAAGAGTATTCTTTCAATATTGGTCAACTTTTTAATATACTAACCTACTACTTGCTCAAGCAAATCACTGGCCATATTATATTGTTATTTCTGACTTGTAAATGTCAAATTATACTCATCCATGTCCAAAACCCGATGTGTCAACAATGAGCAACACCCCAAAAGCGTTGCATAGCCTGAATGGGGGATTAGCCGAATGGGTATCTTCATCCCAAGCTTCTGAGCATTATCAACGATATCATCAAACAACGTTGGAATATCTTCAATCAATGGTGAGTTCAAGTAGAGTTCTTGGGGGGCAAAACTAATTGCAACATTATAAATAACCCGCGAAATTGCATAAGTAAAATGTTTAAGTTCACTTTGAACAACTTTATCACCAGCACGATTTCTCTGTACGATATCCTCACGTGTTAAATTTTTCTGATGAGTCTGAACTTCTACTTGCTCAATAATTGCATCTTCTGAGCAAAAGTCTTCGACCTTATCATTTTTACTGCCAGTAAAATTTTCGGTAAACATCAACGAGCGGCCGATTTCTCCCGCTTCGCCATTAACCCCTCTGTATAACTGCCTGTTCAAAATAATGCCTGCACCAATCCCCTTATGAATACTAATGGCAATAATATTATTCTTATCCTTGCCGTCATTGAAATCGCGCTCATAAACACCTGAAAGATTTGCCTCATTTTCAAGAAGGACCGGTACTCGATACTTTGTGGAGTATCGTCCGACCAGATCCACACCCTTCATATCGATAAAAGGCGAATTGATCACCTGGTTATCTTGAACAATTCCATGAATGGAAAAACCAATTCCGAGTAGTCCACGCTTGGTCTGATCGTTTTGCATTGAAACTTTAATCTGATGATCAATCATTCCCAGAATTTTTTGAATATCTCTACTGCCAAGCTCAATTCTTTGATAGTAAAAGACCTCACCATTAAGATAATTGCCCATCACATGAAGGTGACGGAAACCAAGATCAAAACTGATCGTATATCCATATTGCTCATTAATCTTGACTAAGACCGGTTTCCTACCACCAACATTGGTTGATTGCCCTGAACCGACTTCCTGCAGCAGACCCTTTTTGTCTAACTCATTATACAAAGCGGATACCGTTGATTTATTTAAATTTAACGTGTGTGAAATATCAATTCGCGAAATAATACTATTGTTAAAAATTTGTTGCAGAACTAGATTCAAGTTTCGCTTATGAAGCTGCTCCCTACCCGTTGCATTAGTCATTGAATTATTCCCTCCATTTTTTATCACTAAATTCAACAATCAACCTTACTGAGCCACGAGATACCGCTATATTCTCACGAAGGCACTAATTACGATGATGACACTTCAGATTAAATACCATATTTTGGTTGTAGCATCAAAGTTGTTTTAAAAAACCAACTATCTAAATCAATTTACAATTTTCATCTAACGGTGTCAATAGTATTTTGTGAAGGCCTACATACAATTTCAATCAACTCAGCACCAATCCGCAAGATTGATTAGTAGGCTGGTGTTTACCTACTTTTGAAATTTTTGAAAATGTTCCGCCAGATATTTTGTCGTCAAGCTCCGCGGATCCTTAACCAAGTCCGCCGGCCGCCCCTTGGCGACAATCCGACCACCCTGATCACCACCACGGGGGCCCATGTCAATCAGATAATCGGCATTCGCCATTAGGTCAAGATCATGGGTAATCATCAAAACGGTGGCCCCCTGGTCAATCAACTGTGAAAAGACTTTTAACAACACATGCACATCCAGTGGGTGCAGCCCGACTGTGGGTTCGTCAAAGATAAATAACGTATCATTTTGGCGGCTCTTCATATGAGAAGTCAGCTTCAATCGCTGAGCCTCACCGCCGGATAGACTCGGAGTGGCCTCGCCCAAGTGAAGATAACCCAGTCCCATCTGCTGGAGGACTTCCAAGGTCTTCAAAATGGATTCGTCGTCTTTAAACAAGTCAATGGCGTGATCAACGTCGTAGTCAAGGACGTCAGCAATCGATTTGCCATTCCATTTAATGTTCAAAATATCCTGGTTAAACCGGCGACCTTTGCAGGTTGGACAGGTTTCAACCATGTCAGGCAGATATTGAATATCCAGCGATATTTCACCGGTTCCCCCACAAGCGGGGCAGGCCCCCTGCTTATTATTGTAGGAAAAATAACTTGGGGTATAGTGATGCTTCTTGGCATCAGGCAGCTGGGCAAACTTCTTGCGCAGATTGTCCATAATGTTGGTGTAGGTTGCCAGGGTTGACCGGGCGTTTTTCCCGACCGGAGTCGCGTCCACACTGACGATATGCTTCATTTTGCCGGGTTCAAACTTGCTAATATAACTGGGTAATGAATGCTTGTGAAACTTTGCAGTGAAGGCATCAAGTAAACCATCCAAAACGAGTGTCGTCTTACCGGCACCTGAGAACCCGGTGACGGCAATCAACCGGTTAACCGGAAATTCTGCGGTAACATCGTTTAAGTTAAACCGCTGGTTGATTGTCAGTGTCACAGACCCTTTGGCAAAAACATCGTCATTGGCAATCTTTCGGGTCACCAACTGCGCTTTCCCAGTCAAAAACGGTCCAATTAATGAATGCTGACTCTGGCGAATTTGAGCCGGGGTTCCTTGATCAATCACTTGGCCGCCATTGACACCCGACCCCGGGCCAATTTCAATGATGTAATCCGCCGCGTTAATAATCGCCGTTTCATGGTCAACGACCACCAACGAATTTCCCTGGTCAACCAGTTGGTGAAAAATCTTGATGAGACCGGCAACATTGTCAGGGTGCAGGCCGACCGAGGGCTCATCCAAGACATACAGCACTCCAGTTGTCTGAGTTCGCAACGTCCGGCCAAGTTGGATTCGTTGAAGCTCACCGGTCGAAAGAGATGCGCCAGCCCGATCCATGGTTAAATAATCCAACCCCAGGTCGATCAATGGTTGCGTTTGATTGAGCAATTCAGTCGTCAAGTTTTGGGCCAATTTCTGCATATTGTCCGGCAACCATTGTTTGATTCGGTCAACAAAGGCCGGCAGCTTCCCAAGTGGCATATGGCTGGCTTCGGCAATGTTCATGCCGTCAATCAGTTGTCCAAGACGATTGGGATTCATCCGGGTTCCGTGACACATTGGGCAGGTGAAGAAACAGTAAAAACGATTTAGCCGTTTCAAGGCAATCTCACTCTTCGTCGTTTTCATGCTGTCCTCAATGGCGTTATAGGCATTTTCGTACAATGCGTTGTCCATGTGAAAAACCCGGCCATTCTTACTGGGAATATCGATGGCGTAATGTTTCTGTTGACCATGCAGGACCATCTCTTTTTCTTTTTCTGTTAATTGGTTATAGGGCACATCAATTCTGACACCAGCCGCCTGGGCAACAATCGGCATAAAGTTTCTGCCCGGTGTTCGCCAAGCAGCAACTGCCCCATCACGGATGGTTTTGGTTTCATCGCCAATCAATCTGTCCGGATCAAGCTGTTTGGTGATCCCCAATCCTTCACACTCTGGGCAGGCACCGTCGGAATTAAAGGCAAAGTCTTCGGCACCAAACGCGTGAAACTTGACGCCACAGGTTGGACAGGTAATCACACCCATTTGGTCGCCCATGACGTCCATGGCTTCCGCAATCTTAATGGTTGGCGGGACTTGGTGGCCGTTGGGACATTTTGGCGAACCCAAACGGGAATACATCAACCGCAGCACGTTGAAAATTTCGGTCATTGTGCCGACAGTTGAACGGGCACCGGGAATAGTTGGCCGCTGCCGCAATGCCAAGGCAGATGGAATATGCTTAACCGAGTCAACATTGGCCCGGCCAACTTGGCTAATCCGTCGCCGGGTGTAGGTGGCCAGAGAATCCAAATAGCGGCGGGCACCTTCTGAATACAGAATGCCCATGGCTAAGGATGACTTACCTGAACCGGACAACCCGGAGACTGCCACAAATTTATGTAACGGAATATTGACGTTAATGTTCTTCAAATTATTCACTTTTCCACCAATCACTTCAATATGATCGGGAAGCTTACTTGCTGGCATAGGATGACTCCTTTCAAAATGGTGTTGTTTCAATTTTACCGCACCATTGGCTTTAGTGAATATAAAAAGGTCAAACCATTGCTGGCTTGACCTTGAATCATACTTAAATTGTTTTGAGTTTTCCTCTGAAATCATCGAGCGTCCTGTAACCCTTTTTGTCCATGATATCTTTGAGTTCTTTTGAAATTCGTTCAAAAATCGGTGTGCCTTCATAACCAAATGCGGTACCAATTTGCACCAAATTAGCGCCACAAAGCACATGTTCGAAAACATCCATGCCTGACTTGATCCCACCAGTCCCGATGATCGAAATTTCCGGGTTCAAACGTTGGCGAAGGGCCCGCACGTTGGCCAATGCAGTTGGCTTGACGTAATCGCCACCGAGGCCGCCAAAGCCACCCTTAGGTTTGATCACCACTGATTCGGTTTCCGGATCAACGACTAAACCGTTACCGATTGAGTTGATAACGTTGATATAAGTAATTGGGAAATCATTCAAGACTTCAGCAATCCCATTAAACTGGTTAAAGTCAAAGTATGGTGGCAGCTTCAAGCCAAGGGGTTTCTTGAAGAACTTAAAGGTTGAAGTTAAGACGTCGCGAACGGCGTCAAAATCGTATCCCACTTGCGATTTGCCTTTAACGTTTGGGCAGGAAAGATTCAATTCAGTCAATCCAGAGAATGAGCTTTCCTGGACTTTTTTGAGCATCTCAATATTTTGGTCAATTGACAAGCCGGCAATCGATAAGATCACTTGTTTACCGTTCTTGCCCTGATTTTCTTCAGCAAATTTCAAATAATAATCGATCCCATGATTGGGCAAGCCCATCGAGTTAATACTGCCCAGCGGTAATGCCTTCATGCGGGGGCTTTCGTTACCGGCCCGTTCTTCTGGTGTGGCACTCTTAGTGACACAGCCACCTGCCATTGAATCCAGGGTCTTATTCAGTTCGTCTGTGGTTGAGCAACGAACGCCAGCTGCGTTTAACAATAAATTATCGAATTGATAGTCACCAATGTGAGCGGCGAGTGAGATATTATTTTGCATTTGCTTCCTCCCGTTTTGTCCAGTCCCAAGGGGCTTTGTGCCAAGTTGATAAGCGTGAATACTCTTCGTCTGAGAATTTATTTTCTTTGTGGCCTTGGGCAATTAAATCAGCGTAACTCAATAATGGTACTAATTTGGTGTCAGCGTCGGCAAAATTCTTGTCGGCGTCCGGCAAGCCGTATGTGAAGACTGAGGCAACCCCAATGACATTGACGCCTTCGTTGCGAACGGCTTTAACAGCACCCAAAACACTGCCGCCAGTGGAGATCAAATCATCAATCAAAACCACTTTATCGTCCTTGGTAATTCGACCTTCAATTTGCTTACCGGCACCGTGATCCTTGGGCTTGGCCCGAACATAAATCAGCGGCAGATTCAATCTTTCGGCTACCCAAGCAGCATGGGGAATTCCGGCAGTCGCAACCCCGCCGATGACGGTGGCATCAGGATAATTCTCTTTGATATTTTCTGCCAAACCGTCGGCAATCATATCTCGAAGGGAAGGAATCGAAATGGTTAGTCTAAAGTCGGTGTAAATTGGTGATAAGATTCCGCTGGCGTATCTGAAGGGTTTTTCAAGATTGATACTGACAATTTGGTGGTCAATCAGTGATTGAATAATTTGATTAGTTTGCATAATTCCATTCCTCCAACATTTTGTGATAAGCAGCAACCGGATCTTCAGCTCGAATGATTGGCCGGCCGACAACTAAAGCTGAGCTGCCGTATTCTGCGGCCTGTTTAGGCGTTGCGGTTCTTGATTGGTCATCCTTAGGGAAATTGGCTGGCCGAATTCCTGGGGTCACATATAGGAAGTCATTACCAACCTGTTCTTTCAGTGAACTGACTTCCAACGGGGAAGTGATAACGCCATCGGCACCCGATCGCTTGGCTAATTTTGCCAGGGAGACAACTTGGTCAACCATATCTAATTTGCAGTTCTGCTCATTTTCCAAAGCATCTTCAGTAATTGAAGTCAGCTCGGTCACTGCCAGCAGCTTGGGAGTCGGCACCCCAGCTTCTTCACTGCCAAGCTCGAGGCCCTCTTTGGCAGCCGCAATCATTTCCGAGCCGCCCAATGCGTGAACCGTCGTATAGGTAACACCCATCCGACCAATTTGCATCATCCCCATCTTAACGGTATTAGGAATATCTTGAAGCTTGAGGTCGAGGAAGATTTTGAAGCCCTTGTTCAGCAGCTCTTTGACAATTGTGGGCCCTTCGCCGTAAAACAGCTCCATGCCGATCTTGACGGTCATCCCTTCGTCGGTTGGAAACTGGTCAATGATCTTGAACAAGCCTTCTCGATTCCAAACATCAAGTGATACAATTAGTGGTCCTCGCATAATTACCCTCCTGTTTAATGACAGAAAAAGAGCCCGAGACTGTGTATTATTCAGTACATCCCTGTACTAAATCCCACAAAATCACGGACTCTTAGATTAATTGTCGTCCGCTTTTGGCCTCTCTGAACCAAATTAAAGCTCTTTTATTTGTTTATAACTTTATCACGATGGACCAGGTTGTTCAAGTGAAACTTAGTGATCATATTTGTTGAACATCAGATACATTATGTGTATACTTCATGTATACGAAAGAAGGAAGTGATATTCATGTCAGTTAAAATTCGCAAAGTTGGCAACTCGAATACCTTAACTGTACCAAACAGTATCAAGCCAATCGCACACGAGTTTGATGTTTTTCAGGGTAGAGATGGGGTAATTGTTTATGTCCCAAAGCATGATAATCCATTCCACAATGAAGCGTTCATAGAATCACACGATTTAAAACAGCAAGAAGAATTTGGGGGTAAATTAGTTGGCAGAGAAATCCCCAAAGATTAGCCCATACGTCCCAAATCAACAAGACATCATCTACATTGATTTCGATCCATCCGTCGGTCATGAAATCAGAAAGCGACGCCCTGCTCTAGTTTTAAGCAATCAAGGGTACAGTCGAATGACTCACTTGGTAGTGGTTGCTCCCATAACCCATGCAATGAATAACTCCTTACGAGAAAGTGGCTTTTTAATCAGAGTTAATAATGAAAAAATTGATGGTTTTGTGAATCCACTTCAATTTTTTACTTATGACTTTCAAAGTCATCATGCAGAATTTGTGAGCCTACTTGATACACCATCTTTTGTCCGAGCTAAGCAAACAATCACAGATATCCTTAATTGACCAACTTGCATTTCCAAAACATCCATGTAATAATGTGAACAGCAAAAATAAAGAATGTCAGCGAGCATTCATTTGGAGGAACGAACATGGAAAATACAAACGCAGCACTTACGCACAGCCATACTTTTACGAAGAATCAGAAATGGGTTATTGCTTCTACCAGTTCTGGATTCGCGCTGGAAAATATGGATGTGCTATTTTTATCTTTTGCAATGAGCTCAATGATTGGCCAACTTCATCTCAGCGGTGGCGCTGCCGGATTGATTGGTTCAATCACCAACTTGGGAATGTTATTTGGCGGGATCATGTTTGGTCTGATCGGTGACCGCTTTGGCCGGGTTAAGACTTTCACCTACACAATCTTCATCTTTGCATTTGCCACCGCAATGATGGCCTTCGCCAATAACATCACATTGATTTACATATTAAGATTCTTGGCAGGAATCGGTGCCGGTGGTGAATATGGCGTCGGGATCTCAATGATTGCCGAATCCTTCCACAAAAATCAAATCGGCAAAATGACATCGGTTGCCGCAATTGGTGGCCAAATTGGTGCCATTCTGGCAGCGATCACCGCCGCAATCGTCATTCCACGTCTGGGCTGGCACGCATTGTTCCTGGTTGGGATTGTTCCGGTTGTTTTAACTTATTTTGTCCGTCGTCACTTGAGCGAGACTGAAGAGTTTGTCGCAGCCAAGAAGGTTGAAGCCGAGAAGAAAGAATCCACGACCAGCGCCGTCTTCAAGTACATGTTCAGTTCACCCAAATTAGCCTATCAAAGTTTTGCCTTAATGATTATGACCACCGTTCAAATCGCCGGTTACTTCGGCTTGATGAACTGGCTGCCAATCATCGTGCAAAAACAACTTGGCTTAAACGTTTCCGGTTCATCACTGTGGATGATTTCCACTATCATCGGCATGAGCTTGGGAATGATTACCTTCGGCTCAATCCTTGATTACTTTGGCCCACGCCGAGCATTTGGCATCTTCCTGATTGCCTCGGCTGCCATGGTCTTCACGATTACCTTAGCCCACAATACCATTTCACTTCTTATCATCGGCGCCATTGTCGGCTTCTTCTCAAACGGTATGTTTGGCGGGTACGGGGCAGTTATCAGCCGCCTCTACCCAACTGAAATTCGTTCGACAGCCAACAATGTGATCGTCAACATCGGCCGTGCCGTTGGCGGCTTCTCATCAGTTGTCATTGGAATTTTAATGGACAACTACTCATTGACGGTTGTCATGGGCTTTCTCTCAATCCTCTACGTCATCAGTTTCATCACAATGATTACATTACCAGGATTGAAAAAAATGAGTTTAAAGCGGGCATAACTCAATGAATATTTTCAAAAATCGTCGACATCAAGCCGGCGATTTTTTTATTCATTTGAATAATTGTGCCTAGTAGCAGATAATAGTTGTATAGGCTCATTTAGGAACCCTGTCATGAAGTGCACATCCGACAGGGAATCCTGGTCATGCACTTCGAAAGGTAGGTCAAAAATAGTAATGGAAAAAATTATTGCGTTTGATATGGATGGAACGGTTGCCGAGACTTTCCCGGTAATCTTTGATTCGTTTAGAAGAACCGTTCACGATTATACTGGCAAATGGATCAGCAACCAGGTCATCCTCGCCACCTTTGGAGCAAACGAAGTTGGGATGTTAAAGGAGTTGATCCCGGATTATTCCGATGAGGTCTTGGAAAGCTTTCACGAAAACTACCGGCGGGCGCATTTGCAATTACGGCATCCGTTTGAGGGAATTGAAAAGCTCATTAAGGAACTCCACGACCGCGATGTGATCACGCCAATGATTACCGGCAAGGGTGAGCAAAGCCTCCAAGTCAGTCTGGACTCACTTGGATTGGCGGATGCATTCTCCCCTGTCTTATCAGGATCTCCTGACGGCTCGATCAAAGCACAACAATTTAGTGACGTGATCAAACAATTTAACGCCACCAAAGACGATATGGCATACATAGGTGATGCTCCAACCGACGTCGTCGCCTGCAAGCAAGCCGGGATTAAATGCTACTCGGCTGCTTGGTCAATTAATGCCAAACACAAAGAGCTGGAGAAAATTAATCCCGGTGAGGTTTATACTTCAGTGGATCAATTACGAGATAAATTAATCAATGATTAAATCGACTTACAAAGGGGCCGGGACAAAAGTGAATGCTTTGCCCCGGCTTTTATGTTACCCAGCCAAATAGTGGAAAAATAAACAGTTTCCTTATATTCTGGCAACTAAGCGTTTATTTTTCCACACTGTCTTAATTATGATAAATCCTCTAATAATTGACTGCCAACTGGCGTATAATGGATGCCAATCAAAGATTTTTACTGGAAAGGACTGGATAATTGAATGAAAATTGAAGAAGGTTACATGCCATTTAAAGGCTACAAAACATATTACCGGATCGTTGGCGAGAAAACACCTGGAAAAGCCCCACTGCTGCTGATTCACGGTGGGCCGGGTTCATCACATAACTATTTCGAATTACTCGATGATTATGCCGAGACTGGCCGCCAATTGATCATGTATGACCAAATTGGCTGCGGCAAATCGTCGATTCCAGACGACGAATCCCTCTACGTTAAAGAGACGTGGGCAGAAGAATTAATTGCCCTGAGAAAATATCTTCACTTGGATGAAGTACATATGCTGGGCCAATCATGGGGTGGCATGCTAGAAATGCTTTATTTGACTCATTATAGCCAAGAAGGTGTTAAAAGCGTCATGATCGATGGTTCCCCATCTTCAATCAAGTTATGGATTCAAGAACAGCATCGCCTCTTGAAGTATCTCAGCTACGAAGATCGCCAGGCAATCGCTGAGGCAGAGCGGACTGGGAACTTCTCTGGCCCCAAATATGCCGCAGCCAATGACCGTTACATGGAAATGTACTGCTGGGATGATCCAGACGAAAACTCGCCTGAACCACTCCGCCGGCCAACCAACGGTAAAAAAGCCAGTTTGATCGCTGAAGGCCCCAATGAGTTCACCGAGAATGGCACCATTAGCGATTTTGACGTCACTGATGACTTGAAGAATATTCATGTCCCAGTATTGGTTACCAACGGCACAGACGACCTCTGCACCCCGTTAATCGCCAAGACGGTTTATGATCATATCCCTGGTGCCAAGTGGCATCTATTTGCCAACAGCCGCCACCTGGCTTTGCTGGATCAACATGATGAATTCATCAACGTTCTTGACAGCTGGCTTAATGAGAATGATTAGCGATGAAAGTCATTATTTCACCAGCCAAGAAAATGGTCGTCAATCAAGATGATTTTGATGTGCAGGGAATGCCGGTGTATTTGAAACAGACGACTGTAATTTTAGATGCATTGCATCAGCTGAGTTACGACCAGCTCAAAAAGTTGTGGCATGCAAGTGATCAACTGACAGAGGCGAGTTACAGACAACTACAGGACATTGACCTGTATCATCGATTAACCCCGGCGATTCTCAGCTTCTCCGGGATTCAGTATCAGTACATGGCACCAGACCTCTTGAGTGAAGCCGCACTGACTTATCTGCAGGAACATTTACGCATTCTCTCGGGATTTTATGGCATTCTGAAACCCTTTGATGGCGTCGCTCCCTACCGTTTTGATATGGATTCAAGATTATCAATTGGCCCTGCCAAAAATATGTACGAATTTTGGGATGATCGCATCTACCAGTCTCTGGCAGACGATCAGCCAATTATCAATTTGGCATCCCAAGAATACGCCAAAACCGTCACCCGATTCTTAAAGTTAACCGATCGTTTCATCAATATCACCTTTGGTCATTTGGTTGACGGCAACATCAAAACCAGGGCAACCTTTGCGAAAATGGCGCGTGGTGAAATGGTCCGGTTCATGGCCGAACATCAGGTTGAACAAATTTCTGACCTGAAAGATTTCGATTCACCCAACTATCGGTTTAGTGAAACTGACTCAACAGCGGACAATTTGGTTTTTCTGCGCAAATAATCATTGATCCAGATTGAGGCACCGACTCCCAGTGGCTTCAGTGTCTTTTTTGCCATTATTATTGCTTGAAATCACTTTGATAAGTCCGCTCACTGACTGTGACAAAGCTAGTAAGATTGGCCAGCCACACTCAAATTATAAAAATCAAAAACGGGTATCCAAACTCTGGATACCCGTTTTGTGTTGTTCAAATAGTTTTATAAATCTCGAAAGCCAATATCTTTTCGGTAATAGAATCCTGACAAATCAAGCCGGCTTAACTCAGCGTAAACTTTTGCCTGGGCACATTCCAGAGTCGAAGCATGATTGTACAACGTAAAGATTCGCCCGCCTGAACTGTACAATTTTCCATCTTCCTCTGTCACCCCGGCATAAAAAATATTCCGTGGTAAATCATCGGGCAGCGCAATATGTTGCTTGGGCGAAGTTGGATATCCTGGAGCAGAAACCATGACGCCAAGATAGAACTCACCCTCCTGCCACTCAACTTTTGGCATTTGATGGTCGATCAAATCAGAGGTCATTTGGTAAAAATCACTCTTCAACTGGGGTAATAGAACTTGGGTCTCCGGATCACCCAGCCGCAAGTTGTATTCGATCACTTTTGGCCCCTGTTTGGTCAGCATGCAGCCGATGTAAATAATCCCGGCAAACTCCAAATCCTCTTTCGCCAGTCCAGCCATCGTTGGGTTAACAATCTTTTGAACTGTGACATCCAAAACATCTTGGGTGATGTGTGGAACCGGTGAATAAGCACCCATTCCACCAGTATTCGGACCCGTTTCACCTTCATAAATCTTTTTGTGATCTTGTGAAATTGGGAAAACCACCTTCTTGTCACCGCCAACAAACAGCATCAGTGAAAATTCTTCACCTTCCAGAAATTCTTCGATTAAAATTTCACCGGCTTTATCAAGTGCGTGTTGGATGGTTGCTGCCAGATCGGATGAGTCTTTCACAATTGTGACTCCTTTACCGGCGGCCAGACCATTTTCCTTAACGACCAGTGGCAATGACAAACTCTCAGCGTACTTTTCGGCATCATCAAAGGTCGTAAATGTTTTGAACTGGGCAGTTGGAATGTTGTTTCGGGCCATGAATCCTTTCGCAAATGTCTTGTCACTTTCGAGTCGGGCTGCAGACTCATCTGGGCCGAATACCCGCAAACGAGCGGCGATGAAGGCATCAACAATCCCTTTGGACAACGGCACTTCCGGCCCAACGAACGTCAAATCAACCAGATGCTCTTTGGCAAACTCCACCAAGTTGGGAAAGTCCATTTCATCGATATCCACAATTTGAATGTTATCCTTCTTCATTCCAGGATTACCGGGAGCACAATAGACATTGGTAACCTGGGGACTTTTTAACATTGTTGCTGCAATTGCGTGTTCACGTGCACCGGATCCGATAACCAGAACATTTGCCATGATTTGATCTCCTTTTTTGATTGTTGATGGATGGTTTATGTATGAAGGCTGATGGACAGCCTTGTTGTGCGTTGTTGTACATTGTTGATTTTTTCTTTGAACGGTATGGATAGTTTGATGCTTTAAGAATTTTAGTCAAATGTGCTCCACTGAGCAACAACGAGGGCTTGAAGCACGCTTATTAGGTTCCTAGGTGCTCCCTTCGGCCTTTAAAATACGCTCCGACGCCCCTGCCCCCTAACGTGTAAGCCAAAAATTCAAACGATGAACAAAGCCCGTTCATCCTTTAAATTTCCGCCTTACACACCGGGGACACCCGGGGCTCGTCGCCCTCTGCTTCTAGTGTCTAAAATGTCTTACCCCGGTCATCACCATGGCAATTCCAAACTTATCAGCCATCGCAATTGAATCCTTATCCTTGATACTGCCACCCGGTTGGATAATGGCCTTGATATCATGCTTGGCTGCGTATTCCACACAGTCATCCATTGGGAAGAAGGCGTCCGATGCCATGATAGCATTTTCGTAACCGTCCTTTGGCATTGCCTTTTGGATAGCAATCTTAGCTGAGTCAATCCGGTTAGGCTGACCCATGCCGACACCCAAAGTCTTGGTGTCCGTTGTTACAACCACCGCGTTACTCTTAACGTGTTTAACAACGTGTTGGCCAAATTGCAAAGCCTTCAATTGCTGCTCAGTTGGTTGGACTTTGGTAACCACTTTGAAGTCAGGAATCTGATCAATTTCATGGTCGCTTTCTTGAATGAGCATCCCGCCGCTAACAGTAATTTCTTCAAAGCGATCAGGCTCGTCTCGATGACTCAAATCAGCTTTCAGCAGACGAATATTCTTCTTTTTAGCTAAAATTTCAAATGCTTCATCAGTGTATGATGGGGCAATTACAATTTCCAAGAAAATCTTGTGCATCTTTTCTGCTGTCGCAGCATCAATTTCTCGGTTGACGGCAATAATTCCACCAAAGATCGACATCGGATCTGATTCATAAGCTTCATCCCAAGCCTTTTCGATGGTATCAGCCACACCAACCCCACATGGATTCATGTGCTTCATCGCAATAACCGTTGGTTGATCAAATTCAGCCACCATATTCAGTGCAGCGTTAGCATCTTTGATGTTGTTGTATGATAACTCTTTACCATGAAGCTGGTTGGGAATAATCGACAGTTTTGATGGTAACGCCTTGCGGTAGAAGGCTGCCTTTTGGTGACTGTTTTCTCCATAACGCAATGACTGTTGCTTTTCGTAAGTTAAAGTCAGTTTTTCTGGAAATTCTTCTTCCGTCAAATAATTCGAAATGAGGGCGTCATATGCGGCAGTGTGTCTGAACACTTTAGCTGCCAAATGTTTTCTGAAATCGGCGTCATCAGTGTGTGCCTTCAGAGCATCGATCACTGGTTGATAGTCAGCTGGGTCAACGACGGTTAGCACGCCGGCAAAGTTCTTTGCGGCTGCCCGCAGCATTGATGGCCCGCCAATATCGATTTGTTCGATTGCTTCTGCTTGAGTGGTCTCAGGTTTTTCAATCGTCTGCTTGAACGGATACAGATTAACGGCAACCAAGTCAATGGGTGTAATGCCGGCATCTTTTAATTGTTTCATATGGTCGGGATCGTCACGCTTGGCAAGAATTCCGGCATGAATCTTTGGATGAAGGGTTTTAACCCGGCCGTCAAGCATTTCTGGAAAACCGGTGACTTCTTCAACACCGGTTACTTCAACGCCAGCATCTTCCAGGGCTTTTTTGGTGCCGCCGGTCGAAACGATTTCAAAATCCAAATCCTTTAACTGTTTAGCAAAATCAACCAAATTACTTTTATCAGAAACACTTAAAAGGGCTCTTTTCGACATTAAATTTCTCCTCTTTCTAATAATTGTTTGACAACGCTTGGATATAACACGTGTTCCGTCGCATGAATCCGCTGTTCAAGGTCACTCAACTGGTCATCCTTGTGGACTGGCACCTCGCGTTGAGCAATGATTTTTCCGGAATCAATCCCGGAATCCACCCAGTGAACCGTGACACCGGTCGTATCGACACCAGCTTGATAGGCATCTTCAATCCCATGGCGGCCAGGGAACTTCGGCAGCAGGGCCGGATGAATATTAATAATTTTGCCTTCATACTTGGCTAACAAGGTGGGGCCGATGATCCGCATATAACCGGCCAAAATGATGAAGTCAATTTGGGCTTCCTCAAGCTTCTGGGCAATCACCGTTTCAGCGGCAGCTTTATTGGGATAATCTTTGAAGTTAATCACAAATGTTGAAACAGATTCTTTATGTGCCCGGTCGAGGACGTGAACGTTGGAATGATCACAAACCAACAACTTCACATTGAGCGGTAAGTGTTCTTTTTTGAAAGATTCCGTCAATGCTGTGAAATTGGTTCCCTCACCGGATGCAAATATCGCTATGTTTTTTACGTCAGATTTCATTGCTGATCCTTTCGAATGATTACTTGTTTGTCGCCAGAAATGAGCTTACCAACCCGTGAAACGGTTTCGCCAGCTGCTTTTAATTGTGATTCAACGGCATCGGCATCATCTGGATGAACGGCAATCACCATGCCAAGGCCCAAGTTAAAGGTGTGCAGAATGTCATCAAATGATAAATGGCCAATCTCTTGCAAATCCTTCATGATCGCCGGCACCTGCCAACTGCCATACTCAAATTCTGCCGAAAGGTTATCCGGTAAAATTCTGGCAACATTTTCTGGTAACCCGCCACCAGTGATATGAGCGATTGATGCGATCTTGCCCTGCTCGATCACCGGTAACACTGATTTGACATAGATCTTGGTTGGGCGCAACAGTTCACGCTTCAAATCATACTCACAGCCGGACAGCTGATCATTTAATGAATAAGCATTCTGTTTGAACAAGATGTCTCTAACCAAACTGAAACCGTTGGAATGAAGACCATTGGAGGCAAGTCCCAACAAGACATCCCCTTCACGCAAATTGTCAGGGCTCAAAAGCTTATCGGAATCAGCAATACCAACCGCAAATCCAGCTAAATCATAATGCCCATGAGTATACATATCGGGCATTTCGGCAGTTTCGCCACCAACCAATTTTGCCTGAGCCTGAGAAACCCCTTCGACCACGCCGGCTAAAATTGCTTTGGCTTTTTCGTTATCCAGGTGACCAACTCCGAGATAATCCAAGAAGAACAACGGCTTTGCGCCTTGGGCCAACACATCGTTGACACACATCGCAACCAGGTCGATCCCAATGGTTTTGTGTTGATTGGCTTTGATAGCGATCAACAATTTGGTTCCCACCCCATCCGTTCCAGAAACCAGAACCGGGTTTTGATAGGCACCCAGCGACAAGGGAAACAACCCACCGAATGAGCCAAGGTCTTTATTGTTTGATAAATTCTTAATATCATCGACTAACTTGTAACCGGCGTTAATATCGACACCGGCCTTTTTATAGGCGTCCATTCGAATTACCTCATCTCATTGATTGTAGTTGGGCTTGATCGCGATCGTATTCTTCTTCGTAATCGTAAAGCGGGGTTGGATATTTGCCGTCAAAATATGCAACACAGAGACCCTTATTAGGTGCGTCGGTCTTCAAATTAACTGAATCAATTACGCCTTGAACACTCAGAAATCCCAAAGAATCAGCTCCGAAGATTTCGCGCATTTGCTCAATCGTCTTGTTGGCGGCAATCAGTTCGCGAACATGCTGGATGTCGATGCCGTAAAAACATGGATAGCGCAGCGGCGGTGATGCAATCCGCAGGTGCACGGAAGCCGCCCCAGCATCTTTGAGTAATTTGACAATTCGGCGACTGGTAGTCCCACGAACGATCGAATCATCAACCAACACCAAATTCTTACCCCGAACGACCCCTTTAACAGCAGAGAGTTTCATATTCACACCCTGTTCGCGAAGTGCTTGAGTGGGTTCAATGAATGTTCTGGCAGAATATTGATTCTTCACCAGGCCCATTTCATAAGGCAAACCTGATTCTTCGGCGTATCCCATTGCCGCCGACAAGGATGAGTTGGGAACCCCAATCACCATATCGGCATTTTCAACCGGCTGTTCCTGAGCCAAGCGAGCCCCCATCCGTTTTCTGGCAGAATGGACATTAACGCCGTAAATATCAGAATCTGGCCGGGCGAAATAAATAAATTCCATCGAGCAAATCGCCAACTGAGTATCGTCGGTATATTTATCAACGGTGATGCCGGAAGCATCAATTTTAATTAACTGACCTGGTTGAACGTCAAATTTGAACTCAGCGCCAACAGCATCCAAGGCGCAAGTTTCGCTGCAGACGACGTAAGCACCATTTGGCAGCTGACCGACAACGAGCGGCCGAAAGCCATTGGGATCAAGGGCAGCATATAAGCGATCCTTAGTCATGACCAAGTAGGCAAACCCACCCTTAATGATATTTAAGGCTTCTTTCATCTGGTCGTCCAAGTTGTCTTCTTGGCTCAACCGGATCAAATGCATCAGGTTTTCAGTATCGGAACTGGAATGATAGATCGCACCGCGGTCTTCCAAGTTCTTTCGAATTGAAATGGCGTTGGTTAAATTACCATTATGAGCAAGCGCAAATTGGGTATCGCTAAAGTTAAAGGGCAGCGGTTGAATATTTTCCAATAAATTACTGCCGGCAGTCGAGTAGCGAACGTGGCCGATTGCAGCTTGACCGGTCATTTCATCAACCGCGTTGGGTGAATCGAAGACGTCGGTCAACAAACCAAATCCCCGCTTGGTGGTCAAATGGCCTTCATTATTAACCGTAATCCCGGCACCTTCCTGGCCACGATGCTGGAGGGCAAATAAGCCAATGTAGGTCAATTTGGCAGCATCAGGCGTTCCCCAAACGCCAAAAATCCCACACTCTTCATTTAAACTTTTTACTTCAGACGGCATGGCAATGCCCCTTTCCAAATACCAAATGCTTTATCAACATCAAGATCAAAGTAACCATCATCGGCTTGGACAAATAGGTGATTGTCATCGACTACCTTTCCAAGCTTTTCTGCGTCATTGCCAACTAATTTGTCAAAATCGGCCTGCTTTTCTTGTGGAACTGAAACGACAAATCTTGATTGGCTTTCGGAGAAGAAGTCAGCAACGGTTAAGTTACCTGACAAGTCAACGCCAAGCTGATTGCCAAAAGTACTTTCAGCAATAGCAGTAATCAGACCGCCCTCAGAGATGTCATGAGCTGAATTCAACAAATGTTGTTGAATGGCAGCTGTAATTAATTTTTGAATTTTCACTTCATAATCTAAATCAAAATTGAAGAGCTTGCCGGCAATTTTTCCGGTTTGCATTTTTTGAATTTGAGAACCGTTAAATCCCGGTTCAGTTTGACCAACTACATAAACCAGGTCGCCGGCTTGCTTAAAGTCTTGAGTCGTGATGTGGTCCAGGCCTTTGATCAGGCCAACCATCCCCACCATTGGCGTAGGATAGACTGGAATATTATCGTATTCATTGTTAAGGGAAACGTTACCGGAAATGACAGGAGCTTCAAACTTTTCACATGCTTCACTCATTCCCATCACTGCTTGATCCAATTCATAGAACTGATCGGGCTTTTCAGGATTACCAAAGTTCAGGCAATCGGTAATTCCCAACGGTACGGCACCAGATGCAACAATGTTGCGGGCAGCTTCAGCAACCGCCATGGCACCCCCGACTCGAGGATTCAAGTAGAGGTAGCGACCATTAACATCAGTTGTGATTGCCAAGGCCTTGTCGTGGTGTCGCACCCGGACAACGGCGGCATCGGATCCAGGAGCCACAACCGTGTTGGTTTGAACCTGGGTATCATAGGTTTCATAGATACTTTCCTTAGAAGCAATGGTTAATTGGCCAAGCATATCTTTCAAGGTTTCAGTTGGGTTGCTAATTTGAGGTTGATACTGATTCTCATCGGCATTTTTCAAGTGTGCTGGTACAGCTGATTCACGGTGATAAACCGGTGCTTGAGACGCCAGGGAATCAACCGGCACATCAGCAACGACTTTACCGTGGTGAAGAAGTTTGTAATTATGGCCTTCAGTCACGTGACCAATAACGACGGCGTTAACGCCATGGTCCTTAAAGACATTCAAAACTTCATCTTCATGACCGGCTTTGACACACAGCAACATCCGCTCCTGAGATTCTGAAAGCATTAATTCAAAGGCGGACATCCCGGCTTCACGTTGTGGGACCAAATCCAAATTCAATTCCATTCCGTTGCCGCCAGCCTTGGAACCCATTTCTGCCGAAGATGAAACCAATCCGGCAGCACCCATATCTTGAATTCCGACTAAGGCGTCCGAATGATTGTTGATGACGTCAAGGCAGCCTTCCATCACCAGCTTTTCTTCAAATGGATCACCAACTTGAACGGCTGAACGTTGACTTTCATGTTCAGAATCAAATTGGAAAGAAGCAAACGAGGCCCCGTTAATCCCGTCACGACCGGTTTTATGGCCAACGTAGATAATACTGTTACCAACGCCGGCTGCTGCACCAACTTCAATCTTATCGAGATCCATCAAGCCAACAGACATCACGTTAATCAGTGGGTTGTGGGCGTAGGCATCGTCAAATGCTGTATCTCCGCCAACCGTCGGGATCCCAATACAGTTCCCGTAAGCACTAATGCCGGCAACAATTTGTTGAATAAAATACTTGTCCGCATCGGTTTTCGGTTCGGCAAATCGCAAGCTGTCCATGCTGGCAATTGGTCGGGCACCCATTGAGAAGATGTCTCGTAAAATACCACCAACGCCGGTCGTGGCGCCTTGGAAAGGTTCAACTGCTGAAGGGTGGTTATGGCTTTCAGCTTTGAAAACAACTCCTTGATTATCGCCAATATCAATAATACCGGCACCTTCACCTGGTCCTTTGACAACGTGTTTGCCTTTGGTAAAGAACTTTTTAAGAACCGGCTTGGAGTTTTTGTAAGAACAATGTTCACTCCACATTCCTGAGAACAAACCGACTTCGGTGTAGTTAGGCAGCCGATGCAAGACATCATCTTTAATCAAACCATATTCGTGGTCTGTCAATCCCATCGATTGGTACAACTTGTTATCACGAATTTGTTCTGGTGTCGCTTCAGTTGTTTGATCCATTACACTATTCATAGATTACCCCTCGACTTTTAATGTGATTAACGATCGACTGGAAGATCCCCTTCCCGTCATCAGACCCAAGCATTGCTTCAACGGCCCGTTCCGGGTGGGGCATCATGCCAAGAACGTTGCCGGCTTTATTGGTGATGCCGGCGATATTATCAACGCTCCCATTTGGATTATTGGCATACTTGAAAACGATTTGATCATTGGCAACCAGTTCCCGCAAAGTATCTTGGTCACAGTAATAATTGCCATCACCATGCGCAATCGGTAAACTGATCAACTGCCCAGTTTGATAGGCTGAGCTAAACATCGAGTGGTCATTATTAACGACCAGAGGTTCAGTCTTGCAGATAAACTTGGCAGAAACGTTCTTCTGCAAGCTTCCCGGCAGTAATCCGGCTTCGGTTAAAATTTGAAATCCGTTGCAAATTCCCAGAACTGGTCGGCCACTTTTGGCAAAATCCTGTAATGCAGGAATAATCGGTGAAAAGCGGGCAATGGCACCGCTTCGTAAGTAGTCACCATATGAGAAACCACCAGGAATCAGAACAGCGTCAAAGCCGGCAAGTGAATCGTTCTTGTAAGAAACCAGTTCAACATCTTCTTTGATGATATCTTCAATTGCATTGTAGAGGTCCATTTCACAGTTGGATCCTGGAAAAGCAAGGACAGCAAATTTCATTGGGCAGCCTCCGTTTCAACAATCTCATAGTGGTAATTTTCCATGTTGTAATTAGCGAGCAATTTGTCACAAATTTCGTTAATTTCTTTATCAATCTCTGCTTTGGATTTGCCGTCAGCAATGGTTAATTCAAAGTATTTACCCAACTTCACGTCTTCAATATCACCGTAACCCAGACGCTTCAAAGCTTTATGGACGGCTTCTGCTTCGGGATTTAAAATTGATTTCTTGTAGTTAACATAAACTTTCGCAAGAGCCATTATTTAACATCCTCCACTTTTTCAAGGCGACCAAGAATTTCCTTATATACTGGTACCAAAGCACCGAGGCCTTTTCTGAAGACATCTTTATCAAGTGACTTTTGCGTATCGCGGTCAATTAATCGGCAGCTGTCAGGAGAAATTTCATCGGCCAAAATCAATTGGTTGTCGGAATCAATGCCAAATTCAACTTTGAAGTCCACCAGATCAATGTTCATTTCTGAGAAAATTTCTTTGAGGCGGTCATTAACTTTAAGTGCAATCGCCCGCATCTGATTCATTTGATCTTCAGTTGCCACCTTCAAAGTCTCAGCTTGGAAATCGTTAATGAATGGATCATCCAATTCATCGCTCTTATAGAAGAATTCTTGAACCGGCTTATCGAACTTCATTAAATGCTTAACGGCAAATTTCTTTTCAAAGCTGCCGGAAGCAAAGTTTCTAACAACTGTTTCCAATGGAATAATCTTTACCCGTTTAACCAATTGATTGTTGGAATCGATTTGCTTGATAAAGTGGTTCTTAATGCCATGATTGGCGAGGTCCTTGAAGATCAAGGCTGAAATTTCACAGTTGGTTTGACCCTTGCCTGCCATTTGAACTTTTTTCTTGCCGTTAAAAGCCGTTACTTGATCCATGTAGTGAACCCACATGGTGTCAGGATCGTTGGTCGTGTACATTTCTTTAGCTTTACCTTTATACAACAAATCTTTTTTCACAATTTCAGTCATTTTAGTTTTCTCCCTTTAAAATGTCGGTTGATTTCAGTAACTGGTCGATGTTGTCACCAACGACGGTAACGTGGCCCATTTTGCGTTGTGGTCGAATCTCTGCCTTGCCGTAATCGTGGAAGTGCCATTCCGGATGTTCCTTGAGTAGATTGCGGGCAAGGGTTAAATCGGTTCCTAACAGGTTTCTCATCACTGCGGGTTTTTCCTGAACAATTTCAGGAATCGGCAAGCCGCAGATGCTTCGAATATGTGCTTCAAATTGAGAGATGTTGCAGGCTTCGATCGTGTAGTGACCGGAGTTATGTGGACGCGGTGCCAGTTCATTAACCATGACGTCTTGGTCATCAATTACAAACAGTTCAATGCCTAGAACCCCATATAAATTAAGCTGATTAGCGATGGTTTCGGCGTACTGTTTTGCTTTGGCATGGACGGTCTTGGAAAATCTGCCTGGGGCAATTGTGGTATGAAGAATGTGATTCTTATGACGATTTTCAACCAGTGGGAAGGTAATCACTTTGCCATTCAAATCCCGGGTAACCATGACGGAGGCTTCCGCGATGAAGTCTTGGCGGGCTTCCAAAATACATTCCGCTTTGGAGTACAGTGACGACGCTTCAGCGAGATCAGCGGCAGAATTAATATCCATCTGACCGTGACCATCATAGCCGCCAGAAACGGTTTTAAGAATTGCTGGATAGCCAACTTCGTCAACGGCAGCTTTAAGTGACGCTTCATCTGAAACAGCGGCAAACTTGGTTACCGGAATCCCACAATCCTTGATAAAATTCTTCTCATTCAATCGCTGCCCGGTGATATGAAGTAAGTTGACGCCTTGAGGAAGCTCAGCCACCTTCTTTGCCTTGAGCAGCGAATCTTCGTCGACATTCTCAAATTCGTAGGTTAACACATCACTTTGTTCAGCCAACTTCATCAATGAGTCAACGTCGTCATATTCAGCAACGATTTGGAAATCAGCAACTTGCCCAGCCGGAGCGTGAGGTGTTGGATCTAAGATGCCCACGTGATACCCCATCGACTTGGCAATCAGTGCCATCATCTGTCCGAGTTGGCCGCCACCGACAATGCCGATCGTAGCTGGCGGTAAGATAGTTTTAATCGAACTGCTGCTCACTGTTTTTGGCCTCCACTCTCTGGGTTTCTTTTAGATCAGCCAACTTCTTCGCGATAGCTGAGTCAGTTGTTCCTAAAATTTGAGCTGCCAATAAGGCGGCGTTCTTGGCACCAGCCTCACCAATACTGACGGTGGCGACCGGAGCCCCAAATGGCATCTGGACAATTGAAAGCAATGAGTCAACACCATTTAATGTTCGTGTTTTCATCGGAACTCCAATGACAGGAAGTGTCGTGTTGGCTGCAATCATTCCCGGCAAATGAGCTGCGCCACCAGCACCCGCAATGATAACTTTCATGCCCTTGTCCCTAGCTGTCTTGCCAAATTCTTGAAGTTCATCGGGCATCCGATGAGCTGAGATAACGTGCTTCTCATAAGGGATTCCAAGACTTTCAAGTTGTTCACAAGCCAGTTTCATTGTTGGCCAATCAGAAATTGATCCCATTGCCACACCGACAACGTTTGCCATTCCAACCACTCACCTTTTCAAATTTATTTAGTGTCTATAGGATACTTGCCATCATCATGGAAGTCAACGCCATTGTTCGTGTTTAAAACGATATATTGCAACTTTTACCAAAAATATTTGATTAATTTACGTGTTTGGAGCCGTCCAAGTTTCAAAAGATGGACTATTTTTAACGACCGTGGACCTGTCCACCACCAAATACGCTTAGTCAAAGTATCAACCGAGATGTTATGATTGAAACAAGTGGATTGCTATTTGGAGGTAACACTAATGAAATTCAGAACACTTGGTAAAACTGGTTATAGTGTCAGCGAGGTTTCCCTTGGTACCTGGCAGTTAGGTGGAAAATGGGGCACCCCGTTTGACCCTAAAGATGCTCGGGACACACTCGAGGAAGCTTATGATCGTGGCGTCAATTTCTTTGATACAGCTGATGGCTACCAAGATGGCCAAAGTGAAAAAGCCGTGGGTGAATTTGTCAGGAATCATCCTGATGTTCACTACACGACTAAAATTGGCCGAAAAGAAATGCCCTTGGATATTAAGCACTTTGACCCGACTCACTTGGACCGGTACGTTGATGAGTCATTGCAAAACATGGGTGTCGACTCATTGGACATGGTGCTGCTGCACTGCCCGCCAATGATGAATTACTACATGCCTGAAACCTTTTTTGAACTGGACAAGCTCAAGCAAGCTGGAAAAATTCAGAACTACGGTGTCAGTGTCGAGCGGGTCGAAGAAGGCATCAAAGCCCTCAGTTATGACATCTCGGCTGTCGAGATCATCTTCAACATGTTTCGCCTTCGTCCTGCCGATCTCTTCTTTGGCTTAGCGAAGAAAAATAACGTCGGCATTTTGGCCCGGGTTCCACTGGCAAGTGGTCTTTTGACCGGGAAATTTACCGCGGACACCAAGTTTGCGCCAGAAGATCACAGGACAACTAATCGGCATGGTGAACAGTTCGATAAAGGCGAGACCTTCTCCGGTGTTGACTACCTGACCGGCGTTAAAGCTGCTGCCGAACTGAAGCAACGCTTGGGAACCGATAATCTTGCCGCAATGGCTTTGCGCTTCATCTTGATGTATGACGCCGTTTCTGCTGTCATCCCTGGTGCAAGCAATCCAACTCAAATCGAGCGCAACACCACTGCAGCGGATCTGCCCGCCTTGACTGATGCTCAGATGCAAATTGTCCGTGACGTTTACGATCAACACATCAAAAATCCAGTTGAATATCTCTGGTAATTTGTTCTTGATGGCAATCTGCCATCACTCGTCCAGTGAAGTAGTGTGCCCTGAAGGAGTGGTGAAAATGAGAACTCGGCGGATTATACTGACTAGTGCGATCATTATCTGCGTCCTGTTAATATTTGTCTCAATCAATGTGGCACTCATCGGCTTGACCCTGGTATTGTTATCAACTTCTGATCAAAAAAGACTTTACGCTGCTGCAGACTAGCATGTTTCAAAATGCCTCACTTAAGATGCCGGATTTTGATAAATTGAGTTTGGAGCAAATTTCAACCTATCAGCGGACAGCTTATCGGGTTGGCTGGTGGATCCTGGCAAGTACGATTGCCTGTGTTATCGTGCTGATTTGTTTGAATGTTTGAATTCGAAAAAAATGATATTAAAAAAGTTCCGAAGCAAATTTGCCTCGGAACTTTTTTCGTATCTAGGTTAATGATTAATCTTCGTCGTCTTCCTCGTCCAAGCCCTCTCGTGGTGTCTTTCCAAGCAAGGCCTGCAAAGTAGCAATGTTGTGGTTGTTATCTCGCAGTAGGCCAATCAAATGTTGTGCCAAAACTGGGCGGTCTTCTTTTTCAGCCAACTTAATTGCCCGGGTGACAAACATGTTCTCAGTGTCATAGTCATGGACGAAGTCGTTGACCAGCCACTCTGCAGATTCATATTTATTCTGGCCATTTTCTTCCAGCATGGTGTACTCCGTGAATTCCTTTTGGGTACTTGGCGTGATTAACGCTTCATCGATTAAGACCGTGCCCAAGGCATCCTTTTGGTCGTACGCCTGCTTAAGTAAGTCGCCGAATAGGACTTTCAGCTGTTGGGCGGACATCCCCTTCACATACCATTTTGCCATCTGGAGCTTGTTGGATAAAACTTCCAAGTTGGCAACGATGTGGCCGGTCATCGCACCAGCCGTTGGGGTATGGTGGTCGATATCTGCTTGCTTAACTTCTGCTTCAAATAATTTTTCTGGGGTTGCTGTTGTCATATTCTTCACCTATTTCACTTTCATTGATTGAACTTCATAGCCTAAATCAGTTACCGTGTCTGACAATTTGTCTGCGGAAATTTTATCGCCGTCAAAATCAGTTTTGACTTTGGCTGCATTGAACAAGACTTTGACGTTTTCCACACCATCCTGCTTTTCAAGTGCGCCCTTGATTTTCTGCATGCATGACGGGCATGACAGCGCGTCTAATTGTAAAATTGCTTTACTCATATTGATAACCTCCATCTCATTTACTGTTTTAATGATAAATCATATTCGCCAACTGATAATTGATCTGGATCAAGTTTGGCGGTTTTTGGTTGATAATTAATTAATCGCATTGCGTTGAAGATGACAACCAGGATACTGGCTTCATGGACAAACATTCCGCTGGCCATGTAAATAAAGCCGAGAATCAAGCCAATCAGCAGGGCGACAACCGTCGCAATGGCGATGAAAATGTTCTCCTTGGTGTTGATGACCGTTTTTTTGGAAAGTCCATATGCATGGATCAATTCATTGAGTCCTGATGACATCAAGACGACATCAGAGGTTTCAACCGCCACGTCGGTGCCACTCCCCATGGCAATCCCGATATCAGCGGTCACCAATGATGGACTGTCATTGATACCGTCGCCGACAAAGGCAACTTTGTGGCCTTCCTGCTGAAATTGTTTAACGTATTCGACTTTTTGTTCCGGCAAAAGTTCTGCGTGGACTTCATCAATACCAATTTGTTCAGCAACGGCATTGGCGGTCTGCAGGTTATCACCGGTCAGCATAACTGTCTTCTTGATGCCGAGTGACTTGAGTGTCGCCAGGCTTTGCTTAACGCCTTGACGAATCACATCCGAGATACCCAGAATGGCTTGAATTTGCCCGTCGAAGGCAACGATAACCGTTGAACTGCCTTCGTCTTGGATGTTTTCCAAGTCGTGACGTTGTTCAGACGTCAAATCAACATTTTCATCGTTCATCATTCTCAAGTTACCAATTAAAACATTCTTACCGTTGGCAGTTGCCTTAACGCCACGGCCTTTGACTGTGTCAGCATCGGCAACTTGAACGTCGTCAAACGGAATATGATGATCAGCTGAGAATTTAACAACTGCTTGTGCCAACGGATGATCCGACTGTTTCTCAACCGCCGCAGCAATTTGCAAGGCCAACTGGTCTTTTGAGTAGTCTTTGAACTGAGTAACCGCCGTTTTTCCTTCAGTCAGAGTCCCTGTCTTATCGAATACCAACGTGTCAACATTGGCAAAGGTGTTCATCACTTCACCGCCCTTGATCAAGACACCGTTTTTCGCACCATTACCGATTCCAGCCACGTTTGAAACCGGGGCGCCGATAACCAAGGCCCCTGGGCATCCCAAGACCAAAACGGTAATCGCTAATCGGAAATCTTTGGTAACCAAGCCCACAATCAGCGCAATAATCAAAACTGCCGGAGTGTAATAAGTCGCAAATTTGTCAATAAACTTTTCTGCCGGAGACTTGGTGTCTTGAGCATCCTCAACCAGTTCAACAATTTTGCCAAACGTGGTGTCATCGCCAACCTTGGTTGCCCGAACTTTAAGTGTTCCGTTGTCTAAGATGGTGCCAGAGAATACCTGATCACCAGTGCCCTTAGTGACTAATTTTGATTCACCGGTAATGCTGGCTTCGTTGATGTGACCGGATCCATCCACAATTTCCCCGTCAACCGGGATCTGACCGCCGGCTTTGACCAAGACGACGTCGTCAACGTCGACAAAGTCAACATCAATCTCCTCAGTGTTGCCGTCATCATCCACAACCATTGCGGTAGTCGGTGCCATTTCCGTCAAATCTTTAATTGAGTGGCGGGTTTTGGCCAACGTTTTGTCTTCCAAAAACGTCCCAAATAAGAACAAGAAAGTGACGATCGCTGATTCATTGTACTCGCCAATGATGAAAGCGCCAATCACAGCAATACTGACAAGTAATTCGATGCTGATCGTTTTAAATCGGAGTGCGGAAACTGCCCGAAGAACGATCGGCACAGCTGAGATAATTGAAGCGGCGATGAATGAAACCGTGTAGACCATATCGCTGTCAACAACTTTCCCCAAGAGGCCTACGCCAATTAATACTGCCGTTATCAGTGTAATTTGATTTGTATGTTGATTAATATATCTTTGGAATTTCATAATCTCCCGCTCCATTTCTTAATTGATGCCTTTAGTATATGGTGGTTCGGCCGATAAGGAATTGACGTGGATCAAGTTTGAATTTTTTGTTTGGGTAATTGATGGCGAAGATTGTCTTGGATTTTTGGGTGGTTCGTGATAACGGCGTTTCCAGAGAGCATGTCGATCGTTAAACTTTCAGCGATCGAACTCTGCTTAGTCGTCGTGATTCCAGTTGTCGCCCTATCCATGGCTTTAAAAATCATCCACCCCGCTTGGGACGTTAGACTTGCAAAAGAAAGATTAAGCCAATGTCAATCTTTCTTTTGCATTCCGGCCTTATATCTACCATAATTGAGCTAATAAGGATAAGGGAGGATTCCAACAATGAAAATTATCGTGATTGGTGCAACTGGCCGAGTTGGTTCAAACGTTGTCGCCAAACTGGCCAAAAATTCTGCAGACGAAATCTATGCTGGTGCCCGCAAGCCGGAAAAAGTGCCAGCATCAGAGAATGTGACGCCATTTAAATTGGATCTCAACAACGGGATGGATGAGATTAAAGAGGCCTTACCAGAAGCCGATGCAATTATCTTCACTGCCGGATCGGGTGGCCGAGACCTGCTTAAAATTGACTTACATGGTGCCGTCAAAGTCATGCAGGCAGCCGAAGAAAAAGAAATCAGCCGTTTTGTCATGCTGAGTTCCAAGGGATCATTGTCACCAGACGAATTCGCCGACTCTCCGCTTGAGAATTACTTGATCGCCAAATACTATGCCGATGAATGGTTGATTCACAACACCAATCTGGACTACACAATCCTCCAGCCAACCGCGCTGGTTGAAAAAGCCGGGTCAGGCAAAGTGACTTTGGGAGCCTATAGCACCAACGAAAATAGTATCGATAATGTCGCCGACGTATTAATTGGTTTAGTCGAAAACCATGCCGGCATCAAAGAAGTCATTGAGATGAGCACTGGAAATGAACCGATTCCAGAAGCCATTAATGAATTGAATTAATAAAGATTATCGCAATCCAGGGTATAACATAAGGGCCGAAACACAGTGAAGAAACATTTGTGTTTCGGCCCTTTAATGTTAGTTTTAATTACATATACCAATTAGTCGGCTTAACTTTTTTGATGGAAGTTAATAGGACAAAGATGCTTTAATCAACGCCATTGGCACCGTTTCCATCAACATTAAATTCATTCTAATTTTCTAACCAATTTCAAAAAGTGCTGGACGTTCCAAAAATATGATGTTAGAATTTATGACATTAAAAGAGAAGGAAGCGATGTTATGAATGCTGCAAATACTTCGTTCATGATTTTATCCAGTATTTTGGTCTTATTCATGACTCCCGGATTGGCGTTTTTCTATGGGGGCCTGGTTTCAAAACGCAACGTGGTTAACACGATGCTGTCGGTTTTCATTATGACCGGTGTTGCCATTGTTCTTTGGATCGTGATTGGTTACTCGTTATCATTTTCCGGAGACATTGGCGGAGTCATTGGAACCGTGAAGAACTTTTTCATGAATGGCGTTGATCTGACTTCATTGACTGCAACCAAGATTCCGACTGGGATTTTTTCAGTATTTGAAATGATGTTTGCTATTATTACCCCTGCCTTATTCGTGGGTGCCGTTGTTGGCCGGATCAAATTCAACTTCTTGTTGGTTTTCTTGATTCTTTGGTCGATTATCATTTACTACCCAATGGTCCATTTGGTTTGGAGCCCACACGGTATTCTTTATGGATTAGGCGTATTGGACTTTGCCGGCGGAACCGTTGTCCATATTAATGCCGGTGTCACTGCCTTTGTCCTTTCCGCTTTCTTAGGGAAACGGGTTAAATTCGGCGACATCCCTCACACCCACTACAATTTACCATGGGTATTGCTTGGTGCCACCATCTTGTGGATTGGCTGGTACGGATTCAATGCCGGGTCAGCACTCGGTGTTGACAACATTGCGGCTCAGGCAACCATTACGACGACCATGTCAACCGGTACTGCAATGGTTACCTGGATGATTTTGGATATGATTATCAGCGGCAAACCAACCCTGGTTGGTGTTTGTACCGGAACGCTTTGTGGGTTAGTTGGTATCACCCCTGCCTGTGGCTTTGTAACAATCGCCGGATCATTTTGGATTGGCATGTTCTCAACTTTCGCCAGCTACTTCTTCGTTAACTATTTGAAAGATCGAATCGGTGTTGACGATGCTTTGGATGCCTTTGGCTGCCATGGTGTCAGCGGGATCATCGGCAGTATTGCCACCGGTTTGTTCGCTACCAAGAGCGTCAACCCGATTGTTGCCCACAATGGCGCCTTTTATGGGGGCGGTTGGCATCAAATTACCGTCCAGATCGTCGCAACTTTGGCAACGATTATCTTTGTTACCATCGCGGCTTCAGTGATTATCAAATTACTGAGTTTAGTGATGCCAATGCGAGTTGACCGTAAAGAAGAAAAGCTTGGTTTGGATAAAGGTGAGCACGGTGAAGAAGTTGATTATACCGTTGACATGAGCGACAATCTTGACGCCTACCGTTCAGATTTGAACCTGTATTCCAAAGAATTCAGAGGCCAGTTAGGTGGACTGGATACGAATAAGGACCCTCATTTGCATTGAGTTAGACATTCATAACATAAAAAGCAAAAGGACCGGAACAGGCGTTGAAAATCGCCTTGTTCCGGTCTTTTTGCAGTCAAGTTACTTTAAATTCAATTACTTCTTCAAAATAGCCAGCATGGCACCATTAAAATCGTCTAAATCATCAGGAGTGCGGCTGGTAACCAAATTACGGTCAACCACCACCGGCTGGTCTTTCACGCGGGCGCCGGCATAATACAAATCCGGTCGAACGGTCAGGTAGGCGGTCATTGTCCGACCAGCCGTCAAGCCGGTTTGGATGAACAGTTGCGGACCGTGGCAAATCGCAAAAGTTGGTTTGTCGTCCATCAAAAAGTCTTTGACGAAATTAACAAATCGATCATCAGCTCTCAGTTGATCTGGTGAAAAGCCGCCAGGGATCAATAAGCCGTCAAACTCATCCGGCTTCACGTCCCCGATTCCCTTATCGGCAGTCAACTTAGTGCCGTGTTTGCCGACGATTTGATTGCCAGCTTCATTTTCAATGGTTACCACCTCATGGCCGGCATTCTTGAGTGCTTCAACCGGTGATGTGTATTCAATATCTTCAACATCGTTGGTCACGATGACAGCTACTTTACTCATCAAATTCATCCTTTCTTGTTCCAAGATACTATCTACTTTATACTAGGTATCAAAATGATACAATAACGCACTTTCAGGTGCCTAAAATCTTGGAGGGATACAAATGACTGATGTCATCAGAAAAGATGTCAAAGACCGTCTGAAAAACGGTGACTACACCTGTTCCAAGGAGCTCACTTTATCGATGTTCAGCGGCAAATGGAAATTGGTCATCTTATTTCACTTGGGAACTGACGGCGCCTACCGCTTTAACGAATTAATGCGGCTGTTGCCCAAAGTCACCCACAAAGTGCTCACCAATCAGCTGCGGGAAATGGCTGAAGACGGCCTCATTACCAGGCACGTCAACGCGGGATCTCAAACAAAGGTGACCTATGAAATCACCGAGCTCGGTCAATCGCTGATGCCCATTGCCAATCAGATGTATGAATGGGGCGAGAATCGGATCAAAGCCCTTAAAGTGACTCCACAATTCAGTGTCAACGAAGAAGTTGAGCGGGAGGCAGCCAAATGACCTATTCCAGAACCGAATCAATCGAATTGGTAAATATGTGCATGATCTACAATCCAGCCACTCAAGAGGTCTTGGTGGAAGATAAAACCGACGTCGACTGGAAATTTGGCCACACCTTTCCCGGCGGCCACGTTGAAAAAGGTGAGAGTCTTTACGACGGCATGGTTCGAGAAGTATTTGAGGAAACCGGCCTGACGGTCAGTCAGCTCGAATCCTGTGGAACTGTCGAATGGTTCAACGAAAGTCCTGCCTACCGCCGACTCGGATTTCTCTACCGCACCAGTCATTTCTCAGGAACCCTCAAGCAGTCTGAGGAAGGTCAAAATTATTGGCTGCCGTTAAAGGACCTCAATGAAGCTAATACAGCTGAAAGTTTCATGAAATTTCTTCAAATTTTCACGGACCTCCACACTGTTGATGCAACATCACCGGTCATGAACGGATCATTAACCATAATCCCCAAAGACGACCATTCCCCAAAAGCGTAATATAATAAAGTTGTCATCCGAATCATTCCTTTGAGGAGGTGCAACATGAAAAAATATTTAATTATTTATAATGGCAGTGCCGGTAAAAGCGACAACGAAGCGATTGCCAAAAAAGCTCAATCCTTATTGGAAAGTAATGGCAAGTCGGTGACCCTTAGTCAAACCAAGTCACGTGATGATGCGGTCAAACAGGCCCAAAAATCACCCGAAAACTATGACTGCCTGATTACGATTGGCGGTGATGGATCGATCAATACCGCCTGTGAGGGCTTCTTGAAGGCTGGCCAATCAATTCCGCTGGGAATCATTCCTGGCGGCACGATCAATAATTTTGCCAGAGCCCTTCACATCCCCCTGAACACCGATCAAGCCATTAACAATCTGTTGGATGGCTCACCAGCAGAGGTCGACCTCGGGGCTGTGGGGAAAACACCAATGGTCAGCAGCCTCACCCTGGGAAGATTGGCAGATATCGCTCGAAACGTCAAGGACGACGAAAAGAAGCGCTTTGGCAAAATGATTTATTTGGTCAAAGGCTTCAAGGAGCTGTTCACCAATCGTTCTTACAAATTAAAAATCACGGCCAATGATCGCTCCGAAGTCTTGCGGGCCCAGATTCTACTGATCACGACGACCAATTCGGTAGGTGGGTTCATCGCCTTTAATCCGGATGCGTCTTATGACGATGATTATCTCCATGTCTTCTTGCTGAAGAGCTTCACTCCCATGAAACTACTCACCTACTTGAGTTATTTCATCACCGGCAATCTCAAAAATGCCCAGGGGGTTCGCTATTTTAAAACCAAAACCGTTAAAATCGATAACCTGTCAAAACGCGACATTCAGGCCAGAATCGATGGGGATCCAGCGATGTCTCTGCCAATTACCGTCACAACCAAAAGTGACTTTTTACAGGTAATTGTGCCAAGAGCATCGCACGAAGAATCTTGATCCTAGGATTTAAACAAAATAACAATGGCACGCAAAAGAAGCCGGGAGATAACGAACAAAACGTTATCTCCCGACTTCTTTACTTTTCAGTCAATTTATTTCACGTTCATTATTCTTGAGGATCAAGTGCAACCAAACCACCGGCAAGGTTACCCATGTTAGGCTTGTCAGTCTTAACGATCAACTGCTCGTTAACAAAGGCCATCTGACCAATGTGGCTCATTTCACGGCCGTAACCTGAAAGTTTAACCCCACCAAATGGCAATTCAGGTAAGGTGGACATGAAGTTGTTAACAAAGACCATTCCAGTTTCGATTTGTGAGGCAACTTCTGCACCGTGATCAGCATCGCCGGCAAAGACAATGCCACCAAGTCCGTAAGGGTTGTCGTTGGCCAAGTCGATTGCTTCCTGCTCACTGTGAACCTTGTAAACAGCAGCGATTGGACCAAACATTTCTTCACTGTATGCTGGGTTATCTTTGTCAATATCCGTTAAGATCGTTGGCATGAAGAATTGACCAGGTAAGTCAATTGGTTCATTACCATAAACAACTTTGGCACCAGCTGCGATAGCATCGTCCAATTGTTTCTGCAACTTGTTCTTTGATTTTTCGGTGTTCATTGGTGCTAAGGTCGTCTTAGGATCCATTGGATCGCCAGGCTTCAAACCAGCAAACTTCTTCTTCAAATTCTCCACAAATTCATCGTAAACATTGTCCATCACGATGAATCGCTTGGATGAAGTACATACTTGACCAGTGTTGTAAATTCGCGCACGCCATGCAATGTCATTGACATCATCCATGTTGGCATCACCTAAAACAACAAATGGATCCATTCCACCAAGCTCCATGGTGTTCTTCTTAAGTGCTTTACCAGCGGCGCCGGCAACAGCTGTACCACCACGCTCGGAACCAGTTAAGGCAACCCCTTGAACACGAGGGTCATCAATTGCTTCAGTCACTTGGTCGTATGAAAGGAACAAGTTAGTCAACGAACCTTTAGGGGCACCGGCTTCGGCGACAACGTCAGCAAACATTTTAGCTGATGTTGGCGTGTTGGCAGCGTGCTTTAAGATCATTGGATTTCCAACCATAAAGTTAGGTGCGAACACACGCATGATTTGGTAGTAAGGGAAGTTCCAAGGCTCAACCATCATAACAACTCCGGTTGCGTGATGTTGAATTTCAGCATCACCGGTTGCAATGGTATCGATCTTTTCAGGCTTCAGTAAGTCCTCACCATGATCTGCGAACCAGTCAGCAATGATCGCAACCAGTTCAACTTCACCCTTTGATTCACCGATTAATTTACCCATGTCAATCGTACATGCACGAGCTAATTCATCTGAGTGCTCACGCAGTTTCGCAGCAACGTTATGCAGAATTTTAGCTCTCTCAGAAATATCTTGCTTCTTCATCGTTTCGTATAAATCATGACCCGTTGCCAAGGCTGATTGTAATTCGTCCTCAGTCGCAAATGGGTACTCCTTCACAACTTCATTGTTGTAAGGGTTTACAGTCCGATATGCCATTATATGACCTCCTAAAATTTGGATAAATCTGTAACGTCTTCAGCTATCCTAGACATTTTTACATCCAGATATAGGATATCATGCCATGAAAACAGATACAACAAAATGCATTGTGATTTTCAAAGTGGTTAACGAACGCAACAGTTAACGTATATCACTCGTGAAAATAGTTTTCATTTCACAAAGCCAAATTAAGCTTTGCCCGCCTGTTGTTGCGTATCCTTAATTTTGAAAACTAAGAAAATGGCAATGACTTCCAGAATGAGAAAGGTGAGGAACACGCCGTTGAAATTCCGGTCTCCTAATACAACTGTCGCAATGACAATCGCGGTCGACCCCAAAATTTGCCTAATCGTCGCAATAATCGAAGAGCCGTGGGGAATCAAATCGTTGGTTAAAGAATTGGCTCCCAGCGTGGTGGCCGGCATCATGGCAAAGGCGTTCCCAGATTCAATTACAATCGAACATAGAATGGCAATCCAAATATTTTTCAACCCTGATAGCAACAATAAACCTGCCCAGCCAACGATGAATAATCCAAAACCAATCATAATAACTGGCTTAAACCCAATGCGATCTGCCAGCCGGCCACTCCGTCGATTTAACCAGGACAAAATAGCTGCGGCGGGAACCAGTGCCAGGCCTGACCATAACGGCGTCAATCCCAGTATCTGCTGGTAGTATAGCGGCATGATAATGGTGACCGTGATCAAGGACATATAGGACAATGAAGTTAATAAAACTCCCAAATCAAAGTTGGTGATCGACAGAATATCCAGTCGCAATAATGGCTGTGGCATGCGCAATTGTCGGCGAACAAATAAGACCAGCAGAACCAAGGAAACCAATAAAATCCCCCAGTTCCAGTAGCTAGTGGCAGTCATATGAGAAATTTCGTTGATAAAGTACAATAAGCCAATAAGTCCCAGCGACATGAAGACTGAAACAAAATCAAACTGAGTTGATTCAATTTTCAACGGACTAATGACGGTCTTGAGTGCCAACAGAAAGACCACCGTCAGAATAATCAAGAAGAACGCAAAGATGGCTTCCCACGGGAAAAATTGCAATAAGACCCCCGAGATGATGGGTCCAACAGCCAGTGCGGATCCCATGACCAACCCCACAGTGCCCATCACGCTACCACGATGATCGGTTGGTGTGATTTCAAGTATGATCGATTGATAAGATGGAAATAAGACCCCAACACTGAATCCTTCCATTAATCGACCCACCATCATAACCAGGAAATTCGGTGCCCAGATAATAATCAAGGTTCCAACAACGAAGTTTACCAATAATGAAAGATATAATGGCTTAAATCGAAAGTTCTTCATCAACCATGGTGATAATGGCATGACAACCGACATGATCAGCATAAACCCCGTCGTCAGCCAAGCAATCGTGCTGGCCGGCAGATCAAAATACCTCATAAATGTCGGATAGGCAGTCGATAGTGACGACTGACTGATTGACATCGTAAATGTTCCCAGCAGTAATGTGGCAATGAACCACCTACGGCTTTTTTCTGTTAACTCCAAGATTATTCCCCCTAGTGTCTAACAAAATAGGACCGGAAATATTCTTCCCGATCCTGTTTTAAAATCATTTTTAAAGCCAATTAACGGACAATCATCACTGAGATTGGTGAGTACTTGGCCATATAGGCTGCTTGGGAACCAAAGTACTTACGAACACCAGTCTTAGAAAGTGAACCGACGATCAACAAGTCGGCTTTGGTAGCCGGAATAACCCGTTTGACGATTGTCTCGCCGGGATCGCCTTCTTCGATGACCGTATCCACTTGCTTAACGCCGGCACGCAAAGCTAATTGCCGATAGTCTTCAATATGCTTGGCAAGCGCTGAACGCTCCCCATGAACAAAATCTTTGCTTAATGCTTGGAAAACGTTAACGTTATCGTCCTCCAAAATTGAAGTAATGATCAAACGTGCATTGGATTGACGAGCTTCACGAATTGCATATCTAAATGCTAATTGGGCATCTTCCGAATCATCAACACCCACAAGAATTCGATCGAATTTTTGACCGCCTTCAGTATTTGCCATTTTGTAACATCCCTTCTTGATGATGAATTATTTGGGTACAAAAGAAATCTCTTTCAATTGATTATTATACTATTATTTCTCCGCCTCGGCTGCTTTGCTTTCAGCTTCGGCAGCTGCTGCTTCAAAACGCTTGTTGCTCTTGTGGATATCCCAAATCATCCATACCAATAAAGCAACGACCAAGACAATAACGACGTACGAGGCATTATCAGCCATTGAAATTTGGCTCTGGGTTGGATGATCACCTAGAAATGCTTCGAATTGGCCAGGAAGACCTTTCATATTCAAAGTCGTCAGGGCGATAACAGAGAACCAGCCAAGAATCTTAACAATCCACGAGTTTTTGAAACGGTCATGCATTTCCAACGAGTTATTGGTAAACATCAATAACGGCAGCATCGAGAATGGCAGGGCAAACGCCAAGAAGACCTGAGAATTATTCATCAGTGTGTTCAACGCTTCGTGCTGCTGAATCGGGGTTTCACGACCCGTCATACCCACACAAATCAAAACTGGAACCACCGAAATCAAACGAGTCACCAACCGGCGCATCCAAAGCGGCATTTTCATGTGGATGAACCCTTCCATGATAACCTGTCCGGTTAAGGTACCGGTAATGGTGGAATTCTGACCTGACGCTAGTAAAGCGACCGCAAACAAAATCGATAAAATCCCTGACTTGGCAACCGTAATCAAAACACCATTACTTAAGGTCGAAGAATCCGAAAGTGCCTGGAACAGTCCGAAGAATGACGGATCTTTAACTGCCCCACTCTTGAAGACAGCAACTCCCATAATCAATAGCAGTGAGTTCACCAAGAATGCCATTGATAATTGAATGTTAGAATCCCAAGTTGAGAAACGAACGGTTCGGGCAACATCTTCTTCATCACTGTGATCCACCTTACGAGTCTGTGAAACAGCAGAGTGGAGATACAGATTATGGGGCATAACTGTCGCTCCAATGATCCCAAGTGCACCAGTCAGTGGCGTTTGACCGCCAATTTGAGGAGACGAAGAGAAGGTCTCACCATTTGGAACCAAGCCCTTAAAGACCCCGAGCCAGTCAGGATCAGACAGGATCACTTCATAGGCAAACACCACAAAGATCACACAAATTAAACAAACAACAATGGCCTCAATCTTACGGAAACCAATTTTGGTCAGCAATAATAATAGCAGAACATCAAATACGGTAATAAATACTGAAATGACCAACGGAATGTGGAATAACAGATACAACGCAATCGCGGCACCGATGACTTCGGCAATATCAGTCGCCATAATTGCCAGCTCGGTTAGAATCCACAAAACATATCCCAGCGATTTGCTTGTCCGGGCTCTAATCGCCTGGGCCAAGTCCATCTGAGTCACAATGCCCAGTTTAGCCGCCATATACTGAAGCAACATGGCAATTAAACTCGACATTAAGATGACAGACATTAACAGATATTCAAAATTCTGACCACCGGTGATTGAAGTCGACCAGTTACCAGGATCCATGTAACCGACCGCAACTAACGCGCCGGGACCGGAATAACCAAATAGCGTACGCCAGAATCCCTTGCCTTTGGGCACAACCACCGTTCCGTTAATTTCTTCCAGTGAAGGCCCATTGGCGTAATGAATCAAATGTTCCTTTTGGGACTTTTTTTCTTTTGACATCCCATTACCTCCTTATCTTCTGTACAAATCTAATGGTAGCATAGTTTCTAGACTTGTAAATCTTTAATTAGGGAAACCTAACTTTCTTTTTATAAGCAGTAGACAGGAGTTTTTGATATAGCAAAGAAGAAACCGGTTACTTTAATTTGGAATTATTTTGCCGGATTTGATTGAGGCTGGTGACAAATTCTGCAATCATCTCCAGTTCATTTTTTAAATAACTGTCGGCTAACTCAGCCAGTTTGGTCTCTTCTTGACGATGGTAGTCGCTATGAATTTGATTAATAGTTTCCCCAGGCGCCGTGAGTTCTACAAACGTGTCCTTGCGGTTATCAGGGTGGTGCGATTTTTGAAGCAGACCCCTTTCAGCCAACTTGTTAACGGCTTTGGAAACGGCTCCTTGTGTCATCGGTACCTGGTCGACAATCGCGGAAATCTTCACACCATCCTTGGCAGCAGCAGCGCGAATAATATGCAGATCGTTAATGGTGATGCCATTGGCCAGAGCAGCGTTTAACCGATCGTTTTGTCTGATGGCTGCCAGGATCTCACGGTCAACATCATGACTTCTAAATATTTCTAGTTGGTTCTTGATTTGTTCAATTGCATTTTTCTTTTTCATTTTAAATTCCTCGGAATATATATTGACTTTTCATCATTGGAGCTTATACTAATTATATTCCTTGGAATGTATTTTGAAAAGTCAAACTGTCAATTTTTAAAAAGAGGTTTCTAACATGAAATATGTCATTATATTTGACCACCCTTACACCCTGTCGGCCGCAAATAACGAGCCCCACCATCGCAGTTATAGTGCAGCGGTTGCCAAACAAACGATCAATTATTTAACTGCCCAAGGCCATGACGTTGATGTCATCGACTTAAATCACGATCACTTCGACCCGGTAATGCACGCAAAAGACCTGAGTGCCTGGCGAACACGGACACCGATTAATGACCAAGTTGACCGTTATTTCGAACGCCTAAAAACCGCCGATGAAATTATTTTTATTTTCCCAATTTGGTGGGAGCTGATGCCGGCGATGACCAAGGGTTTCATTGATAAAGTTTTTAGCAAGAACCGGGCGGTATCCATGCATCCCAGAGTGGTCCTGGAAAAGAATCCAATCATCCGGATCTTCACAATTGCTGGCACACCAACGTTTCTCTATAAACTCAAATATGGTAATCCCATTATGAAGGCCTTGGCCACGGGCACATTCAAAAAGATCGGTCTCAAGAAAATCAAGTGGCACAACTTCAACGCTGAAGATGAATCACCACAAAAGCGCCAGGCGGATTTGGCCCACATCCAAAAATTTCTGTCATGATGACTGCCCAGTCCTATAATGAATGTTGGGGGTGAGTGGATGAAGTCATTGAGCCAAATCATGAGTCGGACATTACTAGTGACAGTGATACTCACTGCTAATTTTGCGGTTTGTTCTGCCAACACCACTTCCTCCCTAGGCGCCACCATTCACTTGACGACGACGCCCAATGTCCACGATCTCGGTGGGATTCGGACGAAAAATGGTCAGCACATTCGCCAAAATCGACTCATCCGATCGGCTGCGCTAACCCGATTAAATCATCACGATAAATGGCTACTTAAGAAGCAGCACGTTAAGGTCATCTTGGATTTCCGCTCAAGTGGTGAAATCAAACGAACACCAGACGCCAAAATTTCTGGGGTTCGTCATCTCCACCTATCCGTCATGAGCAGCCCAAATTTCGGCGTCCACACGACTTCTCAGTATGCCGGTCAGTTAGCCGCCAAACAGCCAAATTTTATGGAACAATTTTATCAGAAAATGGTTCTTGAGCCCCACTGTGTTAAGGCTTATCGCACGATGTTTCATTATCTGCTCAAGCAAAGATCCGGTGCGATTCTGTATCATTGCACATATGGCAAAGATCGCACCGGTGTAGCGACCATGCTGATTCTTTCAAGTCTTGGCGTTCCCAAAACGACCATTATGAAAAACTATTTGGCATCGAACCATTATCTGAAGAAAACGACGGCCAAAGAATATCGACAGATGGCCCGTTATACGCATAACCCAACCGTGCTCAGGAACCTGAAACGTTCAAAAACCGCTCGATCAGCCTATTTGAATGCCGCCTATTCAGCGATTTACCACTGTGATGGCACAATGAAGCATTATTTACATCAGCAAATGCATTTGTCGAATCACGATATTCAGCAATTGCGAAAACAATATTTGACGAAAAGAGAGGCCCGGACACAACTAATTGTAAGTTATGTCTGGGCCTCTCTTTAGCTCCACTGCTATTTAGTTTAAACGTGTGAATAAGGACAGCAATTGAAATTTAAGCGCCGCCAGCCGAAAACCTGACTCGGTTTCCTGGTGTTTTACTGTTATTTTGATTAAACGTGTGAAAGAGGACAGCAATTGAAATTTAAGCGCCGCCAGCCGAAAACCTGACTCGGTTTCCGTCCAGCGGCGCTTAAATTTCAATTGCTAAACGTCCTCTTTCACACTCTACACTCTTTTTTTAGCATACAAATCAATCTGCTTAATTAAATTCCGATTCCGATTAAATCGGGCGAACGCAAAGGCGTCACTAATAAGTTCGGAGAATCGCTGGGTTTTGCCATTGACCGAATATTCGTTATCCGCCAATTGATACTGAGCCTGAGCCACGTAAAAAGTTACGTGCCGATCCGAACTGAGATTAATCAAAGACTGTAGCAGCATATTACTGATCTCGATTTCGTTCCTGGCCGCATAAAAATTGCCGGTGTAAAACAGCATCGTCAATGACTTCCACACCGAATCAACGTCTTTATTCGCATTGGTCTTCAATCTTTCCGGCATCTTGGAAAAATAAAACTCAGCTTTGTCAAAATTGCCAGCCTGTTGGTAGGAAATCCCCATCCCCACGTATGCCAGCGGTGAATAAACCGTCGTGTGGGCCTCGTCATAGCCATTCAAAATCTGGTCGAAGCAAAAAATCGCCTCATCAACATCTCGTTTGCTTAAAGCCAGGGCATATCCGCGGATAAACAAATATTCCATTTGGATTTGTTTATCACCAATTTGATCAATTTCCAGTGATCGTAAAATTCCCAACGCATCATCATATTCAGTGGTAATTAAATCAAATTCGGCCCGCCGCAATTCCGCTCGAACGGCTGAATCACTGTCGGCCTCGCTGGGGAAAATATCGTTCAAGGAAAGTCCCAGCCGCTGGCATAGCTGCGTCAGGATCTTAGTGGAGATCATTTTGCCGTTGTTCTCAAATTTGCTGATCGTGGCCTGGGTACAAATCCCCTTAGCCAATTCACTTTGGGAATAACCGAGTTCTTTTCTGCGATCAATAAATCTTTGGATGTTCACTATTATCAAGCCTCCTGGCCGATTCGGATAAAATAATAACTTAATATTACCATATTATATAATGTGACGCCAAATAAGATTGCTAAATATTCCATTTATACATTGACATTGGGAATATTAGGATATATAATTTTGGAATATAAAGTATTGTGAAAGTATGCACAGGAGGACTCAATATGTCGATAACAAATGATCAAACTAAAATGCTGATTCAAATGATTAAGGAGTTTACCGCCAACGAATTGGCACCGATCGATATGCAGATTGATCGCGCTGGTGACTATCCGGACGGCTTATTTCAAAAGGTCGTTAACACGGGCTTGCTTGGCATCACCCTGCCAAGAGAATATGGCGGTGCAGCCTTTGATTACCAAGCAGCTGCCGAATCCCTTGAGAAAATGGCCACAGGTAACGCCAGCATGGCCGTAACTCTTGAAGGCCATTTCAAAACGATCGAACAGTTTATCAAATATGGGAATAAATCATTGAATGACGAGTACCTCCCGAGTGCAGCCAAACGAATTTTTGCCTTCTCGATGACCGAACCATCCGGCGGCTCCAATCCCAAGGGCATCGCCACTCGAGCAATCAAACAGGGTGATAACTGGGTGATCACCGGTGACAAAATCATGATTACCAATGGTGGCCTTGCAGAAGTCTACTGCGTCCTCGCTAAGACTGAGGATGACCAAATGGCCGTCTTCGTCGTTGACAAGGACATGCCGGGATTCAAATTCGGCAAGCGGGAAGATTTTATTGGCCTCAAGGGCGTGCCTGTCGGCGAAGTTGTCCTTAACCACGTGGTTGTTCCTGATAATCATTTATTGGGAAGAATCGGACAAGGATTGGAAATTGGCGACAATGCCCACGCTGACGCACGAGTGTTGATGGGCGCCGTTCTCGCCGGGATTATGGAACACGAGCTACAAACCGCCGTGAACTACTCCAAAGAACGAAAAGCTATGGACACACCGCTCTACCAACTCCAAGTCACTCAGGAAAAGATCGCTGATATCGCAATTGCCAAAGAAAACACCACCGCGCTGTATCAAAAAGGTGCCGATAACAAGGTCGCCAACAAGCCATATGCGGAAGTTGCCGCCATGGCAAAATCGTACGGCAGCCGATCAGCTGTTGCATCCGGTGATAAAGCCCTGCAGATTCTTGGTGGGTATGGATACAGCCATGAATATCCAGTCGAACACCTCATCAGAGATGCCCGAGCAATGGAATTGGCTGAAGGTACCATTGAAAAGATGAATTTAGAAATTACCAACGCAGAGATTGCCAAGTAAAGGAGTCCGCACTATGAAAATCGTTGTCGGGATTAAACAAGTTCCAGAAACCGATTCAGTTAAAATTGATCCAAACACAAATAACCTGGTTCGTTCAGGAATCCAAGGCATTATTAATCCATTTGATAAAAATGCAATTGAAGCTGCCCTTCAGCTTCGTGATCAAGCCGGTGGAGAAGTTATCCTTCTCAGTATGGGGCCGGATAGTTACACAACCTCACTTCGAGATGGAATGGCTATGGGCGCTGACCGTGCTGTTTTGGTGAGCTCCCGGGCGTTTGGTGGCGCTGACACTTTGGCTACCGGCTACACGCTGGCCAAAGCAATCGAAGCAATTGGCGATGTCGACTTAGTCCTATTCGGCAGACAATCTGTCGACGCTGACACTGGTCAGGTTGGCCCGATTGTGGCGGAATTCTTGCAGTTCCCCCAAGTGACTTTTGCAGAAACCTTGGAGTTGGACTCAGAGAAGACACTGGTGGCCAAACGCCAACTTGACTCCGCCGTCCAGGATATCAAGCTGACCCTGCCTGCTGTGGTGACTGTCCGCAAAGAACTCAATACGCCGCGTTATGAAACGCCAGTCAATATCAAAGAAAGTTTTGAAAAGCCAATTACCATTTGGACTGAAGCCGATTTGAATCTTGACCTGGCAAAAATTGGCCAGGCTGGATCACCAACGAAAGTGACCAAAGTTTATGCACCAACCAAGGATGTTAAAAAAACAGTCACATTGTCACCAGACCCCGCTCAAGCAGTTTCTGAACTCTTGAGTCAATTGGACTGAGAGGAGCACAAAAATGGATAATAACGAAATTTGGGTATATGTTGAAACCGTCGGCTCCAGAATCGAACCAACCAGCCTGCAATTAATCACCAAGGCCAAAGCCATTGCTGACGGCAGAAAAGTGGTTGCCGTGCTTCCTGAAGCCTCGACAATCAAGGCTGAAAATAGCCTACAAGCTTATGGACCCGACCGAGTTGAAACTTTGGTCGATGATCACTTTACTAACGCAACCGATGAAGAAATCGCTGATGCTTTATTCCAAGTACTTGATCAAAATCGCCCCAACAGCCTCTTGTTTCCGGCAACCATTTTAGGCCGATCAATTGCGCCGCGGCTGCAGGCCAAACTCCAGACTGGCTTAACCGGTGACTGTTTGGATATTTTTTACGAAAATGACCTACTGGTTCAGGTCAAACCGACCTATGGCGACAACGTGATGTGTGACATTGTCTGCCCGGAAAAGCGGCCCCAAATGGTAACGGTTCGGCCAAATACTTTCCGCGCTGAAAAGGTGACTGATTTCCAGACCAAGGTGGTTAAGGCCAGCTTTACCTTCCACAAAGAAGGAAACAGCCAAATCATCGCCACTGACCCGATCATCAACAGCTCCTCCAAACTCGACGATGCTAAAGTCGTGATCGCCCTTGGCCGAGGCGCTTACAGCGCAAAAAATATTCAACTGGCACAGGATTTAGCTGCCAAGCTTGGCGGAATGGTTGGCGTTTCTCGCCCTCTCACTGACGAAGACGAGTTCACCCATGATGATCAAATTGGGATTGGTGGCGCCAGCCTCTCAGCCGACCTGTTGATTAATTTGGGAATCTCAGGTGCTGTTCAATACACGGTTGGCATCAAAAATGCCAAGAAAATTGTCTCTGTCAACATTGACAAAGACGCCCCGATTTTCGATGAGTCAGACTTTGCCTACGTTGGTGATGTCACCGATTTTTTGACTGCTTTAACTGCTCAAGTCCGATAATAATTGATAACACAAAACCGGCAGTGATGAACAAATTTCGTTCATTGCTGCCGGTTTTTTAGTGGTGTAGTTAGGGTTATTTTGCTTTGAAATGGATTCTGACGCGCTGGGGGTACAGTTGTTATTTTCCTTTGTGCTCCCTTCTGCTTTGAAAACACGCTCCGACGACCGAATGAAAACGGCCTAGCCTACTTGGCGGGTCCTAACCGGGTCTCGTCGCGCTCTGGGCACGGTTGTTATTCCCTTTTGTGCTCCCTTCTACTTTGAAAACACGCTCCGACGACCCAGGACCCTACTACATAAGCGAAAACAATCAACGATGAACAAAAACCGTTCATCATTGATTGTTCTCACTTATGCTCCGGGTCCTAACCGGGTCTCGTCGCGCTCTACTTGAATCCCTCCGTTGTAAAGTACCAATGAACCTTATCTCCCGGTTTAATCAACTTATCACCAGCTGACTTATCAACGTACTTGCCGTTCACCGAGTACATCCAGCCGCTGCCGACCTTAATGTCGTTTTCTTTCAGTCCATTGATGGCACTGACGTAGATTGCCGGGCTACTGGTGTAAGTGATCTTCAGCTTGGTTTGCTGGAGCAATGTAAAAGCAGTCGTCTTCTTAGTAATGTGCAAATTGCCAGAATAAAACAGCTTTTTGTATCCGGAAACCTTTAGATAAGCCTTACCAGTTGATGCTGGTGAGGCTTTTTGCTTTGGTCGGGACTGCTTAGAAGTCGATTTGGGCTTAGTGGTTACTGCCTGTTTTGTCTGTGATTTCGACCTTGAACTGCTGGGCTTGTTACTGGTAGCTTGACTACTTGACGAGTCGGCAGTCCTAGGTTGACTGGCCTTTTTGGCTTGTGATTGATGCTTTGCCTGGGAACCTTTGTCTTTGGCTTTTTTCGCCTTAGCTGGATGGCTCACCTGAGAACTTGAGGTGGCCTTTGGCTGACTGCCAGAATCCATCTTAGCGGCTTTCTCGGTTCGAGGATGCTGGGCGACCTGATTCGCGATGACCTCCCTGACGCCAAATGCCATCCCCAACACCAAAATCACACCGATGACAATTCCAATTGCTTTTTTCATAAACTCATCCTTTAATCTTACTTAATTGAATAAACCGATCGGTGTGCTAAGGCTTGACGGTAAGCGGCGTTAGCCAAGTTGACCTGACCGACTCCCAACGTTTGAGTGGCAGCTCCTTTAATCGAGCCGGTTGACCGAACGTAGCTCAACATTGCCCGCATTGGTGAGGTTGTCTGACCTGATTTGAAGACGCTATTCACCAATTTAACCGTCTTTTGTTTGGTTGAAAAGGCAATGATCGCTTCTGCGGTTGAATTAGCGTTCGGGAAGGTCTTGCCCTTATAAGCGTAACCAAACGCCCCGTTTGGATAGACAGCATCTTTGAGATAACTCTGGCCCTTCGTGATTGCAGAAGTGACGGCGGAACTGGTCGATTTACTACGAGCAAGGGCCGTTACTGCCATCGCAGTGGTGTCGCTGTCAGCACTGGCAGTTTGGTTATTGTACGCCCAACCATTATTGCTCAACTGATTCTTAACGATGGCATTGCTCAAGCTGGCCTTGGAAAATTTGGCATTGCTTGGTCGTTGATACGAACCAGTTGATAAAGCGATCAGCGCCTGGCTTTGAACGTTGACCGTTTGCTTGGCCATCGAACGATGATAAAGCGCGCTGACCAGGTTCAAGTTCGTTTTAGCGCCGGTTTGATGCAGCTTTTGCGGGTTCAAACCAACGGCACGGGTGGCAATAATTGCGGTCGCCAAATCGGCAGCCGTACTCTTACGGTTCAATACCAAACTGTCAGCAATCTTGGTCCGTTGGGCATTGGTAAACTTATATCCCAACCCTTTCAATCCCAAGAGAAAGTCCGAGTAGCCATAGACGGCACCGGTTGTTGGATACGCCTTTTTACTAAATATGTAACTTGTCTTACCGGAAAACCCAGTTCGATTCTTAGCCAGCATCTTCTTGGCATAGCTGTAGCTGGCCTTGGCCTTTGAAGCCTGATAGGAACTAGAAGCAGTCTTGGCGCCGGCAGCATGGACATTTGTGAGCGGTGCAGCAGCACCAGCCAATAAGAGGCCAGTCATCGATAAGGTGATTAATTTCTTGATTGATTTCATGATAGATTCCATCCCTTTAATGAGTTTTGGTTGGTAAAAAATTATATTTCCGATTCAGTCGGTCAATTAATTTTTCCCAGGAACGATACAACAATGCAATTAAGACAACGTTGGAAAGACAGTGCACAAGATCGAAACCGGCGCTGGCGGTAAAGGCCAAAATAAAGGACTTCATGGTCAGCGGATTGACATATGCCAAGGCAAACCACAGATCCATGATCCAGCCGTAGACAAATCCCCAGACACCGCCAAAGATAATCATTGGCATTAGCCGGTGGCTAAGCTGAGTCCGGCCAATCAACCCAGCCGTCAAGCCCATCAATCCCCAGGCAAACATCTGCCACGGTGTCCAGGGCCCCTGTCCCAAAAACATATTTGAGACTAAGGCGGTGGTCGAGCCGGTCACAAACCCCAGCTCCGGTCCCAGCGAAATCCCGCCGAGGATAATGACAAAGCTGGCAGCCTGAACACTGGGAAGCGAGGCGAACGGCACTCTGCCGGCAACCGCCAAGGCAATCAGAATTGCCAAAAACATCAACGTTTGCGTCTTCAGGGGTTCCCTTTCAAACCGCCAATAGGCCGGCAAAATACTACATAACAAAAGCATGAAGCTAAACAACAAAAAATGCTTATTTTTCAGTAACAGCGTTAATCCCAAAAACACGGCGATCAACACCGAGACGAGCAATATTTGACCGATCACTTTGGCTCGCCACTTATTCGACATGTTCACTCGTCCCTTCAGATAATCTAACGTCACTCACCAGCATTGCATCGGGCACCTGCCTTCTCAGCAGCCGATTAATCGCGGTGGTAAAAAAGAAATTCCCAGAAAAAAACGATCTGGTTGGTAAGACTGTGTTCAAATGGCCGTCAAACATGAAGGCGCAGTGCAGTGAGTATGCCGCACAAAATTCCATATCGTGACTGGCCATCAAGATGGTCGTTCCAGCCTGGTTGATGGTCGTCAATAACTGTCCCAAAGCTTGTTTGGCCGTCGGATCAAGCCCCTTAGTCGGTTCATCCAAGATTAACAATTGCGGGTTGGCCAACAGCGCAATGGCAATCCCTAACAGCTGTTGTTGGCCGCTGCTCAAATCAAATGGACTTTGGTCAAGCAGATCGTTGAGGTGCAATCGGTCAACTATCATTTTAACCTGTTTGTCAGGAAATTCTAGCTGAAGTTCGGCAGCTTGCTGGTGCAACTCCTCTTGGACCGTTTCAGCACCAAACTGCAGGGCCGGCGTTTGAGAGAGAAAAGAAAGCTGCTGGATTCTGGCTGCTGTTGGAATCCGCCAGACCTTTTGATTGTTAAAAGTAATTTTCCCATGCTGTGGAACTCGCAAACCGGCCAGCATCGTTAACAGCGTTGACTTGCCAGAGCCGTTCTTGCCGACAATCGAAAGCCAGTCGCCAGCAGGTAATTGCAAGTTCAAATGATCAACCACATTTACCTGTTTGTCGAATGAAAACGAGATCTCTTTGGCTGCCAAGATGGTCGTTGACGACTCGACGACCCTCGGCTGGTCCGTGTGAGCGGTGAACTCCAGGTGGTGCTTGCTGATAGCTGCCTGACCGGCGGCAACAGAAATTGGCAGCCCGGTTGTCTCAAGATGATTATCCAAAAATAGCCGCGACACAGCTGGAACAAAAGCTGTCAGATCGGGATCTGCCATCATCTTCGGAATGCCAACTACCGGTTGCCCTTGAAAAGTAACCCGCTGATTTTGTAAGAGGATCATCCGGTCAGCCAATCCCAATGCGGTTCCCAAGTTATGCTCGGTCATTACAATCGTCATTCCCAACTCTTGATGAATCCGTTCCAAAACATCAAAAAAATGCCGGCTGGAAAGCGGATCCAGTTGGGCAGTCGGTTCATCGAACAAAAGCACTTCCGGCCGCAAAATTAACACCGAGGCCAAATTAACCAGTTGCAATTGACCACCGGAAAGTTCATGCATATCTTGGTGCAGCAGTTCGTCCAGGCCCAAATAATTAGCTAATTCGGCGATCCGCCGTTCAATTTCAGCGCTCTTGATACCGATATTTTCAAGGCCGAACGCCAGCTCGTCAATCACCGTTGTCATAATCGGCTGAGTAGTGGGATCTTGCCCAACGTACCCAATCGTTTTGGCACTGGCTAATCTGGAAAGATCCGTAATGGCTTGCTGCTTAATCAATACCTTGCCGCTTCGATGGCCATTGGGGAGCAGTTCTTTTTTGAAATGATTAATTAACGTGGTTTTACCGCTGCCAGTTGCCCCGGCGATGACGATAAACTCCCCTCGGTTGATGGTTAAATCAACTCCTTGCAAGACTGGGCGGGAAGCATCCGGATATGTAAATGTGAGCTGTCTGGTTTCAATTAATTTGTCCATGCACGATACACTCCTTCGGCTGCCAGCGGTAATAATAGTAATCCTCCCAGCCCGGATAAGGCAACCAGATCCTGGCTCATCCAGCCACGGGTGAATTCGCCAACTGATGTCGACCAGCCGGCTGACTGAATTCGGGAAACCACGGCCCAGACAAAAATCAAGATCGACGCGCTCAAAAATGCCCAGTCACTGGCCTTCCAATGGTAGGCCCAATAATGAGTCCGCTTGCCAACCCCGAATCCCCTGGCGTCCATTAATCGGGCCGTTTCCATCCCCGATGCGAGTGCGTCCTCCAATAAAATCCGCAACAGGCGACCAGCATTCCGGATGCGACTAAGCAACCCGCCAGCGTTAGCCTGAACGTTTCGCGTCTGCTGGAGCATCGCCAGACTAGCCAGGGTGTGGCTAAAAGTCTTCACTAAATTCATTGAAATAACCACTAATAAGCCCAGCTTCGGCGTCACTGGTGACAGGACATATACCAATTTAGGCGCCGGTAAAATGACGTTCAGAACAGCAAAAGCCATGAGCATCTCGACTAACATCAACCCCATAACGACACCGTATAGAAGTGCCGGCAAGGTGAGTTTGAATGACACATCACCCACGGAAAACTGATAGAGAACCGGCCCAAACCGTTGATTTAACAACACATTAAAAAAGACAATCATCAATAATAAGCTCAAATTCCACTTGAATTGCCGCCAGACCGCTGATTGTCCGGTATAAAAAATGCCCACCAACAGTAATCCTACATAACCGGTCAATGCCGTCGCCAAATGGTTAAACAAGAGCAGACTCAAAATCGCCTCAAAAAAATAAACTGCCGAAACGACTGGATGAAGTTGATAAAAAAATGTCATTCGTGTCGGCAATTTATTCACGGCTGGACGTCCCCTTTCAAATCGATGTTGACCCTGAGTGATTATTATATCATCAGCTGCCACTCGAAATTGAAGGAATCCCAGAAAATATTTAATTAAAGCTAATCGACAACAATCACACCCAGCATAGCGACAATCTGCCCTGCCTGCCAAGGATTGATTTTTAAGCCCTTGATCAACTCGGGATTCACAATTAAGTCGTCAAAGCTGGCTTTAGACAAATCGATCCCCTTCATTCGCGTGTCCAAGAAGTCGATTTGGTTAATTTCACAGGCGTTAAAGGATAATTCTTTCTTGACGGTCACTGCCTGAAAACTACTTTCGACCAGATTACAGTCCATAAAGAAGCTGGCTTCCATTTTAGTTTCACTAAAGTTGGCATAGTGCAGGTTAGCATCATGGAATTGACATTTCTTAAGCAGGGTTTCCATCGAAAAATCAGCCCCCATCAGCTGGACATTCGTGAATTTGCAGTTGGAGAAATAACTCTTGTGGAAAGTCGCGTTTAAGAAATCGCACCCTTTAAATTCCACGTAGCCCCAATCACTGCCGTCAAAGTTGCTCTGCTCGAACTGGCAGTGGTCAAACACAACGTCATTAATCCGAATCAGCTCGTTAGAAACCGTCAACGCACAGTTCACGTATTCATTGTCCGGTTCAACGTCATCTAAAGACAAAGTTTGTTTGGTAAAAGTTGCCACTCTAATCCTCCTGAAGTTGCCCGCGGCTGGTCAATCGACTGCCGACCCAATAAATGACGGCAGCAATCAACATCGAAATGAAGGTTGCGCCGACTGAGTCCGCCAACACGGCCACCGTCTTAATGTATCCGTATGCCAGGACAGCGATCAGCCATGAAGCAATCGCAATCCAGTTAATACCACCAGTATACCAATATTGACCGGTCCGGGAGGCAAAATGGTCAACTCGATATTTCCGTTTGGCAACCAGATAAAAGTCGGTCAGAAAAATGGCGATTTCAGGTCCTAAGAACATCCCGATGCCGTCCAGAAAGGCAGTGAAAACATTTAAGAAAGTCGAATAGAAAATGGGAATGAAGGTCACGAAGACAGCCACTAAGGTCACCAGCACAATGCTGACAGTCAAGGATAATCGTTTAGTCATATTGGTCAGTGCCGATCCAGCAGACATCAGGTTAACGGCATTTGCGGTGGTACTGGTAATGATGATGACAAGCATCGCCAAGACACCCAAGCCAAGTTTGCTGGCAATCGTTGATGGGTCTGAATTATTGGCATCAAAATGATTCAGGGTAATGGCAGTCGCGATCGTTGAAATGATTCCGATCATCGCAAACCAGATCAATCCCAGATTGGCGCCAAAGAACGGTGCCCAAGTGGAGCTGGAACGCTTCTTAGAAAAGCGGGTGAAATCACTGGCTGCCGTTACCCAGGCTAAATTAAAGGCAGCTAGGACATCAACGGCTTGGCCTGGTGACATCTTCAGGGCACTGGGTGCATGCCAAGAGACAATTTCAGATAACGACACATTTTGGAAAACAACGATAGATTCCCAGATTACCAAGATGAAAACTAAGACAATCCCAATCCGCTCGATGATCCGGACTGATTTTTCACCCATCGAGATACTCAATAAATGCAGAATACTCATCACCACAATTCCTGAGATCAACCCTTTCAGGCCGCCCGGCTTGCCGTATACCGGCCAACCCAGGACATCGTGGAGAATATAACTGATCGATGTTGCCGCGATAAACGTATTCACGGCGGCCCAGCCGATAAATTGAACGACATTAATCACTGACGGCAGGAAACTGCCTTTGAGGCCAAACGAAGCTCGGGTTAAAGCCATTGCGGGCAAACCGGTTTTGTACCCCATATAGCCGGATAGTGCCAGTAAAAAATATGTAATCACACCTACGATAATCAGAGTCGTCGAAGCCGTCGCAAACCCACAAGCGGCGATAACCCCGCCAACATACCAAGTACCATTATTCGCATTCGCCCCCACCCAAGTGGCAAACATATCCCAATAGGATTGATGCCGATGAGCTTTTGGGATGGACTCAACACGACCGAAACTTTTGTCTTCCATGATAGATCTCCTTGTTGTCCTTTAAATCATTCCAAGCAAACTAAAATGCTCATTAGCATACAAAAAAGCACTTCAACCCCACAACGAGTCGAAGTGCTCATTCCCAGACTATTGCTGGTAAAAACAACGTTCACTAATGGCTTCCTTGACAGACTCGCTGGACTATTTAAAGGACTAAATTTTAATGTCATTATACGTGAGACCGGCAAGAAAAGCAATTTGTGAGTTGACACTCACTTTGAATGGGGTATACTGAAGTCGTAAATGAGTTAGCACTCACTCACAAAAGGAGGAACCAACTATGGATGCTGTTGTAACAGTGACTCACGTCGATAAAAGCTTCAATAAAAAACGGATTTTACATGATGTTAACCTAACTGCCTCAAGCCATGAGATTTTGGGTTTAATTGGCCCATCAGGGGCTGGCAAGACGACGATTATTAAAAATATCATGGGCATGGAACAGCCCGACGGTGGCGAAGTGACTATTTTTGGTAAACGAATGCCCAATCGCCCCGTCCTGCAACGAATCGGCTTTATGGCTCAGGATGATGCCCTATATGAAAGTTTGACCGGCAAGGAAAATCTCAAATTTTTCGCTCAGTTGTTCGGTGTCAAAAAAGAGCAGCTGAAGCAACGGATTGACTACACGGCAGGCGTTGTCAATTTAAACCAGGATTTGGACAAACGGGTCAGTAATTATTCCGGTGGTATGAAGCGCCGATTGTCACTTGCCATCAGTTTAATTCAAGATCCGGATTTGTTAATTTTGGATGAACCAACAGTCGGCATCGACCCGGAACTTCGCCGCCAGATTTGGGATGAACTCAGAAAGTATGCCCAAGCCGGCAAGTCCATTATCATCACCACTCACGTCATGGAAGACGCAGCTGAATGTGACGAACTATTGATGATTCGCGAAGGTCACATCATCACCCACGGGTCACCCACCAGTTTGGAAAAAGAATACGACGTGGATAATTTGGAACAGGTCTTTTTGAAAGCGGGGAAATCAAATGAGAATTCTAACAATCACTAAACGTATCTTTGTGGAAATGTTCCGCGATAAACGAACGCTTGCGTTAATGTTTATTGCGCCGCTGTTCATCCTGTCATTGATGTATTTCTTATTTCAGTCAAATACCAACACGGTCGCAGACATCGGCACCTATAATGTGTCTAGTTCATTGGTCAAAACAATCGACAACAAGCACATCAAAATTCATCGGATGGATTCGAATGTTTCAGCAAAAAAGACCATTCGTGACAAAGACTACGCCGGTTTCATCAAAAAAACTGATGGCCACTTAGTCGTCACGTATCAAAATGCCGACCAGAGTAAGACCGCGATCATCAAGAAATCAGTTCAGATGGCGCTGATAAAAGTTCAAATTAAGCAGCTGGTTGCTGCCACGAAACAGTCCAAAGCCGGCTTAATGAAGATGCAAGCTCAGCTCCGGCAAATTAAAAAGCAGCTGCCAGCGACCCTCAGCAGTCGGATTCCGACAGCGTCCGCTCCAAAAAACGTCCAAAAGCCAACCAACCTGAAATTAACGCAGCACTATCTTTACGGCAAGAGTAATTCCACCTTCTTCACAACGATGCTGCCTGTGTTCTTGGGATTCATGGTCTTCTTCTTTGTTTTCCTAATTTCTGGAATTTCACTTTTAAATGAGCGGAACTCCAGAACTTTGGACCGACTGCTGGCAACCCCGGTTAAACGAAGTGAAATCATTTACGGCTACCTAACCGGTTATGGCGCTGTTGCTATCATTCAAACAGCGGTGATCGTGTTATTCTGTATCTATGTCTTAGGGATCTCCATTCTTGGCAGCATCTGGGTCGTCTTATTGATCTGTTTTGCCTTGGCAATGGTTACACTGTCGATGGGGTTGTTTGTTTCAACCTTTGCCGCCTCGGAATTTCAAATGGTCCAGTTCATTCCCATTGTCGTTATTCCACAAATTTTCTTCTCAGGTTTGATCCCAGTTGCCAACATGGCAGGCTGGCTGCAGGTTATCGCCCACATCATGCCGCTGTATTACGGGGCCAGTGCGTTAACCGACGTCATTCAAAAGCAGGCCAGCTTTTCGGCAATTGTCCCACAATTTACAGCTATCCTAGCATTCTTGGTCGCCTTCATTGCTTTAAATATGATTGGAATGCGCAAGTATCGGAAAGTGTAGGTGATTGACATGGCATCAACTTCGATTCAGTCATTTTATTCGGAAGATATTGATTCCACAAAAGATTTACCCCAAAAACAAAAACAGGTGCTGAAAGCCTGCTTGGAACTGTTTGCTGCCAAAGGGTTTGAAGCCACGACGACGGCTGACATTGCCGAAAAAGCAGGTGTCAGTCAGGGCACAGTTTACAAGCGATTCAAAACCAAAGAACAGCTGCTCCAAGCCGTTGTTCAGCCATTATTTTCGCAAACCGTTCCCAGAGCTGCCCAAGAGTTCTCAGAAGACCTCAAGCGTTTCAAGTACGACAGCTTGGCAGAATTCTTAAAGCCGACTTTAAAAAACCGACTGACTTTTGCCAGCGAAAACAAACAAATCCTCAAAATTCTATTTATGCAGGCGGCCAACGATCCCCAATTATTGTCAGAATTGATTGTTCCAGTTAAGGCTGTCCTGACCACCACTATTCCTAAGGTCATTGATAAGCTTAAAGAGCGCCATCTCTTGGTGGACTGGGAGACCTCCCGAATTTTGGACTACGTTCTCTCAATTGGTGCCGGCTTTGGTGCCCAAATTATTCTGCTTGATCGAAAAGTCGATTTGGACCGGGATATTGACCAAGCTGTCGAGTTTTTGGTCAAGGGCCTTTCACCGGATAATAAATAATTTGGCATATCAGGTTGACAATCATTAGAACTACGACTAGTATTATCATTAAATTTTAATGCTAGTAAATTAAAGCTCTGAAGAGAAGAGTAATTAGTGAACGAACCTATAGAGAATCCGGTCGGTGAAAAAGGATGGTTCGTCAGCTAACGAACATGAACTCTGAATAGCGGTTTCGAGTTAACGCTTGAACCCCGGGTGCGACCGTTACATCGCCGAGTATCGAAGTCTGGTACTTTCAGAGGTGTTGGTTGTGAGGCCAAGACAAATTCAGGGTGGTAAAGCGAAACATTCGCCCCTCCGTCAGATTAGTTCTGATGTGAGGGACGGATGTTTTTTTGTGTCCTCAACTTCGGATGGTGATATTAGCATTAAAAACAAATTAAATGTTATGGGAGATTGATCATTTATGGCAAAAGTTGAAAGTTTTACATTGGATCACACAAAGGTAAAAGCACCGTACGTTCGTTTAATTACCACAGAGACCGGCCCTAACGGCGACGTGGTCTCAAATTTTGACCTGCGATTGACCCAGCCAAATGAAACCGCCGTTCCAACTGCCGGCTTACACACAATTGAACACTTACTGGCCAGTTTGCTGCGGGATCGCTTGGATGGCGTCATTGACTGTTCACCATTTGGCTGCCGGACGGGATTTCATTTGATTACCTGGGGGAAACACAGCACCACCGAAGTCGCCGAGGCCTTAAAAGGGTCATTGGATGAAATTGCCAACAAAGTAGAATGGAAAGACGTTCCCGGCGTTGATAAATACAGTTGCGGCAATTACCGCGACCATTCACTATTTTCAGCCAAAGAATGGAGCAAGAAGATTTTGGCTGAGGGGATTTCCAATGACCCTTATGAACGACACGTGATTTAGGGGTTTGGGGACATACCTGTTAAGACGTGGCTCCCTCAGTTTTATCTGGTAATGAGTCTTGATACAAAGACGCTTTAAAACGTACTGTTCAATAATTGCTGAGGCTGCCCGCTATCTATACTGATTTTACTTTGATGAAACGTGCTCTTTGGAGCAGCAACCTGCACCTAAGGCAACTTGGGACAAAATCAAAATCGATTTTCCCCCAAGTTACCTTAGGCTCCGGTTGCTAACCGCCCCAAATCGCACTCTAGGAGGATACAAACACATGACAACCACCATTATCGGCTTTCCGCGCATCGGTCACCATCGTGAATTAAAATTTGCTACCGAACATTATTGGAAGCACAAGATTGATCAAAATGAATTACTAAAAACCGCTTATCAAATCCGCAAGAATCACTGGCAGGCGCAACAAGACGCCGGCATTGACCTGATTCCTGTTGGGGACTTCTCGTTTTTTGATGGGGTCTTAGACACCGCCAACCTCTTAAACATCGTTTCTGACCGCTACAAGGCCCTCAACTTATCACCGCTTGACGAATACTTTGCTCAAGCCCGTGGGTACCAGAACGGTTCTGAAACCGTCAAAGCCCTGCCAATGAAGAAGTGGTTCAACACCAACTATCACTACATTGTCCCAGAATTCACTAAGACGACGGACGTTAAATTAGTCGGTGATAAATTATTTAATGAAGTCGACGAAGCGCTCAAATTAGGGATCAATGCCAAGGCCGTCATCACCGGCCCTTACACACTACTCAAACTCAGTCGTTTCCTTGATGGGACGACACCCAATGACTTTGTTGATGACCTCATTGGGGCTTACTCACAAGTCATTGAGCATCTGAATCAACAAGGGGGTAACTGGATTCAAATTGACGAACCTGCCCTAAGCTTCGACGTCAATTCCGCTGAAAAAGCCCTTTTTGACAAATTGTATCATGGCATCTTGGCTGCCAAAGGATCCAGCAAGATTCTGCTGCAAAATTACTTTGGTGATATCCGCGACATCTATCATGACGTCACCAGCCTGGATTTTGACGGAATCGGTCTTGACTTTGTCGAAGGCAAATACAATCTAGAGCTCGTCAAACAAAACGGCTTCCCCGCTGACAAGGTATTATTCGCCGGAGTTGTTAACGGCAAGAATATTTGGCGCAACCATTACGCAACAACCATCGACCTGCTAAACAACCTGAATACGGACGCCAAAGTTGTTTTGAGTTCCTCTGCTTCTCTATTACACGTGCCATACAGTGCCGCAGATGAAACCAAGGTCCCATCAGACGTCAAACAGCACTTGGCATTTGCGATTGAAAAGCTTGCCGAAATTAAAGAACTGGACACCATTTACCACGATGAAGCCGACGGTAAATCAGCGCTCGAAAAAAATGACGCCCTTTTCCGCAACGTCAAACATCCCTACAATAAATCCGTCCATGAACGGATTAACAATTTAACCGATGATGACTACACCCGTTTACCCGCCCGAAGTGAACGCGAAAAGATTCAAAAAAAGGAATTCAATTTGCCAATTCTGCCGACCACGACAATTGGCTCCTTCCCACAAACCAAAGATGTCCGCCAGAACCGGGCAAAACTCCGCCACGGTGAAATTACCAAAGCAGAATACGATAAATTTAATGAAGATAAAATTCGCCGCATCGTCAAAATTCAGGAAAAGATTGGGCTCGACGTCCTGGTGCACGGTGAATATGAGCGTAACGACATGGTGGAATACTTTGGTGAAAAATTAGCCGGCTTTGTCTTTACCCAAAACGGCTGGGTTCAATCATACGGCACCCGGGGTGTTAAGCCGCCAATCATCTGGGGTGATATTAGTCGAACCGCACCAATCACGGTTGCTGCCTCAGTCTTTGCCAAAAATTTAACCGACAAACCAATGAAGGGCATGCTGACAGGCCCGGTCACGATTTTCAATTGGTCGTTCCCACGTGAAGACGTGACGCCAAAAGAATCGGTGACCCAGATTGCTTTAGCCTTGCAAGATGAGGTCCTGGATTTGGAAAAGCACGACATCAAGATTATTCAAATTGACGAGCCTGCTCTCCGTGAAAATCTGCCACTTAGAAAGTCCAACTGGTACTCTGAATATTTGGACTGGGCAGTGCCGGCCTTCCGCCTCGTCCACAGCAAGGTTCAACCCAGCACCCAAATTCATACCCATATGTGCTACAGCGAATTCGGTGACATCATTAAAGCCATCGACGCTTTGGATGCCGATGTGATTTCCTTTGAAGCCTCCCGTGCCGATTTCACTTTGATCGATCAGCTGGTGGCTGCCAAGTTCCAAACAGAAGTTGGCCCAGGCGTTTACGATATTCATTCACCGCGAATTCCTTCCGAGCAAGAAATTGAGGGCTTAATCAAGCAATTAGTTGCCAAGCTGCCGGTGGATAAGGTCTGGATCAACCCTGATTGTGGTTTGAAGACCCGTTCCGAAGACGAGTCATTTGAAAGCCTGAAGAACATCGTTGATGCCACCAAGAAGGTTAGGAGTGAGATCAATGAGCCTAACAGCGTTGTTTAAACAAAAAACCGTCTTTTCGCTGGAAGTATTTCCACCTAAAAAGGACTCACCAACCGATGCGATCCTGCCAACTCTCAAACGACTTCAGTCACTGCAGCCGGATTTTATTTCGGTCACTTTGGGTGCCGGTGGAACTAATCACTGTGATGGGACCGTGGCAGTGGCTGATTTGATTCAAAACCAACTCAACATCCCGGCAGTTTCCCACGTCCCTGGACTTTATCAGAGCAAGGACCAGGTTCTGGCACTCTTGGATCGTCTCGATCAGATCCACGTAAAGAATATCCTCGCTCTTCGTGGTGATCGTATCCCCGGCAAAGAACCGGTGGGCGACTTCAATCATGCCAATGAATTGGTCAAATTTGTCCATGAGCAGCGCCCCGATTTCAGCATTGCCAGCGCCTGTTATCCCAACTGCCACACAGAGGCAGCCGACTTTGTCGATGACATTAGCCATCTCAAGGAAAAAGTGGCTGCCGGAGCTGATCACTTAATCAGCCAGCTTTTCTTTGACAATCAAGCGTTTTACGATTTCAAGGAAAAAACTGAAATTGCCGGCATTAACGTCCCAATTGAAGCCGGCATCATGCCCTGTACCAACAAGAATCAAATTGAGCGGATCACCCAAATCTCCGGGGTGCCGATTCCAAAGAAATTCGCCGCAATTATGGACCGGTACCAAGACAGCAAAGAAGCCATGCTGGACGCCGGGATTGCCTTTGCAGTTGATCAAATCATTGATCTGGTCTCTCAGGGCGTCGATGGCATTCATCTCTACACGATGAACAAGTCGAAAATTGCCAAGCGAATCTGGGAGGAAACTGAATCAGTCTTTGCTGCTTCCAACTTAGCCAAGCAAAAAGCAAATCAAAATTAAAAAATCGCTGTGTCAGCTTAACCGGCTTGAACGATTAAGTGGCACAGCGATTTTTTTGGAGGAGTGGTTCTTGTTTAGTTCGCATGGGCAATCATGCGTGACCGTTGGAAAACGCGTCCGGCAACCACTAAGGCAATGGCTGTCGCCGCAATTCCAGACGTAAAGTAAAAACGTTTTCGCTTCATAGATGACTTCCTTTCCTGTAGCCCAAATGACAATGCCTTGTAGAAGAATCATATCTTGGAGGAGACAATCTTCAATCTCATTGTTGGCACTTTAAGTCATTGGCTGCACTTATCATGGTGGCAATCAGTTACTGATCCCTTCTTTCTTATTTGATTGTCCATAGATTACAAGGGCCAGCTTAACCCAAACTTAAAGTTGGACCAATCTGGCTTTTCAAGCGATCACCTTTAAACAAATGCAAACAACTTTAAACATTCATAATCAAATCAGTTTAATCGTACTGGCGCAAAAAGGCGGATAGGCGCTTCAGACCTTCCCTGAGTGTTGTTTCATCGGCACAATATCCTAAGCGCACATGGCCGGGCATATCAAATCGATTGCCCGGTACCAGTAAGACGCCGGTCTCTTTGAGCAGGCGAATACAGAACGCTTCAATATCTTCCGGGACATCCAACTTGGGAAACGAAGTCGAAACCGCTTGGGGCATCACGACACTGGCTCGAGGTTCCGAGTCAATCCAGTCACGATAAATCGCCAGATTATTCATCACCAGCTGTCGATTTCTCGCCAGAACTTGGTCACGATGCTTCAAAATGTAGGTCGCCATCAAATCATTAAAGACGCCGGCACAAATCATCGTGTAATCGCGATACTTGCGAAAGAGATCGGCCACAGTCGCATTTGAAGCCGTCCAGCCGATTCGAATTCCCGGCATTGAATAGGTCTTTGACAAAGAATTGGTCGCAATCCCCTTGTCGTACAAGTCGACAATGGAAGTAAATTGATCGGGATCATCCAATGGCAAATAAACCTCATCTACCAAGACGTAGGCACCCACCTGCCGGGCCAATTCGACAACTTGTTGCAAAAATGCCTTATCCAGCAGGGTTCCGGTCGGATTGTTGGCGTTGTTCAAGCAAATCATCTTCGTGTTGGGTCTGATCAATGATTTTAATTCGTTAATGTCTGGATACCAATTCTGGTCCTCATGAATATGCCAAAAATCGACGTCGGCACCCAAAGACTTAGGGATGTCATACAGCTGTTGATAGGAAGGATACTCTGAAATCACGTGGTCGCCCGGCTCAATCAATGCATACAATGCCAAATGATTGGCCCCGGTGGCACCATTGGTTTGCAAAATATTGTCCGCGTCAATATGGGCGTACAGTTTAGCGACTTCCTGTTTGAATTCAGGTGAGCCCTCAATCCAGCCATAGTTCATCTTTTCTTGATCCAGTTGTTGATAAAATGATGCCCCCTGCTGGCCATCAAGTGCCAGGGCTTCTTGCATCGTCATTGATGAAATCGTGCTTTGAGAAATATCATAAGTTGCTGATTTTTCCCATTTGTTCAACCATTCTTCAACGCCAAATCCAGCAATTTTCATTAGTCCTCGCTCCTTTAAAATTTGAATGATTCAGATTAAACATTAAGAATTACTTAACCTTTCACAAGAGTCGTAGCCCTTGATGTAGCAAGACTTTATTAACCTGTTTCTTATAGCAAACATTTGACTTTAGTTATAATTATGATAAGATAAAAGTGGGGATAGGTTGATGAGCCGGTGCATCAATCTGCATTGTCGTCACAGTCAGTAAAGGAGATGGCAACCATGCTTAGTTTATATTTGTCGCCTGGCAGTTCATCGTGTCGACGGGCAAGAAAGTGGCTCACCGACCACCACATTGATTTTGTGGAACGAGATATCTCCAAACAAACTTTGAACGCAGATGACATCAAGCAACTGCTCAGACTGTCGGAAAATGGCACTGAGGACCTGATTTCAACTCGTTGTCACAGTTATCGCAAATTAAAAGTCAATTTTGATAATCTTACTGTATCACAGTTAATTGACCTGATGGTAAAATATCCAGATTTACTCAGAAGGCCGCTGATCTTCAATGATGAACAGCTGCAGGTTGGCTTTAGTGAGGAAAACATCCGCAGCTTCCTGCCACGCCAAACCAGAAGAGAAATGCTCAATGATATGCTGGCACATGCCGAGGCTGTCGGAATGAGCTAAAAAGTTAAAGTTTGCCTACGGGAAGCGACCGTGCTTGTTTTCCACTACCCCTTTGAAATATAATGTTTCAAAGGGGTGTTTTCTATGACTTTACTGATACCGACCGCGATTATCTTCATCGTCCTGGTCGGATTATTCTTTACATACTTAATTAAACTGAGAAATTCCTTATATATCGGCACCCTGGCAAACTTATCGCTGCTGGTTCTGCTGGTCTTGCTGGTTGAAATTATCTCGGTCCTCAACAGCCAGTTCTGGGGCATCATTTTAGGTCTGGCAGTTGCCTTGGTTGGCTTACTGGTTTTCTTGGGGTTGACGTTAAGCTTCATCTTCTTTTTCATTAACGCCTTTATTGTGTGGAAACGTGAAGGTTATAGCCTCAGTAGTTCCCTGACTTTGATTACCGGGATTGCCGTCATCGCCGTTGACCTGTTATTCTTCTTCAATCCATCAGTTGGGCCCAAACCGCTTCAAGGGGCCGTCACGATGTTTTTGACCCTACTGATTGGCTACGTCCTATTAACGGTTTGGAATACGATTTCGTCGATGATCTTATACCGACTGTACTTTCCACGAAAAGATAAAGATTACATTATCGTCTTGGGAAGTGGTTTGATCGACGGCTACAAAGTTGGTCGACTGTTAGGCAACCGGATTGAAACCGCTCTTTCTTTTTACCGGAGTGAGATCAAAACCACCGGCAAACATCCAAAGCTGATCTTTTCTGGCGGTCAAGGCGGTGACGAATTATTGCCCGAAGGTGAAGCCATGCAGAAATACGCTTTGGAACATGGCATCCCGAAAGTTGATACCTTGGTTGAAGATAAGTCCATCAACACCGAACAGAACTTAGCCTTCTCCCGGAAAATCATCGAAAAAGACAGCGGCCGAGACGACAATAAAGTGATTTTTGTCTCCAACAACTATCACATTTTGCGGGCCGGCGTGCTTGCCCGGAAGTTGAAATTTGCCGCATTTGGTATTGGAGCGCCAACGCCATTTTACTTTTTGCCCAACGCAGTCATCCGCGAACACCTCGCCTTTCTGGTAATGAACAAACGCGCCAATATCGCAATTATCGTTTTGATTGCCTTAATTGCCCTTGGAACCGGGCTGTTACTCTATTTTGTCCCCGGTGAGCCCATTCAATAAAATAAAATTTAGGAGATTTCCATGTCACAGTACATTCACGTCATTTATACGGCTGCAATTATTTTTCCAATTCTAGCAATTTTTATTACCTTACCGATCCTGTTAGTGAACTACCACAAGTATGGCGCAATTCCCAAGTGGAGCATTTTTATGCTCTACACATTTGTCTTCTACATGATGTGTGCCTACTTTCTCACCATTCTCCCATTGCCAAGCCAATCTTTTGTGGCCCATTTGACGACCCCGACTCACAATTTCGTGCCTTTCACATTCGTCCGGGAGTTCATTAAATACAATCCATTCTCACTGACACATCCCGGAACGTGGGTTGCGGCATTAAAAGCCCCCACGGTTATCCAACCGGTGTTTAATATCTTCTTAACGGTGCCATTTGGCTTTTACCTGCACTATTATTTCCAGCGGTCATGGAAACAGACGATCTTATTCACATTCTGCTTATCCCTATTCTTCGAGTTAACCCAGCTCTCCGGTCTTTACGGCATCTATCCCCGTCCTTATCGACTATTCGATGTCGACGACCTGCTGTTAAATACCACTGGTGGGATCATCGGTGCTTGGGGAGCTTCTCTGCTTGGCCGTTTTCTGCCAACCAAGGAACAGGTCAGAACCCGGACAATGGCGCTCAGTAAAAACGTTTCGCCGCTGCGGCGTGGAGTCGCTTTGGCAGTGGATTGGATCATCATTGGTCTGTTGACCAATATTTTGGGCATTTTCCTGATTCCACACTGGATTGGCATCGCGATTGGCTTTGTCATCTTTATTCTGGTACTGGAACTCAGCCGCCAGCAGACGATTGGCATGCGCCTGGTTGGCATCAAAGTGATTGACCGTAATGGCCAAACAGCCAGCTGGTCGAAAATCTTAATCCGGAATTTGTTTGGCTACGGGGTGATCAGTGGCCTTTACGAGATTGTCGGCCGGCTTTTAGACATGACGGCAACCGCGCCCAAAGCCCAGTTAACCAGCATTCTCCACGTTGTACTGATTCTATCGTTTGGTCTGCTGCTGGTCTTTGTCGACTTACTGATTGACTGGTTCTCACAAAAACACCTGCTGTTCTTTGAACGGTTGAGTGGGACAGATACCGCGAGTGTGGGAAAATAGACGGTAAGCTTCCCGCTAGTTAAACAGACAATATTGAAAATTACAGCACAAATGGGCCTGAGCAAAACAGTTAGTTTTGCCCAAGCCCATTTTTGAGTGAATGAAAGAATTTAATTATTCCTTGGTTTTAATATTCTCTTGAATAATATCATGCAGCCGTTCGAACAAGATCCCCTCTCGCAGGCCGCTGGTTGAAAACATAATTCTGTCTGAATCCAAATAGTTCATCAGTAAAATGACGGGGATCAGACCGCCGACAATAATATCAGCCCGTTCCTTGTTAATTCCGGGAACCTTTTTGCGTTCGTCAAGATTCATGCCAATAATGCGCTCAAAAGTTTCATTAATGGCGTCATCCCGCAATTGATAGCCGTGGATATCATTGGTATCCAACAGATTATTGAAACGCCGATTAATCTTGGCCAGGGTTCGATTACTGCCGCCCAAACCAATAATTGGCAAGTTCAAACCGTTTCGCAGCCACCAGACACTTTGAAAAATTTTGTTAACGAAAATCATTGCTTTAAAGACTTCAGTCGCCGCAATGTCGTCAGCCAAATCAAATTTTGATGATAAGGTGACTGACCCAATTGGAATACTGATCAGGTTGCTGACTTTGCCGTTTTGAACCAGGACGATCTCGGCACTGGCACCGCCGGTATCGATAATCACCGCATTAGTTGCCGGCAATGTCTCGCTGACACCAACATAATCATAGTAAGCTTCCCGGGTCCCGGAAATCACGTTGAGGTTAATGCCAATGTCATTTTTGACCCGTTTTAAAAATTGCTTCTGGTTGGTCGCTTGTCGAACTGCCGCTGTGGCCACCGCAACAATGTTGAGATGGTCAAGCTTTGAATAAATCGTTTTGAAGTTCTTCAAAGCACTGATAGTCCGCTCAATGGCTTCGGGCTGAAGAATTTTCTCAACCCCCATATTTTCAGACAGTCGAACATATTCCTTTTCTTGAGCAACTGTCTCGTAGGTGCCATCGTCACTGATTCGGCTAATGGTCATCCGCACTGAGTTGGATCCTAAATCAATCACCGCCAAATTTTCCATTACTGGTTGTCGCCCCCATCTTCATCATTGAATGGATCAGGCTGATTTTGTGGGCTCATCATTGGCTGAAACTGGGCCCCACTCTTGGGCCGATTCTCTCCTTGCTGAGCCTCGGTCAACCGAGTTGCCTGAGCTGCAAAGAATTCTTGAGAATCCAATGGCTCACGGCCTCTTCTGTCCACTCGTTTGTAGACACCGTTCTTATCCAAGGTTCTTGTCTTGACGTTATCATTCCACATGGTGGTGTAGATGCTGACCACTCGCTGGGCCAAATCCGGTTGAAGGACTGGAAACATCTGCTCAACTCGTCGGTTCAAATTCCGAGTCATCAGATCGGCACTGGCAAGATAAACTTGTTGTTCACCGTCAAAATTAAACAAGTAAATCCGACTGTGTTCCAAGAATCGACCAACGATCGAATGGACCGTGATATGATCACTGACATCTTTGATGCCGGTCTTTAAGCAGCAGATTCCTCGGATAATCAAATCAACGGTTACGCCAGCGTGGGATGCTTCATACAATTTGGCGATCATATCCTGATCAGACAGCGAATTCATCTTCATTTGAACATGAACCGGTTTGCCCTGCTTGGCATATTTAATTGCTTCATCCAATCGTTCGGTGATAAATTCACGAATCCCATTTGGTGAAATATGCAGCTGGTGAAAGTATGGCGGCCGTGAATAACCGGATAACATGTTAAAAATATTCGTAACGTCAATGCCGATATCAGTATTGCAGGTCAACAAGCCCAAATCGGTGTAGAAGTGGGCAGTCACGTCGTTATAGTTCCCAGTTCCCATGTGCACGTAACGGCGAATCCCATTTTCTTCTCGACGAACGACTAATGACAGCTTGGAGTGGGTCTTTAACCCAACCAGGCCATAAATCACATGGCAGCCCATCTTTTCCAGCTGACGGGCCCAGTGGACGTTGTTTTCCTCATCAAATCGCGCTTTAACTTCAACTAGAACCGTCACCTGCTTGCCATTTTGAGCAGCTCGTCCCAGATATTTGATGATTGGCGAATCACCGGATACCCGATAGAGGGTCATCTTGATCGCTAAGACCTCACTATCAACGGATGCCTGACGGATAAATTCAACGACAGAATCAAATTTGTCGTATGGATGCTGCATCAGCCAGTCATGCTTTTGAATGGCATCAAAAATGTTGTGATTGGAGTCTAAAGCTGCCGGTTGATAAGGCTTGAACGGTCGATATTTCAAATCATCATGACCGATCACCTTACCAGCTAATTTGCTCATGAAGGTCAAGTCAAGTGGGCCATTAACTTCATAGACCGAATCTTCGGCCGTCTGAAGTTCCTTGACCAGCCGCTTTCGCAGCTTGCTGCTGATAGTTGAATCCACTTCCAAACGAATCACTTGGCCGTGCTCACGCAACTTCAGCTGCTGTTGAACCTTTTTCAACAGGTCAGAGGTATCTTCTTCAGCAACATCCAGGTCCATGTCCCGAATCACCCGGAAGACACTGACTTCTTTGATCGTGTAGTTAATGAATAATTGATCGACGAATTGCTTAATAATATCTTCAATTAAAATAAAATCGTTATCGCCACCGGGCAGTTTGATGACCCGTGAGAAGATGCTGGGGACTTGAAGCGTCGCATACAGTGTCTTGCCCTCCTCATCATCTTTCTTGTTAAGCCGCAGTGACAAATTCAATGAGTCATTATTAATAAATGGAAACGGGCGCGAACTGTCATCCGCCATTGGGGTGAGCACTGGATAAAGCTCATCGTGGAAGTATCCTTTAATGAACTGGTATTGCTCGGGGGTTAAGTCACCCACTTTTAGTAAATGAATGTCGACCTGGTTGAGCGCCGGCAACAACGAGCGGTTTAAGGTGCTGTATTGCCGAACCAACATCTCATGGGCTTTCACGTTGACGTCCCGGAGCTGTTCTTCTGCAGAACGGCCGGATGAATCTTTGCCATCCCACTTAACTTCAACCAATTTTGCCAGTGAAGCTACCCGAACCATGACCCACTCATCGAGGTTACTTTGGGTGATCCCTAGGAATTTGACCCGTTCTAATAATGGATTGTTTTTATCCCGGGCTTCTTCTAGGACGCGTTCGTTAAAATCCAGCCAACTCAGTTCGCGGTTGTTATAGTATTTGGGATTTTTAAAATCAATTTTGTCTGTCATTTTGCCTTTACACCCCTTTGTTTGAGAACGGCCTTATAACCATATGCTTCAGTAAAGAACTGACTCTTGGTGTTGAAGATCCAGTTTTCGTAGGCCAGATTGGCATTGCTGAACGTTGTGATGACAACTTTAGATTCCTTGATTGAAACCGAGATTTTTTTAATCTTCTGCTGGCGGTCGTCGTCCAAGGCATCTGCCAAACGCAGAATTGCCGCTAACTTGGCAATTAATCGCCGGCTTTCAGCTGAGATATGCTGAAAGTGAATTAAGTCTTCATTAGGCGTCGTCGAACTGTGATATCTGGCAATTGCGGCGATCACCCGAATATCATCCCGGGACAACCCAATGATTTCTGAATGGAGAATAATATACTCGGAATGCAGGTAGTGTTCATGGATGCCAACGTAGTTCCCAACATCGTGGAGAATTGAGGCAACCTGAAGCAGGATTCGCTCACGGCGGCCCAGTTGGTGCAGCGGCTTTAACTGATCAAATAAATGAAGGGCAAATTTAGTTACCAAATCCCGGTGGACCGGCTCAACATCATAGTGTTTGGAAAGGTTTAAAGCCAAACGAATAATCTCGGGTGTGAAATCCCGTTTTGAGTAGCCCTGTTCCAAGGCTTCCTGATTGACCAGACCATCAACGACCCCAGAATCGGAAAACCCGATTTCAGAAGCATTGGTTAATCTCAAAATCCGTCTGGTCAACAGCAGTTCCGGCAGCACCAAGGGAATGTAGTCCGGATCAACTTGGAGCCGTTCAATCAAAAATTGATCGGAAGCATCCACCAAGTCGTCCACTAATCCAGTGAAATCGCTGGCAGTAATCGTGTCGCTGGCCTTAGTGTGCTCGTAATTTTCCACCAGCCGTTGCAAAGGCAGCGACCCCAGCAAAATGATCTTGGTGGGAACTTTGCTGGACACGACGCTGGCAGGATTCCCGATGTAAAAGTCGTTCAATTTGGAATCAATGTAATCGTTCAACAGCCCAATTGAATTGGGTGCCGTTTGCCGCAGGCTCTGCAAGTCCTCGGCAATTTTGATTGGCCCCAAGGCAAAACTGGTGGAGTCGACAAATTTACCTTCCTTGAACTCCGTAATGGCAGTATTTCCAGAAGTGATGCCCACCAAAAAAGTGGTGCGCTTATCGTTTTGCTTATCCTTCGTCAACTCAACTGAAATGTTTTGATTTCTGAAATAAGTTTCTTCACTTGTTGAAAGCCACTCAATATTCATGCCGGTATGTAAAAAGAGCTGATCGGCAATAAAATCTGAGTTGATCGCTTGGTGAAGGGCATTGCTGCCAAATAGTTTGTAGTTGGTCACACCGTAATCATTCAAAATTTGAATAAATCCGGTCAAAGCTTCGGACACCCGATTAACGGATTCGTACTTCACGGGTTGGTCCTGATAGACATCGTCTCCCAGGTTAATATCTTTTTTGACGTGCTCGAGTGGCTTCAGGTTCTTTAAATTCACGATCAACAATTCAGAGCCCTGAACATTCACCATCATCACGCCATAATACTTTACTGCCATCGTTTTCACCTTCTGTATGGATTCCCCAATCAAACACAGCTATTCATAAATCTCTCTTATCAACGTAAGTATACAATATTTTACAGGGTGCTGACCCATCCGTATAGCTTGGATAACAACTTTTTGTCATTTTTCGTAAAATTAACTAACCACAAACGATTGCGCGTTTGTTTGATTGACATCAGGCAGCAACGGTTTGAAAATAGACCTGTACCAAATTATTGTCAGAAAGAAGTGTATTTGATGACTGAACTAAATGCAGCAAACGCTGGCACTTACAAATTTGATGATCAATTTGTCGTCAACCGCCTGGGGTACGGGACCATGCAGCTGACTGGTAAAGGCACTTGGGGTCCATACGCTGACCCTGCCCGTGCAGCCGATGTTGTTACCCACGCGACTGAACTTGGAATCAACTTTTTTGACACTGCCGATTCTTACGGTCCGTGGTTCGCCGATCGCTATCTGGCTGAAGGCTTAAAGGGCGCCGCCAACCGTGACCAGATTTTCATTTCTGATAAGGTTGGTCAAACCCGCCAAGGCCCTGGTATCTGGACACCTCATGGTGAGCCCAACTACCTGCGCCAGCAAGTCGAAGTTTCTATGATGACTTTGGGGATTGATCACGAAGATTTGGTCTTCCTTCACCGAATTGACAGTCACTTCCCAGTCGCTGAGCAGGTTGGTGAACTCAAGAAGATGCAGGATGAAGGTAAGATTAGGCATATCGGCTTGAGCCAAGTCAGTGTTGATCAACTCAAAGAAGCCCAAAAGTACGCCAAGATTGACGCTGTGGAAAACCTCTATAACGTTTCCAACCACAAGGATGACGATGTGGTGGACTACGCACAATCCCAAGGGATGGCCTTTTTACCATGGTTCCCACTGGACACCGGTCGTTTAATTGGCGCCGATAGTCCACTCAGCACCATCGCCAAAAAGTATGGTGTCTCAGAAGCCCAGATTGCTTTGGCTTGGTTACTCAAACGTTCACCAAACATTTTACCGATTCCTGGAACCAGCTCGATTCAACACTTGGAGGATAACGTCGCTGCTGCTAATGTTAAATTGAGTGATGAAGACTTTGAAGCTTTGAGTCAACTTTCCAAATAATCCCAATAATGTCTCACTGGCCTGCCCGATGATGGCGGGCCATTTTTGTACATATTCTGCCTGAAAATGATAACCCATGGAGTTATAGCTCGCCTTTCTACTTTAGAATTGTTATAATCTAGATAGAAGATTAAACCGGATTGGAGGGCTTATTATGAACAAACTAACCAACTACATGCGTCTAATTGGCGTCTTAATTGTCGCGGTGATCGCCTTGGTTCTACAATTTGGGCTGCGCTTGCCGCTTTATGCCCAGATCGTTATCTCAACGCTGGGGTCACTAATCGCCCTTTTGATGTTTATCGACATGGTGAAAACTTTGCGATCCGGAAAATTTGGTGTCGACCTGCTGGCCATTACCGCCGTCATCGCAACGATTGCCGTGGGCGAGTATTGGGCCGCTCTCATCGTTTTGCTAATGTTAACCGGCGGCGACACTTTGGAAGATTATGCGGCCAACAAAGCTAACTCTGAGCTTCAGTCACTGCTGGAGAATTCGCCCCAATCCGCTCATTTGCTGAAAGATGACAAAATGGTCGACGTCAAAATTGACCAGGTCACTGTCGGCGACCGGATTGTTGTTAAGCCTGGGGAAGTCATCCCAGTTGACGGCACGATTACCGATGGTGTGACGTCAGTTGATGAATCCTCTCTGACCGGGGAATCCCGCCCCATCGATAAAGTGGTTGGATCGACCGTCATGTCCGGGGCGATTAACGGCGATGCCTCCTTTGACATGATTGCTGACAAAACGGCCGATGACAGCCAGTACCAAAACATCATCCGATTAGTTAAACAGGCTGAGAGCACCCCTGCCCACTTCGTCCGGATGGCGGACCGCTACGCCGTGCCATTCACCTTACTGGCTTACGTCATCGCCGGAGTAGCTTGGTACCTGTCCAAAGATCCAGTCCGGTTTGCAGAAGTCCTGGTGGTTGCCTCACCGTGCCCACTGATTTTAGCTGCGCCAATTGCCTTAGTATCCGGCATGAGCCGTGCCAGTCGAAATGGGATCATTGTCAAGAGTGGGACGATTATCGAAAAGCTGGCCAATGCCAAAACGTTTGCCTTCGACAAAACCGGGACGATTACCAAAGGGCATTTGACCGTCAGCCGGGTCTTCGCGATAGCTGGTTACACCAAAGATCAGGTCTTGGCGCTAGCTGCCGGAGCCGAACAGCAATCCAGCCACATTCTCGCCCGTTCACTGGTGGCGGCGATTCCGGATCAAATTCCGACTGCCACCAACGTTATTGAAACCACTGCCCAAGGAGTCCAGGCAACCATTGATCAGCAAACGATTCGGGTTGGGAAACCGGCTTATGTTTCCGATGACCCAATTGACCCGCTTGATCAAACGGCAGTCTACGTATCCGTCAATGGCAAATATGTCGGGTACGTGGCCTTCTCAGATGAATTACGACCGGAAGCCAAGGCTGTGATGGATAGTCTCCATCAGATGGGCGCCACAGAAATCATGATGATCTCAGGAGACCGAAAACCGATCGCAGAAGAAATCGCCGATCGAGTTGGCATTGATAAAGTTTACGCTGAGCGGCTGCCGGAAGAAAAAATTTCCGTCATTGAAAAGGTTGAAAAGAAGTTCCGCCCGGTCGTGATGGTTGGCGATGGTGTTAACGATGCCCCATCATTGGCAATGGCTGACGTCGGCATCGCCATGGGTGCTCACGGAGCCACTGCCGCCAGTGAATCAGCAGATGCCGTCGTCCTCAAAGACGATTTAAGCCTGGTCAGTAAAGCGGTCAAAATCTCAGACGACACCATGAACGTTGCTCGTCAATCCGTTTTGATTGGAATCGCTATCTGTACGATTTTGATGTTAATCGCCAGTTTTGGCGTCATCCCCGCGATCATCGGCGCCCTCTTCCAGGAAGTCGTCGATACCGTGACCATTCTGTGGGCATTAAGAGCCCGGGCTGGTGACAAACGGGAAAGCAGTCTGGTACCAGTACAATAACTAAATGATTTTTGTTTGCCAATCGAAGCTCAAACCAGTTCAACCAGTGAGGATGACTTGACAAATTCGGTCAGTGCTTTATATTTGTAATGATAACAATTACCATTCGTGAGGAGGTAAGATAATGAGAATTCATGTTGTAATGCATAACAAAGAAACTGGTGAAGAATACCTGACCACCAAGAACCGTCGTAACAACCCAGACCGGTTAAAGCTAATGAAGTATTCACCAAAGCTGCGTAAGCGCGTTTTGTTTGAAGAAAAGAAGAGCTAGTTTTTAAAGCTGAAAGGCGGCCACAGTACAAGTTGAAAGACTTGTGCTGCGGCCGCCTTTTTGATGTGGCGTTCAATAAAAATTCCACTCCAAGCTGTCTAGGTGGCTTAGAGTGGAACTTTTTGACTATACAACTGTATTAATTTGAGTCTGAACGATTTCCAGTCCCTCTAAAAAGCTGGTTTGGCCGCTCAGGCGCTGTTTAAGTTCATCCACCCATTTTTGAACTGTGGTGGCATCGTGGCTAATTTCCAAGAAGTTGCTTAAATCCTTCTCGAGCTGTTTTGGCGCATTGGCGGCTGTCTTCTGGGATTGAGGAATCAAGACAACATCGTGATACAGTGGAATCATTTTATCTTTGACCGCCGGATAAATCTGTCGCAGATAATTCCGGATCATTGGTGCGCTTTGATACTTCTTCAGTTGTTCAAACAACTTTGAATACTCCTGTTCCAAAGCTAAAATATCACCATATTCATAGCGCGTCAGCTTTGTTTCCAGTTGTTTCAACAAATCAGGGTAAACCCTCTGCCACTCATGACGCTCGACTAACAGCTGCTTATATTGTTGGTAGACGGCGGTTTGATGGTTTAACAACCGCTTCCTCAACAGCGCAATTAATTCGTCGGTCTCACCCAATTCCTGATACATATTGGACAACAATTCGTCCCATTCTTTTCTTAGATATCGGGGAACGTCAAGTGCCAATTCTTTGGCTTCATCATAACGATGGCGGCTTTTCAAGACAAAAAACCATTGTTTGCGGACATCGTCATCGTCCATATTTGCGATGGCTATCTCTTGGGCGACCCCCAAATCTCCCAGTGCCAGGTAAAGATGTAACCGCAACATCAGGTGATGTTTCTTGCGTTGATCTTCATCCCACAAAGTACTTTGCTTCATAATTCTTTCAGAGGCCTTAATGACTTTATTGGCAGTCTGCTTAGTGACCAAACCGAGAACGTCATCGATAAACTCATATCGAAAAGCTTCCAAATCTTTGAACACTGGACTGCCGAACAGTTTCAGCGCTTGGTCCAAATATTTTTCACGTTCATTCACTGGCAAATGACTGCCGGATTCATTGATCAAATCGATGATAACGCCCAACACATTGTTAACTGAATCCTCCAGAGTCATCGGCGAAAGGCTATCCTCTGAAAAGACCTTCATTTGATTTTGGACCACCATTAGGGCAACTGGGAAGCCTAATGCAAACGGGACTTTGAGTTCACCGGTATCGTCAATGACTTCCCCTAGCAGGTCAGAAAAGAAGTTGACCAAATTGTTCATACCGTTCCAGTCCCAGTCAGACTCACGGGCAATCTGAAGCTGGTTGGAAATAACGCCGCGAACATGGCGAATTTCTTCTTCAATCGCTTGCGGGTCGGTATCCGGATTGGTTGATGGTAGTGGATCTGCCTCGACAGTATCATGATCAACTTCAAAGCCGGCGTCGATATCTAAATCAACAGGAATATCGTTAAAAATCGCCAAAATTAATGCAGCCATGTCGGGGTCAAGGGATCCCATTTTTAGCAGCACATTCTTTAGCTTTTCAGGTTTAGCCTGATGGATTGTTTTTAAGAGCTCTTGTTGCGAGTTGTTTGCCATCTCAAATTCCTTTCGAATCAATTTGTTTCTTGAATTTTACCATATGTGGGCTTGAAGACAAACAAAATCGGGTACGGAAAACTAAACTGTCAGCTTCCAACACACTATCGTTTTGACTTCTCATACTCCATAAATTGATACAGCAGCAATTCCATAATCACAATCAAAGAAACGTGCGACGTCATATCAACTCCGCTGACTTTGAGTTCGTCCGTGAACAGATAGAGGTTTTCGTCACTCATGTTTTGAATCGTATTGTTATTCGCGCCGGTAATTGAAACCAGCAAGGCGTATTCCTTTTGGCTTTGCAGATTTTGAATAATTTGAATCAGTTCATCATCCTCACCTTCATAATCAAAAACAAAGACAACGTCGTTGAGCTGTACGTTACGGTAGGCCAGCCGGCGCTGCTCGTGATTCTTGGGGAAAATTACGATGAAGCCGTTCAAGGTATATAAGTATTCAATGTATTCGGCAGAGTACTTACTGAAGCCTTTGGCAAAAAAGTACAGTTTGGGCTGGTGGTCTAACACCTGACAGATTTTTAACAGTTTGCGCTCATCAAGCACCCGCACGGTTTCCTCAATATTTTTCAGATATTCGTTACGATACTTGGACTGTTCTTCAACAAACGGTTCAGCCTTGTCTTCCTGCTTATCGCTGTTGAGGACCGTGTACTTAATCACGGTGCTAAATTCACTATAACCGGAGAAACCGATTTTTCTGACAAAACGCAAAAAAGTGGTGGTCGAAACATAACAGGCCGCCGCAATTTCTCGGATACTCTTGTTTTGGATTTTATCCATATTCTTGATCACATAGTCGAGTAAGCCGTATTCATTTTTATTTAATTTTTCGACATATGGTTTAATGATCTCAAAAAAGTTCATATAAAACCTCTAATCTGGAACCCCGAGGACGATCGAGTGAATATCGCCGCCGCCAAGCAGCAGCTCACGGGCGTACACGGGTTCAATTTTTCGATCTGGAAAGATTTTGGTATATTGGTCGATGGCCGCCTGGTCGTGCTCATCGCCAAAAATGGGCAGAATCACGGCGCCGTTCGCCAAGTAACAGTTAATGTAAGTGGCCATCAAACGATCACCTTCGTAACGCGGCAGCCGACCGTTGACCGGGTCAACGCCTTCACTCTCGGCTTTGGTGATTAATAATGGTTTGGGCATCTGGACCCGGTGAATCTTGAAATGCCTGCCGGACGCATCGGTCGCCGCCTCTAGAGTTGCCAAGGCTTCATGGCAGATTTCATACATTGGATCAGTTTGATATTCGGTCCAGGTTAAGGCCACTTCGCCAGGGCGGACAAAGTTGACCATGTTGTCCACATCGCCATTGGTTTCATCCATGAAGTAGCCGCGGGACAACCAAATAATCTTGGTGACGTTCAAATAGCGTTTAAAAACCGCTTCAACATCTGCCTGATCAACTTGGCCGTTGCGCCCCTCGGATAAGACCGATTCTTCAGTGGCAATCAGCGTCCCTTCGCCATCGGTCTGGTACGCGGATCCTTCCAAGACAAAATCAGCGTCATAGTAGTCAATCCGGTCCAAATCACTGACTTTCCCAGATACCAGGTTGTCCTGATCCCACGGGAAATAAAGGCCATCGACCAGCCCGCCCCAGGCATTGAACTGCCAACTGACGGCTCGAACGTTATTTTGGGCGTTGACCAAGTAAGTTGGGCCGACATCCCGCATCCAAGCATCGTTGTAACTCATTTCCACCACCCGAACCGATTCCGGCAAGGCATGCAGGGCGTGCTCGTATTGTTGACGCGAAACCAGCATTGTCAGCGGCTCATACCGACTAATCTTCGCAGCGACTTCGCTGAAAACTTTTTGAGCTGGTTTGGCTCCCTCCCGCCAGTTATCCGTGCGTTCCGGCCACATCATGTAAGCCTGCTGGTGTTGACGCCATTCAGGGACCACATTGTATTTATCCTCTTGTGGAGTTGTCTTTTTGATCTTCATTATCTACCTCGATATTTTCTCGCTCAATCATAACATTTTTGCTGTGAAAGCACTATCATTCTGCTAATACCCCATCAATCGACGCAAAACGAGGCGTAAACAAAACCGTCGTTTCGTCCATGCCTCGTTCATTTTAAACTATTTAACTGCTGCGGGAACAGCATCCTTAACGATAGTTGTGCCTTCGTTGCCTTCGATGATTTGTTCAACATCTTCCAAATCACCGATCACAGCGGGATTGCCGGTACTGCGGACAAAGGCGACTGCTGCTTGAACCTTGGGCATCATACTGCCCTTGGCGAATTCATTGGCATCAATGTGCTTTTGAATGTCGTCAATGCCGACTTCTTTGAGCTCAACTTGATCAGGCTTGCCGTAGTTGTAGTAAACCCCTCCGGCAGACGTCAAGATGATCAATTTGTCGGCATCAATTAATTGGGCGATCTTTGAAGCACTGAAATCTTTGTCGATCACGGCTTCCTTCCCAATTAAGCGGTTGCCTTTTTTGACAACGGGAATGCCGCCGCCACCGGAAACGATTGGCACGATACCTGCGTCAACGACCTTCTTGATCGCTGCGTACTCGTTAATTTCTAGCGGTTTCGGTGATGGAACCACCCGTCGGTAGCCGCGACCGGAATCTTCAATGATTTCCCAGTCAGGGTGCAGTGACTTGATCTCAGGCAAATCCGTTTCCTTATAGAAAGGACCAATCGGCTTGGAAGGATTTTCAAAGGCTGGATCGTCTTCATCAACGATCGTCTGGGTGACAATTGCCATAACATCTTTATCGATGCCGTTATTCAGGAGCTCTTCCTTCATGGCATTTTGGAACCAGTAGCCAATGCTGCCCTGGGTCATGGCACCACAGGTGTCCAGCGGCATTGCCGGATTGGCTTCACTGTCGGCGGCATTTTGCTGAAGCAATAAGTTGCCGACTTGGGGACCATTTCCGTGAGTGATGATCAACTGATCACCGTTCTTGATAAATTTAACCAACTCTTTGGCAGTCTTTTTAACTGCCTTCATTTGCGCTTGAGCGGAAGCATCCTTTGAGAGGATGGCATTTCCACCTAATGCGACGACAATTTTGGCCATTGCGATTCCTCCTATCTGCCAGCTGGCACTTGTTGAGTGATGCAGTGAATGTTACCGCCACCGAGTAAGATTTCTCGGGCAGGAACGCCGACAATCTTGCGGTCTGGGTACAAGCGCTGCAGAGTTTCTTGCGCTTTAGCATCGTTTGGATCGTCAAAGGTTGGGAAGACAATTCCGCCATTGGCTGTGTAATAGTTGACGTAGCTGGCAGCCAAGCGGTCACCTTCACGACGTGGCAGACTGCCGTCAACGGCATCAACGCCTTCGCTTTCTTCTTTGGTAATAGTTACCGGCTTGGGTACATAAAGCTTTTCAACTTGAATCTTGCGGCCTTTGGCATCGGTTGCGTTGCTTAAAATGTCGTAGTTTTCTTTGGAAATCTCATATTGCGGATCGTTTTGGTCATCGGTCCAGGCAAGGGCAACGACACCAGGTTTAACGAAGTTGGCAATGTTGTCCACGTGACCATTGGTTTCATCCAGGTAGATCCCGCGTTTGAGCCAAATGACTTTGTCCAAATTGAGATATTCCTTCAAGACGTTTTCAATTTGTTCTTTGGATAACTGAGAATTGCGTCCCTTTGAAAGCAGGCATTCTTCAGTGGTGATCAGCGTTCCCTCACCATCCACATGAATTGAGCCGCCTTCCAAAATGAAGTCGTCCAAACGGTAACGGTCGGCATGCTCCATTTCAGTCACTTTTTGTGCAACCCGGTCGTCTTTGTCCCATGGGAAGTACAGGCCGTCAACCAAGCCGCCCCAAGCGTTAAATGTCCAATCGACACCGCGGAGGTCGCCATCGTCATTGACGACAAACGTTGGGCCGCAGTCTCGGATCCAGGAATCGTCACTGGAAATTTCAACCACTTCAACCTCGTCTGGCAGCATATGACGGGCATTGGCATATTGGGCATCTGAAACCCCAACCGTTACGTGCTCGAACTGGGAAATCGCTTTCGCCACGTTCACAAACGTATGCTGAGCTGGTTTGGCACCATTGCGCCAGTTATCCGGCCGCTCTGGCCAAAGAATGTAGACACCCTTGTGATGTTCAAACTCGCCGGGCATTCTGTATCCATCTTTTTTAGGTGATGATTGTAAAGTTTTCATCGTATTTGCTCCTCTTGCATTAGATTCAGAAATTAGTTTTTACTTAAGGCTTCTTCTGTGTGGTGACTGCTCGCCTTGACTTTTTTCTTCAACGGATGATTCTTTTCAGCGGCTCTGATGCAGACCTCACCAAGTAAGATTGTGATGATCGTTCCAATTAAAATTGGAATCTTGGTGTTAAGCTCTTCGGCACTGCCGTTGAGTGGGAATGCTGACAGAATCGTCGTGATGGCAAGCAATGCCACCGGAATCCAAGTCATCAAGTTAATCATCAAATGGTTGCCGGGAACTTTGAATGGCCGCTCAGTATCAGGATCAATTTTGCGGAGTTTCCAGAATGATGGGAACATCAGTAGGTATGAGCCCAACAAGGCAACGACGTTCAGTGAGAAGAATGCCCAGAAAATGTTTTGATTAGGAATGAGTGGGGAAATGACCACCAGAACGGCTGCAATCCCACCGTTCAACAGATTGGCGCCGGTTGGCATCCCGGTCTTTTTGCTTTCAATGCCAAATACCTTTGGCAAATCGTGGTTCTTGGCAGCGTATGAGGCAACGTAGTTCACCCCGGCTGACCAGGAAATCAGGTTGGCAGCTAACGTATACATAAACAGTAACGCGATCAGGATGACGAACCAATTATTCCCACCGATCAAAAGTAGGATACTTTCCATCAAACCACTGGAAGTTGACAATTCGCTGCTTGGAATTGCCACGCCCATACCAAATGCGGCAAAGACATAGAAGACAGCGATTAAGATACCGCCCCAGATAATGGCTTGGGGAATTTGTTTCTTTGGATTAGGCATTTCACTGGCCATGGAAGTAACCACTTCAAAACCAAGGAAGTTAAATAGGATCACTGAGATGTAGCCAAGACTTTTAACGTCCATTTGCGGCAGCATCGTCTTAACGGTGAAGTTGCTGGCAACGCCTTTGGTCATGGCAACGTAAATGCCCAAAGCACCCAGGCTGACCATGATAATCACTTTGGCAATCGCAGCCAGATTCAAAATCCATTTACTGTCGGCAACTGGATATGAGGAAATCAAAGTGACAATCCCGATGAAGACCAACTGGATTAAGACGTTGGTCCACGTCCCGAAATGAGTCGGGAAGACTTGGCCAATAACGCCGGTAAACAGAACGGCCAGGCTGGCCATCCAAATTGGGAAGTTGATCCAGTACAGCCAAGCTGCCCGACCACCCCAACGGCGGCCAAAGGCTTTTCTCACCCAGTCATAAATCCCGCCGTCTTCGTCATAGGTCGTCCCTAGTTCGGCAGAAATCAACCCGTATGGCAGGAAGAAGAATACCAACAGGATTCCCCACCAGAAGAATTGCGACGGGCCGATTGCGGCTGCCGGAGCAACTGATTCAACCACCAGAACAACGACCACCGACATCAGCACGGCATCAAATAGTCTAAATTTTTTCTCTTTTTGCATTTCTTTCACCTGCACATCCGTTGCGTCAGCTCATTAATGAGTCGTGTCGTCAACTAAGTTTAAGATCATCGACTTCAATTTAGGATCGTTCAAATCATCCAATTGTTTTTCGGTGTAGTTCATCCGTGGTGCCATCAAGTAGACCAGCAAAGCGCGCATTGCAGTCAAACGGTTTTCGGCTTCATCCCAGGCAATTGAGTGTGGTGAGTCGATCACGCTGTCAGTAACTTCTTCGCCGCGGTTGGCTGGTAAGCAATGCATGAACATTGTGTGGCTGGTGCCTTTAGCCATTAAATCGTCATTAACTTGGTACTTAGGATAGAAGATCTTCATTCTTTCATCGTATGAAAGTGGGGCTTCGTACAAACCATACCAAACGTCGGTGTAAACAAAATCGGCATCTTTCATCGCTGCGTCGGCATCTTCGGTGATTTCAACGCTACCACCTGATACTTCGGCATTCTTCTTGCCGATTTCCAAGGTTTCCGGCTTGATTTGATAACCCTTTGGTCCGAATTGAACGAATTTCATGCCCATCTTAGAAGCAATGAACATTAATGATACACAAACCTGAGTGGCGTCACCGACGAAGACAACCTTGCAGTCGCTGAGTTTCTTACCTGCTGGTAAATGCTCTGCCATGGTGATGATGTCGCCGACTTCTTGAGTTGGATGGTTGTAATCACTCATTCCGTTAAGAACTGGAACCGTGGCAGTTTCAGCTAATTTTTCAACTGTCGAATGTTTGGCAACTCTGGCCATCAGGATATCAACCAAGCGGGAAAGAACAATTGCGGTGTCGCCAAGTGATTCACTTTCAGCTGAACCTAAATGAATTTGACCTGGTGCGAGGTACTGAGCGTGACCGCCAAGTTGAGTCATTGCAGTTTCAAATGATACTCGGGTTCGTGTAGATGATTCTTCAAAAATCATTCCCAGTGTCCGATGTGATAATAAGTCGGGATAGTTTCCATTCTTAATGTCGCGTTTAATTTGTAAACCTAAGTTGATCAGGTATTGGATTTCTTCTCGGGTGTATGTGTTGGTATCAATAAAGTCTCGTTTCATAATTGGCATCTCCTATAATTTTGTTTGTCGTTTGGATCTCAGAAATTCTCGAGGATTTCTTTACGCTCTTAATATAACGGATGTAAGCGCTAAAATATATAGTCTGAGGCCTTCTAGACGCCGTCAGAACAACGATGGAGTTTGTTCCACCTTTGTTAACATGTTACACGAGGCTGATGTAAACCGGTTTAACTCACTTTTAAGCCAAAACAAGCCCGCAACCTGAGTAAAATGATTTACTCATGATTGCGAGCTTGTTAACGTTTCATTTTATAACAACTGTTTCAGCTTGAATCGCTGCACCTTACCGCTGACATTGGTGGGAAGTTTGTCAATTCTAATAAATCTCGTTGGTACCTTGTAGTGGGCTAACTTCTGTCTGCCATAAGTGATCAGGTCTACCTGATCTAAGGGCGCATCGCTGACCACAAACGCAACGGGCACTTGACCCCATTTGGCATCATCTTGGCCAACCACGGCAATCTCGCCGATGTCTGACCGATTGACATAAACGGCTTCAACCTCATCCGGAAAGATATTTTCGCCACCAGAAATAATCATATCATCCAGTCTGCCATCAATGTATAAAAAGCCATCATCATCAAAATGACCAACATCACCGGTTCGATACCAGCCGGTGTCATTTAGCTTATCTTGAAAAGCAGCCTGTCGGTTCAAGTAACCCGGAGTCAATGCCGGCGTTTTGATCAGCACTTCCTGATTAACTTGACTTAACGTTAACTGAGTCAGAAACAGTGGCTTGCCAACCGAGCCAATTCGCTTGTCAGCATCCGCTGAGTTCAAGGCAATGATTTGTGAACAGGTTTCCGTCATCCCATATGACTGAACCACCGGGACTTGGAGTTGACGACATTGCTGAAGGGTTTGGCGATCAATTGGCCCACCACCCAGCAGCATGCGCTGAAAATTGGCCTGATATGGTGTGTTATCAGCCGTTCGATATTTTAATAATTGCTTTAACATGTACGGGACAACCGAAATCGTCGAAATGGGTTCATGTTTCAATACGTAGTCAATCAATTCAGCATTGAAGTGGCCGACCAAGCGGACTGCCATTCCATATATCAAGCCACGCATCATAATCGAAAAACCGCTGATATGAAAAATTGGGACGGAGCAAAGCCACTCGTCACCCGGCATGACCCCAAGGTTAAAAGCTGAGGCGGTTGCTGAGGCGAGGTGATTGCCAAAGGTCTGCATCACACCTTTGGGTCTACCAGTCGTCCCAGACGTATACATAATGCTGGCCACCTCTTGAGAGCGAAATTCGGGAACTAATGTGATCTGAACCGCCGCTTGATCAGTTATCGTGCTAAAGGTAATAAACCGTTGGTCAAAACTTTCTCGAAAAAGATCATCCGCCACCAGACAGGCCGCTGGTTCACTATCTGATAATTGGCGATGGATTTCATCATCAGACAAACGCCAATTAATCCAAACGATTGTCTTACCGGATCCTAAGACCGCCATGGCCATCAGATAGCCTAGTAAAGAATTCTTGGTCATAATCCCAACTCGATCGCCATCCAACACGGAGGCAGCCTTCAATTGTCCAGCCAGTTGAGAAACCTGCTGCTTGAGTTCCAGAAACGTTAGCTGGGTGTTGCCGTCATCGACCGCGAGCCGACCAGGGGCAGTTTCCGCCTGCTTTAAAATCCAATTATCCACTTTCATCAACCTTCCTATGGAAACTTAGGAAATTGATCAAAATCAGGCTGTCGTTTTTGATTGAAGGCGTCCCGGCCCTCTTTGCCCTCATCAGTGGTGTAAAAGAGCATCGTGGCATCCCCACCCAACTGCTGAAGGCCAGCCAAACCATCGGTATCAGCATTCATGGCTGCCTTGATGAATCGAAGCGCGGTTGGCGATTTCTGGAGAATTTCGTTACACCAATCCAATGTGGCCGACTCAACCTCTGAAAGTGGGACCACTTTATTGATCCAGTTCATTTCATAAGCCTCTTGTGCACTGTAGAAATGGTTTAAGAACCAGACTTCTTTGGCTCGTTTATGGCCAATCACCCGGGCCAAATAACCGGATCCGTAGCCAGCATCAAAGCTGCCGACTTTCGGGCCTGTCTGCCCAAATTGAGCGTTGTCAGCTGCAATCGTCAAATCACATACCAGCTGAAGAATGTTGCCGCCGCCAACTGACCAACCTTTAACCATGGCAATCACGGGTTTGGGGATGATTCGAATTAAATGCTGAAGATCCAGCACATTTAGCCGGGCAATGTGGTCTGAACCAACATAGCCGCCATTCCCCCGAACCCCCTGATCACCGCCAGAAGAAAAGGCTTTGTCGCCAGCGCCGGTTAGGATAATCACGCCGATTGTGCTATCATCACGACAGATATTGAATGCATCAATCATCTCCTGGATGGTCAGTGGTGTAAAAGCATTCATTTTTTCCGGCCGGTTCATCGTAATCTTTGCGATTTTATCGGCCCGTTCAAAAATAATTTCCTGGTAATCTTTTACCGATTCCCATTTAACTGAAGTCATAATCTCGATCCTTTCAAAATTGGAGTGTGAATACTTTGTCTAACTTAATTGAATTGCTTGGTATCAAAACTGTCTCTGTCAGCCAAGCTGAGGTTATTATATCACTAGAAGTTACCGATTCGGTCAAACAGCCATACGGAATTCTTCACGGCGGCATCAACTCGGTGTTGGCCGAAACGGCGGCTTCAATCGGTGCCAACGAACGATTGGATAACAGCCATTACGCAGTGGGCGTCGACATCACTACTCAGCATTTGCTGCCGGTTTTTGATGGCAAGCTGGTGGCAACCGCCACCCCGTTGCATGCCGGCGGGCACTTGCAAACGTGGCGAGTTGCGATTCATAATGGCAATCGACTCACTAGTTTTAGTACGGTTACTTTGACCAACGTCGCTCAAAAGTCTTAACTTCTTTGGTAACTACCATGCTATTTTGTTGTCAATTGTTCTCCTACCAAAAGGTCATTGGACAAACCCGGTAGTTGGCAATCACCAAATATGAAAAAGGGAACCCAGGCAGGGGTTCACTTTTTTATGATTATTTGCTTTTACTGTAGCGTCCTTTTTGCCACATTTTCCGGCTGGTAGTCAACGAAAATGATAGGTATAAAGCAGGTATTCTTTGAGCTATAACATGTAGTTTACCGATCCGTGACATGCTCCTTATCCTTAAGACTAATCTTCCCATCCAAAATCTCATAAGTCTTATCCGCAAAATCCAGCAACCGGAGATCATGGGTGACCACGACCACCGCCTTATTCCTGGTTTCTGCGAGATTTTTGAACAGTCGGCCGACCTCGGCAACCTTTTCACTATCAAGGGCAGCTGTTGGTTCATCGGCCAACACAATATCCGGATTGGCATACAGTGCTCTGGCAATCGCCACTCTTTGAGTTTGGCCCCCAGACAGTTCGCCGGGGAACTGGTTGACCAACTGAGAAATGCCCAGCTGATCAAGCAAATCTGCTAATTCTTTCTGATCTAAATTACCCTCATGCTTGATTTTATCCACAAACTCAAATTGTTCTTTGACTTTCAGGTACGGCACCAGATTATATGATTGAAGGACAAAGCCGATTTGATTTAACCGCAGCTGATCTCGCTGCGCTTTTGTGAGTGACTCAACTGCTTGACCTTCAACTTCCACTGAACCGGAGGATGGCGTCTGCAGGCCACCCGCAATGGTCAAGAAGGTACTTTTCCCTGATCCAGAGGGACCAACCACTAGGATCAACTGTCCCCGATCAGCCGCAAAATTGACATCCTTCAAAACGTGGACCTTGCTAATACCGGATCCAAAGTACTTATTAATGTTTTTTAATTCAATCACTGACATAACTAACCTCCAATAACACTGACAGGGTCAACGGTTGCGATCTTTTGCGCCGGAATTGCCGCACCAATGACGCCCATAATCATCAAGCCAATGGAAATCCAGGTGAGCACCGGAATATCAAATGCCATCGGCACACCGACCGGAATTAACGATCCCGTCAGAGCCGCCAAGAGGCCACCGATGATAATTCCCGAGGCCATCAAGATCAATGACTGGCTGGTAATTGTCGTCACCAAAGCTCTCGCTGGAATCCCCTGGGCCCGCAATACTGCGTAGGTTGGCAGAGCCTGCATGGTCAAAATGTACAGGAACACGGCAATGATCACTAATGAAATAATCATCAAAAAGCCGATCATGAAACCAAAAGTCGTGTTTTGCGCAGAATAGCCGGGCAACTTATTAATGAATTCGTTCATCGAATACGTCTTCAACTGGCTATTGTGAGCACTGTACTTAGCATTCTTTGACACAATCGCACTGCCGGCAATCGGAACCCGGTCCATCCCCCGCAAATGTTTCCACGTTGGCAGACTACCATAAATCACTGGGGCAATGTTTAACTTAGCGTTCTTAGTGAACCCGACAATTTCATATTTGTCACTCACAGAGTTCAACGTCACCTTGTCCCCGAGTTTGTAGCCATCGGTCTTGAACTTTTCATCAACCACCACTTGATGGTTGTTGCGGGCCTTATGTCCTGCAGAAATTTTCAACCCCTTATAGATGAACTCACTCTTCTTGATGCCGACAAATTGGGCAGAAATCTTTTCTTGACCTTTGTGTTTGGCAACCACCGGCGTCGATCCAATCACTGATTCCTTATCCGATAGTTTGTCGTCCTTGGCTTGGGCATTGGTAATCGTCGACTGAGACAGATTAATATTGGAATCCTTATTCAAGACCACGCTCTTGGCATCCCAGGAATTGATCGCCTGAGTGTTTTCCCCAGCCAATCCGAATGCCAAACCCGTCAGGATAAAAATTAAGTATGCAATCAAGGCCACCATGGCAATAATTAGGCCATACCTCAACTTTTCGTGTCGAATTTCTTTTAGTGCCAAATACATTATGCATTCCCCTTCCCGGCTAACAAGTTCAATGTTTCAGAAAACTTTTTCATGACTACTGATTCATTTTGCGGCTCAATCATGATTTGCTTAATGGCCTCATGACTGAGGATCATCGTCGCCCATTCCCGGGAACTAACCGTGTTGGGGTCAATTGATCCTTGCGAAATCAGTGATTCATTTTTCATTAGGTGCATCTTGATCAATCCCAGATACTGACTATCGCGAGCACCTTTGATGAACGCCTCGACTTGATCCAAATAAAACTGCGGGTCAAATTCAGTTCCCACCTCGTTGTTCACATCACTGTGAATATCGCGCATCGCCACGCCGTATAAATATTTGTAAGCGTCGGTTAGATCATCAAAATACTTATAAAAGGCCCCCCGGGCAATCCCAGCAGTCTTGACGATCGGGGCAACTTGAGCGGTTGCCAGTGGTTGATCTGTAAATTCCTTGAGTAAGGCTTTTCGAATTTTGGTCTGCTTCTCATCACTTAGATTGGTAAAGGTTGTTGATACCATAATTGTTCTCCTTTGCGTATGACACCGTGTCATCAATTTATGAACTGAGTATACCCCATCGGTGACACCGTGTCAACATAAAGCCTCAAAAAATCCGTCACCAAGGCAGCAGCCTTGATCTGACGGATTTTAATGGTATTAATATCTGGTTGTTGAACGTAATAGTTCCGGATTACGGTTCGATAGCAGCATGGCGTGCCCGGTCGAGTCAAAAATCATGCTTTCAAACTCGCGGTGAGAATTAAAGCGAGTGTATTTGATGTCACTTGGACGCAAACTGCCACGGCCGTTTAATTTACGAGCCGGCAGGGTTTGAATTGAGTCATCGGAAACCAGGTACAGTCGGCCGTTGTGCGGATTATACCCCATAGATTGCTGGTGAGTTCCGGTCTGCTTTCTCAACAGCTGCTTGGCTAAACGAACATGAATCGAACGGCTGCCCAGCTTGCCCTTGTAAATTTTAACGTGGCCGCCGGAAATCCCCCACCAATAAGCGTTACCTGAGTTGTCAAACGTTAGGTCATGGCCGGCCGGCACCATTGCACCACGGTTATTCATGTGGAACTTAATGGCACGATTTGGCTTCAGCGACGACATGCTGATTCGTTGAATGGTTGACCAGGCAGTCGGCTTCATGTCAGCCCGATCCCGCCACATCCAAATTGAATGCTGCTTCTTATTGTAAGCCAGCGATTGGCCGTGACCGACATCAAACATTGGGCCAACTTTCATACCGGCAGTCTTTTTAAGCAGAGAATCTTGAGCCTTGGCCAAACTCATATGATCCAGGGTACTGCGGTTATATCTGACCACAAAGCCCTTCCCATGAAATTGGTGCGGTGCATACAGCACGAACAGATATTTCCCGCCAAACGCAGCAGCTTGAGGATTGGTCAAATCACGACTGGATTTCCCCAATGCCATATGCGTACTTGGGAGGAGATATTTGGTCTTCAATGTCCATTTTGTACCATGGACACTCTTGATGGTCTCACTACCGCTGGGGTTCCTTGACCAGCCATAGTTCCCGTTGGCTTTGACAAACTGGACTTTGCTATTATTCAAAATGCGTAAGCTGGCGCCTGAATATTGGCTGATGGCGTTACTTTTTTGCACATATGTCGCTGCATCAACCGTGCCCACCAACGACGTACTCAATAGAATCGCTGTGGCGATCCCCACCGATAACTTTCCCAATTTCATACATACCCCTCCAGATATTTAGTTATATTGATATAACATAAGTGTACCGCTCAATTGTGAAAATACTAGTCAATTTTTTCAATTTCGGATAAAAACTAATACGATCGATCGGCCTGTAGAACTTCCGGACAATGGTTCACTAATAGATTGCCTCGGGAACTGCCATCATAGGCGATTCCCTCAAATTCACGCTTGGGGCCAAACTGGGTCCACTCAAAGCTGCCGTTGGTCAAATGGCCGTGGCCATCCAGCCGTTTCGCAGGGAAACTGGCAATCGATGCATCAGACAGCATCAACAGGCGCTTTCGAACCGGGTTATAGCCCATGCTTTGAATTCGGGTCCCCGGCAAATGTTTCAGCACTTGATGGGTCAATCGAAAGTGAACCGATTTGTGGTGAATTTTGCCTTTGAAAATGTAGGCGCCCCAGCCAGGAAATGACCAGAAGTAGGCGTTACCGGAGTGGTCAAAGGTTAGATCGTGGCCACCGGGTACCGATGTTCCGTGGCTGTGCAGATGAAAGCGGATCGCGAAGTCCGGCCGCAACGTCGAAGCCTTGATGTGTTGGATATAGCCCCAATTATTGATCGGAACCCGAGGCGCCTTTTCGACATCCCGCCACATATATAAACCGTGGTTCTTCCAGTTATATGCCAAGGATTGACCATGACCAGTGGTAAATATCGGCCCTGCCTTAATATACTTGTGAATTTTCTGTTGGGTCTTGGAGTATTTGCCATGCCGCTTGTGATAAGCATCCCGCAGTTCTTTTGGATGCAGCCGAATGCCCATCGCATCCAGCTTCTTGATGTTAAATCGAACAATTCGCCCCTTGTTATGTAGATCAGTTGGGCAGTAGACAATGTACATATACCCCTTACCATTCATCGCAATCGATTGTGGATTTCCCCAATGCTGGCCGTTCTTACCAGGCAGCGGCAAAATGTAACGGGTATGAAAGCTGACCTTCTTGCCGCGTTCGGATTTAATCGTGTGCTCAACATCAGTGTTGGCAACGTGGTAATACTTCTTTGGCACTTTGACATAATGAACCTTTTTGTTATTCAGATTGCGCAGCGATCCCTTGTGCAGGGCGGACGAGCGCTGGTGATAAATATGAAACTTGGCTTGTGCAGTGCTTGGGTCGGCAAAGAAAATCATCGTCAACGCCAAAAAAAGCCCACAACAAGCCAGGGTCCTAGTCAACTTCATGCAATTCCCCCTCAGAAATGAATGAATATTAAGATTTCGTAAAATTAGTTCACAACCTATATTAGCCTTCCGTTTAACAAAAGTAAATGGCTTTCATGCTTCATTTGTAATGATAACGGGGATCGTTCACATTCTTCAGAATGAATTCCGAATTTTTTGTCAAAATCTCACAAAAATGCGGAAAGACAAACTGCTAGTTGCTTCTCATTGGCGGCAATCCGCTTATAATGATTGGCAAAAAGAATCTTTCCCAATAACGGAGGCAAACAATGAAGAAACGACGTTTGGCCTTACTGAGTGGCTTATTCCTACTAATTGGCTTACTCAGCGCCTGCACCACATCAGCCACAGGCACACCCAAAATTCAGGGTGCCAGCCAGGCAACCCCAACCCTATTTTTCCACGGCTTCGGCAGCAGTTACCACGCTGAAACGCACATGGCTAACGCAGCGGTCAAAACCGGCGTTACCAAGTCGGTCATTCGCGCAGACGTTTCAAATAGCGGCAAAGTCACCTTGGTTGGGACTTTCAAACCAGATGACTTCCACCCGATCGTTGAAGTGAACTATTTGAATTCACGAAACCCCAACTATCATACCCAGGGAAAATGGGCGAAAAATGTGGTCGTTAAGCTGCAACAACGCTACGGCATTAAGAAGATGAACATGGTCGGCCATTCCGTTGGCAACATGGCAATCGTCTTTTATTTACTGGACAACGCCGGCAACACCAAGCTGCCCAAGCTCGAGAAGCAAGTCGACATCGCCGGGCATTTCAACGGCATCCTGGGAATGGATGATGCCCCCAACCGGATGAAATTGAAGGCGGATGGTGAGCCAACAAAAATCAACGGTCATTACCGTGAGTTGCTGGGATTGCGCCACGACAAGCAATTGAAAACACTTGAAATTCTCAATATTTATGGCGACAAAAACGACGGCACCCACTCGGACGGCGACGTCAGCAATGCCTCCTCGAAATCATTGAGGTATCTGGTACCACAAGTCAAATCCTACCAGGAAAAGCGAATCGTCGGCCCACAGGCGCAGCACAGCAAGCTCCACGATAACCCGCAGGTTGATAAGTTGTTGGTCAAATTTTTATGGGGACGTGCGTCATAACCGGGTTAACTGCTGAACATCCATTTGAAACTGAGGTTGGTACTGGAACACCAAAAACTGCCACAAAAGCAAAAACCTTTGTGGCAGTTTGTGTGTGGACATTATTTAGACACTGGCATCCATCATTCCGAAGCTGCCAGGGAATCCAACATATCAATATGTTTGAGTTTGTAATGGGTAATCACGCCAACTGCTAAGCTGAAGCAGGCCGTTAAGACCGCTGACCAGATGTACCCTGGATAATGAACGGTCAGCGGAAACAAAATCGCTCCGGTCTGAGCCTTGATCATAATAAAATGATGGAGGATTAACCCGATGCCCCAGCCAAAGACGATCCCTGCCAGGGTCAGCACAACATTTTCTCTGGCAACGTAGGCCGTGACCTCATTATCGTAAAAGCCCAATACCTTGATCGTCGACAATTCACGCATCCGCTCGGAGATGTTGACATTGGTCAGGTTGTATAACACGACCAGTCCTAATGCAGCCGACAGAGCGATAAAAATCAGCACGACTGAGCTTAAACCAACGGTGCCCAGTGAACTGCTGGCGTACCTTGGATAAGTCACATTCATAACGCCGCTTTGTTTCAGCAGGTTCCGTGAGGTCTTCTGTCGTTGGCTGGCACTCTCACTCTTGAGCTTCAACAGGCGTGAAGTCGATGAATAGGTCGTCGTTGAAACTTGATTGAAATACTTGGGGGTCATGTACAGATAATGGCCCGCGTAATTCTTGGTAACCCCGGCAACCTTAACTTTCAGCAGCTTATTGCCCAGCTTGGCTGAAAGCAGGCTGCCTTTTTTTGCGTGCATATCAGTGGCCAATTTTTCGGTGATGATGACACCCTGATTAGTTAATTTTTCAGACTGACCGGTTTGAGTGCTGGTCAATGAAACATAATCGTTCAATTTCGTCGGTGTCTTGGGGGCCACCATGGTGACCGTCGCATTTCGCTTGGTGCCTTTGGTTGGTGAGACGGTAATCGATTGAACCATCGCCGCAGTCTGTGCTTTGATGTTTGGATCATGCACCTGTTTATCAGCATCGGACAGCGTGACAATCCCCTGGTAGTGCTGAACTTGATTGAACTGATCGGGAATCAGATCGTTGACGCTGTCCCGAATGCCAAATCCAGCCAGCATCAGGCCTGTACAACCTGCAATCCCGACGATAGTCATAATCATCCGCGTCTTATATCTGAACAGATTCCGATAACTGACCTTTTGGTTGAAATTCATCCGGTTCCACAGCGGTTTGATTCGCTCGAGAAGAATCCGTTTACCGGCTTTGGGAGCCCGCTCGCGCATCAGCTCGGTCGGTTTTTCACGTAAATTAATGATTAGAACCACTGCCGCGCTGCCAAGGGTGGCGATCAACCCGGCCACGAGCGCCTCGATGATAAATGCCCAGGGAATCACGCCGACGTAGTGAGTCAGGTTGTTATTGCTGAGCATGCTGAAAATAAATTTGGGCAGGGTCAAGGTTCCCAAAACGCCGCCGGCAATTGATCCCAGAATTCCCGCAAGAATTGAATAAATGACATATTTCATAGAAATGAAGTCCTTGGTGTAGCCCAGCGCCCGCATGAGACCGATTTCTCGGCGGTTCTTTTCAATCATTCTGGAAATGGTCGTAAAGGTGATCAAAACGGCAATAAATAAGAAGAAGCCCGGAAAAATGACGGCGATGGCCGCGATACTTTTGGACTCATCAAAATAATCCTGGTAGCCGACGTTGGCGGTTCGGTCGTTGTACAGATAAGTCGCTTGGGGCGTCTTTTGTAATTGCCGTTTGGCCTGGGTCAGTTGTTTGACGCCGGCAGCAACTTTGGCAGCGGCTGCTTTGGTGGTTGCTGTTTGATAGGCACTTGGCACAGCCGCCAGCTTCCGGCGCTGTTTCTGAAGTTGAGCAAGTTGCTGGTCAATCTTCTTTAGCTGCGGGGCAATCATCTCTGCCCGCCGTTGAGCTGGGCGTTGCTTGAGTTTGCTTTCCAGCCTGGCTTTATCGTGATCCACCTGCTGGTTGTACTTGCTGGTCCCAGCCGTTAAATGAGCCGTGTTGTTAAAGCGCACGGCAATGGCCGCGTACGCTTTCTGGTTAAAGGCCGCGGCCGGCGCATAGGCAAAATAATTCACCTGGCCGCTGCCAACATTGGTGGTGCCGCGGTCGGTTGAACTGACAAATAACGGTGAGTTGACGAATCCGACCACTTTAAAAGTTTTAGTGGTGAGTCCATCGGTTGCCGGCAAACGGTAACGGTCGCCGATCTTGTAGTCCTTAGCTTTTTGGTCCAAGACAATCTGATCGGCTTTCTGGGGTAAATGCCCAGATGCCAATTTGAGTTGATTTAATTTTGCCGATTTGGCATAGGAATACACCTGGACCACTTGATTCGGCGATTTCTTCACCGTCACCATATGGCTGGGTTCGGCAGTCTGAACCTTGGGGTCGGCGCGAATCAAGTTGAGATCTCGGTTGTTTAATCCCAAGGTTGACGTCACCGTCAAATCCCCGAGATTTTGATGAGCGAAATACTGATCGGCGGAATTGTCCAAATCCGGACCAGTCGCCCGAATCCCGACATACAGCAGTGATCCCAACAAAATGATTAGGACGATCGAAATAAACTTCCCCCACGCATAAGTAATCTCTCGAATGGTGGCTTTGAAATAGGTCGTATTCAACTTTCCACCTTCTTACAAGACATTTTTTTGATTGAGGGCCGTATAAATAGCCTCTTCCATGGACTCCGGCTTGGTAATTGGCGCATATCGATGAATCAGGGTGCCGTCTTTGCCAACCAGGAATTTAGTGTAGTTCCATTTAATCTTGCCATGACCGGACTCTTCTTTAAGATGGGTAAACAGTGGATCCTCACCATCCCCATTAACGGCAACCCGTCGAGTCATCGGGAAGGTGACACCATAATGAATCCGGCAATAATCATCGGCCTCTTGATCACTTCCCAACTCTTGGTGGAATTGATTGGAAGGCAGTCCTAACACGACCAAGCCCTCATTCTTATATTTCTTATATAATTCTTCCAGGCCCTCCAACTGAGGCGCCAGGCCACACTTGCTGGCAGTATTCACAATCACAACGACTTTATTTTTGAATTCGCTCAAGTCAATCGTCTTACCGCTCATTTCGGTTTCTTTGTAATCATAAATTGTCTTCATTGATTGTCACCCGTTTTCTGTATTTATGATTAGTGTAAACTAAAATGTCCGAAAACAAAACTGGTTTGGGATTTGATCACTAAATCGCCCCAATACTTCACAAACTATATAGATATCCTCGCTCAATTTATCGTATATACATAGTAGGACAGGCTGATCAGACAATTTCAATAAGCTGGGAGGTGAACTAAATAAAACCAAAGTACACATATCTACAAATGATCAAACACATGAAGGGCAAGGGAATTAGATTCGAATTAGTATCAGAGCCTGATGCAATCCAAATGCTGGCGACTAAAAATTATTATTTCAAGTTGACATCCTATCGAAAGAATTTTCATCAGATTGATGGTAAATATGAAAATTTAGATTTTGCATATTTAACCGACTTGGCGTCGATCGATATGCAACTTCGGCGATACTTACTTGGGATCTCATTGGACATTGAACATGGAATTAAAACTCGGATAATTGATCTTATAACCAAGGATCCAGAAGAAGATGGCTATTCAGTGGTGAAGGACTTCAGTACATTTAATCAGCGAGGTTATGATCAAACTATGAAATACTTAAAGCGAAATGATTACTTGCACGATATGTATGTAAAGCACCGAAATCACCCCTCCATCTGGATGTTTTTGGAAGTCGCAACATTTGGTGTCCTTTCCAGGTTTGTAGACTTTTACTATCACCGCTCCAGAAACAAAGATGTTAAGCTTGCACATATATTGTTGAAGTATGCAAAGCATATTCGAAATGCATCAGCACATAATAATGCCATTATGGTTAATCTGTTTTCCGCTGAAGAAAAAGTAAAACATCGAAATACAACGGTTGTCATGTTTGCAACGAAGATGGGAATTGATGCATCTTTAGTAACCGATATGAAAGTAAATGACCTCGTTAGCTTGTATTCCTTACATAGACGATTTTCAAGTGTAGGGTCACAGGAATTAACCAGAAAAGAAGGGCAAAAATTACTGAAAAGGGCTAGCAAGCATGCAAATTATTATACTCATGAGCCTGTACTAATTAAGTTTTATCAACTATTTTCCAAACTAATTAATAGTTGATGAATGTTTGACAAGAGGCTGAAATTCTTATATATTATTAGCAAGGAAAGGACGGTTCGACCGTTCGCTAAGGCTTTAGCTCGTCTATTGCTTTTGTTATTGGAGTCACGAAAAACCCGAGTCAGTTTTAAAACTGAAGCGGGGTTTTCTTTTTTTATGCTCACAACTGTCTAGCATAAATGAGCATGTTCTCGACATTGTATCCTTTTCAGGATATCGTTAAAATCTGAAAGAAGGGTTCAACCACACGCTAAAGCTTTGACCGGTCCATTACTTTCGCTATTGTATTCAAGAAGCCCCCGACTCAGCGTCTATGCTGGTCGGGGGCTTCTTTAGAAACTGCGACTCCCGGGTCTGAACCCAAAGCACGTTTATTAGCTTCTTGTGTGCTCCCTTCGGCCTTTAAAACACGCTCCGACGGGCTTGACCCTAACTTCCAAGAGGACTTTGCTTGAAGCCCCAAAACCGGGGGCTTCAAGCAAAGTCCTCTTGGAAACCGGGCCACCCAGCCCTCGTCGCGCTCTTATTCAAACTGCGCCTCATACAACTGCTTATAATACCCATTCTCATTCATCAACTGATCATGGGTTCCCCGCTCAACAATCTTGCCGTTATCCACCACCAAAATTTGATCGGCGTTGTGGATGGTCGACAATCTATGGGCGATAACCAGTGAGGTCCGTTGCTCCATCAGGTTTTCCAAGGCATGCTGGATGGTCTTTTCCGACTCATTATCCAGCGAAGCAGTGGCTTCATCTAGAACAACAATCTGGGCATCCTTCAGCAGGGCCCTGGCAATGGCGATCCGCTGCTTCTGACCACCGGATAAACGGATTCCCCGCTCACCGACTTGGGTCTTCATTTGCTCAGGCAATCCTTTAATAAAGGCATCAATATCGGCTAATTTGGCGACGTCCCACAGCTGATCCTCAGTTGCACCAGGCGTCCCATAACGGATATTATCAGCAATCGTGCCGTCAATGATGAAGATATCCTGTGACACAATCGCGATGTTTTGCCGCAGTGACTTGAGCTTGATATGTTTGATTGGAATGCCATCGAACAAAATGTCACCGCTATCGACATCGTACAATCGATCGAGCAAATCGGTAATCGTTGATTTGCCGGCTCCCGAGTGACCAACCAAGGCGGTTTATTTACCAAACGGAATATCGAAGGTCACATTCTGAATCGCAGCTTTGTGTGGTGACTTGGGCTCATCAGATGCGTATGAAAAAGTGACATGCTTAAATTGAACTCCAGACTTAATCTGTGGGAATCCCACTGCATCGTCCTCGTCAACGATCGCCGGCTTCAAGCCCATGATACTAACAATTCGGCCATAAGAAACCAGTGACTGCTGGAATTGGTTCAACAATCTGGAAAAGGCACTGATTGGGCTTTGCAGGATACCAACATAACTGAGATAGGCGACCAATTGCCCAACGGTTAACTGATTTTTAAAAACAAACAATGTTCCCAAGAATAAGACAATCGCGGTCCCCAGATACTCAATGAAGGTCACCAACGGCGAAAAGATCGCCTGATTCCGAGTAGCCTCAATGATGTTATTTTTGTTCATGTTGGCTAATTTGTCGAAACGACTGGATTCCAGATCTTCAGTGGTGTAGCTCTTAATCAACTGGATTTGAGTCAGTGTGTTCTGCAATTGATTGGTCATCAAAGCTTGAGACTGACGGGCCTTTTGATATGAATTTCGAATTCGGGTTCTGAAAATGCGAACCACCACGAAAATCATTGGAAATGTCAGGCTGACTGCCAAAGCCATTTCCCAGTTAACGAAGAAAATGAAGCCGAGCACCCCGACAAACGTGAACAGGCTGCCAATCAGAGACAACATATTTGGTGAAATCAGGTTTTGCAGGTTGTTAATATCGGACGTTAATCGCACCATCAAGTCACCTGTTTTGCTGGATTCAAAAAAGTGGGTATCCAACCTGATCAAATATTGATATAGCTGATTTCGCAGGTTGGTGATGGCCCCTTGGCTCATGACGCCCATGTAGTAGGTAGAAACGTAGGTAAAAATCCCTGAAATCGTAACTGTCAACAGTAGCAGACCGACGACCACGGCCAGCTGCGCCGTACTTTTATTTGGAATAACGTGGTCAATGATGTACTGATTGAATTGTGGCAATAAAAAGTCCATCAATGACAGAATGGTCAAAACGACAACGTTGACAATCAAAATCCACGGCCGTTTGAGAACCGTACCAAAAACGAATTTGAACATCCCCATCATGCTCACACCGTTCTGTTCCCCGCTGTCGTCATGCTGATTTGGTGCTTGATTCATGTGTTCACCCCCGGTAACTTGTCGCATTACTTATGACGTTATATTATTCCACGAATGGCCGGGTAAGGTCAACGGATTAGCTTGCAGGCTGACATATGTCGGTAACAAGTCGTTCCAACAACGATCAAATCAATAAAAAAGAGCCCTAGCTCAAAACTAGAACTCCAAAACAAAGCCGATATCTAATTAATCCGCGTCTTCTCCAGCAGCAAGTCCGCCAACTCCGCGGCAGAAATGTCACCCAAATTAGCCTTAATATCCACTTGATTCAAAGCATCAACTAACGCATCCTTGCTGAGATCAACGCCTTTCAGTGCCTTTTCAATCACGGAAATATCGCCGCCGGTAATAAAGTCACCATAGATCTTGATATCGGAAATTTGGTTGCCGTTCAATGAATAGTTGAAGCTGACCGTGCCGATATCATAATGCTTGGAAACATAGTAATCAAAGCCGGGATTCTTCCCATAGTTCCACTCGTCGGTATCGTATTTCCCTTTCAAACGCTCATCGATAATTGACCAATCGTGATCGTTCAAGTGATATGTTTCAATATCGTCCAATGACTTGGCATTAAACAATCTCAACAGCAGGGCCTTCTTGAAGCCTTCAATATCCAACTTTTGAAATTCTGGCTTCAAGAATGGCTTAACGTTGGTTACCCGGCTTTCAACCGACTTAACGCCCTTGGATTCCAATTTATCCTTTTCAGGGGTTAAAACTTCAGTGGCCACATCCATATCCAAATCAAACATCAGGGTGCCGCCGGCAGCGTAGGACTTGCCAACCTTGAACATTGTCATCCCGGAGAACTTTTGATTTCCGATCACCATATCATTTCTCCCACGCATTTCAGCATCGGTAGCGCCCATGTCATGCAGGGCATCGATGATTGGTTGGGCGAAGTATTTGAAATCGCCAAAATGTTGGTCATCATTAATCACAATATTTTCAAAAATAATGTTGCCGTAATCGTGATACACGGCGCCGCCACCAGATGTCCGGCGAACCAATTTAATGCCCTTTTCTTTCAAATAGGGCATGTTGACTTCAGCGTAGGCATTTTGGTTAACCCCGACAATCACAGCGGGTTGGTTAACGTACATAATCAGGCCGTGGCCCGGCAACTTCAAATCATTTACTAAGTAGTTATCCAAAGATTGGTTCACAATCGGATCATAGACAGGTTTGCCATTTCTAGACGTATCAATAAAGAACATACAAGATCCTTCTTTCATAATTGCTAGTTCTGGAACCGTTACCATTATGATAGAACGAAAGTTGCTGAATGTATATGCCATTGGTAAATTATTGAATTTTTTGTGAATTTTGTGTGAAATAAGTCTGAACATTTCCGGTTTGCCGTTGTCTTCACTGGCCAAAATGCCTATGCTAAGGGTATTGCTTACCGCATTCATCATTCACCGAAAGGAATTGACGTGCACAATTGAAAAAGCTCAGATCCCTAACCCAAAAAGAACTGGATCAACAGCTCCATTCTGATGCGATCTATTTAGTGTTATTTGTTTTGACAATTCTCTGTTTCTCAATATCTTGGGCGCAGTACACTGCTTACAAAAATGACGCCAGTAGTCTGATTTGGATCCAGCAGCGTGATAAACGCGCTGGGGTTGACGTTGATCAGATATTAGCCGGAGGGCCAATCACGTTTAGCAACGGGGAAAAAGCCGAAGTGGTCACAGACCTCAAAGATGCTGGAGAAAAGGTCAAGCAGGATCTGGTCGAGATGGCCCCCAGGAACAGCTTTGATCATATTCTGGGGTCGTCAATGTTCATTGTCTTTCCAATTACCATGGTGATCTACACAATTTCTTTTGCCTATCGGGAGCTCAAAAATAATCAGGTCAAAATCAAGGCCAGCATGAACAGCATTCAAAATGTCGTCCTCTCCAAACTGATTAGTTTGAGCATGCTCACTTTTTTGAGCCTGATCTTCATTTGTCTGACCTCGTTCATCTTCCAGTTGGGCTTTAACAATTTTATCCACATCCCAAATAAACTGGCGTTGATACGGTATCTCGCGGACGGCCAATCTTATCTGGCACAAGCCCCGTTGCAGTTCTTATCGGTATTTGGCTTATCATTGATTGCTGTGATCGTCAGCTACTACCTCACCTTATTGCTCAAGCGACCTTGGCTGGCAGGTATTTTGATGTTTGGGTACTTTTCCGGCATCCCTGTATTAGGATCATTTGACTTCAAACAAAACGCGGTGCTGCTCTATTCCAAACTGTTCCATGAAAACAGCCCTTTTACACCAATTCAAATTAACGGCGATTTTACACTGATGGGATTTGTTGGCTGTTGTCTGGTCACGCTTTTGATCGCAGGTGTAATTGATTACATCGTCACCCGGAATCATTATTTGACCCGGACTTCGTAACTTGCTTTGTGACTGGTTAGTGTTAATCTAAGATTAAAAGAAGGTAATCCAAATGAGTATGCAGCAGCTTCGCGACCGAATGATTCAATACCTCATAATCACAGTGCCCTTGGCGGGTTTGATCGTCTCCATCCTTGGGATATGCTACTTCATGTGGTGGAGTGGTGATCATTCCACTGCGGCATTGATTTACAGCTTGATTCCATTTGGGATGGGTGTCTTGATTTCAATTCCCGGATGGTTTTGGAAACATGAGGCTCAAAAACACGATCACCGTAAAGAATAAATAACCGGAACATAACTACTTGTTAGTTGTGCTCCGGCTTTTTAGTGTTCTGCTATTATTTTATCCCCCACTGCTACCAGCCTCGTCGTATTCCTATTCAAAATCCGGATCATCGCCACCGTGGGCTTTGGCGGTGAATTCTTTAACAGTGATCTTGATGATACCAACGTAGGCGATCGTCTTATCTGAAACAGTAAACTCACCCAACTGCTGCCCAGTCTCGTGTGCCAAGACAACTTGCAGGGCGTGCTTTTTGACCGCTGGATCATCAACCAATTCGGCATCCCCATAGCCCATCACGCTGCGATAAGCGAAGCTCGGGGTGTTTTGCTTGGGATCTTTGGGCACCATTAACTGGCCGCCATCATCAATCTCAAAGCCCATCCGACCGTCTTCCTTAATCAATTCACGCTTGCGGCCCACCGGTGCACCGTGAATGTATAACGTCAAATGGTTATCATCGTCAAATTCGTAGCCAAAATTAGTGGGGACCACGTAAGGATAATCAGCCGTCCGAAAACCGCTGTGAATCACATGGGAATCCTGCAAAATTTGCTTAATTTCGTCAATATCTGTGACTTCCCGATCTTTTCTGCGCATATCATCAGCTCCCTTTATTTGCTTCAAGTATAGCCATTTTGGTCGATGTCGTACATAGACATTTTTGACTGTGCGTAAATTTTCAAACCAATTCGTTGCACGCAATTTGTTTACAGGTTACGCTTTTAGTAGTTCAAGATGTAATCGTTTCCGAGCAGACTATATGGGAGGCATTTTTTATGGCAAATTATGATTATGACGTCTTATACATCGGTAGTGGACATGGAACCTTTGACGGTGCGATTCCGCTGGCCGCCCGCGGCAAGAAAGTCGGCGTCATCGAATCCGGCTTAATTGGCGGCACCTGTCCCAACCGTGGCTGTAACGCCAAGATTACGTTGGATGCACCAGTGGCGTTGACACGTCAAACTGAGAGACTTCAGGGGATTCTCAATGGCAGTTTGGCAATTAACTGGACCGCCAATGAAAAACATAAGCAAGAAGTCATCGAAGGCTTGCCGGACATGATCGGCGGCTTGATGAAATCCGTCAACATCGACATTATCAAGGGTCACGGCACATTCCAAGATGCTCATACGGTAATGGTCGACGGTGAAGCCAAAACCGCTGAAAACATCGTCATCTCAACCGGCCAACATCCACATCGTTTGGACATTCCTGGAACAGAACTGGCTCACGATAGTACTGACTTCATGAACCTCACTCACCTGCCAGCCAACATCACAATTATCGGTGCCGGCTACATCAGTCTGGAATTCGCAACGATTGCCAACGCGGCTGGTGCCAAGGTAACTGTGATTACCCACGGTGACAAAGTTTTGCGGAAATTCTATCAACCATACGTTAAGCAAATTGTTGCCGATTTGAAATCTCGTGGCGTAGATTTTGTCAATAATACTGAAGTTGCCAACTTCGAGCAGGACGACCATAACTTTATCGTCAACTATAAGGGCGGTCAAATAAAGACCAACTGGATCTTGGACGCGACTGGCCGGATGCCTAATGTGGACGACATTGGACTGGATAAAGTTGGTGTTGATTACAGCGAAAAAGGTATTAAGGTCAACGATCATCTCCAAACCAATGTTGATAACATCTATGCTTCAGGCGACGTCATCGACAAGGATCAACCAAAGCTCACCCCAACGGCGATTTTTGAGTCGACCTACTTGATGCATACTTTCGCTGGCGACACGACGGATCCCATCGATTACCCGGCAATTCCATCAGTCGTCTTTACCTCACCAAGAATTGCCAAAGTCGGCGTATCAGTTGAGGATGCCAAAAAAGAAGGCTTCACAACAAAGGAAAACCATTTACCAGACGACTGGTACCGTCAAGTGACCAAGGAAGAAATTGGCGATAACACACTGGTTTATGACAAGCAGAACCATTTGGTTGGTGCCACTGAAATCAGCGACCAGGCAGAAGATGCCATTAACGCATTATTGCCGGCAATTGTGTTCAAATTCGAACCCGCACAGCTGGAACGATTGGTCACATTGTTCCCAACGATTGCGGCGGATGCTTGGGGCCAAATTTAGAGTGCGACGAGACCCGGGTTGACCCCGGTATGTAAAGCAAGGATTGTATTGATGAACGCATTTTGTTCATCGATACAATCCTTGTTTTGCATGTTAGGGGTCAGGGTCATCGGAGCACGTTTCCGCTAGATAAACAGGAATCACCAAAACAACAAATCCCCCCAACTAAAACCACTAACCCCAACAAACAAATAACTAAAACACAAAAAAGCCCGCCAACTCAGCGGGCCTTTTTCATTCTAATCTCCCATCTCACGCAAGCGACGCTCGATGAAATAACTAATCACAAATAAATAAACTAACAAAACAACCAAATTCACACCAATCGAAAATGGCGTTACTAGATTAACCACCACAACAACCGCGGCACAAGTGATTGCCCCTTGGTAGAACCACTTCTGTGAGGCCCGCCACTTTGCAGTTGTGCTGCGGCTTTGTTTTGTCCGATACCCCACAATCATTGAAGGCTCTTGTTTACTGAAGTAATAGTAGTAAATCGCACCGCCAACAAAGATTAATAGGACTAGCACGGCAAATTCAGTTCCCAAATTCTCGACTCCTTATAAATAATCCAACTCAAAATCTTGGGCGTCAAAATAACTCAGCTTGGAGTTGAATAAGTAATTGCTAACATATCCAAGCGTAATCGGAATCACAAAGAAAAGTAAGCTAACCAAGACAATATTCATCAGATTGGCATTGCCATAACCATTAACTGCAGCGATTGGTCCGATCAAGCCGGCAAAGCCAAAGCCCGCCATCATCCCGACACAGACCGCACTAATCGGTGCCATTAAAACGGCCGCCATTCCAGTCAAAGTCAAGAAGAAAGCAGCTTGTGGAAACACTGGCAGCAAAGCCTTCAACAATTGATTAAGCAAGGCGCCGGGGACCAATGCAACAATGATCCCAACCGACAGCCCGTTTAACGTATTCATAATGAGTTCACGACCGTTCAGCCGTGCTGATGGTTCTGCTGGTAAATTCATCTATTCGCCTACCTCATGAGGGCTCTTTTGCCCTTTCAAAATCATCACAACGTCATTCAAGGCAATCTCAACCATATTTTGGACTGCCACTTCGGTATAGAAACCAATGTGTGGCGTCACGTTGACGTTAGGCATTGCCAGTAACTTCTTTAAATTATCGTTTTCAATCTGCTTGCCGGATAAGTCTTGGCCGACAATCGTATTCTCGCCTTCAAAGGTATCAATTGCGGCGGCGGAAATTTCCTGGTTTTCCAAGGCGTTCACCAAGGCGCCGGTATCCACCACTTGGCCCCGGGAAGCATTGATAAAAATCGCGGACGGCTTCATCTGCTTGAAGACGTCGGCGTTAATCATCTGGTTGGTCTCGTCAGTCAATGGGGTGTGCATGGTCACGATATCAGCCGTTTTGAAGACCGTTTCGTGATCAACGTATGTCAACGTGTCGTTGAGTTCTGGTCGATGAATCGGGTCGGCGGCAATCACCGTAGCACCCAGCGCTCTAAAAATCCGGGCAACCGCGCTGCCGATTTTGCCGGCACCGATAATGCCAACCGTTAAAGTATGAATTTCACGTGCTTCGACACCCTTCCAACTGAAGTCGCCGTGCTTTTCGCGTTCGCCTACCTCACCGATGTGTCGAAGCAGGCTCATGACATCGGCCAGGACCAGTTCGCTCACAGACCGTGGTGAGTAAGCCGGCACGTTAGTAACGACCAAGTCGTTTTGCTTAGCCTGGTCCAAATCAATGATTTCATACCCGGTGATCCGCAAGGTAATCTGCTTGATCCCAAATGAATGGAGTTTCTCGTAAATTGTCGGATCTGAGACTGATCCGTGCTGCTGAATCACAATGCCATCGTAACCTTTGGCAAGGTCAACCGTGTCAGCGTTTAACGGTACCGAGTTGGTATCTACCTGGACACCGTTTTGCTTAACCCAGCCATCCAGTGGTTTTTGTTCGTCTGGTCGGACGTTGTACATTAAAATTTTCAAAATAACTCAAGCTCCCTTTATTTGACTGACTGTTTATCAACGTATTTTTGAATGCGGCTAACGGCCTCTTGAATATTTTCCTCACTGGCTGCGTAACTGATTCGAACGTAGCCTTCGCCGCCTGGCAGGAAGTACGAGCCTGGAATTAAGGCAACTTTGGCTTCCTTGGCCAAGTCATAGCAGAATGCCTCACTGTTTTGATTTAAACCAGCTGGAATCTTGGCGAAAACGTAGAAGGCGCCATTGGGATTAGGACAGCTGAAGCCGGCTTTTTCCAAACCAGCAACTAGTAAGTCGCGGCGCGTCATGTACTCCTTCTTCATTGGCAGGGCATCGTCCATGCCGTTCTTGAAGGCTTCTTCGGCGGCAGCCTGGGCGTTGGTGGTCAGTGACGTGATCGTAAATTCACTGACCTTGGCGATTTCATTGATGATATCTTTAGGCCCGCAGATCATCCCGACTCTCCAGCCAGTCATGGCGTGAGACTTGGAAACACCGTTCATGACAAGGGTTTGTTCCGGCAGGATCGACCCCATCGAAACATGGGTGCCGTCGTAGGTCAACTCACTGTAAATTTCATCACTTAAACAAATAATGTCGTGCTTGGAAATGACGTCCGCCAATTTCTGTAAATCGTCTTTGTGGTAGGTAACCCCGGTTGGGTTGTTAGGGAAATTGAGGATCACCGCCTTAACAGTATCTTTATTAGCCTCAATCGCTGCAGACAATTTTTCCGGTGACAGCACAAAGCCATTATCCGAGGTGTCCACAAAAATTGGTTTGGCACCGGCCAGCATTAAGATCGGCACGTAAAGTGGGAAAATTGGTGTTGGGACGATCACGGTGTCGCCAGGGTTGATCATGGCAGTCAATGCCGAGTAGATGGCACCAGTTGCCCCTTCAGTCATGATAACTTGTTTGTCAGGATCGTAATTCAGACCGTATTTCGTGTTCAAGAAGTTCGCAGCTGCCTGACGGAGTCCTTCTGTCCCCCGGGAGTTGGTGTAGTGACTTTCGTTATCGTCAATTGCCTTAATAGCGGCCTGCTTAACGTGTTCCGGAGTGTTGAAATCAGGCTCACCCAAGGTTAATTTGACGATGTCTGGAATCGCTGAAATCTTCTGGTTGAAAGTCAAAATTGCGGCGGGCGTTAACGCAGCTACCCGTTTGTTCATCTTATCTGATAATTTACTCATTGTGTTCTCCTCCTAAAAAGTGGGTCCTCAAAGTCAACGAACTGACTGTGAGGACCCACCAATGGTATCATCCCGCACAGTCAACTCAGTGATCTGTGCGGCCTTTAGTATGCATTACGAAATGCTTTTGGCTTATCCACAGATCACACTCGGAAAAACCAAAAGTAATATCGGCAACTATTCATTTGGATGTTTAAATTATCTATCATAATTAAAAACTCCTTAGAATATGTTAAACACATGATAACGTTTTTAATCTTGTGAATCAAGGGAAATTTTGTCAGGGCTTCATTCCCCAGTGAAAAGCAGCGGCCCCGAAAGTGAATGGTCGATAGTGAACGTCAACCAGGCCGGCGTTTTGAAACATTTCCACCAACTGTTGTGCCGAGACAAATTCGGCAGTGGTTTTTTGTAAATAGGCGTACTCCTGATATTTATCGACGGCCACTTTTGCCATTAATGGGACCAAATCAAAGTAGACCCGCCAGCCGAATTTGATAACCGGATTGGTTGGCTTGGATGTTTCCAGGCAGGCAACCTGCCCCCGGGCGTGCACCACCCGGCTCATTTCATGGAGTACCTGGTCAGCATCCGGAACATTTCTGAGACCAAAGCCAATCGTGGCGACGTCAAAGTGGTTGTCATCATATGGCAGCTGCATCGCATCCCCTTTAACCAAGGTTACCCGATCCTGCAGGCCGGCTGCACGAACCTTCTTGTCAGCAAGTTTCAGCATCTCTTCACTAAAGTCGAGGCCAACAACTTGTCCGGAGGGCCCGACTGCCTTGGCCAAAGCAATTGTCCAATCCCCGGTCCCGCAGCAAACATCAATCGCAAAGCTCCCCGGTTCAACGTTGAGCTGCTGCATAACCAATTTTCGCCAGTGCTTATGATTCCCCAAACTAATCAGCGAGTTCATCCCATCATAGTTGTCAGCAATTTGATCAAATAATGATTCAACTTTTGTTTCCGGCGTTTTGTTCGTCAGCGTCATTTTCCCGCTCCTTTGGTATAATTAGACTATGTTTTTGAAATTATTTTAAATTTATCTTGGAGGTCATCATGAGTTTATCAACTTTTTCCCAGCTCGTCGAGTTGCGAGCCAAAGCTGCCAGCATCTTTCCGTTTTTTACCGGACTGTTTTTCAGCTGGTACCTGCTCGACTCGGTGAATGGGCTTTACGCTACGCTTTTTTTCATTGCCATGATTCTGTTCAATATGACCGTGGACACCTTGGACAACTATAACGACTACATGCATTCAACCGCTGAGGAATGGAAAACCGGTACCAACATCATCGGTCGGGACCACATCTCTTTAAACCTCATTCGTTTTATGATCGTCATTATGGTTGTGCCATCAGCTTTGATTGGCATCTTCCTGGTATTCAAAATCGGCCTGCCGCTGTTGTGGATGGGATTGATCTGTTTTGCCATCGGAATTATGTATTCATCCGGACCGCATCCCATCTCCAGCACGCCGTATGGTGAAGTGGCGTCCGGCTTCGCTATGGGGGTCATGATTACCCTGATCTCGGTCTACGTGAATTCCTATCAGCTCTTCACTTGGAATGCCTCACTGCTTGGCCAGATTCTGCTGGCTTCGTCACCGTTGTTCTTCTGGATTGCCAACATTATGTTAGCCAATAACATTTGCGATGATCAAGAAGACGAGGTCAACCACCGTTGGACGATCGTCCACTATATCGGCAAGAAGAATTCCCTGTTAATGTTTAATACCGCCAACGTTTTAGCTGTCCTCCTGGTATTTTACGCCATGTACGTCGGCGTCTTCCCATTAGCACTGTTCTCCATTCTGCTGGCAGTTCCGCTGATCATCAAGCAGTCCCTGATTTTCAACCATGAACAAATTAAAACCAAGACTTTTGTCTGTTCTGTTCAGATCATGATTTTTGGCTCGCTCAGCTTGTGCGTCGGCTTTCTCGGCTACTTCATCTACACCCTGATTGCCCACTAGCGAAAGAGCCGATCGCTGTCCGCGTTAAACCGGGCACCGATAAAAATAATCATTAACGTGACAATGACCATTTGAAGCGCCGGCATGAATTTCAAAACGGCAATTGACAAAATAAGTTGAGCGGCCACTAACTTCCAGTTGCTCATATATCGATAGATGACCATTGATCGAATCGCCTCCGCTGCCTTCGGTCAGTGGTCTTTTTCGTTGGCCTTGATTAATCGGTTGGACAGGTAATAGTAAGCACTCGACCATGCTAAAAAGACAATGAAGTAAAAGATTTCCGGCCCCTGTTCATTTAACCCGCGCCCGACCCAAGCCGTCGCCACAGGGACAAAGGACGTGGTAAACATCCACAAGTTGTTCGCCCAATACACATTTTGCGTGATCCAATTGGTCTTGGCGAACATGTAATGGTGATTGTACCAAGCAACGCCGATGAACAAATACCCAATTGCGTAGGAAATCAGGTATGGCACTTGATCTAAAATGGCACTAATCGCAAACGATTCCGGGGTCTTGAACTCCAAAATCATAATCGTCAAAATAATTGCCAAAACGGCATCCGTAAAAGCTTCCACCCGTTCTTTTTTCATCATTTTTCCCCCTCGATTAATCTTAATATATACCAAAAGTGGGAGAAACATGTAAAAGAGCGCTAAAAATCATGAATTGGTAATCCAGTGACCTCCTGGGATACAAAAAGCCAGGTCAAAAGTTGCTGATTTTGACCTGGCCATTACTATGAGGCGTGACGATCCTCAAATATGAATGTGGATGAAAATTGTTCTATGTGAAAAGTCCCTATTCAGTCGCAAAGTCCTTGGCTTTTGATTCTTCGAACTTCTCTTTAATGATATTGGCACAATTTTGCAGTTTCGCTAATTCTTCATCTGTTAAGTCAAGTTGGAGTTGTTGGATAATGCCATCCCGACCAACAATGGCTGGGTATGACAAATATGAACCGAGTTCTTCACGATAATTGGATACCGGCAGTTCAGTTCGCGCATCATTTAACACAACGTTGGCCAGGCGAACGGCACCACTGGCAATCGCGTAGTTGGTGTATCCTTTACCACGGAAAACGACGAAGCCACCCATTCGGGCATCTTCATCAATTTTATCAAGATCAAGGCCTTCTTTGTCAGCTAATTCAGTAATTGGTTTGCCTAAGACCCGCACGGTTGACCAAGCGGTGAACTGAGAATTCCCATGTTCTCCCAAATTATAACCGGCAACGGAACGCGGATCGATATGTAATTTCTTGGCAACAGCCCGTTTCATCCGTGACGAATCCAACAGCGTCCCGGTTCCAATGACATGCTTCTTGGGCAAACCAGTGACCGCCTGATAAATTGACGTGATCGCGTCAACCGGGTTGGTAATCACAATTAAAATCCCATTAAAGCCTGAATCCTTGATCTTACCGGCAACTGATGCGGCTGCTTTTTGAGTATATGGATACTCAATGAAGCGATCATTGCTGGGATTGTCGCGCTGCAGCTGGAGTTTGCCAATCGCAGAAATCACAATATCGGCGTCGGCCAATTCATCATAATCGTTCACGGCAATGTTCGTATGATTCGGTAAGTTGGCCATGGCATCTTCGAAGTCTAAGGCGTCGGCTAGTCAGATATGGCAGTTTGCGTGCTCTTGGCTGAACTTCCTTCAGCCGATACGTCAGCATCCGGTTAAATGAGCGGCGGAAGTCCTTCCCGTTGGTCGCGTAATCGGTACCCGCAAATCTTGAGATGCCGCTATTATCACGATACTCGATGGAAATGTCCCGCATCAGCCACTCGTGATTCTTCATGTACCGCATGACGGCATTAGGGGTGGTGACCGCCAATTCAATCCGGGTTAAAAACTGCCGTTCTCCAACTTGGTCCCGATAGTATTCGGCCTCCCGGGCAGAGATGTAGTCAGTATCCGCCACCAGCAATTGATTGTCCAACAGGGATTGAAACTTGTCTGCCACGACCAGTTTTCTGGTCTGCTGAGGATCCACATAGGCAATTCGGCTCAATTCATATTCTTGATGATCATTAAGCCGTTGGGTAATCTGCTGTTTTGTCCCAGCTTGGCCACCCATCTGAACATGAAAGTTGTTCATGATTAGCGGCATATCCAATGTTAAATCCATTTCAGAAATCTGTGGGATCACCATCAGCGGCAACACCTCTTCGATGACCAGACGAAGCAAAGGTTCTTCGGGAACACCAACGAAGCGATTCGGGTTAATTGCCAAAGTCACCTTCACCTGGTGATGAGGACCTCCCGCCGGCTCACTCGTAATCGTGATCAACTTGCTGACGGTATAGCCAAATCCCAGCGGACTGCGGACAACATACTGGGTCGAATCAAATAATCGGTAGTCATGATACAAAATAATACTCTGGTAATCGTCCTTGCCAATGACGGGGGCATCCCCACTGCGTTGAGTTTCGGGAAATGATTCCACCAAGCTCTGAAGTTTGAGGTATTGCTGCTGAGTCATGGTGCTGGAGATTTTGACGGTTTCAATTTCAAATTGAAGTTCTTTGGCCGGATAATCAATCCGTCGGTGGGAGAATAATTCAGCCATTTTATTCTGATAGGAATAATTTAAGCTGCGGTACTCAGGAGAATTGTAACCGTCTGGATGAAACACTGTTTCGTAGTTTGCCAAAATTGATTGCTCCAATCGTGATTTATTGGCTCAATTTTAGGCTGAATCTGCCACCCAGTCAAACTCGAATATCTTTTGCAGGCAACGTTGACAAGTCGAATTCGTCGCGTTATAATGTAAGTATATTAACAATTCGAGTTAGATAAATTGCTTCAAGCCTTCAGTTCTTAATTGCTGGAGGTTATTTTTTTGTCCCGAAACAGAGATTGGACCACTAGTTGTTACGGTGATTTTTATTGCAACTGCAATCACCAATTTTATATTGATAAAACTTGGTACAAACGGCTGATCCCGGCCATATAACGCAATCGGGCCATCATTCCAAATTCCGGAATGACGGCCCGATTGCGTTATATTCTGGGATCAAAGCGCCTTTAGTCCCAATCTGTTCTAGTTTTCCATAGATTCCTTAAACTTCGTCTTAATATAATCAGCTGAAATCTGCAGCTTCTTCTTTTCATCGTCAGTCAACTGCAGTTGAACCTGTTCAATAATTCCATCACGACCAACAACCGCTGGATATGACAAGTAGGTGCCGAGCTCTTCACGGTAGTTGGAAACTGCCAGTTCAGTATGGGCATCGCTCATCACCGTGTTGGCTAAACGAACAGCCGCGGTGGCGACACCATAGTTGGTGTACTTTTTACCGTGGAAGACGTTGAACCCACCTTCTCTGGCAGCTTTGTCCAGCGCATCAAGGTCCAGACCGCGTTCTTTAGCAATCTCAGTAATTGGATGACTCAGTACCCGAACTGTTGACCAAGCAGTGAATTGGGAGTTCCCATGTTCGCCCAAATTAAATCCGGTAACTGACCGTGGATCTAAATTAAGTTCGTCAGCCACCGCCCGCTTCATTCGTGAGGAATCCAGCAAAGTCCCAGTGCCAATCACGTGTTTCTTCGGTAGACCGGTAATTTGCTGGTAAATCGAAGTGATGACATCTACCGGATTGGTAATGGCGACAATGATCCCATTGAAGCCGGAGTCTTTAATCTTTTGTGCCACCGATTTGACTGCCTTGCTGGTGAATGGCAGCTCGGCAAACCGATCGTCATTCGGATTGTCCTGAAGTTTGATATTTCCCAATGCAGAAATAATGACATCGGCATCCTGCAGTGCAGAATAATCATTCACAGTAATGTTGGTGTGGACGGGCAGGTTGGACATTGCATCTTCAAAATCAATTGCGTCAGCCTTCACTTTATCTTCATTGATATCGATCAATACCAAATCATCCGCGAAGCCGTTTGCGACAATGTAATGCGCTGCTGTTGAGCCAACGTGGCCCATTCCGATAACACCAATTTTTCTTGTCATCCTTAATCACCTCAAAAGTTTTAGTTGAGAAAAGTGTACCATGATATCGCTCTCAATGGTCAATGGATTCTCATTTTAATTTAAGTTAATGAGATGACAATCGTTCGACGCAAGGCAGTTGAGTCTCGGTCATTTACTTCATATAAGCGTACTTGTAACTCCATTGAGTACCGGCAGTGTTATGAATAACACCCTTTAAGTCGGGCTTTTGCAGATACGAGGTGACTTGCTGGTACAGTGGCGTCATCCCCTGATCAGCATTAAACAATTTAGCTGCCTTAACCAAATCATTCCAGCGTTTATCAGCGTTATTGGCATCCTGATTTTGAGCTTGTTTAATCAGCTTATCATATGCCGGGTTGCTGTACTTGCCGCTGTTGTATGCGGTGCCGGTTTCCGGGATCTGCAGGAAGGAAATTGGATCGTTGAAATCTGCACCCCAACCGGATAATGACAGGTCAAAGTCACCCTTTAAGACTTCTTGATTGGCAACTTGGCTCGGCACATTTCGAATATCGAGCTTAAATCCAGGCAAGTCCCGTTGCAATTCAGACTTCATGTACTGTGTAATCGGGTTGCTGGTTGGATCATCGTTGGAAGCAGTGATTGTCAGGGTAACCTTCTTGGTACCAAGGGCTTTCAAACCTTTTTGCCAATGCTGCTTGGCTAACTTGACGTTGTAATCCACCGTATTTGGAACAGTCTGTTCTTTGGCAAAGTCTTCGCCAGTCTTCGGATTCTTAGCCAATCCAGAGGCCACAAAGCCAGTTGGTGTGTCTGACCCATCACCAAGAACCTTTTTGGTCAGCTGTTGGCGATCAATGGCCAGTGAAATTGCGAGACGAATGTCCTTGTTGCTCATGGCTTTGCGTTTGGTTTGGTTAGCGTCTTTGAAGTTGTACTTCAAGTAACCGATGAATGAATATGGATACTGCTGAAATTCCTTGTTGCCTTTGTAATGTTTGACTTGTTCATTAGAAAGCGGCGTCAAATCCAGCTTGTTTTGCTGATACAACTCAAGGCCAGTCGTCGGGCTGCTGACCACGGTATAGTTAATCTTGTGAAGCTTAACGGCCTGTTTATCCCAGTAACGGTTATTCTTAACAAACTGCCACTTATTGCCGGTGCCGTTCCAGTTTTGAATTTTGAATGGTCCGGAGTACACCATGTACTTGGAGTTGGTACCATATTTTTTGCCGTATTTATCAACAATTTTCTGGTTTTGCGGTCCAAATAATGGATAGGCCATCAGGACCTTAAAGTAGGCGATTGGCTTCTCAAGTTGAATTTGAACCGTCTTGTTATTCAGTGCTTTGATACCGATTTTATTTGGTGAGAGCTTGCCGGCGTTAACCTGATCGGCGTTTTTAATTCCGCTGAATAAATAGGCGTAAGTCGATTTGGTGCTTGGTTTCAGGGTTCGGCGCCACGAGTAGACAAAATCCTGGGCAGTGATTGGGTCGCCATTGCTCCATTTAGCGTTGCGCAAGGTAAAGGTCCACGTCTTACCATCTTTGGAAACCTTACCGCTCTTAGCCAAGCCAGCAGTTGGTTTGCCGTCTTTCCCCAAGCGATAAAAGCTTTCAAACACGTTCCCGGTCTGGCCATACCCGGTGGATTTTGAAATGTCGATCGTATCCAACGGGGCCGTCGTGCTGAGATTCAGTGTCTGTTTTTGGCTGTTGGATTTGGTTGCGGTTTTGCCACAAGCCGCCAAAGTCACTACCAGAATGGCGCTCAAGGCTAATAATAAAAGTGATCTGAGTTTTCGCATGAATGATTCCTCCAAAGAATTTAGTTTGTCCTTTTCACTTCAATCAACATCTGACTACACACTGCAACCGCCACCTTTAAGATTATTTATTCAACAAAAGAGATCCTCTGGTATACAAAAAGAATGCCCCACTCCAGCTTTGACGCTGAAATGAGACACTCTTGGCATTGGTAATTCTTGAGAAAATGGGCCGTCAACTATCAGCTCACAGCTTGTCCCAAAAATCCAATCGTTTACCAAAGAAGCCACGATCAGCGCTAAGTTGAGCTTGACACATTGAACAACACATCATATTAGCAGCTGACATTTGCATGAATGGCTTCCTCCTCTTTCGTTACTTGATGCCATTTAATATAACCAATTGACTTTCATTTGTCAATCACTTTAAAACTGAGAATTGACAACCCGGTTGTAATACCGCAGATAATACGAGTGAGTTGTGGTCTGCAAAGTGATCCGGGTCACACTGGTGTTATCCGGCTCCTCAATCACCATCATGTCCTTGGGACGACCGATGGCTGCCAACACAGCCGCTTTAATCGTAAACCCGTGAGTGACCAGGATAATCTTGTCATTAGGATAATTAGTTGCAGTTTCCTGCATCAATTCAGCGACGCGATCGATGACGTGATCGAAAGTTTCACCATGTGCCACATCGGCATACGCAGGAAGAACGTCGTTTAGGGTGAAGTCAAAAAATTCGGGATATTTGCTCATCAAATCAGTGTTCTTCTCACCATCCCAGTCGCCGTATGAAATTTCGAGGAGTCGGTTGTCATAGGTTACCGGTAAGTTCGCGCTCTGATTTAAGATGGCCGCCGTGTCTTTTGCCCGCTGCAGTGGGCTGGCAATGATTCTATCCGCAAACGAAATATCGAAACCTTTCCGCAAACTTTCCACCTGTTGCTTTCCGGTTTCCGATAGGTAGGTAATTTCCGAGTTAATGGTGCCCTGCTTTAATCCGGCGGCGTTGGCAGCCGTCTGGCCATGGCGAACAAAGTAAAAATCAGTCATGCGCGTTCCTCCCAATAAATTAATTATCCATTGAATTTACCATGATCTTCAAGCACATGCAAACAGTTCCGTGACACTTTCTTCAAAATGGGTGTTGCTTTTATCTGTGAGTTCTGTTAGATTTTAGTTATAAGAAATGGAGGTTGTTCACATGAACATGCAATTAGCTGATTTAACGACAACTACATCATCCTCCTGGTCTACAGTCACATCTATGTAGGCCATCTTTTGATACGTGCGATTCAACAAAGGGCCTTGCATAGATGAAATCTTTTTCATCACTGTGAGACCGCTAAAAACGTCAGTTAGAAGCTCTCACAGCAAACCTGTGGGAGCTTTTTAATTTTATATAAAGGAGTTTTTGGTCATGACGGTATACAATTTTGCGGCGGGTCCGGCAACGCTTCCTGATCCGGTTATCAAACAGATTCAAGCTGAACTGCCTTCAATCAACGGCAGTGGAATGAGTATTATGGAAATTTCCCATCGTTCCAAAATGTTTGACGACATTATCAATGCAGCAGAACAGGATGTCAGAGACTTGATGGACGTTCCTGATAACTATCACATCCTCTTCTTTCAAGGGGGTGGCACGGGTCAATTTGCCGCCGTTCCAATGAATCTGGCAACCAAGCATAAGAAGATTGCCTTACTGGATAGTGGCCATTGGGCTACCCGGGCTGGTGATGAAGCAGCCAACCTCGGCTACCAAGTTGATGTGTTGGCTTCAACCAAAAATCAGCATTATCAAGCACTGCCACAACTGAACCAGCGAATCTCCGCCAATGACTATGATTATTTACACATCACAACGAACAACACCATTGAGGGAACGGCTTATCATCAGCTGCCCGAACACGGCGATGTCACCTTGGTTGGTGATTTATCTTCCAATTTCATGGCAGAACAGTACAACGTCAATGACTTTGGCTTAATCTTCGGTGGCGTCCAAAAGAACCTCGGCCCCGCAGGCGTTACCCTGGTCATCGTCCGAGATGATTTGGTTCAGCCAGTCGACCATATTCCAAGCATTCTCAATTACAATTTATTCGTCAAAAAGAACTCGATGTATAACACCCCACCCGTTTTCAACATTTATGCCACCGGATTGGTATTGAAATGGCTGAAGGATCAGAGCGGAATTGCAGGAATTGAGAAGGTAAACCGGCAAAAAGCATCCCTGCTTTACGACTTCTTAGACGACTCAAAATTATTTGCCAACCACATCAAGGCCTCTGACCGTTCGTTGACCAACATTCCATTTACCACTGGTGATGCCGATCTAGATACCCAGGCGATTACAGCAGCCACGGAAGCCGGTTTGATGAATCTCAAGGGTCACCGAAGTGTTGGTGGTCTGCGAGCAAGTCTGTATAACGCGATGCCGCTGGCAGGCGTCCAGGCACTGGTTGATTTCTTACACAACTTTGAAAAACAACATTAGGGAGAACTCATATGTATCAAGTAAAAACTTACAATGCAATTGCACAGGCTGGATTAGACCGCTTCTCCGACAACTACCAAATTAACAAAACCGATGACGCCGATGCCTATCTGATTCGATCGGTTAACCTTCATGATCAGGAATTTCCCAAGAAATTGAAGGTCATTGCCAGAGCCGGTGCCGGGTTTAATAACATCCCGTTAGACAAGGCCACTGCCAACGGAACCGCAGTCTTCAACACCCCCGGCAGCAATGCCAACGCCGTTAAAGAACTGATTATCGCGTTATTGGTGGCCTCATCGCGAAACTTATTTGCTGCAGCCGATTACGCTGCCCACAATAGTGGCGCGGACATTTCGCTGCGAACTGAAAAAGACAAGACCAAGTTCAAAGGAACCGAATTGACCGGCCGAACCTTGGCAGTGATCGGGGTTGGCCACGTCGGCTCCTTGGTTGCCAATGCCGCCAGCGCCTTAGGCATGAAGGTAATTGGCTATGACCCATATCTATCAGCCGATGCCGCTTGGCACATTTCGACAACCATCACCCGGGCAACCACGTTGGGAGAAGCGCTCCAGCAAGCTGATTACGTCACCGTTCACGTTCCTAAGAATGAGGAGACGACCGGACTGATCGGCGCTGAACAAATGGCCATTATGAAGGATGGCGTCAAATTATTTAACTATTCCCGCGACGGAATCGTCGACAACGAGGCGGCCGTGGACTATCTGGACGCCCGCAAAATTCGGACATACTATACCGACTTTGGTGAAAATATCCTGTTGAACCGAGACGATGTGGTGGTCACTCCACATATCGGCGGATCGACACTCGAAGCTGAAGCCAACGGCGCCACTCAAGGCGCCAACACAATCATGACGTATTTGGAGACTGGAAACATTGAAAATTCGGTGAACCTGCCCAACCTCCAAGTGCCGTTTAACACCCCTTATCGCTTAACGTTGATCCATAAAAACATCCCGAACATGGTCGGCCAAATTGCGACCTTGTTGGCAGACGCGGGAATTAACATTGAAAGTATGAGTAACGCGGCCAGAAAAGACGTTGCCTACACAATCGTTGATTTGGATAACTTGAACAACGAGGAAGAACACCAATTGGTTGACCGTCTTTCAAAGATTGACGCGGTGTTTAGGGTACGAGTGCTGCAGAAGTAGTTGAATCGTTGCATTTTGTGGATGGCGGATGTCATCCATTTTTTGTTTTAAAATCCTTTCTTGCATTTATACGTAATTAATTATGTAAGTCATCAAATTTGTCACCTTCAAAAAAGTGCTTTGAGGAAATACAAATTACTTGATCTACGTACAATGCACGTATAAAATATACAGAAAGTTGAGGATTATCTTCGATGAAGCGGAAGCGTTTGTTGCAGCTCTTCGAACGGCATGGTTGGTATTTATATCGCCATGGTGGAAATCATGATATTTGGACAAACGGTAAAGAAAAGGAAGTTATTCCACGGCATCCAAATATTAATGAATGGCTTGCTCGAGATCTAATAAGGAAACATCAATTACGTTAAATCAATATTTGGAGGTCATTATGAAAGATGTCAAAGTAGTCTATCCAATCATTATTATAAAAGATCCCAACGATAAATCGGTTCCGTATATTGTTAGTATTCCAAATTTAGGCGGATATACACAAGGTACATCCATTGAAAACTCCATTGAAATGGGCCGAGATTTTATTGGTCTAAAAGTATTAGATCTGATTGAAGACGGAGGTTCTGTGCCAAAATCAGTTTATAGTCTTCCAGACACTAAGCCAAATGAATTGGCCACTTTGGTAGATGTGAATATCAGTGCTTATCGTCGCCAACATGATTCCCATCCTGTCAAGAAAACCGTCAACATTCCAAATTATTTGAATGAAAAAGGAATTGAATCAAACCTAAACTTTTCCCAGTTACTAACGAAAGCATTGGAAGAGAAGTTTGGCATAAAGAAGTAAATTCCCTTTCGATTTCAAATGTGCTACACTAATAACAACTTGATATTCGACTGCCACCGGGCAGCAACTTTAGGTACTTTTTACAATTCCGTTAGGTCATAGAAGGAATTGTGAGGGGTACCCTTTTTCTTTAGGAGGATTTTTATGAATTGGGTATTTTTGATTATTGCAGGCATCTTTGAGGTAGTTTGGGCAACGGCGATGAAATATAGCCACGGGTTTACCAACTTGATGCCATCGATTGTCACCATTGTCGGCATGCTGATCAGTTTCTTCCTGTTAGCACATGCCACCAAAACATTACCGCTGAGCATTGCGTATCCGGTATGGACGGGGATTGGTGCCGTCGGAACAGTGATCGCCGGCATTATCCTGTTTGGCGACAAGATTTCCCCGATTACTTGGGGTTTTGTGATTCTGCTGCTGGTAAGCATTGTTGGGATTAAGATGACCAGTTGAGTGCTCCTTCAGCCTTGATGGGCGTCTAAATGATGATAAAATAATTGCTGTAATGAATCGGCTTTTCACATCAGCCTTCCTGACCGATATGAAAGAAAAGTCATCAAAAGGAGATAATTGTTTGTTTAAAACATGGCACCACCCCGGCAAGATCCTCGACCAGAAAAACATCTACACTGGTCGCGTCTTTGCCGTCGATCAACTACACATCCAGACACCGGACGGTCTCAAAATTGAGCGCGATCTGATTAAAACCGACCCGACCATCACCATCCTGGCAATTTCACCGGCTGATCAAGTCGTGATGAGCAGTGAATACCGGGCTGGCGTTAACAGTGATTCGGTTTCCTTGCCAGCTGGCATTGTGAACCCAGGCGAAACCAGCGAACAGGCGGCTGCCCGCGAATTACGGGAAGAAACCGGCTACGTGGCCCAGTCAGTCACTAAGATGACCCGAATCACCTCTTCGGAAGGCTTCATGGACCAATTTGCCGACCTGATGTTGATTAAATTTGATCCCAGCGAACGCGTGGAACGCCACTTTGATCAAGACGAGTTCGTCAACAGTGAATTAGTGCCACTTCAACAAATCGTCGATTGGATCCGCGAAGGTAAAGTCAACACCGCCCAAGCGGTTTCAGCAATCGGCTATTACACGATGTTTCTCAAATAATACAAAAGCTGCAGTCCATCGAGTTAGGAGTCTCGGTGAACTGCAGCTTTTTATTCTTATTGATACCAATATGTTTTTATGTGATTAATTTACGATCTCTTGTAGGCAATGTCGCCATCAACCAAGGTCATGACCGTATCGCCATAGACAGCTTCGCCAGTAAATGGTGAATTCTTGCCTTTTGACAAATAGTCGCTTTCTTTGATTTCATGTTCGTGTTTCAAATCAAAGATGGCAATGTCAGCAGGCTGGCCGACTGCCAGTGAGCCAGCGCCTCTCATTTTGAAGACGGATGCCGGCTGCTTGGTCAGCCAATTAACCAACTGGGCTAACGTGAACCGACCGGTCTTCACAAATCTGGTGTATAGCATACTGAATGCTGTCTCACTGCCGGTAATACCAAAGGCAGCTGTGGCGATTGATTGATCCTTATCCGCCTTGGTATGAGGGGCGTGATCGGTGGCAATCATATCAATGGTGCCATCAAGCAAGCCTTCGATCAATGCTTGGCGATCATCCTCTCCGCGCAAAGGTGGATTCATTTTGTACATCGCGTTGTCTTCTTTAATGTTGGCGTCCGACAAAAGCAGATGGTGCGGTGAAACTTCCGCGGTAACGTTAATCCCAGCTTGTTTGGCAGCCCGGATAACGTTGACGGTATGTTTGGATGATGCGTGGCAGACATGATAATGAACGCCGGTTGCTTCGGCAAGAATGACATCTCGGGCAACTTGGGCTGTTTCACTGACCCAGGGCATTTCTTTCATTCCCAGACGTTTAGCAGCCCCGCCGTTCAAAACACCGCCATATGTCAAAGCGTCGTCTTGAACGTGTTCAACAATGGCCATGTCCAGCTTGGCAGCCTGCTGCATCGCTTCATACATGGTACTGCTCTTTTGAATGCCATTGCCGTCGTTGCTAAAAGCAAAGGCACCGGCATCCTTTAACGCCTTGAAATCAACTAACTCATCACCACCACGGTTGGTGGTAATTGCCGCATATTGCTTAATGTGAACAGCACCGTCAGTGTGGTTCAATTTAATTAAAGCTTCCATATTATTAACTGAGTCAGGTGCCGGGGTGACATTGGGCATCGCACAAACAGTGGTGAAGCCACCATGAGCAGCTGCCAGACTGCCAGTCTTAACGGTCTCTTTTTGTTCCTGACCCGGCTGGCGATAATGGACGTGGACGTCGATTAGGCCGGCCGAGACAAAGTTCCCTTTGGCATCGATTACTTCATCCACTCCATCAGTTGAAATGTCTTCAGCAATCTTAGCTACCCTACCATTCTCAATTAAAATATCGCGTTTAACTAATTGGCCACGATCCAGTATTTGTCCGTTTGCAATGATGCGTTTCATCAGTCGAAATTCTCCTCGCTATTAATATTCTTCCTTAATGAGGTCACGGTTGCGAAGCATGCTGGTCATGATTGCCATTCTGACAAACACACCATTGTGCATTTGTTCAAAGATGCGGGATTTGTCGCATTCAACCAATTCGTCGGCAATTTCAACACCGCGGTTAACGGGAGCTGGATGCATGATGATTGAATGTTGTGGCATTCTTGATTCACGTTCTGCAGTTAAACCATATTGAGCATGGTACTTTTCAGCGGAGAAGGCGCCATTTTCGTCGTCAGCAATTCGTTCGTGTTGAACACGGAGGAACATCATAACGTCCATTTCTTCAACCAAATCATCGATTGGCATCCATTCGCCATACTTGGCAAATTCTTCGGTGTACCACTTCTTTGGTCCGCCAAAGTAGACGTGGGCGCCAAGCATGGTTAAGACTTCCATGTTGGAACGGGCAACTCGCGAGTGGGTTAAGTCACCAACAATGGCAACTTTCAAACCTTCGAAGTGACCAAACTCTTCATATATAGTCATCATGTCAAGCAATGATTGTGATGGATGTTGACCTGAGCCGTCACCACCGTTGGCAATACCGACATGGACGTTTGGATCAGCAATTAAATCTTTGTAGTATTCATTCTTCTTATCACGGATGGCAACCAAGTCAACGCCAATTGCTTGGAAGGTCTTAACAGTGTCACTCATTGATTCACCCTTGCTCAAAGAACTGTTTGAAGGATCAAAGTTGACAACTTGAAGGCCTAATTTGCGTTCTGCCATTTCAAAACTGGTGTGGGTTCTTGTGCTGCTTTCAAAGAAAAGGTTAGCGGCGTATACCGGCCGCTTTAGCTCAATCTGCTTGCCGGCTTTGAAATCCTGTGCTTCATGGATAAATGATAAAACATCTTCGGCTGAAAGGTCTTCCATACTTACAACATTTTCAAAACTTACCGGTTTAGTAATCTGCATCATTGTGATTTCCTCCTAAAATTAAAAGCGCCTTGCCGTGTTCGCAAAGCGCTCCTTATGTGTCGGGAACCACATTCCAGGACGTTTTGCTCTCACGGGAACAGTTAAATCGTCAATAAGAATTAGTAGATATGTAACAAAAAACCTCTTTACCGCGTTCGGTAAAGAGGTTTGAGTTAGCCCTGAGTCTCCTCAAGATTCGCCATACCTTCTTAACCTCACGGGGTTAATGTTAAAGGTTCTGTTTGATTACTTAGAATCATATTCTATTTTGAGAGAAAAAACAAGTCTAGTTGTTAAATTAATTTTGAAAATGTTTATTTATCCAACAAATCGAATATATTAAAAAGTGACGACTAACTTATCTATAAGGACGCGATTTCAAGACATTGGGACATATTTAATAAATATACATATTGTATTTTATTTGTACATATTTATCCGAATATCGGCAAATATTGCATATTTTCCCTTGACATTTGCCCTAAATACTTCTATCTTAAATATTCAAAAGCGTTAACTGTAAATACCGCAGCATTGTTAGGAACAAATTGAGGAGGTTCGGACATGAAAAAGTATCTAACTCTAGAAAACGGCGATGTCTTCGTCGGGGAAGCGTGTGGTGACTTGGGCGCCGAAATTGATGGTGAACTCGTCTTTACCACCAGCATGACCGGCTACCAGGAAACATTGACCGATCCATCGTACAAACATCAAATCATCAGTTTCACCTATCCGTTGATTGGTAACTATGGCATCTCACTGGGCACCAACCAATCGGACACCGTTCAAGCAGCAGCAGTCGTTGTCAAAGAAATGACCGATCAAGTATTTCATTACCAAAGCGTTATCAGCCTCGATGCTTTCCTAAAGCAGTCGAAGGTTCCAGCAATCAGCGGGATTGATACCCGACAGTTAACCAAGATTATTCGCCGCTATGGCACAATGAAGGCCAGCCTTACCAATCACCCAATCGTTGATCAACCAAAAGCTGACCGCTCGGCATCCATTATCAAATCAGCCACATTGTCCGCAGGCGACGCCAAAGATGTTGAACATGTTGTCGTTGTTGACTTTGGTGTCAAAGATAACATCGTCAAGTCACTCCAGCGCCCAGGCGTTGATGTGACCGTCGTTACACCTGAATCAACGTTTGAAGATATTGCCAACTTACATCCAACCGGCATCTTGTTATCCAATGGTCCTGGAGATCCAACCGATTACTCAGACTTTGTGCCGGTGATTCAAAAGCTCCAGGACAACTTCCCGCTGTTTGGAATCTGTCTCGGCCATCAACTTCTGGCACTGGCCAACGGCGCCACCACTTACAAAATGACGTTTGGTCATCGTGGGATTAATCATCCGGTTAAGAACCTGATCACTGGTGACATTTGCATCACCTCACAAAACCATGGTTACGCAGTGGACGTCGACTCCGTTAAAGACACCCCACTGGAAGTAACTGCGCTTGAAGTCAACGACAAAACGTGTGAGGGCCTGCGCTATCCCGGCCGCCCGGTATTCTCAGTTCAATACCACCCAGAAGCCGCACCAGGTCCACACGATGCCACCAAATTATTTGACGACTTTATCGAAATGATGCACGTAAACGGAGGGGTTCATTAATGCCAAAAAGAGAAGATATTAAAAAAGTATTGATTATCGGCTCAGGTCCAATCGTGATTGGCCAAGCCGCAGAATTTGACTATGCCGGCAGCCAAGCCTGCCTCAGCCTCCGTGAAGAAGGTTACTCAGTAATCTTGGTCAACTCCAACCCTGCCACAATCATGACTGATGATGAAATTGCTGACAAGGTCTACTTGGAGCCATTAACCGTTCCAAGCCTGAAGAAGATTATCAACAAAGAACATCCAGACGCTATCTTGCCAACTTTGGGCGGCCAAACCGGTCTGAACCTCGCAGTTGAACTTAGCAAGGACGGTATCCTGGATGAACTGGGAATCGAATTGTTAGGAACCAGTTTGCAAACCATCAACGAAGCTGAAGATCGTGAGAAATTCAAAGACTTGATGGAAGAGCTTCACCAGCCAATTCCTGATTCCAAAACGGTTTACGACCTCCAAGATGGATTGGACTTCGCTCACAAGATCGACTATCCTGTCATTATTCGTCCTGCCTATACTTTGGGTGGAACAGGCGGCGGAATTGCCCATAACGATGATGAAATGACCACCATTTTGAACCGTGGCCTCACCATGTCACCCTCAACTGAATGTTTAGTTGAAAAGAGTATCGCTGGCTTCAAAGAAATCGAATTTGAAGTGATGCGGGATCACCACGGCAGTTCAATCATCGTGACTGGAATGGAAAACTTCGATCCAGTCGGTATCCACACTGGTGATTCAATTGTCTTTGCACCAACGCAGACACTGACCGACAAAGAATATCAACGTCTGCGTGACGCGTCGTTGACCATCGTGAACGCCCTCAAAATCGAAGGCGGGTGCAACGTTCAATTGGCCCAAGATCCAAACAGTGAAGCTTACTACGTCATCGAAGTCAACCCACGGGTCAGCCGTTCATCCGCTTTGGCCTCAAAAGCAACTGGCTACCCAATCGCCAAAATTGCAGCCAAAATCGCCATTGGTTTGAACCTGGACGAAATCATGAACCCAATAACGCAAACCACGTTTGCGATGTTCGAACCGGCTCTCGATTACGTCGTTGCTAAGATCCCACGCTTTGCGTTTGACAAATTCACAAACGCAGACCGCAAACTGGGAACCCAAATGAAAGCCACCGGAGAAGTCATGGCAATCGGCAGTACCATTGAAGAATCACTGTTAAAGGCCGTTCAATCATTGGAACTCGACCAACAAGCGCAAACTGACCTGATTCCGGCTTATACTCGAAACATGTCAATGGGCGACCTGCTGGAAAAGATTAAGACACCAACTGATTATCGATTATTTGAAATCTTTGCCGCCATTGGTAAGGGTGCTACCATTCAACAGATTAATCGTTCAACTCAAATCGATATGTACTTCTTATCGAAACTGGAAAACATCATCAAGATGCAACAGCAGATGACCGATGGCCTCTTAAGCGCTGATGAAGTCTTAAAAGCCCGTAAATTAGGCTTCAACAACACCATGATCCAAGCCATTCATCACGCAACCGATGATGAGTTGACCAAATTAGACAAAATGTCAGATCAACATCTGGTTTATAAGATGGTCGATACCTGTGCCGCAGAATTCGAAAGCACAACGCCTTACTACTATAGTACAGTTGGTAACGAAAACGAAAGCAAGCCACTGGGGAATAGTATCGTCGTTATCGGTGCCGGCCCAATCCGAATTGGCCAAGGAGTTGAATTTGACTACGCCACTGTCCACTGTGTCAAAGCGATTCAAGCAGCGGGTTACAATGCCATTATTATTAACAATAATCCAGAAACGGTTTCAACTGATTTCTCCATTTCCGACAAGCTTTACTTTGAACCGCTCACCATTGACAGCGTCATGAACATCATCAATTTGGAACAGCCGATTGGGGTCATCGTTGAATTTGGTGGTCAAACCGCCATCAACTTGACCGAAGGCTTGACTAAGCATGGCGTTTCCATCCTTGGCACTTCCCTCCACGGCATTGAGCAAACTGAAGATCGTCATCAATTTGAAGACCTCTTAATTGACCAAAACATTGCTCATCCAAAGGGTGCTACCGCTACCGATGCCCCTGAAGCATTAGAAATTGCCAACCACCTGGGTTACCCGGTATTGGTACGTCCAAGCTTCGTTCTTGGTGGTAAAGGGATGGCCGTTGTCCATAATGATGACGAGCTAAACGAATACCTCATCCCGGCGCTCAAGAACAGTCATGGTGAACCAATCTTAATCGATCAGTACATCCCTGGAACTGAGTGTGAAGTTGATATCCTGAGCGACGGCAATGACGTCTTTGTTCCTGGAATCATGGAGCATCTCGAAGGTGCCGGCATTCATTCAGGCGACTCGATTGCCATGTATCCACCACAGACGTTGACTGACGACCAGAAAGAAAAGATCGTTGCTATCGCTACCAAGATTGGTAAGCAGGTTCATGCGGTTGGCATGATGAACATTCAATTCATCGTCGCTGACGAAGTGTACGTCATCGAAGTCAACCCACGGGCATCCAGAACCGTGCCGTTCATGAGTAAGATTGTCAAACTACATTTGGCACAATTGGCAACTCAGCTCATTTTGGGCAAATCACTAGCTGAAATTGGTTTGAAGCCGGGCTTACACCCAGAACCAGCCAAGGTTTATGTGAAGGCGCCAGTCTTCTCATTTGCCAAACTGCCAGGTGCCCCAACCGCGTTGAGTCCAGAAATGAAGTCAACCGGCGAAGATATCGGCGCCGGCCACAACCTGCAGGAAGCCTTACACAATGCGCTGTTTGACAGCTACCACATTGATACCAATCACCTGACTGGTGATGTGCTCCTGTCAGCATTTGATGCCAACAACGCCAGCTTAGTCGAGCAACTAAAGGGCAGCGGCTTTGGCATTCAAACCTACCACGAAGGAATGGAATGGCCAAGCAACCTCGCCTTTGCTCTGAGTTCAGAGGACGAAACCGTCGATCAAAAACAATTGGTCGCCAATGCCCTCAGTCACCAAGTTCCGGTATTTACTGCTCAGGATACAGTAATGGGTGTGTTTCAACCACAATTGATTAAATAATCGCTTAAAAAATGACAAGCACCCTCGGAGACTCAATTCTCCAAGGGTGCTTGTTTGTGTTTCTTCACTTTTTACTTTGTTTTTTCTCTTGATAAATTTGGTACATGCCCAATGCGAACGTGATAATGAACAAAGCTCCAAAGGCTAATGGAACAAGGATCATGCTGCTTGCCCAGTAGTTGATTGGCGCATCAGTGGGCCCGCCACCTATCGTGAATGTATCTGAAATTTCTTGAATAATTTGCATGAAGAAAACTGTTAGCAGTCCAAAACTGAGAAACACTGCAGAAGTTTGAAGATATTTCATTTCGCTTAGCTCCTTTAATCCTTTACAACTCGTCCAATAATACCATCGTATTTATAAACATAAGCGACTAACTTCTTCCGTGAAGTTACATAGCCATTTATCCCAGTGGTTATAGTCTTAGTCCTAGTTATTTTGTATCGAATTTTCCTGACTGTATATTCAACGACTTCTCGACCTTTTCCACTTGTCTTATAGGGAATATGGACGGTGACTGTCGTTGACTTTGACACATTAAATCCTAACTTCATGCCAATGGCCTTTTTACTCATTCCGACTGATCCAGTCATACCATTAGACACTTTTCTCGATACATCAATCGTGCCTTTTTCTTTTTTAGTCGTTGAGTATACACGCCTCCATTGATACTTGGCATGCCCATCTCTAATAACTTTAGGCTTGCTTAAATGAGCTACAGGAGGGACATGGTCATTAGGTGTTAATCCACCCTCCCCTGGCTATCCACTCATTCCAGATCCGTTAAGAGGCTGATTAGAATTTTGAGAAGCAATACTAGAACCGTTTCCATTCGTTAATCCAGAATTAACGTTGCTACGGTTCGAGTTCGAATTAACAACTTGCTGACTACTTGGTGTATTTAAGGTAGAAGGATTATTACTTACTGTTCCAGATCCAATCGTAGATCCAGTATTTACGATTCCTCCACTATTCCTTCCATTATTAATTGAGCCCCCGCCAGGGATAATTATTCCTCCATTATTATTGTTGCTGTTATTATTGTTATTATTATTATTCTCATTAGAACTTGCTGTTTGAGAATCAGACATGCTTTGATCAGCATGTACCCCGCTCTCAGTAACTAGCATACCCAATGTCGGTACCAATAGTACCATCAACAACATTCTTAAGCAGCGTGTATTGTTAAATTTTACCTTGTTCATAATGTCATCGATATCCCCCTAAATCTTGTTTATTATATTAAACTACGTAATGCAGATATTACTTCTGCAATTGCATTCACAATTGATACACCCTGACCAACAACATTAGATACGGACGCGGTTTGATAATAGGTAATCTGGGCTCTTGTCAACGATGGCTGTAACTGCGTATTCGCATCCTGGGCGTCTTGATCAGCTTGCTGAGACGGCGTTAACTGATCTGTCTGCTGTGAGGTTGCCGCTGACTGACCAGATCCACTGGTGTCCTGTGTACTTTGTGTGCTTGTAGAATTCGATGAATTATTACTTGTAACATTTCCATTTGTTTCCTGGCCAGTAGTCTGATTTGTAGCTGGCACTTTATTATTCGCGGCCTGTTCTTTTTTTAGCTTATTAAGTTCCGCCTTCAACTTATCAATTTCTGCTACTTTTGCTTCCCTCCTTGCTTCAGCTTTATCAAGCTTCTTAGCTTTTGACCATGGAATTGCAGTTGTGACAGTAACTGACTTTTTTGAAGCCTTATTCTTTTGTAATTTTGCTTTCTTAGGCTTAGTCATCTGTAAACGGTTCGTTACAATCTTTTTATTAGAAGGATTGCTTGCAGTTGCCTTAGGGCGCTGTGCTAAGGCACTGTTCTGCCTATTTTCATCCACAGAATTATCGCTCGTTGTACCAGAAGTAATGCCTACTTTTTGAGTATTTCCTACTTTAGTTGCAACTGCGCCAACTTGTTCATCATTTGTACCCTGGTTAACATTATCGCTAGCATTTACACAAATAGTACCTGCAACAAATACGAATCCCATTACTGCAACCGTTACATATACAAACCTAATCCAACGCTTCAACAACATAATAATTCCCCTGTTTCATAAGATACGTAATCTAGATTACATATCTGTAATATCACTCTTTCATTATATTTCAATGTTTTTATCGGAATATATTTTATAATAAAGTGTGAAAAGGGCTTATTTTTGGAGGATTTTTTTGCCCTTGAATTTAAAATTCTTATCGTTAAAATGATAAAGTCAAATCACTTGCCCTTCCCCACCAAACGCGGTTCAATTAACGTGAATCATGTTGTTAACTTTAGGGGAGGTACAGACATGTTAGACGTTATTAAATCATTAGACAGATTAACTTGGAACACCCAGCACCACTTTGCCCACATTGAGGCGCAGCACGACTTCATTCGGGCGTGGGCAATTCAGTTTGAACTTGGCTACACCGATGTTCGGGTCGTTCAAATGGCCTTGCAACTAGATGGCAAGCATCACGACCTGCTGACAAAATTCACGGCAGCCTATGACAAAGTATATGATTATGAATATGCATTTGTTGCCGGTGGTTTGGAAGGCTTTAATGAGAAATACGGGGATAAGATTGAGGATTACCGCCAGGCAGCTAATGAGTTTCTTGGCTTAATTGATCAGGTTCGTGAATTAAATGGTAAGTAATTCAAATGGGTTCTTGGTCAAGGATCTTAAAATATATTTCAAATATTGACTTCAATCCAATCCAAACTATTTCAGGCGTTCTCAAAGAATTTTTTTAGAACGCCATCTATTCGCCAGATCACTGAAAACGTTACGGTTACAATTTAATTGCGAACAGGTATTGTAGAACCTAAAAATGTCCTTCACCAGATCTAAAACTGGTGAAGGACATTGTTTTATCCATAGTTATTAATTTCCTGACGATTGGCATCCCACGGGAACGTATAAACAACCCCTTCCATATGCGACTTTGGCACAAATCCCCAGTAACGGCTGTCATAGGAAATATTCCGATTATCACCCATCACAAAATACTGACCCCTGGGAACCACGGCAGTCTGTCCACCTCTGCGCCACTTCTTGGAAAGAATCGATAAATTAAAACCATTATCGTCGACGTTGCTCAAAGTACCAGTGGTCTGCTGCTGACGGGAGATGAACGGCTGCTTGATGTACTTACCATTCACATATAAATGCCCCGTCTTAGTATAGGTAATCCTGTCACCCGGAATGCCAATGACCCGTTTGACAAATTCAGTGTTCGGTTGCGTATCCGGTGCCAATTTGTAAGCATTAAACACCACCACTGACAAGCGTTTGATGGGCTTGGCTTTTAAAATGACCACGTGCTCGTTGTTCTGCAGGTTGGGCATCATCGAATCACCATCCACTCTGACTGGTGAAATAATATAGGCTTTGAGTAGTAACGCCAGTGCCAATCCAATTGCGATTGGCAGGATCCAGCTGAAGATGCTCTTGATTACTTTCATCTTTTCTTCCTATTATATGTACTTCGCATGCTTATAAGTGTAAGCCTCCCAGTCTATGTTTTCAACGTACAAAACAAATAGATCGTTCTAATTTTAATCAATACAAATTGCTTGAGCTTAAATGTAATTACATATATAATTACGTGTAGAAAGGGTGATAATAATGACTGTAAAAACGCGGCGTCAAGGCAATTCAATTATGGTGACAATTCCTGCTTCGTTTAACATAGGGGAAAACGTTGAGTTTGAACCAATCAAGGATGAAAACGGCGTGATCAGTTTGTTACCAGTTCGACACAACATTTATAGTGCAGACTCGAACTACGATCTTCGAAAAGCAATGGAAGAAGAAAACATTGGGGACAATGGCACGCCGGTTGGACGAGAGGATATTTGGAATGACTAAAGACATCCCGCAGCAAGGAGATCTCATCTGGATTGATAGTGAACCACATGCAGGCCTTGAATATGGTGGCCATAATCCAGATCCCAGTAATACTTTTAGACCGTTACTGGTTGTCAGTGATAAAGCATATAATCAACGGACAGGTATGATTATCGGCTTTCCAATTACCCATGCAACTAAAATTAAGGCACCTTTTCAGATTACACTTTCTTCTCATAAGATAGAAGGCCATGTTATTTTAACCGGTCTTTTGGGTTATGACTACATCGCCGGATCCGGCAAGATTGTTGATCATGTCAATGCGGCAGAATTAGCACAAGCTATGACTGCCGTTAAAGATATTTTTGGCTTTTTTGATTAATGTCTTAAGCCAATGCATCTCACTGAGTTGAATTAAATCACAGGCGAGCGCTAACTATTTCAATATAGTTGGTGCTTTTGTATTATCACCCAATTTCCTAAAAATCAGTGGATATTCACACGTCAGGTTAGATTTAAATAGCTACGCCACCGATTCTTAAAGACAAGCTATTTTAATTATGTCCCCAAATTGTTTAAAATTAAGCAATTTGGGGACATAATTAAAACGATACTGAAAGGTAAAACATAGCAACGAAAGCCCTGAAGTATCAGCTTCGAGGTTCCGTTGATAACTAATATCGGATTGGCTTCTTTAGCCAATAATGAATGGTCGTTGCAAATTTCCACTTTTCGTGTCCCACTTTAAAGTAATGGGTCACAATTGGATTTTTATGACCATGTCGATAAATCAGCTTCCGATAATTATACTTAGTTTTTAAAAGAAACTGCTGGGGATTCCGATACCGCATGATGAGCGTTCGGGTGCGTTTGGCGTACTTATACTGCACATGCTTAGTATCTTTAAACAAATCACTCTGATCATCATAATACTCACCCCAATTAAGTGAATTGTATTTAAGAACTTTCATCTTTGTGGCAGTTCCTAATGAATTCATATCCAAGTGTTTCCAGTTGGTACTGGCAGACGCTGAGGTAGGGACTAAAACCAATAGAGAAAAGAATGCTAACATTAACAACCGCTTTAAAGTAATCTGATGTTGTCTGGTACCTAACAAGTTCATCATCGACCTTTCATTTAATGGATGATTGTGAATAATACTCATCCACAATCCAACAATCTCGAATGCGACTAACCTGATTAGTATTTAACCGGTTTGACCAACCAGAACTTATATGTCACTGTGTAAACCCATTTCTGCTTACCCAACTTATAGTAGTACGAATATTCAGGTGTCTTATGGCCATGACGCAGCACAATCTTTTGATAATTGTACTTAGACCTAAGCGCTTTATCATGATTGTTATACCGATAAATCATAGTTCGCGACTTTTTAATGTACCGATACTGAATATGCTTATCTGAACTAAAGTAAGCTTTTCGATCTCCACCTTCGAAATCTCCCCATCCAGTGGGACTATATTTGATTACCTTATGCTTATAAGGTTTACCAAGCATACTTGAGTATACTGGTTTCCATGCCCCCTGTGCAGCCGACACAACTGAGGTTTGAGCAATCGGTTGACTATTTGTGCCGGCAGTGGCCGCATGTGCACCAACCGCTCCCCCCCAGCAAAACTCCCGTTATGGAAAACGCTAACAACATTGTTTTTGCAAACTTATTGGCTTTCATTCTTAATCCCCCCAAATAATTTGTTTTACCTGGGTAACATTTCTCGTACCCATTTCTGGTTATAGCACTTTACGAATATATTACAATAGCTTTGTTCAATGGGTAACGGCATGTTGAATTTTGTTAGATTTTTTCTTCTATATATGCGATATAACAGCGAAATCAAAAAAATATTTTAAATACCTTCCTTCACAAATTTGTTAAAAAATCGGAAAACAATGACCTGTCAAAAGCTATTTGGGTCTTCATTACACCTGAAAAGAATTGGAAGACTGTCAAGATTGGTTATAAAATCACAGGTATAAATGGGGAGCCAAAGTATCCCGCTGCTCATTACCAGCATTACACAGCTACCTCAGTTTCCAAAGTAACAGCAATCGTTCACTAAACATAATCAGTATGATCAACAAAATAGAAGCCCCAGAGCAATCCAGCTCCGGGGCTTCTATTTGTTATTGATTTTATATTAGTAATATAGGTAGTAATAGCTTAAACAATTTCAAGATGCAGTTGTTGATCCTTAACCCAGTGCATGCCGAGAAGAACTCTGTAAAGCACGATTGAGATCACGGCTGGAACAACGATTCCCATTGCCAGGTATGCAACGAACATGTTCATGTTGGTTGATGCCAGGTTAAGTGGGGCGATAAATGAGTTTAATCCCAGGCCGCCTAATGTGTAAGGCACCTTGAAGCCGAAGAACATTGTCGCAATCGGAGCGGCCACCACAGCGGCAGTCATTGAAGGAATTGCGAGCCGTGGGTTGGCCAACAAGTTCGGGAACTGAACCTTTGGTGTGATGAAGCCTTGGGCAATGTTGGCACCAAGGTTGTTTTGACGCCATGAGATGACCGTGAAGCCAACGAATTGAGCGGTCGTTCCAATGAGTGCGGCACCTGATGAAAGTGGATCAAGCATAACGGCAACTGCAAGGGCAGCTGAGGATGCCGGTGTCATCAAGAAGAGTGACCATGCCAAAGCAACGGCCATTGAACCGAGGATTGGGTTAACCTGCATTGATTGAGCGATAAAAGCACTCAACCAGTTAAGGGCTGGCGTGGTGACACTTGCAAGTCCCAAGCCGGCGATTGAACCAACTAAGGTTGAGGCAAGTGGTACTAACATCATATCAAGTGGCGTTTTACCGGTTAAATACTTACCAACTAAGGCAGCGATTAACCCGGCGGCAACGGCACTAATAGGTTGACCAGTTGTGAAGACACCGGTTCCGGCTGCTTGTGCCATCTGGTTACCAGTGGCGGTTGCTGCGTGAACGCCGGATGAAATGAAATAAACGGCGTTGGCACCAACAGTTGAGGCAATCATGGAACTAAACAGGACCAGTGTGTTGGTTTTTAATTGAGATGCAACAGCGGCACCAAATGCAGGTGCCAGTAACCATTGGGCAATTGCCCCGACTTGATGTAATTGTGGCCAATTCACGAAGTTGGCAATGGTCTGGGTTAATAATCCGACCCCTAACATCACTAGGACGGCGTTTGAAACCCCTGCTGAAACTAAGTATACGTAATCTTTGACTGTCAGTTTATCAACTGGCTTATTTGCTTCTGTATCCATTGGCATTACCTCGCTTTTTTCTATAATTATAATTGCGTGAGAAAATAATGATAAAAATGAAATTGCTATCATTTAAACATCATTACGTGGAGATGTCAACACCCATTTTAGAAAAGAAATTGTTGGGCGCCATTTGTGTACATAGACCGCTTTTGAAGTAAGCGGTCGCAATCCTTAAGGGCATTGCTTAATGAGCGATAGACAATATGATCAGTAAAATGATGAACGATCGGCAATTGAAATTTTGGTGGCTGGGTAATCTTCTCATATTGATTTGCTATTTTGATGAGAATCCTTTCATAATTCATCAAACTTTACGGTTCCTGGCTTACCGTACCCTCAGATGCGGCATGGCATGCTGGAGTGTATGCTATAATCAATTTAACATCACTAAGATCGGGAGATGAAACAATGAGTAAAATCGCAATCGTAACCGACAGCACGGCCAGCCTTTCTGATGAAGAAGTCCAACGGCTTGGCAACGTGACTGTCGTTCCGATCGTCGTTAACATGAACGGTACCACCTATCGTGAGGGAATTGATATTACCAATGATGAATTCTATTCCGCACTGGCGAAGGCCAAAAAGTTGCCCACAACTGCACCGCCGACACCGATGGAAATGTTAAAAGTGTATGATCAGCTGGCCAATCAAGGCTATGACCAAATTCTAAGTATTCATTTGACTGCTGGCATCACGGGCTTTGTCAACAATCTGCGCACTGTAGTCCGGGGCTATACCAACGCCCAGGTTGAAGTCTATGATTCACACATCACGATTGAACCGTTGGGATATCTTGTGAAATACGCTTCAATGATGGCCAATCAAGGCGAATCAATGAGCACAATTCTCCAAAATCTGGATGATGTCCGGGCAACTATCGATGAATATTTTGTCGTCGATGACCTCAAGAACTTAGTTACCGGCGGGCGGCTCACCAACGCCGCCGCATTTGCAGGTGGCTTACTGAGAGTTAAACCGCTATTAACTTTGAACGACCAGCATCAAATCGAAGCAATTGGAAAGATTCGGACGATGAAGAAGGCCCTGAAGCACTTGGATGAAGAATTCAACACCCAGTATCAGCAAGTCGCTTATCCGCTTCACGTGATGGTCACCGGCACCAATAACCTGCCAGCTGTTCAAAAATGGTGTGCATCCCTGAAGCCCAAATATCCCAAAGCCAGTTTTCAAGTTGGCCAGATCGGACCGGTGGTTGGAACTCACATCGGCTCGAACGCATTTGTGATCCTGTGGTGCAAGCGGGTACCTGAATTAACCGTTTGAAAGCGGTTAGGTGTTGCCTCTTGAGTAAGGTATAATAGTCTTAATACTCAAACTCGTTAACAGTATTGAAGGGAGAAATTTCATGCTTAGTTATTTTGCACTCATCACCCTGGTTAAGCTGTCAGGTTTGTTAATTCCATTTATCTGGCTGCTGGTTATCGCAGACCGCCGGGGTCGAACGTACGGAACGCTAGCCATTGTGCTATTGTTCATCGTCAGTTACATTAACACCTACTTCAACCTGCCGGATCTTGCGTATCCGTCTTTGATCGATGGATGGTTGATGTGGTTCATCTTCGGAATGATTGTGGTCGCTGCGCTCCGCCGCTTCCTGTATTCACCACACGCTGCTGTTGCTCGAACAACGGAAGCCGGCGACGGGATTGTTGGCCAAATTGTTCAGCGATTCACCGGCGCATTTGGCTGGTTGGGTAAAATTGCCATGGTCGCCGTTCTTGCGGTGATCGTCTTCATCATCCTAGGTAGCATTACATCCCTGGTCACCAAGATGAATCCACGACCAGCCGTTCAATCAATCCAAACGGATATGAACGATGATACCAAGAACGCGCCAATGCCCGTGATCAAGAACAGTGCCGAAACGCCTGTGGTAAACGCACCACAAACGATTTCGACCGATATGAATAACTCATTGAATAGTTTTAAGAACTCCAACGTTTATGATTTGAATCACATGCGGGTTCAGATGTATAAGGGCAAGATGATTTATGTTGCCCCTGTCGAATTCTCCGGTGGTTTCTGGCGTTATCTTCATTACTTAAAAGTGCCTGGTTACTTTAGAACCAACGCTACCGACAAGAATGCCGATCCAAAATTTGTCGCCAAGCCAATGAAATACACCCCAAGTGCCTATTTCAATAACGATGCCGACCGGCGGATCAGTGCCCACAGTTTGGGCTACTCAATGGTTGGCGCAACGGCTCAATTGGAAATTGACGATAACGGCACGCCTTACTATGTTCGAACACTTGCCAAACCAATTTCATACTTGAACCGGAATTATGACTTTAAACACTATAAAGTCGCCGTTCTGAACACGATTACCGGTAAAGTGAAAGTCTACTCACCTAAGCAGGTGCCGAAGTTCGTTGATATTGCGGTCACCCCTGAATTTGTCAGTCAGGAAGTCTCAATGTTTGGCCGTTATCGGCACGGCTTCTGGAACGCTACCAGCTTTGGTGGCCACAGTGGCGTTATGAAGCCAACTACCGCCGGAACTGAAGGCGGCGACAAGTTGACGCCTTACGCTTACAAAGGTCGTGTCTATTACTTCACCGGTATGACCAGTGTCAACGAACATCAGAGTTCCATTCTTGGATATACTTTCGTTGATGCACGGACCAACACCCTGCATTACTACCGTGAGCATGGTAACGTTATGACACCTGAGCGGGCAATCTCTTACGCGCAACAGGATATCAATCCCCAGAATTATCGCGGAACATTACCGTTACTGTACCGAATCAATGGGGATCCCACTTGGGTTGTCTCCATGCTTGATCGGGATAATAACTCATTTATGAAATACGTTTATCTCCTGGCCGATGGTAATAACCAAAGCGGCACTTACGCAATTGGCGACGATGCCCAAAGCACCTTGGCAATCTTCGAACAACGAGTCGAAGCAAAGACCGGGGTTGCAGCATCGGTTCCAGCCGGTAAGACCGTGAGCGGAACCATCAACCGAGTTGTTCGAACGGATAACAGTTTACTGTTCATTTTGAAGAACAACAATCAAGTTTATAAGATTGATACCAGCGCCAAGAACTTCAACCCATTGCTGCAGTTCATCGCTGAAGGCGATCGGGTCAGCTTCAAGGCCGAAACGGTTACCGGCAATAGCTTGGCAACCGCAAATGTTTCACTATCAACCTTTAAAGATACGTCATTGACTGCTAAGAAATAGTCACAATAAAAAAAGTCTTCATCGAAAACCAGTTTTCAAATTGGTTTTTGATGGAGACTTTTTATGATGCTTTGGCAGCCCGTTTAACAAATTTATCATGTTCCAATTTCTGTGCCCAAATGTTAATAAGCAGGGAAACAATCATCAAAATCAACGACAGCCACATAATGTTGTGAAGACCATTATACAAAATCAATCTCATTTGCGGCAGTAAGTGCAGCGGCAAGGAACCGCTACTGGAGGCATCGCTTAATTCGTTCATCATTTTCATGGAAATCGAACCGCCAGCCTTACTGACACCGTCACGTAAAGCATTGTTCATAATGATTCCAAAGATTGAAGCCGTGAATGTCTGACTGAGCATCCGAATCAAGAAACTAAACGAAGTCGCAATTGGGATATCCGTCGGGTTGGCATCCTGCTGGACTTTAACCTGGAGTTCATTAAAGCAGGCACCGTTGCCGAATCCTTCAAAGGCACCGGCGATCAACAGTACCCAGTAAGGCGTTTGAACCCCGGAGATCACCATGATGATAAAGGAAATCATTAACATAACGATCCCCATGGCGATCACCCGTTGCGGAGACAAAAAGTTCCGGATGGGGGCAACGACTTCCGACCCGATAAAATCGGTAAAGGCACCGGGAATTTGCGTGGCACCACCAATCAGGGCCGAGGTTGCCAATAACCCTTGCGCCCACATTGGACTATAAATCAGAAAGGCAATAAACGCTCCCCAGATTAATGTGAACAGAACAAAGTCAATCATCAACGGCAGGTTTTTGAACAATCGACTTGGAATAATCGGATCATCAACGTTTTCTTCCAAAATCCCCATGACAATCAGGACAATAATGGAAAATCCAATCACGGCCAGTACCAAAATTAAGTTGGCATTACCGATCATTTCAATTCCGGCAAGCAAACCGACCAATCCAATGGTCATCATGATGGCTCCCCGATAGTCAACTGCTTGGGTCTGCCGGGTTTCATGACTGACTTTATAATAGATTTGGACCAAGACAATTGAGATCAGGCCAATCGGCACGTTCAGATAAAAGACCCAGTGCCAACTAAATGTATCAACGATATAACCACCCACTAGTGGGCCGATAATCGTGGCCATGCTATAACTAGCAGAAACAAATCCCAACACCTGCATTCGTTTGCGGGGATTCTTGTACATTCTGGCATAGATAATGTATGGCAGCGAAACCGTTCCCCCATTGCCAATCCCCATCAAGGTTCGGGCGAGAATCAAGAAGACAATATTTGGCGCCATCCCTTGTAGAAATGAGCCAACCACAAATAAGGTGGCTGCTAACTGGTAGCTGCGCTTGTTGCCAATGTGTTCCCCCAATTTACTCCATAAAGGTGTACTGACCGCGGTTCCCAACAGGAAAACGGCGACGATCCACCCCATTAATTCAATTCCGTGGAGATCGGATATAATTGCTGGTAAAGCAGTATTGATGGTTGTGTTGTCCAGTCCACTCATTGCGTTTGACAGCAATAGTGCACAAGTCACAATCATGATATCGCGTTTAGACAAGATATTCTCCTCTTTCTTATAAAAGTCACTCTTTCTATACTACAACTTTTATACCAGAATAAGAAAGTAAGAATTTCAAAACCGCCGAACTGTACAAAAATATCTTCGACACATCTCCCCTGTCATATGGCCAAAAATGATAAGCTTGAATCATTAAAGGAGGGATTCCACCATGAATAATCTCGAGCGAAAAGCCAAACATCTGCTGTATCACCCGGACGTTCCGGAATTGATGGACCGACAACAGGAATACCTGGAGAAATTGTATTCATTTAACATGACATCCCCAAGAGAAACTGACAAACGCAGTCAGTTACTGGCTGAAATGTGCGCGGAAGTTGGCGAAAACTGCTACATTGAACCGCCCATGCACGCTAACTGGGGCGCTCACCACCTTCATTTAGGCAGCGATGTGTACATCAATTTCAACTTAACCTTGGTGGACGATGATGATATCACCATTGGCAATCATTGTATGATCGGCCCCAACGTGGTGATGACCACTGCTGGGCATCCGGTCTTGCCGATTCTGAGGCAAAATAGTTACCAATATAATTTCCCAATCACTTTAAAAGATAACGTCTGGATCGGCTCCGGTGTCCAAATCTTACCAGGAGTCACCATTGGCAGCAATACCGTCATCGGTGCCGGCAGCGTGGTGACCAAAGATATCCCGGATAATGTCGTCGCCTATGGTAATCCATGTCGGGTCGCCCGGCCGATTAACGATCATGATAAGGAATATTACTTCAAGTCGCATAAGTTGGATGTTTGGGAATAACTTTAAAAACATAAAAGTGCCAGTTAGAAACTGATGATCATCAGTTTTCCAGCTGGCACTTTTTGGTTATTCAATTGATTATTTGACGGCATCAATCACAAACAGCTTTGAATTAAAGTCCGCTGACTGATCAGTTCCGTGCGTTTCATGGAGAATGTCACTTACAAACAATCCAGCGTTCATCAACTCATCGCCGTAGAACTGTTCGCTGCCACCATTAACCGTGTACTTGGTGTCAGGGTCGAGTCCTTTGAGATACAAGCGGATGTAACCGGTGTTTGGTCGATTCAAAATTTGGTAACGCGCAGCGATTGCGTGCTGTTGATCATCGCTGACGACTTCCCAGCTCATGACATTACCGCCATTGGCAAATGGGTTATCGATTCGATAGAATTTTCCAAACTGGAAGAGTTGGCGGTGTTCCTTGTAGAAGGCAGTCTGTTCTTTGACCTGCTGCTGTTCTTCTGGAGACATCTTGGTGATATCCAGCTCATAGCCAAAATCACCGAAGTAGGCCACATTGGCACGGGTCTTCAAAGAAGTGATCCGGCCGACTTGATCATTTGGCACGGCTGAGACATGGGCGCCCATCATCGTTTGCGGGTAACCATAAGATGTGCCAAATTGAATCAGCATCCGCTCAACTGCATCGGTGTCATCACTGGTCCAAGCTTGAGGAGCATAGTACATCATCCCCAAGTCGAAGCGACCGCCACCAGACGAGCATGATTCAAACAGGACATCCGGATAAGCTTTGACCAAACGATCATAGAGCTGGTACACGCCGAGAATGTATCGGTGCGGCACTTCTAATTGGTCGTCAGCACTGAGCTGACTGCTGTAAGTCTCGGTAATATTGCGGTTCATATCCCATTTGATATAATCCAGCTTGGTCATCTCAATGATCTTGCTCATGGCATCGAAGAGATAGTCGACGACTTCGGACCGAGTCATATCGAGCACGAACTGCTGGCGCTCTGGAGATGCGTGGCGTCCGGGTGCATTGATTAACCAATCGGGATGTTGCTTATACAATTCACTATCGATTGAAATCATTTCCGGCTCAAACCACAGGCCAAACTTCAATCCCAAGTCATGAATCTTTTGGGTAAACGTGCCAAACCCACTCGGGAACTTCGGCTCGTTGACAAACCAATCACCTAATGAGCTGTCGTCATTGTTTCGGTGACCAAACCAGCCGTCATCCAGGACAAACATTTCCAGTCCCAGCTTCTTGGCGGTGGTTGCGAAGCTTAATAACTTGTCTTCATCAAAGTCCATGAAGGTAGCTTCCCAATTATTAATCAACGTTGGCCGCTGCTCGTGGGCAAATCGTGGGTTAACCAGGTGATCTTGGTAGAAGGCGCCCATTTGCTGGCTTAACTGGTTCATCCCGGCATCCGTATAACTGAGAACGGCTTCGGGAGTCTGGAATTTGTCGCCCGGCTTCAGATTCCAAGCGAATTCTTCTGGGTTGATCCCCACAAGAACCCGGCTGGCATCATACTGATCAACTTGAACCTGGTCGGAAAAGTTCCCAGAATAAATCAGATTAAAACCAAAGACTGAACCCTGTGCATCATCAGTATTCGGACGTGCCAGCATCACAAAGGGATTTTGTTGATGACTGGAAGTACCGCGGAGGCTGCCAACACTTTGAACACCGGAACGTAAATGTGTTCGAATCATATGGCGTTCGCGGGCCCAGGCACCAGAGAATTGGATGAAATCGTAGTCGGCGTCTGGTAAATCAAGCTGAGCGCTGGCTGCCGAATTTAACCTGAGCTTTTCATTGCCCTGATTCTGGAACTCTGCACTGCGGATAATGACATCTTGATGGGGAAAAATCGTGTAGTTCAAATGCATCACTAATCCCAACAATTTATCCCGTAGTGCAATCGTCAACGTCTGGGCGTCGTCATCCGTATCATCAAATGCCGATGGCAGCCCGGCCAAGCGTTGTTTACCGTCCACCAACTCGTAACTCTCATACTTAAATTCAGTAATGCGGCTGCCATTTGCTTGCGCGACTTGGTAGGCTGGGTAACGGAAATCACCCTTCCCCAAGCTGGCATACTCTTGTTTAAGAACCTGCGGCTGGACATCCTTATGGTCAAGTCGCCAAACAGCGGCGGCATTATGCCACTCTCTAGTTGCCAAATTATCGTATGAAGGCTTTGAGTGAACCCGTTTGCCATAATAGATCTGGCCGAGTTCACCATTTTCCATCACGTGAAAAATATAGCTGGTATGGTCCGTCTGTAAATGAAACAGCAGATTCTGATCTTCAATTCTAATTGCCACGTTTATCAATCCCTTTTCAGTTTTTGTTAAGCGTTACTTCTGATCACTATCGTCTGATGATTCTTCAGGTTTGGACAATGTCAGTAAATCATCACCGTGGTTAACATCCCCGGACTCAACTGTGTAGTTGAAGTCTTTGATATCTTTCCAGTTATTGATAACCACCATAACTGTGTCATCATAGCCGGCCTTCTTAATTGCTGGGTCCCAGAATTCAAGCAATTCTTGGCCTTCAGTAACGTGCTGACCCTTTTGAACGTATTGAACAAATCCGGTTCCACGCATTTCAACGGTGCCGATTCCAATATGAATCAGTGTCAGGATACCGTTATCTGAACGAAGTCCGATGGCATGACGGGTTGGGAAGGTTGCTTCAACCGTTCCGTCAAATGGTGCAAAGACCTTACCATCAGATGGTTTGATGGCAAATCCTTTACCCATGTTCCCAGAGGCAAAGTTTTGATCGGACACATCTGAAAGGGCAATCATTGTTCCACTAATCGGCGCTTTATAGGTCGTATCTTTGGCAACTTCTTTAACGATGTCGGCCATTGATTCCTCTCCGTTAGTTTCCAAATGCTCGTTCCAAGTCTTTTCAAGTTCATCAACAATCTTGGCATGTTCTTTTTCATCCAAGGTTACTTTCTTAAAGAAGATGAAGGTTCCACTCAAAATCAGTAAGGCAGGAATACCGAACATGAACAGCTTGAAAATAATTTGTCCATGAGTTGTAATGTCGCTGGCAGTCGCACCAGCAGTCATTCCTGCAAGAACGGCAGCAATCCCAACAACCCAGTTGGAAAGTGCCCCACCTAGTTTATCAAGCAGTGGACGAACAGCTAAGGTTAATGATTCATCACGGTGCCCAAATTTTAACTGGCCATATTCAACTGAATCACTCAAGATCATCAAAACAACCAAGAAAATCAGTGGTTGTGGAATATAGAAGAGAATTGCGGCGAGCAGAACCAGTGGTAATGATGTGCCGGCAAATGTGAATAAGATGATTGAAACGATCATAATGCTAATAGATAGGAAGAAAACGTTCCGACGGCTGTATTTCTGTGCCAACGGTGGGAACAGTAACACTGAAATAATTCCGATTACCATGTTCAATGAAGCCAACACAGAGAATTCGCCTGGTTTACCCATGATATAAGTGAAGTAGTAAAGTTCAAGTGAGTTGGTAATGGCAATTCCTGAGGTGTACAGACCATAAGTCAATGATAACCACATTAACTGGTCGTTACGGGCTAACACTTTGAACACATCACGCATCCGGGTCTTTTCAGCATTCTTACGCAATAATGAATCGTTTTCCTTGGTTCCCATGGCAACAACAACAGCTGACAGCCAGGAAATCAAACCAATGATGGCACCAAACATGAACCAGCCTCGCAGGTCACCTTGACCATGGTTGGCATTGATTGAGAAGAACACAACCAGCGGCATTACGATAACCCCAACAATGTTGGCACCAATGTTGGAACCAACCCGGGCAAACGTCGCCGTTTTTTCACGTTCTGCAGAATCAAATGAGATCGCTGGAATCATTGACCAGAAACCAACGTCTTTAAATGAATAGAAGATATCCATGGTGATGTACAAAACACCAAAGATTAACAGGTACAACAATGGGTTGGATTGGTTCAAACCACCCATGTTAGTGAATAAAATAGCTAATGTAATGGAACCAACCGTCCCACCAGCGAGGATCCAAGGTTTAAAATGGCCCCACTTGGTTTCGGTATTATCAATCGTGTTTCCAATAAATGGATCAATGGCTAATTCAACAAATCGTAACAGTGAAATAATCGTGGTGATCCAAAAGATCATTCGATCATTTTGTCCACCGGCACTTTTATCAAACAAGTGAGAGGTGACAAACATAATAAAGTAGGTCGACAGCGTTGCGTAGAACATATCATGACCGAACGCACCAAATGAGTACGATAATCGAGATGTGATTCTACGACCAGTAGTAATGTTGGTATTACTTGCCATAAATTAATCCCCCATAAAAATAAATTTTAAAAAATAATTGCTATCTAGAATGTAAACGTTTACAGTTAAATTGTCAATAAATTTTATTAAAACAAACCAAAGATTTATTAAAACATTTAATTGTGTTTAACTAGAGGTAATACAATTCAATTGAGGAGTGAAGATGGATGGCGACAATCAAAGACATTTCCCGACTGGCGCAGGTCTCACCCGGGACCGTCTCGCGCGCGCTGAGTCCGGATAAAAGCGAATATGTGGCAAAAGAAACGCGCGACAAAGTGAGAGAAGTTGCTGATAAGCTGGGTTATAAATACTCCCTAGCCCCCAAACCGGACAAAAATCAGTTGAACTTTGCGCTGATCACTACCCTCAGTCTGAAAGAAGAAACGCGTGATGAGTACTGGCGGTTTGTCCGTAGAGGGGTCTATGAAGCTGCTAAATCTCAGAATATCAGTATCAAGCGGGTGGTCAGGTTGGATGAAGGCGTTGAGCCAAACGATTTTGCGGCTTACGATGCCGTCATCATTGTTGGCAGTCTTTCCAAATCCGCCATCAACGCCATTAAATCATTTAATCCCAACGTCGTTCTGGTTGATGGCGGCAGTGATGTCGATGACGTTGTCGATACGGTTGATACGAATTTAGCTCAGCTAACGGATAAAGCCTTGAACGAAATGACACCGCATGCCCAAACAATTGGTTTTATCGGCGGTTCCCGTCATGAAGTGAATTTGGACGGCAGCCAGGGTCGTATCATTGATGACGCACGGACCCTCACCTATAAAACATGGTGTTCGATCAACCATCATCAGCCAATCGTGAAATTGACGGACTGGACTACCAAGCAATCAATGGATGCCACTGATGACCTGCTGAATGAATATGGCAATCAGCTCGACGGCCTGCTGGTCGCCTCCGACCCACTCTCAATTGGGGTGATGAAGGGCTTAGCCAAACACCACGTGGTTCCTGGAAAAAACGTCAAAATTATCAGTTTTGATGACCTGGAATTTGCTTCATACCTGACACCATCGCTCACCAGCATTTGGCTGCCCAAAGTTGAATTGGGGTACGCAGCAGTCCTGCACGCCGAGACCCTCGTCAAGTTCCCACGGGATTGGCACGTCAGAAATATCATCCCTGGCAAATTCCACTACCGGGAAACGTTTAATCCCGATTAGTCTTGCGGCCAATCCCCAATTTGTCCTGTTGCGGTACAATGATCCGTTTCCAAATACTCTTGAGAATGATATAGCCAAAGATAACACCGACCAAGGCACTCAAGAAGAAACTGGGAATGAACAGGTAAATCGCACCGGTGGTTCCCATCATCCAACTGGCAATCGGATAAGCAACGATTGCACCAATGATGCCAGTACCGATCAATTCACCAAATGCCGCAATAATCAGTCGATTGGTTTTCTGGAAAAGCCAGCCGACACAGAACGCACCGATCATACTGCCTGGAAATGCCAGGATAGTTCCGGTTCCCAATAAATTACGAATTAATGAAGTGATAAATGCCTGGGTGACTGCCCACCATGGACCAACCAGGACACCGGAAATCAAGTTGATCAAATGCTGCATCGGGGCCACTTTGGCAACGCCGACAGTGAACTCAAACATACTGCCGCCGACCACGCCGATCGCAGATAGAATCGCCGTTAGCACCATTTTATAAGTCGTATTTCTTTGCATAAAAAGCCTCCTTTCGTTAGATAACAAAAGGAGGCTTTTGGCTTCTTTTAACACTTCCCTACGCTGGCGCAAACCAGATCAGGTTCGAAGGGTCCGAAGATGTTCCGTCTCAGCCGATTGGCTCCCCTAATGTTATCTAATATTTAATTTTGACACTTCATTAAGTATAACCGAAAACAGAATGCTTGTCGGTCATTTAGCCCCTTAATTCTTCGACCGTTGTAAGACGGCCTGATGAACGGCTTCAATCACTGGAATAATCGGCATTCGCTGTCCTGTCCACTCCAAAAAAGAACCGGCCGCTTGATTCACCAGCATCCCAATCCCATTATATGTACGACTCCCGCGTTGCTTAGCTGCATGAATGAACGGTGTTTCGAGTGGAAAGTAAATGGCGTCGGACACAATATGTCGTGGTGTCAAATGGTTCATCACGGACTGACTAACTGGCAGCGATTGATCGCCGGCCATCCCAACGTTGGTCGCATTGGCAATAATTTGGCTTTCATCAAACGCTTCGGCAATTAGACCTTCATCCTCATAAGGCAGGACAGTGACGACATCCGACCAGCCTTCCAGCTGTTCTTTTCTGGCATCAAACAGATCGTTAGTCCGCTTAAAAACGTATACTTGCTTTGCACCAGCATCAACGGCAGCGGAAATAATCGCCCGCCCGGCACCACCGGCACCTAAAACGGTCACGACCTTTTCATCGATGGTAATATCATCCTGCTTGAGAGCATCTACCCATCCCTGACCATCCGTACTGTCACCAATCAATCGACCATCGCGGTTAATGACCGTATTAACGGCAGATAGGCGCTCAGCTCGCGGGGTAATTTCGTCAAGTAACGGCAGAACGTCGGTCTTGAGCGGCATTGATAAATTAAAACCGCCAATGTGCATCGCCCGCATCGCCGCCAAGCTGTCGGCGAGCCCGGCAGACGTCACGTCAAAGGCCAAATAGATCCCGTTGATCCCTGTCACTTGGAAACTGGTATTGTGAATCAACGGTGACAAGCTGTGAGCAGCCGGATGGGCTAATAAGCCAAATAATTTTGTGTGTCCATCGATCATTTTAATTCCTCCCAAACGACATCTTCAAAAACCCCTCTTGGCTAATGGCGTCAACGACTTCAAGGGGCGTCAAATCATCGGTGGCGATTCGAAAATCACTCACCTGTTGGTATAAAGTGTCCCGTTGACCTTTCAAATCCACCAACCCATGCAGGCCAAGCTGTTGAGCTAGCGGCCGGTCGGTATCATTCTTCAATCGGGCAATGATTGTTTCCGGCATCACGTCTAGAAGCACGACTGGGACGTCACTGGCCTTTAACAGCTCAAAATTGGCAGCTTGAATCGGCGTGCCGCCACCGGTTCCCAAGATCCCATCATCTGCCAAAGACGCTTTCAAAGCATCATGTTCCAGCTGCCGAAACGCCGGCTCTCCGTCATCGGCAAATATTTGTTTAATTGACTTGCCGGCCGTTTCCACGATGACATCATCCAGATCGTGATATGGCAAGCCGAGTTTCTGTGCCAATAAGTTGCCGACGGTGGTTTTGCCGCTTCCCATAAATCCAACCAATATGAGTTTCATAGGCTTTCTCCTTAATCGTCCAAGGACTTTCTGATTTGTTCTGCTTTGGCGAAAGCGGCATAAATCGCAGCTTCGTCTTGGTCTTGAATCGCTTCTTCAAAATGACTTAACGCGGTTTGAAAAGTGGCCAATTCCTGCGCAATCGCTTGGGAATTGCTCATCATAATCGCCGTCCACATTTTTGGATCCGACGCAGCAATTCGAGTCATACTCTTGAAGCCGCCGGCAGCCGCTTTTAAGCCCACTGGATCATGGGCCAAGCCGTCCGCGACGCTGTTAACCAGGGTTGCCGCAACCACATGAGGCAGATGGCTCAGTTCGCTAACCAGTTTGTCATGGGTTTCCGCTGTTATCTCCGTCCAATCAACATTTGCCGAATCCAGCAGCTGTTCAAAGTCGCGAAGTTGCTGTTTGGTTTGTGAACTGGTTACCAGGAAGTATTTTGAACCGTTAAATAAATCAATTGAGCCGTTCCGGCTACCGGTCAAATGTGAACCAGCCATGGGATGGCCACCGAGAAAAGCAACTCCCTTATGCGTCAGGCGCTTGGCTTCTGTCATAATCGATTGCTTGGTACTGCCGACATCTGTCACCAAGACCTGCTCCTTTAATTTTAATTGGGCCAACTCATCAATCTGCCTCAAAATAACCGATACCGGACCCGCCAGAATAATCAAGTCTGCTTGTGTGGCTGTCTGGGCGAAGTCAGCTCGCTGATCGATTATTTGATGATCCAACAAAAACTGGGCGGAATCATCATCGGGATCACTGCCGATGATCTCAACAGTTGTATCCCCATTCTTGATAATTCGGGCAATTGAACTGCCAATCAGCCCCAGCCCACTAATCAAAACGGTTGTCATCAACGGTCACCTCTCAATCAAAGTTGCCAAATCATCAAAGAACTCCGGATAAGAAATGTTAATACTGTCTGCACCGGTGAGAGTTAACGGCTGATCAACCAGCAGCGCTGCCACTGCCATCACCATGCCAATCCGGTGATCCCCATGACTGTCTAATTTCGAATCCAAAACCTGCCATGGTTTTCTGCCGTCAATGATGAAGCCGTCATCGAGTTCTTGAATATCAATTCCCAGCTTCCGGAATTCAGTGACGATGGCTGAAATCCGGTCGGTTTCTTTGACCCGCAGCTCCCCGGCACCAGTAATTTTACTGATCCCGTTGGCCTTGGCTGCCAGTAACGCGACTAATGGCAACTCATCAATCACTGCTGGAATTTCATCCGCCCCAATTTCGATTGGTTTTAACTCGGCAGCTTCCACCGTCAAATCCGCTGTCGGTTCGCCCGTACTTTGTTCGTTTGATAGGCTGATCCTGCCGCCCATTCGTTTCAAAATTGAATATAGACCGGTTCTGGTGTCGTTCATGCCAACATTTCTCAAGGTAACTTTGGAACCTGGCACTAAGCTGGCGGCAACCATGAAAAACGCTGCCGACGACATGTCACCAGGAACATTCAGGGTAATCCCTTTCATGTGGGGTTCAGGATAGACGGTAATCGTCACGTCATCCGATTCAGTTTCAATCTCAGCCCCAAATGCCCGCAGCATCTTTTCCGTGTGATTTCTGGTCGGCTGCTTCTCAACTAGGATCGAGATCCCATCGGCTTGCAGAGCCGCCAAAATGAGGGCACTTTTGACTTGGGCACTGGCCACTTTCAGGTGATAGTCGACTCCGTGTAATTGTTCCCCGTTAATCACAGCAGGAAGATGGCCATCGGTCACCTCAATGTTAGCCCCCATCTCTGCCAAGGGTTCACTCACCCGTCGCATTGGCCGCCTGGATAACGAAGCGTCACCGGTTAATTCACTTGGAAAGTTTTGGCCGGCAAGCAGCCCCATGATCAACCGTGTGGTCGTACCGGAATTGCCCATATCAAGCGGTTGTTCCGCCTGGTGGAGTCCGTGGAGACCAACGCCTTGAATCGTGACTGTGTCCCCATCTCGGGTGATCGGCACACCAAGTTGTTGAAACGCCTTAAGCGTGGAAAGGCAATCTTCTGCAGTTAGAAAATGGTGCAAAATCGTTGTCCCTTCACTAATGGCGCCAAACATAATGCCTCGATGGGAAATACTCTTGTCGCCGGGGACGGCCAATTCACCTTGAAGGCCGTTTTGGAGACTTCCTTGGAGCTGTTTAGTTGATTGCGTTTTAACTTTTTCCATAGAAACCTCCTAGAATTTTTTCAGTTCATCGCGATATTGGTCAAGCTGTTCTTGTAGTCGTTGTAAATTGTCACCATCAAATTTATCGGTGAGAGCCTTAGCCAATTCAATGGCAACCACACTTTCGATGACGATTGATGCTGGAACAATTGCCGTTGTGTCCGATCGCTCCACATTGGCTTTCTTAACCTCTTTGGTCTGGATGTCAACGCTTTGCAGTGGTTTGTACAAGGTTGGGATTGGCTTCATTGCCGCTTTAACGATGATTGGCATTCCGTTAGTCATCCCGCCTTCAAAGCCACCGAGATGATCGGTATTCCTGAAGAATCCCTGGTCCTGATTCCAATCAATTTCATCCATCACTTGACTGCCGAAGCTGGTCGCAGCCTTGAAGCCATCGCCGATTTCAACGCCTTTCATGGCATTGACGCCCATCACGGCAGCAGCCAACTTGCCATCTAATTTGGTATCCCAGCTGATGTAACTCCCCAGTCCAGCCGGCACGTTGGTGGCAACCACGCGGATAATCCCACCCAGGGTGTCACCGTCACGTTTAGTTTGATCAATCAGATCATGAATCGGGCTAACCTTGGTCTGATCAATGATTCGCAAGTCGTTTTGACTAATTTCTGCTTCAATTTTAGCCACATTAAGTTCAGGATTTTCATCGGTGGAAATTTGGCCAATCTGTTCAACATAACCAACAATATCAATTCCCAACTGTTGTAAAAATTGCTTGCAGACGGCACCGATTGCCACCCGGATTGCCGTTTCCCGAGCTGACGAGCGCTCCAAGACGTTTCGCAGATCCCCGTGACGATATTTTATCCCGCCGACCAAATCAGCGTGGCCGGGACGAGGACGTTCAACTTTTCTCAATGTGTTCTCCGGCGTTTCGGGGCTAACCGGATCCATGATTTGACTCCAATGGGCATGATCACGATTATTCACCACTAGGGCAATCGGCGAACCGAGGGTAATTCCGTGGCGAACCCCGCCGGTAATGGTGACTTCATCATGTTCAATTTTTTGGCGATTGCCCCGACCGTAGCCGCCTTGCCGTTTCTTGAGTTGGTCGTTAATCGCATCAACATCCAAATGCAGCCCCGAAGGAATGCCTTCAATGATACCGGTCAATTGTGGGCCGTGAGATTCTCCAGCTGTTAAGTAATTCATCATTTAGTCTCCTTTTGCATTAATTCATGTTGGTAATCACGTGAGTTCTTCAAAATTTCTTGGAATATCTTTTGCAGATACTTGCGGGTACCAGGATCCGAGTCCAGTTGAGCAACCTGATCCAAAACCTGTTTTTCGCGATCCCCGTCAAGCACCGGAAGTTGAGCATTTTCCTTAATCATACCGATCAGTGCCGACGTCTGAAATCGCTGCTTCAGCAGGTCAACAATCCCTTGATCCAGTTGGTTGATCTGTTCACGGGCCGCCCGAATTGCCTGATTATCACTCTCAGTTGCTGTTTCAATTTTATTTGTCATGATTAACACCCCTAATTGCCATTAAAAAAACCAGCTAGATATGGTATCCAGCTGGTTTACTAAATTCGTAAAGAATGATAACTCACCCAGCCAGACTATTACGTCTAGTGGGCTCAACAAAGCATTGACTCTGCACCACTTGGACGCGAACGCTCAAATTTGCGTCCGCCCCGAAGCGGACACTACTTAAAGTAGGCATAGTCAAAATAATAGGCTGAAGTTTCAGTGAATTGCTTTGTCATGGTTATCAATTCCTCTCGTAAAAGTTGTATTAATTAAAACATATTAGAAATTATTCGTCAACCCTAATCATTCACTCATTGGATTTTAATTCCAGCAGATGATGCCACTTTTAGATAGCAGCACTGACTTTACTTGGGGCTGATTGCCGCTCAGTGGCAGTGAGGACAGCCTGTTTGTGGACGCGGGTGCCGTTTTGATAGACGTCTTTGTCGTGCTGAATGACACTAATATCATTAATGGGATTTTCTGCCATAGAAATAAAATCGGCGTAGTTGCCGGCAACAATTTGGCCGTACTCATCATCAACGTGCATGGCTCTGGCACAATTGATAGTGGCCGAATCGATCGCTTGAGCAGGGGTCATGCCCGCCTTCTCAACATATAATTCCATCTCGTAGGCACTTTCGTTTCTGAAGCCATTATATGGCGTCCCGGCATCAGTACCCATTGCGATCGGAATCCCGGACTGAACAGCTTTGGTGATGCTGGCAAAATGCTTCTTGATGTTGACAATCACCTTTTTGCGAGCCCAATCAGGAACCGTGTCTTTTCCATATTTGTAGATGGCGTACATCGCGTTCATGGTTGGAACCACCACCGTGCCGTGTTCTTTCATCATTGCGATCGTCTCATCATCGATATCAAATGCGTGCTCGACGGTATCAAACCCGGCTGCAACTGCCTCTTTAACACCAGCGTTCCCTTGGGCATGAGCTGCAGCAGTCTTCCCCTTGTGGTGGGCTTCGACGACTGCTGTTCTGGCCTCTTCAGGCGTGAACTGGATATCATCAGGCGTTTCCCCATTTTTAAGGACGCCACCAGTCACCATCATTTTAATGTTGTCGACACCATTCTTCATAGCTTGGCGAACGCCTTTACGAACCTCGTCAACGCCGTCAACTTCATAACCGCCACCGGATCCATGACCGCCGGTAATTGAAAATGCCTTGCCGGAAGTCATCACCTTCGGCCCTCTGATCCAGCCTTTTTCCTGCATTTTTTTGACTTCGATATCAATGTCAAAAGCCGCACCAACATTTCTAATGTAAGTAATCCCGTGATCGATTGCATCCGCCATATTTCTCACGGCAAACATGGTATTAAATTCCCGTGAATCGGAATGGCGCTGCTCTTTGCCATCGTTCCACCAATAGGTTGGAATACTGGTGATATGGGTATGAGCGTTCATGATTCCCGGCATCACGTACCTGCCGTGCATATCGGAAACTTCATCGACAACTTGGTTTGTGGAACTGCCATTGCCAACTTCAACAATCTTGCCGGTATCCGTATCGACGACCATGTGTTGGTTAGCGATAAAGTTCTGCTTCTCATGGTTGTAAATTGCAACATTCGTATAATTGATTTTTGTCATAATAAATCTTCCTTTCGATGTAAAATGCTTGGTTGCAGACTAACTGAGATGGGACATCTTTAGATTTCGTTAACTGATATGCCATGGCAACCGCCTCCTTAAGTGGGATTTTTTGGTTGGAGATTTCTTTTTACTTTTGTGGAGATGGGGTTAGATTAGCCAAGCTGTGAGTTTTGGGGCAAAAGCACGTTTGTTAGCTTCTTGCGTGCTCCCTTCGGCTTTGAAAATACGCTCCGACGACCCAAGCGCTAACTTCCATTTGTCAGTTAGTCGCCCAGATTTCAGGCGAAATGCACGTTTGTTAGCTTCTTGTGTGCTCCCTTCGGCTTTGAAAATACGCTCCGACGACCCTGGTCCCTACCGTGTAAGTCAAAAATTTCAACGATGAACAAAGACCGTTCATCATTAAAATTTTCGTCTTACACTCCGGGACCACCCGGGTCTCGTCGCGCTCTCTCTACTTCCAATACGCATACTGCAACTTCCCGGACTGGCCCGACATTGCATCCCACTTCAAACCGCCGACCTTGCTGCTGATCAAATGGGCCTGCGATGCTTGATACGTTGGCGCTACCGCGGCGATTGACATCAAGCGCTTATCTGCCTGCTTTTCAAAGTCCCAACGCTGGTTGGCATCGTACTTAGTTGTGTCATCCACTTTATTCATCAAGTCATCATACTGTTGATCTTTGAATTTCGAGAAGTTAATGGTGTTATTGCTGCGCATACCGTCCAAGAAGTTTTGGGCATCCGGATAGTCAGGTCCCCAGCCAACCGTACAAATATCGAAATCAGTTGAGAAATCACGCGTTACATGGGTGGCATGCGGAACGGATTCAATATTGATGGTCAGGCCCTTCAGATTGTCTGAAACGGCTCCTTGAACATATTCTGCGAGTTTCTTTTCTGTGTCAGTATCATCCACCAGGAAATCAAGGGAAATCTTGTCTTTGCCAATTTCTTTTTGAGCCTTTGCCCAATATTGCTTGGCCTTAGTGGTATCAGTTGGTGCTTGATCGCCCATTTCCGAGGTGAAATCCTCACCGGTTTTCGGATCCTTGGCGTAATTCTTTGGGACGATGTTGTTTGCGCCAATCGAGCCATCTTGGAGGACATCCTTTGCCAATTGATCCTGATCGATGACCATGCTGATGGCCTTTCTCAAGTTTTCATTGGAAGTGGCTTTCTTCTTATCATTGAAGTAAATGTAATTGTTTCGGCCTGTTTCAGTTACCACCAAATTTTTGTTGTTCTTATTTTGTTTAACGTATTGTCCAGTCAAGCTGGTCAAATCAATTTGTCCGCCGTTAAACATGTTTTGCGCGGTGTTATTGTCTTTAACAACTGTCACATCAACTTCTGGAATTTTGACGTTTTTGGCATCCCAATAGTTCTTATTCTTTTCATATTTCCAGGAATCATTGCTACCGTTCCAGCCAGTGATGGTGTAGGCACCATTGGCCACAGTCGTCTCTGAATTAGTGCCGTAATGACTGCCATATTTTTTAATGGCCGCCGTTTGAATCGGATAGAAGTTCGTAAATTCATAATTCATGAATGGCACCGGCTTGGTCAATTTAACCGTAAATGTTCGGTCGTTAACTGCATGAATCCCCAGCTTACTTGGATCGGCCTTACCGCTGTTAACAGCAGCAAAGTTTTCGATGTATTGAATGGATGTCGTCTGCTGGGACTTGGTTTTCGGATCAGCCTGCCGGTCAATCGAATTGACAAAATCTTCCGACTTGATTGGTGAACCATCTTGCCATTTAGCATCCTTCTTGATATTAAACGTGTACTTTGTGCCGTTATCAGTTGGTTTGACAACTTTATCAACCACTCCGGCAGCAATTTTGTTATTCGCATCCCTGCGATAAATGCCTTCGCTGACCTGATCGATAACCGCACCGCCATTAGTTTCAATCGACTTGGTTGGGTCAATCGTCAATGGCTCCCCTGGGATTGTTATTTTTAAGGCTTTTTCGGCACTTCCTGCACCGCCGCCGACTGCTGTCGACGCACAGCCGCTTAATAAGACAGCCATGAACCCAATGACAACACTGATAATGGCTGTAAATCTAATATCCTTAAACATCGCAATTCCTCCAATAATTTTGTATTGATATCGATGACCATACAGCCGCGCTTGTGTCCATGAAACACAAAAAGCGTCCAATCAGAAGTTAAACTTCTAAAAGGACGCTTTTGCGCGGTACCACCTTCATTGTGGAAAATCATTCCACCTCTCACGTACGACCGGTCGACTCGGTATACGTTGGCGCTGTATTGGGCGCACCCTAGTGACTCTTGACGAACCACCGTGCTCAAAATTGACTTTAAGTGATTAAGAAATTACGCCTTCACAGATAACGACGCTCTCTTGGAATTTCTTAATACCGACTTTTCAATTTCTCTAAGCACTTTCTCATCGATATCTAATATCATGTACAATAACGAATTCTGGAAAAATTGTCAACACCTATTCTTAAAATCAACACTGGTGAATTGATCGTTTTGATTGTCACATCACCGTGTCATCAAGGATTAATCGCATCGAAAAAATTTCAAAAATAAGTTTGATTGACTTCCCACAAAGGCAATGTGAAAATGAAATTGAAATAAAATTTGAAAGTAATTTGGGGTGATCATCATGATCAACAAACGCGCATTATTAACGTTCAGTATCGCAGCTGCATCGTTATTGACATTCAGCATCAGCAATCATTCAGTCCCACAAGCACATGCAGCGACTACATTAACCTATGGCAAAATCACCAATAACAGTCTCCACCGTCTGGGCACCATCCGCCAATTGACGCGCGCCCAACTGGCTGAAGATCACAAGCTGTCCGGCAAGCAGGTTCAAAACTTGATTTACCTGCCGTTACCCAAGCGATTAACAGCCCATAACTTTACCTTGAGCAAAACGGCTTTAACCATTCATCTGGTTAAAAATTCATATGGTGTCAAAGACGTCGCCATTCCATTGAGTAAGTTAACCGGCATTATTCTCAATTGCTACATGCCATCGCAATATGACTTTGTCAAACCAAAAACACCCAAGAAAGTCGTTGCTTTAACCTTTGATGACGGTCCGGATCCGACCCTAACGCCGAAATTACTCAAAACTTTAAAGCACTATAACGTCCACGCAACCTTCTTTGAGGTTGGCAGCAGTGTTATCCGCTATCCAAGTATCAGCCGGCTGGTTCTCAAATATGGCAACCAAATCGGTAACCACTCTTGGAACCATCCTGATTTAACCACTCTCTCCAGTGCCAAAGCAATTCACCAGATTGCCTTGACCGATGCAGCGATTTATAAGGCCACGGGAACAATTCCCACCTATATCCGGCCACCATACGGCGCCGTTAACAGTCGGATTGGGAACTTGTTTGACCGGCCAATTGTCCGTTGGAACGTTGACTCCAGAGACTGGGCATATCTAAATACACCGAAAACTGTCAGTCATGTTCTGGCAACGACTCATCCTGGCTCAATTATTTTAATGCATGATATTCACCCGACGTCAGTTGCCGCTGTTCCCCAGATTATTCGATCGCTGAAGAAACGGGGCTACACATTTGTGACCTTGCCGACGCTGATGCAAAAACCATTGTTGGCTAACCTGCAGTACTTTGGCAGAGGAGATTTCCGCGGATTTTAACTGAAATTAGAAGCTTCCCGATATTTGGGAGGCTTTTTTAGATTGAAGTTGCGGTCACCGCTTGTTAGAATTGGGACAAGATTTTAATACAGAAAAGAGAGGTTGATGAGATGAGTGGAAAGCTAACAGTTCGCCGAACGTCATTTGTAACCGGGACCACCAAAATAGCGGTGCCGATCACCGGTCGGACCGTCGATGATATTCTTGCGCAGGCCCAAGCAGCAGTATCTGCTCACCCGGACGTCATTGAATGGCGCATCGACTATGATCAAGCTGGTTTGGATCCCGCCATTTATCAAGCCACTTATGCCAAATTACGGCAAATTTTGGGCGACACAATTCTCTTAACCACCTTTCGAACTGCTGGCGAAGGCGGTGAAGCCGACCTTGATGAAGCAGCTTATGTGACCCTATATAAACGGTTGATTGCCAATGAATTGACGGACATGTTGGATGTCGAGCTGCATTTCAGCGAAGAGGCAATTAGTAACCTGATTTACTTAGCGCACCAACACAACATCAAGGTAATCTTGAGTGCCCATGAATTCCAAGGCACCCCGCCGGAACTGGAGATTATCAATCTCCTGGAGCAGATGCAGAACCAAAACGCTGATATTGCCAAGATTGCTGCCATGCCCAATAAATTCAAGGACGTCCTCACAATGATGCGGGCCACTGCAACCGAATCAGACAAGTTGGAAATTCCAATCATTGCAATTTCCATGGGCAGTCTGGGAAGAATCTCTCGAATCACCGCGCCATTGTTTGGATCAGTTATGAGCTTTGCGACGGTTGGTGATGCATCAGCCCCCGGACAGATTGCGATTGACGATCTGCGAACAGAAATGAAACGATTTGAAACACAATAAAAGGAAACCGCAAAGTTGCGGTTTCCTTTTTGATTAACATACTATTCGTCTTTTGAGCGTCCCTGACTAACTGGTGCCGGTCCCATATGAAGAAGGGTCATCATCGACTGGCCGGCATGGGCGAAGACGTTCCCAGTACTGATGGCCAAGGCCGTCACGACCACTAAAACCGTTCCAACCAAGCCAATCATCACATCAAAATTCATCACAGATTGAAGACTGGTTTTCGACAAAATTCCGGTCACAATCGGAATCGTAAAGGTTGCGATACTGCCAAACGTAAAGTAAGTTCCGGTAATCACACCCTTATGCTTCGGAAACATTTTCAACAAAACGTTCAGGGCAATTTGCATCACCCCACCTGCTGCAGTGAAGCCGAATACGAAGCAGGCAACGGCGGTGACAATGACCGTTGAGGCGTGGGTCACCGTGAGAATTGCGATTAACGAAATTGTATTGGTCACCACTAACAGTTTCGTTTCGGTGAAATTCAATTTTAACAGGATAAACATCACGACCACACCACTGATTGAACCGATACTGTACAGCGACAACAGACCGTGGGAAATCAATGAACTGTAACCAAGGTCGTTGGTTGCGAATAGACTAATCCATTGGGTAAATAAAATCATGATTGCCATGGTTGTGTAACCGTACAACGCAAGGGCAATCGTCGCAATCACTCGCCGAACTTTGGAAAGTGATTGGTGCTCCTCGCTGAATTCTTCGTCAACCTGGTTCCGATCTGGGAAGTGTGCGCCGCGAAGAATGAATAAGTTGACGACTAACACCAGCAAGGCGCCAATGAATGACCAACCAAACCATAATTGATGAGCTTCCAAAGTAGCAATAAACAGCGGTAGGATGAATTCACCTACACTCATAAATGCTTTAATGAAAACATTCGAGGCACTTGAATTACCGCCCATTTCCACAAATGTCGGGTAAGTTCCCGAATCCAGCGCCGAATTGGCTACTCCGGCAATAATTGCAAACAGGTAGGCAATCGCGATATTGTGGGTAAACGGAATCCCGATAAAGAATACCATGTAGCTCAGAGTCCCGGTTAAGACCAACTTTTCCCGGCCAAAACGGTCTGAGAGGTAACCGAAGATGAAGTAAGCAATTAATTTCCCGATTCCAATCCCTGAAATAACGTAGGAAACCGTCGCAATCGGCACGTTCCAAAAGCCACCCAAAGCCTGCATATTCTGGGTTAAAATAATCAACCCAATGCCGTGAACCAGGTAGTTGAGGTATAAGGCCATTGATAATCTGCGTTTATTAGATTTTGTCATTAATTCTGTCATGATATCACTCTCCCAAGTATGTAAGTAAACAAAAAGCCAGCTGGATATTAGAATCCAGCTGGCTGATTTCTTATTCACTCGCTTAAGAAATTATACCCATCCAGCTAGACTCTAGCGTCTAGCTGGCAGCAACAAAGTTACGACTTTGCCCAGGTTAGACGCGAACGCGTTGTGCGCCCGCATCTGACGAGCGCTACTTAAACCATGCATAGCCGTAATAATAGGCATTCAATTGTTGAAGTTGAGTATTCATAGAGATAATTCCTTTCTTGAAATGTTGAACTTATTAAAACATATTAGAATCAGTTCGTCAACTCTAATTATTTTTTAATGTTAGAAAAAGCAGCCAAAAGCTTTTTTGGCTGCCTAATCAATGATTATTTAACTGGCAGAACAATATCTGAAGGTTTCACTTCTTTACCGAAGTAAGGCTTCAATTGGGTATTGTAATCTTTCACAAAGAAACTCTCCTTGGTCAACTTATTAATTTCCTTATTGGTCCAATCAAGAAGTGATTTGTTGCCCTTCTTCACAGCCGGAGCAATGTAGGACTTAGGCCCGATACTCTTGATGCCAACCGTGTAGTTTGGGTTATCCTTGGACCAGGCGTACAGGTATGAGTTGTCATCGGCAAGGGCAACCCCACGGCCGTTCTTCAAGGCGTTAAACTGCTGCGTCTTAGAATCAAATTTTAACAGTTTAACATCAGGCTGCTTGGACGTGAAATAGTTTTCGGCAGTCGTTCCCTTGGTCACAATCACATTCTTACCCTTCAACTGGCTGGCCTTGGTGATCGCCTTGTTCTTAGGTGAAACCACACCAACGGAAACTTTCATGTATGGTTTGGTAAAATCGATAACCTGTTTCCGTTCTGGGGTGACCGTGAAGTTGGCCAGAACCAGATCAACTTTGTTGGAGTTCAAAGCATCAACTCGGTTGTTGGCATTGACTTGGACAAACTTAACTTTAACTCCGAGGTCTTTAGCAACCTGGTGGGCTAATGTTACGTCGTAACCAACGCGCTTGCCGTCTTTGTTGACCCAACCGTAAGGAGGTAAGTCACCGAAGACCGCAATTCTAATCGTACCGTTTTTCTTAATTTGCTGAACGGAACTTGGGTTATTGCTTTGCGAACTTGACTTCTTGCTGTTACCGCAGCCGGTTAAGACCAGTAATAAAGCAGCGAAGACACTGACGATAGCGATAATTCTGGTAAATGATCTTTTCTTCATGAAATTGTTCCTCCTCAATATTAGAAATCCATACTATCCAAAAATGCTTGTGCGCGTTTGGTTTGTGGTGCGCTGAAAAACTGTTTTGAAGGTGTTTGTTCCAAAATATGGCCATCTTCCAGGAAAATCACTCTGTCAGCAATCTGCTGGGCAAAGTTCATCTCATGAGTCACCACGATCATGGTCATGTGATCAACATCAGCCAAGTCTTGGATGATGTTGAGAATTCCTCGGACCATCTCGGGATCCAGTGAAGCAGTCACTTCATCAAATAACATAAAATCCGGATGCAAGGCAAGGGCGCGAACAATCGCGACCCGCTGCTTTTGGCCGCCGGACAGTTGCCGGGGATATGCGTTGGCATAATCCTCGAGACCGACTCGTTCCAACAACTCCAGACCTTCCTTTTTAGCAGCGAACTTGTCCTGTTTTTGCACCTTGGTAGGTCCAAGTAGGATGTTGTCCATGACGGTCAAATTTGGAAATAGGTCATAACTCTGAAAGACCATCCCGATCTTTTGGCGGATCTGCTGCCAATTTTTCTCGGTCGGATTAATCTGCTTCCCCTCAAAAGTGATTGTCCCCTGCTGGTATTCCTCCAGGCCATTGAGGCAGCGAATCAAGGTACTCTTCCCAGATCCTGACGGTCCTAATAACGTGACGACCTCGCCCTTATCGACATGAAAATTAATATCGTGTAAGACGTGTTTCTTTTGATAATACTTTTCTAAATGTTCAACTTGTAAAATCTGCTCAGCCATTTGCCCGCTCCAATCTCTTCTTCTCTAATCGCTTGGCCCACCAGGATAGTGGATAATCGATCAGGAAATAGAATAGAAATATCAATCCGTAAACCCAGAAAACGCCGGTTGGATGAGTGTGATTATTGGCTTCAATAATTTGTTGGCCAATATTAATCACATCCATCACAGAAATCAGCATCAAAAGAGAAGTCGTCTTGATTACCCGGGTGGCCAAATTGATGGTCGCCGGGATTTCCAAACTGATTGCTTGGGGAATCAATACGTAACGATAGAGCTGATAACGATTGAGCCCAATTGCTTTACCGGATTCGCGTTGGTGCTGTGGCACTGAGATTAAGGCGCCGCGAACAATATCGCTCATTTCAGCAGCCACCCACAAGGCAAATACCAAGGTGGCCAATTGATCGCCAGGGAGATTAAAATTCAATTGGCGTGGCAAGATGTAATAGAACAAAAATAGCAGCACGACGGTTGGGACAATCCTGAAGAATTCAAGATACAGTCTCAAAACCACTCGCAATGGCCGATTCTTAAAGGTCCTCAAAACACCCAGGATAATTCCCAAGATGAGGCCGACAATCAAAGCCACTGCCGCAATTTTAACCGTTACCCAGAGGCCGCCGAGTAACCGCTCAAAATTGGTTCCTTCGAATAAAACACTAATTCCCGAATGATCCATAGCGAACCCTCTTTTCTAGTAAAGTCAAAATGATTGATAGTGGAATTAAAATGATCGCATAGCCGACAACCAAAACGAATAAATATTCGTTGGACCGGTAATACATCCCAATCAAATCCAACGCAGTGTTAGTCAATTCCGGAATGGCAATCACCGTAAAGATCGAAGTTTCCTTGATCAAAAAGATGACATTAGCTGCCATCGCCGGAACACTCAGTGAGAATCCTTGCGGGAAGACAATGTATCTGGCAAGCTGCCAACGACTCAACCCGATTGCCTTACCAGACTCCAGCTGGCCTTTGGAAACGCCGTTGAAGCCACCGGTAAAGCCTTCGGCCATATAACTGCCGCCGAGAAATATCAATCCGATAATGCCACACAACTCGGCACCAAACTTAATGCCGATCACTGGAAACGCGTAATACAGGAAAAATAGCTGAATCAATAACGGTGTGTTTCTCGAAACTTCAACGTAAATCGATGCCACTTGGTGCAAAACGGGTACTTTGAAATATTGAAGCAGGCTCACAATTATGCCAACAATAATGGATCCAATAATCCCGACGAAAGAAAGCCACAGGGTGAGTTGAAACCCCTTCTCAAACATCGGTAAGCTCTGTTGGATAACGGCCCAGCTGCTCATTGTCAATCATCTCCTCACAAGTTATTTTGCAGTCATTTGAACACAAAAACGTCCCTGACAACCAGCATCAGCTGATCATCAGGGACGAATTACCGTGGTTCCACCCTTTTTTGCGTCTTGTCAAAAACAAAACGCCTCATTTCGAATGCATCTTTAATTAAATGCCACAACTCCGAGCGCACTTTCGGTCAATGTCTGCCCGCTCTTTCACTATCAGCGGTCGCTTTGTGCAGCCCAACAACGTACTCTTCTCTTCAACATTGTGAAATTCAAATGACTGTCAATCAATTACCTAATAATGTAATGTTAAACATCTCAAAAGTCAACTATTTTTACTAATAATTGTTTAGTGGGTCATCAGCCCTTGGGCTTGGATCATCGCAAACAAATCCGACCGCAGATTCCGATTCCCGCTGAGTTCAGAAACAATGTGATGACTGAAGGTTTCCGATCGACCATTGGTGCTGCGAGACTGATAATACTCGCGAATTAGCTGATCATAATCGGTGAGTTCCTGGTCAAAGTTTGCATCCAGATCATATTGGTTTTCGAAATGCATTGATGCTTTTGGCAACCTGGGTTTCAATTCTGGTTTGTCTTTTGGATACCCCAGTGCAATCCCCAATAATGGAAATGTCATCTCAGGTAAATTTAATAATTCAATCATTTTTCTGGGATTGTTCAAGACGCTGCCCATAATGGTCCCGCCGAGGCCCATGCTTTCTGCAGCCACCATGATGTTTTCCGTGGCAATTGCCGTGTCAAAGACACTTGCCAGAAATTTATCTGTTGAATGCAACATGTATGGATCGATACCATGTGCTTTGGCAATCTTTAGATTTCGATACTGATCTGCAACCATCACGAAATAGTGACCGCCATTTACCATCCAACGATGGCCAGTGACGTCAGCAATCGCGTGGAGCTTGGCTGGATCAGTTACACTGACGATCGAATACTGTTGAGAAAAGGTGCTGGTTGAAGCATGTTGGGCCGCATTCACTAATTCAGTGACTTGGTGCGGGCTCAGCGGTCGATCTTCAAATTCACGAATACTACGGTGCTGAGTTAATTGTTCAAGAATCGGGTTGGTCACGAGTGGCATCTCCTTCTTAAGATTAATGGCTAACTATTTGATAGTGATTCTAAATTGGTTCTTCACAGCATATGTGTCAAGTGACATGATAACGTCGTTAGCTAACACAATACTTTTAATTTACTTTTAAACAATAAAGGACTAGAATAATTTTTGTTAGATAATAATGATTATAAACTATGAAGTAGGTGAGCATATGGCGAAGAAAAGATCGCTTTCACAAAAGATTAATGTTCTGCGGGCTTCGGTGATGGGGGCCAATGACGGCATCGTTTCGGTTGCCGGAATCGTTATCGGTGTTGCCGGGGCGACATCAAATAATTTTGCTATTTTTATTTCCGGTATTTCCGGGATGCTAGCCGGGACCGTCTCAATGGCCATGGGCGAGTGGGTATCTGTTAATACCCAAAAAGATTCTCAACGACACGCCATCAGTCTCCAAAAAGCGGCCTTAAGTTCCGCTTACGATAATGAATTCAACACCGTCAAGCACAAACTGATGGGTGACGGCATCTCTGCCAATTTAGCGGCCCAAGCGACTTCTGAAATGATGGCGAAAGACCCGGTTAAGACAACGGTTCGCCAAAAATATGGCTTCAACGTTGGTGAATACACCAACCCATTATCAGCAGCAATCGCTTCAATGATTTCATTTCCGACAGGGTCAATTTTACCACTTTTAGCGATTACTTTGTTCCCAAAGACCATTCGCATTCCGGCAACCTTCATTGCCGTCGTAATTGCATTGGCGATCACTGGTTACACTGCCGCTCAATTAGGCAACGCCAACAAAGGTCGGGGCATGATTCGAAACATTATTTCCGGGATTTTGACCATGTTAGTCACCTACACAATTGGGACTTTAATTGGATCTTGAACATCACATTTTAGAGAAATGAGGCGAAGAACATGGTAAGTGTTCGTTCCAAAAAGAAAAAAGATGGGCAGACAATGGACGAAAAGCTCAATACCCTACGCGCCGGTGTGTTGGGCTCCAACGACGGGATCTTAACCGTTGTTGGGGTGCTGTTCAGTGTTGCCGTTGCGACAACCAATCAGTTTACGATCTTCATTGCTGGATTATCCGACCTGTTGGCTTGTGCCTTCTCGATGGCATCAGGCGAATATGCGTCCGTTAGTACCCAAAAAGATACTGAACAATCTGTGGTGACGAAAGAAAAAGCATTATTGAAGACCAATTATCAAGACCAGCTCAACGTGGTATCCGATTATTACGTTGATCAGGGTGTCACCAAAGAAACTGCCGATAAGATCGCCAAAGACTTAATGAGCAAAAATCCTTTGGAAACCATTGTCAATGTCAAATACGGTCTCAAGTTGGGACACTACATGAATCCTTGGGACGCAGCGTTCTCATCACTCTTTTCCGCCTCTGCCGGTGGTATCTTCCCCTTGTGTGCCATGACGCTGACACCAGTTGCCTTCCAGTGGCCGGCAACTATTCTGGCCGTCTGCCTCTCGGTTGGACTCACAGGTTATCTAAGTGCCCGATTGGGGAATGGTTTGGTTAAAACAGCTATTATTCGAAATATTATTGTTGGGATCATCACCATGATCATTCACTACTCTGTCGGGGTATTGCTGGCAGTGTAAGTTTGGTGAGTTCAATACTTAGAGTTCTATTAATTGGAGCGACTTTCTGAGCCGCTCTTTTTTTGCATGGTAAACATCACCATAATAGGTAATACGGCTACTTTCACCCCCGCGGCACCCCAGCATACAACTGTGCCAAATGCTTGGCATCAACTTCTGGAATACTATCCAAATAAGTCGGTGCCGCCTGCTGCATAATCGAATGGGGACTGTCGCTGTGCTCCAACCCCAAGTCATGCCCCAGCTCATGCATTGCCACGCTTGCCTGTTCATTGACAGAATCGTAGTGGGCTTGCTTCAGGGAATCAATAATCAGATAACTTTTATTTTGATGGACGAATAGCGGGATCCCGTCCACGTGACCAAATTCCTCACTGGTGTAGCCAACCACCCCACCAGTGATATTCTCAACCGTACCGCCGCCTTCATGATAGGATTGTTTGACACTAAGGATGACGTCAGCACGATCCGCATCGTCTGCTGGTATCAGATCAACGACCCCGACCGCATTCCAGGCTTTGACTGCCCGCATCCAAACATCTCGGTAATGGCCGTTCGTCTGCTTAGTAATAAAGTAGGCAACTGTCTTGGTTGACCAGTGGAAATTCGTTTCCGGACTGTACGCCGGCGTAGTCGTTGTATCGACCTGCTGGGTGGGGGTGTCATTTTGATCGACTAATGCTGGTGAGAGTTGGGTAGAAAATCCGACCGACAGAAATAACAGGCAGGCCAGAATTGTCCCAATGCCCACCCAAATCATCTTCCAAATAAACTTTTTGTTGAAAAAACGATCGATCATGACCATTCACCCAGCTTCATTGATTTCTCACTTCAGCATAGCACATCCCAATGATAACGCGCATAGGCGAGCTTTGTTAGATGCAAATATTGTCCATTCAAGAGAAAATTTTAGCACTCTCAACATTAGAGTGCTAAATACTGGTATTCATTTTAAAACTGATTATCATAGTAGTTGAAAGGTAAAGGAGGAACAAAAAAGTGACGTGTTGTTCCCCGTTATCTTGAATAATCATTTTGAAATTAAGGAGATAGATATTATGGCAAATGAATTAATGAATCGTTTCGATTTGGATCCGTTCTTTGATCGAATGGCTCACCACTTCTTCAGCCCTTCTGATTTCGACAAGGATTATGAGAACTTCGGCAACTTGAAGACCGATATTAACGAAACCGATAAAGACTATTCATTAAAGATTGATGTTCCCGGCATCGATAAGAACAACATTCACTTGAACTATCAAGATGGCGTTCTCTCAATTAATATTAACCAGGAACATTCATCTGAGCAAAAAGATGAAAACGGCAAGGTAATTGCCAGCGAACGCAGTCACGGCGTTATGTCACGTAGTTATCAATTACCTGGTGTTGACCGCGACAACATTTCAGCCCACATTGACAATGGTGTTTTAAATGTGACATTACCAAAAGTCACTGAAAGCGAAGATCAAACCGGCAACATTGATATTCAGTAATTTTGACGAATATTTTGGAGTGGTTGGTTAGGGATTCAGGTAGTCAGCTTTTGAAACTTCAGTAAAGCTTCTTTTGGGGGAACGTGATTCCGAGACCCCGTTTCACCACCTTTGACGCTTATTAATTAATCTTATTAATAATCAACAAAGGAGATTGGTATTATGGCAAATGAATTAATGAACCGTTTCGCAATGGATCCTTTCTTTGATACTTTGGCACGTCGTTTCTTCAGTCCAACTGATGCAGACAACGACTACATGGTAAATGGTGATTTAAAGACTGACATCACCGAAAATGATAAGAACTACATCATGAAGGTTGATGTCCCAGGTATTGATAAGAAGAACATCCATCTGGCATATCAACATGGTGACTTGGCATTGAGCATCGACCAAGAACGTGATTCTGAGAAGAAGGACGAACAAGGCCGGGTCGTTGCCAGCGAACGTAGTCATGGTGTCATGTCCAGAACTTACGAATTGCCTGGTGTCGATCGTGACAACATCTCAGCTCAAGTCAATGATGGTGTCTTGACCATCACATTGCCAAAGGCTGCTGATAGTCATGAAGACAGTGGCAATATTGAGATTCAATAATTTAATACCGTAATATAAAAATGGTTGATAGCAAAGTAAAATTTGCTATCAACCATTTTTTCAGTCAAAATTCGCAAACCACCCTAATCCAAATGGGCGGAATTCTGAAGTTGAATCATATCGTAATAGAAACCATGTTTCTCCAACAGCTCGTCATTCGTTCCCCGTTCAACAATCCGGCCGGCCTCCAGAACTAAGATTAAGTCAGCGTTTTGGATGGTCGAAAGGCGATGGGCAATCGCAATGGTCGTCCGCCCTTCTTGGAGCTTGGCCAACCCGGTTTGAATAATCTGTTCGGTCTCGGTATCGATATTGGCGGTTGCCTCATCCAGAATCAAAATCTTCGGATCAGTCACCAAAGTCCGGGCAAAGGAAATCAACTGCCGTTGCCCACTGGAATAACTGGCCCCCCGCTCGATCACCCGTGAGTCATATTGATCAGGCAAGTCTTCAATAAATTGATCGGCTTGAACAAATCGTGCCGCTTCATGAACTTCTTCATCGGTGACTTCTTGGTTGAACATTCGAATGTTAGAAGCAACGGTTCCGTAAAACATGAAAGGTTCCTGGAGCACCAACCCCATTTTCTTGCGGAGTTCTTGAATGGTGTAATCACGAATATCACGGTCATCAATCAGAATTTCCCCTTCACCAAATTCATAGAAGCGCATCAAGATGTTAATCATTGACGTCTTCCCACTCCCGGTTTCACCCACTAGGGCAATGGTTTGCCCCGGCTCGGCCACAAAGGAAATATCATGTAGGACATCATTTTCGCCATCATAAGAAAAGGTGACGTGTTTGAATTCGATTTTTCCTCGGGTAATTGTGGCATCGGGATCCGCGTGCTGCTGCGGTTCGTACGTCTGATCATCCATAATCCGCAGGACTCTGGACCCGGCAACGACCCCATCTTGGAAGTCACTTAGGCGATCCATCATTTCGGACATTGGATTATAGAAGTTGGAAAGATAAGTCACAAACGCATAAATTATTCCGGCAGGCACATAGCCATGCAGCCCACGGATACCAAACATCCCTAATACCAGCACGGTACCCAAAGCATAGAACAAGTTGATGATTGGGTTTAACAACAACGAGTTGATGCGAATCATCGCTCGGCGCGTATTGTAATACTGGTCATTGGTGTCACTAAATTCGTGATTGATCCGCTTTTCCTGACGAAATTGCTGAACCACACTGATCCCGGTAATGCCTTCAGCTAATTTAGCGTTCAAAAGGCTCAACCGTTCACGCATCCGACGGTAGACCCGGGTACTGTATCGCTGATAGTACCAGACTGTCACGAACAAGAACGGCATGAACACCAACAGCCACATGGCAATTTTGGCGTCTGCCAAATACATCGCGACAAATGAGGAAACCATGGCCGAAATGGTGACCACCAAACTACTGAACAGGGCCCAGAAGTTTGCAAAGGCCATGGTATCGTTGGTTAACCTTGAAAGAATGGAACCGCTGGGGGTCTGGTCAAAGTACCGCATCCCCAAGGTGTGCAGTTTCGCAAACAGTTTCCGTCTGGTATTTTCGAGCATATACTCAGCACCCATTTCATACAGATAGGTCTGGGTAAATTGCATCACAGCCTTTGCCAACATGCCAAAGAAGTACAAACCGGCAAAGAACCACATCATCGCAAAATCAGGATGACCAACGACCAAGTGGCTGTCCATAAAGGTTTGAATGATTCTTGGCAAGAGAATATTGACAACGGCAACCGCAATCGCAAACAGGACTGAAAAGTAGAAATACCATTTATAGGGGGCAGCGTACTTGAACAGCCGCCCAATAATGTGCATCTGCTGCTTAACTGGAATGGATTTCGACCAGGCAGATTGATGCTTTGATGAATCAGCCATCAGCTGTTGCCTCCCTTCACTTTGGTTTCCAGTTCCTGACGCTCAAACATTTCGTGGTACCAACCACCGCGGGTCATTAATTGATCGTGCGTGCCGCGCTCAACAATTTTGCCGTCATCGATCACCAAAATCTCATCGGCATTCATCACTGAACTCAACCGGTGGGCAGAAATGATCGTCGTCTTATCAGAACGTTCAGCGTGCAGATTTTCGAGAATTTGGGTTTCCGTTTCCGCATCAACTGCAGATAACGCATCATCCAAGATTAATAGTTCCGGGTTGATTAACAGCGCGCGGGCAATTGAAAGCCGCTGGCGTTGACCACCTGAAAGTGAAATGCCTTCCTCACCAACAGCCGTGTCATAACCATCTGGCATCGCTTGAATCTGGTCATACAAATCACTTTTCTTGGCAGCTTGTTCCACTTCAGCTTGGGTAGCGTCAGGACGGGCAAAGCGGATGTTTTCCCGAATACTCTGTGAGAACAGGAATGTATCTTGAGGCACGTAGCCGATTGCAGGAATTAAAGCGTCCATCTTATATTGCTTGATGTCAATGCCACCAAACTTAATCGACCCTTCATAATTATCAAATTGACGCAAAATCAGCCGTAAAATCGTACTCTTCCCGGAACCAACCTTGCCGACCAAACCGACCGTTTTGCCAGCCGGCACTTTAAAATCAATATTTTGCAGGGCCAGTCGTTTATCACCGGGATATGAGAAACGCTTAACGTCATAATCGATTTCGCCCTTCGGTGTAGTCGTCACACCATTGGGATCGTCAATTACCTTGCTTTGCTGGTTAATCAGGTCCATGACCCGATCATAACTGGCATTCCCACGTTCCAACGTGTTAAACAGCATACCGACGGCAAACATCGGCCAGATCATCATGGCCAGATAGGAAACAAACGAAACCAACGACCCAATTGTAATTGTCCCATTGGTGACCAAATAGCCACCGTAAACAATCGTAATCACATAGGACAGCGCGATGATCATGGTGGTCATCGGGTCAAACAAAGAATCCAGAAAATTGACCCGCCGGTTGATATTAATCGTCCTGGCAACCTGGTTGTCAAAATCCTGCATGTCTTCTTTTTGCTGGCCAAGGCCCTTAATGACCTTGATGCCGGTAATACTTTCCTCGGCCTTATTATTCAGCCGTGAAAAGGCAGCTTGAGAATCTCGAAAAGCAATGTGAATCTTAGTCCCCAAATATCGCGCCATCACCGCCAATAGCGGAAACGGCAAAATGGCGATCAGGGTTAATCGCCAATCAATCAACGTGACCATTGCGATCAAGGTCGTGCCGCCGGTAATCATGGAATCGGCGAACTGCAAAATTCCACCACCGGCCACCCGTTGAATCGCGGACAGGTCGTTGGTAGCGTGCGCCATGAGGTCACCGGTTCGATAGCGTTGGAAGAATTCATGATCCATACTGGTGTAGTGGAAAAACAACCGATTCCGGAGCACTTTTTCCAATTTCGCAGCTTCACCCCAAATCGCGGTCCGCCACATATAACGGGCTCCGTATTGGGCAAAGGAGACAATCGTCAAAACAATCAGCAAAAACATGAGATATTTAGCTGTTAATTTACCGTTATGAATCGAATCGACCAGATTACCGATAATCCGTGGCGGAATAATTCCGACCAACGCCGTCAGCAGCAGGCCAAATAAACCAACCAGGTAGATTTTCCATTCCCTTTTGAAATACCAGCCCAGTTTGACAAAGATACTCATGATTCCACCTCTAAATTAGAAATTAATTAAATAAAATAATTTTAGCACAAATCTCCGTGACATAACACCATTAGCATTGCTTATAGTCCGCGATAGTGTTAGTATTTTGTCATCAATTATCATCAAATTTTAATTCAACTAGGAGGTATGCCATGTTCAGTGAAATTGGTCAGTTAATATTTGATAACGAAGCCGTTGCGAAAACTTCAGACTTTACCATGGGAATTGAAATTGAGATGCAGCGAGTTGATGAAAATGGCAATTTAAGCCAAGAACCCTACCCAGCCGGGGCCGGTGACGAACAAACCAACCCCTGGATTACCAATGATTTTCTGGAAACCATGTCTGAGGTCGTGACCCCACCTGCCGCTCACGCCCTGGACGCCATGCACTACTTGTTCAGCATTAACAACGCCTTGCGGTCGGCCCTGTCGCCAGGTGAGCTGTTGTGGCCGTTATCGATGCCGCCGCGGCTGCCAAAAGACAAGAGCAAGATTCCCCTTGCTAAAATGGGACCCAAGAAGGAAGCCTACTTAAAAGAATGGCTGAAACGTCACGGATTTTCTCAAGGAACGCCTTGTGGCGCGCACATCAACTTGAGTATCGATCCCCATGTGTTTGATTTAGTTCTGGCTAACATGAGCGATCGTTTCAATTCCAAAGTTGAGCTGCAAAACTACTTATACGCCAAGATTGCCCAAGGCTTTCTGCGGTATCGTTGGGTCATTACATATCTATTTGGTGCCAGCCCTGTCGCTGAAGCCAACTATTTTGATCCGGGTAAAGGACCAAAAGCACCGATTCGTAGTATCCGCCAGAGTTCACACGGCTTTGGCAATCCATTTAGCGGCGACTATACGAACGTTCAGCGTTATGTTGACCGAATTGAAAAAGGCGTCGCTGACGGCAAGCTGATTTCAGATTACGAATTCCATGGTGCCGTCCGCTTTAAGGGCAATACCCATTTACGGGAGTTACCGAAGACCGGGGTTAGCTACCTTGAATTGAGAATGCTCGACCTTGACCCCAGCAGTTCTGTGGGGATTCGGACCAATACGTTACGGTTTATCCGTTTACTGGCCAGCTATTTCATCATGTCGCCGGCAATGAATCCTGAGGAAGTTGAGAAGGTCATCGCCCGTTCGGATAAGATGAACGAAGAAGTCTCCGAAGAACATCCCAATGATGTTTCCAAATATCAAGCCAATGCCAGAGCGTTTCTCCAAAGTTTGGAAATGTACGCGGATAGAATCCAGCTTGGACCTGAATACCAAGAAGAACTTGAAGACCTCCAAGACCGCGTCGAAAATCCACTCACCACGCCAAGCGCGAAATTAATCACTCATTTGAAAAATGGTTCTTTGGAAGAATATGCGATTAAACGGGCCAAGCGCTACCAACAATCGGCACTCCAGTCGATTCGCCCATTTAAAGGATTTGAAAATAAAGCCAAGCTGTCAGCCAATGAATTAAAGCAGGAATTATTCAAGGGCAGTTGGGAACCCGACAAATCAAAAGTAGACAAATAAGCTCAAATTACATTGACAACAATCAAAATATCACGTAAATTTATTAGTTTGGAGTACAATAACACAAATAGACTGAAACTAATTATTGAGGAGGGATTTTATTGCGCCCAAGAATCGCATTACCTGCTGACACGCTCGCCGAGGCAACCAACGTCATTAATGAACGAAACGCCGCGTTCGCGCCCCGGCCAGCAATCGAAGCCATCGTTAAATCCGGTGGCGTACCTGTCATTTTCCCAAGTGTCAATCCCGAAGACGTGCGCGATTATATGACACTGTTTGACGGCGTCTGTTTCCTTGGCGGCGCTGATGTTGATCCGACTTTCTATGGTGAAGAACCATTCCAGAAGCTGGGCATGACTTATCTCAAACGCGACTTATTTGAAATTGAATTATTGAAACAGTCCGTGACTGCCGGCAAAGCCATCATGGGAATTTGCCGAGGGATGCAGCTGATTAACGTTGGCCTGGGCGGAACCCTTTATCAAGATTTGTCCCAGGACTTACACGCGACTTTGAAACATTCCCAGGAAGCCCCAGGCAACATGCCATCTCATCACGTCACAGTTGATCCACACAGCCGCTTGAATGACATTATTGGCCAGCGCCCATATGTCAATTCACGTCATCACCAGGCCGTTAAAGACGTCGCTCCGTATTTGAAGGTGACCGCCAGAGCCGATGACCAAGTGATTGAAGCGATTGAATCAGTAGATAATGATCAGATATTAGCAGTCCAGTGGCATCCAGAAAACATTTACAAGCATTATGAAGACTCGCGGAAGCTGTTCAAGGACTTCATTAACCGCAGTCAAAAGGTTGCTGACAAGACCCGAAAATAGGTTTCCTTGGCATTCAAAAACGCTCGACCATTCCAGTAAAGGGATGATCGAGCGTTTTTTTCTTGGATTTTAACAACTCATGTGTCCACAAGCCGCTTTCAGTGAGGATACCTCACCGAAGCGTTTCGTATACTTGTTGGTGCTTAATTGGAAATTCACTCGGTGCCTTCTTGTTCAGAAGTTCCTCCGACAAGGACACCTTGTAGATCGTTTGATTATCGTAAGGCTGCATATAGTAAGCACAATTTTTCATATCCATATAGCCGCGATACTGGGTGTAGTCTTCGCTGCCATCCTGCTTCAACTTAACACCCTTGGGAATTTCAACCGAGTTCAAAATGTGGCTGAGTTCGTTGACAGTTTGATCAGTTGGTACCTGATCGGCATATTCCCGCATAAATACGGTGCGAATAAATCTCGAAACAGAAGTATAGTCACCAGGCATCCCCAGCGCCCCACTTCCGGGGCCAAATGACGTAATTTCATACCCGTTATACGAGCGGGCAGGATGTGGTGATGGTTTCAACTCGGTGTAGTTGCTGAGGTTTTTTAGATGCCAGCCAAAGTCTGGACTGTTGGTCATGACGCCAACGGGGTTCTTTTGATAATGAACGCCATCTGCCAGCATTTCCAAAACATAGCAGGCACCCGAGCGATCAGAAATGATCCAGTGAAGCGGGGTGGCCTTGCCAAGAATCTTGACTGGTGCATCGATGATGTTCAGCTGGTCGACTTTGCGGCCCAGATCTTCACAGTCACTGGCATTGCCCAACAGCCAATTCAAAACTTCGTGGGGAGCCAGGTTGACCCGGTTAGTCTTAGCCGTTTTGGCGTAGGTTGCTTCGCCACTGAAATACAGTGCAGCTGCGCTTAAGCCCTTCTCATTGACACCGTCAACCAAAATATAATGGCCCAAGTTTCTGCCGGCACCGACAAAACCATAGGTCGTATCGTATCCAGCCTCTGCGGCATCACTGTCAAAATGCTGCTTTCGGGGGATCACGATTGGTCGGCCATCTAATTCAAAAGCAAAATCCATGGTTCGAGCTAAAAAGTTGTCGCCCGTTTCAGATAGAAAAGTCACACTTGTACACATTCATTCATCACTCCTTTGAAACTCAGTTTAGTCTTTCAAAAATCAAATAACCAGATCTGAAATAAATTAAATTGATATTTAAAGTTTTTTTGCTTGCTATGGAGTCCACTCCACGGTTTATATTGTATTTGTCAGTTGAGGAACGGAGGTATTGAGATCATGAACAGTAAGAAAGTCTCGGAACTACTTGGGGTTTCTACCGATACGCTTCGCTATTACGAGCGGATTGGCGTCATTCCCCGGTTAAACGCGATCACAACGGTTATCGTGTCTACCAAACCAATGACTTGAATTGGATTTTCCTGGCGAAAAGTTTAAGAAGCGCCGGCCTGTCAATTGAATCTTTGATTGAGTTTGCTACCCTGGCCCGCAAAGGTGGGGCCGTCCGGCAAGCTCAAAAGGATATTCTGCATGAACAGTTGACGATTTTAAACGAAAAGCTCAAAGAAATGCAGGACACGCAAGCCCTGTTGAAATATAAAATTGACACCTTCGATGAGCATTTAGCCAAATTCGATGCCGGTGAAATGACCGCCGACAACGCGGAGAAACTCTGGCAGAAGCCATATTTGAAAGACAATCATAAAGGAGAATAATCATCATGAATACACCAACATTTAAATTAAATAACGGCATTGAAATCCCAGCAGCCGGATTCGGCGTTTTCCAAATCGAAAACGGTGGAACTAAACAAGCTGTTGCCGATGCTCTCTCGGCTGGGTATCGACTCATTGATACTGCTCAGGCTTATGGCAACGAGGCCGAAGTCGGCGACGCCATCAAAGAATCCGGCATCCCTCGTGACCAGCTGTTTGTGACCACCAAAGTTTGGGTCAGTGATACCGGCTATGACGCGACTAAGAAAGAGTTTGAGCAGGCGTTAACCAAATTGAAGCTGGATTATTTGGACCTTTACTTGATCCACCAACCATACGGAGACGTTTACGGCTCATGGCGAGCCATGGAAGAGCTGCAAAAAGAAGGCAAGATTCGAGCCATTGGGATCTCCAATTTTAATGCCGACCGATTTGTCGACCTTGCCCAGCATAACGAGGTCACCCCGCAGGTCAACCAAGTTGAATTAAATCCCTGGTTCCAGCAGCAGGATGAACTCGACTGGATGAAGAAATTAGGCATCCAGCCAGAGGCCTGGGCACCGTTTGCAGAAGGCAAGCACGGCTTATTTACCAACGATGTCTTATCAGAAATTGCCCAAAATCATCATAAAGGGGTTGGCCAAGTTGTTCTGCGCTGGCTGTACCAACGTGGCGTTGTCACACTGGCCAAGTCAGTTCACAAAGAGCGGATGATTGAAAATATCAACATCTTTGACTTCGAATTGACCGATGAAGAAATGCAGCTCATCCAAAACCTGGATATGAAGGAATCGGCATTCTTTGATCACCGTGATCCAAAGATGGTTGAACGTCTGGGTGGCGGCGGTCGCTGGAACAACGACGATAAGTAACCCAATGGAGGTAAAATTTTGAAAGTAATGATTTTAGGAGCAGCCGGCCAGATTGGTCAAATGGTGACCGATGACCTGTTAACTCAAACCGATTTTGATTTGGTCTTGTATGGTCATAACGTCTCATCTCGCTTGGCAGCCAAAAAGAGTCCCCGCGTGACGTTTGTCGATGGCGACTTCACCGAGTTTGATAAAATCAAAGCCAACTTAAGTGGCGTTGATGCAGTGTATCTGAGCTTTGTTGCCGGACCGGAAATCACCGGCGGCATTGTGAAGGTTCTCGACGAAGCCAAGGTCACTCGGTTCATTTCCGCCAACATTCCTGACTTATACCAGGAAGTTACCGGCAAGTTTCAAGCCTGGTATCGAAAACACACCGGAATTATTTGGAAATCTGATCGAAAGAAGTCGGCCGACATTGTCGAAGCCAGTGATTTGGACTATGTGATTTTGCGGATCACCTGGCTGTATAATCAAGCCGGCAATACGCAGGTTCACGTTACTAAAAAGGGTGAACCCTTCAAGGAAGCGCAAGTCACCCGACAAGCCGTTGCTCAGTTTGTCACCGACCTGTTAACCGGAAAAGCGGATTACCATCGAGAAAGCTTAGGCTTGGGTGAGCCGGGAACTGAGTGGAGCAAACCTAGTTTTTATTAATTGATCAATGCATATTGAAAGGTCGGAACGTAGGTGGTTTAGCCTATTGTTCCGACCTTTTTGTGTGGGCAATTTCTGTTTGGATGGAATGGGCTTTCAGGCTGCTTCCTCCGCTTAGCCCGCAACCTTTGTACACCACTTCTACCTTGCCGAAACGTGCAGCAATCGGCTGATCCCGGCCATGTAAGCCAATTAAGCAATTATTCCAAGTCCCGGAATAATCGCTTAATCTCCTTACATTCTGGGATCAAAACGCCTCTTGCTCCACTCTTATTTAATTCTCACTGGAATTCCCTGCTTCAAGGTCGCCAAAATTTCCTTCTGGTCCGCGGCACTCAATGATTCGAAGCCGATTGCCGGGTTATGAATCAAATCATCCTGGTAGCCCTTGGCAAATTTTAACAGTTCATCAAACACCTTTTTCGAGTCTTCACCGAGCCAATTAACCATTCGCCCACTCGGCGTCAACACCGGGTCGTCAATCATTTCCATTAATTTGAAACACAGATGTTGAGCATTGAATGGGATAACAGCTTGAGCGCTGAACTTTTCCAGTTTACCGATAAATTCCGCCGCCTCATCATGATATTGACTAATCTTCAATGGATTTTCCAAAGCAACGACATCATTCTTCTGGTCTGCCTTGGCAATATCTTCGTCCGCCGTCCGCAAATCAAATGGACGATGACTGACAAAATAAGCAAACATCAAACGGACCAAGTCAACGGCATCTTCAGACACCCCCAACGGTTCAAAAGGATCTAAATCGTAAATTCTCAGCTCCAGGTAGGCAATTCCCTTGGTTAGGAGGGCAGAAACATTATCGCTGCGCTTTAACCGCACCGTCCCATAATACTCACGCTGGGCAATCAGCTTTTGATCATCCACGGCCTTCAAGATGCCGTCAACGTACTGCTGGACACTTTGATAACTGGAAATAAACCCATTTCCAAAGCCAAAATGAGAGTTGCGCAGTGATCTGACCGGACTGGTAGGCGCATCGGTATCTGGAGCAAAATAATTGGTAAAGGCCACCGGTGTTGCGCCAAACAGGTACGTCAACAGCCAGCGGTAGCGCATAAAGCCAACCGCTGCCTGGAGATACAGATCATCGGTGCTCACATTGGCATCCTGAGCAGTTAAGTCCTTGATGGCCTTCTTCGTCAACCCGATATTGACGTGAACTCCGGTCTCGGCAGTTCGTTCAATTTTTCGGATCTTGGCCACCTGCTGGCGGTACTCATAGCTCTTGGGGTCGGTTTGGGCGATCACAATATCAGAATGGTCCGCTTTTAATTTCGGCGGCATGCTGTATGGCCAGAGGTACTCTTTACCAGCCAACTCACTTCGCAGTGCCTGATGATACACGCCCAGGTATTTCAACCCCTTCAAGGTGGTTTTGGTTGGCGGGGTAATCAATTCAGACTGCGTTTCCAAAAAGTCATTCTTGATAAAATGGTGCTGACGCTCGTTTAGCAGGCCTTTAGGATATGACTTGTGACTCAACTGACCGCTTTTATTTATCCGGTGGGTTTCCACCTCCAACCCAACCGTCGAATTAATGAAATCAGAAACTTCTTTTGCTTGTTTCATTTGCCCACCATCCTTTATTTTCAAAAATATCCTACAAGAAAAAACTTGTAGGACATCACAGCTTCGCTTCGTCTAAACCTGGTAGAGGCTTCAATTAATTATCAAGTATTTTAGTGATTCGTCAGCCGCATGTCAACGAATCAGCCGTTCTTATAATTTTCCGGTTTCCCCATGACACCAAACAGACGCTGCCTGAGTTCGTTGGCCGTCATATCGGGCTGTTCCTCAAAGCCGGTAAATGGATTAGGATTCTCATGGGCGCGATTTTGATAACGGTTGGCCATTGCCAGACCGTATGACATCAGTGAGCCGTCAACCTCATGATCGCACAGCGTTGCAGCCGGGGTCAGGTTCGGGTTGTCGAGTCGATCCTGCATCGTATCCAAGACTTCCTGGTATTCAGGGCCCCACTGAATCTGGGCGCCAAACAATTGGAGTTGATCCAAGAAAGTTTGCGCCTCATGATGATAAATTGTCTGTTGGGATGGGCTTTCAAGGGCAACCACTTCGTTCATTGCCCGCCCCTGTTCCAACTTGAGGTTGATCTTCTCATCGCTTTCAAGAGTCGGCATCATCATGAAATAACTTAGCAGGATTCTGAAAAAGCGGATGGCGGATGTCCGCACACCCAAGGCGGTCGTCGGGTCAAGATCCAGCATTCGTAACTCAATGTATTCGGTCCCGTTCTTAATCATATCAGTTAGGTCGCCATGCATGGTTTTCAGACGAACGCTTGAATGGTATTCCGCTTCACTGAACAAGGCGCCGCTGGCAATATTTGACTCGATATTCTTGACGTAATCCGGCACACTGCGATAATTGTGGGTCACATCAGACGTCAATCCATAGTTCGATGAACGAATACTACGCACTTCATGCTGCGGCTGATCCTCGTCCGGTTTAAAGAAATTCTTTTCAGCAATTGGACTATTGCCAAACAAATAAGTGATTAACCACCGGTAGTAATCAAAGCCTTGGGCGATCTTGATATAAATATAATTTACAAAATCGGCGTATGAATCATACTGATCGTCAACTGCCTGCCAAACCGTTTTGAGCACGTCGTCATTAATGCTGACGTTCAAATGGACCCCGACAGGAATCCCCTGGGTATCGCTACGGGTTTTGATCCATTTTTCGTAATAGGCCTTCTGTTCGGGGTCAACATCAGCGATTGGAATGGTGCTCTTATCTTGGGGCAACACGGGCGGCATGCTCAACGGCCATAATAATTCGTTAGGCTCCAAAGCATTTCGCAGCGTATCATTAAGTGCCATCAAATAATGCATCGCATCCAGGGACTTGCGGGCAGTCGGCGTGATAATCTCACTTTGAATCTGGTAAACGTCTGTTTTGATGAAATGGTTCTTTCGTTGATTGCCAAGCGCTTTGGGGTACGGTTCCTTCGTCAATCTTCCAGCCGAATCAATCCGAATCGTTTCGACTTCAATGCCCATATTAAAGTCGCTGGCATTTGCGACAATTTCGTTGTTGAAAATAATCTGGCCAATTTTATCAAACATGCGCAGGCCTCCTCTTATGTATTGTTCTATCATTAAATATTAATGATACTCTAACGCAATTCACTTTATTTTACAAAGGGTTATTCTAAATCGGTTATCTTTGTAATATAATTGGTTCATTATGTATGGGAGGTGAATCAGGTGAAAAATGGAAGTATCCGCGGCATTGTACTGGCAATGTTGGGACCTTTACTGTGGGGAATCTCGGGAACACTTGCCCAATTTTTATTTGACGATATCCATGTAAGCTCACACTGGTTGGTTTCTGTCCGAATGCTGATTTCAGGTATTCTATTGGTCCTGTATGGTTTGATTGGCAATCATCGACAAGAAATGCGGGTTTGGCACCACAAAAGGGATTCACTAAGCTTAATCTTCTTTAGCTTTATTGGAATGGCTGCTTCACAATATACATATTTCATGGCGATTGAGGCCGGTAATGCCGCCACTGCCACCATCCTTCAATTTTTGGCACCAGCAATGATTATTATTTATTTGGCTCTCTGGACCCGGCGTTTTCCGCGGCGAATCGACGTCTTCTCGGTCATTATGGCGCTGTGTGGGACAGTTCTTCTGGTAACCCACGGACAGCTAACCACCTTGGCAATGCCTTTAGGCGGCTTTGTGTGGGGTGTGGGGGCAGCGGTTAGTTCTACCCTCTATACCTTATTACCGCGAAACCTCCTGAAAGAATACGGCTCGATTCCCATCGTTGGTTGGTCAATGCTAATCGGGGGAACCGCTTTTAGCCTTTATTACCGGATCTGGGACGACATGCCGGCCTTTTCTTGGACAACGTACGGCAGCGTCTCCTTTGTGGTGATCTTCGGCACGATGTTTGCATACCTATTTTACCTTCAAAGCCTGCGATACATTCAACCGACGACTGCCAGTGTATTGGGGTCATTCGAACCGCTATCGGCTACCACACTTTCGATCATTTTTCTTGGCGTCAGCTTTGGCGTGCCGGAAACCATCGGCGCCGTCCTAATCCTGGGCACGGTCGCTGTTCAGGCATGGGCAACGTATACGACCAATCCGGCGGCGGAAATTTAAGAGTAGAGTGGAGCAAAAGGCGATTTGATCCCAGAATTTAAGCCAACAAACCAATTATTCCGGGACTTGGAATGATTGGTTTGTTGGCTTAAATGGCCGGGATCAGCCGATTGCTGCACGTTTGGTCTAGATAGAAGTGGGGCTCAAAGTTGCCGTAACATCATCAACTCTATCATTGTTAAGTAGGCGAAAAAAAGGCTGAAGCACCAGTACAATCACTGGGCTTCAGCCTTTGCTATCTCTACTGATTCTCTGTTGCCAATTTAGCAAAATAATCAAAAATCCGCTGGAATTCCGGATGCACTACCCGCATCATCTCCGGGTGAAATTCAACACCGATAATTCGACCATCGTTTGATTCGATCCCTTCAACAACCTGATCATCACTTTTGGCAACGACTTTCAAATTGTCACCCGGTTCATGAATGCCTTGATGGTGAAAGGAATTAACCGCAAACCGCTCACCCAAGATTTGGTGAAGCCACGAGTCGTCAGTGGTTGTCACGTGGTGAGTGGGAATCTCCCAAGACGTTGGATACTGATTGTGTTTCTCCGTTGCCCCGGCTTGTTTATAGATGTCCTGGTACAGATTGCCGCCTAACGCGACGTTAATCACCTGCATGCCACGGCAGATCCCCAGCACCGGTTTGTCAGCTTTCTGAGCAGCTTTAATCAATGCAATTTCAAATTGATCCCGGTAAATATCCGTTTCAGCAACTTCAGCCAGCGGCTCTTCGCCGTACAGAATCGGCGTCACCCCTTGGCCGCCTGACAACAGCAACCCGTCGACTCCGGCAATATAATCTTCAGCATCTTTCGGATCACCCAAGGGCAGGACCAATGGCAACGTGCCGGCATGTCTCAGCCCAGTGACATAGTCTCGTTGAATATAATCGACAAAATTTGTTCCGAATCGTTCAGTTGGATGAATCAAATGATTACTGGCAATGCCAATTTTAATCGTCATAAAATCAGATCTCCTCTACTACTTCTTCCAGCTTGCATACTCATACTTCTGATAACCAATTAATGGATAATCCAAGCCTTTGATATTCTTGGTTCTCAAATGAACCGAAGCATACTGGTACAGCGGTGTGACGCCCTGAAGTTCGTTTAACAACGAGGCAGCCTGCTGCTGCAGTTTTACTCGTTGTGCTGCAGTTTGGTGCGTCGTGTCATTAATCTGATCAATCAGTTTTTGATACTTATCGTTGGTCCACTTGGTAAAGTTGATTACCCCGGCTTTGGCAGCCAAGTTCAGATAATCAATTGGATCTGGGAAGTCTGTCGACCACCCGAGCGTGCCGGCGTCAAACTTGTGATTACTGAAATCGGAAATCTCTTGCTGCAGTGGAATTGAGCGCACCGTCAAATTAAAGTTGGGCGATACTTTTTTGGCCTGTGATTGAATATATTCTGCGACGGCTTTATAGGCATCGGTGTCCGCGGTTAACAATTGAACATTGATGGTTTCTTTTCCCAACTCTTCTTGAGCCAATTTAAAATAGTGGCGGGCTTTAGTGAGATTATACGTCAACTTTGGGGTAACGCCGGCATTGAAATCTTTGCCACTGGCATCTTTAACTTCACCCTCCGGAACCACTGATTGGGCCGGCAGTGATCCGTCCTTTAAGACGTTCTTTGCCAAGGATTGTCGATTAATAGCGTAGCTTAGTGCCCGCCGCAAATTGAGATTCCGCGTCGTCTTACGGTAATTGTTCCAAGGGATAAAGGCTAACTGACCATATTTTGAAACCACCGTTTCATTCTTAAATTGTTTCTTGGCATCAGCAACCAAACTGCCGGAAATCTGAGTTTCATCAATATCCTTTGCCTGGAACAACCGCATGCTGGTTTGTGGTGTTTTCACAACCTGGAAATGAATTCTGGTTAAGTCGACTTTGTTCGCATCGTAGTAGTCTTTGTTCTTGACCAAGTTCCAGGTATCTTTGGAAGAATTCCAGTTCTTGATTTCATAAGCACCGTCGGAAGCCGCGTGCTTTGAATCCTGACCGTATTTACTGCCCCATTTGGCGAGCGCCCGCTGATTAATCGGATAAAGTTGGGTGGCGATCACGTAGTTGTAGTACGGAACCGGGTGGCTCAACTTGAGCTGCAGTTTATACTTACTAATGGCCTTGACGCCTAATTTAGATGGCGCCGCTTTGCCGGAATTAACCGCTTCATAATTCTGAATGTCGCTCAAATGACCGGCACGTTGAGACTTGGTCTTGGGGTCAACTTGTCGTCTGAACGAGGCCACAAAGTCGCCGGCAGTGACCCGACTGCCATCGTTCCATTTGGCATCATGCCGCAAGTTGAAGGTGTAGGTTTTCCCGCCATTAGTTGGCTGAACAATTTTGGTTGCCACCGACGGAACAATCTTTCCTTGATTATTTTGTTTATACAAGCCCTCGACAACTTGCGAAATTGCCAAATAACTCCCAACATCAGTTGCCCGATTAGGATCGACCGTGATGACATTTGTCTGGGCTGTCGTTCGAAAGGTCCGGCTGGTCGCATCCTTACTGGACGTCGACTTGCCACAGGCACTTAACACCAAAACACTCACCAATCCCACTACTGAAACGACTATCTTCTTCATCAGCATCCGCCTCCTCAAAATTTCGAAAAATAAAACCGGTTTGCGTTAACAAACCGGTCAATTGTTAAAGCTGCCATAGGGGCGAACGTATCGCGGTACCACCCTATTTCAAAGCACACTCACGCATGCTTTCTCAGTCAGTTTTCAAACTGTAGACGATAATGTGCCCAACATCGTAGCCTTACAAGTGCTCGGCTACTGCAACTCACGAACCATATTCATCAATCTCGTTAGGCTATCTTTCACCGACGCGACAGCTCTCTGGGCTAACTCCACTGATTACTCATTCGATCTTCGTTAAATATATTAGTGATTATCGTAACAGATTATTTCTGAGAGTCAACTCATTTTTTAATTTATTTTTAATGATGGTGATTGTGGAATGTTATTTTGGTGTTTACTTTGTGCTTTTTTACTATTACCTAGTGGAATAGTGGGCAAATAAGCAGCTTCCGGCCGTATAAGGGGGAGTCGTCAAACATCCAAGGTCTGGTCCCTACTATTGCCTAGTGGAATAGTGGGACGATAAGCAGCTTCTGGCCGTATAAAGGCGTTCACCAAACATCCAAGCCCTGGTCTCCAACTATTACCTAGTGGAATCGTGGGCAAATAAGCAGCTTCCGGCCGTGTAAGGGGGAGTCGTCAAACATCCAGAGTCTGGATATTTGACGACTCCCCCTTACACTCTGGAAGCTAGGCGCTTATTTGCCCACACTGATTTTTAAAACACATACTCCTCACGGTCAACCAACAATCCCACAAAAGTCATGACAACGGTCACAGCCAGTAGGAAAATCAAAACCGCAAACCAGTTTGTAGTCAGGCCATGCATCCAGCCGCAAATCATTGGACCCGTCGCTGCCAATAGGTAACCAAATGATTGACCCATTCCAGAGACTGAGGCTGTTTCGTTCGGGGTTCTTGTCTTCAGCGAGAACAAGGTCATTGCCTCGCTGAACGCCATATTGGTTGACAATCCCAGAAGGACACAGGCAAGGACCGCAAACCAGAAACTGGTTTCAGCCATCATCAATGATCCCAACCCGACGATAAACAAACCAGAAATCGTCCCAATCATCGTTGACTGTTTGGCAACCGAGCTGATAATTCTTGGAACGACAAAGGAAATCGGCAGTGCAACCAACTGGAGCAGCCCCAACAAGTATCCCGCCGTATTCTGATTAATCCCTGATGCCATCAGGATTGGTGGCAGCCAGGTTAGAATTGAGTAAAAAAGAAGTGACTGCAAACCCATGAAGCCACCCAATGCCCAGGCAAGCGGCCGTTTCCAAACGCTCACTTTGACTTCTGGATTAAGTGGTGTTGATGGCTTTTTGGCCGATGTCTTGCGTTTGCCTGAAGTTCTCAACATGATCGCCACGATAATTGTGATCACTGGAATAATCGAAATGAATTGAATCATCACCTGCCAAGTAATCAAGTGACTGACCACGGCGCTAAAGCCGGCAGAAATCGAACTCGATAGTGACAGTGCGAAAACATACATCCCGGTATAAGTCCCAATCTGCATCGGAAACAAATAGGAAACCAGGGTTGGTGCGAGGACATTCAACATCGCAATCCCACAACCAATCAAGATTGTCCCAAACAGTAAGCTGGTAAAGGAATAAACCCGGATGAAGTTGCCGATTGTCAGCAAGCCCAGATCCACCATCGTTACCGGCAGAATCCCGAAGCGCTTAATAAAATATGTAACCGTCGGTGATAATAATCCAAAGCAGATCAAAGGAATTGTGGTTAAGCTCCCCAGAAACCATTCCGGCATCTTAAACGAATTTTGAATATTGGTCAAAATTGGTGGCACAATCGTAATCGCCGTCCGCATATTTGCACCCACTAAAAATATCAGAAGAGCACCCAAAATGACTTTCTGGCGGTTTGGTACTGTGGTCTCTTCTCTCATTAGTTCTTTCTCTCCTCAATCAAATTATAATTGCTTTGCTAGAATCCTCATCTTTCTTCCCAATTGGTCGACGGAAGTATCGATTTGTTCGTACCCCAATTTTTCGTACAGTCCAACGTGTTTGGTGACAATGTATGCCTTATGAAACCCAATTTGTTTGATTTGGTTCTCGGCCAATTTGACTAACTGTTGGCTGAGGTGTCTGCCGCGATAATCCTCGCTGACAAAGACAAAGCCAATGAATGGTGAATAGCCGGTTCCTTTAACGATATCTTCCCGAACGACCGCACAAAAGCCCACCAACTGGTCGTCATCCATTAGAACGATAACCCGTTCCCAATCAGACACCCGTCCGCCGAGCATTTCATTGGCTAAATATTTACCTGCAGGCCATGAGACGTCGCCAATCAGTTTGGCAAAATGCTGCCACATGTCGTCTGAATCATCTAAAATATAGGTTTCCATGGTAACCTCCTTAAATTATTTCGTGAAATGGTAATTTAATTATAGTCCCCTATGTCGATTTTCAAAAATTGTTTTCAGAAAAACTGGTAGAATAAGACTAGACTATTTTCAAAGGAGACTGGATATGAAAAGGATAGCTGTGTACTGCGGGGCCGCAACCGGCACGAATCCCGTATACGTCACCGCCGCTAAAAAACTGGCATCTTGGTTGGTCAGCCACGATCTTGAATTGATTTACGGCGGCGGTGGCGTCGGGTTGATGGGCGTGTTGTCCGATCAAGTATTGGCTGAAGGCGGGAAAGTTCACGGTGTCACCACCAAGCAGTTGGTTGCTCGAGGAGCTGAGTCACCGCGTTTAAGAGAATTATCAGATTTGACGGTCACCGACAACATGTCTGCCCGCAAAGCTGAGATGATGAACATCTCCAATGGCTGTATCGCCCTTCCTGGGGGCATCGGAACGCTTGAAGAAATCACCCAGGCCTTCTCGTGGGCTCGGCTGGGGGATAATCCCAACCCCTGCGTGTTTTATAACGTGAATGGTTACTATGACCTGTTGGCCAAAATGTTTGATAAGATGACCAGCGAAGGTTTCTTATCGGCAGCTGACCGCAAGAAGGTGCTGTTCTCCGATTCACTGGATGAAATTTATACGTTCATGACCACCTACACGCCACCTAAAATTCGTCAATATTAAGGGATACAAAAAGCGAACTGAAATTTCAGTTCGCTTTTTTCTGGATTATTTTAAGAAATCCACCGCATCTAGTGTGTAACGACCACCAACAACTTCGATGGAGACATGATGTTTACCGGCAGACAACCCATGAACAACGATATTCTCTGTCCGATCAGCACCAACTTGTGGTGCCAGATTCCAATTGCGAACGGCTCCATCCACCGTCACCTTCAGATGACTGGCAACGTCTTGGACCCCAATGAGTGAGAATCCGGATCCGTTGAAGTCAAATTTAAAGCCTGGCACATTATCTTGGTCGGCACTTGCTGTCGACAGTGTTCGATTCCATTTGGTGTTGCCCAAACCGCAAACATGATCCCATTTGCCTGTATATTGAACAGCTGAATCAAGATCATCCACCCTGTGTTCAATCAAATGTGGCTGTTTGCCCTGGGTAACTGTTAGTTGCTTAATCTGGGTATGATAATACCCGCTCCCAATTTTGACGCGGCCACTGTAATGTGGATTGTCGGTATCGGTATAATCGAAAACCAGCTGCCCATCAAATGTCGCCGTTAAATGATTACCTTCCGCTGCAAACGTGACTTGATGAGTTGCCGAAACATCCAAGCCGTCAACGTGTTCCAAAGCAACAATTCGGTCATCCTTAACCAACTCACATCCACCATCAATGGCTACTTTAAAGACATACGGGGCACTTTCAAGGCGACCCTTGACGTCGGTCATTTCCCGCAAACCGATCCCAAAGTAGTTTCCGGTTGGCGAATTTTGTTGAGTTTGATCGTCAAATTTCATTGACACGGCAACCTCGTAATCCGTCCAATGATCGTCGCCAAATGTTAAGTTGGGAGCAAATGAATATTCCCAGTCAAGGGCCCGCTGCTTCTCGGTGATCATCTGCTGCATGACGTTGTCTTCGTCGGTCCGGACCACTTCAAAGGCGCCGCCTTGATCAGCAGTGAACCGCGGCGTATTCCCTCGAGAAGATAAATAATTTTCTGGGTAGCCCGAGTAACTAAAATCGTCTTCATACAAAACGCCATCGTCAGATTTGATACCAAGGGTGTGGTCTTCATGGGGGCTTTCCAAGCGATGATAGACCACTTCCGGATCGTCAGCCAAATCCAATGTGGTGGCGGTTGCAATCGAATGGGGTGCAACAATAATTTTGAGCAAACCGTCCGTTGGCGAAACGGTTTGGCGTAACTGTTTCATCCGACTGTCATATGCATCTCCAGTATGCTCGGGACCAACGCTTTGCCAAACGGCAACCGGTTTGTCTTCACAAGCCGGAAGATTTTTCAGCTGAATCTGGTGGGTGCGCGCTTCAGGACTATCATTATCAAAAATAACAGAGTAGTTGGCTTTGTCTGGCGCCATCAAGGTCATGTAGCTGGGGGCCTGCCGATTATGATCCAGGTTTTCGGTTCCACCGACTTGACTGTCACAAGCACTGGTTAAATATCGCCAAGCACCTTCGTCTTCCCAACCTGCTTTGGCAAAATCAGTAAAGTGCTTCATGCACTGCAGCCCGACATTATCGACTTCGTAGTAACCTGACCACGGTCGGCAGGCATTGATCAGCTCTTTGTGACTGTAATTGACCCCGGTATAATAAGCGGAAACTGCCGGTTGGAAAATATACAAACTTCGACGAGATTTCACGTAGCTCTTAATCAGTCGGTTAGCAACATCCAAGCCGCTTTGACGTCCGCCGATTCCGTCACCATTGCTGGCGCGAACTCGGTACTTACCCATCGTCATCGGCGCAATTCCTTCACTGTACCAAACTTCATGATGGTAATCGTCTGCTAACTTTGTAAACGGCTGTTTTTCGCCATCATCAGTGTTGTAGTGAAAGCCAAGTGCTTCGACTCGTTCACGCAAGTCCGCATCAGCAATCATCATATCGCCAAAATCACGTTCATAGTTCTGATCGGCAGCAATAATTTTGATTTGCTGATACCGACTAATCGGAAAGTCATTCGGAAACCCGGACTGATCGTTTGCCAATCGATCCGCAAACCACTTGATCCATTTGACCATCGGATGCTTGGTTTCGTTCCGGTCGGGATCAATATAATCGATCAGGTAACCATATGTCTGATAGGCCGAAATGATTGTCTGCTTATACCACCGATACATCGGCTCATAGGCAGTTTCCGGGACATCACCATCCGGATCAGCCGACTTGGCGTCGAACCAATCTTTTCTCAGCCAACCAGGCTCACCCCAGCGCAAAATGGCTGTTTTCAAGGTTGGTTGGATTTTCTTGGCATCGGCGATCAACTGGAAACCAGCCCCACGGTTAACGTTTGCGGTTTCCGAAGCCGAGCGCATCGTTGCCGGTTCAGTTCCAGAAGACGTGTTGGCATCATCGCCCATTTCAACTTTCAACATCCGCATTAATGGATGCTTACCACCAAAGAGAATCTGCAAAATCTGATCATAACTGTCTCGATGTTCCCATTTATAATCCAGCAGCAGTCGGGAAGAATTGTTACAGCTCAAGTAGCCAAAGCCTTTAAATGTATTGGCATCTTTGGCATTTAGATCCAGTTGCTCCCCGTCAATGACAAAACTTGTCTGGTTCATGTTAACACTCCTTTTCAGTCACCCTATTTGCTTTTAAACAACGAGGCCGGAACACCAGTACTCGTTAAGTATTGTTCCGACCTCTCCTGCAATGCTATTTACCTGCTTTATAATCCAGTGGTAATGAAGTCCAACGCTTCTTCAAATAAAAGGCTGCGGCTTTTGGTTGACGATCCCGGGTAAAGATCCCCTTCTTGTTACCGTTAACCCGCATGTTGCCTTCCACGGTCTGGAAGTCGGCCAGGTTCCAAGGTTGTTCACCCCGGATAAAGTCGTAGGAGTCAAATACCCGATCGAACATATCCAGCAATTCGATTTGATACTCCTCGCTCCACATAATCGATGGCAACTTGTGCAGTCCTGGTTCAGTATCGGCACCATATTCTGAGAAGACAATCGGCTTATCGATGTCAGAATTCTTCCATTCATCCAATTCAGCCCGCAAACCAGCTTCACCATCTGAGATTTCGTATCCCCACTTGTGGTACCAGCCTGGATAACGGTTCAGGAGGTAGAAGTCAGGGAATTTCAAACACTTGGATTTTTCAAAGGTGTCGTCCTCGTTAAGGGTAAAGGTTCTTGGTCGTTGTTCAGGATCCAAATCCTTTGAATCATTAAACAACTTGGTAAAGTATGGCACCGCCGAGTCAGTTGAAGTATCCGGTTCGTTGCATAAGCTCCATGCCAGGACACTTGGATGGTTCTTATCACGCTTGATCATGTCCTTGACCTGATCAATATGCTTCTTGTACAATTCATCAATCCAGTCACCGTCAAAGAATGATTGGTTTAAACCGCCGAGGAAACTGGCTGCAGCCATCTTGAACCCAACAGCAGGCACTTCATCGGTAATCAAAATCCCTTCACGATCGGCGAATTTATAGACTTGTTCATCGTATGGATAGTGCGAACTTCTAAATGAGTTGGCTCCAATCCATTTCATCAGATTCATATCACGTCGTTCAACATTCAAATCAAATGCCCGACCGGCGTAAATGCTGTCTTCGTGACGACCAAAGCCGCGCAAGTAGACAGATTTGTGGTTGACTAAGATTTCGTGACCCTTGATTTCGATGGTTCGCAAACCAATTTCATCACTGTATTCATCAACAGCCTTGCCAGCATCCAATAACTCAAATTTGATGGTGTACAAATAGGCGTCGCGAACCTGCCATAATGTCGGATTCTTAACCACCAAATCACCAGTCTGTCCTTCAGCGGTTGCGACCACCTTGCCATCCCCATCGCTCAGGCTGACTTTGAAATTGCTGCCGTCAGTTGCTTGGACACTATAATGAACGGTTGCCTGATCCTCACTGACATCATAGGTTGTTGAGTAATCATAAATATGGTTCTTCGGAACGGCTAATAAATGAACACTCCGGTTTAAGCCCGAATAGTTATAGAAATCAAAGAAAGGCTTAGCCATCTTCTTGCCGTTCTTCAAAGTGGCTGTATCACCGGCTGGCAATGCATCTCGATGAAGTTCATTGTTCATCTTCAAAGTCACAATATTTTCTTGACCTAATTTCACTGCATCGGTAATATCTGCAGTGAAAGGCAGAAAGCCACCTTCGTGTGAGCGAATTTCTTGGCCATTTACATAAACAGTTGCTCGGTGGGTTGCTGCTCCAAACCGCAACTGAATGGTCTGGCCGTCCATATAGGTTGGTACGAAGAACTTCTTGGCGTACCAGAAATCCCCGGTATACTCACGGGAATCTTTGTCGGTAAAGAAATCATTAAAGCTGGCTGGGACCGGCATCTTAATTGGATCATCAAAACCGGTTGTCCATCCCTTGGCCTCACCTTGAGCTTGTGGGTCAAACTTAAAATCCCATAAGCCGTCTAACTTTTGATCTTGTCTAAATTGATTGGTAACTGGATAAAGTAAACCTTTTTCCATCGTTTCATCCTCCTAGGGTTTAAAAGTGGTAATTGTTTATCACTTTCGCAAGCGCTTTCTTTTGTGCTGTTGCTTTAATTTTACTATATTATCGGGTATAGTCAATAGATTTTAGTAAAACTATTCTGAGGGGGACGAGAATCCCCGTCGCTATTGAGAAAATCATCCTAGAGAATGAGGCTTGCTTTTTCCTTTGATGACTTGGATTCTACGTTATCATAGATATTAATCTTTAAATTTACTAAAAAACAGGCTGGGCAAAAGTTATTCGCTTTTGACCCTACCTGTTTGTGCTCCACTGTTATTTTGCTAAAACGTGTAGCAATCGGCTGATCCCGGCCATGTAAGACCGTTAAGCAATCATTCCAAAACCGGGAATAATCACTTAATTACCTTACATTCTGGGATCAAAACGCCTCTTGCTCCACTCTTGCATCAGCACCACTTTTACCTTGCCGAAACGTGCAACAATCGGCTGATCCCGGCCATGTAAGGCCGTTAAGCAATCATTCCAAAACCGGGAATAATCGCTTAACGGTCTTACATTCTGGGATCAATGCGCCTCTTGCTCCACTCTCTTCTATAAACTGCTCTCCCTCTCCATCAATTCCGTCGCAATCACCGTCAGCTCTGGGACCTTCTTTGGTTCTTTAATCCGGTCCGTCAGCATTTCAATTGCCCGCTCACCCATCAATTCGGTGTGAACATGGACCGTCGTCAATGCCGGGCTGGTATACTTGGCAATTGCAACATCGTTAAAGCTGATTAAGCTGACCCGATCTGGGACGCTGATATTCTGCTGCTGGAGGGCTCGCAAGACACCAACGGCCATTGAATCACTGCCAATCAAGAATCCATGGGGCAGCTTGTCGCCCAACTGTTTGATTGCAGTGTTCATCAGCTCAAACCCTGAATCCGGGCCAAATGGTCCTTGGAAAACGAAGGCATCATTGAACAAACCCTTTTCTGACAAATACGAATCAAATGTCGACACTCGAGGATCGCGAACGCCCTGCTTTTCAGTCACGGTCGTTTCCTTACCGGCAATCATCCCGATATCCTTGATACCGTGCTCAATAAACCGGTCAATGATCTTACGGACCGGTGACTCGAAATCACTACGGATACTGTCACAATCGTAAGCTAAATAGTTCTCACCGATAAAGACCAGTGGGATATCGTATGATTTCAAACTCATGACTTCGGTCTTATCAAACTTACCAACGGCAATCATCCCGCTGAGGCCCTTCACCCGACTCTTATCAATTGAATCAAACGTCAGCTTCTCAACACCGGCACCTAAGCTGGCCGCCTTATTCTCAATGCCGTATTGAATTTGCAGGTAGTAAAGATCAGTCAGCTCTTCTTTATCAGAATGCCATTGAATAATACCAATCTTTTTACCGCCTTTGGGTACATGCCGATTCCGCTTCTTGTACTGCAGCTTTTCAGCAACTTCCAACACTCTTCTACGCGTGTCTTCCCCCACAGAAAGCGTATCGTCGAAGTTCAAAATTCGTGAAACTGTCGATATCGAAACACCCGCTTCGTTAGCGACATCTTTAATTGTTGTCATCTTATCACCCATTACACTCATATTCCGAATTGATTTTTTAACACTCGATCCTTGTATTAAAGCCATCTCAAGTGTAACACTCAGCATGGCTCATAATATAGAAAGAACCTCTGTATGAATAATATCATACAGAGGTTCAGAAATACATTTAGATTAGTAAAATTCACAAAAACATTAAGCTTCGGGAACAGTTCTTCGCGGCCGATTGGCTAATAATTTGACCAACTCGATGATTCCCAGAATTGAGGCAATCACGCCCGCCATCATAAACAAACTGCGGTCAGTACCGCCGATGTTGATGAACTTGCTGACATATGGGCAGAGGAAGTTGGCACCATTGGTACTGATCATCAAAATAGTCGTCGCGTCATTGCCATATTTTTTGGGAACAAACGACAATCCTTTGGAAAAGATGAATGGAATAAACAGGCCAAAGCTAAAACCAACGGCAAAAGCACCGATGAAGCAGTCCAACGCTGAGCCGGCCGTACTGATCATGAAGACACCCACGGCTTCAATGGCAATCGCCATGACCAAAGTGGCGTTTTTGGCAATCGATTCAATAAAGCCATAAATCAGGCCGCCAATAATCGTGCCGATCGACATCACAACAACCGCCGTGGAGCCAACAGATAAGGCGCCGAAATGATTGTTTAAAATGTAGGTTGGCATTTTCACATTAACGGTCATGTAGAATACCATCAGGATGAACATGACGATCCAATAATAACCAAACTGCAACTTGGACATCCAAGAGACTTTCTCGTCAGCTTGACCGACAGTTTGGGGATCATCGTTATCATAACGAACTTCAGGTACGTAGAAAAGATACAGGATAAACAAGACGACGCTGATCAAATAAATTCCAAACGCCATCCGCCAGTTACTGTACATCAGTACATCAATATCAGACCAACTCCCAGTGCACCGCCGGCAGCCCCCAAACCTTGAAAAGTGTTCTGAAAACCCAGCATCCGTTCACGCTGCTGACCGCTGTACAGGCGATCAATCAAACTGATACAAAGGGTGTTAAAAGCTCCAATTCCAGCTCCCATAATCGCTCTGGCAATCAACAAGACTGAAACGCTTGGTGAAAACATTGAAAGGCCTGCTCCAAATGCGGTTAATGCAGTTCCTGCCAGAACTAATTTTTTGGTGCCAATTCGTTTGACAATCAAGCTGCTGAGGATAATCACCACGGCCATCGTGAATGATGGGATGGTGACAGTCAGCTCGGCCGTTTCCGATGAAACCGCTGGAAATTGTTTCATTAATCCGGGAATTGTGGAAGCCGTCGCCCCCGTTGACATTGGTAATAATGACAGCATCAGAATCGAAAACGACATCATTCCAGACTTTTTGTTCATGTTTTAATAGCCTCCTAAGCACTCGAACCCCCGGCAGCAAGCCAACCTTGCTGCTTTCGAATTTATTATAGGCCATTATGAAAATTCAGTATATAGATTTTTGAAACATTTTCATGATGTAAGCGTTAAGAATGAAAATCTTTTGAAAATGCCCCGGATTCCAGCCAAAAAAGGTCATTATTCAACCCCAAAATGCCAGCTGTTTTACCTGCCAATACACAAAAAGCCCCTCCAAGCAGGATTGCTTGGAGGGGCTCGATCCTTATACGAATGGGGTTCGTTGTGATGTCATGTCAGAAATAACATCAGGATCTCGTCATACTATACAGCATTTTAACCAATTATGAAAGAGGTTGAAAACGCTAACTTTAAATGATTTATTTATTTAACCAAACTCGCATTTGACCATTCTCACGGTTAGCCCATGCGTAGTATGGCACCATCTTCAGGTCAACTGATTCTGACTCAACCGGCTGACTGGCGTCAACATACAAAGGTGCATCCTTGGAATCCAACTTTTGTCGTTGAGCAGCAACCTTGACAACTCCGACACCATCTAACAATTTCTCATCGAAGTGGTAGTCGGTCTTAGCGTCTGTTGCAACTTCATATGAAGCCAGTGGTGCTTGGTTGTCGGCTTCTTCAGCTGCGTAAACGATTGGTCCACGTTGAACGGCAACCTTGCCAAAGTCATCACTGACTCTGTTGCTGGCGCGCATGATCTTGACGTCCATATCGAGCTTCAAATCAATGGTTAACGACTTGGCATCAACATCGATGTAGATGAAGCCATCTTCAACAGGCAAGGTGGTTGACTTACCGTCAACAGTCAAGTCGAAGTTAGCGGACCAGCTAGGAATCCGAATGCCCAGCTTGAATGATTTGGCGTCGGGGTTGGCGATTTCATAATGAATGTCGCCGCTCCATGGGAAGTGGTTCGTTTGCGAAATCTTCAGACCGTCATCAAATTCAGCATCGTTAGAGATAAACTGATGTGACAAGATCGTATCACCATTCACAGTGTAGAGATACTCATCAACTGAGGCGATCAAACGTGCAAGATTGGCAGGACAGCAGGCGCAACCGAACCAATCAGCCCGGTGAGTCAAAACATGGGACTTCCCAGGATTACCCTTTGAAGCAACTGGATCTGCTTCCAATGGGTTGACATAGAAGAAGTGCTTGCCATCAAGTGCCATGCCGCTTAATGCACCGTTGAACAATTCCTTTTCCAGCACGTCGGCGTATTCACCTTTGGCGTGGATGTTCAGCATTTGACGGGCAAAGAAGGACATCCCAACTGAAGCACAAGTCTCGCCGTAATCAGTATCATTGGGCAGGTCATAGTCGTAGGTAAAGGCTTCACCAGTCGTGGTTTGACCAATATTACCAGTGATATACATCTGGCGTTTAACAATGTCGTTCCAGAAGCGATCACAGGCAGCTAACAAATCTTTGTCGCCAGTGTAACGGGCAACGTAAGCCATTCCGGTGCACAGGTAGACAACTCGAACAGCGTGGCCATGAGGAACTTTTTGATCCTTGATCGGTTCTGCGGCCAAATAGTACTCACGCGTGAAATCACGCATCCCTGGGATGAGGTCACGGTCAGGACTGTCGCCATCAGCTTGAATCTGCTTTTCAAAGAATGCCGGATCTTGTCCCCGTTGGTTCAAGAAATAGTGGGCCAAGTCAAGGTAACGTTTCTCACCGGTTTCTTCATATAAACGTGACAGCGCTAATTCGATTTCAGGGTGACCATCGTAGCCGGGAATCTTGCCTTCTTCAAGGCCAAAGTTGCGGTCGATGCAGTCAGCCATCCGTTTAGCAATGTCCAAAGCTTTTTCGTTGCCAGTCTCATGATGATAGGCAACTCCTGCTTCGATGTAGTGACCCATTGTGTAAAGTTCGTGTGACTGTTGGAGTCGCTTGAATTTACGTTCTGGGGCGTCGATTTGGAAGTAGGTTGACAGATAGCCGTCGTCATCTTGGGCGTCAGCGATCAAATCAATCAGATTATCGGTAATCTTCTTGAGGTCTGGATTTGGATGATACCCGAATGAGTATGCGGCCGCTTCCAACCACTTGTAGACATCGGTGTCTTGGAATGGAAAACCATAGTGGTGGCCTTTCATTTGACCGGCAGCGATCTTCAAGTTGGCAATCGCATGACTGTTCTTGTCTTGGCCATTGTTTTGGGGATCTTCAGAAATGGAAATGTCGGCTTCGTCGTTCATAACCTTCCATTGATATGGTAAGACTTCTTTAACGACGAGTTCACGGTAGCGTTTCCAGAAATCCGAAGTAACCTTGACCTTATTTAATTTTGGTGTGGTATAAACTTGCATACTATGCGTTCCTCCTAAAGTTTAAAATCAATCTCACAATTAAGCTTGTGCAGCTTCAGCGTTCTTTTCAGCTTCGGCGTTCCGCTTTGCAAGGTCAGCCTTAACAACTGGTTCGTGGTTTTCCCATTTACGATACATAATCATCAAGATAACACTGATTGCGTAAATGATAATTGGAACCCAGACGAAGGTAAAGCTGATTCCACCAAGACTTGAGCTTGATTGAGTTGCATTGGCAGCGTTGAAACCGAAACCTTTGAGAAGCATTGAAGCAATGAATGAACCAAATCCTGAACCCATTTGGATACAGAATGAAGCACCGATGGCAGTTAAGAATCCGTTAGCACGGATACCAGTCTTCCATTCACCAAAGTCAACGGTATCACCGACCATGGCGAAGAACATTGTGCAGGCACTACCTGAACCGATACATGCGACACACCAGCCGATCAGAGCGGAAGTGACGTTTGATCCAGCTAAACCAACCCATGCTTGACCAACCATGGTCATCAACAGGAAGAAGATTGTGGTGCCCCACTTGTGCATAAATTTAACGAAGAATGGAACTGAAGCCATTCCGATAACTTGGATAATTGTGAAACCGTTGAAGAATGAAATCAGACCCTTGCTGCCCATGTTGTACTGGAAGTAGTAAGGCATTGAAGCGTTACGAACGATAAATGCAGTCCAGTAAGCCAAGTTGGCAACAACAATCAAGACCCAAGGCCAGTTGCCTTTAGTGGCTTTCAAACTTTCTTTAATGGTAATCACTTTTTCGTTTTCAATATTCTTTTCACGCATATCGAAGAAGGCGATGATTAAGAGAAGGAAGGCAACGATTGAGTAAACACCAACAGCTAATGACCAACCTTTTTGCTCGTTCCCACCGCCGAGTAAACCAGCGAATGGAATGATGAAAGTAACAGCGAAGAAGTTACCAACGTTACCAAGAACCAAACGAATTGAGTTGGCTTGCATCCGGCCGTCGGTACTTGAAGTTAAGTTAGGCAAAACCGAAGTGATTGGTGTCGACATTGCGGTGTATGATAAGTCGGCTAAGATGTACATAACACCGGCGTAAACAACTTTTAAAGTGCCGCTCAATGCCGGGGTGGTAAACAGTAACCAGACAAAGATGGCAAATGGCAATGACATCCACAAGAACCAAGGACGACTCTTACCATATTTACTGTGGGTGTGGTCAACCAAGATACCCATGACAGGAGCACCAATGGCATCAAAGACACGGCCGATCAGAAGTAAAACACCGGCCGTTCCAACAGAGAGACCGAAGACGTTGGTGAAGAAGTAAAGCATGTAAGAACTGATAATACAGTACAGTAAGTTACCAGACATATCAGTAAAACCATAGGTAATCTTTCTGTGCCAAGGTAACGTGTCGTTAAGCAATGCTTGAGCACTTGCCGTATTTGAATCTACGTTTGCATTTGAGCTCATGATAATTCCTCCAAATAAATTAATTTTGGTAACCCGCTCATTGTTGGGCGGATAAAAATGATTGCTGAAACACTGAAACTAACCCAATTAAGAAACTGGTGAGCTTCTTAGTCGATCGTCAATTTGAACCATTGGCCTCAACTTCCTTTCTGAAAAATCAATGTTCAAAACATAACTTGTTTTTACAAGTCTTATAGTAAGCGTTTCCAAATAATAAAAAAAGGTCTATAATGGCAAAAGAAGTGATGATATCCGACCAGTTGAGAAAATATTGGGTTCCGTGATAGCGTCACGAGGCCAATAGTGACACTGTTTTGTACATTTGGTGACCGTTTCCGACATTGCCGTAAAACTATTTTTGCGTACATTTGGTGACGATTTCCGACACCGTTAGGAGGTTGGCTTGAAATGTTATTCTCAACGTTCACAATGGAAAAAACGCTGCTCTATTATAAAGGTGGTGAATTTTTAGCTCATAAAGGCTGGCACCATCGACGCATGTATCATAAGGGTGATTATGAATTAATCCTCTGTATTAAGGGACCGATTTATCTACAGATTGGCGATCGGCGGTATACCCTCAACACCCACGAAGTCTTGATTGTCCCGCCGTTTACCACTTTTTATGGTTATCAAGATTCCCCAGGTGACGTCGACTTCTACTGGGTTCACTTTTTCTCCCAGCACAAAGAAGATACGCTCACTGCCGATGAAGACGACATGACTGAAAAAGTTAAAGCCAGTACCAGCAAGAAGCGGCAAATTTTTCTACCGCAGTATTTCAAATTAGCCGATTATGAAGAGGCAACTATTCTGATTCATCAGATTCTATCAATCCACAATGAACTATCATTCATTGAAGAACGGGACTATCTGGTTTCTGCACTTTTAATTCAGCTGTACAAGTCATACTTCAATCGTCCCGATGCCAATGAAGACAGCTCGCGGATTAACAGTCTCAAAGAATGGATTCGGGCTAACATGTCCAGTGATTTAACCGTCGCAGAGATTGCCGACCGCAGTCACCTCAATCCAGATTATTTAACCAGGCTGTTCAAGCACTGCACCGGTATGACAACCCTGCAGTACTTGAATCACGTCAAAATCGAAGTGGCGACTCTACTGCTCATTCGAACCGATATGTCGATTAAACAAATCGCCGACAACTCTTACTTCAACGATCCAAAGGTCTTCATGCGGCGTTTCAAGAGCGCAACCGGCTTATCGCCGACAGAGTATCGCAAGTCCTACAACCTGATTCATCTTAACAATCCCCACGTTGATCCACAGATTCCAATTCCCAAGCGAATTGCCGATTCAATTGATTACATCCCTGAGAATGGTGACATTCCAGAATAATAGGAGGAATTATCTCATGAAATTTTTTACCAAAAAATTTGCCGGCCAGTCCATCCTATCGTGGGTTTTCCAACTCGCGTTAATTTACGTTGCCTGGCAGGTCAGCACCCATGCGATGGCCAATAATATTACAACTATTTCAATCGCAGCCGTTTTGTTACTCGCAATTTACTGGAGCTTTTCACTTGATCGACGAAGTGGAAACAATAAGTAAACATTCTTCCGAAAGGCCCTCATTCATGTTAGTATCACAGTGATGTGTATATACATAGATGGGAGTTGAGTGATTATGAGGAAAAGTTTCAAAAGAGGAGCCGTTATCTTAGGGCTCTTCGCCGGGGGAATTTTATTTGGGACGAACGCCACTGCCCACGCGGCTTTGACGCCGTCCAGTACCCAACCTGGCGCTAACATGGTTGATGTTTCCAGTTGGCAGGGAAATTTAACTGCCGCCGATTATCAAACATTAGCTCAAAATGGGGTTAAAGCGGTCACAATTAAAGCATCTGAGGGAACCGGATATATCAATCCGTATCTTTCTCAACAGGTCCAGTATGCCCAGCAGGCAGGGTTAAGTATTAATTTCTATCATTTTGTTCACTTTACGACGACTGATCAAGCCGCTCAGGAAGCCCAAAACTTCATGAATGCCGTTCAATCAGTTACCAGTTCGAAAGATGTCGTGATGGTAGCTGACTTTGAATCTTCAGAATTAGGTGGAATTTCCAAAGCGAATAACGATGCCAATTTGGCAGCTTTTGATTCAGCTTTGAATCAGGGCGGCTATAACAAGACCGATTTATATACCATGGCAAGTTGGTTGGGCGTAAAGGTTGACACCAACGCCTCCAACCAGGGCTGGATTGCCGACTATCCGGCAACACCAACCGGGTCGAAGTACCCTTCAGCCAATGCCTGGCAATGGGCTTCCGACTACCGGTTCCCAAATATCAACCAGAATTTGGATGTTAGCCAATTAAACAACAGCTTCTACTTGAACTCCGGTTCAGCGGCTGCTTCAACCAACACCAACGCGAACTCAAGTAGTGCCTCGAGTGCTTCCAGTGCATCCAGTTCCAGCAGTGCGACAAAACCAAGCAACTCTGGTTCCAGTTCTAAAAATGATGGGGAAATCGTCAAGATTCCTGGCCCATCCGGTAAGCAGTATTCGGCAGCTCGTTCGGCATCCGTCAAATTAGTTTGGCGCGCCAATATGGGCAAGCACTACTACACAACCACTAAGGGTGCCAGATACTCCAAGCACCTTGGCACCCGGTATGGCTACAATTCAGAACTCCCCAACGTGACTTGGGTAACCGATGCGCATGAAAAGTTGTACAAGAAGAACACCGGCAACTATGCAATTTACTATCACGTTCGCAGTACCGTCGGCAATCACGGTGGCTGGATTTGGCGCGGTTATTTGAATTAATCGCCGATCGAAAAATTTAAAATTAAATACAAAAAAGCCGAGAAATCAATTCTGACTTCTCGGCTTTTTTGATACGAACTATTTCAAAATATTAATTAACTGGGTATATTGTGAATCCATCCAACTGACGTAAGTCTTATTAGCTGGCAATGTTTCAGTGACCGGTAATACCGGCACCTTGTTCTGCTTAGCTAAGGCCACCAGATTATTGACAGTCTTGCTGTCAACCTGTTTGTTGAAAACGAAGAAGGCGATCTTGTGGTTCTTGATGCCGTTTTGCATCGTGCGAATTGTCTGCGGTGATGGATCGACGCCTTTTTCAGTGTCATTTTCGAACTGGGTGTCGCCAACCTTAAAGCCGGTTGCTTCAAGGGCGTAGTCAAATACCGGCTCACTGACGTAGACTTCTTTGTTCTTCTTTGTTGCGGCGAGTTGCTTCAACTGGGCAATTTTATCATTGACCGGCTTCAATGAAGCGATGTACTTCTGAGCATTCTTCTTAAAGTAGGCCTTGTTCTTGGGCTGCAGTTTACCAAGCTTTGTCGCAATCGTGTTGGCTAACTTAGGCATGGTTGCCGGATTATACCACAAATGTGGATTGTCGCCGTTCTGCTTACCCATCAAGTCTTCACCGACTTTGATATAGTCAACCTTGCTACTGTCCTTAACCAAATTATTCATCCAGCCATCGTACCCAATCCCGTTGGCAATAACAATCTTTGAGCCAACCGTTTCCTTGGCCACCTTTGTCGATGCCTGATAATCGTGAGGATCCACGTTGGGGTTGGTAATGATGGAAGTCACGTCCCCCTTACTGCCGACAACTGCCTTTGCGACCTCGCCATAGAAATCAGTCGTAGCGGTAATCTTGATTTTGCCATTGCTGGCTGAGTTGCTTGCACAACCGGTTAGGCCAATGCCTAAAGCAACTGCTACTACGACTAACAGCCAGGCCTTGAAGCCCGAAAATTTATGTAACATGAGATATCCTCTCCCTTGCAAATAGTAACGATTACTCTTTTGATAATAATCTAAAAGATTCCACCTGTAAAGGTTTTTTTGATATTTCACCAAATTAAAGGTTGTGATAGTTGGTCAACACCAGCTGATAAAATTGTGCCATGGTATAAGATTGGTGGAAGTATTTTTTGCCGCGATTGGCATAATAACCCTTCGGATCAGTATGGTCAGACCCGCCAAGATAATGGGCAACCGCACCATGAGACCAGACGGTGCCGTGGCCGTCGTATACCGCGTCATTGGGCTTAAGGTGATATTTGTGCAAAATATAGGCCGTATAGTAAGCAGCGTTTTCCACCTCACCGGCAAATGATTTCTTACTGTGCATTTCGACCTGTTCAAATTGAACAAAGCGGGCATTGCCGGGATAGCCGACGCCCCAACAGAGATACTTGGTGCTGGCAATGTTAATAATGTGGTCGTCATCGACAAAAGTGTGGACAAAGGCGTTTCGGTAATTCTTCTTCATATACGCAATTTCGCCAAAAATCGTGGAGTGGGAGTTCCCGGTTTCATGAACGACCACGCCCTCAGGCTTATTTTTACCATGGCGGTATTTATAGTGTGGAAAGCCGCCCCAAATCTTACTGGAGACCTGATTGTGCGAAATATTGTGACTTGCTATGTAGTTATTCACTTTGGAACTGGCCTGAGAATTGACCGACCCAAGCATTAGAACTGAAACTAAGATTGTCACCATTGCTAAAAAGACTTTTTTAACCATTTCATTTGTCGCCGCTTTGAAATTATTTACTACGTTTTTCTTCCAATTTCCATGTTAGTCTTCAATGTAAATTTTTCAACAATTGAATCCTTTCCCAAGGCTTTGGGGTCAAGGTGTAATTAGTAGTATCGACTCCCTGATCGTTGTATCATGAAAGCGAATTCTAGAGGACTTATGGATTTAATTTTGAGGAGGAAGATACTATGACAAGTTTTGACAAACGAGGCGCAGACGACCGCTTGCTATCACCTGACAATGCCGTTTTAACAATCATTGATTACCAACCAGTGCAAATTGGTTCAATTGGTTCAATGCGCCATGCGGACTTACTGAAAAACGCAGAAATGGTTGTGGAAGCAGCCAAACTATTTAAACTGCCAATTGTGCTTTCGACCGTAAATGCCCATAATCAACGCAATTCAGATACCGTTAAACCATTGAAAGATTTAGTGGGCGACATCCCTTCCTACGACCGTTCTTCCATCAATGCTTGGGAAGACAAGGATTACAATGATGCAATCAAGGCAACCGGCCGGAAAAAGATTATTATTTTAGCCTTATGGACCGAAGCTTGTCTGACGTTTCCAACCATCGATGCCATCGCTGAAGGCTTTGATGTCTACCCAGTTGTCGACGCAGTCGGCGGCACGTCAACGATCGCGCACGAAACTGCCCTGCGCCGAGTTGAACAAGCCGGCGCTCACCTGATTACGATCCCGCAATTAGTCTGCGAACTGCAGCGTGATTGGAACCGTCAAGATACTGTTCCTGGATTTGTGAAATTACTTCAGGAAAATGGCGCATTTACTAATTTACAATAATCAGCTGTTAAATCACAAAAATCGTTGAACTGGCTATTACTGGTTGCTGGTTCAACGATTTTTTTATCGGCTAAAACATTATCGACTGTATTAATCATTATTTTCTTCAGATGAAGGTGCTTTGGCTCTGCCCAGAACCGGCCGGAGAAAATGCAGGCCAAGTCCCAAGACGGCACCGGCAGCAGCCGGAACGACCCAGTCCATCCCCAAATTGGCAAATGGCAATACGTGCTGCTGGAAAGCACCCAAGGCTTGGCCAAAGGCACTTTGGCTGACAACTGGGGGGAAAGCGGCAACCATGTCCAGCAAGGCTGGGACCGTGGTGAAGCCAACGACCAGCGCATAAACCAGTGGATCACGGTTGAACAACGGTGAGAAGACGGACAGCAAGATCAAAACCATTGCGAATGGGTACAAGAACATCAGCATTGGTGTCGACCACTGGATAATCGTATCAAGGCCAAAGTTGGCGGTGGCAAATGATGCAACACACATAAAGCCTAACCAGCCACGATAGCTGACCTTAGAGAAATGATTATGAAAATCTTGTGCAAAGGCAGCCACCAGTCCAACGGCAGTCGTCAAACAAGTGACGGTTAACAAAGTGGCCAGCAGAGCATGACCCAGACCACCCAGGTAATAAGTTACCAATTGGTTGAAGGCCACACCACCGTCGGCAGATGCCTTATACGTGGAAAGTGTCGTGGCACCCAACCAGATCAACCCGAGGTAGATCAAGCCAATGGCCCCCGTTGCGAAGACACCGGCTTTAGCAGTCACTTTGGCATTACTGCTGGGCTTGGTCTTTCCCAACTGGCGAACAGCCGTAACGACGGTAACCCCAAATGCCAAACCGGCCAAGGCATCCATGGTGTTATACCCTTGCAGGAAACCATTGAAGAAGGAATCGCCCTTGTAAGCAGCGGTGACGGCTTGTTTGCCGGCAACGCCCATCGGATTGGCAAATCCTAATGCAAAAACACTGAATAATAGCAATAAAAAGACTGGATTGAGCACTTTTCCAACTGACGTCATGACGTTAGATTCCTTATAAGAAACCAGAAAAGCTAAGCCAAAGAAGACGGCGAAAAAGACTAACAGGCCAACATGGGCCATCGACGACGGCAAGAGTGGCTGCACCCCGACGGTAAATGGCACCGTGGCTGTCCGTGGGGTTCCAAATAATGGGCCGATGGTTGCATGAATCAATACCATGAATGTCAAGGCAAATACGGGCCCAAGGGGTTTTCCAACGTCATAGACCCCTTCAGAGTGAGTCACACTGATTGCCAGTACCGACAACAGCGGCAGCAAGACCGCAGTCACCAAAAAGCCGCCCGCGGCGAGTAACCAGTGCCCCCCCGGCCAACTGGCCCAAATGAATTGGGAAAATTAAATTTCCGGCTCCAAAAAAGAGGCCAAATAACATTGAGCTGACGACGAAATAATCGCGTTTCCGTAATGGGCTTGGATTTAAGTCATGTAATTCCTGCATAAATGAAGATCTCCTTTAGTGAATAAATTATTTAAGTCCTGAATTTGATTCCTAATCTGACTAATATCAATCTGAGATTTCATTTTCACCAACTCTTTTCCTATCAAGATTCACTAGAAAACGGTCCGAATTTTGAGCAACTAAAAAGGCGCCCCTTATCCAGCTAATGCTGAATTAAGGGCGCCTACTGCACTGTACCACCTTATATTTGCAGTTATATCGCTACAACTGCCTTTCACGTACGGCCAAAAAAGCGATACGCTAACACGATAATGGGTGTCACCAATGCACGTTACTCTTGTTCTTCGGTACATCGCTCAAAAGGGATTTTCGCGTCAATCCTCCTGCTTCCTCTCACCAAACGAAGCTCGCTTCAGGTTGTCTTGACGCTACTCAACTTTCTCACAGCGTTTTCTAATTGTTTAATAAATATTGTAGACATCCATTAGTACAATGTCAATAGTAATTTGTAAAGATGATATTTAACGAGTTTCTGTGCAACCTAGGAGCAATCTACAAATTTTTAAAATACATAGCAAGAATGACATTTCTATCTCGTTGGTGAAGCTTTCTTGTTGTTGGCCATTAACTATAACCCTATCCATGGTAATCACGATCAATCATATGTTCGTCACATAGCAAATCATCAAGAGAAATGTCAAAAAGATTGCAAAGTTTGACTAAGCTGAGAATATCTGGAGAACTCCTTCCTGTTTCCCAGCCTGAAATTGTCTTTCTCGATACGTGCAACAAATTTCCGACTTCATCTTGTGTAAGATTTCTTAGTGTTCTGCAATATTGTATTTTCTGTGAAAAATTCATAACTAGTCCTCCAGAGTCCATTGTCTAATCATAAACATTATATACCACATTAATATTTTTAGGTATAATATTATTTATTAGGTACAATATTTTATATAAAATCACCAAAATAATGTTACAATATGTCTATTAGAAAATATCTTACTTAATTTTTAATTGTCGATTAAAAATTTGAGCATGGCATTCATGGAGGAAAAATATGATGTGGAATCATTATTATGTCAGTCAATTAGATGAAACCGACTGTGGGGCTGCAGCTCTGGCGATGATATTGAAGTATTATGGGTCACGAGTATCAATATCAACAATTCGTAAATATGCACAAACAGACAAAAATGGTACCACTGCACTGGGTCTAATTCACGCAGCAACACATTTTAATTTAGCCCCAAAGGCAATAAAAACGAACATATCATTTTTAAAAGGAAATATACCAGATATTCCGATCCACTTTATTGCCCACGTTAATAAAAAATATGGACAGCATTATGGATGTAGGCTGATTCCTGAGACAACTTGAAAGGAGTTACGTATGAAAAAGAAAATGAAAGCTGGAGTTGTTCCGGTGGTTGGGCTATTACTTAGCGTATTAATCGGCATTTGGATCGTCGCAGATAGCGGATACACCCTTTATAAGGGGACTGCTGATATAGTTGATAAGGTTATGAACCTTATTTTCTTAGTTATAGGCGTCGTTATCCTAATTGGTTCAATTGTTACCTGGTTTTTTCAGCGAAACCGATCAAAGGATTAATGCATATAACAATGGTTTAACGAATAGTCGTTCTAAGATCTATTTTAGCTTAAAACAACATGGGTTTTCCCTACCAAATTGTCACTGTCATTCAGTTAATCAGTTGATAGCATTACTCATAAAAGCGGTTTCATACAGCCCTGATATGCCCTATAATGGAGTTGTATGAAATATTTGTTAGGGAGTGAGTTTATGTCGAAAGTATTAATTGCAGGTCGAATTCCAGAGCACGCCTTGAATATTCTCAAGGATGCCGGATTAGACATTGATGTATTTGATGACAGTCAAAATCTGATTACCAAGGATGAGCTCAGCAAGCGAGTTGCTGACAAGGACTTCTTGATCACACCACTTTCCACGAAAGTTGATTCTGATGTAATCGACGCCGCCCCAAACCTCAAGCTGATTGCCAACTATGGTGCCGGATTTAATAACATCGACACTGATTATGCCAAATCAAAGGGCATTCCAGTGACCAACACACCAAAGGTTTCGACCACTTCAACGGCGGAAGTCACTTGTGCTTTGATGATTAGTTTGGCCCACCGAGTCGTTGAAGGTGACCAACTCATGCGGACCAAGGGCTTCACTGGCTGGGCACCACTGTTCTTCTTGGGCCACGAACTCTCAGGCAAGACTTTGGGAATTATCGGCATGGGCCAAATTGGTCAGGCGGTTGCCAAACGAATGCACGCATTTGATATGAAGATCCTCTACAACCAACGTCATCAACTTGATTCAGCAACCGAAGAAAAATTAGGTGCTAAATTTGCCACCGTTGATGAAATCGTCAAGAACGCCGACGTCATTACCCTGCACGCCCCGGCAACTCCAGAAACCCACCATCTTCTAGGTGCCGAGCAGTTCAAGGAAATGAAGGACAGCGCAATGCTGATCAATGCCGCCCGTGGACCGCTAATTGACGAAGCCGCATTATTAACCGCTTTGCAAAACGGTGAAATTGCCGGTGCCGGTCTGGATGTTTATGAAGCCGAACCAAAAGTTGACGATGGCTTTAAAGCATTGAAGAACGTCATCTTAACACCACATATTGGTAACGCAACCGTAGAAGCACGTGACGCGATGGCTGAGATTGTTGCTAAGAATACCGTCGCAATGGACAAGGGTGATAAGCCGGATTACATTGTTAACGGCGTTGAACTTTAATTTATAATAAACAAAAGCACGCTGATGACCAACACTGAATGCTGGTTACCAACGTGCTTTTTGCTGCCATCAAGGTGCATGTTGCCGTCAATGATGAACCACTAATCTGCCGATGTTAGTGGTTAAATATCACTCTCAGTTGATATTACTGCATCATCTAACAGCTTCTGCCACTCGTAAGTCTAGTAACACTCTGAAGGGGATCTTAACTCCAAGCGTCATGATGGCAATGGAAGGGTGATTCCCCAATTGGGGGACATCGACAATATTGAATCACATCAAGTAAATACATGGCGTACACCTTCTAATAAACACTCGTTCTTTCCATTTTGAAGGATGTTGAAGGATGTCATCTTTCAAGGATGAGTGTATCATCCCGACAGCCTAAAAGGTTTGTGCCATCCTCCAAAAAATTAGCGGTTTTTTAGCACAAATGTCCAAAACTGCTCTCGACAAACCATTCAATAACAAAACAGCTATCATTTTGGCAATTCATATGTACTAAGATTTAAAAAAGCGTTACTATAATGGTAATGAAACCGTCGGATTTTGGAGGTGAGCTTTGTGATTGATTTGCAGAAAATCGCCAATAAAGAGCAAAAGTACATTGTTCAAGTCAACCAGGTACCGTTGGCCAATCGCAAGGTCAACGCGATTACCATTATGGACAGCGGCACGGCTGACGGCTGGGCACAGGCCGGCCAAATCGTGATTACCAGTTCTCGGATGATGCCCGAAAAGATTGAGACAGCCAAAACGTTGATTCACCAGTTAGTGGAAAAACAAGCCAGCTGCTTGATGATTAAACCTTACGCAGACAATGAGGAATCAGACATCCCCCAGACGTTAATCGATTACTGTACGCACTTAGACTTCCCGCTATTTCAAATTCGGGAAAATACCACCTACATTCAAATCATGAATGACATTAACGCCATTCTATTTGAGGGCCGCCGGATCAATAAGATGGCCGATTTGGATCTGGACTATTTATTAAAAACCAATTCCGCTTCGGATAAAGACTTCGACTTCATCTCCAGTTTGAAGAACGTTGACCTATACAGTCTCAAAGTGAGAGTCGCCAGAATCTCGTTATCGGAAATACCCAAACCAAGTGAACGAATCGCTGTCCAGTTTAACCTGATGAATCAAATCCGGGCGTTTTTTGACCGAGTCCAACAGGAAAAACGAATCAAAACCTACTTTATCGTTGAATCAGCTGATGGTGCGACCGCGATTTCCTTCTTTGACCACGAACAAATGGAATTGCCGCCCGATGACCGCATTCCTTTTAAACGGCTGATTAGTAATGTCCGCATTCCTCGTTTTACCGTCTACGAAGGCGTCTCCAATGCCCACCCGGCCAAAAAAATTCATCGCTCCTATATTGAGGCCAGCTTCGGCATCAACATCGCTAAGACCTTGGACTGGTCACGACGACCCATCTTTTACCGGGACGTCAGCCTGTGGGACTTGGTGAAAAAGCTCTCGAGAGTTCAAGACAGCCGTCTGTACCCGGAAGAGATGGACCAGTTATTGGAGAACCACGAGATGTTTGAAACCATCCGGGAATTTTTCAGACAAAACGAATCCGTCAAAAAGACCAGTCAAGCTCTGATTACGCATCCCAACACCGTTCGTTATCGGCTGGAGATGATCTACAAACGAACTGGTCTGGATTACCGACTGACCAATGACAAATTTTTAATCTACATTGCCTTTATTAAAAAATTATTAGCCAAAGTGAATAATGAATGACCATCGCACAACGGCACCAGCCCGAGCAGATCGAGTTGGTGCCGTTGTTGTTTTTTGAATAGAATCAACTTACCAGGGAAGCGTCCCCTCATTCTCAGTAAACGTCCCATTCAGTTCATTGGCAGGATCACTGGCGAGCTTAATAATCTGCTGGGCGCCCTGGTGGACCGACTGCATCCCTTGTGGCACCGGCTGGCTGACATCACGGCCGCCAAAAGAAGTTGCAGTCCATCCCGGATTAACAGAATTAACGGTGATGTGGGTATCCTTGAGCTCTTTGGCAAATGTAATCGTGGCGAAGTTCACCGCAGCTTTGGATGACTGATAGCCCAGGGAACTAACGTTATAGAAGCGCGAATTCGGATCTGACGCCAGCCCCAGCGAGCCCATATTGCTAGAAACGTTGATAATCTTGGCAGACTTGGATTTCTTTAACAGCGGAATAAACGCCTGGATCATGCTGACGGTGCCAAAGAAATTAACATCAAACTCAGTCCGGATCACATTCGTGGACAAAGTTTCGGCGTTTTCGTGATTATCCAATGCAATCCCAGCGTTATTAATCAAAACATCCAGGTAGCCGTATTTTTCATCAATTGTTGCCTTTGCTCGGTCAATATCACTTTGTTTGGTAACATCCAAAATCACCAGTTCGGCATCATAACCTGCCTGCCGGATTTTATCAACGGCTTGTTGCCCTTGATCCTGATGGCGGGATCCCAATAAGACATGTTGGCCGAGTTTAGCTAACGCCATCGCCGTTTCAAAGCCGATCCCCTTATCAGCACCGGTAATTAAAGTTAAAGTTGCAGTCATTGCAATCGCCTCTTCAATATCAATTTTCTCAATTATACCCCATATAAAAAGGCCAAGAACACAATTGCTCTTGACCAGATTATAGAAGGATGAAGCTTAATCATTTATTCAAATTCAATTAGTCAGCTGACATGTAACGTCCTTTGGTAATTTGTGATGAAAGAACGTAACCATAGCCCTTAACATATAAGAATGTCTTAGCCTTGGATGTCTTAGTTGCAGCGACTGTGACCGAACGGGTGACACTATATGTCATTGGTTTGGTCAATTTACCTTTAGGTGTGAAGGTTACCTTGCCAGCATCGGCATAGAAGAAGCCCTTATATAAGGTAATGTTCTTCTTAATGTGATATGCCCGCGCCTTGAAGTTCTTAACACCGTTCTTAGCAATAGTGTAAGTGGTACCTTTGGTCTTGGCTGCAGTCGTGGTTGGTGTTGTTGCGGCTGATACGGCCAATGGGGCTGCAAAAGCAAGTGGTAATGCCAGTGAAGCTACGGTAATGATTGTTGCAAATTTTTTCATAATCATGCTACCTCCCTAAAAGATTAAACTCATTATGCCACGTTACAGGATGATGTCAATGAAATGTTGATGTAACATTTTCACCTTTACCAAATATTAAGTTAGCGGTTACCATTTGATTATGCACAATCTTATTAGTCATGAATAGGCTGATATAACAATGTTTCATTAATGTAAAATTCACAAACTCGTATATCAATCTCTGCCTAGTCTTTGTAATCATTTTGTAACATTATGAACTCATCAACAGGTCCGGCAACGGTTCAGTTTCTTTTAATTCTGATTGTCTCGAAGCAAACGTAAAAAAGCGGCCAAATCATTGTAAAGATTTGACCACTTTCATACGAACTCATATATCGACTACTTTTCCTTTGAACGCAGTAATTCTTCCAATGATGGTTGTTGCTTGCGATCAATGTGATATTGCTTTGCAAATCCTTCAGCGGTCTCTTCACCGTACTTTTGAGCATCCAACGGCATAAAGGCAGTTGCGACCGGATCGTCCTGCTTGATCTTGGCATCGATAACGATTGGCTTTTGATTGCCAGAAGCCTGCAGATCCTTAATCTTGGCAAAGACCTCATCGAGATCCTTAATGCTCTTGACAGTGAAGCCAATTGCACCCAAGCCTTCAGCAACTTTGGCCCAGTCAGCATCGTTCAAGTCAACACCGTAGAAGTGCTGCTTGGTCTGCATTTGTTCGTACCAGATGAAGCCGAAGCGGTCATTTGAGAAGACCACGTTGATCACTGGCAGCTTGTAGCGAACTTCAGTCAAAATATCTGGGGCGACCATGGCAAAACCACCATCACCAGAGAGTGACCAAGCTTGTGCATCTGGAACGCTCAAAGCACCAGCAAGACCGCCAGGAAGGCCAAAGCCCATGGTTGCAAACAATCCGGAAATTGCGAAGCGTTGGTTCTTGTTCATTGGCAGGCCACGGACACCCCACTCTGAAACATTTCCAGTATCGACGGCATAGGTATCGTTAGGACCAGCCAACTCGGCAATCTTCTTGGTAACTGATTCGGCGTTCAAACCATCGCTGTCATCATCAGCCAATTGCTCGAGCCATTTGTCCCAGTTCTGCTTATTCTCTTGGTTGGCTTCGAGCCAAGCATCTTTTGGCCGACTCTCACCAGTATCAATCATTGCTTGTAAGTAACTCTTGGCGTCAGCGATAACGGCGTAATCAACGTCGATTCGTTTACCAATATCGTAAGGGTTATTATTGACCTGGATCATCTTGGTATCTTGTGGCCAATAGTTGGCAAATGGATACTCTGAAGCTAAGAATAAGATCAAATCGGCGTTTTGAATCGCCTCAAATCCTGACTTGGTGCCCAGACGGCCAGTCGTTCCGACAAAGTTAGGATGGTCAGTGCTAATAACACCGGTAGCTGGCACACTGTTCATCACCGGAATGTTAAACTGCTCAGAGAACTTGGTTAAGGTATCACGAGCACCCAACAAGCCACGGCCTGCATAAATCAATGGGTGCTTGGCTTCTTTAATCATCTTCAAAGTGTCGTCGACAGCTTTCGGATCCACGCTCTGTTTGAAATCGTCAGCAACCGTTAATGGCGTGCGAGTTGGTGTGTAATCAATTTCTTGAGAGGTTAAGTCTTCTGGCAAGATAACCACGGCAACACCCTTTTGGCGATAAGCTTCCTTGATCGCTTGGTTAACAACGTAAGGAATCTGATCAGCGGTTGTGACTTGTTTGTTATAAACGGAGACGTCGCTGAACATCGGGGTTTCATCCATTTCCTGGAAGTAATTGGTATTCATTGTTGGCTGTGGTACTTGGCCAACTAACGCCAACACCGGAACATGGTCCATTTTGGCATCATATAATCCGTTGAACAAGTGTGTTGCACCAGGGCCGGCTGAACCAAATGCGACACCGATTTTTCCGGTGAATTTGGCATCAGCAGAAGCAGCAATGGCGCCAACCTCTTCATGACGGACTTGAATATACTTCATTTTATCTTTTTCAAGGTAGAGTCCTTCGACAGTATGATTAATTGAGCCGCCGGGAATTCCATAGACGTGGTCCACGCCCCAGTCTTCAAGTACTTTAACTAAAGCTTGTCCTGCAATCATCTTAGTCATCAACAAAATCTCCTTCATTTAGATATCATGTAATGGTGAAACACCAATATATCTTTGGTTCAATTATTAAGTATAGGCATGCTGAAAATGGAATGCCAGCATTTAGACTTACTTTTCGTAAGTATAACCAGTTGGTTTAATGTAAACTTGAAAACGATAAATGACGTCATTATAAATAGAAAAAGTGTTGGGCATTTTCAGATGTCCAACACTTTTTCAGTTTGTTTCAATGATTAAAAATAAGTTCTCAGAAATTCCTGAACCCGCCGCTTATAAGCCACCGGATCATACCAGAAACTCTCGGCATGCGTAGCATTCGGGACAATCCAGATTTGCTTGGGTGCGTGGGTGGCTTGGTAGTTCTCGTAGGCCATGTGGGCTGGCACATAAGTGTCTTTGCCACCATGGATAAATAGAATTGGCCGTTTGTTCTTGGCCAGCTGTTTGACCGATGAAGCACTATCGAGACCAAATCCGGCAGCCCGTTTGTTGATCTCACTGACCATTGGTTCAACCGGATATTCCGGGAGATGATACTGTTTCTTCAACAGATAAGTGAGTTCTTCCTTAATGCTTGAGTAGCCGCAATCGGCAATGATGGCTTTGACTTGAGTGGGCAAGCGTTCACCCGACAGCATTTCCACCGTGGCTCCGCCCATGCTGACGCCGAAGAGTAAGATTTTACCGTCTTCGCCGACGTGGTCAATCACTTGATCGATCCACTTCAGGTAATCCAGACGATCCAGCCAGCCAAAACTGATGTATTTTCCGGCACTCTCACCATGCCCACGGTCATCGGGCGTCAGGACATTAAAGCCCATTTCGTGAAACATTTTGGCGTAATTGGCCATTGTTTCCCGGTTCCCCTTATACCCATGGGCGATAATAACTGTCTTCTTGGAAATACCTTCAGCAGGAATGTAAGTCGCCACCATCCGCTTGTCGGGATCATTGCGGTTCAAATACCATTCTTCAGAGGGCATTTGATGGAACCAATCCACATATTGATAGTAGAGATCGGCGTACTGCTGTTTTTCTTTCGAAGTTTCAGGAACATAATCGACCCGCTTAAACGCGATGTCAAAGAGTTTGAGACTAACCCAAAAACTGCCGGCAGTAATAGCCGTCAGCGGTAAAATCAGTGTTTTAAATTTTGATGGTTTGATGTTTGCTAATTTCATTGATTTTTGTTAATCCCCCTTAAACGTTAATATTAATAGTAGTTACTCGTTGGAATGAAGTCAAACAACTTTACTTTTGTTTAACAAAAACAAAAACTCTTCCAATATCAGGAAATTTTCCGCTTCCACAGATATCAAAAGAGTTTTCTTTCATTTTTATCATTATTTCGAAATCCAGTGTGAGATAATAACAGCATTATCTCAATTCCAACGACAAGGTGGTTATATCATGAAATTTTCAGTCCTCGGGCCAGCCGGCACCTTTGCCGACGCAGCCGCGAAAGCTTATCTTAAAACCCAGCCATTAACCAACGTGACTTTTGACTATCATCCCACTTTCGATCAAGTCTACCAAGCCGTTTCCGGCGACAACATTGGTTTATTGCCATTAGAAAACCAGCTTGACGGTTATGTGTCCGCAACCCTTCAACGCCTGCAGACCGCCGACGTCACGGAAATCGGCGAAGTCACCATTCCGGTTGATTTTGGACTGGTGGCAAACGTTGCTGATTTACAGCAAATTAAACGACTTTATGTTCAATTCAAGACAGAAGGTCAGTGCCAGAAATTATTGTCAACCATCCCCAACGTGCAAATTATCACCACATCATCAAACATGATTTCACTGGAGAAGTTCCAGTCCGGCCAGCCGGGTGACGCGGCGATCATCCCCCAATCGCAGATGGCCGATTTATCCGTACCGTTAATGATGGATAATGTCGCCGACCAAGACGATAACAGCACGCGGTTCATTGTGTTCAAATCAAGACGGGCGCACCTGGATAGGCTTGCCCAGCAAACATTAGTGACTGACCAGTTCAAGGCACCACTATTTGTCACGCCGGCTTTCAACGATCACCCGGGAACCCTCTACGACATTCTCGGCTACTTTGCGGCCAGCCAATTAAATCTGGTGGCATTAATGTCCTTGCCGACCAAAACGCAGTTAGGCGTCTATTCATTTTATCTCGAAGTCTCTGGAACCCGTGATCAACAAGCTGATCTCTTTAAGACGCTTGAGCGGATGGCTGCCAATTATCAGGTTCATCCCCTCGGCTACTATGCTGTCTGAGCTGCTGGGGCCTCCTGCTTAGCCTTGATGGCACGTTGCTTGGCCAAATTCTGACGATGAAATTCTGCCAGGTGAACAGCTTGGGTAACAAACAAATGGGTGCTGGCTTCATAATGGTACTTACGGCCAAGTTCGGCAATGTAGCCGTTAATGTAATCAACTTCAGTTGGCCGGTCCTTAATCATATCCTGATACATTGATGGGTAATGAAGCGGCATATCGATTCGGGTGTTATGGTCAAGGGCAGCCATTTCTTCGTCACGGCTGGAAACTAATTTGATATCGGCTCGGGCACAAATGTCATAGGCTTCATCAATCAATTGCCGGCCCATTTGATAAGCTCCTTTGAAGTTGCCAAATTCACCCATTGGCAATTCAAACATCGTACAAATGGTGTTAATAACTGAGTTAAAGATAACCTTGGTCATCAAAGTTCCGGTGAAGTCATCCGTTAAGGTTGGATTCATCTTGGCTTTTTGAAGCTCGTCGAAGAGTGCCTGGCACATTGCGTCCGGCTTTTCGTTGAGTGGGCACATGTTCATCTTGCCGGCACCCCGCTTACCCATGAAGTCAACTTCGCCGGGACCGGGAAGCACGGTCGCAATTAATGCGGTTCCGCCAATGATTTTGTCATCAGCGAAGTACTTCTGTAGTTTTTCAATGTGGCCCATCCCATTCATCGCAGTGAAGGCGTATTGATCTTCGTGGAAGAAATGTGAACAGCGATCAAGATAATCTTGCAGCTGCATTTGTTTGGTAAAGAAGATAAACATGTCCGGATGGCCATCAAAGGTCTCTGGGGTTTCTAACTTAATCTTAGTCAAGTGGCGGTCCTTATGATCACGCATCACATATACGCCACCCTGTTCACGAATCTTGTCGATATGTGGCTGCCATGTATCGATAAATGTGACATCGTTGCCAGCCTCTTGCAGTAAAATACCATATCGTAATCCCATTGCTCCTGCACCAATCATTGCAAACTTCATAAAAACCACACTCCAATTTTTTATTTTATTTTTGACTGAAAAAAGCACCCCTAATCTTATCTCTAAGATTAAGGGCGCTTTCGCGTGTTACCACCTAAATTCACGATCTGCTCACACAAATCGTCTCATCATGTACGGCCATTGCTGACGATACACTGGCACTTTAAGGGGTGCACACCGAAGATACTCATCGCTTCGCATCTACTGCTTAGAGGCTACTTTCAATTCGATAACCATCATCCCTTCTCAGTTAACGGGACTCCCTGAAATGGTTAGACGAATCTACTCTCCTCATCGCTGCATTTTTTCAACCAAATTTTAATGTGCCTATAATCTAACTCACGTAATTTTAATTGTCAACCAAAATTTGGAAACTTTTTTTGGAATGCCTGACACGGCCTTGGAGAATCCACTTGCAGTCAAGGTTTGAAAGAATTTCCATTTTTCACGTTGACAAGTGTAACCTTTGACGATAAGATATAGACAATTAAAGTTTACACATGTAGATTTTAGACGAATAGGAGATGGGTTTTTGAAAATAGTTGTTTTAATTGCTGGATTAGCCTTGATTGGTTTTATCGGCTGGTGGTTCTTCGGCAAGCACCAAGTTGCTCAAGCCAACGCCAAGGTTAACGATGATCAGCAAGTCGTCGATGTTGAGGTCAAAGGTGGCTATTCACCGGAAGTGGTTGTGTTGAAGCAAGGCGTTCCCGCGACTCTGAACTTTACCCGAACGGATTCGTCATCCTGTTTGGATCGAGTCGTCTTTTCGGATTTTGGAATCAACCAAGCGTTGCCGCAGAACCAAAAAGAATCGGTTGAAATCGATACCAGCCAATCCGGAGAGTTCCAATGGGCCTGCGGAATGGATATGTTTCACGGTAAATTAGTGATTAAGTAAATGGAGGAATCAATCATGAATGAAAATAAACAAACAGTTAACGTAACCGTCGCCGGGGGCTATCAGCCATCTGTCATCAAATTGAAGCAGGGTGTGCCAGCCGAAATCAATTTCAAACGGATTAATGACCAGGGGTGCTTGGATGTTGTCCATTCCAATGAACTTGGCTTTTCTGAAGAACTCCCAGTCAACGTCACCAAGACGGTTCAAGTGCCAACGGACCAGGCTGGCGAATTTGGTTTTAGCTGTGGCATGGACATGTTCAAAGGGAAAGTTGAGGTTATCTAATGACTATCACAAAACGATTTTGGATTGCGCTAATTTTTTCGCTGCCAATGTTGGCCGAGATGATTCTCAAGCCCTTCGGCTGGATGATCCCGGGTGGTGAATGGACAATGCTTGTCCTGACCACAATCGTAATGATCGTCGCAGCCGGCCCATTCATCAATAGTGCCTGGGCATCGTTTAAAAAGCATCACTCCAATATGGACACCTTGGTAGCGATCGGAACGACCACGGCATACGTTTACAGCATTTACGCCATGGCAACTCATCAGCCGGTGTTCTTTGAAAGCGCAGCATTCGTGACCACCTTTGTTCTGCTTGGACAGGTCTTTGAAGAGCGGATGCGCAACAACGCCTCCAATGCGGTTGAAAAATTGGTCAATTTGCAGGCGAAGGATGCCGAAGTTATCCGCGATGGCAAGATCGTCAGAGTCCCAATCTCAGAGATTGTCGTCGGCGATCTCATCAAAGTTCGACCAGGTGAAAAGATTGCTGTTGACGGCCAAATCGTCAGTGGATCATCGACGATTGACGAATCAATGATTACTGGCGAAAGTATGCCGGTTGAAAAAAAGGCCGGTGATTCAGTTGTTGGCGCCACGGTCAATGGAACCGGAACGTTCACTTTTAAAGCAGCCAAAGTGGGCAAAAACACCATGCTGGCTCAGATCGTCGAATTGGTCAAAAAAGCTCAGAATAGCCATGCGCCAATTCAAGGATTAACCGATAAAGTCTCGGAAATCTTTGTTCCACTGGTATTGATAATCGCCATTTCAACCTTCTTAATCTGGTACGTTTTCATTGGTGCCAGCGTTGCCAACGCCCTGATCTTTGCAGTCTCAGTGGTCGTCATTGCCTGCCCATGTGCACTTGGTTTGGCCACCCCGACCGCCTTAATGGTCGGCACCGGCCGCAGTGCGCGAATGGGAATCCTGATTAAAAATGGTGAAGTTTTAGAGGCTGTCAACGATGTTAAAACGGTCATTTTTGATAAGACCGGAACGATTACGGTTGGTAAGCCCCAGGTCACAGACATTGTTGGTGACACCACCCAAGTCTTAAAGATTGCGGCAAGTTTGGAAGCTTCATCCGAACATCCATTGGCAACCGCAATTCTCAAGAATGCCAAGGATAGCGGCATTGATTACTCACCTGCTGAAAACTTCTCGGCCATTGAAGGCAAGGGCGTCCGAGCCGTGGTGGATGGAAAAAGTGCCTTTGTCGGCAATGCCAAGTTGTTGAATGACGTTGAAGTCAGTGACACATTTAAACAACAAATGGCAACTTTACAGGCACAAGCCAAAACTGTCGTCTTTGTTGGCCAAAATCACCAAATTGTTGGCCTTATCGCCATTCAAGATGCTCCCAAGCCAACTTCAAAGGATGCCATCTCAGCGCTTAAATCACAAGGACTAAAGACAGTCATGCTGACCGGTGACAATCAGGCAGTTTCACAGGCAATCGCCAGCCAAGTTGGCATCGATCAAGTCGTTGCCGACGTGCTGCCAGCCGACAAGGCCGACCAGGTCAAGCAATTTCAAAGCACCGGCAAAGTGGCGTTTGTCGGTGACGGTATTAACGATGCTCCAGCCTTGAGTACCGCTGATGTCGGCATTGCCATGGGATCAGGAACCGACATTGCCATTGAGTCCGGCGGAATTGTCTTAGTCAAAAATGATCTCCGCGATGTTTACAAGGCATTGGAACTCAGCAAGAAGACATTTAACCGGATCAAGTTGAACCTATTCTGGGCCTTTGTCTATAACGTATTGGGAATTCCAGTTGCTGCTGGAGTATTCTACTTTATCGGAATGACCTTGAGTCCCGAATTGGCTGGTTTGGCAATGGCCTTGAGTTCCCTGTCAGTCGTTACCAGTTCAGTATTGCTCAATCGAACCAAAATTACGCCTAGTGCACAAGTGGCATAATCTAAAATATAAAATGGGCAACCGAGACGTGTCAAAACACGAGTCGGTTGCCCATTTGCATACATAATTTGAATTAGTTATTGTTCACCCAGCAGCCGTTTAAGTCTAGCAATCCGCTCATCCAACGGTGGATGGGTATCAAACATCTTGGCCAAAAAGGGTGTCTTCCCTTGTCTGGTGACCGGCTCATTAATGTAAAGCGCGGCACTCTTGGCAGTCGGATTGTTGGTTGGTGTGGTGTCATTTTTTAACAAGGTTAATGCATTAATTAAGCCTTGCGGATCCCGGGTCAAATTAACCCCGGAAACATCGGCCAATGATTCCCGTTCACGTGATACGGAGAATTGGAGGATTTGGGCAACTGGCACTCCGACTGCGCGGATGATCCAGCCGCCGAGCCACATGATGAGTCCAAAAACTAAAATTCCAACCGCAATTGCCCAACTGGATTTGGCATCATCGTCGCTGTCACTGCCGAACCAGCTGAACCAACGGCCACCTCTGATTAAGCTGATTCCGGAAACAATCAGAACTGTCCCGGCCCCGGCAATAAACGTGGTTAAGGCAACGGTAATCGATGATACTCGGATATCGTAGTTTTTGATATGCGAGATTTCGTGCGCCAAAACCCCTTCCAACTCTTCACGGTTCATCATTTCCCGCAAACCTTTAGTAACCGCAACCGCAGCGTGTTGCGGATCTCTTCCGGTTGCAAAGGCATTTGGAGAAGGATCATCCGTCAAATAGATTGCCGGCATTGGGATATGGGCAACCATCACCAAGTCACTGACAATGTTAAACAATTCCGGGTCGTCTGATTCTTGGAGTTGATGCGCATTGGCAGATTTCATCAAAATGTTGGTCACACTCATGTAGACAAAGAACGAATAGATGGTCGCCCCAATGAGAAAGCCGACCATCGTGTAAGTCGGAATCAGCCAATCAATACTTTCATCTTGGGTGGCAACCGCAAACACCAACCCAATTAGAAAGCCAATAACGGCAATTAAAACAACAAAGAAAGCCATGACTGACCAGGTTCGTCGTCGATTCTGCTGAACTTGCTGATTTATGGTATCCATTATCAGTCAGGCCCCTTTAAAATTTCATTTGTGGTACTTCTTTGGATTGTTCAGGAACTTCCAGATAAGAACGAGCCGGGAAGGTTCCGAATTTGGCAACCAAATTACTTGGGAAGGTTTGCAGTTTGTTGTTATATGCCATGACGTTGCTATTGTAGTTCTGCCGTGAAAAGGCAATCTTATTCTCGGTATTGGTCAGTTCTTCCTGCAATGCCAAGAAATTTTGGTTTGCTTTTAATTCCGGATAGTTTTCGGAAACCGCAAACAAATGGTTCAACGCCCCGGTTAATTCATTATCGGCTTTAACCTTATCGCCCAGACTGGCGTTGGGGTCTTGAATTTGTGATCTCATTGCGGTCACTTTTTCGAAGGTTTCCTGTTCGTGCTTGGCATAACCTTTAACGGTTTCCAGCAAGTTGGGCAGCAAGTCTCCCCGTCGCTGAAGCTGAACGTCAATCTGGCTGGCAGCTTCGTCAACCAGGTTCCGTTGGCTAACCAGGCCGTTGTATAAGGCGACAACGATCACGATTAGAACGATGATGATAATTCCTGTAATTAATAGTCCCATTGTGTGTTCCTCCTTGCATTGTTTCACTTAAATGTATCATATCAGCCGCCAATACAAAAGGTCTCCGGCCCATTTATTGAATAAGCTTAATCTGCCTAAGTCGTTTCACGAAACATTTTAAGCCTTGCTTGACTATCTTTTCTTAAACTCTTAAAGTATTATTAAATATATATTAAAGAATGATTAGGAGTGATTAGGATGGTTGAAACAGCGCCCGTTACAGACGAACTCGATCGCTATATGATCGAGCAATTTAAACAATTTCATCGCCACCCCGAACTTTGTGATCAAGAGAAATGGACGACGGCCAAGATTACTGCTGAACTCCATAAAATGGCGATTTCCATTCTGGACTTCCCTATTCAAAGCGGCCTTGTCGCCCAAATTGGTCCAGGTGATGGTCCAACAATTGCGTTGCGTGCAGATATTGATGCCCTACCGCTCCAAGAAGAAACTGATTTACCTTATAAATCAGAAATCTCCGGCGCAGCGCATGCTTGCGGACATGATTTTCATATTGCGGCACTCTTAGGGGCAGCGAAGTTACTAAAAGAACGAGAATCGCAGTTATCCGGCAATGTCCGCTTAATCTTTGAACCCGGCGAAGAACGCCACGTTGGCGCACGGGAAATGATTCATGCGGGGATCCTTAAAGATGTCCTGGCAATCTCTGGAATCCACAACATGCCAACCATTCCAGTGGGGACCGTTGGCATGAAAATCGGCAAGTTGATGGCCTCCAACGACAATTTTGACGTGACCATCACCGGAGTTGGCTCCCATGCCGCAATGCCGCAAACCGGCCGTGACCCAATCGTCGCTGTCGCAAACACGATTATGACCCTGCAGACGATTGTCAGCCGGAACATCTCGCCTTCTGATCGGCTAGTCCTGACAGTCGGTGCGATTTCCGGCGGCCATGTCAACAATGTCATTCCGGAAAGTGCCGGCTTTAAAGGAACCATCCGGACCTTTTCCGAAGCCGACCGCAAACTTGCCAAACGGCGCTTTTACGAGATTGTGAATGCCACCGCCAGCGCTTATGGCCAAACAGCAACCATTACATGGGATCAGGGACCCGCTCCGGTGGACAACAGTGAAGCAATCACAAACCTCATCGCAAACCAGGCAAGCCAATTCATGAAAGTCACCGATGCCATCCCTTCCAACGCCGATGATGATTTTGCCGAGTATGAGCAATTAATTCCAGGCTGTTACGCATTCATGGGTAGCAAGGGCCAGGCTAACTTACATCACCCGGACTTTATTGCCAACCCCGAGGGCCTCAAGTACGCAGCGAAGTTCCACGAGCAGGCTGCATTGGCACTGTTAGCTCATTTTAATCAGAAAGATAAGGTGGAATAATACAATATGGATAATAATGAAAAGCTGCGGATTTTAAAAGATCTGATTTCCTTTCGCACCGTCAATGGCAATGAGCATCTGGTAACCGCCTATATTCACGACCTACTGGCCAAACACGGGATAAGCTCAACTTTTATCAAATACGCCGAAGATCGAGATAACTTGATTGCCGAATTTGACACGGGTAATCCTGGCCCGGTTCTGGGCTTCTCCGGCCATGCCGACGTTGTCCATGAAGGGGCCTTATCAACTTGGACAACGCCACCTTTTGAACCCAATGTCCGTGATAACCGGTTATATGGCCGTGGAGCTGCCGATATGAAAGGCGGTCTAGCTGGCCTGACAATCGCCTTCATCAGCCTGGTGGAGTCAAAAAGCGTCCACAATGGCATCTTGAGGCTTTATGTCACCATGGGTGAGGAAGTCGGTGAGCTCGGGTCAAAATTATTGGCTGATAAAGGCTACGTAGATGATCTCGACGCCGTAGTGATCGGTGAGCCCAGTGGAGTCTCTAAAGAACGCCTCGATGCCTATGTCGATAGCGGTGGTGCTAAATTCACGCCAGAATTGGCAGCCAAGCTCCATCAGGTCAGTCATGACCAAAAGGCGCCTGAACAGCATTTTATCTTCTTTGCCCATAAAGGCTGGCTGATGTATGAGGTCGTTGCCCATGGTAAGGCGGCCCACTCATCAATGCCAAAGATGGGAATCAACGCCATCGATATGCTGGTGAATTACTACCTCAAGGAAAAGCAGTTCTATCAAAGCATTCAAGCCACTGATCCAATTCTGGGCGATACCGTGTACGCTCCGACAATTATTGCCGGTGGTAAACAAATCAACAGTATTCCTGACATTGCCAGCTTAAAAGTTAAAATTCGGACGATCCCTGAGTTCGATAATCAAACGATCATCAAGAAGCTCCATCAGCTGATTGATCATTTAAATCAACAGCCAGGGTATAACCTGACAATCGATATTACCAGTAAACGGCCGGTGATCAATCATCCCGGATCAGCGATTATCGACATCGCCCAAAAAGCCGGCGCCCACCACTTGCATGAATCTCTGGACCTGCCAACGATCGGGGTGTCACTGGGAACGGATGCCTCTGAATACACTCGAGTGAACCAAAAGATGGATGTGGTGGTTCTTGGGCCGGGGAATACGACCAGCCACCAGCACGATGAATATATTGATCTGGATACTTACTACAATATGATTGACACATACAAAGAAATTGGCCAACAATACTTGAACTAAAAGAAACAAAATGAGCAGGATCACCAGATTTGCCGGTGGTCCTGCTCATTTCTTGCTGCTATTAAGTTAGATTCGCTTTAACTTGCCAATTGATAATGTTTCTTCACGAGATTGGACAGGTAACTCAACAACCCAATCATTGCCAGGTACATCAACGATACCAGCAACCAAACTTTGAAACCTTCCATGTTTCTGGAAATAATGATGGTTCCTTGCTGAGTGAGTTCAGCCACCCCGATCGCCGACAGAACCGAGGTCCCTTTTAACGCGATGATGAATTGATTGATAAATGATGGGGCCATAATTCGCAAGGCTTGCGGGAGGACAATGTATCTCATGGCTTGGAAATAGGACATCCCGTTGGAGCGGGCCGCTTCCATCTGACCGCCTTCGACTGCCTCAATTCCGCCCCGGACAAAGGAAGCCGTATAGGCACTGTTTTCCATAACGATGGTGATAACCCCGGCAATAAACAGTGGAATTTTCTCACCTGTCAGGTTGGGAATCCCGATGTACACGAAGAATGCCAAAACCATGACTGGAATACTCTTGAAGACAAAGGCGTAAGTGGAAGACAATCCTCGGAGGAACTTGTTTGGCGTGGCGCCCAAGATACCGAGGATGATCCCAATGATCGTCGCGAAGAAAATGGCAACAATCGTGATCTCCAGGGTCATCTTAATCCCGTTGCCAAACGAGGTGGCGTTACTTTTCAACAAGCCAAAGTACGTCCGATCAGAACTGGATTGCACTGGAATCGCAGATTTACTGTGCTCACCGGTGTAGAATTTGACGATCTTGTCGTAGGTGCCATCCTTTTTGATAGCTGCCAAACCGGCATTAAAGCGTTTCAGTAATTCCTGATTGTGACCCTTCTTAACCCCGAAGGCAACCGGATTTTTATTGGCAGCCTTCCCAACTAACTGGAGCTTCATCTTGTTTTTGATTGAGTATAACAACGTGGCCGTGGAATCAATCGCCGCAGCCGAGTTTCCAACCAAGACGTTACTCAACTCGGTGTTACTATCGTTGAACCGGGTAATGTGAAAACCATATTTCTTTTGAATACTTTCGGCATACTGCTCAGAGGTTGATCCTGTCTTAACAGCAACGGTCTTGCCTTTCAAATCATTATATCCTTTAATCGAACTCCCCTTTGGCACTGCCAATGCGAGCCCGACGTTATAATATGGTTTTGAAAAATCAATCTTCTCAGCTCGTTCCGGCGTCGCCATCATAGCGGCAATCACGCCGTCAACTTGATTGCCTTCCAAGGCTTGAATGGCTGCCGCAAAGTTCATGACTTTCAACGTATAGGTGAAGTTCTCCTTCTTGGCGGCTGCCCGAAGGATTTCAATATCGAGCCCGGGGTGAGCCGTATTGTAGGATCCATTCTTGGCTTGAATTTCAAACGGCACAAAGGTCGGTCCAACACCAATTGTGTAGTGTTCTTTCGATTGTGCGGATGCAACATTATTCATTAGGAATAAAAACGAGAACGCCGACACAAATATAATTAATAATCTTCTAATCTTTTTCAAAATACTCACTCCTCAAAAATGGCTTTTATAAAATATAGCATTTTATCAGCACTATGGGAAGAGGTTGGCTCAATTTAGATGTCGCAATACCTCACATATCATTAAGCTTAAAGCCGCTTGCGGGTTGATTTTAAGGGAATGATGAGTATTTGTCTAATTATTCAAATAGATATTATTCATATTTTGTATATTTTATACAAAAAGTTGGAACTGAGAGATTGATGGATCTTTGATGCTTTCAATAAGTGCTCATCAAAGGTATTTCCACCAAAAATTCAGTTCCATCTTGTTAAGTGTTTATACTAATCCTTGTGCCATCATGGCTTCAGCGACCTTCTCAAATCCAGCAATATTGGCGCCAGCTTGATAGTCCTTATCCAAATGATATTTTTTGTCAGCAGCTTCGGACTTGGCAAAAATATCTTCCATGATGTCTTGAAGCCGGTTATCGACCGTTTCAAAGCTCCAAGCCAGCCGTTCACTGTTTTGGCTCATTTCCAAAGCGGATACCGCCACGCCGCCGGCATTGGCTGCTTTGGCCGGGCCATACAGAATATCGCCGTCCCGATAAATGGCAATCGCATCCGGGTAACTCGGCATGTTGGCACCCTCACAGACGTATTTGACACCATCTTTGACGATCAATTTTGCCTGATCCTTGTTGATTTCATTTTGAGTTGCGCATGGTAAGGCAATATCATAGTCAACGTCAAAGTCCCAGACAGATCCACCGTGGTATTCAGCGGATGCCACCCGGTCGGCATATTCACGGATCCGGCCGCGTTCAACTTCTTTAATCTGCTGAACAACTTTGTAGTCAATTCCTTTGGGGTCATAGATGTAGCCGTTGGAATCAGAAACGGTGATGACTTTAGCCCCGAGTTCCGTGGCTTTTTGAATCGCATAGGTGGCAACATTGCCGGCCCCTGAAATCTTGATCTTCTTGCCGGTTAAAGTGTCGCCCTGTGCCTTTAGCATCGCGTTAGTGTAATACAGCAGGCCAAAGCCGGTCGCCTCAGTACGGGCGAGACTGCCACCAAACGTCAATCCTTTACCAGTCAACACACCATTTTGGTAACCATTCAGCCGTTTATAAGTACCAAATAAGTAGCCGATTTCACGGCCGCCAACACCAATATCGCCTGCAGGAACATCCAGGTCAGGCCCAATGTGGCGTTGTAATTCAGTCATAAAGCTTTGACAGAAGCGCATGATCTCAGAATCAGATTTGCCTTTGGGGTCAAAATCACTGCCACCCTTGGCACCACCGATGGGCAAACCAGTTAAACTATTTTTCAAAATTTGTTCGAAGCCAAGAAATTTGACCACGCTCAAGTTAACACTGGGATGTAACCTCAAACCGCCTTTGTAAGGACCAATGGCGGAGTTAAATTGAACCCGAAACCCACGATTGACATTGAATTGGCCATCGTCTGACTGCCAAGGAACCCGGAATTGAATTGCCCGTTCCGGCTCGACTAATTGCGCGAGCAGATTGCTCTTCACATATTCTGGATGGGCCTCTAAAATTGGCGCCAGGCTATCCAGGACAGTAAATACAGCTTCCTGAAATTCGGTTTGGTTCGGATCTCGACGATCAATTTGATCTTTGATTGATTCAATATATGACTTAACGTTGGTCAAAATTATTCCCACTTTCTATATTAGCTTGTGTGACAAATACATCCTGTAAACCGGTTGTAGACTCACAACCGTCATTTACATCATTAGGTAATATCTTAGCAGAAATTTTATTAGAAGTCTTCACATTTTATTATATTTATCAAATATATATTCAACAAAAGAGGCCCAAACCGTTTATTCAACGATTTGAGCCTCTTGATTTATTAGTGGATAACTCGGAACACGAATGGGGTTCGTGAAAGCATTATGTCAGAAATAATGTCCGAATTGTGAAATACTGCAATTTTCTGAATGAATGCATCACCACCTTATCGAATACCAATGGCACCACCACACATACGGAATGTGTTGGCATTGATACGTTCCTGGCCATTAGTGGTCAAACTAGGAAGAATAGCAGTAATTGGTGTTTGAATACCAGTGTAAATAACACCAGCGGCCAAGATATAAGTGAACCCGGCATACCAGAGCTTAGCGGTACTATGCAGGTTTGGTGCGGTGAAGGCTAAGAAAGTAGCAACAGCAAGTAGTTGTATAGCAATTGGTCTGGGGTGAGGGAAAGCATCCAGTTAATGTTTCTTTCGAACGTTTCTTTCAAAGTCGAATCTGACAAATATTTAATGTCGTAATATGATACCGGTTTCATTTTGAATTGTCCTTTCTGAAAACAAATTTATTTAATGTGATCAGCAAATCATCTGATTCTGTAACCGCTTACGATGTATAGAATACCGTGTAAACGGCATCAATTGAATCTAAAAATCTATCAAGTGTTTATAAAATAAAACATATTTATAAAAGCGCTTTTATAATTTGCTGAACAAGCAAGAATTCGCGTAAAAGTAGTCATTAGCCGATTTCTTTGTGAAATAAAAAGCTGATTTCCAATTGACTTTTTATGCTTTCTGAACTATTTTTATAATAACAAAAGAAAGATTTATAAAATCCAAATTGTGATCAGCAAACAATTCGATTTTGCACTGGAGGTTATTCTATGGTTAAGCAATTCCTATCGATTTCATGTATCCCGACACCGACCTATATTCAAAGCGGCCACGTGGTTTTTAGCCCTGGTGAGCGGCATCCCAACCGGAAGAATTTCCAATTCTTTGTCATGATGTTCATGAAGCGCGGAAAATTATTTATCGCAGAAGATAATACCGAATACACCGTGAGTGCCGGTGAGATGTTCATTCTCCAACCACAGCACCATCACTATTCATGGAAACCGATGGATGAAACCACCGAATACTACTGGATTCACTTTGCGACAGCCGGCAATTACGTCCAAGCCCCGGAACCAAAGCAGATGCGACCAGTCATCCCCGTGCCGGCAATTCATTACTATACCTCAGCGATTACCTTATTTTTGGAGAAGCAACAGCCGATTCCGAATGAAGATACGGTGATCTCAATGATCAAAAAGATCTTTGCCAACAGCCGTAAGTCCAATGAAAACCACTCTGACACCACCCAAAATTCAATTGAGTTCTGGAAGGCCCAGCAATTATTTTTGGACCTGCTCCAGCAGATTCAGGTTCAAACACCGCAAGAATCGCCAACCACGATGATTGCCAACAAGATCCAGCGCTACATCGAAGATCATTTTGACGAAAAGATTACCTATGAAGAGTTGGGCAAGGAATTTCATATCCATCCGAATTCTGTTTCTTTATATATGAAGAAAACATTCGGCATCACCCCCAATAATCTACTGACAAAATATCGTTTGGAAGAAGCAACCAAGTATCTGCTATTGACTTCTGACCAAATTAGTACGATTGCCACGAAGGTCGGCTACCAGAACGTCTATTACTTCTCAATGGCCTTCAAAAAAGGCTATGGCATGTCGCCATCCGAATACCGTAAGAAATACATCAGTCTAAAACCAAACACACCGGATGACGGCGCCGGTAGTCAATTTATGTAATGAAGAATCCTCCTGTAAACCAATGAGAACAATTTACAGGAGGATTCTTTGTTTTGTTCAAATATCTAACGTGGTTAATTCAACTCCACTCATATAATCCTGGCAATTAGATTCTTGCTTGTTGGATCCAGACGTTCATTTGCTTTTCGTCACGATTTGCCCAAGCATAATATGGAATCAATGTCAGGTGACTCTTCTCAGCAGTTTTTGGTGCGTCGAAGGTGTACAACTCATCATGGTTATCCTCATTTACTGGGATAGTTTTCAAAGACAAAAAAGCAACGTTTAAGTATGTGGCTTAAACGTTGCTTTTAAGACTCATTCAACCGACGTATAGGCCAGATTACTCGAACATCTTCCGCGTAGCCTTGGCCAAAGTCTTAATATCCTTGTCATAACGAGGGTTCTTCACCAGCTTAGCCATTGGCACTCCGGCAAAGTGGTAAGCCGCGATTTCTCCCGATCGGACAGCACTCTGCTCGGTGAAGACCATTTGATACGGCTGCTCCACAAATTCACCAGTGAAAGCTAAATTGGTTGAGTGTTCTGGAATCACCTTTGGTCGATCCGTCTTGGCACGGTTGTTGAACAAAGCGGATGCATACGGCATATATGCTGGGATGCAGTTAATCACGCTGTCCATGATTTCCTGCTTCTTATCCATAATGTTACCGGGTCCCGGATCAACCTTGGATAATTGACCCAGCAGCTCTTCAACCATTTCCTTACCAGTCATCTTGATGTACTGTTTGTCCACAAACTCACCTTTCCGTCGTGGATACAGGAAGTAGCCCCAAATAACCGATTCATTGGCCTTTTGGGTGGTGAAATGCGGCTGGTGGTGCACGACAATCGACATGTTGACATCCTTATTGCCCATTGGGGTAATTGGTGAAGTGGAAATGAATGAATTCAGAGCATTGCCTGGAACTTGAGTGGTAATCCGAGTAATTTCATTCAACAAAACATGATCTTTTGTCGTCAAAGTGAAGCTGACCCACTCACTGGCATTACGATCGTTAAAGAATTTGTCCGGATTCCCCAAATTATAGAACCGGTTGGTGGCCTTCTTCCAAAGGCTGGCCGCAGCACCATAATCCATATTTTCTTCAGCTGGTGTATTGAAATCACCAAGGGTAGCTGAATCGGTAATTGAACCGTTGGTGAAGATCACGGCAGTGTCATCATCAACCGGCACGTCTTCTTCCTCGCCGGTTTCCGTATTCGTCATCCGCAAGGCAGTTACCGTAATCTCGTCTTGCATTGGCGTATCCTTAAATTCAAAATTCGTTACTCTTCGATTCAAAATAATGTTGACGCCTTGATCTTTCAAGTAATTGATCAGCGGCAGCATAATACTCTCGTATTGATTGTACCGAGTTCGGTTGACGCCGACCAAGTGCTCGATTTGAGTAAACTCGTAAATCATTTGGTGCATATAACGCCGTAGTTCCTGCGCTGAGCTTTGTACCCGAAAGGCAAAGGTCGTCTCCCACATGTACCAGAAGTTGGTGGTAAACATGTGTGGATCATCCTTGAAGTAATCAGCGATCGTGACGTTATCAAGTTGTTCTTCTTTAGAATCCGGCATCATGATCAATTCGGTTAATTTCAGTCGGTCCTTATTATTGAAGCCCATCTTGCCACCATTGATAATGCCCTTGCCGCCTTCCATCAGACGCGCTTTGTCAAACGTGCGATGCTTGGCATCAAAATCACGGGTATCTTCGGCAGCGGTCATCCCCGGTTCAGTTGCGGAAGGCACTCGGCTTAATAAGTCCATCAGATCAACGTATGTTCGATAGTTGAGCATCCGCCCACCACGGGCAATGAAGCCTTTGGTGTTTTCCATTGGGTGAACTTTGTTCCAATATTCTCCGGCAGCCTCGCTGGCAGGTGAACCGTCATTTGAACCATGGTCGTCAATCGAGTAAAAAGTAATCTGGTCGCCCTTCCAGTTACCCTCTTGAATCAAATATACCGCAGCCGCCATGTTAGCCAAGCCGGCACCGATCATAATTGCTTTATTTTTTGTCATTAAGAATTCCTCCAAACAAATTATTTCGCTTCGTACTCATCGTACAGGTGAGAGTCATCTTCAAACCACCCCATCGACTTCAAAAGGCAGGCACCGGCAACCACGACACCGATTCCGGTCAGGATTAACACTGTATGTTTCATATTCAATCGCTCCCCGTTAATAATTTCAGCGAAATGCGTTTGCCAAATCCGTCTACGCATCTGCCTATATTGTAGTAGAAAACCGGCATAAATGTGTGACCGTTATCTACATATTTTCACTTTTTTCGTAAGCGTTCCCAGTAACCACTGTTAAACCAAGTTTTCATGTTTTATGAAATTTTTTGAAAATAAAACTTACGAGCAGCTTTTATTTATGGTAGTGTAATCAATTGTCGTGATATAAAAGTTTTAAGAATTAGGAGAAACATTATGGAAAAATCGTTAAATGCAGACCAAGCGTCTGTCGAACCAAAACAAAAACACGCAGCCAAACCGGTTGCCCGGCCATTCTTAGCAATGTTGGGCATGCTGATTGGCGGCTTTGTGGGGATGTTGAGTGAAACTTCCCTCAACATCGCGTTACCAAGTTTGATTGCCGAACTTCATGTCAGCATCGGCACCATGCAGTGGCTGGTGACCGGCTACATGCTGGTAATCGGGATTGTCTTGCCGATGTCTTCATTGCTTCAGCGGATTTTTTCGACCCGCTCATTAATCTTATTCGCCCTATGTGATTTTATCGTCGGTGCGGTCATTTCAGCACTGGCACCGAATTTTGCCATTTTACTGGTCGGCCGAATGATTCAGGGGATTGCCACCGGTTTAATTCTGCCCTTGATGTTCACGGTAGCGACTTTAATCTTTCCACCCTATAAGCTGGGTTCGGCCATGGGGATGATTGGACTTGTCATCATGTTTGCGCCCGCTGTCGGCCCAACTTTGGCCGGAATGATCCTCGGCCTGCTTTCATGGCACTGGATTTTTTGGTTGTTTGTACCATTTCTGGTGATCGCCTTTATTTTGGCCTTCAAGTACCTGCCAAACGTGGGTGACATCACCAAGCCCAAAATCGACTGGTTCTCAATCGTTTTGTCAGCGATCGGTTTTGGTGGTCTTGTCGCCGGTGTCAGCTTGGCGAGTGATTCCGGTTGGGGATCACCCCAAGTCATTGGAACCTTGATTGTTTCAATCCTTCTCTTGGCATGGTACATCCGTCGCCAATTAAAATCTGAAACCCCAATTCTGAATTTCCGCGTGTTCCAAAAGCATCAATTTACGGTTGGATCTGTTTTAGTGATGTTGGACTTCGCCATTATTCTTTCATCAATGTACTTACTGCCAATGTTCTGGCAAAATGGTTTGGCAATTCCCGTCGCTATGACCGGAATTGTGATGCTACCAGGGGGAATCGTCAACGCGATTGTCTCCGCGATCGCTGGGCGCTTCTCAGATACGGTTAGCACCAAACTGCTGACAACGCTGGGCTTTGGCGTGACCATCGTCGGCCTGGTACTATTACTGCTAGCCAGCTCAACTTCGCCAATGTGGTACGTCATCTTAGCTCACATCATCATTATGTTAGGTGTGCCGCTCGCCATGTCTCCCGCCCAAACATTTGGCCTGGGCGCCTTGGATGAACAAACTTCCGGGGACGGCAGCACCATCATGAACACCTTCCAGCAAATTATCGGGGCCATGGCAACCGCCATCGCTACCAGTTTGTTGGCATTTGGAAACACGGCTGCTGGTCATGTCAGCCATCAAGTTGCCTTTACCAATGGGGTCCACGTTGGTCTGTGGTTTACGTTGATCGTGGCTGCAGTGGCTTTCCTGCTTTCATTTACCATTAAGGATCGTAAGCGCGCATAATTGAATCTTGAATAAAAATCAAAAAGGTCGCAACATAATTAGCAAAAATTACGTTGCGACCTTTTTGAGTACCATTTAAATCTAAATTATTATTAAACCGTCGGCCAGCAAATTTTATTCAGTTGTTTGCGCTGAATCATCCGCCACCAACTGCTTAACAGCCTTCATAGCAGCAGCCAAGGCCTCATCACTGGCGGCGTAACTAATCCGAACGTATTCGTTATCGCCAAACGGATCTCCTGGCATCAAGCCAATGTGGTATTCCTTTGCCAGTGTATTAACAAAGTCCCAACTGTTCATCTGCAGATCTGCTGGAATCTTAGCGAAAACATAGAACGCCCCGCCAGGATGAACGACGCCAAAACCGGCTTCAGCCATCTCCTTGGCGACAAAATCTCGACGCTTCTGGTATTCCTTGAGCATTGGTTTGGAATCATCCTGACCGTGTGTCAACGCCTCAATCGCTGCGTATTGAACGATTGACGCAGCCGCGGTCACGGTGTACTGGTGAACTTTGGCAATTTCATCGATGAAACCGCTGGGGCCAAATACCAATCCCAATCGATAACCGGTCATGGCATGCGACTTGGATAACCCGTTAATCACGACCGTTTGATCCGGCAGAACTTTTGAAATGGAATAATGCTTCTGCCCGTATGTCAGCTCGCCATAGATTTCATCACTGATGACCCAAATGCCATTTTTCTTTAAAACAGGCGCCAACGCGTTAATTTGTTCTTCGGTGTATGCAACTCCAGTCGGATTATTCGGGTCGTTTAAGATCAGGCCTTTAACATCCCAGTCAGGGTGGTCGGCAATTGCCTGCTCGACTTTAGTCGGTGTCAAAATAAAGTCATCATCGCTGGTGTCCACTAGAATCGTATTCAACTCGTTTAAGGTCGTCAAAGCGTTATACAGCGGATAGGCCGGCGTAGGAATAATCACGGCATCACCAGGCTTAAATAAGGTCTTCACTGCAGAAGCAACGGCCTCAGTCGCCCCAACCGTCACCAAAATTTGATCAGCGGAATAGTGATAGCCGAACTTAGCTTGATAATAAGTTGATGCTGCTTCACGAAGCGGTTGGTAACCCCAATAGTAAGGATAATGAGATTCGTTGTGGTTAATCGCGTCGATCGCGGCCTGCTTAATATGGTCGGGAACGTTGAAGTTGGGCTCGCCCAAAGTTAATTTGATAATCTTTGGATCGGAACTAATGTCATGATCAAATTTCCGCATTGCGGACGGCATGACTTTTAACACATAAGGGTTGATACTGTCTAATTCCATAATGGTGACCTCCGGAAAATTCAGATTTAAAACCTGCCAATGATTCGGTAAAAGTTATTGTTAATAATATAACAATTCTCTGAGAAGTCAATGAAAGATCAATCGATTGTATAATTATGCCTTTGATTCTTGATTGCCGTGTATTTCAATAATCGTATGGTAAAATCGCGTTTATTCTTACACGGCCGTGTTAGTTCCACCATTATCATTTTTCAGGGAAAGCCGCGACTTTCAACACATTTTCACGATAAGTTGCCCAGTACACATCGCGGATATTGTCGAAACCTTGCTTGGCCAGCTCATCTTCAAGCCACTGCTGGTCTCGACCCATAAGATCTAAGACGTCCGGATCCACCTGGCCGTCCACGATTACCGGGTAGCGAATACTACCCTCCCCTTTATTCAAAACCGTCAGCTGACCGTTTTGTTCCAAAATGGCCCGTTTCACGTCTTGAATATCGTAAACGCCGGCAGTTCGCAGCTTGAAGTCAACATCTTTACCGGAGAGATTGGCTCTAATACAATTCTCGACCAAGAGCTGACCATTACGCACCAGTGTGATTGGCTCACCCTCGATAAATTTACCAAACCAGTGAATATGGGTTTTCAAGTATCTAGTCACCATGATTAACAGTGCCCACAGCAACAGAATCACTAAAAATTGCGCCATCGTGATGGCCGGATTATAAATCACACCGCCGATAATGCCACCAAGGACGTAGTTTTGCAGCTGATCCATTGCTGATGTCGGTGCCAGATTTCCCTTGCCGGTCAGGTTAATCAAGATGGTGATAAATAAGAAACCGACGATTAATTTAAGTGCAACGTCTGAATATGTAAACATATTAGTTTGCCTCCTGAACTTTGATGTGGCTCGAACCATCTAACTCAACCTTTTCCAACACAAACTGACTCCCGTCAGCGTTATAGTCGACCCGGTAATAACCGCTGGGGGTTTTAGCCATCAGGTTGGCATTTTGGGTGGTCGAATTGATACTGACGCTTTTGGTTCCCACATGAAGCCGCTTGGCAATCTGCTTAACCGTCTGCGTAATCTGGCCTGTCTGCGCAGAAGCGGACTGAATCGCACTAAAGTCGTCGTATTGGATCGCTAAAATAAGCAGCAGCAGCGTCCCGACGATAATGGTTAAATCTTTGTATTTGCTGTCCATTCGATTACGAAGGTAATGGACCAAAAAGCCAATAAAAATGACTGCCAGCACGCTTAAAATAATGATTCTGGCGTACTGCCAGCTACTTTGAGAACCTTGAAGATAGTCGTACGTGTAAAACGTCATTGTGCATCCCCCTTTATCGTTATCTTCATTTTATCTCAAAGTTTCGTTCAATTGTTAATCCATTTGGTGATGCTCGGCCAACTGTAATTATTCACAATAATTCTTGGGGTGAGTTTTAAGTTACTATGGTTGGTCACCAAGCCATCGTTCAAGGTCAAAATGACTTTTAGGCCGGGGCGGTTAGCGAGAAACTTTTGAATCTGAGAGTCGCCACTACCGTATGGATAAGTAAAAATTGGTGACTTATAGCCGACCTTTTCCTTCAAGACATCCTGGCTGACCGCATAATCACGCTTAAAGCGAGTGTAGTTCGCCGGAATGTTGAACACCGGGATCCCGTGGTCAACCAAATAATGCATCCGATTGGTGTGAACACCAAAGGTCACTAAACTACCGGCCTGTTTTTGCAGCCTTTGAATTGCCGGCCAAGTTGCCAATTTAGTTCCCTGCTTGTACCAACCGGTGTTGCCGGTAATAATCGACTGGGTAAACGGGTAATGTAATTTTTCGAGGATCGGAAACGCATTGTCGATCGACGTTCGGTCAACATCATCAAAGGTAATTACCACGTACTTACCGCGAATGGGTCGCTTGCTGTGAGCCATAGCAATCATTTGTTTGATTGAAATGACTTTGATGTGATGGGATTTCAAATAATACATCTGCTTTTTAAAGGAAGGCAGGTTGACGTTAAAATCGTGAAACTGTGTGTTCGGCGACACTTTTTCATCGAACCGGACAATGTCATTCGGTGCCAAAATCCGGTGGTAGGAGAACACCATGATGCCATTTTTGATTCGCTGGTCACGTTTGGAAATCGCAAAATCAGGCCGATTGCCCAGCTGATAGGCAATATTGTGTCGAACACTGACTGCCAAAAGTACCAAAAAGACCAGAATAAACCCGCTTAAAATCCACTTACGACTTGTTTTGCTCATGATTTTTCGCCCTCCGCTCAAGTTTCTTAATTCGCAGCCAACCAAAAATTGTCATCAAGATGACCATCACCACGACCAGGATGGCAAATCGGGCATAGGCAAAGTAGGACAGGTTCAAAAAGAGGTAATCAGAAACCAGCGTGTCCGAGTATGCGTTCAATAGGAAGCAAACGTTGACGTAGATCACGTAAACTGTCATGGCCCACAAAGCCACCAAAAAGATGAACCGTTCCAACAATTTAAGAATTGAGGATCGTTTCCGAATAATCAGGTTGTTAGTCTTCTTTTTCATGATTAAAGCCCCCGATCCGGACTACGCCAACTGCCAACATGACTCGGATCCAGGAAGAACGATCCCAGGGCAGTTAGGCAACTGACCAAGTTGATGAACCAATAAAAAATCACATACAGCGGCAATAGTGACAGGTCCTGCCATTTGATGAAATCGGACTCTCTGGAATCGGCATAACCAATCAAGAATTGAATCAAACTAATGAGCAATAGGAGAAATAAAATCACGCCGTCCATGATGATGTCACCTGTGAACATAATCGTGAAAAGGTAAAACAGCGTCACAAATGAGCAGCTGATGGCCCACAAATCACTGAGCACCATGTCCATCAGCAGCCACTGTTCACTCAAGCGACCGGTGATAAACATCCCCCGGTTGCGAAACAGCACTTCGAAGCCTCCGCGGGCCCAGCGCCTTCGTTGGTGAATCAAATCGATTATTCGTTCCGGAACCAAGATCCATGCGACCGACTCCGGGCAGTAACGGACCTGCCAGCCATGGTGATAAAGGCGCCAAGTAATATCAATATCCTCAGTAATGGCATCGATATTCCACCAGCCGGCATCAATAATCGCCTGTTTTCGATAAGCCACCACCACACCGGAAACCGTTGTGATGTGACCAATAACGAAAGCCTGGCCGCGTTTGATAATATCGATCACGCCCACATATTCCAGCAACTGCAGCCGACCTAGAATACTGGTCCGATTGCGGACGATTGGCTTGCCGGCGACTGCGCCGACTTTCGGGTCATCATAGAATCGCGCCAGCATCGGTTCGAGAACATTTTGATCGACGTAGCAATCCGCATCCAGGCACAACAAGAATTCCCCTTGAGCCACCTTGGCCCCTTCATTGAGGGCGTTGGCTTTACCCTTATTGACCTTGATATCGACAATTTTGACCGGAAACTGATGACCATACCGTTCCTGAAGCTGAGTCATCACCGCCAGGGTATTGTCTTGACTGCCGTCGTTCATTAAAATCAGCTCAATCCGTTGGTAAGTGATCTTTGAGACCGACTCGACCACTTGAGCCAGGGTGTCCTGCTCATTGTGGGCTGGAATCAAAATTGAAACCAGGTCAGCTGGTTGTCCTTGATGGTCGTTATTCAGTGGCACCCGCCGTTCTTGAATGGAGAAAAAAATTGACCCCACGATCCAAATTGTCGACACAATTACTGGATATAAAATGACAAAATCACTCAAGGTACTCATAATATCCCCCCATTCTATCTACTTTCGGCCAAGGCCAAAAAGGTTTTGATGAACTGCTCACTAGCGGCATATACCTGCTGATCATTGACCGATCCCGCTGAGTCTGCCCATAGTGATACGCTGCTGCCGACAATCCCCCGTTTGGACTTCAACTTGGTATCAACATCGTTGTGCCATAACGTCGGTTTCCAGTATTGCTTCATATCCTTAATCATATAAGCGACGTTTTTCTTGGACATGTTGGTTTTGGATAAATTGAAATACAGATAGTAGTCGTTATAGTTGAAAACTTTGAAACCGCGGCTGATCAATTTTGGCATCGAGGCCCAGTATTTGTGGCGCTCAGCAGCTAACTTGCCGGTTTGATCTGCGGTCCAGTTCCAGTAAGTTACTTGGATATTTTTATTGAGTTTGCTCAAACTGCTGTTTAAAAAGCCGTCGTTCCAAGCTTCCGGTGTGAAGCCCATTTTTTCCACATTGGCGCTGGTGGCGTTTAGATATTTGACGTAAGCCGCGTTGCTGGTTAGCTTATCGGAAAATTCATCGCCGCCTAAATGAAAGCGGGGATTGGCCTGCCCGGCAAACAAGGCGCCAACCTCGTCGTCCAGCTTTTTGGTGAAATCAATGCCGGTTTGATTGAGGTGAATCTCGTCGCGGTAACTCTTGGAGTACCAACTGACTTGCTTGGCCAGTTGTGCCTTGCCATTGGCCTTCATGAGCTTCACCAAGGCAGTCACATGCGCTGGGGTGTCGATTTCCGGGATCAGCGTCACGTGGTGCTGTTCGGCGTCGTTGACCAAATACTTGATTTCGGCCTTGCTGTAAAAGAACTGGTGGGTCTTTTTGTTATGCCAAACCCCATCAACCTTCTGGGCATTCTTCAAGGACTGACCAACGTAGTCATTTTCAATCGCAAAATTCCGGTCATCGCTTAAGTGCAGCTGAATAAACCGACCGTTATGATCCCCCACTAATTGAATGAACTTTTGCAACGTCCCAACTTGGTAGTGGCGTCGGGCAACGTCTAAGGTCACTCCGTTATATTTGCCATCCTGTTCACTCGCCGTGCTCGAAGTCGTCTGAGCGGTGGTCGTCTTGTGCGCGCTGCATCCCATCAACAATACCGTCAGTGGCAATAGCAGCCAACTCTTATGTACCATATGCAATCCCCCCGTCATGCAATCTTGAAATATATCTGTAACATTTAATCAGATACATAGTACCAAACATCACAGATTTTGCTATTCACAGGCTTTCATTCTGAGCAAACGTTAGACACTCTTAACAAATAATGAGATTGTTATTAAAATGACACCTTTTTGGAAACATGAATCTTTGCACAAAAAAATGGAACCAGCTGTTAGCCGATTCCATCTTTGAAACGTTCAATTTTAATTTAGACACTCCGGCGCTTGAAGACAACGTAGCTGATTGCCATGAAAATTGCCGTGTATACCAGACTGCCAACCACCATTTCCGGTGTCGACAACAAGGTCATTTTATGCACCGAACTGGACAAAAGCTGTTGTGGCAGGTTCATCATGTTCAATGGGTTCCATTTAAGCCATTCCCATTTGTGCATCAATAAGAACATGACCCCGGAAACCATGCTCAAAGCAAAGTAACCGATAATCCCGATTGAAATCGCTGCTGCGGTACTCTTGAAGACGTTCGCTAATAAAAGCACTAGACTAAGAACCAGCCAGATCGTTAGAAAGGAGCCGATAATGCCGAGCCATTGCGCTTCGATAACGGAGTGACCTGATTGATAGGTATCTGAAAGTTTGAATTTATCGTTAAACAAAACAACTTTCAAAAGCATCGACCAGACAAAGCTCAAAGCGTAGAAATAAATCGAGTACAGCAACATGGTAATCCACTTGCTGACCAGGATTTGCCCACGATAATACTTGCGATACAACAATTCTTTAATCGTGCCGTACTGAAATTCCATCGCAATGATTGAACTGCAGGCCGCAATCATGAATAAGACGATCCAGTTGATCCCGGTAAACATTTCGACAAATAATCCTTTGGGATCGCCCCAGTACTTGGGATAGTTTCGGGTCAATACACCAAAAACAGTCATCAGAATCAATAATGTAGCTGAGACCGCGTAGGTGCTTTTCTTATGAAGCAGTTTAAAGATTTCTTGTTTGACTAACGTTATCATGCTATGACTCCTTTACTTTGTCGTTTTTGAGCAGATTTAAGAGTGATGTTTCCAAATCACTGTGAACGTGTTGGACATCTTCAATGTCGATATCGTTATCGGACAGTAATTTGATCACGTCAGCCATCTTGGTTGAGTCAGTTTCGACAATGCTGAGCTTATCGCCGTCATCAAGCTGGTAGCCGTTTTGGCTCAAAATAGTTTTAGCATGGGCGTCATCTGAGGTCTTAAGAACCAATAACTTCTTACCGCCATTTTCCAGGTTGGCCATGCTCTCAGTGTAAACGATCTGTCCCTTATCAATGACAACCAGGTCATCGACCAATTTTTCCAACTCACTTAAGATATGACTGGAGATCAGGAATGTGGTTCCTTGTTTGGCCAAATCCAAAATAATGGTCCGCAAGTCTTTGTTGGCTTGGGGATCCAGACCATTCATCGGCTCATCCAAAATAACCAGTTTGGGGCGGTCGACTAATGCCAAAGCAATCCCAAGCTTTTGTTTCATACCTAAAGAGTAGGTCTTGGCCTTGCGGTTTATGTATGAATCCATCTTCATCTTGTCAACGATGTCCATAATCTGATCTTTTGAAGTCGATTCCTTTGAAAATAACTGCAGGTGCTGATAACCTGTCAGGAATGGGTAAATCCCGGGGTATTCAATTAAGGCGCCAACCTTATCCATCGCTCGATGACTGGTGGGTGAAACCGGATCGCCATCAATGGTGATCTTGCCGCTTGAGTAATTAAAGAGTCCTAAGACGGCTTTCATAATGGTTGATTTACCGGCACCGTTGGGACCAACCAAGCCCACAATATGTCCGGTTTGTACTGAAAACGACACATCTTTGAGAACCTGCTTACGGCCAAAGTTCTTGTTAAGATGCTCGACATTTAATATTGAGTCTGCCATGTGTTCCTCCTAGTATTTATACTCAAACACAATTCTACAAGTAAAGGGCCACTCATTTTCATGAATGGTTGGCCTTAAGGATAACATATGTGTTAAAACTTATACAACACCCCATTTCTCATCATCCTCATGAATTATCTGTTATGATGGGGGTGAGGAAATGAAATCGACAAGTCTAATCAGAACGAAAAATCGAGGTAACGCTGCTTATGACGAAAGCTTTAATGGTTGTGACAAACAACCCCAAATTCAAGAAGATTCAACGGGCCACCGGAATCTGGCTGAAGGAAGCGACCCATTTCAACAAAGTGATGGCCGATAACGGCATCGATGTCGATTATGTCAGTCCCAAGGGCGGTTATGTCCCGCTCGATCCTCTGAGCTTGGGAACCGATGACATGGACGCCACGGATTGGGAATATTATCTGGACGACACCTTCCGAAATCAGCATTTAGCCCAGTCACTCACCCCGGCCGACGTCAATCCCAAGGACTACCAAGTAATTTATTTTGTTGGCGGCCACGGAACGATGACCGATTTCCCACAGAACACCGAATTGGCGGGGCTGGCCGAAACAATTTATGCCAACGGCGGAATTATCTCAGCCAATTGCGTCGGCGTGTGTGGCCTGCTGCCCATGCGGACAGAAGATGGCAAACGCTTTGTGCATGGTCGCAAGCTGACTGCCTTCACCAATGATGAAGAAGCCTTAAACGGTCTCACGAATGACGTTGAGTTCCTGTTGGAAGATGAATTGGACAAAGCAGGTGCCAACTTCGTGAAGGGGACCGCTTTTGAGCCGAATGTGGTGGTCGACGACCGGCTGATTACCGGCCAAAATCCCAACTCAGCGACTGGTGTTGGTGAAGCGATTATTAAAGAGCTGCTGCAATAAGGGTTCGTAAAGAGTTTTGTTGCCCTATCATATAGAAGTAACTATCAAAATCAAAAACGTCTGACACAAGTAGAAAAATTCGTGTCAGACGCTTTTAATTTTTATAGGGTGCTATCCCAGAATTTGTCCGGAATCGATCATCAGATTATTTATTAATGTTTTCTTCTTCAATATCTTCCAAACTGCGGCCCTTGGTTTCCGGTACCCGTGAATGGATGAACCAGACACCCAACAGACAGATGACACCAAAAATAGCGAATACGGCGTCCTGTGGCATGCTGGCGGTCATGATCGGGAAGAGCAGTCCAACAGCGAATGAACCAACCCAGTTGGCAGATGAAGCGGCTCCTGATGCCCGGCCACGAATTGCCAGTGGGAAGACTTCACCAATCAGAACCCAAGTTAAGGGTGCCCAAGTAAATGAATATGCGGCAACGTAAATACTCAGGAAGAAGACAATCAGTAATGGACTGGCGTTTGGTACCAGGAACTTAATGGCAGTTGGCAGGAGGAATGATAATCCCATGACCGTTCCACCAAGAATTAGTAAGGTCCGACGCTTAAATTTGTCAGCGATTCCCAAGAATACCAGTGATCCGATTACCAGGATAATTCCTTGAATAATTGGCCACATCAAAGCTGAGTTAGCTGCAGTTCCTGTCGCCTTTTCAACAATCAATGGAATGTAATAGAAGATTGCATTGGCTCCTTGGAACTGTTGGAAGGCAGCCACGCCGATACCAGCGATTGCCAGGTAACGGTATTTTGAACTGAAGACAGTTGCCCAGCTGGTTGATTTTGAAATTTTCTTTTCTTGTGAAGCAGTATCTTGAATTTGCTCTAATTCGTCATCAATTTCGGTATCGTTTTCCCGGATGTAGCTCAACACTCTGCGAGCATCGTCAGGGCGACCGTTTTTAACTAAGAAACGTGGTGATTCAGGCAGCTTCAATACGCCAAAGAACAAGATCAAGGCAGGCAAGGCAGCCAGGCCAAGCATTGAACGCCATGCCCAGTTCTCAGGCAAGTCTTTCAATACGAAATCCATCACGTAAGATAGCAACATCCCAGACACAATCATCGTCTGGTTAATCCCGGTCAAACGCCCCCGCATTTTGGCCGGCGCCATTTCTGACATATAGGCCGGCACCAGAGCTGAAGATGCCCCAACGGCAAGGCCTAAGAAGACGCGAACAGCAATCAGGTAGAATTGACCGTCATGCGGTGAGATGGCAGATAACAATGATCCGGCCATGAAAATCAGAGCTGAAAGCAGGATCATCTTTCTTCGACCCATCTTATCGGACAGCTGCCCGGCAATCGCACCACCAAAGATGGCACCCAACATTACAGCTGACGTAATCCAGCCAGTGATCGTCGCATTATTTTGCAGTCCCCAATCAGTTTGTAAAAATGGGAGTGCCCCCGTCATAACCCCAATATCATATCCAAACAGAATCCCACCGAATGAACCAAAGAAATAAATAAATCCGCTTGAGATTTTCTTTTCTGTTGCAACAGCCTTTTCCATCATCATTCTCCTTTACACTTTAAGCCAACGCTTGATTAGTCGTGATTCCCCAACCCAAAAGAATGGAAGGGGTTACATAACAAATCAGACAAATCCAACACATTCTTTGTTGTGTGACATTCTCTCTTATACGTACAGTCGTAACGCTTACATTCATTTACAGTATTACATATGGACCGCTATCAAAAAATAACCAGCGTCCATAGTTTGTTATGTTAACGGATTCATCCGTATAAATCAAGTACTAAAACTGGTTATCATATAAATTTGTAATTTAGGCCAAACAAAAATGCACTCACCCCAGTGTTTACGGCGAATGCAAAAGTTTTACTAATATTAGTATTACGTTTACTAAAAGGTTATAAAGTGTTAAATTATGATAACGATAATCGGAATAATTGTAATTAACAGTCCCACTATTCAGACTTTTGAATGCTGCCGGCGATGTCGTCCTTTGAAAAATCGTGCTGCATGTAGTCCTTGTCACTGACGGGCAGGTGTTGTTCAAAGGTATCAAATAACTGGTAGCTGACATCACCCTTTACAAGGTGGAAATTCAAGACGTGGCCACCAAACTTGCGGTCATCGGAAATGAAGTGGTGATGAAAGCCGCCCACTGCTGCGCCCTCGAACAGTTGCGGCGCGTAATAGCCAATCAACGTTCCATTAATCTGATCCCGGGTAAAGACGCTCTGATTTTCAGCGGTTTCAGCCAAAGTATTGTACGGCGGCTGAGATTTAACCGCCGCTCTGGTTTGGATGTTGGCAAAAGTGCCGGTTATTTTAATGGAGAAAAAAGTGTTGGCAGCTCGACTTAACGAGACCAATTGTTTGTTCAAATCAGCCTGATCAACGTTTTCCAGTTCGGCCAGTGGCGTGTAGCGGGCAAAATGGGCATTGGCAAACGGCATGGTAAACGACTTGGGGGCTAGTGTGACATCCCCGGTGGCGTGGACGTGATATGGCTTGCCGTCAAGAATAATCAGTTCCCCATCCAAGCCTTCACCGGTCCCAATGCCGGTATCGCCATGTTTTAACAGTTCCCCCATTGTAATGGTTCCCTTTAAAAGCCCGGGAACAAGTAATGCCAGCGTTCCGTGCTGATATAGCGTGATATGATTTGCCATGTTAAGACTCCCCTGTGTGTAATGTAAAAGACCTTTCCTTTAATGGTAGCACTTCGCAGGAAGAGTAAGCCAACAATTCTGACAAGTTTGTGAATATCAGCAAAATTACCGTCTGATTGTGATAGAATTTAACAAAAATGACGTGAGGTCTCCTTTCATGAAATATTCGACATTACTCTTTGACGTTGATGACACGTTGCTGAATTTCCAGGCAGCTGAGCACGACGCCCTCAAAAAGTTATTCCAAACCATCGGCCAGCCACTGACGACTGAGGTCTATGCCGACTACCATCAATTTAATGAGCAGCTTTGGCAGCAATATGAATTAGGCGAAATCAGTCGCCAAACGCTGCTGGATACTCGATTCCGTCGTTTCTTCGACCATTACGGCCAAGTTGTTGACGGAAAAGCCTATGAACAACGGTATCGCAGTTTTCTAGCCGAAGGTCACAGCCCGATGCCGCAAGCCAAGCAATTGCTGGCCGACCTCAGTGCAAGTCACGATATTTATGTCGTGACCAATGGGATCGCCAAAACTCAACATCGGCGGCTCAACGAGTCTGGTCTGGCACCCTACTTTACTAATGTTTTCGCGTCCGAAACTGTCGGCGTCCAAAAACCTAATCCTGGCTTTTTTGACTATGTTGCACACAACATTCAGGGCTTTTCAAAAGACCAGTCACTGGTGATTGGTGATTCGCTGACCTCCGATATTAAAGGGGCCAATTTATATGGCCTCGATTCAGTCTGGTTCAACCCAACCCATCAGCCCAATACCATCCGATTGAAGCCAACTTATGAGATTGATCATCTCCTGCGGCTGGAAGCAATTGTCTAATTGAATCAAGCTCAAATGACTGCCCCATGGAATTGAACCCACAATTGGTTCACAGGTGACAGTCATTTTTGTTTTGGTAACATGTTATATAACCTAACATGATATCTTGCATCCCATTAATTATTAACCTATACTAGGTAATTAATTAGAATATATCTAATTAATTTCTAATTCGGTTCTGAATTAAAGGAGGTCCCAACATGCAACGATACAGCCAAAAACGGGTTACAAGCAATATCATTAAAGGTTCTTTAGGCAATATGATTGAATGGTTCGATTGGTATATTTATGCATCCTTTGCCATTTATTTTGCCGGATCATTTTTTCCAGACGGTGATCAAACCGTCGAACTGCTGAGTGCAGCTGCTATTTTTGCGGTTGGCTTCCTGATGCGACCGTTCGGCAGCTTTATCATGGGCAAATATGCCGATAAAAAAGGCCGCCGGGCCGCCTTAACGCTCTCCGTCAGCATCATGGCCACCGGATCGCTGTTGATTGCCATTATCCCGACCTACAGTTCAATCGGCGTTTTTGCGCCGTTGCTGTTGGTCTGCATTCGTTTGGTCCAAGGATTATCACTTGGCGGCGAGTACGGCATTTCTGCCACTTATCTGTCAGAAATGGCAACCTCTGGACGGCGTGGCTATTACGCATCGTTTCAGTATGTAACTTTAATCAGCGGTCAACTGATCGCCTTAATCGTTCAAATCATTCTGCAGTCAATGCTTTCGGATGCACAACTGCGGGCATTTGGCTGGCGGATTCCCTTCGCCGTTGGTGCGGTTGGTGCCGTTATCGTTTTATACCTGCGACTTTCAATGGACGAAACAAATCAATTTAAACAGACTGAGAAAACAAAGGCCACCAGAGGATCCTTGCGTGAGTTGGCAAAATATCCCAATCAAGTGTTGACCGTCGTTGGATTAACCTTTGGTGGGACAATTGCTTTCTACACCTACACGACCTATATGCAGAAATACATGATCAATTCATTGGGGCTGGCACCAAAACTGGTCACGATGATCAACTTTGTTGCCCTGTTGATTTTTATGGCTGCCCAACCATTGTTTGGCCACCTTTCAGATAAAATTGGCCGAAAGCCGTTACTCTACTGGTTCGAGATTGGTGGGACAATTTTGACCGTGCCGATCTTTCTCGGACTCAAATCCTTCGATAGCCCAGTGGCATCGTTTTTACTGATGCTTGGTGGCCTTCTGATCGTCAGTGGCTACACTTCAATTAATGCCATCGTCAAAGCGGAATTATTCCCGACTGAAATTCGGGCACTCGGGGTTGGTTTTCCTTATGGGCTGACCGTTGCGATCTTTGGTGGAAGTGTTGAATACATTGCCCTGTGGCTCAAGCACATCGGTCATGAAGACTGGTTCTTCTATTATGTATCAGCAGCGGCATTTATCAGCTTCCTGGTCTACGTCCGGATGCTGGAAACCTCCAAGCATTCCAAACTGGAAGAATCACCGGAAACGACGGAGCCTGACCAACCACAGGCCCCGACTGTTAGTGGACCAAAAGACCACTAAGCCTTTCGAAAACTAAAAGGCAACTTCCTTGCGACCGTCTCCCGGAATCGAGTACACTGACTGTGTAAGCGAATTCAAAATTATTCTGGGAGGTAATCTGATGGCAGACAAGTATGATTTTCCAAAGACACGCGCACAATTGAATCAATTAGTCGCAGATCTCAGCCAGCTGCAGACCAACATCCAACAAACCCACTGGTACATGCGGGGTGAAAACTTCTTTCGCCTGCACCCGCTGATGGATGATTATAATGATCAATTAGCTGATCAACTGGACAACGTTGCCGAGCGACTGATCGCAATCAACGGTTCGCCGTTCGCAACCACTCATGAATTCATTGATAACACCGGCTTACCAGACGAAAAGGTGACCTGGGACCAATTAACCATGCGTGACTTCATGCAGCGGCTGGTTGATCAATTCAGGTATTTGCGTGATCAATATCAAAAGGGCATTGAGGTCACTGACGAGGAAAAAGATTTTCCAACTCAAGATATGCTGAATGGCTTTAAAGAAGACATTGACAAGAATATTTGGATGATTAACGCCTACCTTGGCAAAGGGCCTTACGACGAATAATCAATTATCGTAAATAGACACTTGGGTTGAAATATTTTAATTTCAGCCCTATTTTTATGGCAGAGCATTATTGATATGTAAGGAGGAATTGACTTTGAATAACTCAGTTAAAATTGGTAAGAGCGAAGTTGTCAGCGGCCCCTTAGGTCTGGGAACCAACAAGGTCGGCGGCCATAATTTATTTGACGGCCTGAAGGATTCGGATGGCGAGGCGGTTATTAAAGCGGCCCTGAACGATGGGATTACCTTATTGGATACCGCATTTATGTATGGATTGGGCAAGTCTGAAGACATTATTGGCAATGTCATTCAAGATTTCGATCGTTCAAAATTTGTCATCGCATCGAAGGCAGCGCAGGATCCCAATAACGACTTGAAGCCTAATAACGATCCTAAGTTCTTGACCAAATCGATTGATGAATCGTTGGAACGGCTGCAAACCGATTACATCGACATCTTTTACATTCATTTTCCGGATGACAAGACCCCAAAGGCCGAAGCAGTTGACGCGCTGGCCCAGGCAAAAAAGGCCGGTAAGATTCGGGCAATCGGGATTTCTAATTTTAATCTGGACCAGATCAAGGAGGCCAATCAAGACAATCAAGTCGATGTCGTGGAGAACAATTACAGCCTGGTTCACCGGGATGCAGAATCAGAAATCTTCCCGTATCTAAAGGCACACCAAATTTCCTTTGTCCCCTATTTTCCACTGGCTTCAGGTTTACTAACTGGCAAATACAGTCGAAACGATGCAGACAAGTTCAGCAGGTTCTCTCCATCAAAATTCAATCAGATCATGGATAGTTTAGATCAAATCAAAACCATCGCCGAAAATCATCAGGCAACGATTGCTCAAACGATTTTGGCTTGGTACATTGCTAATCCAGATATTAGCGTGGTGATTCCCGGCGCAAGATTGCCAGAGCAAGTCGACAGTAATGCCAAAGCGTTGGATGTACAACTGAGCTCAGCAGAATTTGATGAGATTAATGGATTATTTTAATTAATCAGCCAGCATGATCAGAAATACTTTCTTTCATGGATGCCAAGTCCGCATATGTCAAAATGAGCTGCCCCAAAGTTAAAGCGATAATTTCTTTGAGTGCAGCTCATTTTCAATTTTAACTTACTTATTTCTTTCCAAATATTTTAATTACCGATTCAACTATGAACGTTGATAACCAGATAAATGTAAACACTGACACAATGACATCAACAACATATGCATAAGCATTGTCAGAAATAATAATGATTATTCCAGAAATAATCCCAATTGTGATAACTGGTCCAATCAAATGATTCAACATCCTAAACCATTTTGAATAGCCTGATTCTCTTTTACCTTGGCTCATCAGCAACATGCCTCCGTATGAATAATACTATTGATTATGGATTGAAATACTAGTCCAATGTCTTGCTGTAAACACTTTACCATTAGTCGTGTTTCCTGCTGCACCCGCCTATCACATCTCAAAGATATAATCGCGTACCTGCTGAGCTGCCTGCAAACCAAATACGACGGTTTCCGCAATGGAGTTGCCACCAATTCGATTATCACCATGTAGGCCACCAACCACCTCTCCGGCCGCATATAATCCTGGAATCGGTTGGCCGTCCGCCTTAAGCACTTGAGTTTGATCGTTAGTCTTCAATCCGCCCATTGTATAATGAATCGCCGGGGCAATGTGAATCGCATAATATGGGGGAGTTTCAAGGATGTGGCGGCCGGTCGTTCTGCCAAAGTTAATGTCCATTCGATCGGAAACCGCTTCGTTCCACTTCGCTACGGTTTGCGATAATATCTCACCATCAACACCAATCAGTTTACCAAGTTTGGCTAAATCATCGCCTGTCTTAACCAGGCCAACATGATCATAGAAGTCAATTGCCTTGGCACGTTTGCGAACCTTGGCATCAAAGATGAGGTATGCACCAGTGCCGCCTAACTTCTCGATTGCGTTGGTGACTTTGTCGCGGGTTTCCATTTCATTCACAAACCGCTTTCCGTTTTGATCGACTAGGATTGCGCCTTCGCCCCGGACCGTTTCACCGATTAAATAGACGTGGTCCGTATCCTGTTGAACGGTGGGGTGAATTTGAATTCGATCCATATCAACCAGCTGGGCACCCAAATGCTCTGCCAGCAACATGCCATCACCGGTATTTCCAGGCTGGTTGGTTGTCTTGTATTTAGTCAGATCGGGGCGATACTTTGCAATGAGTGACTTGTTGGCACCAAACCCGCCAGCGGCAATAATCACCGCTTTGGCGTGAACGGTTTGCGGACCGTCTGGTGTTGAAATTTGCACACCGGAAACTCGGTCGTTGTGCAGGATTTCAATCACTTTAGCGTTGGTGAACAGTGGAATTCGTTTTGCCTGAACTTGGCTTAGCAGACCATTAATCAGGTAACCACCAATTGGTTGAGTTGAGCTTGGTCGATGCGCCCGTGGTACACTCATGCCGCCGGTAATTGTCAGATCATCCAACTGTACACCCTGTTTATAAAGCCACTCGATTGCCCGGGCACCATGCTCGGTAAAATACTTCAATAACGCTGGATCGTTTTGGCCATGACCGCCACGCAACGTCTCGTAATAAAAGGCGCCAACGCTATCTTCAATCCCATGCTCCGTCTGAACAAAGGTTGCCGCAGCGTTCATCCCCGACGAGGCCCGTTTAGTATCACCGCCAACATTCGGCATTTTTTCAAAAATCACTGGTTTCAATCCGAGTTCGGTTGCCCGAATAGCGCTGGTAAGCCCAGCACTACCCGAGCCGATGACAACAACGTCATACTGATCTTTTAGTTCATCTAATGAATTTGGTTCAAATGGTTGTGACATGAATTTCTTCCAATCTTCAATTATTTATTGAGCCCGGCGAGGTGTTAGCCCATTTGGCCCGTGCATTTGAATACTTGCCGCCAAGGCGCGCCAGGCACTCGTGTATAGCTGTGGTCGTTTCCCCTCTGCCAGCCGACGCGCCTGTTGTTCACAATATGCGGTAATGAATGTTGGCGAATACTTCTCATCCAACTTTCGACTCCCCATCGTTAGTGGCAGTGGAACTGGTTGGTAGCTGCCAGCTAAAATTTGATTAGGCAGGTCCGGCATTACCGCCATTGGTGTACACATTCCGATCATGTCGGCGTCGTGGGTTCCCAGCGCCTCTTCCATCGTGGAAATTCTTCTAAACCCACCACTGAGCACAATGGGGACATCTGTAAGTTGATGGATCATATGGGCATAGCCGGAAAAACCAACCGCCGAATCTTCGTAATCATCACCAGAGATTTCAATCAGGTCGATGCCAAGGGTGGCCATTTTTTGGATCACGGCAATTGAGTCGTGTTCGGTGAATCCTTCCAAATCAAGGTCAAGCACGCTGAGCTTTAGCCCAATCGAAAACTGGGGCCCACATGATTCGCGAATCCCTTTATAGATATCTGCGAGAAATCGCATTCGGTTCTCCAGTGAGCCGCCAAATTCATCTGTCCGCTGGTTGCCTTTGCGAGACAAGAACTGATTAACCAAATAACCGTATGCGCCATGAATTTGGACACCGGAGAAGCCGGCTTCTTGGGCAATCTCTGCGGTTCGAATGTATTTGGCAATAATCTCATGTACTTCAGAATTCCTCAATTCACGTGGCGGATTAAAATATTTCTGATTAGGGCCATGCACCGGAATGGCACTGGGTCCAGCCGGTTGAGCCGACAAAAACTTGGGTGACTGTTTACCGGGATGATTGAGCTGCATCCACAACTGGGTGTGGTTTGTCGTTCCCGCTTGAGCCCACTTTTGAAGGGTTGCCAAGCTCCGCTCATCCTCAACGACCACGTTGCCGGGTTCTGCCAAGGCGGTTGAATCGACCATGACGTTACCAGTTACCACAATTCCAGAACCACCCATTGCCCATGCTCGATACAAGGTTGCATAACGATCATCTGGCTGATGATCTTGGTTAGCCATCGTTTCACTCATGGCCGATTTAAAGAATCGATTTTTGACCTGCTGACCGTTGGGTAACACCAACGGCTTGGCAACTTGTAAGTAATTCATTTGCGGCTCCTTTCCAGCAAATTTGCTTAATCGACGATATGATTTGATTTAATGGTAACCCGATTTGACCCCCATCGCAATTCCAGCCTACATAAAATTCAATTTTCAGTTACAATGAACCCAGAGGTGATGATTCAATGGATGATCAATGGCTATCGCAACTGCCCATCAAAGGGATTACCAAAGCAGTCCCGGTTGGTGGTGGCGATGTTAATCAGGCATTTCGATTAGAAACAAAAGATGACACATATTTCCTACTGGTTCAGCCCCAGACGACTGCCGACTTTTACGCTGGCGAGATTGCTGGGCTCAAAGCTTTCGAGGAAGCCAACGTCTTGGCTCCCCGAGTGTTGGGCAATGGTCAAATTAACGGCGATGCTTATTTGCTGCTGAACTTTTTGGAATCAGGTTCCGGCAGTCAGAGTGACTTAGGTGAACTGGTTGCCAACTTGCATCAGCATTATAGCAAGAATGGAAAATTTGGCTTTGACCTGCCCTATGTCAGCAACGATGAAAGCTTCGATAACAGTTGGACCGACTCTTGGAGTGAATTGTTCGTCAACCACCGATTGGACCGGCTCCGCGATGCTTTGATGAAAAAGCATTTATGGAATCCAAGTGACGATGAAAAGTACAAACGGGTTCGCGAAGTGATTCTCGATCAGTTGTCGAAACATGAAAGCGAGCCATCCCTGCTTCACGGCGATTTGTGGGGCGGCAACTACATGTTCTTGGCGGACGGTCGTCCGGCATTGATTGATCCCGCTTCTTTCTATGGTGATCGGGAATTTGACCTGGGGATTACCACCGTCTTTGGTGGCTTTGACGCGGACTTCTACGCCGCTTATAACGCAGTCTACCCTTTGGATCCGGGCGCCAATGAACGGCTGAACTTCTATCGGCTGTATTACTTGATGGTTCACACCAATAAATTCGGCACAATGTATAAGAGTAGTGCCGACAGCGCGATGAATCAGATTTTGGAACATGAATAATCCAAAAAGCACCCGACCGATTTCTGGTCAGGTGTTTTTACTATCTACTCGTTTGCTTCACATCGTAAACCTCGACGCAAAAGCCACGGTAACCGCAATTGGGACACGTCAGTTTCCGCGTCTTGGCAGTATGCTTGGAAAATGTAAAGTCACGCCAGCTCGGTTTGAAATGCTGGTGACAATTTGGGCAGATATACTCAACTTTGTTGTAATACTCCCGGATAATCCAAATAGCCATTACAATCACGACTGGGAAGATGATTGCGGCTGGTACCCAATTACCAGTGATGATCCAAACGGCAATTGCTAAGATTTCCAGTGCGTCCATCATCAGTCCCCAAGTTAACATCCACCAGCGAAACTTGGTTAATTTTGGTTTACTTTCCATCATATTTTCGATGCCGTCAAGGTCAGGTTGGGAAATTAGCGCATAATCAGCCAGGCTGTCTTGAACCTTGCGAATCATTTCCAGCTGATCCGCGGTCATTGTCATCTCATGCTGAATTTTCTTTTCCTGTTCCTTAAGCATCAACGACAGGACTTGAGTTGAATTATCTTCTGATAACAGGTCTTTAATCGTCGTCAGAGAGAGGCCCATTGATTTCAACAATAAAATCAATCGCAAGGTTTTCAACTCTTTGTCCGTGTATAAGCGACGGCCGCCATCTGAAATGGTTGTCGGATTCAAGATTCCTTTTTGATCATAATATTGGATGGTTCTGATCGAAACACCACCCAACCTGGCAAGCTCTCCTGTTGTATATTTCGACATCGGTTTCACCTCCTGATTCTGTTATAGCTGATGACGTAAGGTGATGATCAAGGGAAATCTGAATGTAATTGAATTGGCTTTTGTTCGCAAACCAATTGCAAACCAGGTTTGTGTTTGCTTGTATTCACAATTTTCATCCACCACGATTTAATTCAGGAGCTTTATGGACTTCATTTTAATGCCGTAAAGACACCCATCACAACCAACAGAACTCCCAGAATCGGTTTCACATATCTGGTGAACTTCTGAGGATCGAGCCTGCCCAACAGTACCGGAGCTAAAAACGATCCCAGAATTGCCCCAAACATCAGTCCGAGGCCCACCGACCAGTCAACGTTACCAGCAGAAAGGTGAAAGATTAACCCAGTTGCGGTCATCACGACCAGGACTAATGAAGAAGTGGCGGCTGCGGTGACCATGTCCGATCCCATCACGAGCAGTCCGGCAACCACCGGCCCACCACCACTGAGTCCGCCGACACCAACCATTAGACCACTGATGACACCATAGACTGGTGCCAACCATTTATTAGGATTTTGGTGATCCTTTTGTCTGCTAAACAACGTCTGAAGCCCTAAAATCGCCAAAATGCCGCCGATAATATACGAATAAATTTTGACCGGGATATATGGCGAGATCAAGGATCCCACAACCACAGCCGGGACGGCAAAAATGATCATCCTCCAGGCAATCCGTAATTTAATTTTGTGTAGTCGAAAATAAGAGTACGAGCCGATTAACAATGATGGAAACGAGGTCACCAATGAAGTGGCGGCCGCACTCGCTGGCCCCAGGCCAAAGACCGTCGTGAGAATTCCAAGGTAAAAGGCGGCCCCACCACCGCCAAGGGTAATCACAACAGTGCCGATGATAAAGCCAACGATAATCAGTAACAGAATGTTCATCAAGTCATTCCTTCCAATTACAATAATGTGATTATTGTACACCTTGACATCAACCTGCCAATCATCCAACTGATCACAATTTGAAATGATTTTTATTTAACACAAAGTTGGAAATACTTTTCGACGTTCTGTTGAAGAAATCCCCCCACATTTTTCTCAAGAGGCCATTTGTGTGATACATTTAACATGTAAGGTTTTTCGATTCCAATGGAAATAGATGGGGTGATATAGAATGAATGAGAAGGAAAAAGCTCAAAACGCCAAACGAGCCAACATCATGTGGATCATGCTGTCACTGATGGTGCTGATTGTGATTGCCGGCATCGTCGGGATTATCATGAAAAGCCATCAAACCAATCAATATAAAGATATGATTCGACAAAGTATTGTCGCTTATAACAAGACCGATCCAGAAACGACCCTTTCACCAACCAGCAAAACAAAAGTCTACCGGGTACGCAAATCAGGTGACGGTCAGTTCTTTGTTCAACTGAATGGCACTTCACCAAAATTTGTCTACCAAAAGACCAAGGGTAAGTGGTCATCGGTTGGCACCCAAAAGAAAGCCAATATTGTTCTGAAGTATCGAGCAGTTTACACTTCAAGTCAACCATCAATGGGAAGTTAATTTGTATATCAAAATGAGGCCGGGATACAACTGATTGTCAGTTATATCTCGGCCTCTCTTGAGTTCCAATGGTATGAAGTTTAAACGTGCAACGATCGGCTGATCCCGGCCATTTAAGCAAAACGCCTCGCGTTCCACTCTTATTTATTTAATCGGCTTTTGGGTCGCCAAAATATCATCAATTTTCTTAAGCTCTTCACTAGAAAATTCAAGATTGTCCAGTGCCTTCACGTTATCAAGTAATTGTTCCGGTCGACTGGCTCCAATCAATACACTGGCAATTTCCGGCTCACGCAGATTCCAAGCCAAAGCCATCTCAGCCAAAGTTTGGCCACGATCAGCTGCAACTTGATTCAATTTCTTAACCGTCTTAATCGTCTCTTCAACCTGTTCTTCATGAAGAAATGGACTGGTAGATTTGTGAGCCCGTGAATCAGCTGGAATCCCATTCAAATATTTGTCCGTCAGTAAACCTTGGGCCAGCGAACTAAAGCTGACCGCGGCCTTATGTTCCTTCTTCAATACCGGGAAGAGATCATTTTCGATGTGCCGGTCAAACATGTTATAGCGGGGTTGATGAATCACAAACGGCGTGTTCAAATCATTAAAGATCTTGGTAATCTCTGCAGTTTGTTTGCCGTCATAATTGGAAATCCCAATATAGAGCGCTTTACCTTCATGAACCAACTCATCTAAGGCAAGGGCGGTTTCTTCCAGTGGCGTGTCCGGGTCAAATCGGTGAGAATAGAAGATATCCACATAATCCAATCCCATCCGCTTCAAACTCTGATTGGCACTGGCAATAATATTCTTCCGTGATCCCCATTCACCGTAAGGACCCGGCCACATGTAATAGCCGGCCTTGCTGGCAATGATCATTTCATCTCGATAAGGCTTCATATCTTCTGCCATAATCCGACCGAAGTTCTCTTCGGCACTCCCAGGTTCCGGGCCATAATTGTTGGCCAAATCAAAATAAGTAATCCCCAGGTCAAATGCTTGATGGATAATCGCCTTTTGATTTTCAAAGGAATCGACACTACCGAAGTTATGCCAGAGTCCAAGGCTCAAGGCAGGAATCTTGAGGCCACTTTTGCCAACCCGGTTATAAACCATTTTATCGTAACGATCTTTGGATGCTTGATACATTTCGCCATCTCCTAAATTGTTTAGCTTAAATGTAACACTTCGAGTATACTTGAAGTAAACTTATTTCGACTTGGGAGGTCAACAATTTGAAAACCGCAACCGTGAAAACTTATTCGATCACCGAAGTATCTAAAATGTATCACTTGCCGACGACCACCCTGCGCTACTACGAAGACTTGGGGCTGCTTTATGACATTCCTCGGATCAAAGGGCGACGGGCATACACGCAGGAGCATCTCAACCGCCTGGGGGCGATTTGCTGCTTTAAGGATACTGGGATGACCCTCAAAGAATTGCAGGAACTGTTTGCCGCCCAAGACGACGATGCGGACTTGGACAAAACCTGTGAGATTTTGGATAACCACTATCAACGCGTCCTTGAACAACTGGCACTTTTGAAAAAGAACGAACGTCACATCAAGCGCAAGGTCAGATTTTATCATGACATTCGAACCGCCAAGGAGAACCATTCAAAGATGCCGGATTGGGACGACTATCGGGATCGCGACTTTTAATTTGGTAGATTTTCTATAGTATGTGTAATTGCCGGTAATTTGTTATCGGCTATTTTTGATCGGATGACAACTATTCCAACCAGGGCATAAACAATTGCGACAATAATCGATCCGACCACTGAAACATTCCCAGACATATTTGCAGTAGAAGCAAAACCAGTGCTGATCTGACTTAAATACAAAATCGGAAAGTCAATTAGAAAATGGGCAAAAATCGTCGTGATCAATGATCCGGTTCTCACATAAATCGCTGCCAGCAAAATCCCCATCCCAAACGTTTCAACCATCTGACAAACTGTATCCATCAATGACTGATTTGCCAAATTGCTCAAATGTTGCAAACTGAACAGCAGGCTTGATAAACCAATTGCAATTGCAACGTTCCACTTCGTCAGATGACGCTGAGTGAGGCGTTTGAATAAATCCCCAAAAATCACTCCCCCTAAAGAGCAGTTCTTCAGAAATCGCCGTCAACAACGTCCACAGTATAATTGGAGGCAAAAGTTTCACCGGTCCTGATGAGATAAACAGGCTAATGTAGACAATACCAAAAAGGAAAAAGAGAGTTGTCTTTAAGGTAACATTAACGGAGAAATACAACTTCTGTTTGATTAGCCAGATATTTAACCCCAAAACTAGCAACACTTCGATCCCTTTGTACAAAATATTGCTGGTAAGATCTCCAAAGGGCAGTTTTAGGAGTACTGGAACTAATATGCCATTCTCCAAAAATTTCTCGATAATAATAAATCCCACTAGCATCCAAATCCACTTTCTGGGATTGTTGACCCAATTAGGTTTATTTTGTGTTATCATGCGGCACCTCGCTTGGAAAGTATTTTGATTCTACATCCAATATACAAAACTTTACTATCTTTACCAGCAAGCATTTGTTGCGCCCCCCTAATTTCACATTAGGTTTGCGTTATTGGTTTCCGGTTTCTCTTTTTGTGAGTGAATTTTGCATTTGATTTATCCAGCACATAAAAGTAGCGCCATGGAAGCTAAATCCCATGACGCTACTTTTATACAGAACTATTTAGGAGTCTTCGAAGTCAATTCCAATTGATCCCAGAAAGTTGGGAAGAGGTAGTTATTGTAGGCGGCCTGCTTAAAGTTCTTTAGTCGGTGGTTAACCGGCGTGAAACTCAGCAAGGTGCTTTGAGGGGCATAAGCGGCTTCTTTGTTCATATAAACCTGCCACTTCTTAAATTGCTTGATCCGATACTTCTGATTCCAAGCTTTATTACTATTCAAGCTGTTGAGCAGCTTGGTGTTCTTCTTGGTCACAAAGTGTCCCATGTTATAAGTGGCATCTTCGCCATAGAACTGGGTTGGTGTCGGCTCATAGGTTAACTGCCAACCGCCAACGAACACGTCGATCTGCTTTTGCTTTGGCTTGCCCAGAATTGAATAGAAGCTGTTAATCTCAAGTGGTCGGCCGTTGGTCATTTGAACGTTCAGACCTAATTTCCGCCACTGTTGAACTTCATATCGAGAAATTTCGTTGCTGGCAGCGGACCCCTGCATCGCGCCGAAGTGAATGGTCAATTTCTTGCCGTTGGGCTGTACGTACCACTTGCCCTTCTTCTTGTAACCGGCGTCTTTCAATAGTTTTTTAGCCTTTGCCATATCATATGGGAACCCGGCTGCTTTATTATCATGATATTTCTTGAAAATTGGTGGAATCAAGGTATTTGGCCGCCATTGAACCCCACTCAACAATTTCTTGTTAACCTTGTCCAGGTCAACTGCATACAGCATCGCCTTTCGCAGGTTCTTGTTACCCATTTTGCTGTGCTTATCCATGACATTCTTGTTGGTTTTGGTGTCAAAGTGGCCAACGTTGAAGCCAAAGTAACCATAACTTAAACCAGGTGCCCCTGCCAGGGTGTAGCCTTTGATATTCTTAACTGATTTATATTGACTGGCAGGCAGGCCGCCCAAAGCAAAGTCGAACTTTTTCGCCTTAAACGCCGCTGCAGCATTGCTTGAGGAAACAACTTGGATATTGACGTGCTTAATCTTTGGCTGCGGTCCCCAGTAATATTTATTGGGTACCCAAGCAGTCGACTCACCTTGAACCTGGTTTTGCAGTTTGTAAGGGCCAACGAAAATTGGGTGCTTGCGGACTGCCGGTGAGGACGATAACTTGGAAATCTTGACGTTCTTGATATGTTGATAAGGAACCACAGTCCCCCATAAGAATGAATTACCAGCGTATTGCATCGCAGGGGATAAATGGGTGTAGTGGATCACCACTTGCTTGCCGTTTTGTCCATCAGGATAGGTAATCCCTGAAATCTGTTTCGCCTTACCAGTGTGATAAGCAGCCATGCCTTTAATGGTTGCCATGTCAGACGAGTACTGTTCAGCGCCAGTATTTTGATTGCCGATGATTTCATAAGCGTACTCAACATCTTTGGCAATTACTGGGCTGCCGTTTGACCACTTGGCATTTTTCCGAATGGTAATCGTAGCCGTGTTATTTGATCGGTCCAGCTTCAAGTTCGCGAGGCCGCCCTTCACAATCTTAAAATCTTTGTTGCTCTTAAACAACTGATCGCCACCACCTGGCGAATAGACATCAGAATCCTCAACGTTATCCTGGAGCACGGCAAGCGTAATCCCGGTAAACGGTGCGTCAACGACTTCAGCAGCGTTCAGCGTACTATCATTGCCTGTTTTGGTTGCCTTTCCAGTCGCACTATAGGTTGTCGGCATGGAAATAGGCTTGGATTGAGACTCGGATGATTTGTTGTTCGAACAGGCTGCGAATGCCAATGTCGACAGACTAATCGTCCCGATCACCAACCACTTCTTAACATTTTTCATGGCAATATCTCCCTCGTGAATATTATATGAAAATGAGATAGTTCTAATATTATTTTAATTATATATCTTGAATGGAAGGTATTGCAACACGCAAACCGGAAACCAAACAAAAAAGGCCAGAGATTTCTCCCCGACCAGATCCTAGTGATTGCAAAATGTTTTTCATTAATTTGGGATTTAGCTCCCATATAGATAATACCACACAATGGTACCTTTTAAACACCCGTGGACTGAAGTAATCTTTCAGCCTGCAAACCTTGTCCATTAAGATTTAGTACTTAGTTACTGAAAGCGGTAGCAGTCGCTCATAATCTATGGTAATATCGATTTGAATTATTCCGATATCGTCAGAGGAGCGTGAAACAATTATGAATTCCGGAGAAAAACAATCCTTAATCAAAGCCGTCAACGAAGCCTCTCCTGAGGGGCTTCGGCAATTCATAATTAATCAGGCGCAGTTCGATCCCACATTTTTCAGAGACGTGACCGCCCAATTTGGCGATCTCGACACGGATGCTGAGTTGGTGCAAACCAAGAAACTGATTCAAAGTACAGTCCGTAAAAACAAATCTTACGGCTTTATTGATTACCAAGGCTGCATTGTTGTTTGCAATGTCTTGGATGATGTGATCAATAAGTACATGCTCCGGTTCAGACAAGGCCATTATCATCATGCAATGAATGGCTTGCTGTTGGTTGTGGAAACGGCTGCGAAAATGCTCAGTGATGCCGACAGCAGTTCCGGCGCCCTAACCGACACGTTCGATCGAGTCTTTGGATCAATGAAAAATTTGAGCACCAATATCGCCCCTGAGATTTTGGAATCACAAAAAGAAATCGTCATTAAGGACGTGGTTCGCGTTTTTAAGCGAAAAATATTTGCCGGCTGGCCCGAACAACGCTATCAGGTATTGTATAATGCCCTCCCGCTGATCACGCCAAAGTCTGCCAAGCTTGCTCAATCCGCATCTCGGGCAGTTATCAAAGCAGCCGACGAAGGATTTGAAACGACTCAGTCTGAAATTTACGATAAAGTGCTTCATGCTCGGATCCTGATTCAACTTGGAGAGCAGTCCGATGCCGAGAAGTTTATGGACGAGCATAAAACCATTCCGCAAATTCGCGAAGTGGAAATCCAAAATGCGATTCAAAACAAAAACTATGTTCGAGCGGAAGAACTGTGCCTTGAGGCTTCAAAACAGGACCAGGGGTGGCGGCGAATTTGGGAGCAATATCTCATCAAAATTTATGACGCTACCGATCAGCAGCAAAAACAAGAAGCGGTTCTCGAGAACCGTCTGTTCGCAAACTACCCTGATGCATACGAACCACTCAAGAAATTGCGACAACAGGATAAGAGTTGGGATGCCCAATATCCGACTTTCCTGGCTAAAGCGGCGAAGAAACTGACACCGGAAAACTATGCCTTCATTTTAGACAAGGAACGTGAATTCGATAAGCTCATGCAACTAGTCATGCAGCATCCCGAGCTCACTGAAACCTACAGCAAGGACCTGTACTCCAACTACCCAGATGTCGTCAACAAGCTGTATTACCAAAACGTTGTTCTTAACGAAAAGCATCCCGGCAGACAAGCCTATCGACGAATGGGCCGAAGAATCAAGAACTATACCGCATTCGGCAGCGTGCAAACCGCTATCAAATGGATCGATGGCTTAATCGATGAGTATCCATCCAGGCCTGCGCTTGCTGAGGAACTGAATAAAGTGAAGAAAAAGTTACAATAATTGCTGAAGCTGCTATCTAATCTTAGACTTGTTGAATCCGACTGTTATCGAGAATAAACGTGAAACGATCGGCTGAAACACAATCAGGCCATCATTCCAAAACTAGGAATGATGGCCTGTTTACGTTAAACTATGAGATCAAAACGCGTGCGTCGGACTCTCATGTTAGTATCAAGTTAGATTATCGTCGGCGATGTTTCACAACCGTAAAGAAATGAAGAATGCATCCCAACAACACATAGAAAATGACGACAAACGAAGCGTAGCGCCACCAGAAATCAGCAGTGGAAACCAAACGCAAACCAACTTGAATTCCCATCGTCAATAACGCCATCACAGCAACCATAAAGAATAACTCAATATATCGTTTCAATGTACTATCATCTCTCTTTTGTTCAGTATTCAGGCGGGCACCCCATTTGAGGCAGGCCTGTTTTTTGTTCTCGGGTAATGCCTTCATTCCCCAAGTGTTGGTCAACACTAGTTCGTGAATTTTAATCACACCGGCTGCAGACATCACTTTGTCAATGGTTCGAAAACTTTGGTCGGTGACGCCGGTTACCCAGTTCTCGAAGGTTCCGGTATAACAATCGGTGATGCTTAAGTAGTGCTTATTCTTGAAACGGTCCGGATGAGTGCCACCCTCATGATCAAAGCGGACCAGGCGTTGGCGCATGCAGTCAAAGAAGTCTTTCATCTTCCCTGCCAAGCCACCCCAATAAGTCGGGGCTGCAATCACCCAAACATCGCTTTCCAGCATCTTTGCTTCAAGTTCATCCAGCACCGGATCTTTGTGATCTCCCTGATCCGGCTTAAATGGATAGTCTTCCAAATAGATCATGTCAGTGGTATTAGGCGCTTTAACCGCAGACAGCACGGTTTCCAGCATCATGTCTGTCGCACCGTCATTTCTATGAGACCCCAAAATGCCAAGTATTTTCAATCCAACTCCCCCTTATCTCTTAAATATTCTAAATACATTGATTAAAAAGCCGCAATCACAAACTGCAAATTCAAAACAGTAATGATCGTCGTCAGCAGGTAGCCAATCATCGTCACATACCGCTGGTTGGTGTGAATCCCCATCAAATCATGGTTACTGGTCAAGGCCACCATCGGGAACAGTGTGAATGGCAAGGCAATCGATAACGCAATTTGTGCATAGACAATAATCTGTTCAAAGTCGTGATCGTTAAAGCCAACCAGAAACCCGATGGCTAAAATCGGAATCAGGGTAACAAACCGGGTCAGTAACCGACGCTCCCAAAGTGGCAGACGAATATGAAGATAGCCTTCCATCACAATTTGCCCGGATAACGTACTGGTGATTGAAGAAATCATCCCAGTGATCAATAACGCAAACGCAAACAAGGTACTCATCAACGGGCTGGCCAGGTTGCCAACGATTGCCGAATTCTTCAATCCGTTGTAAACATCCTGAAAGGCCGACAAATGCCCGTTCGTGTGGAAAAATAGCGTTCCGCCAAGGACTAACAACAAGGCATTAATCAAAAAGGCGGCCACCAAATGAACATTGGAATCCCATTTGGCAAATCTCAAGGCTTCATTAACCTGGGCGGGATTATGGTAATCATACCGGCGACTCTGAGCGAGTGAAGAGTGCAGATAAACGTTATGCGGCATGATCGTCGCCCCAACAATCCCCAAGCTCATAATCAGCATTTCATGATTAGTCAAAATCTTGGGTGTCGGCAGCAGGCCACCAGCAATTTGTGCCAGATTGGGCGTTGCCCGTGACACCTCAACGCCAAAAATGACCCCAACAATCAAAATGGCCGTTAACACAATAAATTCGATTCTTCTGATTCCAAATCTTAAAAATAATAGCACTAACAATACATCGAATATCGTGAACAAAATCCCATATAACAATGGTAAACCAAATAATAATTTTAATGCGATGGCCGTGCCGACGACGCCAGTCATGTCAGTTGCCATCATCGCCAACTCATTGATGATCCACAACGTGTAGCGACCGGCTTTAGGCACCTTTTGGGCAATTGCCTGAGCGAGATCCAGCCGGGCAACGACGCCCAATTTGATCGACAATGTCTGCATGAACATTGCCACCAAAATCGACATCAATAATACTGACAGAAGTGAATACCGATATTGGCTGCCCCCAGAAAGTGACGTCAGCCAATTTCCGGGATCCATGTATCCGACGGCGACTAACGCTCCAGGGCCACTGTATGCGAGAAACTTTTGCACAAATGAAGTTTCATAAACGCTGGGAACTTCAACACTTTGATTAATTTCATCAAGGCTTTTATGCGTTTGCTCTTGGCTCATCGGCCCCGCCTCCCCGAAGTTGTTTAACACTGAGGTCGGCTAAGAATTGGCAAAAATCATCACTGCCATTCATCGGTTTGACTGAGTCAAAGACGTTGCCGCCGCTTGCCTTGAAGGTCTGATAGTTTTGAACATTATTTTCTTCGATGGTTTCCAAACAGTCTTCAACAAATGATGGCGTCACCAGTAACACATTGCGTTTACCCATTGCGGCCAACTCCATCAAATAATTTTTCAAATAAGGTTTGAGCCACGGCATCGGTCCAAATTTAGATTGAAAAACCGTTTTGACTTTGTCACTCGGAACCTGTTTAACGTATTTCATCACACCTTGAGTCGTGGCGAGACACTCACCTTCGTATGGGTCACCTTTTTTGACCATCGACATTGGAATGCCATGGTAGCTGAAAATCACCGCATCATACTGTTTCTTTGGGTAGGCCTCGTCAATTTGCCGGGCTAAAATTTGCTGATACACCGGCTCATCATAAAAGTTCTTAATAATATGAGTCGCGACTCCCGACGACTGAACTTTTTCAATAATAGTATCGTGGGTGCTTTGTGTGTAATCCGGAAACAGCGGCAAGACAACGATGTCACGATCACCGCGATCTTTCATCTCGTGCAAAACATCGACAATCCTGGGTTGCCCATAATTCATAGCATACTGAACGTCCCAATCAGGCAAGTCCTGTTGAACCTTTTGCTTCATGATTTCTGTGTAAGCCGTCAGCGGTGAACCGGCTTTGGTCCACATGTGCTGATAAAAGGTTGCCGACCGCCAAGTGCGCATCGGTAGAATCATGCCACGCAAAATAGGCTGCCAAAACCACTTCGGCAGCGTTACAACATTTTGATCACTCAAAAATTCTTTCAAATAAGCTTTCACATCTGCATTACTGGGCGACACTGGTGAGCCCAAATTCACCAATAACAAACCATTTTTCACCAAGACGATCCCCTCCTCGCCATATATGTATATTTTAGAGGTTTCCTATGTGAAACACAATTCAATCCTGATCAAAATTCCCCATATCAACTGAAAAGTTTTAGGTTTTCCACTTAATTAGCCACGGACAATGAAATTGAGCAGCATGTTGGGTACAATGGAAGAAGGAAGGACGTGATACCTTGAACGACTCCAAAGAATACCTGGACTTTTTTAACCAGACCTATAATGACCCTAATAAGCACAGTGGGTACAGCACCAATAGCAATCTGCGGTTTGAAAGTCGGGCAGATGCCCTGCAGGTAAAAAATATGCTCATCGAAAAAAGTCCCCACGCCAAATTTTATGACTTTAGCGTGGAATACATTAACCCCAACAAATCGATGCAGGTCGGCTGGTACATCACGATCAAAAAAGTCGACCAACAGCCAACCAAGCCGCATCCAAAAACTCAACCCAAAAATAATGATCAGCAAACAAAAAAATAGTTCTCCTTTTTTCGTAACTATAAATTGTCGCGCAAGGATTAAACATGGAGGTACGAATATTGACAAATAACGCAATTCCAGAAATCACTTTAAACGACGGCTACAAGATGGCCACGATTCAGTTTGGAACTTTTCAAATTCGCGGTGGCGAAGGTCTCCAGCAGACACTCGCTGCCATCCAGGACGGTTATCGCGGTTTAGATACCGCCACCAATTATGATAACGAGGGCATGGTCGGCGAGGCGATTCGCCGTTCCGGGATCCCCCGTTCAGAGTTCTTTGTGACTTCCAAGCTGCCGGGAAAGTATCATCAATATGACGAAGCAACCAAGGCAATCCAGGAATCTCTCTACCGTTTGGGGTTGGATTACCTCGACTTATATTTGATCCACTGGCCGCTGCCGAAGCGTAATCACTACGTAGAAGCATTTCAAGCAATGATTGATGCTAAAAAACGTGGTCTGATCCGTTCAATCGGTGTTTCCAACTTTGAACCGGAACATCTGGACAGATTGATTAACGAAACTGGCGTCACCCCAGCGGTGAACCAGATTGAAGTCCATCCCTATTGGAATAACGAACGCATGTTAAAAGAGGACCAACAACGCGGCATCGTAACCGAAGCCTGGAGCCCATTGGGCAGAGGAAGTGCCGCTTTGAAAGAACCATTAATTCAAGAGTTAGCCAAAAAGTACGACAAGAATACCGGCCAAATTATCTTAAAGTGGCATACCCAAAGAGGCATCATCCCAGTGCCCCGTTCAAGCAGCTTAATCCATCAGAGGGCGAACAAAGACCTCTTTGATTTCCAACTGACTGAGGATGAAATGAAAAAAATCAACGCTCTCACTAAGCCGGATGGCAGAGTGGATGGGCAGGATCCGAATGTGTATGAGGAATTTGATTAGAGTGTGACAAACCCCGGGTGGCCCCGGAGCATAAGGTAAAGCTATCAATAATGAACGGATTGTGTTCATTGTTGGTAGCTTTGCCTTATGTGGTAGGGGTCAGGGGTGTCGGAACACGTTTTCACTCAGAGTGTTTTGAGCAACGGGTGAGGCGTTTTCTAAGGGTACTCTGATTAAAGTCCCTGGTCTTGGGGTTTTAGCCAAAGTACCCTTAGAAGTTAGCCTCAGTTGTTGAAAACACGTTTCCGCTAGGTAAAATTTTCCCACACCACATTTGCCACCCCACCACATTCCATGTTAATATAGTCAACCTTGGCACTAACAAATTCCAAGTAACTCAATTCATGCATCATCAACTGACCAGCAAGTATCAATGTGCTGGCAGTTTTCATGTCAAAAAAGAGGGGTAAAACGTGAAAATCAATCAACATTTACTAACAATTACCGGCGCACTGGCACTCATTTTGGTGCTGGCAGGATGCGGCAACCAAAGTGCCAAAAAGTCCAGCAACCAGATGGCCAAGGACCAAACTGTCAATATCAGTACCGATTCGGAGATTTCGACACTGGACACTGCCAAAGCTTCTGACAGCGGTAGTTTGACACCACTTTACCAAATTGGCGAGGGAATCTATCGGCTTGGTCCAAAATCCAAAGTTGAAAACGCCCTGGCCACCAGCACCAAGGTTTCAAAAGATGGTCTGAAATATACTTTCAAGCTGCGAACCAATGATAAATGGAATAACGGTCAACCAGTGGTCGCTCATGACTTCGTGTATGGCTGGCGTCGAGTGGTCAACCCAAAGACTGCTTCCGGGTATTCTTACTTGTTTGAAGGGGTCAAGAACTACAGTGCCATTCAAAAAAATAAGCTATCGCCAAATAAGTTGGGCGTATCAGCCCCCAACAAATCGACTTTAGTGGTTCACCTGAGCCATCCAGTTCCATATTTCAAATTACTGCTCGCCTTTCCAACCTTCTTCCCACAACAGGAATCCGCGGTGAAGAAGTTCGGCAGCAGTTACGGTACCAGCAGCACCACAACGGCATACAACGGACCGTTTGAGCTTGCCGACTGGAATGGAACCAGTGATACCTGGACGATGAAGCGCAATCCTAATTATTGGGACAAGCAGGCCGTTAAACTCGACAAGCTTAAGTTCCAAGTTGTCAAAACGCCAAGCACCGGACTTTCGCTTTACCAGCAAAACAAGCTGGATGTTGTGACACTGTCCGGTGAAGAAGTGCCGTCCTACAAGAACCGGCCAGAGTTCAAAAAGTTTGTCGGCGGCTCAACGATCTACCTTGAAATGAATCAAAAGCGGGTCAAGGCCTTAAAGAACGTCAAAATTCGCCAAGCCTTATCCCAAATTATCAATAAACAATCCCTGGCTACCCAAGTTCTCCGTGATGGGTCAACCGCACCAAAGGGATTCGTCTCCACTAACTTCTTCCAGAATCCTAAAACTGGTGCCGATTTTGCCAGTGATGCCTATGAAAAATCAGGGGTTGCCTACAACCAAAGCCAAGCCAAGAAACTCTGGGCAGCCGGCCTCAAGCAGACTGGAGTGAAGAAACTGCACCTCTCACTACTAAGTGATGATACTGATCAATCTAAGAAGACCACCCAGTACCTGCAAAGCCAGTTCAACAAGTTACCGGGATTGAGTATCACCATCCACAATGTGCCAACTAAGAGCAAGCTGTCACGGTCAACCAGCGGTGATTTTGATCTGGTGGTTTCCTCTTGGGGTGCCGATTTCGCTGATCCAATCAACTTCTTGGACTTAATGACTAAGAATAACCCAACCAATAATGGTCACTGGGCTAATTCACAATATGATCGCTACATTGAAGCATCCAAAACCACTGATGCAAATAACCGCACCAAGCGATATGCGGATTTGGTAAACGCCGAAAAAGTCTTGATGAAAGACCAAGGCGTCATTCCACTGTATCAGCCAGCCACCACTCAGCTCTGGCGAACCAACATCCACGGATTTGTGTGGAATCCAGCCGGTATGAGTAATGGATACAAAGGTTTGTATGTCACCAAATAACACAAAAAGAGCATTCGGAAACCTAATCCGAATGCTCTTTTTGTCGACATTAATGCTAGATTGCGACAGCGCGATTCTTAATTCTGACCGCCTGTTCAAAATTATCAGTGATAATGCCGGCGACATGATCCGCCAATAATTTTTCTTGCGTTCGCGGATCGTCGACAGTCCAAATCCGTTCGTCAACGTTGGCTAATGGTTGGTAATGACTGAGATGCAGTCCAGCCAAATGCTCCTTAACGATTAATGACTTAGGGTTCTTAATGACGTGATCCGATAACAGGCAATACTGCTGGTTGGGGTCGATTTGGTAAGCAATTTTGAGTGAGTCCAGGTTAAATGAGGAGTAGATAACTGGATACATCAGGTCGTATTGCTTGACCAAATCAAGGACAATCTGTTCAATCTTCGGGTAGTGGATCTTGTTGGTCTTAAATTCCAAATTCAGGTGAACCGGACGATGAACCGCCAACGCCAAAAGATTTTTCAAAGTTGGGATGGTTTCGCCGTCTGGCATGTGGAACTGTTGGAGCTCCTTGAGGGTGTATGAGTTGATTAAACCTTTACCATCAGTTGTTCGATTAATTTTTTCGTCATGCATGATGACCGGCACATTGTCCTTTGTCAGGTGAACATCAAACTCTAAGCCGTCAATGCCATGATCAATGGCGTACTGAAATCCTTTTAGTGAATTCTCTGGAAATTTGAACGGGTAACCGCGATGCCCAAAAATTAATGTTTTAGTACTCAAAATGGGTAACTTCCTTTCAATTCTTCAACTCTCTTAACGACTTTCCCTTTAAGATTCAGTTGTGAACCTTAATGGAAAGTAAATCCAAACTACCTGCCATCTGCTTTGTTAGTCGTCTTCAAGTTGGCATTCATGGCCTTGTTGGCAGTGTTTAGCGCACTGTTGATATTCTGACCATTGTAAACGCCTTCCATCGCAGTTTCTTCCAATTCACGGGTCAGCTGCATGCCTTCCATCAAAATACCGGAGTTGGTATTGTTGGGTTTGGCACTGGCTAACTGTTCACCAGGAACTCGGGCAGCCGGAATCTTTTTGTACAAATCTTGTAAAGTCTTGGTCTTTTGAGAATTCTTGTTTAATGCCAAGTAGCCGGTTGCCTTTTGCCAGTTGGCTTGATTCTTAGCTGTTTCAGCGAATTTAATGAATTCCCAGGCACCGCGTTGGGTCTTAGCGGGTTTATCATTCGAGATCCAAAGCGCAGCCCCACCAATTCCAACACCATTGGCCTTCACACCATCCGGATGTGGGAAGTAGGAAATTCCCAGCTTGTTCTTGGTACCGGTGGTCAACTGGCCGATATAGGCAGATGATTGAACGAAGATCCCTAATTTGTTTGCCAGGAAGGCGGCAATTTCATTGGTTTCAGCACTGGCTCCGGAGCCGTAATTGACGAAGTCACCGGACTTGATGTTGGTTCTGATCCAGGTCAGGAACTTCTTAGTTGTGGGGTTATTCAAATCAATCTTGGTTGGATTGCCAGTGTGACCATCACCATTGTTAATCAATGATGTGTGGGCATTGGCAAGGGCTTCTTCCATTAACCAACCATAGATTTCCATGGTCATGCCCTTCACCTTGTGATGGGATTTGGCATAAAGTTCCTTGGCTGCCCGGGTCACGTCACTATAGCTTGGTGACTTGGATGGCGGAGTAACGCCATACTTCTTGAACAACGAAGCGTTATAGTACAACACTGGTTGAGAAGTGTTAAACGGCATCGCCAGCTGAGTACCCTTATTAGAATAGAACGAACGGGCAACCGGTGAAATGTCGCTGGCGTCATAGTTGTCTTCATCGATGAATTTCTGAACCGGGGTGGTGTACTTACTGTGCATCATCTGGGCAGTTGAAATATCAAAGGACTGGAACAAGGCAGGCGAGGCGCTGGTTCCATGACTTTGAATAATCTTTTGAACGGCCTCATCGTAAGCACCTTGGTATTGAGGAATGACTTCGTATTTGTCTTGAGACTTGTTGAAATCATCAACCATCTTATCCAAAGCTTGCTCAGCTGGACCGCCCATTTCGTGCCAGAAGACGACTGGAATTCGTCCGGCTTTGGCACTGCTGGCATTCTTGGAGCCATTCACAAAGGCGATCCCCAAGACAATTGCGAAGATCGCAAAGATTGGCAGTGCGTATGTTTTGAGAAATGCTGTTACTCTTTTCATTATTTAACCGCACCTTCATTCACACCAGATTTGAAGTAATGCTGACCGATGAACAGCACAATCAGCGTGGGAATCACAACGATTGCAGCTGTGGCTTGAATCATGCCCCAGTCGTTAAAGGTTTCTTCTGACTGAAGTTGGCGCAATCCGTTCTGGACTGGTCGGAAATCATTGCTGAAAGTTGTCAACATTGGCCACAGATATTGGTTCCAAGCGCCCAGGAAACTGTAGGCACCTAAAGTCATCAGTGGAATTCGGTTATAAGGCAGGACCATTTTCCAATAGAACTGGAAGTGGCCCAAGCCTTCAATATCGGCGGCTTCTTTAAGTTCAATCGGCATCTGCATAAATGATTGACGGAGCATAAAGACTCCGAATGCCGATGTCAGAAATGGAATCACCATAACGGAGTAGCTGTTGAGCAGTCCCATGGCCTTAACGGTCTGGAAGTTGGGAATAATTTCGGCTTCAAATGGCAGCATCATGGTTGCCAAGAACAGGCCAAAGAGGAATTTGCGCCCTTTGAATTTCAGGAACACAAAGGCGTAGGCACTCATCGAACAAAAGATCAGTTGGGCAATCATGGTTGCCGTGGAAATTACCAAACTATTTCCCAGGTATCTGAGAATTGGCGTCTGGGTAAAGGCATCAATGTAATTCTGGAAGGAAACCTTGGTGCTTAAGAAGTTTCCCTGCGCGATCTGCATGGTTGGCAGAAAACTGGTCCACAAACCAATCAGAAACGGTGCCAGAACAATCACTGCGAGAATCGTTAATAAAGCGTAGTCCCAAATTCGCCGGGACAATTTTGGCTTGGTCACAAGATCCATTAGTAATTCACCCGCTTTTCCAAAACTTTAAATTGCAGGAGCGTGAACAGCGCAATGATGATCGTTAAGATGATCGATTCGGCGCTGGCTTGCGCGTAGTTACCGCTGTAGAACGCATCCTTGTAAATTCGATAAACCAACATGTTAGTAGCGTTGGTCGGCCCACCTTTAGTCATCAGGTCAATCAACCCAAAGCTCTTAAATGATTCGATCAAAGTAATGATGGAAACAAAGAACAGGGTTGGCGAAATGGATGGGATTGTGATGTGGAAGAACTGAAATCTTGATGAGGCGCCTTCAATGTTGGCGGCTTCGTACAAAGTCGTTGGTACAGATGACATGGCACCTAGCAAAATCAAGAAGGTAAAGCCCAGGTTCATCCAAACGGTGGTGATGATGACCGCCCACATTGCAGCAGTTGGATCAGTCAGCCAAGGAATTTGTGGTAGATGCATCCAGGTGCTAATCAGAGAAAGGAATCCAGTTGATGGGTTAAAAATAAATAGCCAGAAGATGGCGGCAACGGAAACGGAAACTCCCATAGTTGCCGAAAATAGTGTTCGAAAAAGGCCAATTCCCGGCAGCCGTTTGCTAGCCAGGTTTGCGAGAACCAATCCCAAAGCGATCGTGATAATGGTCACCGCGAAAACGTAGAATAACGTGACCCCAAGGCTGGATAGATAATCAGCTGAAGTCAATAAGTTGATGTAATTGGAAATCCCAACGAAAACCGTTGGCTTACCAACCGTGTTGGTGAGGAACAAACTCAGATAAAGTGTCTTAACCATTGGGTAGAAAATGAAAACGCCCAAGATCAAAAGTGACGGTCCCAGAAATGCCCAGGCAAAATACTTATCCTTGGCATTTAATGTGAACTTGGCTTCCTGTTCGGCAAGCTTGCTTTTGGTTTTCTCAACCGAAACCGGGCTTGTCGGTGTGCTTTGTGCTGGAGATTTAAGCATGAACATAGGCCTCCTTTGAAAGGTTCATCCGCTTGCCTTCTGTATCAAAAAACATCAGGTTGGAATCTGCGGAAACTTTGATTGGCTGGAAAATACGGTAATTGACCTGGCCAGGGACAACGACGTGAATGTCTTCGCCACTATTCAAGGTGGCGTAGATAATAGTTTCGTCCCCTAAGAATTCGGTGTTCTTAACGGTGGCGTTGGCTTCAACGCTTTCAGCCGCTTCAGCCTTCATATCGTCAGGACGAATCCCAATCTTCACATTTTCAGCGGGAACTTCTTCATCCAAAGCAATTTCCAAATCAGAAGAAACATTCAAAACATGGTTATCGTTTTGCGAACGCTGGGCATTCAGAATGTTAATCTGTGGGGTACCGAAGAACTTGGCAACAAAATCATTTGCCGGGTTTTGATAAATCTCACTTGGCGTTCCAATCTGTTGAACGTGTTTGTCATTCAGGACCATGATGTGGTCGGCCATGGTCATTGCTTCAACTTGATCATGGGTGACATAAATCAGTGTCAGACCCAGTTTGCGTTGCAGGGCATAAATTTCTTGGCGCATCTTAATTCTTAGTTGGGCATCCAAGTTGGATAGTGGTTCATCCATCAGACAAATCTTGGCATCACTGGCAACCGCCCGGGCTAATGCCACTCGCTGTCGTTGACCACCGGATAGCTCACGGGGTTTGCGGTTCGCGAGTTCAGTTAAGTTAACCATTTTTAAGGCTTCGTCGACCCGCTGCTTAATATCTGCTTGGTCCATCTTGCGGGCCTTCAAACCAAAAGCAACGTTATCTCGGACATTCATAAATGGGAACAGGGCATAATTTTGAAAGACCATCGTTAATTTCCGAGCCTTTGGCGGCAAGTCATTAACGACCTTGTCATTGATACTGACTTCGCCGGCGGTAATCGGTGTTAATCCGGCGATCATTCTAAGTAGTGTACTTTTACCACATCCGGATGGGCCAACGATGACGAAGAACTCGCCAGTTTCGACTTTCACCGAAATATCTTTTAGGACTTCTGTCTGCGCATCATAATCTTTGCGGACATTTCTTAAAGTAATTGACAATTATCTCACCTCAAAATCATTTATTTCGTTACAAGATTTATTGTGAGGGTTCAATGTAAATTGCCAGTTTCGTTAATGTAAATTGAAAGTAAAAAAATGATAATGAATGTAAAAATTTCATTTTGCTTTTGTATAAGACCAAATTGATTGTGGTATAACCATATATTAGCCACTCAAAGTCCAACCTGCCAGCCAATTTTTTGACATTCATATATTGACCATCGAATAAATTCAAATGAATTTCAAATATATTTTATCGAAAAATAGATATTGATATTCGTTTATCGATATGATATATTCGATACAGTTAATTAATCCAGATTAAAAGAGAGAGGCTGATATCCATGTCAAAATTATTAGATCGCAGTATTGGTGCCGTTTCCGTCCTGATGCAGATCGCCTTCGTTGTTGTCTGCTTCAGTTTCATTACGCCGTTTGTTTACTTGTATAACGGCTTCACCCATGCCAATATTATGAAAATGATTGCCGACAACGGCGATTTCTTGATTGTTCCTGGACACACCCAAGTAGCTCACAGCGCTGTCGCCCATTTTCCAATTCTTCCATACTCGATCTTAATGGCGATTGGGATCTTCTTAGCCATCCTCTCTGCCCTGTTTGCCCTTTCAGCATTTATTCGAATCAGTCACAACTTGGGGAAAAAACAATACTTTGTGGCTGATAATTTGGCAATGCTGCGCAGAATCGTTCATTCCCAAATTATGGCAATCTGCTCAGATGTGTTTCTTGCCATCGGAAATCAAATGACCCAGTCATTCTTGGGCCGAGTCAACAATGGTATATTCAATAGTACCTGGGAAAATTTGCTGGATGATGCGGTTATGTTGGTGTTTGTCGCATTAATCTACACGTTGTTTAGAATGGCAATGAATATTAAGCAAGAAAACGACCTCACCGTTTAAGGAAGGGGGAAATCTAATTGATCAAAATTACCCTTAATGTTGTCATGGCCGAAAGAAATATTTCGACTGGTGAACTAGCCAAGAAAGTGGGCATTACTCCCACCAATGTTTCCATCTTAAAAACGGGTAAGGCTAAAGCAATCCGATTCAGTACCCTTGAGAAACTCTGTAAAGCGTTGGACTGCCAACCTGGAGATATTTTGAAATATAGCCCTGACGAAGAATAGAGCTTCATCCGTCACCGTCTTAGAGCACAAAAAAGTGCAAACCGCGTTTTCGGTTTGCACTTTTTATATCACTATCAATTACATCACTTGTAAACATCCATCAACTTTGCAAAATCAACGGTTCCCAACCCGCTTGCCTGATTATAGACGGTATTGGGTTGGCCAGTATAATACAGATTTGAATTATTCTCAGTGTCGTTCAGTGGTTGCAGTGGTGAATCCGATTTGGTTGCCAGTTGATACAGCTGTGGATTCCAGAATCCCATTCGCGCATGGTCAGTTTGACTGTTAATCAACGCTGCCACCCCCGCAAACTGTGGTGAAACAATGCTGGTTCCCCCGCTTATCTCCCAGCCATTAGAGGTGCTCGTCTTTTGATACGTGAAGTAACCGGTAGTCGCATCTGCATTCGCTGAGATATCTGGGTAGTTTCGACCATCATCAGTTCCGGAAACTAGTGGTGCGTTATAGACTGGGCCACTTAATTGCGACAGATACTCGCGGGCATTAAAGGTATTCACACCGGGAACGCCTTCTTGATAGGCCGGCGTCTGGTAGACGTGACTGAACCCGCCGCCACCGCCATCACTAATGTCGTTGAAGAATTCAGGCATTGTCAGCAGGTAATCATCGTTAACCTGAAGGAACGGCCACCAATAATCGCTGCCCCAAGCTCGTTGCTTTTGGTTGGAGATTGTGCCAATTGATTTGCCGTTTGGAGCAACGGACTGCTTAAACGGTAAGCTGGTTCCGCCGGCCGAGGTGATCCAAGGACTAGTGGTATACGGATCAGCGTCACTAATTTTCCGATCCAACAAAACATCATTTCCATGAATGCCGACCACGGTGTAGTTCAAGGCACCGCTGTCACCGGAAGCGACAAAATTGGAAATCCCCTGCAGTGCCGATTGAGCAAGCACCAGATTCAACACCTCAACGTATTGGGATGGCAATAAATTCATTTTCTCCAAAATCTGGAAGTAGTTGTTGGGCCCCATCCCCCAACTGCTGGAAATCTGGTCGACACTGCCATCGTCATAGGCCGTTAAGTAAGTATTGATGAGATTGATTAACGTTGGAATTACTGAGCCACTATTAAACATTTTAATGTTGGCTTCAGGCGCCACAGATCCGGCATATTCAGCATCCATCGTGGCTTCTCCGTCGCTGGTCGATTTAATATCTTTCCGATAATTATCACCAAGAACTTTCACCATTTGGAACCGGGACTTGGATGCATTTACATGTTCATGCCGCCAAAAGTGCGTGAGGTCACCGGTTTGGACATTGCCAAAAGAAACCAGGCCAATCGTCTGGCCCTTGCCTGTTAGGCCTTGGTCGTAAAGCTGATCAACGCCATAGGTTTTCGTAAAATGACTGGTATAGCCGGCATTTTTATCAGCCAGTGCTTTAGTCGCTTTAGGGGTACTCTTAAAGGTAACGTCAGAATCCGGGAACCAGAATTTCTTGTTATGATCGGCCATTCCCATCACTGCCAGAACGGAGTCTTGCAGGTTGGCGGGAATGCTGGGTTTGGATTTGCCAAACTGTAGTGGGTCCGAGTGATAGGTGGCATCGCTCAAATTCGTTTTGAACAGGCGATTCACATCCTTGGTCTTCCCCTGCACATTCAACACCAATCCGTCCTGGTAAACGTGAGTGGTCAGATGATTCTTTTTAAACAAGGCAACCCACCCATTGATGACGGCATCAGGCTGGCCAAACTGCTGGCGAATATCCGAAGTGCTGAGATAATCCTTAAAATCAGCCTTGGTTGGATCATTGACATCCAACGCCTTTTGATAATAAGCGGTCGAGTCCTGTGGCTTCATGACAATATCGAAGCTCGCGGTCGAATTGGCTTTCAGGGCCGTCGGTTTCATTCGGTTCGCCATAATCATATTTTCAAAAATCGTCCCGAAGGCATCGACGGTCGAAGCGGCTGCTGAATTAAACAAAGCCAGTGAAAATAAGGCCACAAAACCAACTAAAAATCTACGAATCCATTTACTCATCTCATCCATCCCCCTCAGTGTCCTCATGGTGCTCTATGAATCGATTTTAGCACGAAAACAGTGATTTTCTGAACAGTTGGCTCACGGATCCAAGACAATAAAAAAGCATCCCCACAACACTCAGTGTCATGGAAATGCAGTTGAAATGATCAGATTAAGCAGTGACGTTTGCTTTAATTTTTTCAGCACCTTCAAAGTTATTGGTGAAAATACCGGCAACGTTGAGCCCAAACAAATGCTTTTGCACTTTGGGGTCATCAACAGTCCAGATTCGTTCCTTCACGTGACGCATTGGGACATAGTGGCTCAAGTGCAAGCCCACCAAGTGTTCCTTTGCCATCAACTCACGGGGATTTTTAATATCTTCTTCCGACAGGTAGCAATATTGCTGAGTCGGATCAAGTTTGTAAGCAATTTTGAGGGAGTCGAGGTTAAATGATGAGTAGATGACCGGATAGACCAAGTCGTATTGCTTCACCATGTCCAGCACGATCTGTTCAATATTGTCATAGTGGATTTCGTTGGTCTTGAACTCCAAGTTCAAATGAACCGGTTGGCCATTTGCCAGCGTCAATAACTCTTTGAGCATTGGAACCGTCTCACCATCACTCAAATGGAACTCACGAAGCTGCTTTAAGGTATATGAGCGAATCTCGCCGGTTCCATCCGTGGTTCGATCGATTTTTTCATCATGCATAATCACTGGAACGTTATCCTTAGTTAAATGGACATCAAATTCCAAACCATCGATGCCGTGATCAATCGCGTACGCAAAGCCCTTCAAAGAATTCTCGGGGAACATATGGGGATAGCCTCGGTGGCCGAAGATCAATGTTTTACTTACCATTGTGTGTAAAATTGCTTCCTTCCAAATAAATCAAGTATGTGCGATCAACAATGCAGCACTCGCACTAATGCGCCTATCATAATAACACGACTGTGGAGACATTCAAGGGAATTTGAACCAAGAACTGTCAATCTTTCAAATATGACCAATTGATGACGGCAGCCCATCACTGACAAATGGCTGATCCAAATCAAATAGAATTGGCTGGTCCAACGTTAAGGATCCCGGTTCGACCTGACAGTCATAGGCCAGGACGTGAACGCCATTGTTTTGGGCCTTTGCAATTGCCAACGCTAAGTCATTAAAAATATCGCGGTCAATAGTCATTTTATGAATATTTTTCATTTGGATGACAAATAATAAATAAGCGAAATATCCAGCCTGAGCCGCCCTTTCCAGGGTCAACACGTGCTTTAATCCACGGGTGGTGGGCGCATCCGGGAATGCAGCAATCCCTTGATTGGCCAAGGTCACCCCTTTGACTTCCAGGAAGAATCGTTGGCCCAAATCGCCGGTTCCGGAAAAATCCAACCGGGAGTCCAAATAGGTCGTCTCCGGGTTAACGGTCGCAATCGATTCGATTCCCGGCAGTTGAATGTAGTTGCTGATTAACCCTGATTTAACCACTTTATTCGGCGCCTGAGAATCAATGTTGATCCATTGGCGATCGTACTTCTTGGCGGCCACCAGATCGTAGGCTGTCTTGCGGTTGGGATTGTCATTATGCACCAGCGCCGTCGTCACCCCAGGTTGGAGAATCGTTGTCCGGCCGGTATTTTTCACGTGAACGGTCACGACTTCACCAGTTTCGATCAGCCGACAATGAGAAATGAATCGGTTGGGTCGATCAATGAATTTGGCCAAATGAACATTAGGATATTGCATCACGCACCTCGAGACTGTCGTTTTAAACTTATTACTAGTATTATATAGGTAATATGAGTCTTGAGGGGGAATTCAGATGTATTCATTCATTAATCAGATTAGAAATTATATTTGGCTGAAAAGTATCGCTTACATAGTCTTCGGCCTGCTGTTCCTGTTTGACCCACACGACACGTTGAATATCGCCATTAATTTAATTGCGGCTTTCTTCATTGTCTTTGGGGTGATCAATTTAATCTCTGCTTGGCGGCAGCGGCGAAATAACGAAGTGGTCGACTATAGTCTGGCGGTCGGCATTACTCAGTTAATCGTTGCCGTGATCGTCTTCTTATTGGCAGAACCACTCTTGTCATTTTTGCCATTTATCTTGGGGATTGTCCTGATCGTCACGGGCATTTCCAACGTCTTCACGGCGCTCAATCATCGTCAATACGTCAATGTTTCGCCAATGCCATTTGTGTTGTATGGTGTGTTACTGATCCTAGTTGGCATCCTGCTGGCATTTAATCCGTTTGGCACAATTCTGGTATTACTGCAGATCTTTGGCGCAACCATGGTCGTGATGGCGATTATGGAAATTATCACTTCTTGGAAACTGGGCATTTAGTCACCAGTAGGGATTGAGCGTTACTTTTGCTAACCATGGGCTGTCAATTCAAATTCTTCTTGTATATTTCTTCACATTATCGTACAATAACCCTGTGAACAGGGCAGGTATTCAGTAATCATCACTCGTCCCACGGATCACAAGCGATGGCTTAACAGCTATCAGCCGGGGAGTATCGCTCAAACGTTATTGGGGATCATCCAAGAGATATGTATCGAATCAAGTTTAGAGCATTTAGTTCATCACAAGTGTGGGGGCACTTGGCACAGCGCTGATGGCGTTGTGCTTTTTTCTTTGCCGATCGCAGGCTGCCCACAAACTGACAAGGATGTTAAAAGGATTCCCCTGTCCTGAATCGTAAAATTTTTCAATGAATCGCTTGGGCTAATGTAAACGCATACATTGCACTTTCATGAATTATTTTACAAATTCATGAGCAAAACATTTCAAATGTAATATTTTATGCCCTATACTAAAGGTGGAGTCAAAGAAAAGTGTCTCAATCAACTGAATTGAATCCTTGATATCACACCATTAATGACTCTTAGATTGAACACAGGGAGGGCATGTAATATGAAGAAAACTTTGAAGAAGATGTTGGAACGTGTATTTGCCAAGAAGGTTCAAGATGCCGGCAATCTGCAAACCAGTGAAAGCAACCGACTCTTTTGGAACTCAGTTACTAAAGGACAATGAAAATGAAAGTCAAGTTAGATAGCATTAAGTAGGCACCTATTTCTAAATCATAGAAATAGATGCCATTTTTGGTTCTTAGGTATTTTGAAGATTCAAGCATGGCAGGGTTCAACCATTTCCCCTGTCACTTGGTTGTTTCACGTGTAACATCTCTTAGCGCTTCTTTTGATCCTCCACCAATAATTGCAATAAGGCCTGATCTCGATGGGCAATGGCTTCCTTACCCATATCGCCTTCCCAATTGTAGAATCCCTGGCCAGACTTCAATCCCAGGTTCCCGGCGTCCACCAGTTTCTTCAAGACTGGGTCGGTGCCGGTATTATTGGCTAAATCATCGTAGAGGTAACTGCTGATATTTTCAAAGATATCCAAACCGCCCAAGTCTGCACTGGCGATTGGCCCGACCAGACTCCAACGACGGCCCAAACTGTATTTGATGATGTCATCAACCGCTTCCGGACTGGCAATGCCATCGTCGACAATCTTGAAGGCTTCCCGCAAAACCGCCATCTGAATTCGATTGCCAACAAACCCCAGCGATTCCTTCTTCAGAGCGACAGCGTGTTTACCGATGTGGTTCATTAAGGCCGTTGCGGTCTTGACGGTCGCTTCTGACGTCTGCTCACCTGGAACAACTTCGACCAACGGCATTAACTGTGCCGGGTTCCAGAAATGAGTCACCACCAAGTTCTCCGGCCGCTTTAGATCAGCTTGAATGGCAGTTGGACTAAGTCCCGAAGTGTTGGTCGCCATACTGGCATCTTCGGAAACATAGTGTTCAACTTTCTGCCAAACGGTCTTTTTCACGGCTAACTTTTCCACAACTGATTCAATCACGAAATCTGCATCTGCCAAGGCGTCAGAATAATCGGTGGTCGGCACAATCCGCGCCAAAATATCCGCCTTCTGGTTGCCTTTAATCAGCCCGTTTTCTTCAAAAGTGGCTAGATCGTGTTCAATCAATTCCATCCCATGTTTTAAAGCCGCTTGATTCATATCCAGGAGATTAACTGGATAACCGTTCATCGCAAACTGTAATGCCGTAGCATGCCCCATGGTTCCCGCGCCAATATTGGCAATTACCTTAATGTCCTTCATTTTAAGTGTCGACATAAAATCGCCTCCAAATTGATAAGTCAACGTTCTCTACGCTGAGTCTACCATATTGGAGGCGATTGTTCATCGATTCACATTTTCAATTTTTAATGACCCTGAGTCAGTAATTCATCAAATTTGTCATAAAAGGCCTGGCCGTCAACTTCAGTGACGAGGTTAATCAGCCGGCCGTTATCAGTCTCAAACGTGCGACCCGCTCCGGCACCCGTGGTCAAGACATCACCATGAATGTCCTTTGACTGAATCAAGTCAGGGTATTGGCTGGCCACCGTCGTCAACACATCCCACAGGTAGTAGGTTGAGTTAGCTTCATAAGATGATACCAACGCATAGCCTTGACCGATCAGGTCCATCATTGGGTAACGCCGTAAGCTGGCCCAATGCTGCTGGACGTCGGCTTTTAATGGCACTTGGTTGGTGCTTTCCAGTCCGACCATTTGGATATCGATGTCGGCATCAAAGACTGTCTTAACGGCTTCAGGATCCCAATAAGCGTTCCATTCAGCGGTCCCGTCATGTTTGGGCTCCAAAACATTGCCCTCTGTCCGCATCGTGCCACCCATCCAGTATAGCCGCTGGATGTTATCAACAATCGTAGGGTCGACTTCAAGCGCCCTTGCCAAATCAGTCAATGGCCCGGTCATCACCAAGTCAGTTTTGCCGTCAGCCTGCTTAAGCTTGTCAATCATATCCAAGTGAGCTGGTTTCTCAGCCAACGGCGTGGTTGGTCCGCCGTGTTCGTTGAGCAGCGGGAAAGCATCGAAGGAAAACGAGCTGAGCCGCCATTCTTTAGGAAATTGATGAACAGCGCGAGAGTTGGAAGCCGCAACTGACACCTGAGCGCCGTTGCCGAATCGGGTGATAATTTTTCGTGAAGCTGGAACCGATCCTTCAATGTAGCCGTCAGCATCAATCACCCCCACGCCAATCAAATTAACTTCGGGCATTTGCAATAAGAGTAATAACGACACCAAATCATCGACGTTACCGTCATGGTCAAAGTAAACATTTTTCACGATTTCATCCTCCTTGTATGTTAAGTCCATCATACAGGAAGCTGAATCGCCGGTCTATTCAAAATCAGTCACTACTGTCTTCAACGCCCAAATTCTCGGTATTCCGCCGCCGCAAGACCGCATAGAATACCAAGGCCCAGATCACAGCGCCGACTGCCGGCAACAGTGAATCATGACTGAAGAACAGGCTGGCGAAAATGGCAATGAAAAAGGCAATTGTTAAGGGATTAGACCAACGATATTTGGGCATCTTAAAGCCATCCGGCCGAAAGTCCTTGGAATGACGATACTTCCAGTGGGCCACCATTGTCAGCATGCACACCAGAATATAAATATCGCTGGAAACTGAGGCAATGAATGAAAAGGCTGCACCAAGCGAGTTAAAGGAACTAATTACGGGTGCCAAAAGCATCATCCCCGCCGAAAAGAGGACGCTGACAATTGGGATGCCGCTCTTGGAAACCTTTTGGAACGGCTTCATTTCCTTAGAGTGGGACTCCTGAGCCAGCTGATACAAATGTCGGCCGGTGGAAAAAATGGCACTGTTTAAAGTCGACATTGCCGCAGCGATTACTACCAGGTTGATTACTGCCGAGGCACCGGGGATCCCGGCTAAATTAAAGATTTGGACGAACGGACTTTGATTGGGATTCAACGTCTTCCATGGGGTGATCGCCATGATAATGATTAATGAACCAATGTAGAAGAGTAAAATTCTAGCGATGATTTGGTTAACTGCTTTGGGCAATACCCGCCGAGGATTCTTAGTTTCTGCGGTCGTGATGCCGACAAACTCCATTCCCTGAAAGGCGAAGAAGACCATTGGAAAAGCCATGATAAATTGATGAATCCCGTTTGGAAACATCGTGAAACCATCGGTCAGGTTGCCCCAAGAGGCGTGGGTGCCGGCGGGATTTTGATGATGGGTAAAGACCAGATAGACGCCGATGACAATCAGGGCTAAGATCGCAATGACTTTGATTCCTGATAGAAAGGTTTCAGACCTGCCAAAGGAACTGACCATCGCCAAATTGACCCCACTCAAGATCACCAGGAATGCGACTTGGATTAACGGTGCCGGGACATCGGGGAACCAATATTTGACATAGGTTGAAATGGCTGTAAGTTCGGCCATTCCGGCTAGGATGAGTTCCAGCCAGTAGCTCCATGCCGCAAATTTGCCCAAGCGTTCGTTGACGTATTTGCCAATAAACGACACAAAGGTATGCTGCTCAGGATCAGAATACATCATCTCACCAATCGCCCTCATCATCAAAAAGAAAAAGATGCCAATGACCAGATAGACCAGGATGATCGATGGACCGGTTCGATGAATCGTACTACCGGCGCCAAGAAACAGGCCGGTACCAATTGAACCGCCAAAAGCAATCATTTGTACGGCCAGGTTGGATAATCCTCGTCTAGTGCCGTCTTTATTAACCTCAATTTTTTCTGCTGCTAACATTGTTCGTCCTCCTTGGATGACGTAAGAGCACTCCGGAGACAAATAACTGGATTTCATTTATCCCAACAAAAAAACGCCCCTGCAGTTAAATACTGCAGGGACGTAAACACGTGGTGCCACCCAGTTTTATGGTCGATTTCACAATCGGCCACCTTCACAACTCGTTAACCAAATTGGTTAATTAAGTCTGAGATCGTAACGTGTCTTAACGTAGGCATCGCTTGCACGTGCCTAATGCTCTGAGCTCATCTTCACAAGATTGACTTTGACCGCCTCTCACCTAACGCGGCTCTCTTTACCAAAGGATACTTGCTACTCTTCTCATCATCGCTTAATGTTTTAATTTAATACTAATATTAGCATCGATTATGCAGATTGCAAGGACATTTTTGGGGTCGGTGGCGTGAACGGCTGATATAACAGTGCCTAAACTAATGATTTTTTTGGCCGGCCTCAAGATTGTCAAAGGCAATAATCCGCGCCTTGATCCCATCGCGAACTTCTCGGAAGGCCTGTAATCGTTCACTGGAACTGCCAGTTGCCACGGCCGGATCAGGGAATGGCCAATGTTGACGAGCGACTTGCGGTGGCGTTATCGGACAACGTTTCTCGGCATCACTGCACAGCGTGACCACCAAGTCAGCGTGGTTTAAAATTGTCGGGTCAATCAGCTTGGAGGTTTGCCCAGAAATATCAACGCCCACTTCGGCCATGACTTGAACGGCCAGTGGATTGACGCCGTGCTTTTCCATTCCAGCTGACAATACCCGATAGTGGTCACCCAAATATTGTTTGCCAAAACCTTCCGCCATTTGGCTTCTGCAGGAATTACCAGTGCAGAGAAAATAGATTGTCTTTTGGCCCATTTGCCCTTTCCCCCTTCGGATTCTTTTAGCTAAGGTTATTTTACGCCATTGGTCCTTGTTAATGGTGAATTTGCTTTGACAGGATAATTATTTGGTGGAAAATGAAGGTAAAAGTCAGAACGAGGTGATCTCATGGCCACAGTTGCGGAACTATTTAAGCAGATTCAAGACGACCCACAAAATCAGTCGTTCACCGAACAAGGCATTCAGCCGTTGTTCCACGTTGATCCCCAAGCAGAAATCTTGATTATCAGTCAGGCACCCAGTCGCAAGGCCCAAGCATCGATGGTCTTTTGGGATGACCCGAGTGGCGACCGGCTGCGGGACTGGATGGGATTAAGCAAGACAGAATTTTATCATTCAGGCAAAATTGCCGTCATGCCGCTGGACTTTTACTATCCCGGGAAAGGCGCCCACGGGGATTTGCCACCGCGAAAAGGCTTCGCCGAAAAGTGGCACCAACCGCTATTGGCAGAGATGCCGAATATCAAACTGAAATTATTAATTGGCCAATATGCTCAAAAATATTATTTAGGAAATCGGCGCCAAAGAAACTTAACTGAAACAGTTTGCCACTTCGAAGACTATTTGCCGGACTATTTTCCTTTGGTCCATCCCTCACCATTAAACTATGGCTGGATGAAGCAGCATCCCTGGTTTTTGACGGACGTCGTGCCGGACTTGCAGGAACGAATTGGCAAAATTATCCAGGATAATTAGCGATTTTCCTTATAGAAATATTAATATTGTGATATTAATACCTGATAATTTATGGTAAACTATTTTTGTGCTATTATTCACATATTTTATATTTCGGGGGAAACATCATGTTAAAGCTTAAGAAAGCAACTTTGACAGTTGTTGCAGCATTCACGATGGGCGGCGGATTAATGTCAATTCCGCCCCAAGAAGTTTCGGCCAGAACCACCTATGTTTGGATCGCGCCAAACCACGGCAAACGATATCACTACTCAAAGACTTGCCGTGGCCTGAGTAACGCCGGTTACAAGCGCCACGTGACCAAGCATTGGGCCCGCAGCCATGGCTATCGGTTGTGTGGTTGGGAAAGATAATCTTCTGCAAAAATAGAAACGCTGGTTCGATATGGATTTCAATCCACATTGAGCCAGCGTTTCTACTTTTTTAGTTGCTAATTTTTACGATAGGTTTGATGACACTGCCGTCGGCTGAGTCCTCGAAGGCTTGATTGATATCGGCAAACTTATAATATTTTACCAGTCTGTCAAATGGGAATAAGCCCTTTTTGTAGTAGTTGACCAGTTTGGGAATAAATAATTGTGGGATGGCGTCGCCTTCGATAACCCCAACGACTCGTTTCGATTCACCCATTACTTCTTCTTGGATATTGAAAGTGACATCACCAGCCATACCCAGTAAAGCACAAGTTCCGGATGGCTTTAATACATGAACGGCCTGCTTAATAACAGCAGGAACACCGGTTGTATCAATGCTGTACTCAATGCCAGCTTGCAAGAGTGTTTTAATAACCTCTTCCGGATTATGTTTCTGACTATTAATGGTTTCAGTTGCCCCAAGCTTCTTCGCCAGTTCCAACCGATTATCGTGAATATCAATCGCAATAATATGATCCATTCCAATAATTTTAGCGGCCATCATTGCAGACAATCCAACTGCTCCAGTCCCAAAAATAGCAATAGAGCTGCCGAATTCGGGCTTCAAATAATTTAAAACCGTCCCAGCTCCAGTTTGAAATCCACATCCCAATGGGCCAAGCAAATTAATATCGACATCACTTGGTACCTTGGTCACACCATGCTCGTCGACAACTGAGTACGTGGAGAATGAGGATTGGCCAAAAAATGTAGAAATATTCTTGCCATCTTCACTATGAATACGGTGGGTGCCATCAAAATTGTGACCGCCAAAATTAAGTTCATTCAAGTGGATGCAGTTAGCTGGATGCCCAGTTAAACAGTTTTCGCAATGACCGCAATAAGAAAATGACAAGACAACGTGATCTCCAGGTTTGACAGTGGTAACACTGCTGCCAACTTCTTTGACGATCCCTGCTCCTTCATGTCCCAATGCAACTGGATACGGGGTGGTGGCAAAGTCCCTGCCAGCAGCATCGGTATGACAAATTCCGGATGCTTTGATTTCGACTAACACTTCATTTGCCTTAGATTCATCCAACTCTGCCGATTCAACTGTCAATTTTGTGCCCTGTTGCTGGGCAACTGCTGTTGCAATTTTCATAAGATGACCTCCTTCTGTTTGCTCAAATACTCACTATATCTGTAGTATATCCGGTTTAACAATCGAATGGAAGTGCTTACTCAGGCGAATACACAGAGTTTATCCTAGCTGTCTCCTTATCCACCTGATACACTAAAATTAACTTTGAATAAATAATCTCACATTACTGGAGGATAAATACATGGCAATTTCTGACTTGTTTAAAATTAAGGAATTCAAACAACAAATTAACGAACTTAAGATAACCAATGATAACTTAACTTCACAAAACGAGGGCTTACAGAAGTCACTCAAAATTAAACTTTCAGTTCAGCAGATGAAACCTGTTGAGCTCGAATCGTTAATTGATGAAAAATCTGGCATAATACAAAGCCTTACCCCACAGGCAGAAGATCTGAAAAATCGGGTTGCACAGTTACAGCAAGAGGTGGAAAACTTACAGGCTGAAGTTGGAGAACTAGAGGCTAGCAAAGAAATGAGTAGTTTTGGGTTGTATACACCCCACTATGAATTTGCAACATCGTTGGGATACAAAGAGGCACTCAATGCAATACGAGATCAGCAAAAGCAAGCCATTAAGAATCGAACTGCGGTAAGTTTTGATACCATGTGGACAGTAAATGGCAAATTATCCCAAGGAAAGAAAATGACAAAGAATAATATTAAAGCTATTTTTAGAAGTTTTAATAATGAATGCACAGATGCAATTAATAAAGTCACTTATTCAAATTATGAAAGGGTAGCAAAAAGAATCGAAAAATCATTCTTGCAACACAATAAGATGTATGAAGTTGTTAATGTACAAATGCAACCTAGTTACCTAAAACTGAAATATGAGGAATTAAATTTGGCATTCGAGTATGCTCAAAAAAAGCAGGAGGAAAAAGACTTACTCCGTGAACAAAGAGAAAAAGAACGTGAAGAGAAAAAACTCCAACAAGAAATTAAACAGGAACGAAAAAAGGTTGATAAAGAAATTCAACACTATAGTCAAGCAATTCAAGAATTAGAAAACAGAATGCCCCTAGAAAATACTGATGAGGAAGGGTTAAGGGCAGAAATACAAAATCTTCAGCAAAAGCTAGATGGCCTCCGCGAGAAAAAGAGTGGCATAGATTATCGGGAATCAAATGCCACTGCCGGATACGTCTATATCATTTCCAACATTGGTTCATTTGGAAAGGATATTGTTAAAATAGGTGTAACACGGCGTCTCGAGCCATTAGACCGAATTAATGAACTTAGTAGTGCCTCAGTACCGTTCAAATTTGATGTACATGCTTTAATTTTTAGTGAAAACGCCTATGCCTTAGAGTCCAAATTGCACAATCAATTTGCTAACAATCGAGTAAATAAGGTTAATAATCGAAAGGAATACTTTAAAATACCAATTGAAGAAATTGAAAAAGAATTAAAACAATATCAAGATGTCACTGTCGATTTTCATGAAAATCCAGATGCCGAGGAATATAGAGAAACATTGTCACTTGGGGATTCTTCCGTCACACAACCAGTCTGACATAATCACCTTACCTCACTTCTAAAATATTTTGTTCATACTTCATCAATTCATTCAATATGAATGCCATCCGCTGCTTGAAATAGTTCCCAACTCACACTAATGACACGGTGTCATTAGTGTGTTATAATTTCATCAATAGTTAAGTGACACAATGTCACTTACGATAATTAATGGAATAGGACCTAATGTGGAGGATCAGAAAAATGGGAACAGGAAAGCAACACTCAAAGTTTGCAATGGGCATTTTAATCTTAGGGGTCTTCATGTCTGCCTTGGATAATGGGATTATTGCCAGTGCATTATCAAGTATTAATTATTCACTTCATATTAGCGAAGTACAAGGAACATGGGGGATCACGCTTTATACGCTTGGAATGGCAATTGCGACCCCGATTATTGGAAAATTAGCTGATAAATTTGGCAGACGAAAATTGTTTTTAATTGAAATTGCTATTTTTGAACTAGGATCATTATTGGTTGCTTTGAGTCCAACATGACGTTTTTAGTGGCGCGGATGATTCAATCTGTCGGTGGCGGGGGAATCTTCGTGATTGCTTCAAGTCATGTCCTATCAACTTACCCCAAGAAAGCCCAGGGCGGACTGTTAGGAGCCTTGGGTGCAGTTAACGGCATAGCATCGGTTGTTGGTCCTAATTTGGGTAGTTTGATTTTAAATTTGACTGGGCGCTGGAATTGGTTGTTTCTGATTAATCTGCAGATCGCCATCTTTGTGATCGTCGCCGGCTGGCTGGTGATTCCAGAAACCATTGGATCCCATGTGAAATCACTAGACTTAAAGGGCCTGACGATCCTGAGTTTAGGTATCTTTAGCATCATGTTAGCCATTACTAACTTACAAAGCGGCCACCTTCTCGTAAGTTTGTTAACCCCTCAGGTTTGGGGTGCAGGATTGGTTGGGATTGGCTTGTTTGTGGGATTTGTGTTGGTCGAAAAACGGATTGCGCCACGATTTGACCCTTTCTTGCCCTACCATCTTTTGGCCAATAAAGGATTTTTACTAACCCTGTTGATGGGACTGCTATCTGGCATGTTGATTGCAATTTTCGTCTTCATTCCCAGCTTTGTCGAACAAGTTTACGGCATTTCGGCCAATAACAGTGGTATTTGGATGAGTGGTATTGGTTTGGGGTCCATCTTAGGCGCAGGCATTGGTGGGACTTTAGTATCCCGACTCGGAGCAACAAAAACAGTCATCGTTTCCGGTGGTCTTTCAGCAGCCGGTTGGTTCTTAGCTACCTCAACGTTGGCTGGCTTTGGATTCGGCATGCTGATGGGCGCCCAGCTTTCCGTTTTGATGGCCCAATTCGCCGACCAAGCCGATAATGGGATTGCGTTTGGAACGTTGTCTGTCAGCCGTCAAGTGGGCCTGACAATTGCGCCAACCATTTATGCGACCATCATCCAAAGCGGATTTAGTCGTCTGTCGCTGAGCACACCGCTTGAGGAATACTATCGGATTTTATTAGCAAAAGCAGCCGGATCGCACTCCGACAAATTAGCCACCTTTTACCAAATTGCCCAGCAAGCTTACCAACATTTGTTTGTCGTGGCCGTCGTTATTTCACTGATCATCTTGGCAGGTGGCTGGATCCTCATTCGACGGCGAGGTTCAAAGAATATCGCCTAATCGGTAATGCTAAGAATTTCTATTCGCATAAAATTGAAATCCAGCATTCAAGCCTTTATGGACAAAATAAGAAGCCCCAGTTCGATTCAGACACACGTCCGCATTGAACTGAGGCTTCTTATTTTGTTACAAACTTTTAAAATAATTTACTTCGCAATCGTTGCCCGCGTATAATCTGGGAACCCAACGACATGATAATCAACCCCGCTGAGTTTCGGGTTGCTTCTTTGTATGGCGGTCCTAGACACTCTGCCTTGGAATAATTTTAAATGGGGTAAAGGATGACTTGGCAGCTTTTGCTAGCGGACTGATAATCTGCTGCATCCCCCGAACTCCCATCTCCAAGAACTCCTGAGTGACACTGGTTAATTGTGGCCGCACGATGCCACAAAGTTTCGTACCATCAATGCTCATCACAGCTAGGTCAGCCGGTATTTTTAATCCATAATCCCGCGCCTGATTCATCACGCCGATTGCGGCCAAGTCACTCGATGCGATCACCGCGGTCACTTCCGGCTCACGGCCATATTGTTTCATGGCATTAACGCCATCTTCATAGGCAAAGTCACCGCCCAAAACCCAACCTGAATTCAAAGGTAACCCATTGTCTGCCAAGGCATGACGATAACCATCCAACCTCAACTGACCGGTCACAGAGTCTAAATCTGCAGCGGCAAATCCAATCTTGGAATGATCCTTATCAATCAAATACTTGGTGGCTTGATAGCCGATCTGAAAATCGTCGGAGGTAATGAACGGCAATCCCCGATTTTTAATGGTGATTGACAGGAACAGAAACGGAATATTGGCATTCAGTAACAAGTCCTCGTTAGCCGGATTAAGGTTAACGGCGACCAGCAAAATCCCCATTACTGACCGCTCGATCACGGTTTCCAATGCTTTTCGCTCCATCTGGGAATCATTTTCGCCGGCAAATACGATAATCACGTTCAAATCATGCCGGCGGGCCTCTTGCTGAATACCATTGATAATCTGATCAGAAAAGTTTGATTTGGTTGAGCTGAGAATGACTGCGATCACCTTGCTGCGACGGGTAACCAGTTCAACGGCAGCCGTATTTTTTTGATAGCCAAGTTTTTTGGCTGTTTTTTTTACCTTTTTTGCTGTCTTTTCTGAGTAAAATGCTGTCTGGTCAGACAACACCCTTGAAACAGTGGCAGTAGAGACACCTGCCTGTTTGGCAATATCTTTAATTGTGACTGCCATGATTACGCCACCTCTCTATTATGTACGTTGTAAAGCTTTACTGGGATCATTAACGTTAAGCGTTTTACAATGCTCACCCCATTTTAGCACAGTAAACGTCACTTTAATTTTTAGTAAAACACAATCGTTTGTGTTATTGATATAAAGGGTTTGCAAACGTTTTCTTTGGGTGCTATTATAATCGCTGTAAACGTTTTCTTGCAATATATATCTATTGGCCAAGTTGCAAAAGCGTTCACGGAGATAGCTTATCCAAGCAGCGATCTACATATAAGTGTTTTCGACAAAAAATTCCAGAACTGAGCTTTCTGCCGAAGAGACTTACACTCCGATCCCTAACCGCCTGGATCCGCTCACTTTTTAGGAGGAATTACTATGGACGCAAAAGTAAAAGCTGGAAATGGTGACGTTAAAACTGAACCTAAAAGTTTTGCATCCCATTTGCCAAGTTTGAAAGTAAGTACGATTTTTGCAATGACATTTGGTTTTTTCGGGGTTAACATGGCATTCTCGCTTCAACAATCACAAATGGGGCGAATTTTTCAAACTATTGGCGCTAACCCGAATAACTTAGGATTTTTCTTTATCTTGCCACCGTTAGCCGGAATGGTTATTCAACCCTTAATCGGTAAATACTCTGACCGCACTTGGACCCGTTTTGGAAGACGCATGCCGTATTTATTTATTGGCGCACCCGTCGCAGCAATTGTTTTGGTATTACTTCCTAACGCCGGTTCATTCGGATTCGGTTACGGTTCGGCGGCCGCACTGTGGTTTGCCGCTATTGCCACACTATTTATGGACCTTTCATCCAACGTTTGTATGCAGCCCTTCAAGATGATCATCGGTGACATGGTCAACGAAGACCAAAAAGATATGGCTTGGTCTTGGCAGCAGTCCTTCTCCAATCTTGGTGGAGTTCTTGCCAGCTTGGTTCCATTTTTCCTTGCATTCATTGGCCTTTCAAACGTCGCTCAAAAAGGTGAAGTGCCAATTACCGTTAAATTAGCCTACTACCTGGCCGCAGCCGTTCTGTTATTGACCTCGTTTTACACGATTGCCAAAGTTCACGAATACAATCCTGAAGAATATGCTTTATATCACAATATTGACTTAACCAAGCAAAAGAAGCAGCCTAGTCTTTGGGAATTAACTAAAAAAGCCCCCCGAGTCTTCTGGGAAATCTCAATTGTCCAATTTTTTACCTGGTTTGCCATTCTCTATTCTTGGACCTACGCTGCTGGTGCCATTTCCCTCAATGTTTGGCACACATCCAACCCTTCATCAGCCGGTTATCAAGCCGCTGGTAATTGGTATGGCGTCCTTACCTGCATCCAGGCCGTTGCTTCGGTTATCTTTGGTTTGCTGGTTCAAGCACGGACAAAGCCAGAACATCGAAAAGCATGGTATGTCTTTGGCCTACTTGCTGGTGCCCTTGGCTTCATCATGATCTTCTTCATCCACATCAAATGGCTGCTCATTTTGCCGTTCTGTCTGATTGGGATCACTTATATCACCATGAACACCCAACCATTCTCACTCTTAACAGAGGCTTTGAACGGTGAAAATGAAGGAGCTTACCTGGGACTCTTCAATTGTTCAATCTGCTTACCACAAATTGCAGCATCTCTTTGCAGCTTCTTCATCTTCCCAATGGTTGGGCACTCAATGCCAGCAATGTTCTTGGTTGGCGGGGTTTCATTAGTAATCGCTGCATTTTCAGTTGGCTTTATCCACTCAAAACTAAGTAAACCGGTTAAACTATAATCACGAGAAAGAAGAGAATGCAATATGACCAAAAAATGGTGGCAAAACGACGTAATTTACCAGATTTATCCACAAAGTTTTCAAGACAGCAACAATGATGGGATTGGTGATCTTCATGGGATCATCAAACGCCTGCCCTATTTAAAGAAGCTTGGCGTTGACGTCCTTTGGTTGAACCCAATTTATCAATCACCTCTCAAAGATAACGGCTACGACATTGCCGATTACGAGAAAATCTTACCGGAATATGGCACGATGGCTGATTTCGATGAACTGTTGAAAGAAGTTCATGCCCACGGATTGAAGTTACTGATGGACCTCGTGGTTAACCACACTTCCGATCAACACCGCTGGTTCCAAGAAAGCAAACAATCCAAGGATAACAAGTACGCTGACTACTATATGTGGCACGATCCAGTTGACGGTCATGAGCCAAACAACTGGCACGCAGCCTTTGGTGGCAGTGCTTGGACATACGTTCCAGAACGTGGCCAGTACTACCTGCACTTGTTTGCCCCTGGCCAACCTGATTTGAATTGGGAAAACCCAGCCGTTCGGGAATCCGTTTGGAACATCATGCGATTTTGGTTGGATAAAGGAATTGATGGCTTCAGAATGGACGTCATCAACCTGATTTCCAAACCTGAAGGCCTGCCGGACGCACCTGAGCCCGGCACCTACCCGCTCACGGAAGGTCTGGTTGCCGATGGTCCTAAGTTAAACGACTATCTCCACGAAATGAACCAAAAGGTACTTTCCCACTACGATGTCATGACGGTTGGTGAAATGCCGAGTTCAAAGCCCGAAGATGCCATCAACTACACTGGCCTCGATAGCCATGAACTGAACATGGTCTTTCAATTCCAGCACGTTGCCTTGGAACCCAATCCAGACAAACGCTTGGGTAAATGGAACGATCAGCCGGTCAAGCTACCAGAGTTGAAGAATGCCCTATCCCGTTGGCAAAAAGCCTTAGATGGAAAGGGTTGGAATAGTCTCTACTGGAACAACCATGATCAACCGCGAGCGGTTTCGCGCTTCGCCAACGATGATCCAAAGTACCGGGTTCGCGCCGCCAAAATGCTGGGCACGACCCTTCACATGATGCAAGGAACACCATTTGTCTTTGAAGGTGAAGAACTCGGTATGGCCAATGTACACTACACCAGCATTGATCAGTACGAAGATCTCGAATCAATCAATGCCTATCACGAGTTGGTTGAAGAAAAGAATCTAGTCGATGGGCCAACCATGCTGAAATATTTAGCTAACATTTCTCGAGATAATGCTCGTACGCCAATGCCGTGGGACGATGGCAAAAATGCCGGCTTCTCAGATGCAAAACCATGGTTTGCTTTGAACCCAACCTATAAAGAAATCAATGCTAAAGCTGTGGTGGACGATAAAGATTCCGTCTTTTACCACTATCAAAAGCTGATTCAGCTCCGTCATGATTCCGACTTGGTTAAGTTCGGAAGCTATGATGAGATTGATCCTGATGACGCAGAGGTCTTTGCTTACCGGCGTCATTATCAAGGCAAGACGTTGCTAGTAATCAGTAACTTCACTGCCGACACGGTGACGCGAGATTATGGTCAGGGTAAAGCCGACAAACTCGTCATCAGCAATTACGATAATGATCAAGGTACGGAATTACGTCCTTATGAAAGTAAGGTCTATGTATTTAACTAGAATCACCATATATTCGGCAAAGAGAGCCTTCTGGCAATGGTTCTCTGACCGGAATTACGCATGAATTTAAAATATATTTGATAAATAGAACCCCTTGAACTGGAAAAATCCAATTCAAGGGGTTCTGTTCAGAAATGTTGTCTCAATGCAGATTGTGTCTGAATCGAGCTAGCACTCCTACTTTTAAAATCGATTATCAATTTTTCAGCAACTTACTTCGTAATCGTTGCCCGCGTATAATCTGGGAACCCAGCGACATGATACTCAACCCCGCTGAGTTTCGGGTTGACCAAATGGCTTTCTCTTACATAATACAGCGGAATGATGCCGTTTTGGTTCATCAATCGCTTCTCAGCTTGTCTGAGATATTTCCAGTAATCAGTCTGATTAGCGGCTGTCTTGGCTTTTTCAATCAGTGAATCGTACGTGGCATCGCTAAACTTGCCCGGATTCATCGTATTATTAGAAGTCAAGATTCCCAAGTAATTGATCGGATCACCAAAATCGGCTAACCAGTACCACTGAGCAAGGTCAAACTTGCCTTCACTTCGGCGGGCCTGCTGAGCTTTGTCAGGAAGGTTGGCGATACTAACCTTGACACCAGGGAGCTTAGAATCTAACTGTCCCTGGATATACTGAGCAACATTCTTGGTTACATCTTGACCATCACCAACAATGGAAAGCTTCAAATCACCAGTAATCCCGGCTTCCTTCTTACCGGCTGCCAGCAAACTTCTGGCTTGCTTGATGTTGGGCGCGACACTAAAACTAGTCTCTTGACTGAAATCCTTACCAGTCGTTGGGTCAACGGCTGTTCCTGGGCTGACAAAACTGCTGGCTGGCAGTGACCCATCCGCCAAGACCTTATTGGTCAGTTCTTTTCGGTTGATCGCCAATGAAATGGCTTGTCGTAACTTTTGGTTAGCAAGTGGTCGCCCTTTCCGTTGGTTAACCTGCAGATAATAAGTCCAGGCCTTAGGTACCCGCTTCAAGTCCTTATTCTTCTGCAGGGACTTGGCGGTAACCCCGGAAATGGTGGCATCGTCCAACTTCCCATCCTCAAATAAATTGTGGGCCGTATTGGAATCCTTAACGGTCTTATAGTTGATTTGGTCTAACTTAATCGCCGACTTATCCCAGTAATACGGGTTCTTTACCAATCGATAAGCATCGTTGGTGCCGGTCCAGTTGGTAATCTTGAAGGCGCCGTTGGAAATCGTATTTTTGGCGTTAGTCCCGTACTTTTTAACACCGACCTTTTGGACAAACGATTTATCCTGCGGCATGAAGACCGGCATTGCGACTAACTTGTTGAAATAGGCCATCGGATGATCCAAAGTAATTTCAAGAGTTTTGTCGCCGGTTGCCTTAATTCCAAGCGTTTTGTACGACTTCTTATGATTGATAATCGCATCAGCATTTTTGATTCCACTAAAGACATAAGTGTAAACCGGGTTATTCGCAGGGTTCAAAGACCGTTTCCATGAATATTCAAAATCTTCCGCCTTTACAGGATCACCATTACTCCACTTGGCATTCGAACGGATATGAAAGACATACTTTTTACCGTTATCAGTTGGTTTAACAATCTTGGTGGCCATCGCTGGGACTGGTTGATCCTTGCTGTTAAGCCGGTAGAGCCCCTCAGAAATGTTGGTTAGGGTGTTAAACTCCGGCAGCATGGCCTGATTGGTATTGTCCAACGACGTTAAATCAGATGTCTGCATTAAGGTAATCGACTTGTTCTGCGCATTATTTTGGGAAGACTGCTTGCCACAAGCCGCCAAAAATACCGCAACCATGACAATTCCAATACTTAACGACACCTTTCGGATCTTTCCCATAGTACCCCTCCTAGATGAATTGCAACTCAATCGGAACCGCGTGCTTTAACGTTTCATGAACCGTACAGTCCTTGACGACTGAATGCATAAACGCCTTATGTCCAGCCTCGTCCAAATTCGTTTCGGCATGAATCTGAACGACAATTTTAGTGACCGCGGATCGCCCATCTTGATACTGAGTGGTCTCGCCAGTCGTCTTGGTTTCAAACTTCTTAATTTGAATTTCCGGGTGCTTTCGGGCGATATCGTTGGCAGTAATGGCTAAACAGCTGCCGACCGCCGATAACAGATATTGGACCGGGTTGGGACCGGCATCTGTTCCGTGACCGGCAATTGGTTCATCAACGATAAATTGATGAATGCCTGTTTTTGTGTCGACTTGAGCACCAACTTTTCTAAGCTTTGAACTGATAATATATTTTCCCATGATGAACCTCCTCATGATTTGTGACTGTGCAGATTATTAATTATTATAGCTGGTTTGTCACTGGATTTGTTGGAAGTTGTTTAATAATTAGCGCAAATGCCTCTCCATCAATCCTGACGGGGAGGCACTTTGAATTCACGTATTAAATATTAATTAATCAAAACTTCAGTCACCAGCAATGCACCACCAAACACGAGGACGAAGACAACCACCGGCCACACGAAACGCAGCCAGTGTGAATACTTCATGTTCAGCATTTGCAAGGTTGCCATCACCAACCCGGTTGGGGCCAGGAACAGCATTGCATACTGCCCGAACTGATAGGCGGTTACCACGACGTAACGTGGAATGTGAACCGTATCGGCCAACGGTGCCAGAATCGGCATCGACAGCACGGCCAAGCCTGATGAAGATGGGACGATGAATCCTAACAGGAAGAAGATGATCAGCATCACAACAATAAACATTGGGCCGTTCATATGGGCAACCAAGGTTGATGAATACTGGAGCATGGTGTCAGAAATCTTCCCGTTATTCAGCACAAGATTGATTCCCCGTGCCAAGCCAATAATCAGCGAAACGCCAACCAAGCTGGAAGCACCTTTCACGAAAGCATCAACGACACCCGTTTCTCCAAGCCCATTTTTACCGGTTGCCGTTAGGAACATGATGATAATTGCAAATGACAGGAACGAAGCCGCCATGGTTGGGAACCACCAGCCTTGAGACATCACGCCCCAAACCATCAGTGGGAAAGTAACAACGAATAATATCAAGATCAGTTTTTTGCGCATTGTAAATTTGGATTTGGCATCTTCCCCAGTTGGGGCAATTTCCCACATTGCATTAAATTCATCACGGTCATCATATGAATAGGAAAACTTTGGATCAGCTTTGACCTTCTTGCTGTACCAGTGCAGATAAGTCACGACAAAACTGGCAGCAATCACCAAACCAATGACCCGCTCCGGCAGACCTTGGGTAAAGTCGATGCCGGCAGCGTTAGACGCAATCACCACGGAAAACGGGTTGATGGTTGAAAAACAGGTTCCAATCGAACTCGCTAGGAAGATTGCGCCAACAGACACGATCGAATCGTACCCCATGGCAATGAAAATCGGTACCAGAATTGGATAAAAGGCAACCGCTTCTTCTTCGATCCCACAAAGGGTTCCACCCAGAACCATCAGGATGGCAACGAAGAAGATCAACAAGAACTCATGCCCTTTGGTCTTCTTGGTCAGGGCCAGCAGACCGGATTCAAAGGCGCCACTGGCTTTGACGACTCCGATCAAGCCTCCCAGAACCAGGATGAAGACCATAATATCGACGGCTTCAATGGTCCCTTTGACCATGCTGGTCGGGACAGCCGCAATGCTTGCCGGCCGCTGTTTGAGTCGCTGGTAAGTATTTGGAATTGATACCGGCGCAGTGATGCCGCCATCTGTAAATTGCTTAATGTTAATTTTGACGCCCAGCTTGTCTAATTCTTTTTGGGTGCTGGGAACCGTGGTGACTTTACCGTGTGGGTCAGTTACCTGCAAAGATGAATTCGTGTACGATAATTTTGAATAACTACCGGCAGGAACCATCCAGGTGGCAGCCACGGCAACGATTGTCAAAATGAACAGAATGACAAAGGCACCGGGCATTTTCAGCTTGAAATGCTTCTTTGGTTTTTCGACTTGTGCGTCCATAATTTTCCCCCTTCTGAGAAGTACAACACAAAATAGATCAGATTTTTCACTGGTCCTGCCTAGTAATATGATTATTAATCAATAATCCCCCACCACGAAAATTATTGGATTAATCGGATATAGCTCAACAAATAATAGTGTAACGAATATGAAAGCGTTTGACAACACAGCATGTTTGCACAAATTTTTCAAATTAAATTTTACTGAGTATTAAAAAAGTTCCCGATTTGTGATCAAAATCTGGAACTTCTCCTATAATATTTTCTCCAAAGCCTCGCCCTTGACGCTATGGACATTCTCAACCACCACAAACGCGTCTGGATCAACACTGGAAACCAGCGGGACAATCTGGGCGACTTGCTTATCAGTACAAATCACGTAAATCATCGGCCGGATTTCCTGGTGATAATATCCCTTGGCACTAATGAGAGTAATTCCCTGATGGAGCTGGCTGGAGAGCTCTGAGGTAATTTCATCCGTTTGATTGGAAAGAATGGTCACGGCTTTTCGAGCCCCAAATCGGGACAGCAAACCATTGAGAACCACCGCAGAGATATACAGTTCAATCACCGTCAAAATCATATTTTGAAAACCAATCACCAACACCGATGGAATTGCAACGCATAAATCAAACATCAACATTGCCGACCCATTTTTCATGCCAAAATAACGATTCATGATCTTGGCCAAAATGGTGCTGCCGGCAATCGTGCCTTCACCACGGAATATAATCCACATCGAAATCCCCATTAGGACACCACCGGCAATTGCTGGAATAATAGTTTGTGAGGTGTGATAATTCAGCAATCTGGGTAATTTCAAAAAGATGGATATCCAAGCCACGGCCCACAAGGAATACCAGATGGTCTTTTTGTCCAAAAATCGGAAACCAACCAGCATTAAGATTCCGTTCAAGACAAAATTCGTCACCGCCGGGGGAATGTTCAACGCGTAATAGCCAATGGTCGTCAAACCAGTGACGCCACCCTCACCGATCTGATGTGGAATCAGAAAATCATTAATGGCAATTGCGTAGACCAACGCCCCTACGATAATTTGTAAGTCGTTGCGCAAAATTTGTTTATTAATGGAAAACACCTCTTTTATGTACAACTCATTATAAAATACGTTCACTAAGAATGCATACTCAACCACAAACCGGAAACCACGGCCAACACGCCTAAGACAACGGTCCCGCACCAATACCAACCGGCAAGCAGATACCGACGATTGCGAACAAGCACAAACGTATCGACGGAAAACGTTGAAAATGTGGTGAAGCCACCGCAAACCCCAGTCAGTAAAAATAGCGCCCAAGTTCCCGGTAGCTGACTTCCAGTCAACCATCCAGCCAGAAACGAGCCAATCACATTAATTAAAATTGTTGCGTAGGGAATCGTCGGCGATACTAATTTGCCCAGAACGGTTATCCCATAGCGGCAAGCAGCCCCCAATCCGGCGCCGAGTCCTACCCAGATCATCGTTGTCATCGCTGACGCCTCCCAACTCTGGTAGCCGCTAAGTAGCCAAGGGGGACACAAAGCATGCCACCAATGAGATTGACCAGTAAGAAGATCAGTGAGCCCAAGGGATTATTGGAAATCCCCTGCACAAACTGCAGAGTAAACGTTGAAAAAGTGGTGAAAGCTCCAACGAATCCCGTTCCGAGCCCAAGAATCTGCCACTCAGGTAAATCGAACCGCAAATCTAGGCCATAGATTGTAAATGTCAGTAAAAAGCACCCCAGCAAATTTACAACGCTGGTTCCAAGCAACCCATTGGCACTATGGATCCAGTTTCCAATTTCATATCGGGAAATCCCACCCAGCGCGCCACCGCAGAATACCGCACTAACCTGCCCTAATCGATACCAGCCATTATTTTTCATCATGTCCTCCAGTTAAAAACCTCATTTTAGTATATCGAACATCATGAAAATTTTCATGAATAATCGGATTTTATTGAAAATTTCTCCAAGTTCAAATTCTTGTAAGCCCCTCCAATCCTTGGTAACATCAATTAAACAGGATAATTTAGTCGTTCAGATTATGATTTGAAAGGGGATCGCCAATATGAAATACGCCGTTACAGGGGCCACGGGGAAATTTGGTCAAACTGTCATTAAAGTGTTAGCTGAAAACGTTGATAACCGAGACATCATCGCACTGGCACGGAACACTGAGAAGGCTGAGAAACTGTTGCCGGGTATTGAAGCTCGACCAGGGTCCTATGATTCGCAGGAGGTGCTGGAAAAATCACTGGCCGGTATCGATAAACTGCTGTTAATTTCCTCAATTCCAGGTCAGGCAGTCAGCCGTATTCAACAACACCAAAATGTGATTAATGCCGCCAAAAAAGCCGGTGTCCGGTTCATCGCCTACACCAGCTTCCCACATGCAGACACGGCCAAATCGCCACTTGCCGTTGACCACAAGAATACTGAACAGGCTATCCGTCAATCGGGAATTGGTTGGTTACTCGTTCTTACGAAACAACTGGTATCTGGAAAATGAGCGCCTGCAGATTCCCGCAGCCATTAACAACCGACCCTTCGTCTATTCTGCCGGAAACGGCCGGGTTGGCTGGGCACTGGAACGGGAGTACGCCGAAGCAGCTGCCAAAGTTCTAATGACCGATGAGCCGAAAACGGTGTATGAATTTTCCGGACCGCAACACGACTATGCCGATTTGGCCCGCGCCCTACAATTAGTCACCGATAACGACTTCGAAGTGATGTCAGTTTCCGATGATGAATACCGTAAGCGCCTTGTGGCCACAGGATACAGTCCAGCAGCTGCCGCTTCAATCGTTGGCATGCAGCGCTTGATTCGAAATGGTGACCTGGAAGAAACTTCCAACGACCTCCCAGAAGCTTTGGGACATCCGCTACCGACTTTTGAGGAATCACTTAAGGAAGTCATTGATAAATTGAAGAAGTAAGCAAAATCCTCTCGCAATGTTCCTTCACGAGAGGATTTTTTCAATCTCAATCATGGTTGCTTTCCCTGCAAACCACAAGTATCATAATCGATAAAGAAACAATTCGGGAGGCAATCATGGCATATATCGACGTCAAACACGTATCCAAAATTTACGGCAGCGGCGAGCAGGAAGTCCGCGCCAACGACGACATTAATTTTGAAATTAAAAAGGGCGAACTCACAATTATTGTCGGCGCCTCGGGAGCGGGGAAATCCACGCTGCTCAACATTTTAGGCGGAATGGATACGCCCACTAAAGGAGACGTAATCGTCAACGATCGCAATATCGCGACCTATTCGCCAAAACAGCTAACAACCTATCGACGGCTATCAGTCGGATTTGTCTTCCAGTTCTACAACCTAATCCCCAACCTCACCGCTTTGGAAAACGTCGAGTTGGCATCCCAAATTTCACCAGACTCACTGGACGTACCCGAGGTCATGAAAGACGTTGGCCTGGCCAAACGAACCAACAATTTCCCGGCCCAACTATCCGGCGGCGAGCAGCAGCGAGTTGCCATTGCCCGGGCGATCGCCAAGAACCCCGAGCTGCTCCTCTGTGACGAGCCAACTGGGGCACTGGATTATAAAACTGGTAAAAGCATCCTCAAGTTACTCCAAGATTTCAGCCACAAAACGGACAAGAATGTCATCATCGTTACCCACAATGGCATGATTAAACCAATGGCCGACCACATCATCGAAATTGGTGATGGCCAGGTTAAGAATGATGAGTTGAATGATTCGCCGGAACCGGTTGAGGAGATTGAGTGGTAGTCGGATTATTCAACCTCAACCTCAGGCAATGCTTGAATATCGAAAGTAAAACCGGGAACTTGATAAGTATCTTCCGATACAATTCGCAAAGTCACTTCTGCCAATTTTAACTGATCAAAAGGATAACGATCGACATTGGCCACGCCGTTCTCATAACAGAATGATTCAATCTTTTTTTCGAGAGCCGCCATTAATTGCTTGGGAACTGTGCTTTCTTTACCTTCTCCTAAGTAAATTGGAGACAGTCCCATGACAGAATTGTCGGGTAGTTTTTCTAGATAAACATTACCCCGCTCTTTATAAAAACTATAAATCCCTTTTAATTTCTGGTTAAAGGGTCTGACGGTAAAGTGCATGAGATCTTCATATCGCCTTGGATTACTGACAACATTTGAAGACGAAACGATGATGTTTGGCTCAATGATGGCATGGCAGTCAGCGTTGTTGGCATGAATTGCGGCGGTCACAATTTGAATTAAATCGTTCGGTTGATAAAAGTCTTTGAGAACTACAATAGGCATTTTGACATCTCCATTTTTTCTTGATTATATCATTTCCAAGTCATTCGTCAGGACTCGCTTAACATTTTAATTACTCATTAAAAAAAAGAATCGGTGACCAAATCATCACCGATTCTTTTATTATGAAATTGTTTAATAATAAGTCGCCACATCATACATCTTCTGCGTAAAGGCCTTCGCACTAATGCCCCCCACCAGCGGATACTGGTTCATAAACACCAGTGCCATGTGGTAGTTGTCATCTCGCGCGTAGTAGCTGGTGTGGAAACTTGAGCCGCCAAAGGAGCCATTATTATATTTCAGGCCGTCCTTGTTGACGTACAGGCCGCCGGAATAGTAGTTGCCGTAGCTGGTCAATTGCTGGAACTGACTGGCTGACAAGATCTGCCCGTTTTGCAGGCCCTGGACAAATTTATAAAAATCACTCGGGGTACTTAACAGGTTGCCGGCACCGGGAATTGCCGAGAGTCGGGCATAAGAAACCGCGTCGGCATCCTGGTAATTGTATTTACCTTGATTGGTGTAGCCGACCGCCACCGTTGATTTGGTGCTGGGCTGCTTACTGCCCACGATGATGGTATTCTTCATCCCAACCGCGTTAAAAATCCGGCTCTGTAGATTCTGGGCATAGCTTTTGCCGGTCACCTTGGAAATAATACCGGCCAACAGCACGAAATTGGCATCACTGTAATTATAAGTATTCTGACCGGTCGACTTCAGGCGCTGAATCATGCTGGCGTACGCCTGATTTTCCGTCAATTGGCTGCTTGGCGTCACATCAGTGTTATCAATGCCAGACGTCATCGACAGCATTTCGGCAATTGTAATCTGACTGCTATATGGCACGGTCGGATAGTACTTACTTAACGGCGTTGTCGGCGTCAGCTGGCCGGCACTGATCAACTGCTGAATAATGGCGCCAGTCATCGCCTTTTGCAGCGAAGCCAGCGGATAGACAACCGTTCCGTTGCTGGTGTTAACCACGTTTCTCAACGCATTGGCATAGCCATTGCTGACAACGGCGGTATTGTTGCTGCCGGCAGAAGCCAAGACAGCTGTTCCAACCACGTTATATTGCTTCATCATGTTACTGGCAATCGTATTGAAACTCACCGACTTGATCCCGTGAATATTCATCCAGCCCAGCTTCTGGTTGTAGTACCTCAATAACACGTAAGTACCAGTCTTGGTGGTCTTGGTCTGCAGGACCCGGACATAGGCATTGTTATATTTATAACCATTGCCATCGGCCGTCTTGGTCGTGGCGTTGGTATTGTAAGGGCCGTCGGTGTATAAATTATAGCCGCGCTTAACAGTCGTTTGATTCACAATTTGGGCATCGTAATGCTTATTGCTGGTTGCCATCACCGCATTATAGGCAGCAAAAGCCTTGTTTCCGGCCATCAAGCCCCCAACAGACAACAGGCCCGCCAAGAATAACATGACGGTCCTGCTTTTAAACTTATTCATCAAAATCGTTGTCACTTCCACTTTCGTTTTGCCAATCTTTAGAGTAATAGTAGTTGTCAATTCGGTAATGCGGCGTTTTGACCTTCTTCGTCAAAAACGGCCGAATTGCCTGATCCATTTTCAGCCAGCCCCGCCAGCCAGGGTGGATTGTGTCGGTCATAAAGTAAGGAACGTTGCCGTCATGGCTGAGATTGTCAATGTGGGTAAATCCTTGTGACCGCAGCTGATAAGTAATTTTATTGCTGAACTGATCCAGCATTTTTGCCGACAAACCGGTGTACTTCTGCCATTTCGCGTTAATCGGCGGAATGATGAATAACACCTTGGTATGGTCGTTGGCAAATTGGTTGAGCATCAATTGGAAATCACCATATTCAGGCGACTTTAAGAAGCTCATATTGGACTGGAATCCCTTGAGTTTCTTCACGTGGGTCTTCAATCGGCGATTCCAAAAGCTGTTGGAAATTTGGAAATCATTTGAAGACGTTTTTTCGGCACCAATTTTGCCGGCCAGCTGATCCAACTTTTGATAGTTGTATTGAGCTGGAAGCAGCTCCTCGTTCTTATCGATGGTTTCCTCGTTGTTCAGCGGAATCCGATATCGCGAGAAGATTTGATCTTCATTCAGCAAAATGCGGTTGCGCAAATTGACATACAACATTTGAGAAGTTGTCGGTTTTAGACCGGCAGCGATCCGGGCCAACGCGCCGGCAATCACCTTGTCGGAATTACCGGAAGGCATCTGCAAGAGCCGATAAGCGGCATAGCGATCCATTTTGGATCCGTTCTGCTGCTTAATCCAATTGGTCGTTTGCAAAGTTGAGTAATAGAACGAAAAGGCATTGGGGTCTTCTCCCTTGGGCGTGAACCACTGGGGGGATACGAAAACGACGGCCTTTTTATTTTTTAACTGGGGATTGACCGACTGCATGACAAAGAAATGCGTCAGTGACTGACTGCCCCGGGCACCAAGCAAGAACGGCCGATAACTTCGTTTGTACTTGGCCGCCAGAACAGAAGGATGAAACGGGTCAAACCGCGACCACTCTGATGAACCAAAGAATGGGACATAATCATGTTCAAGTGCGTTACGTTTAATCAGCTGGCCTTTTAAAACCTGCGGCGAAAGCGATGCGGCGGCGTTGTCGACGACTGTGGGATTCACATAGCTGAACCCCGACCACAGCGGCGATAAAAACACGGCCAGCATCAACAGTGCTGCAGCAAAAATCGGCCCAAATATCATGAAGAGCCGCTTTTTAACACTCATTTGGCTGCTTCAACTTTCGCAATAATTTTAGCAGGCGTGTTCCACTCGTTTCGATCAAATTCTGAAACGGGGGCTTGAACGCCCAATTTATCTTGGAGATCCAGCAGTAACTGCACCGTCCCCATTGAGTCCAGCAACGCACTTGAGTATAAATCTTCATCCAAATTGTCAGAAAAATCTTCACCAGTTAAGTCTTTTAAAATATCAAGTACCGTTTGTTTATCATCCATTATGAACAACTCCTCTTAATTAAAATGGTTTCGGTGCAAAGAACAATGTGTTCAAGAATCCTGAGAAAATCAGGAAACTGAAACAAACAACGTTAAATGTCAGAAAAATCGCAAAGGCTTCTGTGAACTTGTTATGTGGAATGTGGTCCTGATGCTTCTTCTTGAACCGCAGCCAAGTGTCGTTAATCACCATCGCAAACCCATGGTAGAGACCATAAGTGATGTAGTACCAGGTCTCGCCGTGCCAGAACCCCATGATCAGCATGTTAATCACGTAGCACACGTTGGCAGTGGTGGTTCGACTCTTAAAGATGTGATGCTTCATGCAGAAGAAGACCAACCGCATGAAAATGTAATCACGGAACCAAAACGACAGAGTCATGTGCCAACGATTCCAGAAGTCCTTGATATTCTTTGATTTAAACGGCTGATTGAAGTTCATCGGCGTCTTGATACCCATCAGATAACTGATGCCGACGGCGAACAAACTGTAACCAGCGAAATCAAAGAATAAATCCATACTGTAAGCATACATGTAAGCGACGATGTTCCAGGAAAAGCCGTGAGCCATCAACGCCCGCATTTGAATTTGGGGCATTAGGACCGAGCCAAAGTAGTAGGCCAGGACGAATTTGTAGACAAAGCCTTGGAAAACGTAGCGGACACCCTTTTGAATCATATCCAGGTAGGCACTCTGCTCCGGCACCTTGGCATAATCAGCTTCAAATCGGCGGTAACGGTCGATTGGTCCTGACGAAATGGTCGGGAAGAACAATAGAAACTGGCCAAACAACACCGGATGGAATTCCTTAATCATCCCATCACGGGTTTCCATGATGGTCTGCACGACTTTAAAGGTAATGTAAGAAATTCCCATAAAGCCGATAATCGATTGGCGACCAGGCGTAAACAGCGGCGTGAGCTTAACGATCACCAAAGGCACGATCGCCAGGACCACTGCGGTGACAAAGATCCATCCCTTATTGGGCGTGTCCTTTTTCTGCCGGTACGTTGAGTACAGCCACACGAGGATCAGCTGATAAATCAGGTAACCAATCAGTGAAATCCCGGTTTTCCAGTTGGGCCCACCAAAAGTCAAAATCAGGAAGAACAGCGAGATAATCGTCTGGTAGCCGCGGAACCGGTGCCCATACAACAACCCAATCATTAACGGGATAATCGCCAGCGCCAGCCAGATGAAGTAGGTTGGGTTGCCGTATGGAATGTACCATCTCATTGACTGTTGACCTCGGCAATCACTGCTTTAATGTCGACCTTCCCGTTAGAGCTCAACGGCAGTGATTTTTGATAAACAATCTTTTGTGGAATCATGTAGGCCATCATATCCTGCCCCAAGTTTTTCTTAATCGCCGCGGTAAGTTCCAAGTTATTCTTGAAATCATTTTCCTGCGGTACAACGTAGGCAATCAGCATCGACACAGTGTGCTGTGAGTTGTACTTGGGCACCACCACTGCCTGCTTGACGTGTTCTTCTTTGCTAACCAGTGCGGAAACGTCCTCCAGTTCAATCCGGAAGCCATTGAGCTTAATCTGGAAGTCTTTCCGGCCAAAGTAGCGCAGTAAGCCATCTGCAGCCATGGTGACAATATCGCCGGTTCGATAAGCCTGCTGGTCGCCGATTTTAAAGAAGGCCTGAGCATTTTTCTCAGGGTTGTTGATGTAGCCCTTGGAAACGTTCTGCCCGTAAATGACCAACTCACCTTTCTGGCCATCGGTTACCTGTGCACCATTTTCGTTGACCACCTGGGCATTCATACCAGGTTTAAGGTAGCCGATTGGCAGCCGCTCATAGTGGTTCAAAATGTCATTGGTAATTTCAATTTCGGTAATTGCCACCGTTGATTCGGTTGGCCCATATGTATTGAAAATATGAGCATCCGGGAACCGTTTGTTAAGGGCGGCCGCGGTCTTGTGGGTTAATTCCTCGCCGCAGAAGAGAAAATCATGTAGCTTCGGATAATGGGCCTGATCAAAAGTTGATTCCAACAGGCAAATGTCGACGAATGATGGGGTTGAAACCCAGGTATTAATCGGCATCGTCCGCAGGGCCGTGAATAAGACGATAAAATTGTCGGTGGTCTTCTTGGATAAGACGTGAAGCGTACCGCCTTGGAAAAGTGTTGGATACAGGCTCATGACCGACAAATCAAATGAGTAGGCCGGCTGCTGAAGCATCTGCAGATCCTTTGGCAAGTCGAAAGCATCACTCACCATCCAGTCGACAAAGCCGGCCAGGTTGTTGTAACTGATTTCGACACCCTTTGGAACACCAGTAGTTCCTGAGGTGAAAATGATGTAGTAGGTTTGATCCCCATGAACCGGATGGGTCAGTCGATAATCAACTTTTTCCAGGCAAATGTGGTCGAGCTGTTCCTGATCAATTTCTGGAATATCCGGCAGTTTCTCCGGCAGTGGCTCAGTCGCGATGACTGCTACCGGTTTGGCAATTTGATTAATCATTTCCAAACGTTCCTTAGGTGAATTAATGTCCACCGGAATGTATGGGTGACCGGATTTAACCGCCGCCAAAAATGACACGATCATCGTAAAGGCCTTGCCGCCAAAGACGATGATTGGCTGGTTCAGCGGTAGTGCCATCGAGTCAATCCGCTCGGCTAAAGCATCCGAGTAATCTTTGAGTTCTTGATACGTGTGTTTCTCGCCATCGTAGGCGTAAGCAACCTTATCCCCCTGGTTTTGTGCATGTGAATCGATTGTTGAAATGAGCGTTTCAATCATCTGGTTGTTCCCCCTTAGAAGTCGTTATAGATAAATTTCGCTTGATTAATGCCGCTATAGTCGTAGAGGTAAAAAAGAACCAACATGATCGAAAAGTAGATGAGCGTCGTGATCGTAAAGCGCACCCACGGCTTTTGCAACCATTGTCGTACTGGCATATGATCATCCCCCTTGTTAAATGGGTAACGTTTCGTCACCCATATAATATCTTGTTTTACAGCGCTTTCAATCAAAGTGACCTTTCAATTTTTACGTTGCCAGGTCGTCAAATAACCTGGCGGCTAAGTTTTGAATCTGATTGGCCGGCCGGTAGTCGTTGCTGAGTAAAACGACACCGGATTTGCCATTGCGAGTGATGAACAATGACGATTCATATCCGTAGCCAATGCCATGGGAGCGAATCCCGTTTTGCTGGTTATAAATACCGCCGTCATACGGGGCATTGAGACCCGGCTGATGCAAAATGGCCACACTGGCTTTCGGAATAATCTTTCCTTTGAGGATCGCCTGCTCAACCTTGAAGAGGTCAAATGGGGTCATGAAAACCTGGCCGGTGCCCAATTCATTTTGCATCGATGCTTTGGCTTCGTGATACTGCCTGCTGTAATTTTGCTTCAGTTGGTTAGCCGCCAACCAGTGGTACCCAAGCGTCCGGTTCGGTCGAGTGCCCCAATGCTGAACGAAGCCGGTTCCCTTGAGGTTCAGCGGTTTGGTAAACAATTGATCGAAATATTTGCCGTATGACTTGTGGGTAATTTTGGAAATAATCCCCGCTAATACGACGAAGTTGACCGGTTGGTACCAGTCCTTATACTTTGGTGATCGAGTGACGATGTGGTTAACCGCGTACTTAATGACGTTTTCTTCATTCAGTGTGCGGACCGAACCGGCCTCACTCATCGTCAAACCGGAATCCATATCCATTAGATTGCGGATGGTGATGTTCCGGGAATTGGCAATCTTTGGATAGTACTTCGACAGCTTGGTGTTCAATGACAACTTGCCCTGAGTGATCAGCTTCATTGCCATTACCGCTGTCAGTGATTTTTGAATGGATAGAATTTGAAATTCCGAGCTGGGTGTATTTGGGATGTCTGATTTGTAATTGGCATAACCGAAGCCCTGCTGGTAGAGAATGTGGTTATTTTTGACAATAATCGCCGAGCCGGCAAAGTGATTCCGCTTCAGGTAACTGGTAATCTGCTTGGTCTGCTGGGTCGTTTTGTGCTGAATCTGTCTTGGCGCCGACTTTTGTGTGCTTGCCTCCCGCTTCTTAGCCGTTGAGCTGAGCTGCTGCTCCTGCCTGCGGCGATTGGCACGTTTGGCCGCTTGTTGCGTTCGAAGCTCCTGGTTGTTAGCCCGCCAGTACATGGCCCCGCCCACAGTACCAACAACCGCCAGGATAATCAGTGTTATGTATAAGTACGTGCGCCCCCGTTTCATGGGCTCACCCCCCTTTAAAAACCGGAAACACGGCTGTAAACCGTTTGTAATATTCCAGTAACATTTAATTAAGTCCATTATGAACAAACCGAAATAAATGGCAACGATTTCGCAGGAAATTCAGCCGCCCTTTAGCTAAGTTTTAGTTTCTTGAGAATTTCTTTAATTTTCGGTGATGGTTTTGGCATGGTTTTTCTTCTTAAATCTTAATAATTAAGTTATCGCCTCCGCATAACAATTCCGGAAACGAATGGATAACAAAACGCCCCTGATCGGGAGTTCCAAGCATTTGGATGCTCTCAATCAAGGGCGTTAATGATTAACATTTTAGTAATAAGTAGCGACAATGTTCATCTTGGCAAGAAATGCCGAAGCCGTCATGTTGTTCTTCAGTGGTGACTGGTTCAAGAAGACCACTGCGACGTGCTGGTTGCCGTCTGAGGCAGTGTAGCCGGTGTTAAATCCGCTGCCGGGATAAGTTCCGTTATTGGACTTCATCCCTTTTTGATCAACGTACATCCCACCGGAATACTTGGTGCTGTAACTGGTTAGCTGCTGATACCCCTTGGCAGTCAGCACTTTGCCGTTTTGCAGGCCAATAACAAACTTGTAGTAGTCATTTGGCGTCGTCAAAACGTTGCCGGCGCCGGGCAGCGCTGAAAGAGCCGGGTAGGAAACCGACTGGGAGTTCTGGTAGTCATTGCCGTTAGAACTGCTGTAGCTGACCGCCTTAATCGCCGTCAAATCCGGTTGGGTTTCGTTAATCGCATAGGTATTCTTCATGCCCAGCTTGTTCAAAATCCGTGATTGGAGATTCTTGGTGTACGACTTGCCGGTGACTTTGGCGATGACGCCAGCTAACAGAACGTAGTTGATGTCACTGTAGCTGAAACTGTGTTTGTTGGTGGACTTCAAAGCCTTAATGGCGTTGGTGTAGGCTTGATCTTCGGTGACCTGATCATCAGGCGCCTTGATCGTCCCTTTGATGCCGGAAGTCATCGTCAGCAGTTGCTGGATAGTGATCGTCTTGCTGTGGGCGACTTGTGGGAAGTACTTGCTCAAAGTCGTGGTGGCAGTCAACTTCTTGGTGTTGATCAATTGTTGGATCATTGCTGCAGTCATGGTGTTTTGAAGCGAGGCCAGTGGATAGAGAACCGACCCATCGCTGGTATTCTTGGTGCTGTGGAGCATATTGGCATAGCCGTTGTTAACCAAAGTGGGTTGCAGGCTCTTGTTGTGAGAAACCAGGACGCTGCCGACGGCGTTGTACTTTTGCATGGTGGCTTGGGCGATTGCCTTAAACGAAGTCTGCTTAAGTGCATTGGCGTTGATCCAACCCAAGATTTTACCATTGAGGCGGATTTGTGCATATGTAACCGACTTGGCCTTTTGCGTCTGCATCACGCGGACGTATTGGTTGTTGTACTTGCTGCTGTCTGTTGTAGTCGTTGGCGTTCCGGTGGTGTTCTTGACCCCAGGGACGTTGGAATAAATTTGGTAGCCGCTTGCAAGTGACTTTGGTGTGATAATTTGGGCATCGTAACGGGTGGACGTTGATTTAGTGGTGCTGGTAGTGGATGATGCTGTGGCACTGGCGCTGGTCGGCTGGGTCGTCGAAATGCCCAGCAAGAGCGCTCCGGCAGCGATTAGTAAGGTTGCCTTTAATTTATTTTTGGTATTCATATTTTCATCTTCCTTGTTCAAATTGATTGGTTCGCCAAAGAAATTGTAACACTGTTAATGAATCGGGTCGTCGCCGGGGGCGGATTTTTGCCCAGATCCAGAGTTTAAACTGTAATTTTAAGAAATTCTTAGAGATAATGACGATAAACGAGCTTTGTGCCGTATCTATATGGTATGGCCTAGCTGGCAGCAATTAAATTTGCAATTATTCGTCACTTTATTCGGAGGTATTTTATGGAATTTCTTCAAGTACTATTAGGATTGGGCTACATCGGCCTTATCATTGCAGCAATTTATTTATACCAAAAACGGCAGAAGCAAGAGCCTGCACCGTTTGGCTGGAAGCACCTGGGGATTGCTTTCTGTGTGTTATTTGTGATTGGGATGGCCACGGGCGGAACCCAGTCAGATAATTCCAGTTCGACTCAAACCAGTCAGCAAGCCGACTCAGCGACTGAATCCAGTGCGTCAGAGGAGTCGTTGGATGAATCGACGGAAGCCGAGGAACCCGCGTCATCGGAATCAGATGACGACGAAGATCCGTACGCCGCTTTGTCCGCAAAAGAACGGGATGAATTTAACCAAAGTCTGGATGATGAGTTGATTCAAGACCAAAAGGAGGCCGAAAATGGCGAGGATGCCTATGCTTGGTCACTATTTGTTGGCGGAATTGTTTATGATAAGCGGCGCGGCTTTATTGTTAAAGTCAATGACAATTTCCAGCAACTCAGCAATGCAAACAAGACGATCATTGGCCACAGTGTGCAAAGCTTCATCCAATCCCAGCTGCTGATGATCGGCAAGGACGTCCAGCCGGATGACCCCTACCCTTACATCAATTTTCACTATGGGTATGATCGGGTTGGGCATTCGCGGATGTGGGATCCTGCGAAGTTTAAATTTAGTGAGTCTTAAGGGGCAAATCAAGGCTTGGTGAGTGTGTTGACTCGCCAAGCCTTTTGATTTGCGCTGTTTATGATATTAATATGTTTTACCATCATCGCACGTTTTGGGTACTGGCTGGCAAAAGTGGTTAACTAACCCCTGAAACCAGCCTAAATTCAAGTAATCTCACAATTAGATTGGTATAATTGAAGCCAGATAACACAAGAAAAGAGTGATTATATTGAGGGGAAAAAGTTTTGTCATTACCGCTTTAAGCGGCCTGATGGTTTTGGGAGCTAGTGCGGCCATCGGATCTGCGAGTCAGGCGGCAACCGTTAAACGGACCGTCGTCAACGTGACGTTCAAGCCCAGTACCAGCGAGGCTGATTTGAGCAACTACGTTTACGACACGGTCGATCCAACAAGTCCCAACCATCATCATTACTTAACGCCGAGTGAATTTGCCGACAAATTTGGCCAATCCACCAGCTATATACAGTCATTTAAAGACTATCTCAACAAATATCATATTCGCAGTTACGCGTATCCCGGCAACTTGGCAATGAAGCTGACTGCCACGCCGAAAAACATGCAAAAGGCTTTTAACGCAAAGTATGTCAAACCGGCCAAGAAGGGTTACGAAGCCACTACCAGCTATAAGCTGCCTGGCAATTTGTCGAGTAAGGTGGTTGCCGTAATTGGGCTCTATGCGCAAAAGCCGACTAAAAAGACGACTGCTAAGAAAACAACCAAAAAAGCAGCTGCTTCCCATGCATTAATGGCCGATTTGCCGATTTCCAGTCAGCAGCCGAACACCAACGTTTCAGCAAACACCTTTTCACTGAAGTACGGTGCCGGAAAGTTTGCCAAAGCCTACCAACTAAATCCCCTGTATCAAAAGGGCCTTCAGGGTCAAGGTCAGCGGATCGGCATTATCACTGTTAGCGACATTCATGACGGTGACGTGGCAACTTACTGGAAGCAATCCGGCATTGACGCTAATGTGAGTCAAATTCACCACCACTACCTCGTCAATCCAAAGGCCGAGGTCCAAAAGAGCGTCAACTATCTCCTCGGCAGCCCGCAGACCGAAACGACGGTCGATGTGGAATCAGCCTCATCGGTTGCCCCAAAGGCAGATATTGATCTCTACATTGGCGATGACACCAATCCAAATACATCTGACCCTTCAGCGATCTACACCGGTACGATGTCGGCCATTTCCGACAACCAGGACAAGCAGCTTTCATCAAGCTTCTCGGCTGCTCCTGAAGTGACCGCCGACTGGGGCGATCCAAGTGCAACGGTCAAACAAACTTCGGACGCGTTTAACTTAATGTATGAACAGGCCGCAGCGCAAGGCATTACCGTCTTTCAGGCCAGTGGTGACTATGGCCCGGTTAGTCAACCGAGTGCCAAGGAAAACCACGGTTTGTCAACTTCCCCTTATCAGGTCTTAGTGGGCGGAACCACCTTGCCATACCAGAAGATTCTGAATAATAAGGTCATTACCGTTTCCAAGGAACGAGCTTGGGGAGACACCTACGCCCAAACCGCCCAGGAAAAGCAAATGGGTATATTTGGCGGCGGTGGCGGCGGCTTCTCAGCCTTGAACCCGACCCCTCGTTATCAACAAGGGGTTTCCGGTGTGAATACGTTTAGAGCGGAAAACCTTCTAACGTATAAAAACGGCAAGTTCACTCTCACCAAACATCCCCACATCATTTTTGGAACCGGCAACTCACGCAACATTCCTGACGTTGCCGGCAACGCTGATTTGCAAACCGGGTATGCGACCTACGTCACCGGAAAAAATCCAGTGCTAAAGGGTAAAAAGGTTCTTCGCATCCCAAGCACAAAATGGCTGATTGGCGGCGGAACCAGTTACACCTCACCACAGATGGCTGGTGCCAACGCTGTGATGAACAGCGGCCGCCAAACCCCAATCGGTTTCTGGAATCCGCAAATTTACAAATTTGCTCAGGAATCCGACAGCCCGTTTAACGTCCTCGATGACGCTGATAACAACAATAATTTGTACTACACCGGTCAACCCGGCAAGATTTACAACCAGGCAAGTGGATTAGGTACCATTAACTTCACTCAACTTTATGATAAATTTGCCGATGAAACCAATTAATTTGGAGCAGAAATACTCCCGGTCGAGTAGACAATTAAATATTTAAAACTGTTCTGCAGTTTCTTCAACGGCATGATTTTGATATTCTATCGGGATCATGCCGTTGGTTATTTTTTGTCGTTTCTGACTAGTCCCACTCAAAAATTTAAAAATATATTATTGTAACCGCTTCCATTCCGGCATACAATATGTGTGCATTAAGAAAGGATGGATATTATGAACGTTAATAAAGTCGTCATTCTGGGCGGCGGGGTTCTCGGAAGTCAGATTGCTTATCAATCCGCTTTTTCAGGGTTCCCAACCGTCATCTATGACATTTCAGATGAAGCCGTCGATAGTGCCAAGCAAAAAGTTGCCAGTTATCCAAAACAGTATCAACAGGACATCAACGCCACCGATGCCCAAATTGACACCGCCAACAGTAATCTATCACTCACCACTGATTTAAAGTCTGCCGTCACTGGTGCCAGCGTCATTATCGAAGCCGTCCCGGAACGACTCGATATTAAGGAATCGACCTACAAGAATCTGGCACCGTTTATCGCCGACGATGCGCTATTGTTGACGAATTCATCGACACTAGTTCCAAGTCAATTGATTGATTTTGTGCCAAACAAGCAACGATTTATGGCAATGCACTTTGCTAATTTAATTTGGATTCACAATGTTGCTGAAATAATGTGGGCCCCTGACACCCCTCAGTCGACCATTGATGATGCCGAAAATTTTGCCAAACAAATTCACATGATCCCGATTTTGATCAGAAAAGAAATCTCTGGGTACATCATGAATTCAATTTTCCTGCCAATGATTAATGCCGCACTATCTCTGTGGGCAAATGGGTTCTCAGACCCAATTTCAATCGATAAGAACTGGATGGTCAGCATGGGAGTCGACCGCGGTCCGTTTGGATTTCTTGATATCATGGGGCTCAACACGGCCGTCAACATCGAAATGGGATTCTATGAGAATACCAAGGACGAGACTTATCAAAAGATTGCCGATAAACTCAATGAACTGGTCAAAGCCAACAAGCTGGGGGTTGCCACCGGCGAAGGCTTCTATCATTATCCAAATCCGGAATACCAGAATCCTGATTTCGTGAAAGCTTAGTTTGTTCACATTTGAAATTCGAGAAAAGGCATACCTCCAAGGTTTATGTGATTACCTTGGGGGTATGCCTCTTCTTGAATATTGTTAGTACGCTTTGTCATAATCGCTGATTTTCTGATACTGGTTGGAAATTGAATTAATCTCCACCGGATTATCGTCGTCATTCTTCACAACGTTGGCCGTATAACGGAACACTTGAATTTTGATGAGGGGCTGTCATACCAAATTAGACATAACTGTTAGCCGCAGACTGATCTTTAAACCAGTTCAATGAACACACAAAAAGGCAGACCCGACTAGGATCTGCCTTTTTGACATACGATTAATACTTCCCCTGAATCACCAATTTCTTATTAGCGGTGACATGGTACCCATTACTCAATACATAACGGGTGATCAAAGTATGCTTAACTTACGGGTGAGTGGTATTTTAGTCTGATAATGATCGCCCCGAATGTGGGGAATATCTACTAATTGAATCGTCCATCTTGTCAAATGCATCCCGGAATTTCTCGTTATCACCAAGTCGGGCTCTAAGTTGGTGAACCCATTTCTTAGTTGTCTTAAGGTCGCCGCTAAAGTTTAGGAACTTGCTAATATCACTTGCCAGTTGGGCTGGCCCGGTTACCGTCTTCTTATTAGACTGAGGAATGACGACTGATTTTAAATATAAGTCGGTCACGGGAATCTTGGCAGATTGATAAATCTCTGGAGCATACTTCCTGATCATGACCATGCTATTGTATTTTTTAAGTTGATCAATCAGTTTAGTGTACTCTTTTTCTTGAAGAAGGATTTCGCAATAATCGTATCGACCAAGATTGTCCTCTAGCTCGGTTAATAACTGTGGATACTCATGTTTCCATTCATTGTTCTTAACCAGCAAGTCCTTATATTCTTTATATACCTGGATATTTCCTGACATCAAGTCATCCTTCAACAATTGCTTTAACTTGTTAATTTGATTTGTCAGTTCATAGATTTGGCCAAGTTGAAATCGCCACATTCTGCGATCACCCACATTGTTCGTCAACGCATCTTGAATGACTTCTTCTGCCTTGGCATATTTTTTCTGTGCTTCAAGGATTGAGACATATTCTAATCGCACATTGTCATTGGTAATGTTGTCGTCAATAATTTGCTGGGCCTCGTCTTTGTGACCCAATATGAGCGCAATTCGGAGTTTCAGAATAATCTGATTTGACTCAAGATATATCATATCCAATATGCTGGCTTGCTTTTTAAGCTTATTGGAAACCGTAAGCATCTTTGGTGCGGTCTCCTCGGTTACCAATGGCAAAGTCGCGTAGAACAAATCATATCTTTCTTGTGGAAAACCTTGAAAGATATTTTTCTTAAACAGCTTGATGACTTGCTGCATCAACCGATTTTTCTTATTCGCGCTCAGTGAGTTGCCGTTACCAATCACTTCCTCCAGAGCAGAGAGCACACCATTGCAACCATCCTCAAAGGTATCCCTGCGACCAACCACTTTAGGTAATAACTGAATCTGATTTTGGTAGAGCATTAGCAATAACGGTACCGTAAGTTCAATCGGCATCTCACCAGACTTATACCCATCCTGAAATCTCTTAACCAAGTGATTAAAAAACTCAGTCAACTCTTCAGTCTTCTTTGGTGTTAGATAATCCGTGTTGCCAACAGTTTCCCGAATTGAATTGGAAACTAATCCGCGGATACGGCGAATATCTCTTTCGACGGCCTCTTGGTCCACTTCGGTAAAGCTACTGCCATTGGCAAGCGGTGCTTCTCGATCTGGATGAGAAGCCTCAATTGGTTCATCGTTTAATACGGTCAAAATAACCCCGGCCAAATTATCATCCAGAGAAGCTAGTCGCAAAACGAAGTTCTTGATTTCCTCCGGTTGCATTTTATTAATCTTTGTAATCAGTTCCTTTTGATCATCTTTATTCATTACTGAATGTCCCTTCGCGTAGTGAGAGTCATGAACTGTGGTAAATTGTGCGATCACCTGTTACAGATATTGTATCGAGTTGGCGGTTCAAAGACAAATGGATTTAGTAAATCGACAGTCAATAAGCTGGTATTCCTAAAATTAGTCCCAAAATAGGCAGATCCGCATTGGATCTGTCTATTTAACATATATTAATTAATACTTCCCCTGAATCACCAATTTCTTATTGGCGGTGACATGGTACCCATTACTCAATACATAACGGGTGGTCAAATTGTGCTTAACTAAGCTCTTAACTTTCAGGTGCGTGCCTTTCTTGTATGACTTAACCCGTCCAGTTAAATTCTTGTTCTTGTAGGCGTGAACACCCTTCTTGGAAATAACGGTAATCACGTTGCCCTTTGGCATTGAACGGTAGTATACCGGACGAACATGGGACCACTTGGCTGTGATGTAGCCGATTTTGCCATCGGTCTTGCTGTGGTGGTTGACGTCACGAACTTTGTAGCGAAGTGCGCCACCATTTGACCGTGCGTAATCGATCACGACAAACATTGGGCGATTAATCCGCTTCTGCTTTGGATAACGGGCCATTCGCTGCGCCTTCTTGAAAGTTGGATTTTGGTAGAGGTAAATGGTCTTGAGGGCATAGACTGCCGCCTTCTTGGTTGCCGCATAGTTCGGGATATTCGGTGTTGTCGGCTTAGTGGGTTCAGTCGGCGTCGGCGCTGGACTCGGTGTTGGCGTCGGTTGTGGTGCCGGGGTGATCGGTGCTGGTGGAGTGACGCTGCCGCCACCGCCACCACCAGCGGCAGGGATCGTGACGGTCATCGTTGCCTTTTGATCACTCCCATAGAAGTGGTAGGTAACCGTGTAAGTGCCCAGCTTTGAGGTGTCGATGTTACCGCCATCAATGACCAGCCCTTCAGCAGCCGCATCACAGTATTTCGTAACCGAACGGCCTTCAGGTGTAATGGCAGAGATGAAGTGCTCGGTCGCATCAAATTTGTCCCCGAGTGACAAGGTGATACTTGGTGTGACGGTCACCTTGGATTGATCTTTGAAACCATCTTCGGGAACATACAGTTCTTTGGGAACCCCGGCGGCTGCATATTTTTCTACCAGACTGTCAGGATCAAAGGTTTGACCAGACGGTTGCTCAATGGTGCCTTTAGCGACGGCTTGCCAATCACTGTCATCTTTGGCAGCTTCGAGACCAACACCGTCTCGTAATTCAACTTGGGGTCCGAGAACCAATCGAGTCAGGTTGGTGGCGCCGGTCAGCATATCATCTAAGCCGTATTCTTCGACTTGATCTGTGTCAAAGCTGGATAGGTCGAGTGATGACAGGGACGCGTCGTCGAGAAACATACTATCCATATTTTCGACTTTTGCGGTGTCAAAATGAGAAACGTCAACGGCTTTTAGAGCACGGTCTTCCTCAAACATAGAAGTCATCCCCACAACGTTGGCGGTATCAAATAATTTACCAAAACAAATGCTGGTCAGCTTGTGGTCTTGGGCAAACATGAAGTCCATCTGGTCAACCTTACGAGTATCAAAGTTCGACAAGTCAAGCGTGGTTAGTTCATAGTCCTCATCAAACATATAGCCCATATCTGTTACTTGGCTGGTATCAAAGTTGGAAACGTCCAAGGATGTTAAATTGTTATCGCCATCGAACATGCCGTCCATCGACTCAACTTTACCCGTTTCAAATTGAGAAACGTCCAAACTGGTCAAGGCATGATCCTCGCCAAACATGTCGCTCATGTTAGTCACATTTTCAGTGTGAAAAGCGGATAGATCAATGCTGGTTAAGGCATAGTCACGAAGAAACATGTTCTGCATGCTGGTGGTGTTGGTTGTCACCAACTTGTCCAAGCCCTCAATTGAGGTGACGTGGGTCAGATCCTTGAAGAGACCCTGCCCGGAGTCCCCTTCCAAGGTCAAGCCACCTTCAATCACCACTTTGGTGACCGATGACGGGGTACCGGAATGCGACCACGGGTAATCATAATCAGAATTACCCAAATTGGGCAGGGTGCCGCCGCTCAGTGTCAGCGTGTCCCCTTCAATCTTCCAAGTCACATCGCCGAGCTGGCCGCCATTTTCATCAGCCAGAGCTTGTGGCTGGGCCAGTGAGGTCGTCGGTGGACTAACTGTCGCAGCTTGCGTAGTGGTTGAAAAGCCGGCCAAACAGGTCACACCAAATAAAATCGCGCCAACAGACAATAGTGTTTTCGTCATCCGATTCATATGATCAACTCCCCTTCAAACATTGAACATACTGTCATTACTCCTCAACTATCTTTCACCAACAATCCTATGACATAATCACTATGAGATGTTTGTGGGTTCATCCAAACATTTGGTAGATTTTTTTGTGAGAAAGTCAACAATCATTCAATCTATAAGTGGGGAATCGGAAATGGCCATTCTGTGTGACCCAACCAAAAAGCTGGTACACCTGAATCCCCCCAGATGTACCAGCTTAATTTATAGCCAGGATTTAACTAGTTCAACACCATTTTGCGTGTACTTAATATGATATTGGCCGTACTTACCGGTGATGGTAACATATTCAAGCTTCCTGAACCGGATGTGAAGCTTCATGTTGCCCGTGGATTGGCAGCCATGCCGGCTTTATTGCTCAAGAATTTGGACTACGTGGTGCTTGCACATTTACAAATCAGATTTTAATTCTATCTTTATTCAAACTTTATTCATAACTATTTGCTAATATGATCCCCGTACCTAAATCTTATATATATTTTGGAGGATTCATTTATGATTAAACATTCAAACAAGCAATTGAAGCGCCAGCTTTTATTAGCTGCAGGTGTGCTGGTGGGTGTTTCAACCACTACCGGCCTCGACCAGTCGAAGGTTCACGCTGACGACCAGGTACCAACCACTGCAACAACCCCCACGACTCAACAACCAGCAACAACTTCGGCTAACACCGATTCAGGCCAAGTTACGTTCCAAGCCCCAACTCAGGCTGAGCAGACAGCAACGGATCCATCGACACCACAAGCCTATGGCACTGGGAAAATGGACACACAAGCCACGGAAGAAACGGTAACGCCGACAACATCGGCCACTGAATCAGCAACTGTGACTCAGACACCGCAAGCAACCACTGACCAGACAACACAGACAACGACTCAGCAACCGACTGTCACTGCTCAAACCCAACAGGCCCCTCAGGCACAACAAACGACTAACCAGGGTGTGACGGAACAGACATCGGCGGCAACTCAACAGACTGCTGCACAAACAGCGCAAGCAACCCAGACAGATACCCAAACAACTAATCATTCAAGTTCTAAAGGGACAACCGCCACATCAAAGCATAAACAAAGAACAACTTCTCAAACACCTAAGCAAGATAAGAAGGCCGTAAAGACCGCAAAGGCTGATACCAACTCAACCAAGCAAAATAAGGCTGAAGAAGTCAAAGAAACATTTGTTTTATGGAAAAACGCAACTGGTCAAGATGATCGCCGGAACATCATTTATCGTCAGGTTACCATTAACCCACAAACGCGGGAAACAACGATCGAACATTATTTATTCGAACCGGACAACGCAAATGATCCCGAAGGAACGGGTAAATATAGATTACTTGAGAACAATGATCCCCTAATTGATGAAATTAATAAAGCAGATGATGCCGGAGTCGTACAAACAACTCTGCTTGGTGAAGATAGCACTGCTGCCTTCTTGAAGGCCGTCGAAGATGGGGATGACAACGTTCTCTCATATAAGATTGTCCGAAACGATACAAATGATCCACGGAACATACCAGAAGTTATTAAGGACAACGGCGTGGCAATGATTGTACAGTATTACTTCAAGAATGATGGCAACAAGCCTAACCAAGCTGTTCCAGTTTATGTCGCCCAATTTGATAATGGAACTGGTGAACCGTCTTACTTTTCGTATAATCCAGATAGTGATGCATTTGACATCCCCGTCGATTCAAGCGATATCGATGAAGCCATCCGCGCTGGCGCACTTCAGGTTGGATACACAACTGATGAAGATTTAACAGATTTCCAAAGGGACTATGAAGCATCCATTGCTGAAGGATCCCAACTCACCACTTGGAATAAGTATAAAGTGATCACAGAAGATGATGAAGATAGGATTCCAAATGGTGCTTCATCCTTTACCCATGAAACGGCAGAACAAAAGGATTACGTGAAGCCAAGTGATGCGAATGCAACTGAGATTCACACAGTGTTCATTGGCAGCGATGGATATGTCTATAAATACGATTCTGAATCAGGTGATCTAGTCGAATTATCACCGGAAGAACAAAATGAATATAATGCTGCGGCCGCCGTTGCTGAAACCAAAGCATTATTGAAAAAAGGTGGAAGTAAGTTAGAAGAGGCTGCTATCAAATCCGCCGTTAAAGATGGCTCCGACTTCATGACATTTAACAACACGCCTTATATTGTAAAATCGGCTCATGACAATCAAAATTTCCATCCAGATACAGTTTTTTATAAGCCACAAGGTGGCGGAAGTACACGCTATTACGCTGAAAACACCCAATATGGTGTCAAGATCACCCCTGCCAAAACCTCATACATTTACGGGATGAATGAAAGCTACGCCAAATCTGAAGCGCCCCTTTACACATACGCAGTCAACGAACGCTACGGTGTTAAGGTAGAAAAAACGGTTACTCCTCCAGGTGGTGGTGGCGGTGGTAACAACGGTGGCGGAACTCCTGGTGTGACTCCAGAAACGCCAGAAACACCAACTCCGACACCAACACCTACGCCGGAAACCCCCACCCCACAACCACCAGTTACCGAAATTCCAAGTCCTGACGACATTGTGGAGCAACCACAAGGATTACCTGCCAAGGACGACGAGAAGGAAGCCACCAGCTCATCAGACAAGAAAACTCAGTCTGGTAAAAAGGAAGGGCTACTTTACCTCAAGGTCAACCCTAACTCAGCGTCACGTGGCATGACCAGCTTGCAGGCACTATCAGGTGAGCGTGGTAAAACATTCAAGTACGCTAACAGTACGACTGATGCCACAGTTAAGCCAGCCGTTCAACAAGATTTAAACGTTAAGGGAGCCGCAATGCTACCACAAACTGGTGACACACACAGTGCCAACTGGTTAGCGCTTCTTGGGCTCTCGCTGTTAGGATTACTTGGGATCGGAAAGTTAAGAAAATTCCGCAGCTAAATGAAACATCAGCAAGATTCAATCGTGATTGATTTCATTTTTTAAAACAATGCGGTGGTGAGAATTTATCTCTCATCACCGCATTGTCTTACATAAGTCTTGTGCCACGTGCTGCAACTGTACACTGAAATTCATTATTGAAAATGAGTATTTATTATCGGCTACTATTAATCCACCGAGAAAGGTTTGTCATTGAGGAACTCCTAAAATGAGACGGATGATTTATCTTACCGACATGTTCCCCAAATAGCATAAATTGCAAAAACAAGGACCTGCACGCCAATCGTTCGGCTGCCGCGAGTCCTTGCCTGTTACTCATTGATATCTGTTTGTTTAATCACCGTCTTATTTTGGTTAGTCGGCGTGGTTGTTCCATTCGATCAAAAGAAACACTGGCAGTATCTGGACGTGGCCTGAAACGCCACATTTTGGAATCAGCTATTTGTTCTCAGTTTTGTCAACTTTAAAGGGTGATGTGGGTTGCAATTAGACACATCCTATCGACTAATGTGCCAATCTATCAGTTGTGAAAATTACTTAACAAGCACAATACTGTTTGATGTGTACTTAACATGATAGTGACTGTACTGACCAGTGATGGTAACATGCTTATACTTGCCGGAACGGGTATGGAACTTCATCAAAACATGATTCTTAGTCAGCCGGGACTTCAAGTTAATGACTAATTTTCCGGAAAGATGGCCGTTGCCTTTGACGTTCAATGCCTGATTGCCAGCAAGCTGAAGTGCGCCACGCTTACGCTGGGTGTAATTGCCCTTCACATTAACCGTTTTGGCGGACAGCCGCAGAGTGCCATTGGATAATTTAAAACTGCCAGAACCAAGTGCCCGCTGATTGGCAGCGACAATTGTGCCACCCTTGATAAACGTCCCACCTTGATAGCTGTTCGCGCCCTCCAAAGTCAGGCTCCCAGTGCCTTTCTTAATCAGTGCACCACGACCAGAAATATGATTGCGCCAAGTATCACTAACATTGAATCCCCCTCGTTTCGCATTCATGTTAACCACAGTGTTGCCAAGCAGACTGCCAAATCCGGCGCCGGCCTTAAACAGATCCAAACGACCCCAGCCTTCAGTATCCTGGCCCATCGGGTAGCCGGATTTGAATCCGGTCGTATAGAGCACTTCACGGCGTTGGGTTGCGTTGAGGTATGGGAAACGGGTTTGGATCAGGACTTCAGCACCCTTAGGCACCCGCATCTTTTCCTTCATCGAAGAAATCGGCTTGTAGCCATAGGTCATCCGGTACTCGAAGTTCTTCAAATTGGTTTGGTAGTTCTTATAGTCATCCTTGGACTTGGTGACGTTTGATTTCAGCAGGACACTTTGAGCGTTTTGGTACGCCTTGTCAGCAATCTGTTTATTCTGCGGATTATTCAAAACGGCTGCCGCCACCGCGGTACCGAGAATGCGGCCGCCCATGACTGCCAGCGGCGAGTGTCGGCCCACTAGGATGCGATCGTAGCCGACTTCAGACGAGCGGGTAACCAGTTGCTGGAAGCGCTCGGGAAAGGCGTAGGCCATCGATAAGCCGGTTTCCCAGGCCTGGGTGGTGTGGCCACTTGGGAAATCGTAATCGTTTTGCGGGGTGGCATCAAAGGCCGCTTTCAAATAGGGATTGACCTGCACCCGCGGATCCTGCCGGAATGGCCGGATGTATTTGTAGAACTGCTTGGCGTTCCCGGATGAGGAGTAGTACCAAAGCGCGGTGGTGTCCACTAAGTTGACCATCGAGCCCAGCTTGGAACTGTCATCAGCCCAAGTAATGCCGGATCCCGGATCGTCTTTGGTGTCAGCCGGCAGTTCGCTGGTTGGTAGATTGTAGAATAATGTCTTGGCGTTGGAATTTTCGATGAACGCCTCAGCGTATGGTCCCAGACCGCGGATTACATCGTAGGGGCTGTCCTGGCGATCGGTGATGTAGGAGCGAAGTTCTTCTGCTGGGGTAACATTTTCAGAAATTTTGATTGATTTGTCGATGTTTTCTTGGAGAATCTGGGGGTTGAGTTTGGTGCCGTCCCCCTTGTAGAACTTGGCGAAGGTGTTGGTGAATAGCGCCGTGGATGGATTGGTGTCTGGGGTATCGTTTTCTTTGCGATTTAGTAGGTATTGGTCAACGTAGTAACCGTAGTCGGCTTTGTGAGGTGCGAGCAGTTTTTCAATTTTGGCAGACGATTGCGACTTCGCCTGAACAGGCTTGTGAGTGGTCAGTATCGCGGTACTGGACAAGATGACGGTGACTGAGCCGAGCATGAGTTTCATTAACAACGAGTGTTTTGTGAGCATGAGATTACCCTCCCAATGTATGTGGTGTGCGGAACGCGGGGTTCCTACATGGTTAGGATACATTGGGAGGGTAAATTTTTTGTTTATTTGGGGTAAATGTTGGGTAAATGATCATTGACTGCATTAGGAATGACTTAGAGTGATTATATGAAATCCTTCTGAGATCAAATAGAAGTTACATGTATCATCAATCCCCTAAAGGGCTTTAATAACGCGTCCTGGGATGGAAGAAAATATTTGAAAATCCGTTTTAATACTTTTTTGGTCAATTTGGATTATATTCAACGTCCAGTCCCTTATCATAGCTTTTAAAACGTTGAATAATAACACCTTTTCTTCCAATGGTTTTATTCCGGCCTGCAAATAATTATGGGATAGTGGATTTCGATACTGCTTTATTTTGTCTGCCAAAGAATCCACATTCTCTGCTACTGGAAAAGTTTTAAATGCATCGACAGTAACAAAATCATCCACCTGTTCCATAAAGTAAGACACTTTTTTCTTATAATATGCTTTCTTTATCTCCTTATAATAATTATCAACAATTGTTTCGATCGCCACACACTCTGTTTGAATTCGAAAATCAACAGACAGAGTTTGAGGTGGGTAAATAGCCATTGCTATTGGGGCTAATACCTCATAACTGCGAATCCAATTAACTAGTGAGCAAAGCATATTTTCCTTCCACTGCCTTGTTCTTCTCAAAACGGTCGTTTCTCGAGAGTAATCTCTTTGTTGAATTGATACGCTCTTGGAAAGATTAAAGAAAGTGATGTTTTCACCAGTCACAGTAGTAAAGCAGTTACAATAAATGTTTTCATCTTTATTTGTAATTAACTGATACCAACTGGATACCATGGGTCCTATCGTCATTGATTCCTCTAACGACATTCCACTACTATCATCTACTTGAAAAAAATCTGTTATTTGAATAGTCCGATTAATCTGGTTCACCTGATTCTGTTGTGTTGGAACTAGTGAACGGCGAAAAGAATAAGTTTTTTTGCCATCTTTAGACTTGATAACATAGCCCTGATTCTCCTTAGCCGAGACTTGTAGAACCCCTGAGTCTTCTTTACTTTGTTCAAAGTCTTGTAAGCTGTGCATCCACGCAGAAAAATTAGTTGGGTACTCTTTGACGGTTCTGATGACTATATCCTTTGAAACAAACACATCGCCTGTAAACATACTGAGTGCGGTGTATTCATAATTAGAAGACTGTATTGCCGTATTATGAGGAAAGAACTTAGTTTTACTATAATTCTTAGACTCTACAACTCCCAGCAAAGAGATCATCACAATATCATCAGTATTTATTCCCTCAACTTTTATATGTCCAATACCGAAAATACTTGGTGTTGAATCTTTATTAAGGGATAGTCGTTGTACTGTTACCAATGTGACTTTTCCACTTTTAAAGGTTAATGTTCCCGAAACATTAAGATTGTCAGATGAACTTCCCCAATCTCCAGTTATTACAAAATTGTTATTAATGCCAAGCAAAAGGTTCCCCTCCCTTTAGCGTCTACTCGATCATCACCCGAAGTACACTATTATTGTGATCTCAACAATATATTTCTCAACTCATCATCCACAGCATAAATATAAAGCCCATTAACTCCACGAGTCAACAAAACATTCAACTCATTAGGCAACAGCTGACTGGCAACTTTACGTTTCTTACCATCTTGCAATGTGCGGTTTCGAATGGCATTAGTATTCTCACTGGCATCTGGGTCAAAAACAACATGCCCATTCCGATACTTAACGGATGGTCCAATGATGACACCACAATAATTTAAATCGAAGCCCTGAATAGTATACGTTGAACCGACTTCATCAATGGTTTGTGGCTGCTCAGCCCACGCCAGCTTTTTCAGTGAGCGTCCCTTTTGCTTAAGCTGCAAATTCCACGGCAACGACAAATCCCCAGCAGTCACCATCCAGTAATCGCCATCCTCAGGTTTTCTCTTACTGTTGTATTTCCAATCAAAGGTGGCTAAGATTCGAGACAACCCGGATTTTTGGTCTCCCAAAGCTTTCTCTCGGATCGCATCATACATTTCTTTTGCATCGTCAAACATCCTCAGGTCATATGTACTATCCCTGGGGATTTTTTTGATGATTTTTTTATCAGTAATGTCTCTGATCCATTCAATCGTTTGCTTGTTAGCATGGATCCGCAATTGATTACTCAACATAATCAAATTGTTTTGTTCCATTGCTTTTTCTTCTATAGTCTGAATTTGTTGCGGTTCCAAATATTCCTCGGTTTTCAAAATCTGGTTGCGGTCAAATATAGCAACTGTAATTCTGGCTCGCTTAAGAATATCATCAAGCTGATTTTTACCTCGATAAGCCTGCTTTCCCTGAGTCCATAATAAATGAGCTTCATCAACCAGCACAACATCAGCAGGATCACTTTCGTCATGGGTATTAATAAAGTGAGTCGGTTTACTGACAACATCATCATTTTTATAATTTAAATTCAGCTTATTGATGATGTCTTCGTATACCTTCAATTGCTCATCGTGATTGACCAGAACATAGTTCTTCAGATTGTCGAATCCTTGGCGAAGTGGACTACCGTCATCCTTTAACGTACTGATCAGATAAAAGATGGTGCTTAACAGAACTGTCTTTCCAGATCCCGCTTCACCTTCAACTAAGATCAGCTGACCCGTTTTCTTTGATAGCAAAGCGTCAATTACACGATCAATGATCAGATCCCGGGCGTTTTTTTGTTCAGTTGTTAAATTATGAAATGGTGATGCCTTAAAAATGGCAGAGTCACGAATAATCCTTTCAACTGGAAATAGATCTTGATTGAATCCACGGAGTTTACGCCAAATTCGGGAGAAAATTTTGTCCTTTTCGTCAGACGTGTAGTATTCGTTTTGCTCATTTTCACGCCGGTTATTCAGGTGCTTAACGTTTGGAACACCAAGCATAAAAAGCATCATTTGATTTTCAATATCTAGTGTTAACGATTTATTGAAGTGATCATGTCCGATAACAAACATTTCTGCATCTTTAGCGTGTGAAAGCTCTCGCCAATCATCCCTAACTTTGGGATCTTCATTTAAATGCTGTTCTGTCCTTCGCTCGATATCGTTAGTTTCCCCAACATAAACTTTAAATCCGCCGGACTTTATGGGTGAGCAGATTACATAGACCGTTGGATACTCAATAAGTAATTTACGCTTGAGCTTATCTCCATCGATGGCGTCTTCCAGATTAGTTGCAGCTTGGGAATCATATTTGATTTTTTCGATTATCGGATAGCCAATATCACTCATCACAAACACCTTCAATGTTACTCATCAAATTTCCAATGACGCTTCTTGTTTATATCTAACTTTTCCTGAACAATGTCATTCGGCTGAACACCCAACTTATCACACATATAGTAGCAATATGTCAGTATGTCGGCTAGCTCAAGTTCCATGTCATGTTTTTGTTTCTCAGAGAATTTGTTATCATTTTCCATATCCCATAAGAATAGTTCGTTTAGCTCACCAGATTCGATTCCGACAGCTCGCGCCAATGCCGGTAGTGTATGATACTGGTTCCAGCCACGACTATCTCTGAAGGCAGTTAACTCCTTAATCAACTGATTATATTCCATATTGAAATCCCCTTGTTGTTTCATGCTAAAATCATTTTAAATTAACTTAATTATATAGCATAAAACTACGTAGAAAATCAAAAAAGAAATAACTGTTAGATTTCATGTTTTGGAGTCGTGATTTTCATCTATAAAATATTTATAGATGGCGTACGGCATAGCGTGCTTGAGATCGCGTGAACATATCCCCATATGATGATATCAGTTGATGATAAATTGCATTATTTGACATATGTTCATTGTGTCGATAAAAGCGTGCAGATTTTAGTGCATTATGGTTCCAACTAATTCCATGAAGATGACGAACAGCATAACTTGCTGCATGTTTAGAAAATCCATCACCATATTTTGAAATTAATTGGTGATAAATTGCCCGTTTGGACATATGCTCAGATCGTGCATAAAAATAAGCGCTAGACAATGCAGCACTCCGGGAAGATGACGCACTAGCAACAATGATATTTGTTGTATTGCCAACCACACAAGGAGCTGTAGCTCCACCGATCCCCAATGACAATCCAATAATTAGTGCAATTCCCGCCTTTTTAATTCCTTTACTTTTCACTATGTTTCCCTCCAATAAATTATTGATAACTTCCCCGATAGGAGTTGAACCTATCTTGAACACCGGTGAGGAATGCACTTGTAACATAACTAGACTGAGATTCTATAATTATGAACCGTACGATGATGAAAAGCCGTATCCAAACCCTGTTAAACCAAGGTATAAGAAGATAATGGCAAATACTAATAGCACAATCCCAGCAGTCTTTGATTTACTTTTAACAATATCTAAAATACCAAAAATAATTGCTAAAACACCAATAAATGGGATAAATAGGCTAACAACAGCCGATACCCAACCAATAGATAAAAATGCAGCATGACCATTTGAGTGACTTTGACTGTTACTCTCCATGTGAATCACCTCCCCTCAAGGTAATTTCAAAATTAATCTATAAATCGTCACGCAGAACATCCCATTATATAAAAAGAGTACCAAATTATTACCTAAAATAGAATATCATAAGATCGTGAGACTTCAAAGTAAAACTTCTAAATGGGCAAAAAACGTTCACGTCATGGCCCATAGCAAAGTTTGAGAACCATTTATTTTAGATAGTCTTCCAGTTAATCCAACAAAAAAGCATTCTCACTTGATTAAGAATGCATAATTTTATAACTAAGTATACCATGTCTAGTTGAGCTAGTTACCCATTAAATTACAAAAAAGGTAAAAAATCTAACCTCTCACAACGATATTTGGAATAGGCTCAAACGCAAAGTTCTCTAAAAAGCACATATTGGTCAGAAATGTTGAAAATACTTAGAAGATGATATTTCAAGTAAAACAGTCAACACACATTGTTCCAATAGAAACCACACGTATCCGTCAGTTACATTTGTTCAAGAATACCCCTAACAAATTTTCGAATTTGTCTTGCATACTCTCCACTACGTCTCCATTCCAGCGGCAATCCAATAACGGCAACATAAACGTCACCATACTGAATTAAATCAAACCGAATATCCTGATCGATCACGGGTGCAACCAACATCGCTATCTTTGAGTTGAATAGACTCGTATATGCAACAATCTGGTGGACATCTGAACGCATTCGTTCTCGTTGTGATTCTTTGACTTTCAATTGGCGATCAAAAAAGTAGGATTTGTAGTTTGCATCAATAACAATTTTACTGCCACCAAATTCAGCAATTATATCAGGTTCCAAATATCCTGGCATGAGCCTTGTCACCTGGTGTGAATAGCCAGGAATTGCCAATCTTGAAATTCGATCATTATTCTTTACTGATTCCAAGCCAAGCTGGACAATTTTTTGAACATAATCCTCATATATTTTGGAGAAATCAATTCTCCAAGCAAACACTTGTTTCGACTCGTTGTCAATATAATTATTAATTGCTCGTTTCAGTTTCTGTATCGACGTTGGATCTTGATGAAGTATAGCAAATTTCTGATTACATAAAGAACAGGACGGTCTGATTCCTAAAGAAATTATCCGGTTTTGAATTTGATCGATGAAACTTTGTAAAGGAACTTTTACAGACAATGGTGTCTCAAATGAACGCAAATCTTGAACTGCAGCATTGAAATAAGCCAGTGCATTCCTAAATTCTCGATTATCTTCAGATATTGAATTTATTCTTGTTTCAAATATCAATCGTTTTTGAGGATCCACCGAATTAATAGCGTATTGGTCCCAATCAACATTTCCAACAGGTCGATTAGCAACTTTTTGCAAACTATCAAATTTCCGCCAAGAATTTTCTCTTAGAACTGGTAAGATCTTTAAAATGATTTCTTTTGCTAACAGATATTTGGGTGAGGGACTACCTTCAAGTCGAGTTAGCGGGAATAATGAGTTCTGTTCTGTAATCAACGTATGATTAGAAAATTCTGCCAACCCAGACATCCATTCGTACCAACTACCAGATTGATTCGATTGGTAGCGTGGTTTCACAACTAAATCAGTCTGAGGAGTTCCTGAACCGTTATTTGGCATTCTTATAGGGATGGCACCTACCAGTTCATTTGTTCTAAAATGAATCTTCCCGTTCTTTCCATGCGCTTCAATATTTAGAAATTCAAAAGCATGTTGGTTCAACTGAAGAAACTTATCATTGCTCTCATTAGGATAACGTGGATCTCCACGCATACTTTTGGGTAACGTATATTCCGTATCGGAAAAAGTCTTGAGCTCAATAATCGGAACATTTGTATCTAAGCCCATGAGCCACCTCCTATAAATAAATCGATGTACTAATTGTATCAATAAAAAATTGATTAAATTCATCAGCGGCATTAGCTAAGTAGCCGTTATCCAGGTACTCACGAATTAAGGGCAATAGTTCATACTGAATACGTTCTTTGATGGACTGGCCTTTTTCAGTAATGAAATACGATTGCCCCGGTTCCATCATCAGTTCCTGAGATGTCGCATATTCTTGAAAAATATCATGAATACGATCGAACTCGTCAGAATGAAAGTCCTCATTGTTTCGCAGTTCTGATTTAACCAATTTATGTGGAATGATGGTGTACCAGGCAAAACGTCGTCTCAGGGCAAAGTCGATAACAGCAAGAGACCGATCCGCAGTATTCATCGTAGCAACTACATACAAGTTTTTTGGTAACTGCTTTACAGATAATGGCTTTCGAGCCGTGTCCACATCATTCGCTGGTTCTCCTAGATGAATAACCGACCTATTCTTTAATTCAGATTTTTCGAAGAGGTAGAATGACTCCCCCAACACATTACTCAAATTAGCCCGATTAATTTCATCAATAATTAATAAGACATTGTTTTCAGGATGGGCAATGGATTGTCGAATTGCCTTAAGTAGTGGTCCTTCTTGGTATTGGTATGATAATCCCGTATTAAGCTGCACTGGTTTGTACCCACCTATAAAGTCAGAATATGTTGTTTCAGCGTGAAATTGAGTAAAAATTATATTCTGGGGGTTGTACTCCTGTGCAAGTTGAGATGTCAGATAAGTCTTCCCTACTCCTGGTGCTCCCTGAATAACGACGTAGTGTTCACGCGATAGCAAGTTCTTTACTTGGGCGAGATCCTCATTGGAATAAGAAGCCTGTAAGTTAAACGCATTCTTAAATTTATTGATTGTTGACCGTTCACCTTTATTTGGCCAATTTCGAATTTCTGAATACGTGCCGACCATAGCCTTATATATTTTCCAAAAATCTTCATCTTCATGAATGCCATTGTCAATCGTTGGTTTATCAACATAGACAACAAATAAGTCTTGTGGATGAGAATTGATATTATCATCAGAAAATTGCTTTTCAAGATTTTTTAACTGTTGCTTATTGCTATTATCTGTAAAATTGAGAGCACAGAAGCACGAAATTTGCTTCCTATTCTCCTTAGAATATTCGTTGATCACAGATTGGAGTTCAACAAACCTTCTTCTTGTACCAGGGGTAGCCACAAGTTGGTAGTCATCTCCAAAACCCTCACTACCGATATCTAAAGAAATTCGATAATGATTAATACCCGGATTTACTTTTAAGGAAATCCCAGAATACGGACCACTAGCTTGTTGATCATTTCGAATTAAAGAAATAAATGTATACTGCTTACCGTCTGGTGTGAGCTGATCCGTAACAGCAGTTCTGGTAATAAAAAGCTCTTTACCATTGCGACTCTTCCCGCCAACTTTCTTGGCAAATTCTTGTAAACCGTCAACTAAAATCTCTTTTGGTGTTGTCATGCTAGTTCTCCTATCAATATTTATAGCATTAGGTATGACCCAAGTTAATGAGTCAGTGCAATACTATTTATTTAGTCGTACTGAACCTCGACATTTCTAGATACTTAGAATCAATCCACACTTACTGTGATACTGATGAAGCAAAGCACACCCTGCGGAGAAGGATCACCCCCTACACGTGTGGGGAATACCAAATCTGATAACGAAATGATTGAATCAAATCAGGATCACCCCTACACATGTGGAGAATACCCCGCGTTCCCGCGAGAAGACTTGATATGCTTGGGATCACCCCTACACACGTGGGGAATACTGACGGTATCCGTAAGGCTGGTAACTCGAAGTAGGATCACCCCTACACACGTGGGGAATACACTAAACAAACGCCGCAACCAAGCCGTTTTAAAATGAAAAATCACTCATTTCCCATCACTTTGAGTTGCGATTCAATCACTTATCCAATTTCCTCTCAAGCTTATCCAATTGCTTCTTCAAATCCCTATTCTCCGACTCAATCATCTCAAGCTTCCGATAAATCTTGGACGAATTATCCACGTTGTCTCGATTGGTAAAGAACGTTGTCATCGCACTCGTAAGCGAGCCAATAATCCCAATTCCCACCATCATCAGCATCACCGCAGCAATCTTTCCCACAAGGGTATGTGGCGAAATATCACCATAACCGACAGTCGTTGCGGTTGCGACTGCCCACCACAACGATTCACCCCACGAAACGTTCTCCGCAAGAGAATACAATGTTGCTGAAATGATTAACACTGCCAAACTAACCCAAAGCAGATAAATGAAGCCATTGGTTTTTAGAAATTTGGACGAATACTTTTGAACTTTACCAACAAAACCAATCAATCGCACAAACCTAAACGCTCTGACTAATCTCATTATACGGAACACTCGCGCAAATCGGAAGAAACTAAACACCGAATAAAACGGCAAAATGGCCAACAAATCAAAAATATTGTGTTTGAAAAATTCCCACTTGTTTTTGCTGGCGAACAAACGCGAAAAGTAGTCAAACGTAAAAATCAACAGAATGCCATTATCAATAAAGAACCATGGGCTAGCATCCAAATTAATCGTTTTTGTAAAATCCAAAACCACCAAAAGTATTGAGAACAAAGCCAAAATTACAATAAGCCAATCATAAATCACCATGCCAATTTTGGAACGCATCCTTACACACTCCCCCCAATCCAACTAAACCGGCTTAAAGCATCGTATTTGCAAAATTACTTAAATTTAACTCTCCAAACAAGTGATTCCTTAATTAGCCTAATGATTGGTTGACTTGAAGTCAATAACCTGAATCAGAAGCTGACCCCTAAATAGCATTGACATCCCATTGAAAGCGCTTAGCATATTCTTTGGTACAACAAATTTGTTTGAGGGAGGCAACCATGGAAACTCGGGTTAATTTTATGAAGTATTTACGACGAACGATCTTGTTAGGAACGTCTTTGATCTTGTTTGGGCTTGCATCAACTAACACAGTTAGCGTGAAAGCCGACTCGTCAATCACTTCAACCACTATATCTGCGCCTAACATTTCGGATCAGACATATTACCATTCATCCGCGACTCAGCTGGCAAAAATGGTTCGCAGTGGTAAAGTTACACCACAGCAATTGATTGAACACGCTGTCGCAAAGATTAAAGCTGACAATCCACAGTTAAATGCAGTGATTTCCTTGCGAGAAGATCAAGCAATGAAAGAAGCTGCCAACTTGAAGGATACGGGTCAGCCATTTTATGGCGTTCCATTGTTGATTAAAGGGTTAGGACAGCCGATCGTTGGTTCATCAAATACGCGAGGATTAGTTCCTCTAGCAGATCAAAAGGCAACCACCACTAGTTCATTTGTTCAGCGTTTGCAATCGATGGGCTTTATCGTGATTGGCCAGACCAACTTCCCGGAGCTTGGCTTAATTAACATTACCAACTCAGCTCTGAATGGGGTTGCTCACAATCCGTGGAACCACGCTGATAATACTGGTGGATCATCTGGTGGGGCTGTTGCCAGCGTTGCAGACGACATTGTTCCTGTCGCTACCGGAAATGATGCTGGTGGATCACTTCGAATTCCCGCATCATGGACCGGCGTGATTGGTTTGAAACCAACTCAAGGTGTGATCGAAGGTGACGATACAACACCATCTTCAGTTAATTTTGCCGATGCCAAAAACATTCAGGATATGCAAACGCTATTTAATGGCATGTTAGCAACGTCTGATCACTCAGGGGATGCGATGCTGAAATCCGTTCCAAAGAATATCAAGAAAATTCCAATTGCTTATTCAACTAAATCGCCGGTTAACACACCCGTCAGCAAAGATGCTGTCAACGCAGTAAAACAAGCCGTTTCATTCTTAAGATCAAAAGGCTTTAAAGTTGTAAAAGCCAATTCTCCCGTTGATGGCGTTAAATTGATGCACATCTACTATCTCGAATCCACCGGAACGGGAACCAGTGCCAATAATCTCATTAAGAGCGTCACAGGCAAGAACATGACTTTTGATGACGTTTCGCCAATGACTTGGGCACTTTATCAAGCTGACCAGAAGCAACCTGCTAATGCCGATACAACTGTTCAAAATGAATTGAATCTGGTCAACCGGCAAATGACTGCGTTTCACAAAAAATATCCACTTTATTTAACACCTACCACAGCCGTTACAGCTCCAAAGAATACTGATCCTGCTTATCTTCCTCAATACGTTGATAAACTGAGAGACATTGGTAATCTTGATCACAACCAGCAAATTCAAACAATTTATGATGCTTGGCTTCATGGATTGACCAAGACACCATTCACTCAGCTTGCCAACCTTTCAGGAGAGCCGGCAATCAGTTTACCAACATATGTTAGCAAGCAGAAAATGCCGCTGGGAATTCAATTTGAGGCGGCTAAGGGTAATGATAAATTGTTGCTAAAGGTTGGAGCATATTTCCAAGACAACCATAAGTTTAAGATGTTAGACAATTATCGTTAGAAACGAAATCTATATGGCATTTTCAAATTATTGTATCTGTTTTGAAATTGGTTGATGGTTACGCAAAATACTAATAGCACCTGACTAGTTGGTGAAAGCCAACTGGTTAGGTGCTATTTTTGAGTTTCGGCAGAATTATTGCCGGACTTGAGCGGCGGGTTACAACTGTTGCGCCATCAGAGGCTAATTTTTGTCTTGAACTTTTCTGAATGTGTTCCACCTTTTTGGAGCCAACCCAACGCGTTTGTGAAAATAGTTTTTTGCAAGAAAGGAGCCCCCACACATGTGGGGAATACTAAGAATCCATCATTTGAAGTTCGTTAGTCGCAGGATCACCCCCACATACGTAGGGAATACAAGGGTCCAGGGAAGCCGGGTCCCGCGCGAGCAGGATCACCCCCCCTACGCATGTGGGGAATACTGGGAGTTCCGGCAAAAATCTGGACACCGTGAAGGTTCACCCCTACGCATGTGGGGAATACTAGCCGTATGGGTCAATGTGATCGCCACCGTAAGGATCACCCCTACGTACGTGAGGAATACCATAAAATGCTCCTTACCGCCTCACTTGGAAGAGGATCACCCCTACGTACGTGGGGAATACTAATCGTATTTGGATCCGGTGGCTCGACTACCAGGATCACCCCTACGTACGTGGGGAATACTGAGAGCAAGGCTGCTGTCCCCCAACTCTTATAGGATCACCCCTACGTACGTGGGGAATACTGATTGACCATTGGCAGGACGCTGTGAACGCGAGGATCACCCCTACGTACGTGGGGAATACGCATTGTTGTCGCCCTCATCGTGGCTATCATCAGGATCACCCCTACGTACGTGGGGAATACAGGATCTGACTCGTACAATGCCGACCGGGCTTGGGATCACCCCTACGTACGTGGGGAATACCTGGCTGGGTCTGTTTGGCCTGCTAGTTTCATGGGATCACCCCTACGTACGTGGGGAATACGCCCATTACATCGACCCGGTGCCCGGCAGCATAGGATCACCCCTACGTACGTGGGGAATACTGAGATTGGCAACCTCGCCAACACGAGCGCCAGGGATCACCCCTACGTACGTGGGGAATACATTGCTTCTTGGTGAGGTCCGACTTTGGAGTCGGGATCACCCCTACGTACGTGGGGAATACTTTACTGGTACTCTTAGCTTTTTCAGTCGCTTGGGATCACCCCTACGTACGTGGGGAATACTAGCGGCTTGAACACTATTCCCTGAGAATGCAAGGATCACCCCTACGTACGTGGGGAATACTTTACTGGTACTCTTAGCTTTTTCAGTCGCTTGGGATCACCCCTACGTACGTGGGGAATACTTGCCAGTGCCTTGAAACACTTCGGGGTGAACAGGATCACCCCTACGTACGTGGGGAATACTATTTTTGCGGCGGCTCTAGTTGCACCTGTCTAGGATCACCCCTACGTACGTGGGGAATACTTGATGAATTTACATCGGTTGTGGATCGGCAAGGGATCACCCCTACGTACGTGGGGAATACACTAAAGAAACGCCGCCATTAAGCCATTTGAAAATGACAAAACACTCATTTTCAATGACTTGCAAATACGAAAGCATCTGACCTTAATTATTTAGTCGCATGAAACAAATCAGCCGATTCTGCCGTTTTAATTATCCCAATAGTGTACAGCTCCATCAACCATTTTATTTCACGATCCTCTGGTATCCAGCAAAAAATCTGCTAAGCATCATTTACCAAATCATTACCTTATGCAAACAAAATCATTACACGCCTCCCGTAAACTAAACACTGAATCAAAAAAGTTTGGAGGAAATCACATTGAAAAAATCTGTTCTGATTGCATCCCTGGCACTGGCCGTCTTCTCCGCTACGGGCGCAGCCATCCAATCGGTTGCTCCAGCAAATGCCCAGGTCGTGGCAACCCAGGGAGTCAAAGTGCATGAAATTGATTTGAAAGGCGCCATGAACGTCCGAGACTTGGGCGGGTATCGAACCACTGATGGAAAAACGATCAAAAGTGGCCGCATCATTCGGTCAGCTAGTTTAGCCAATTTGACAAAGGCCGACCAGCAGAAACTTACCAGAACTTGCAATCTCAAGTACGACGTCGACCTAAGAACTCCCATGGAAATGAAAGCCGCGCCAGATCCCACCATGGCAGGGGTCGACTTCATCAAGGATCCAGTCTTTAAAAATGTGAATACTTCGTCAAATCAGACGATTACGGACAAAACAATGGAACAGGGCTATACAAATTTTGTCACTACCAAACAAGCTCGAACCGCTTATCACAACCTATTCACCACTCTTTTGAATAATAAAGGGAACTCCGCAGTCTTGTATCATTGTTCAGCCGGCAAGGACCGGGCAGGTGCCGGAACGATTTTCATCTTGTCAGCACTCGGCGTCAAGAAGCTGACGATTGTCGACGACTATTTGGCAACCAAGGGGGTTTATGAAAAACATTATGCTCAGTTGAAGAAGAGTGGCGCCTCTCAAAAGGAACTCCAGACAGTGAAGGCACTAGAAGATGTCAAACCTGCTTACATCAACGCCACTTACTCGGCGGTGAAGAAGCATTATGGCACGATGGATAATTTCTTGAATAAGGGCCTCAGGGTTTCGAATACCGATATTGCTAAGTTGCGGGCGATGTATTTGAAATAAGGATCTTTGAGGATGTTGAAAAACGGCTTTGCCTTTGGTTGGTGAAGTCGTTTTTTGTTTGGTTTGGATTGGAGGTCCCCCCTACATACGTGGGGAATACACATACTGAGCAGCGAGCGGGGTCTCGTAAGGAGGATTACCCCTACATACGTGGGGAATACAGGTAAATATCATTGGCATCAGTGAAGACCACAGGATTACCCCTACACACGTGGGGACTACTTGACCTGTTGTTCTTTGACAAGCTCAATCCGAGGATTACCCCTACACACGTGGGGACTACTTGGTCCGTTCCAGGAAACGGCGGGCAGGTATGGGATTACCCCTATACACGTGGGGACTACGGCGACATCAACTTACACGCAAACGATGACTAAGGATTACCCCTATACACGTGGGGACTACAAGATTGGATGAAGTCTACAATCGCGCTCACTAGGATTACCCCTACACACGTGGGGAATACTAACCACTTAACCCATCAATGTGCTGATACATGGGATTACCCCTACACACGTGGGGAATACCGATTCACTAGCGTTGAAGACTTCCGCGTTTGGGGATTACCCCTACACACGTGGGGAATACCATGCCAGATGCTTTGACGATTTGGGTTCGTAAGGATTACCCCTACACACGTGGGGAATACAAACCAAAGAAGTAGAGGTGTAAGGCGTGGATAGGATTACCCCTACACACGTGGGGAATACTTGTTGATTTTTCATGAACGATTCGGTATAGTCGGATTACCCCTACACACGTGGGGAATACACTAAACAAACCGCGTCCTAAAGCCATTCTCAAATCGTCAAATCGCCATTTTCAATCAACTTCAACGCTAAGGACAAAGTTGCCTTCGCATCGGCTAACGCACGATGGGGGTCAGAATTTTTGATGTGATATTCTGCAAGCACGGTTTCCAGGCGATAATTATCCAGAAATTGGTTAACCTTTTTAACCACCGGCATCAAATCAACCATCTGATTGCTTAAATCAGGCTGGTCAAGCTTCCTGAAAGCCATAGAAAGAAATGATGCATCAAAATGCAAATTATACCCAACAACCGGAAATTGTTGAATAAAATCACGTAGCGATGCCAGTGCCGACTCCAAGCTAACGCCTTGTTCAGTCAGCATTTCTGACAAAATCCCCGTCAACTCGGTTATCTGATGGGGAACCGGCTGATCAATTTGAATCAGTTGCTGGAAGCTGATAGGATCCCCATCTCCGCTGTGTTTGACAGCCGCAATAGAAATAATACGATCCTTGGTAACATCCAATCCGGTGGTTTCAATATCAATGGCGACCAATGGGTGAACGGCAGAATGGTGGTCCTTGTTCGCGACTTTGTGGGCCATCACTTTCGCTTTGTGAAACTTCGATGCATTGCTAAACCCGTGTTTCACGGGAGTTGTCTCCGCATTCAAGCGCATCATCAACGGAATCCCATCAAAATCAACAACTTGATACTGTCTCCTGGTAGTTTTAATTTGATAACCCAGTTCATTATTGGTGCTATAAACCATGGTGGCTTCACCGGTACCAATCCCTTTGATGACCCGCTCCCACAGCAAATCCCGGATTCGAGCACTAACGTTACCAACATAAACCCCGGTCTGGACTTCTTGATACCACTTGGTCAAATCACCTCGTAACGACTGAGGCACTTTAGTCAAAGTAATGACGATCATGAGTCGCCATCTCCTTTGAATTCATGGTATTGAACGCCAAACTTCTGCAAGCCCAGCTTGTCGTCCCAGAGATTGATGACGCCTGCACCAATACTGGTTTCAGTAACCCCCAGTAAACTCGTTAAATCGTCGACCATGCGCACAAGCAATTTCCCATCAGCGAAGGCATCCCGCATGGCCAACCGGGTTCGAGCACCGATGTCTTTATCATCGCCAAATTCAGCAGCAACCTGAAATGCCACCGGGATTGAAATTTCAGCTTTATACAAATCCGCAAAGTCATAAACAAACGACAAATCGTGACCGGTATGAACAAACCCCAATCCAGCGGATGCCCCCATGGCGACAATCACACTGTAGCTCAACCCATATAACGCTTGATGGGCGGCGGTTAACGCTTTATTAATCGGGGTACCGGCCTCAAAATTATCGGGATTATACTCTCGGCGAGACCATGGCACGTTGGTTTTCTGCGACTGCGTGCGATACACCTGACGAACCCGGCTGCCTTCCTTGCCTCTTAATGCCTGCATTGACAGACCGGACACGTCGTCATTTGGGAATCTCTTTTGATACATCTTTCGGGCAACCGCAACCCGAGTTTTCGGATTGGAAACCAGTCTGGCTTGAGCTTCCAGCAACTTTGATGAGTGGTTCAACGGTCGGCCATGTGCATATTCGCGGACACCTTGTTCGCCAACCCAAGCCACTCCCAAACCCGCGTCGCCAATTAGTTCCATCGCCCGATGACTGACGTCCACACCAGGTCCGAGCATCAGGACACTGACAATTGCCGCGGGAACAAAAACTGTTCCTCGACTATCAGTCACAATAATTGCACTATCTTGGCGATTAAGCTTGGCATGTTCCAAATACAAAAACGTAATCCGATCACGTACCCGGCTTAATTCTGTCAGCTCGGGCTTTTTTGCGCCAAATTTCCTCTTCATCCGCTAGCCTCTCGGAATCACCGTCATCAACCCCATACCAAAGGCCTTCTCGCGGCCAACCCCATTCATCAACGTCTGTTTAAATTGATCCAAATCATTCACCCGTAGCAAGCCCTCATAAGTCACTCGACTAAGCCGGAGGGTTCGGTGACCCCTTCTCAAAATTGGCCAGTCTCGGCTCACGATGTCAAAGTTTTCGGTTCCCTCTGAATCCATTGAATCGGCTGAAACCGTCTTAACAATTTCAAAGCCAAGGCCTTCAGCCCGGTCCGTCAACCATTTTCGTTGCTGCTCGACGGTAATGTGGGGAACCATTCTTGGTTGCTTCCTTCCGGGCTGGCTAATGGCACGGACGGGGTTGGCGGTCAATCTAAACTGCATGATCTCGCCTTCCTTAATCCGGTCCAGAAATGGATCATAGGGTTTGGTCATCGCAGTGTTCTCGACACCATAAGCCCCCAGCAATTCTAAATCAGGGGCCTCTTGGCTCAAAACCAATAAGTAGCTTTTACCGGCCAGTCGATCAATTCGCCATAAATGCCGCAGTCGTGTGTGTTCAGCAATCTCATCCGGAAAGCTCTGTTCAACCCAGTTGTGATAGGCGCCAAGGTGGGTCAGTTCTTTGATCTTTTGGCGGTTATTTAAGTCAATTTCAACTCTTGATAAGTACATATGAGCTCCTTTCTAGACCGCATCGAATGCGTCGTGGCTGGTTTCCACCTGGTTGTGAGCGACATCAGTGTCAGGTCTTTGGATGTATGAATCATTCAGCTTAACACGGTTAAGCGTCTTAGTGGCAAATGCCCGGTAGCCATGTTGCCGGTGCCGTTGGTCAAACGAGACGACCCGGTCCTTGACCATCGCGCTTCTTTGTTCAGGCAATAAATTAGCATCTGCGATCAATTCAACATTTTCGGCATACTGTTTCTGCTCACGCCGCAAATATCTTCTCTGGTGCCAGCGTGAAGCTTGCCACTCCAACCGTTGCAGTGCTTTTACCGGATCAGCATTCGGGACAACCGTCATTTTGAGCACCCCTGCAGGGACGTTCGATCTGCGCCCTAAAAACAGCTGAAACTGCGGCCGTCTTAATGCCTCTTTGATGTTATCAATCTGTTGATCGTTGTTACTACCCACGCCAACGACGAAAACGGCGTCCTGAAGGTAATTCCGATAAGTAATCTTTCTGGTATTCTTCTTCCACTCCACCGTTTGGAAATCCGTCAGTGTCGTCCCCGGCTGGTCAACCCGAACGGCAAAACTCAAGTTATTCAGATGAGTAATTCGAGAATCGTCTCGATGATAGCCAAAGGCAGCGGCAATCATACCAATTACAGCACTCTTCGACGGATAGTCGCCACTGGTTCTTCTGGAAAAAGTGGCCTCATTTCCATACGACTGCAAAGGTGACGTTAATCTAATTAGTAGTGTCTTCATCCTGCACCGCCTTCGTTAAAACCTCGGTGACCCGTTTCAACAATTCAGACAAATTGGCAGCCTGATCATCAAGCTTTGAGTGATATTTACTGTCACTGAGAACAATTGTTGAAACTGGTTGATCAACGAATCTCAAGGTCGATTGATATTCATCTTCCAACTTCTTGACCGACTCTGCCACATAGCCATGCTTGGAAGCAACCGCGTCTTCAAATGCGGTGACCAAGTTAACTGGCGTATCCGTCCGAACGGTGATCATAACGTAATTGGGTAAGGTCTTATTAGCAAATGTATTCTGTTTACCGGTTGGCATCGATAGCAGAAATGATTTAATAAAATCCGCTGCTCCCTGAACCGCACTAGACTCGCCCAAGTTGTGAGCCAATTCATTGACGTTTAAGTTGGCATATCGATAAAGCGTCGAGGAATTATATTCAATCGTCCCAAGCATTGCGGCACCAGAGGTATCATCTGATTGCAGGTCATCCAATGCGGTATAGTAGTCAAACTCCGGCACAACTTCATGGGTTGAAATGGCATGAGCAACCTGGGCAGAGCCTTCAACGTTTAATTCCGGATTATCGGCAACCATTCGACCAAAGAGCGCCAAATCTAATGAATTATCACTCTTTAGCAGGGTTTTAACCTCTTTCTTATCCAACTCATCGTGGTCAGTGGCGTATTGAGCCAATTTTTCAATCTGACCTGGACTGATTAATAATAGCGCGCCAGTTTCATTGTCTTTGCTGACTTTAATGCCGGCAGCCTTGAAGATATCTGCCGCTTTAACCAAGGCTGCGTCTTCATCTAAGCTGGTATCAATTTCATTGAGTTTGTCCGCCAGCAGTTGAACAGCTTCTTTGGTTCTAATTCCGGTGGTTATATCATTGGCTTTAAATGATTCCCGAATGGCGTGCTTCCAGCTTTGAGAGGATACTCGGGCACGACTGACGCCACCATAAATCGCGGTCTTGGGGGCACCGGTATCATCACGGTTGATATTTGATGAGGGAACCGTCTGCAGCACATTGATGTCAACGTATAAGTTTTGATTAGTCATTATTTTTTCTCTCCTTCAGTTGTTGGTTTGATGAATTGATAATACTGTTGTCCCCATTTCAAACGGGTCTGGGTGGCGTCCTGATAGCTTTTCTGGAACCAATACAGGTCATTAGCCAACTTGGGATAATCAATTTTTTGAGTCGGATTAGTGGCCTTCAAAATATCAATCAAATGAGTCATTGAATTGATGACACTATTAACATTCGTCGTTCCAAAAAGCGCCTGCACCCGCCGATCCAATGCTTCGCGAGTGTCACTATTTCTTCGCAAATTCGCCAGCGCCTGGAAAAATGTCAGGCCATCTGCCGAGGCATCTCTACCAGACGATCCGTAGACAAATGCATCCCGACTGCTTTGCTGATGAATCGCATAGAGCCGCAAGGCCGCATAAATTGCGGTTTCCGCATGGGTCGGCTGCCCATTTTTACTCAGCATTGATTTTTCCAACTTATCCATCATGATTGGCCACACTTTTTGCGCCCGCGGGCTCGTCATTGAAGCAGCACTTCTGATGCTGGCAAGGACGGCTTTATTAGGATTGCCGTGCCCGTACAGCTCTTGAATAATTTCATACGTAATCTGGTTGATTGTGCGTTCCATTGATTAATGACCACCTTCCATTGTTTAATTCTGATTCATATGAACCTGAACTCGATATTTCAGTCGATTATTGACGGTGAAAATATTCACGAGGCCCTTGTTCTTGTCAATAATGCCGCTGACATCCATAAAGCCGCCAATATCTCTGGACGAACTGGTTTGCATGACATTGCCAGCTGCATCAAGGACATATTTGCGCAGGAACTTCCGCCACTCCTCGCTCTTTTCATCTCGATCGTCTTGGTTGGTTAAATCTGCCAACCAGTCTTTAAACGGCTTATTGAGACCTTCATAAAATTGAGCACTCAGTTGATTGGCAAACGGTCGAACTTCCAAGTTACGAATTCGCGCAACATCCGCCGCAAAGTGCCAATAATCCGATCCAATAATTTGAGTCAACTGAATCATTTCTTCAATTCGATGCGGCCAGTGCAGCGCTTGGTCTTCATCGGGATCAAACAAAACATCGGCATTGATATGCATATCGTCATAGACTTCAGCCACCGGCGCTTGCGAAGTCGCATTGCCATCACTGACCAAGCCAACCGATGCTAAGGTTAGCAAGGATCCCCTGATAATTTGGTCGTCACTGTCATCTTGATTTCTCAAATCACTTAACCAGTCAACAATCCCGGCCTCATGACCTGAATCGCTTGGATCAACCTTCACATATTCGCCAAAGTTGCGCCACATCGCCGTTCCCAAAGATCTAAGGGTTTTAACTGCTGGACGATAGCGGCCGGTCTTCTTGTCTTCCCGCCAGGTGGTCATTGGTTCAATGAAAGCCTCGTCGCTGTCAAACATTGGCAGTTCGGCGCTGAAAATAGTCGGTTGGCCCCGCTCACTCCAGTCAATGTGTAGCAGTCGCGACCAGGTTGTGTATAAGGCAGCAATATTAGTTGGTTGCACCTGCTTTTTTCGCTCGTTTACATAAGCATCAATCGTGTCATATTCCCAGACTGGTTGTTGAATCACTGATGCATGCTCATCACTTCGCAATACCAGATTCAACATCAACGTTTGAAAAAGCGTCTCTCCGTCGGCAAACACCGGATTCAGCTTATACAGCCAGCCAGCGGACGCCGAGAACTTATCGGCCGTTTCAATCTTGGTCTTGTCAGTGACGCCGGTGAAGTTTTGATACATAATCAACCAGCGAACCAGTTCATCCACTTGAATGTCATTTTTAAACTCATCGGACTTTGGTGTGAAAATGCTGGGTGTATTGCCACTTTCTGAAATTAACCGGTTGATCTGTTTGACAGCAACCGTCCCCGGCCCCTCGCTGCCAGAAATTTGTTTCTTCTTGGGCACGAGTCGGTTGTACTGAGTTTCAGTTACTTGGTAAAATGGCTGGTCGCCAAACATATCAAACTTGTCCGCGTAACGTTTCAGATACTTAGTCACAATATTGGTGAAATGATTTGACCGGTATAAGTGAGCCCACGTTTCATAAAGGTAAACGTTGATTTCACTGTCTTCCAGATCATCATTCATCTCGGCCTGCATCGTGTCAGGATTAACATCTAACCAGTCATACCCACGACCATTGGCATCATACCGAGAATAAACGGTCGTTAAAATTGCCAGCAGGAAGCGCAAAATTGCCAAATCCTGCGAGCGCATCTCTCCAGATAGTTGAGAAAAGTCTTGTGCATTTTTGAACAATTCAATCAAAGAAACGGTTCGCTCCCGATTAGTTGTTTTATCAAGTACTTTGATCCATGGATCGGTCGTTAAGTTAAACCGTTTATCAGCCATGATCGTCCTCCTTTGAATAACTTAATCCAAACTTTGATGAGTAACTCAGATTCCAATCGCCAAGCTTGGCGGACAAATGTGTGTCTAATGGCAGGGCCAAGGCCCCTTTCAGCCAAATATCCTGCTGCCATTCGGGATAATAGGTGCTGGTGAGTGACTCCAAAGTGTTGATTGCCGCATCAATGTCTAAGGTAGTCGCTGCCGGCAGGCGAATAACCTGCTGAGCAATGTTTTGTGAGCTAACATCCGCAAGCCGCCGACCGTCTATCAAGCGGTCACCTTTGCTGGTGTGCTGTACCAAAATGACTTCCAGCGTTTCTCTGATGTCACGGACTGCCGCATTGGCCTTCTGCTCATTGGTATCGATGCCGGACTGGCTGCGCTTTAGCCACTTGTGAATCGTTGGATGACCAGCATACTGAGGCGCCGCAATTTGAAAGGCCTTGGCTTTGCTTTTTTCTTGGTCCAAATGCTTATCAAACTCGGCACGGGCGTTCGCAATTCCCGGCATTTTCTCTTGAGGAATCTCAGCGTCAGTTGTGCGGTCATAAACTTTCTGAACTAATTTGGAAATGTCATTTGGTAGCATCACCGTTGCTTCCAGAAAATAGTCAGATTTCATCAATAAATACTTTGGGTAAATACTCTCATTGGCATCCCCATAATCGCCCGGACCATTAATCCCCATGATATAAACCTGCGGTGATTCAAGCGCCTTGGGCCGAGGGATATTGTGCCGATGAAGCCGCCCTGCCCGCTGTAAAATCAGATCAATCGGGGCAATATCTGTATACAATACGTCAAAGTCGATATCCAACGACTGCTCCAACACTTGAGTCCCAATGACAATCATTTTTGCAGGCCGCGTCGCACCCTTGCCAATCGTTTTTTGGAGTGCTTCCTCTTGAGATTCCCGATCAGTGGCGACGAAAGCCGAGTGGAATAGCATCATTTTGACGTCCTCTGGAACAAGTTTGGCGAGTGCCTGAGCTCGTTTGACCGTGTTCACAACGATACCGGCAATCCCACCACCACTGATCTTTTTCAGAACGGCTTGAATGAGGTCAGCATCATCCAAATTCAGCCGGTAGACTTGGAGTTTAGTCGAGGGCTGACTGCTCTGGCCCGGAAAATGGGTAACTTGTTTAAGCTGATTGCCATCTAAAATGCTCAGCAGCGGATAAGCCTGCTGCTCTTGCCAACCGGCTGGCGCTTGGAAAGTTTGCTGGTACTTAATGCCGTACTTACCCTTTAAATACGCTTTCAAGAGCGCATTTCTTTTTTCTTTTGGCAAGGTTGCCGATAAAATCACAATGGGAACGTGATAGGCGCCCAACCAGGTAATTGCTTTGTAGAGGTACTGGTTCATGTAGGCGTCATAGGCATGCACCTCATCGATGATGACCACTTTACCACTGAACCCCAGATGCTTTAAAAAAAGATGCTTCTGCTTTAATCCCATCGATAATAAGTTATCAATCGTCCCGACGGTGAATTTTGTCAAGATCGACTTTTTCCCACTGAACCAACTGTTAACGACCACCGCATTCGGATCGCCAACGTTGGAAGCCTTGGGCAAACTTGTGTAATCACGGTTAAATTGCGCTTTCCCATGAATTAATTTGATTGGAAAGCTCTCTCCCTGAGATTTGGCAATCGTCGTCAACCAATCACTGACGCGGTCAAACATTGCATTAGATGTCGCCTGGGTAGGCAAGCCCATGAAGATGCCGTCCTGTCCTTTTATGTAAGCAAGTTGTTCCGCCGCAAGCAGGGCAATCTCAGTTTTACCCAAACCCATGCCGGCTTCAACAATCACCATCCCCGGATCGATTGTCTTTTCAATGGCATCTGTCATCGCTGCTTGAACCGGCCGGGCATGAAATCCCCACCGCGCTTCATACGGATCCGTGGTTGTGTCAACTGGTTGCGGCTGCCATTCACCGTTCAAGTTCCAGTTGGCCATTGCTTGATGAAACCGATTGGTTGTGTCAACGTCCGCATAAGTTTGATTGATTTCAATTAATGGAAATAAAACTGTCTCTTCGTCATCCAACAAGTATTCACTGGAAGCCAACCAATCGGCCATGATTAATAAGCCTTCCAGGATGACCGCTTGTGGTTGAGTGATGGTGGGAATCTGGCTGACAGTTTGGTAGCCGGATGATTCTAGGGCATAGTCCATCAATTCTTTTTGAACTTCTATCCAATTGGCTTGAATGACTGGGTCCTTTTCACATTGATAGTAGTTGGATGTGTGCACATTAATGTCATCCTTTTGCCGAGAAAATTCGGGCTTACCGTGGTGGCCGCCGATAATGGCCCCAATGGAATCGGGTACTTCATATTTATCAAGAATTGCTTCACCTGCCCGGGCATGGGGTGATGCGGATCTTGATGGCAGGTGAATGTCGTTCAGTTCTGGAAAACCATTCCGGATTAATTTCTCTATCAACTCGTCATCAAGTAAATCATCGTGTCCCCACGATGGTTTAGTTTGAAAAGCAGGGGTCGCCTTGCCGATATCGTGCGTGAAACCGGCAAATTTGATCAGCTTATGAATATCCTCGTCGGATAAATTGCCGGCTAGAATTCTCCGTTGATTTGGGGAGAGCCATTGGTTGAAGAGGTAGTTAATGACGTTTTGGGTATCGATTAGATGGATAATGAGCGGCAGCCATAGTTGTTTGCCGTTTTCGGTTGGGCGCTTTTTGGCCCAGAGGGTTGTGGCTTTTGTTGATAGGGTTGGCATTGGGTGGGCCTCCTAGTGGTGGGTTATATTGTTTCTTATTATCACTTATGGATGGTCAATTGAACTTTGAGAAACAATCTTAGCTACCGAGTTGATTGCAAACAGTGATTCAAATTATGGCATAAAATTCAATTTCATTATAGCGCTTTCTTTGAGTGTGTGAGTGACATCACAGGCATTATTATTGTTAGCTTTTTCCGGAGATGGGCCACCTGTTAGGATTGGCTATCAACTTTCCCTGGGAACTTTCGCGGTTACAAAAAGGAGACAAGTAAAATAGTACACTTGCCTCCTTTTCTACTAGTGGACTTCATTTATAAGCTCACTAAATGCTTGACCCCCGTACGGTAGGTAATAAGGGGGTAATTGTGGATCATCCCTACGTGCGTGGGGATTACAGCTCCAATCACGTGGTAAATCTATCACCGTGAGGATCACCCCTACGTACGTGGGGAATACCAAAGATTCCAAGCGGGATGAACAGATTCAAGAAGGATCACCCCTACGTACGTGGGGAATACTCCTGAGCAATACAAAGAGATTACCAAGAAGGAGGATCACCCCTACGTACGTGGGGAATACAGGGTTACTGAGGCGGGCAGCGAAATCAGATTAGGATCACCCCTACGTACGTGGGGAATACATTACGGAGCTGTCCGAGCGGGTAAAACGTTCGGGATCACCCCTACGTACGTGGGGAATACCATCGTGAGGAATCATCGTGCCACCGGTATCTGGTGGATCACCCCTACGTACGTGGGGAATACGCTCACCTCCTAAAGTTCTAAACCAGAACTTGAGGATCACCCCTACGTACGTGGGGAATACAACGCCAAAGGGTTTGGAGCAGAGTTATCGCTAGGATCACCCCTACGTACGTGGGGAATACATGGTTATTTTCATTGTTTAGTCCTCCAGACTGGGATCACCCCTACGTACGTGGGGAATACAACGTGTGCCGCTAAGACTTTTCCTACCATGTAGGATCACCCCTACGTACGTGGGGAATACACTAAACAAACGCCGTCGTTGAGCCATTTGAAAATAACAAAACACTCATTTTCAATGACCTTTAACCTGGACAAAATATTATCGATGAAATAGTTCAGCTTAACCTCTTTAGTAAAGAATTTTCTTGTTTAAGTATAGCATCTAAGGGATTACCTATCGAATTCGAAGGCCGAATAACTATAGCAAAGCTGGACTAAGCCAAAGTTTAATTCAATTTTGACTTAGTCCAGCTTTTAACTTTTAAGCTTGAATTTACACTTTAAGTGCAACACTAATTAAATAAAGAATGGCTCATGGCCAAATTCCTGTAAAATGATGTTTGCGAGAACAATCATGAAAGGAAACTAGCCATGAACCACTACCAGCATATTACCATAGATGAACGAGAAACAATATTCTTAATGCGGAGCCATGGAAACTCACTGTGTGCGATCGCCAAGGAGATCCAGAAAAGTTGTTCAACGGTTTCTCGAGAATTGAAGCGAAATTCAGATGGTGGTCGTTATTCACCATCAAAGGCTCAAGCTAAGTACCAGCAACGCAAACGTAATTGTGGAAGGCCATCGCTCTTAAGTGTTTCGCAGGTATTTGAGGTGGTCAGAGAACATTTTTGTGAGGACCGGTGGTCGCCGGAAGAAATCTCCAATCGCTTGGCAGTGGAAAAGCATGCCGTTCAAATCAGTACCGCAACTATCTACCGTGGGATCTTGAAGGGTTTATTTGATAATCTGTTCAAGTCGGGCAGTTCTAGCGCCGTTCGCCACTTGAGACATCATGGTAAGTCTCGTCACAATAAAACTTATCAAGAAAAGCGGGGCAAAATTCCCATTCCCAACAAGATTCACGACCGACCACGAGAAGCTGACAATCGCTTAGAGATTGGACATTGGGAGGGCGATACAGTTTTGGGAAAGAGTGGTAAAGCCTGTGTCGTAACCCTGGTTGATCGAAAGTCTCGCTATCTCCTGATTGGCAAGGCTGCTAAAAGAACTTCAAGTGCCGTTACCAATACTTTAAGTCAGTTGATGAGGTTATGGCCTGGCAGATCGTTGACGATCACCCCAGACAGGAGTAAGGAATTTGCCAAAGTTCAATGCCTAACTGAAGAGTTCGGGACGTCCTTTTACTTTCCTGATCCGCATTCTCCTTGGCAACGTGGAACCAATGAAAACACCAATGGCCTACTTCGCGAGTATCTACCCAAAGGAACTGACATTGATTCAATTACCGACAAGCAAATACAAACGTACGCCGAACAAATGAATAATCGCCCCCGTAAATATCTTGGATGGGGAACACCTTCTGAAATGTTCTTTAATGTAGTGTTGCACTTAATTTGACAATTCAAGCCATTAAAAAAGGACCTCCTCAAAAAAGAGTGGTCCTTAGTCAGGCAAAATCCATTACAAGTTGACTAAACGGTCTTCCTACGTCAGTACTAACTGATTCAGGTTCCATGGGTATTTCTCAGCCGAATTTGATCAGCACCCCAGACCACTATTTAGTTTTGAAAACATCATCATTAAACACCCAAGCGACATGAGATGTCAATAAATTATTTGTAATCTCATAAAAACGAGAACCTGCTTTAAGTTTAACTTCTCTTCTGCTACTCAATATCATGTTATCGTTGACTTGCCAGGATATCTTCTGTGCGTCGATACAAAGAAACCTTCTTTTCAGTTTGAACCGTAACCCGACCATTCTTGATAACGTAAAGTCGGTCAGGAATATCAATAACCGCATCGTTCTTTTTCTTAGTATCAAGTAAAACCAAGTCTGCATTATCCCCAACAGCGAGTCCATATCCGCTAAGCCGTAATGCTTTCGCAGGATTGTAAGTCAACATGTCTAGTACGGTTGGCAAGTCAGATAACCCACCAAGATGAGCGACAGGAACTGCCAAAAATCCAACCTGCATGATGTCCCCATTACCGAAAGGTGTGAAGGGGTTCCTAATATTATTAGTGGACAGCGAAACGTTCACGCCACCATCACGTAGCTTACGGATCGGTGTCACACATCGGCGAACATTGTACGTGTCAGTTCTGCCCCCTAAATGCAAATCAGTTTCAGGTAAAGACATCACATTAATCTGAGCTTCATGCATTAACTCAACAATTGGTTTCAAGTCATCAGGCGGAAGTGCGGCAAGGGCTGTTTCATGACCAACGGAAACTCGACCTTGCATCCCTTCATCAATTGTTTTTTGTGCAATATAATCAACGGTAATATTATCTGCATCATCAAAGAAGTCTTGATGAAAATCAATATCTTTGTTGTATTTTTTGGCAAGTTGGAAGATAAAATCAATGTGTTGTTTAGGATCTGGGTCAACATAAGGAATCCCGCCAACAACGTCAGCACCCATTTGCATTGCTTCATCCATCATTTCTGTCATTCCGGGTAACTTGAAAATGCCATCTTGGGGAAAGGCAACAACTTGAATATCAATCATGTCCTTATATTCTTCTTTTAATCGAAGAATGGTCTTGAAGCCATCAAACCCAGTATCTGGAGAAAATTCTGCGTGAGTTCGCATACTGGTCACCCCATGGGCAATTTCCATCTCCAAGGCTTTTTTGGCACGCTGGTAAATATCTTCCTTCGTAAACGTCGGTTTAGCCTTTGCAGTGACAGCAATTGCTTCCTTTAACGTTCCAGACTGATTGTGAACTCGGTTAGAAATCAATGCTTTGTCCAAATGAATATGAGATTCAACCAGCCCTGGAATTAACACATGTCCTTCACCATCAATTGTTTTAGTAGCATGTTCATCAATCGCTGAGGAAGAAATCTTTTCAATCTTTCCATTCTTAATTGCGACATTCATTAACTCTTCATCATCATTGATACGCACATTCTTCAATAATAGATCCATTATAATTACACCTCGTCAGCTCATTTACCCACAGCAGCCATATTATTTGCGCATATTATTGGTAAGCGCTTACAAATTATATTCTACACGTTTTTTCTCTGGTTACATTGGGCTTCAGGTATAATCCAGCGATTTATTTTTATCCATAGGGGCTAATGTAAACGTTTACTTTATCAAGTATGATTGACTTGTCACAAAGTACTTAAAGATTAGCAAGTTATGTCTTAATTATGTAGGTTGGTTTGAAAGGAGCTCTATCGTTATGAAGACAGGCTTATCACTCAGCAAAGAAGCACTTTATACAGCACTTGGAATTGGAATCTTTACATTTTTTTATGGGTTACTTTCCGGTTCACTTGAATTTTGGATGGCGCCAGTTGCTTTTATTACCTCAGCATTCTATGCAGGTTACGGATCAAAGAAAAACACCTCAATCAACGTCTCACTTAGCTTCGGAATGGGGATCATATGGGGCCTAATTGCTTTTAACCTCTTCCAAATACCTAATATGAACATGTTACTTTGGACTTCATCAGTATTCGGAATCATGGCATTTATCGCCATCATCCTTCAAGGAACAATCCTACCGTTTACAAGAATTCCAGCTTGGCTATTAGGTTGGGGAACATTTATGGAAATTTCATTAAACAAAACTATTACCAATTGGCCACTCTTTGTAGTAGAACTCGCTGCATGCATGTTACTCGGGGTTTACTTCTTAGACTTTGGTTCAGATTTATTCAAAAAGATGATGTATGCATGGTTCCCTGAAAAGCGTTCTAAGTCAAAATCAACCCAGGTCAATAATAAGCAACATAGTGAAATATAAATAAACAGCGAAGTCCTCGAGAATTCTTTCGGGGGCTATTTTTTTATCCAGAAATCTGTAAACAAGAAAAGGTTCGAATCCTGCCGAGGGATTCGAACCTTACGCTATCTTTATCTTTTGGATTATTTGGCAACCATAGCAATATCTTCGCTAACAATGGTAGTTCCTTCTTCACCGGCAATAATTCGTTTAACATCTTCAAGTGCGCCAATGACTGCATGATTTCCTGTATTACGAACAAAGTCGGTAGCCGCCTCAACTTTAGGCATCATACTACCTTTGGCAAACTCATTGGCATCAATGTGTTTTTGAATTTCATCAATTCCTACTTCTTTCAGCTCAACAGCGTCGGGTTTACCATAGTTATAAAAGACTCCACCAGCAGATGTGAGAATGATGAGCTTATCTGCATCAATCAATTGTGCGATCTTAGATGCACTAAAGTCTTTATCAATCACAGCTTCAGTTCCAATCAACTGATTACCTTTTTTGACAACTGGGATACCGCCACCACCAGAAACAATCGGGACAATCCCAGCTTCAACAATCATTTTGATAGCACGATATTCATTAATCTCCAATGGCTTAGGTGACGGTACCACTCGACGATATCCACGGCCTGCATCTTCGATTAATTGCCATTCAGGGTGAATGGCTTTAATGTCATCTAACTCTGATTCTGTGTAGAAAGGTCCGATTGGTTTCGAAGGATTTTGAAAAGCGGGATCATCTTCAGCAACAATCGTCTGAGTGACGACTGCCATCACATCCTTATCAATCCCTGCATTCAGTAATTCCTCACGCATTGCATTTTGGAACCAGTACCCAATGCTCCCTTGAGTCATTGCCCCACAGGTGTCTAGAGGCATTGCAGGATTTTCTGGTGTATCAGCAGCTGACTGCTGCAATAACAGATTTCCTACTTGTGGTCCATTACCATGAGTAATGATGAGTTGATCACCGTTTTTGATAAAGTTAACCAATTCTTTTGCCGTTTCTTTGACAGCTTTCATTTGTGCCTGGGCCGATGCGTCCTTTGAAAGGATTGCGTTACCACCCAATGCGACGACGATTTTTGCCATTTTACATTCCTCCTGTGTTTATTCAATATCTGTCTTTGTTCCAGGATGCTATATTAGAGCATTGTAAATGCTGTATACATCCCCAGTAATGTGTCTGTTCCCGACGTATGACCAAAGTCTTGGATACCTAGTATTGCCGGTTCTATTTGTTCAATAGCACCCACTTGGATGACCTTTAAAAACGCAACCATCTTCTTTGAAGTATATCCATCAAGTGCAGCACCAATGTACGATTCTGACACATCAGTCGTCCCACCCAATTCCAATCTTTTATGAATGACTTCCTGCCATTGCGTGAGTTGTGGGTAACCCATCGCTGCTAAGATGCTCAAACAACCAACGATAATGTCATCCCCACTGGGTGTTAATCCTCGCCCGCGGCCATAAAGAAAATTCAGCGTTTTCGCACGTTCAGTATCTGTTTGGCTTTGATGGATCATATTAACTACTTTTTGTGGTGAATATTTATCACTCAGTCCCCAGTCCTCAGCAAAGTCGATTATTTTAAATGCAGAAATAATTTGTTCCAAGGGAGTCTGATCAAAAGTCACCTGCGGAATTCGCAGATCAACTTCCGTTAAGTCTGAGAGTGAAATAGTTTTAATATCTGAGTTTGTGTATATGAATAATTGTTCATTCTTGTAAAGAACTCGATTACCAACGTCAACATCTTTCAATAATCGATCTACTAATTCATCACTAATTGTAATTCCAGTGGCCGATAAGGATTCTGAAATGCCACCAACGTGGAATAACAGTTCAGGAAACTTAATATTAAAACTATGCTGAAACACTGTAATAACAATGCCATGATTCTTATTAAACAAATGGAGAGGGAGCATATTGCTCTTCTCTCCAGTTGCTTGATTATGATTAAGGTTCATAATTATCACTTATTCCTTAACTAAATCTTTTTCAATCGCTGCTTGTTCATCGTCATCCAACAGTCCCATACTATCAGCATACGCAACCAGTGCCTTTTCAAAGCAGGCTAGTGGTGCATGGACTGTCCCGGCACCAACTTGACCAACACCGGCAACCTTGCTGGCAATCCCTGTATTGATAATTGGTGTAATACCCGTTTCAACAACCTTCACAATATCAATTCCAATTGCAGTTCCCTGGTAATCCCAGGTTGGAATGGTGAAGTTAGGGTTTCGATCCAAAGTAATCTTAGCCATTTCGTTGCTAATCCGTTGAGCATCCTTAAATCCACCAGCACCAACAAATCGTGTAACACCTGGTGCAGCAATCATAGCCATACCACCAAATCCGACGGTTTCAGCAATTGCACTATCACCAATATCTGGATTGGCATCATCTTGAGTAAATCCAGTAAAGAATAGACCCTTTGGTGTATTAACAGGTGCTGTGAACCACTGGTTGCCTAAGCCACTGATGCGAATACCAAAGTCTTTTCCATTACGAGTCATCGTTGTAACGACTGTTCCATGTTTGTAGGTCCTTGCAGCATCAACAACGGACTTCCCAGTTGCCATCATAATGCTGAGGAAGAACTGATCAGTGTCAGCCAAGAACTGGATAACATCTTGCTTTTCCTTTTCTGGAATATCCAGCGAAACGATTAAAGGAGCAACTTCCTTCAAAAATACCAGTGATGCGGCAATGTTCCTCTGATGGAATTCATCACCCATGGTAATAGCTTTTGCCATCATCACGTTAACGTTGAGTCCGCCATCAATTTTCTTGAGTGCCTTGCTCAAGGTAGGCGCCAGAACATCCGCCATCCATTTCAATCTATTAATAACTTCATCATTATACGCACCGAACCGAAGTACTTTACCAATTCCTTCATTCATTGTGCAATATGCATAGTTGTCCTTTAAGGCATTCTTAATCACGAGAACGGCCATATGAGCTGATGTAATTCCGCCCATCGGACCAACGGCGTTGACATCATGGTTGCATAAGAACTTTACGTCGCCACTTTCCAGCAATTTACGAGCGCCTGTTTCGTCATCAGCCCATCCTTCAAAAAGAACAGCTCCGATACAACCGCCTTGCATTGGTTCGGTCATTTCATCATATTCAATTGGAGGTCCTGCGTGTAACAATGTGTGACCCTTCAATTCTGAGATAACAGTACCTGCAGGAACAACATCAACTAGGAATGGGGCAGCCTTCTTATACGCATCTACAATAGTTGCATTTTCGGCATTCCGATCTTGAAGTGCTTTAACTTTCTTGATGATCTTAATCATCTTCTGGTTACCACCAGCAATCGGCTTCCAGTTGTATTGAACACCAGTCCCACCAAACTTGATGACTGGGTCTAAGAACTCTGCAACCCCAACATTAACAACTCGTGGCTTTGTGTAAAGCAGGTCAAGTACTGATTCACTTGGCATTGGAACTTCATGAGTTGCTCCAGTATATGGAATTACTTTCTTAGCTGGCTCATTAACATCTTTACCAACTAGGTTCAAAGCATATCGAACAGCTTGTGCATTACTGTCAAGAACAATAATCCCGGCACTTTGAAGTGTCTTTCGAGCAGCATCATAATCTTGAGGATCTTCACGGGTACCAACAACTGTTGCAACAAATTTAACTCGTGGATGCTTTCTTGAAGCAGTTGTCACAGCATCAGCCAAACTTCGCGCCATTGTATCATCAGTTCCGTAACCAAGAACATCGTCGAGTAAAATAACACCGGTGTCTGAATCATTTGCATATTCATTAATCTTTTCAACTCGGATTCGTGGATCAATCATTGGATGAGGACGTCCTTGGGTATAGATATCATCACCTAGATCAAGCACCTCATTCCCCTTTGCACGGAGAACATAACCTTCATCAGAGATAATGCCACCAAGATTGAGTGCTTCAGAAACCATCATGCCGGCCTCATAAGCCAACGTACCGCCAGAATACAATCCGATGATATGCTTACCATCCAGTTGAGGATCGGCTTTAACCAGTGGCTCTGCAGGATAATAATTGTCTTTAACTTTTTTATCTTCTGCCAAATCCATCAGAATTCTGGAGGTTTCTTCCAGAGTGTGTGCCAGATAAACTGAATCTTCGTGATGATCAGGCTTTTCACCTAAGAAGATGGCAACAACTGGTTTGTCAATACTATGCAGTAAACTGACAACATCGTCACGAACCTCTTTTGCAGGCGGCTTAGAAATAATACCAATCACTTCTGTAGGATCGTGATGAGCTAATCCTGCAATAGCGTCTTCCATCGTAATGGCACCAACTTTATCGGATAAGTCGCGACCACCTGTTCCAATCGCATGGGTAACTCCGCCACCCAAACGTTCAATCATGCTGGTAACTTCTTGAATACCAGTTCCAGATGCACCAACCAAGCCAATATTACCGGAACGAACAACATTGGTAAATGCCAAAGGAACATTGCTGACAATGCCAGTTCCACAGTCAGGACCCATTACCAATAGTCCCTTTTTATGAGCCTTCTGTTTTAAGCGTGCCTCGTCTGATAGCGAAACGTTATCACTGAAAACAAACGCATTCAGATTGTGGTCCAAAGCATTATCAATTTCGTCAGCAGCATAAATACCTGGGACGGAAATCACGGCCAAGTTGGCATCTGGAACAGCTTTCATCGCATCATCCCAGTTCGTAACGGTCTTCGAATCAGTTGCTTCATCGTCACTTTTAACTGATAGGTCACTTAAGAATTTATCAATCTGTTTTAAGACATCATCCATAACATCTTTTTTGTCAGCATCAAGGACAATCATCATATCGTTTGGTTCCGCGTGCTTAGCCTCGTCTGTCAACAATCCAGCTTCATTAAAGATATCTTTATTGGCGTCTGTTCCCATCATCACCTGGACTTCTTTAACACCAGGCATGGAACTAATATTTTGTGTTAATAGCATCAGATTAATTGAATCCTGATAACTATTTTTTCTAATTACTGTATATAGCAAATCGTTTTCCTCCTTTGCCGCTTAGCAATTTAACTTACGCTCTTATCATACTGGTCTGAGAAGGATAATACATTTACTCACAAAGATAACTTTGTAAGCGTTATTATATCCTACGCAGATAATAGAAATCACTTTCTTTCAATTGATTTTTATCTATGTAGTAGTATTGTTTATGTTGGTAAACGTTTTAAAAGGAGGAAAATATATGGCAGTTACTCTGAAAGATATCCAACAAATAGATTCCCTTACCAGCGCCAAATTGGTCGCTGGAAATGCAGGTATCAATAAAACAGTCGACAATATCATGATCACTGAAGCTCCTGACGTTGAACGCTGGATCACACCAAATGAAGTTCTACTTTCTTCTCTATATGGATTCGATAAGTTGTCAACGGATTCAATTCATGATTTTATGCAATCTCTAAACAAGCACAATTGTAGTGGCTTGATCGTCAAAACATCGAGATTTATCAACGACATTCCCCAACAAATTATCGAAGATAGCAACCAGTTTGACATCCCATTAATTGAAATCCCACAAGACGTTAAGTACAGTGATATTATGCTGGAGACCATGCAGCTATTATTCAATGAACGAAACCGGATGTTGAACCGCTACAAAACAATTAATCAACAATTCATCAAATTAGCTATTCAAAATAGTTCTTATCAATCGATCGTTACCCTTCTCTCAACTTTGGTTGAAAATCCTACTTATATTTTTAAGATTGAGGACAGTAACGGTGTTGATATCGTCCATAGTAAGCAGGCTCAATATCCTATCCAATCCATTGATTTTTCAAGTCGGAAGCTTCTTCCAAAAACTGAATATACCAACTATCAATATTTTGAAGTAAGTCTCCCGGAGGGGTATAAATTTTTAATGGTTAAAATTGCCAATAGTCAAGATGATCTTTATTTAGGAGTACTGCAGGAAAAGAGACTCCAAGACATTGATTTTATGGCTATTGAGAACGCTGTAAACTTTACGCAAATGGAAGTTATCAAGCAAGCGGCCCTGGAGCAGGGACTTAGAACTTACGCCAATGATATTATTGATGACTTGATTAATGGCAAAATTACAAGTGAGGAAGAATATCAAGCCACTTTGAAACATTTCAAACTCATGGAAGATAAGGATTACCGAGTCACAGTAATCCAAGTCTTGGTAAATGGTGAAATTCAAACTGACTATTTTCGAGATAATCCCCGTGATGCAAATAGCGTCGTTGCACAATTTAAGACGTTTTGGCCTGATGCTGTGTACCGTGTTCGACAAAATCGAATCATTTTAATTATCGATGACGAGCCAACCGCTAAGTTGCAATCTAACTTGAGGAAAGTTCTTCAGACATTGGATGCCTCTCACCCGTCAATGAACTTCCAAATTGGCTTAAGCGAGAATTGTCACCCAAAGGATTTTCCAAGTCATGCATCACAAGCCTTAAAGACACTCCAAATCGCCGGCCACTTGAACAAGTCCGATCAAATCTTTAATTATAATGACCTGGGTTTCTACCGCTTCTTATTCCAAGTCGATGATCCAACCAAGTTAAAGTCGTTTGTAACGGAAGACTTATTGAAACTCTATCAAGATAAGCCAGAACTATATACAACTTTAAAAACGTATCTGGATCATAATCAAAACGCCAAGGCAAGTGCCGACGCCTTATTCATTCACCCCAAAACGATGAGTTATCGATTAAACAAAATTCAAGAACGAACCAACATTAACTTCTCTGATGTCGATGAAATTTTTAGATTAAATGTTGGTATCCGAGTGCTTAATGTTTTGGATGAAGAAAATAATTAGAAGGGATAGATAAAATTGCAAACTGTAACGTATAAGACAACCGATAGAACCCAAATTCAGGGATCTTTTTGGAAAACACCAGAAAATTCAGACAAGCCCACGATTATATATATTCATGGTGGCGGGTTAATTTTCGGCAACCGGGATGACCTGCCGCAAGCATATATTGATCTTTTTCTAAAATCTGGATACTCGGTATTTACATTGGATTATCTCCTAGCACCAGAAAGTCCATTCTCTGCAATCATTGAATCTTTGAGAGCTGGTGTGAAGTATTTTCTCAATCATTTTGACGACCTTAATCTGCCAAATAATCATTATGTTTTATTTGGCAGATCCGCTGGTGCTTATCTTTCCATGCAACTAATGGCTGGTGGGTTGCCAGAATTTCCAGAGGCATTCATCGATTTTTATGGGTTCGAAAGTCTTTTAGCATCAAATTTACTAAAGCCCAATGCACTATATTCAAGTTATCCAACCGTAAACAAAGCTGAAGTAAAACAATTAGTGAACAATTCCCCCATCAGTCACAGTTCTTATGAAGAGCGCTTTTTAATTTATGTTTACGCCCGTCAAACCGCAAATTGGCAGGAAATGATCTTTAAGAGGAATGAGACAGAACTAAAAATTAGTCCAAACACACTTAAAACACAATTTCCGCCTACTTACATGTGCCAATCCAATTCCGATCCTGACGTCCCCTTCATTAACTCAATTATGTTAAAAGCTAAACTGCCAGACGCTAAGCTGATCCCCGTCACTTCAAAAGATCATGATTTCGATCGAACAGTCACACCTGAATCCTTAACAATTTATAAAGGCGTAATTGAATGGCTAAATAATCTAACAAGATAAAATAAAAATCCCAGTGATCTAACAATCACCGGGATTCATTTTGTATTCAGTTAAGCATGGATCGCATTTTTCTTGTCACTGGTGAATGTAAATAGGATAACACCAACCAGCAGAAGGACAGCTGCTAGGTAGAAACCAATCTGCATCGACCCAAACTGGTCTGAAATCCAACCAGTTAGATAAGGTGCAAGGATTGAACCTGACATGCCAATAAAGTTGTAGGCGCTAAGCGCAGTTGACAGCGAACCACGTGGTGAATTCTTAGTTACAAAAGCGATCAGGATCGGATCAATGGCTAGTTTACCAGTTAATCCATACACAATTAGTAACACGATTAGCAATGATTTATTGGTGACAAACGCAATTCCAAACACAGCAATCAATGAAATAGGAACTAAGAATCCAATCATCATTTTGGTCTTCTTCAACTTATCATAAATTCTGGCAAAGAGAAGGGCACCAGGAATAGAGGCCCATGGAACAAGTGAGGAAATGAATCCTACACTACTACCTTGAAATCCTCGTTCAACCTGCAAGAATTGTGGCAACCAAGTCAAAATTACAAAATTAGCATAAATCGAACAGAAGCAGAGAATAAATGCCAGTACCAAGTTACGATTTTTAAATAAGTCCTTTAGCGTTACCTTCTCTTTTTCAGCCTCAACCGCTTCTTCAGTTTTTTGCTCATTTTTCTGATCTTCTGGCCGGATTACCTTTTCTTTTAAGATAACATAAAAGAGAATACCGACAATGATGGTCGGTAGTGCCATTACCCAGAACGGACTGGTCCATGACATCCCCTTTTGAAGGACCATATAACTCGAAAGAAGATAACCCCCGGAGGTTCCAAAGGCCATCCCACTATTAATAATTGCAGTTCCTAAAGTTAAATCCTTGGTGGGGATAGCTTCCGTTGACAGAGCATATTGTGGTCCATAATATGTTCCTTGGCTTGCACCTGCAAGGGCTCTGAATACTAGAAAAATCCCAAAAGAAAATGCAAACCCACTGAAAAATGTCATAACCCCAAGTAGAACAAAACCACCCATAATAACTAACCGGCGGCCGATCTTATCCCCCAAAACTCCAAATGGAATTTGGCAAATCGCATAGGTTAAGAAGAAAATACTATTAACCAATCCAAGTTGCGTGTTACCGATATGGAACTGAGCACCAATTTGCTCCTGAACCGGATTAAGAATTGTTCTGTCGGCATAAATTAGAATCCAACCAACAAAGCACAGTGCCACAACCCGCCACCAGTATCTCCTTGAGACATTAACAGGATCGTTAGCCTTTGATTTTGCACCAACAGTCGTTACATTGTCGTCCATTATGTTCACTCCTTCATATAATGCATTGTGAAATAAGCTTCAATATCTATTATACGAAAGCGCTTTCTTTATTTCGTGTGAGTTAATAGATAATGTTTGATTGAATCTTTATCTTCTTGGGAGTATAGGTTATACATATGTCGGAAAATTTATTGGGAAAAAGGATTGTTATGCCAATAAATTTTAACTTTAGTGAACTCAGATATGATAGAGGCTCATACAACGTATATGGGGTATTTTGAATGACTTAATCCAATCTTTACCAGGAGGAATCCCCCCATTGGTGAACAGACAAAAGCAAGAACAGATCAATGTTCATCAGCACATTGATCTGCTCTTGTTGTCTTGAAAAAATTATCTACACACATTTACTTGTCTTATAGTAATCTGCATTACTGTTTAAAGTATGTTTTTGCGATCGACTCATAAGTTTCAACCGTTTCGTAGTAACTTGTCAGAGTTGTATATTCATCGGTCTGATGAGCAACACCACTTTCATCCGCGCCCAAAATTACGACCGGCAACTTAGGATTACTTGTGATAAAGACGCTAGCGTCCGTTGCGGCATTAATTGTTTGCAGTTCAACATCACGATCTTGGTAGTTATCCTTAGCGGCCTGATCAACAAGGGTAATAAACGGATTATCTGGTTCAGTTTCAACTGGCCTGAAATTGTGAACCAAATGAAATTCCAAGTGAAACTCGGTATCTTTATTAATCTTAGCAACTTCATTCTTAATTGTGCTAATTACCTGGTCATTATCAAAGCTTTCCGTTGGCCGAATATTTCCATACAACTCAGCATAGTCAGGGATGATATTAACTTGTTCTCCACCTTTGATCAGGGTAATGCTATGCTGCAATTGGCCCAAGATCTTGTCTTTGGGAGCATCATTAAATAATGTTGCCTCGGCATCAATATATTTAGATAAACCTGTTATCGCATTAATACCCTCAGCAGGTCTTGAACTGTGAACTGCTTTTCCAATACTCTTAATTTGGTAGTTCAAACTGCCAGAATGTGCATAGATCACCTGACCGTTAGTTGGCTCCCCAACAACTAGGGCAGACAAATCATTTGCCACTCCCTGTTCATTTAACCGATTAGCGCCGGGGGTTCCATATTCTTCTCCTGCAGTGGCAATAAATCGAATCTTGCCGTCAATTTCGATGCCTTCGTCAACAAGATCGATCAATGTAATGACCTGAGCAGCCAAGCCACTTTTCATGTCTGCAGCACCACGACCAAATAGTTTATCGCCATCTATCTCAGCCTTGAATGGATCATGTTTCCACGCACTGGGGTCTTCCACACTTACTGTATCTTGATGCCCGGTAAATCCCAATACTTCATCCATTTTACCAGAGCCAATCTCCGCAACCAAATTGGCACGATCTTCTCCAAATTTGTCAATCTTGTAACTAATATGGTGTTTCTGAAATAGTTTCCCAATATACTCAGCAACTTCCACCTCATTACTATTGACTGACTTAATTTGAATCAAATCTTTGAGAATCTGTAACTGCTCTTCTTTTTCCATGATAATTTTTTACCTCCGCATTGTATTTAACTTACTGTTTATGATTTAGGATTCGCGCTAAAAAGTCTCCCGTGAATTGCACTAAAAGAACCAAAATCATGACTAGCAGCGTCGCAACAAAAGTCGTGTCATTGGCAAATCGATTATACCCAAAGGAAATAGCCATATTTCCTAAGCCGCCTGCTCCGATTGCGCCGGCCATTGCAGTTAATCCAATTAAACTAATCAACGTTACAGTACTGATTCGTACCATTTCTGATCGAGCTTCTCGCAAATACACGTCAAAGATAATATCCGGCAAAGTTGCCCCAACAGATTCTGCAGCTTCAATGACACCCTTATCCACACTCTTCAAGGCAACCTGAACCTGACGGGCATAAAATGGAAATACACCAATGGACAGCGGAACCAGTGACGCTGTTGTGCCAATTTGGGTGCCAACAATTTTTTGGGTTACTGGCGCGATAAATGCTAGCAAAATAATAAATGGGAACGCCCTGAGGAATGAGACGACCTTATCAAAAACATTAAAAGCGACCTTATTTTCCAAAATCCCGCCATCTTCTGTTAAGACGAGTCCTAAGCCAAAGATAATTCCCAGGACGCCACCAAAAATTGCGGGCCAAAATGTCATATAAAGCGTCTGAATAATAGCGGTAAACCAGCCATCACTTCCATTCCAGCCTTGATAAACAACATTAGGAAACGTTTTTGCAAACCACGTACTCATCAGCTATTCACCTCGCTTCGATCCAACTTCTCTATACTAATATCTCTTTGCCGAAGATAGTCTATTGCTTCTTCGACATTTTCCGACTTACCTTCAATAATGATAAACATTGTTCCAACCAGTGTATCCCCCAAGATATCAACGTCGCTATAAATGATATTTGCTGTGACATCGAGATCCTTATAAAGGCTAATCACAACTGGTTCACTTACCTCATTGCCAAAATAGGTCAATTTGATGTACTGTTCATTAGAATTGAGTTTTAGACCATTGCTGTTTAGAATACTAATTGCCTTTTTGGGACCCTCGTTGAAGCCAATCAGTGTTTTGGTCAGTTGTTTTTGAGGATGGACAAAAACATCAACAATACTACCAGACTCAATAATTTGGCCAGCATCCATAACAGCTGCTTTATTTGCGATTCGTTTGACAGCATCAATCTCATGCGTAATCAAAATAACAGTAAGTCCAAGTTGTAAATTGAGATGCTTTAGCAAATCTAATATTTGATTAGTATTTTGTGGATCAAGGGCGGAAGTTGATTCGTCAGAAATCAAGATTTTCGGATCATTGGCCAGGGCACGAGCAATTGCCACTCGTTGCTGTTGTCCCCCTGACAGCTGAGCTGGGTAGGTGTTCGCATATTCGCTTAATCCAACCAATCCCAGTAGCTTTTGTGCCCGTTGCTGAACTTGCTTTTCTTTTAACTTACTGTGCTTTAAAGCAAATTCAACATTTTGAACAACGGTTTGTTCATTCAGCAGATTAAAATGCTGGAAAATCATGCCAATTTTTTGACGTTCAATTCGCAATTCTTTCGCGCTAATAATTGGCTTGCGACTCTTACTGCTGTCAAAAAAAGTTTTGTTATCAACAACGACCGTCCCACTGGTTGGTTTCTGAAGTAAGTTAATCGTTCTTGATAAAGTAGACTTCCCGGCACCAGAATACCCAACGATTCCATATATATCGCCACGGTTAATGCTTAATGAGACGTCTTTCACGGCGTCTAAGCGATTGCCTTTCTGTAGGAAACTCACACTCACCTTATTAATATCAATAATGCTGTCTGACATCTTTGCCCTCCTTGCACTACTTGCTAAATTTCAAATCCCAAGCTGGCAAAATTAAATCGCCATATTGTTTTGTGATTTCCTTCTTAGTTGCAGCCGATTGATAGGCCTTAATAACCTCTTTATACAACTTTTTGTTTTTATCTTTGTTATTAGCAACGATTACGTTGACATACTGCTTCTGCAATGGTTCCTTGAAGATTGAATATTTCTCTGGAATACCAGCAGTTACCGCGAAGCCACCATTGATAACTGAAGCACCAACATCTGGTAATGCACGGGCGGTTTGATTGGCATCAACCGTCTTTATTCTTAGCTTCTTGGGATTGCTGGTAATTGAATTAACCGTTGGTAGGGCAGACGAATCAAGCTTGATCAAACCAGCAGACTGCAAAAGTTCCAGTGCCCTGGCCTCGTTTGCTGCATCATTGGCAATTGCAATTTGTGATCCTGACTTAATTTGGTTTACACTCGTATATTTTTTGGAATAAATTCGAAGTGGTGTAATCAGTGTTTTACCGATGGAAGTCAAATGACTCTTATGGGCTTGATTCCATTGAATTAGAAAGTTCATACTCTGAAAAGCATTCAAGTCAATGTTATGACTGCTAAGTGCTTTATTGGGCTGTGAATAGTCCGTAAAGTTTTTCAGTTTGATGTTGATGTGATACTTATCCTTGGCGGTTTTAGATACCGAATTCCAAATTGCTTGATCTTTTTTGGTTCCTGTAATTACACCAATAGTAACGGTCTTAGACTGTGAGGCATTACCACGGCCAAAACTGAAGTAGCCAATGACAACGATCGCTATAACAACGACAACCCAGATTAAATACTTAATTGATTTTTTCATAATAATTTTTCCCTCTTTCAAATATAAAAATATGCAAAATAAAAGTCCTTGCAGTAATAAATACCACAAGGACGTATGAATACGTGATGCCACCTTCGTTTATGACTACTTCACAGTAGTCATCTTACCAACTCAATAACAAATAATGCTATTAAGTCTGGGATTGTAACGCATCCAAACGTAAATATCGCTTTCACGTATTTAAACTCCGAGCTCATCTTCATTAGCAATCCAATTACGTCTTTTCAGCATCCGACGTTCTCTGAGAAATCAAATTGTTAATTACTCTTCTCATCATCATTTCAAAAATATTTTTCACATTTCAATTAACTTGTTAGATGTACCTGAAATTCCTTTTTGTCCCAGCTGAGAACGGTTGGCAAGTAACAGTACATTAAATCCGACTGATGTAAAATGAGTTTTAAATGATACATCAATTAGAATACTTACTAGTTTACTCATCAAACTACATTTGTCAAATGCCAATTCAAATCAATATTCTTCTAACAGCCGTGCCAAAAAGTAAGTTCCCTGCTTATAATCAGCCAAACGAATATTTTCATTTGGGGAGTGCGGATGACTGCCGGAGTAGTGGATGCCGACCATCACAATTGGTGCATGAACACTGTCTGCAAATTGTTTCATTGGACCCCCACCGGGCATATTAGGGATTAAGCGAACTTTTTCAGAAGTATAAACTTCATCTGCGACTTTCTTATTTAGTTTAACAAATGGATGATCCAAATTGCTTCGGAATGCGTCTTCACCTAATAAATAGTCAAGCTTAACATCACCATATCCATTCTTTTCCAGTTGCTTACTAATTAAGCCTGCGATCTTTTGCGGATCTTGATTTGGAGCAAGTCGACAGTCAAGTTTTGCGGAGGCTTCCTTTGGAATGATCGTTTTGACGCCATCTCCTGTATAACCAGCGTTCAGCCCATTGATGGTCATCGTAGCACCATTAACCAGCTCTTCGCGAGGATCATTATACACAAAGGGACGAGTTAACCCGTAGTTAGCACGGACCTTATCGGCATCAAAGGCCATACTTTGAGTAGCCTTTTCCTCAGATGGGGTCAGTTTTTCTATATCATCATAAAATCCATCAACAGCAACCCGATTATCCGGTGTTCGAAGTGAGGCCAATGCCTGAACGAGTCGCCAAGCCGCGTTATCAGCATAACTGGCTAACGATGAATGAAGGTCTGCTGCAGCAGTTTTAACATGTAAATTAAAACTGGCAATCCCCTTTGCGCCACAGACAATCTGGAAGTTTTCACTTTCGTCTTTTCCCCCGCCTTCCCAGATACAAACATCAGCTTGAAGTTGGTCTGCGTGGGCTCGCACATATTTATCAACATCTGAACTACCAATTTCTTCTTCGCCTTCAACAAAAAACTTCAAGTTCACCGGAATACCACCATGTTCGTTGAAGTACTTAACCACCGTTAACCGTGACATTAATTCACCCTTATCATCACAAACTCCACGGGCAACTAGTTTGTCTCCAACAACTGTCGGCTCAAATGGTTTCGTTTTCCATTCATCAAGTGGCTCAGGTGGCTGAACATCATAATGGTTGTAAAACAAGACAGTCTTATCAGATTTCCCGTTAAATTCAGCGAAAACAACAGGATTGCCACCTTGATCAGTCCACTTTTCAACTTTGGCAGCTCCCAAGTCCTTAAACTGTTTCATAATCCACTCATTGGTTTCGTTAATCCCCTTGTTTTGTGCAGATATACTTGGGATTCGTAAATAGTCCGTTACATTGTCTAAATTGTCTAAAGCATATTGTTCAACTTCTTCTTGTTGCATTCAATCACCGCCTATTTAATTTGCTTTCCGTGCTGAAATACCAATTTATTATCCTGTGTAATTGCATCAATGCTCTGAGTTGGATCTTGATCAAGAACCAAAAAGTCTGCAAATTTTCCTGGCTCTAAAGTGCCATAATTGTCTGAGATTCCAATCAAATCAGCTGCATACTGAGTCGCACTTAATAAAGCCTGAGTTGGGGTTGCACCAATTTCGTTCACCAATAATTGCATTTCTTCCCAAGTACCTGTCTTGAAACTATTAAATGGTGTTCCCGCATCGGTTCCGACGATCACTTTGACACCTTTCTTAAATGCCATGGAAACATTCTTGAAAAAGTCGGATTTAACCTGATCGTTTTTTCGAATCATATACGATGGAAGTTTGTCACGTCCATATTTGCTGATACTTGCAGCAGCGTTCAATGTTGGAACAAGATATACATTGTTTTTAACCATGTAATCCGCTTGCTTTTCATCAACATAAATACCATGTTCAATGGAATCCACACCTGCATCGAGTGCATTTTGGATACCACTATTCCCCTGAGCATGTGCAGCAACTTTTTTACCCTTGTGATGAGCTTCTTCAACCGCAACCCTCATTTCAGCAGGAGTGAGCGCAGTGTCGTCAATGTTGTCTCCAGCAGACATAACGCCTCCAGTTGCCATCACTTTAATATTGTCTGCGCCAATCTTAAGTGCAGTTCTGACTGACTTTCGCATTTCATCAGGTGAGTCTGTCAAATACGACCAGTCAATTTCACCATCAGCGCCTTCTTTAAAGTCTCCATGCCCACCCGTCATTGACATTGGTCGGCCAGATGCAATAATTCCGGGAGCTTCAAGGTCATGTTCTTTGGCAAAGTTACGAAGCTTGATATCGGTGTTAAAAGCACAGCCACAGTCCCGAATATAAGTGACTCCAGATTCCAATAAGTCTCTTAGATTTTGAATTGCCGTCGCGGTGACTTCAGTTTCTGAAAGGTATTCAAGCTTATTAGTGACTGGATTCATCATCATATGCGTGTGGGCATTGATTAATCCTGGGGTGACATATTTACCTTTTAAATCAATATTCTTCTCAGCCTTCTTAGATGGCTTTCCAGTACCTATTTGAGCAATTCTTCCATCGGTGACTTCAAACCAGGCATCCCTTGTTATCTCTTCATTTTTTCCATCAAAGATGCTTGCATTGTAATAAATTGTCGACATATTATTCTCCTTAATCACAAAAAGATGGCAAGAGCCATCTTTTTAGTATTAGTAAACCTGAACACCTTTCTTGTAAACAGCTTTGTCTTCTTGTTGAACCGCCTTCACATCGGCTAATGGATCATTATCCAATACCAAGAAGTCAGCATATTTGTTAGGCTCAAGGGTTCCATATTCTTTATCGATCTTCATTAATTTGGCTGAGGTGTAGCTTGTTTCAAGTGAATCAAAATTAGTAGCACCTTGTTCAACCATTAATTGGAATTCAACCGGAGTCATTGTGAAATCATTGAATGGCGTTCCTGCGTCTGTTCCAAGTGTAATCGGAACACCACGCTTCCATGCATGCATGATGTTCTTATACAAATCATCCAAGGCATCAGCAGCCTTCTTAATTTCCCAATCTGGCATCTTTCCTTCACCATATTCAGGAATTGCCCAGTCGGCGACAAACGTTGGGGTCAAATAAGTACCTTGCTTAAGCATCAAATCAATTTCTTCATCATTTACATAGAAACCATGTTCAATTGAGTCAACACCAGCTTTTATTGCATTCATGATGCCGGGGTTTCCTTCAGCATGGGCAGCAATAATCCGACCCTTGTGATGGGCCTCATCTGCAGCAACTTTCATTTCTTCAACACTCAGCTGTGGATCCGCCATGAAGTCACCAGGTGTCATAACACCACCAGTTGCCATAACCTTAACAGCCATTGTGCCTTTCTTAAGTCCTGTCCGAACAGCCTTGCGCATTTCATCAGGAGAATCAACTAAATGACCAAAGTTTGGAAAGTCTCCATGACCACCAGTCATTGAGTATGGTCTTCCCGAAGGCAAGATCTCGGGTACTTTTTTCAAAACACCCTTTTTACGTAACTCGTTTAAAGCAATATCAATATCAAAAGTACTACCACATTCACGAATATAAGTAACACCAGACTTCAACAGGTCATGCAAATGTTGAACGGCATGAACAGTTGCATCAACTACATTAGCACCTGTTCCACCATCTCCTGCTGTGGGATCCATGCAGATATGTGTATGACAATTGACCATTCCTGGCATGACATATTTCCCATTTAGGTCTACCTGCTGATCGGTGGAAGGAGCATCACCTGTTCCAACCTGGTCAATCTTCCCTGTGGTCTCATCAACAACCAACCATGCGGATTTCTTAACTTCGTTACTTTTCCCATCGAACAAATTGAAATTTGTATATGTAGTTTTGCTCAAATATATCCACTCCTTTTTCTAATTAATATAACATTAATTCTCATTTGAATAATAGTCAACCACCCATTTTAAAGCGGATTCAATTGAGCCCTTGTCCTTCGGCATTTATAAAGCTTTCATTAAAATTAGAATTGACTAACAATTCAATGAGTAATAGGATACATATATCAATAAATTTGTTAGGAGTGGTATACATATGAACTTTATCATCGCATTTCTTGTTGTAATGGTATTCATGTTCATTGGTGAATGGGTTTCAACAATGTCTCATGCTTTTATTCCTTCAGTCTTTGTCTCCGCTGTATTATTCGTGATTGGTTTTTGGACTATTTTACCCAAGGACGTTGTAACTCAAGCGTCGTATGGCAATGAATTTGTGTCAATCTGTGTTGCCATGTTGTTGGTTCATCTTGGTACTTTGATGAGCTTAAAAGAGTTGGTTGCCCAATGGAAAGCTGTTTGTATTGCTTTATTAGGTGTCTGTGGAACAATGCTTTTATGTTTAACAATTGGGAGTTTGATCTTTAATTGGAAGACGGTTGTTGCTGCAGTTCCACCACTCACCGGTGGTTTGGTTTCTGCATTGCTAATGACCAATGGATTGAAGGCTCAAGGGGTTACAGCTCTGGTAGCTCTTCCAGTTTCCATGTTTGTTATTCACTCAGTGGTTGGATATCCTCTAACTTCATTAATGCTCCGTCAAGAGGGTGGCCGGTTAATCAAAGAATTTAAGGCCGGCGGAAGTAAATTAGGACCTGAGGTGACTGAACTTGCCGAAGATGAACAGCCTTCAGCATTCAAATCACAAAACGTTTTTAATTTGAAACCAGAATATGAAACACCAGCTTTTACTTTGGCTCGTGTAGCCATGGTAGCGCTCTTTAGTACATGGTGTGCAGGCTTAATCAACAATGCTATTAACCCAAACGTTGTTTGTCTGATCTTTGGTGTTATTGCTCACCAATTCGGTTTCTTGGAAGACAATGCTTTGAACGAAGCAGGTGTATTTAATTGGTTAATGTATGGTTTACTTGCTTACGTTTTTGCACAATTAAGTGTTACAACTCCTCAGATCATGGGAAGTATTATCCTTCAAATTATTGTCTTGATTGCTTTAGGTCTTCTAGGAATGTTCCTAGCTTCACGCGTACTTGCTAAGCCATTTGGAATGTCCTGGCAAATGGCCTATGCTTGCTCTCTGACGTCGTTATTTGGATTCCCAGCTGATTACATTCTAACGTCTGAAGTTGCTCACACAGTTGCTGGAACTAAGGATGAGGAACGCTATTTACTTCATAACATGATGCCAAAAATGTTAGTTGGTGGGTTTGCAACCGTTTCAGTTGCTTCTGTTATCATTGCTTCGATATTCTTGAAATTGATTTAATCGAATAAATTAAGAACCATCGGATCGTCATCACAAAGATGACGGTCTTTTTTTCTTTTCATAAAAAAGGTAGAAGTCAAAGGCTTCTACCTGAAGAATGTATTACTGGTGCTTATCCCACCAGCTTCTAGTTTCTTTAATTCGTTCAACTCTTAGATTTGGTAATCCATTTCGGGACACACCATGCCAAGATTGAGGATATCGGGACATCTCTGCTTCCGTGCCATTCTCAACGAGGGCGCTGAAGAACTCCTCGCCTTGGCCGATAGGTGTTCTCGTATCCCATTCCCCCTGCATGACCAATGTGGGGGTTTTAACTTTCTTAGCATATGCGAGGGGAGAATACTTCCAAAGTGTCTCTATATCATATCGATCAGTTTTAAGCTCTTGAGGAGTAAACATAAATCCAATATCGCTTGTGCCAGAAAAGCTAATCCAGTCAGTTACCGGCCTTTGAGCAACAGCACCAGCAAACCTATTGGTATGTCCAACCACCCAAGTTGTCATAAATCCACCATATGAGCCACCTGCACAATACTGTAGATTTTTATCAAATTCTGGGTGATGAGCTAACACGTAGTCCATTCCTTCCATTAAATCGGTAAAATCTTTCTCGCCATAATGACCAACATTTTCCTGACAAAACGCTTGCCCATAGGTTTTGCTACCCCTTGGATTTAATAAGAGAATTCCATATCCATTCGCTGCGTGCACCTGCATCTCGAAGAAGAAATTTTCTCCATAAGCGTAGTGCGGCCCGCCGTGAATGTAAAGTACCAAAGGATTGGATTCTTTAGGCTTGGCAGGTTCCATTAACCATCCTTCAATTGCAAGACCATCGCTAGCTTTGTAGACAAATCTTTCCGGCTTCACATACTCATGCTCTTGATCAAAACGCTCATTAGGATTAAATACATCAGCTTGGTATCCATCTAAGCTTAATGTCGCCATCATTACTGGTAATATTCCAGTTGAATACGTTACAATCAAATGGTTATTGAAAACTGACCAGTCTGTGATTCTCTCAGCCTCATTATAGAATGAGCTTACTTTCCCATTTTGAAAAAGAAACATCTTTGTTCTGCCATGATAAGCAGTTCTAAACACAAAGGCACCATTATTAACCCAAAAAGCGTCTTCGTCGCTAAGATTCTGTGTGAAGTCTGTAAACAAGAAATCAGCGGTCTCTTCTTCCATCTCATTAACATAATCGAGAAATTTCTGATTGTTAAAGTCATAACCATAAACAGAAAATTGTGTATTTGCATCATACTTATCAGATCGACCCACCAGAAGCATTTTAGATCCATCCGGGGAGAACTTTGCATGGGTAAACACCCATTCTGGATTATTTGCTGTGATATTGTCAACATGCTGGTTAGATGTATCAAGCACATAAACACCACGCCCATAATCCAAATCATTATCAGGTTTATTATCTGTTATCACTGCTACACGAACACCGTCGGATGCAACATCAGTTAAACTAAAATCCTGCTTGGCAGAATACACCTTTTCAAGACGTTGGTCGTCCGTATTATAAGAGTACAAAACGTATAAACCATCAGTTGGATAGAATCCGAACCCGTCAGCCTTGTGATTCACCCGGAAAACATGTCTAACACTTGGATACTTTTCATAAGGCTTCTTCGGAACCTCCTTAGTCTCCCTCGTTTTAAAGAATACCGTATTTGTTCCGGGTACAGCAATTACTTGCTCAACAGAATGTGCAAGATGCGTAACTTGTTGGGCTGTTCCACCTGTATATTTAACTTGAAATAATTGAAACTCTGAATCAGCATTGCTTTGTGAAAGAAAAAACAGGTAGTCTTTTGCACCAACTGGTGACTTCGAAGCATAATTATCATTATCAAAGTTACCAACAAATTTACCTCCTTTGTCAAATCCCAATATGTTTGAACGATACCCGTTAGACTGCTTATCCATATAAGTTTGAGTGACAAAGTAATAGTTGTCAGTCTCAACTGGCTGACTCAGCATTTTTAATTTATAGAAATCTTCTTCCGTCAACATTTGTGACATATTTTATCCTCCCTATTTCCAATAAGCGTAACGATACAATGAGTCTGTTAGTAATGAATATTTGAGCCCTCCTACTTTTGACGAAACCAGATGAACATCTGTATCTTGATATGTTGCAACATCTGGTTGTTGCTGCATTGCGATGTTTCCAGCCTTTACCATCAAGTTCCAGCGTTCTTTACCTGAGTACTTAGAAGTATCGTTTACTTTAGCCATCACATTTTCATATGAAGCATTTGTCCAATGTGTAAAGTTAACAGTATTTGCCTTGGTCATAAGGTTTAAGTAATCAGAAGGATCTGGATAGTCGGTGCTCCATCCTGTTGCAGTAATTTGATAATTCCCCCCAAACATTCTGGTAAGTTGTTGTTGTTGAGGCACTGATGTAAGTTCAACCGTAACGCCTTTCAAGGTCTTTTCAACAGCACTTTGAACGTATTCTCCAAGCTTCTTCTGGTCACTATCATCTTCTGTGAGAAGTTGAACAGAAAGTGTTTTCTTTCCTAACTGTTGCTGAGCTTTCTTCCAATATGACTGGGCCAGCTGTTTATCGTACTTCAAATTGGTTGCTAATTCTTTGTTAAAGTCCTTACCATTTGTTGGATCAGTTCCATCACCTTCGGGCACCATTGACTTTGCGGGGGTAGATCCATCCTGCAAAACATTATCAGTCAGTTGCTTTCGGTTTAAGGCGTAACTTACAGCAAGTCTAAAATTCCGGTTACTCGTTGTTTTATTTTTTGCACTAAAACTCAAAAATCTCATTTGCCCTTTTTTAGTGTAAACAATATTTTTTGGATAACGTTTGGCGTCTTGTTTGACAAACTCTCCAGTAATTAGAGTTTCTTGAATTTTTCCACTAGCAAATAAATTTTGAGCTGTTGAAGGTTCCTTCACAACTTGTACATGAACTTTAGGTAACTTCACACTCTTTGCATCCCAGAAATACTTGTTTTTTTTGTAAGTCCAAGCATCCTTTGATGGGTCCCATCCTTGTAATGAAAACGCGCCATTCGACAATGTTTTCACGGAACTTGTGCCATACTGTTGACCATATTTTTTAACAGCTGCTGTATTCAAAGGATAATACTCAGTAGCTGCCCGGAAATTAAATTCAGGATCTGGTGTGGTTAAAGTGACTCTGAGCTTGCGTTGACCCAAAGCCTTTACTCCCAGTGCCGTCGGCTTCTTGGACCCTTTTTGAACATCAGCAAAATTTTTGAAAGCTTGAAACCTGCTTGCATACTGAGATTTGGTCTTTGGATCCACTTGCCTATCAAATGATGTTACAAAATCTTCAGCAGTAACTGGTTTGCCATTCTGCCACTTTGCATTTTTCTTAAGCGTAAAAGTATACATCTTCCCATGGTTAGTAGGCTTGACCACCTTGGTAGCAACACCCGGAACAACTTTCCCTGTATTAGTCACATCATAAAGGCCCTCGAGCGTTTGATGAACCAGACTCGCAGAGTAAACATCTGTTCCTTTATTTGGATCTGCTGTTGAAGGTTCTTGAATCATCGTTACATTCAGTGTTTTTTGCTTATTGCTAGTGGATCCTTTAGATGAACAAGCTGACAATAAAATTGCACTGGTAACCACTAATCCATATGTAAATACTTTTCTCATAAAATCATCCTCTCCTGATTAACAAAAAAATATAAATAAAAAGCGACTAGGTTAAATTACCCAGTCGCAGGAGAATTTGCTCTTCATGAAAGGCCAAAAAGCCTTAGCACGATTCATCAAACGACTGTTTGATCCAGATTACTAAGACGCTAATAATTAAAATAATAATAGATTCAACAGTCATTCGAGCGCATCCCCTTTCATTAGCATTTTTTAATTAATCTTTAATGTATCTTTCATACTATGCTTCAGATGATTCTGTGTCAACATTAATTTTCTATTCATTTCTATGATTAACAACTGCTGTTGCTGTAATCTTGCATTCTATTGATATTTATGACCGTTCACATAAGATTATAATTAATCGCCCCCGAATATAAAAACGGCATCCAATTAGTTCAGTCTACTAATTGGATGCGCTACAGTACTTCCAGCATGCTCTAGGTTGTTAAACCTATTCAAATTTTGCTGGAACAACGATTGTATTGTCAATTCTTACATTCATATTCGTCAGCTTATCTGTCATAACTTCCGCAGCGCTGGCACCCATAAGATACGGGTTCTGAGCGATTAGTTTTGTATGCGGATCAATGTACTTAGCTAAACTAGTGTCTGCAAATCCAGTTATGGCAACTCTCTTATTATCAATATAACCTTTATAAAATAGACTAGGAACAAATTCAGTTATCCACCGTTCCTTAAGTGCAAAAATAAGTGTTTTCTCTTTAGAATCTTTCAACAACTTCTCAAGTAATTGAGAAACTTTTTTATGGTTGTAGGATGATTCAGATACCTCAACCAGGGTCGTATTATCAATTTCTGACAGAATTCCGCGATAACGTTCTCGCCTGTTTGTGGCAAGATTCAAATTCGATGTTACAACAATTGCATGAGTAAATCCTTCATTACGAAAGTACTTAGCTGCGTTCCTTGCTGCTTCATAATTATTTGTTACGACTTGCGTCCAAGGGGATTGTTCAATTTCTCGATCAACAATGACAATAGGTATATTTCTACGAATCGTGTCAGAAATAACCTTCACAGAACTAAACGGTTGAATAATTAGGCCATCAAAAGTATGGGTACTAACAATTGTCATCAGTTCTTTTTCTCGCGTAACGTCCGAATTAGAATCAAAAAGGACTCCCACATATCCCTTGCTTTCCAACATGGCACTAATTCCCTTGAACAATTCGGTAGAAAAAAAGTCGTCAATATTGGCCACAATTATTGCAATCAAACCACTCGACTTGGTAACCATTTGTCGAGCTGCAGAATTAGGAACATAATTTAGTTTATCAATTGCGCTCTTAACCGTTTTAGCCGTGTTTGTAGACATACGAGATAAATCGCCATTTAAAAATCTTGACACAGTTGCTATAGAGACATTTGCAAGTGCCGCTACATCCTTCATTGTTACTGTATCACTTGTTTTAGACTTACCTTTATCAGTCATTCTCTCTTCCTCATTTTCATTAGTGTAAATTATTTTTGAAATACATATTGTTAGCATACCAAATAATAAAAAAAGAGACCAGACTCTAAATAATGGCATTCCCATCATAAAAGTCATGGCCTCAACTGATATCAATTCTACTTTGAAGACTTTATTATATCAATTTGCTTACGATATGCTTGTGCATTCTTTTTAACTTGATCAAAGTTACCCGTTTTTGCGGGTCCGACCAAATTTCCTCCAGCACCAAGTACTGTCGCACCTTTATCAAACCACTCTTGCATATTGTCAAGAGAAACCCCACCGGTTACCATTAAACTAGCTTGTGGAAATGGTCCGTGTAATTCAGAGACCATATTTTGACCAACTACCGATCCTGGGAACAGCTTAATAATATCTGATCCATATGACAATGCTTCTTGAATGTCCGTTGGAGTCATGCATCCAGGGATATATGGAATGGCATACAAATTGCATAACATTGCAACGTCCTTATTGAAGGATGGGCTCACAATAAATTTAGCACCCGCAATGATAGCAACTCTTGCAGTTGCGGGGTCTAAAACTGTCCCCGCACCCACAAATGCCTCGTCCTCAGTATACCTTGAGTTAAGCTCGGCAATGGTTTCGTCTGCATGTGGAGCCGTAAAAGCCAGCTCAATACCACTTATACCACCCTCGATACACGCAATAGCCGTCTTTAACGATTCTTCTTTGGATTGTCCACGAACAACTGCGACAACCCCTGAATTTGCAACTTTGGTAATCGCTTCAACCTTTTGTAACATCTGGCTTCCTCCTATTCCATATTACTATGTGTCGCTTTAGCCGTTTCATTAGAAATGTGGTCACGCCGACTTAGTTTCAAACACAAAACATCTAATGTAATATGAACACTTTGATCAAATAACGTACTCAATAGTTGAATAGATTGAACGCCGTCTCCGGCTTTAGTAGCTCCTGGAACTACGATAACTGCATCACCCAGTTTAGCCAATGGGGACTCTGAATTACTAGTGATAGCAACAACTTTGACACCATTAGTCTTTGCCTTTTCTGTAGGTTCAACAACCATGCCTGTCTTTCCGGATCCAGAAACAGAAACCAGCACATCTCCAGCTTGAATTGATGGAGTAATAGTTTCACCAATGACAAAAACGGTGTAGCCAATGTGCATCAATCTCATTGCAAATCCTTTAGCCATCAATCCAGAACGACCGGCACCTAAGACGAAAATTCTCTGGTCTTTTTGAATCACTTTCTCGGCGTCATCAATTTGACTTTCATCAACCAGTGACATGACTTCATCAACTTCATGCATAACTTGCTCAATTAATGCCATTATTTCTTCATTGCCTCCTTAAATTGTTTGGCTGCTTTTACAGGATCTTCTTCACCAACTATCTTACTCCCAACAATCACAGTGTCAGCAATGCCCTGCTGAGACAAACCTTTTGCCTGTTCCACATCAATCCCACCAGCAACAGCAATTCGCTTGATATCCGGGAAATCTTCATGAAACTTCTTAGTAGCACTAATTGCGTCAAAATTACTTTCTGCATCTCTTGAATGATGCAATCCATAAATTGCGTTCTTAAAACCAGAAATAGTTTTAATCTTGGCAGTGTCCACTTCAAGCAAGTCGATTAACATTTCCTTATGAACATCTTGGGTGATATCGTAAGTTTTACTAATCGTGTCATATGATGAACCAGCCATCACAGTTAAAATATCACCATGTGCTTCGAAACCTCTCCTGAACTCATATGGGCCTTCATCAATAGTCTTCAAGTCAAGCAGAAGCTTACTCTTCTTCAAATGCAAAGGATTTTCTTTGATCATCACAAGACCATAATCCTTCACCAGAGAAGTGCCAAACTCGATCACATCGGCAATACCATCCAGTCTATGAGCTAGGGTAACCGCGTCCCCAAGAGACACTCTATCAATCGCTGCTTGTAATTTCATTAATCTTCGCTAACTCCTTCTTGTAAGTAAAACTCTTTTAACTCTTTAGGTGTTGGGTACCCGTCGTTATCTCCAGGTGTTTGCACTTGCAATGCGCCAACAGCATTTCCTCTCAAGACAGCTGACTTTAAAGATTTTCCTTCAAGTAAAGCTGTAATAACACCAAGTGCAAAGCCATCGCCGGCACCAACAGTGTCAACAACATTATCGACTTTGAAACCATTCACAGTGTAACTTTGCCCATCTTTGGTCTTAACATAGGCGCCAGCAGGACCAATTTTAACACACACAGTATCTGTTCGTTTGCCCTTCAAATAGAAATCAGCAATTTCTTCAGGATCATCTGATCCCATCAAAATCTTACCTTCAGCCAAACCAGGCAAAACAATGTTCGCTGAACCAGCCAATTCATTGATTGTACTAATCATTTTCTCTTGACTACTCCATAATGAGGGACGCAAGTTAGGATCAAACGTAGTTAAAATATTGTTGTCAACAAGTCTTGAGAGTAACGAACGGAATGATTTTTCAGCAGTATCTGAGATAGCCGGAAAAATTCCGGACATGTGAGCAATTTTAACTCCATTCAGATCAACTTGATCCATGATTTCGCTGGTTAAGTGAGATGCAGCTGACCCCTTACGATAATTATAGGTATCAGGATCACCTTTAGTAACCAATTGTTTCAGTTGATGGCCAGTCCAATATACCGGATCTTGAGAAACATACTTAGTTCCAACATTGTGACTTTTAATTGTTTTGATGACAAATTCACCAAAAGGATCCTCTCCTACTCGAGAAATATATTCAACCGAATGTCCCAAGCGTTTAACACCAATAGCAACGTTCAATTCTGCACCACCCATGATTTTATGCCAATTCATAGCATCAGCAAGGGATACATCAGGGTCCTTTGAAGCAAATGTGCATAATGGTTCTCCAACTGTAATAACTTCACTCATTTGAATTCCTCATTTCTTTTATTACTAAGTTTCAACAACGTCTTAACCAAAGAAGTAGTAAACTAACAACTCATTAATTATTGATACGGCCCACATTACAGGTATTCCCAACTTCAAGAAGCTCTTGGAATCAACCTTCATGTAATCGAGTCCCCAAACGTTCCATGATTGAGTAATATCAGTTGAAACAGCCATCAGAGTCGGTACATACAGTAATGGTAGCAAGAATGCATCACTAAACAATCCGGTTCCTGACAGAACAGCAGCGGTTGCGGCTCCGGCACCCCATACATGCAATGGCCCACGGAAAAGTGCAAGTGGTGCAAGTACACCAAGCATAATAGCTAAAGTTAAATGACTATTCGGTAAAATCGCCTCAAAAATTGGCTTAAAACGTGGCGCATTAATTGATGCGGCTCCTGAAAACATAATCAAAGCCATTAAAAACATAATTAATCCAGCAATATCACTAATTGATTGCTTAATAGTGCTATTCAGAAAATCAACAAACTTCTTAAAGTTCTTTGCTCGACCAGTCAATACAATGGCAATTAAGGTTGCTAAAGTTAATGCCGGGATTGCGTCCCAGTGGAATAGCATATTCATTAAAACTGGAATAATCGGTACAACATAGGCGATCTTCGGAACACTTTCAATTTGTTTCTCATCGGCACCAGCAGCACCAATGATTTGAAGGTTTTCTTCGGCTTTAGAAGCGTCAATCCGTTTGCGATGAATAATTAAGAAAATAACAACTGCGATAATTTGAACTGCAGTAGCAACCATCCCAAATTGTAAGTATTTCCCACCATAAATTGCTTTTGGGAAAAAGGCTTTAATTTGGTTAAACAAAACCACGTTAATGTACATTGGTGCCCCAATTGCAAGTGCAAAAGCTGATAGGGCAAGATCTCGTGGCAATCCGACTGACAACAGAATTGGAAGAAGAATAACACCAATTGCAATAACCGATCCAACACCGTAAGCACTAACAAAGATAAAGGATGTTACAAAAACAACCAAGATTGCAGCAATTAAGGGTTTCTTCTTACCAACTTTATTAGTTTGCTCTGAAATTGCAGGTGCAATTCCACTATCCACCAACACACGACCAAACCATGAACCAAACACAATGTAAATAATGGTCGGCCCATAATTTAATGCAGGCTCAGCAAAAACCTTTTGAATAGCTGTATTGAATGGAACTAATCCAATTACTGACCATAATATGGCCATTACGAAGAACCCGATCATCAAGTTACCGCCTTTAACAATGTATACAATAAAGGCTGCAAACGTGACTAAAAGTAGAATTGAAATTATTGTTGATGTCATAGCGCTATTCACCTACTTCTTTATTAAACAACTTAATTTGATCGGAAATTTGAGCATCTGAGGTCATTGGATATTCCAAAGCAAACTGAACGTTAGAAGGTAACAAGGTTAATAATTGTCGCCAGTCAAACATCCCTTTATCCAAGTCATCTGAAGTGGTGAGCTTACCATTGTTATCGATAGCATTCTTCAAGTGAATGTAGTGTGTATATGGAGCCAGTGTCTTTGCTGCTTCGGTAGCATCACCATGAGTAAACGCCCAGTTACCCAAATCATATACGTATCCCAACTGCGTTAATCCGGCAGCATAAGCAGCATCCAAAAATGTTTTGATTGCATTTACAGTACCTGAAACTGGAGTTTGATCGTTTTCTACATTCATCTCAATCTTGTCAATTGGAAACTTACCCAATTCCGTTTTGAGATCACCGGTGAATTTATCAAAGTTACCGGTATTAAACTTAATCTTTGAAATCCCCATCGTTTCGCCTTCTTCAAAATAATCGGCGAGTTTAGGGTTAACAGACCCATCTGGTTCAAATATTACATCGGGCACACTGTAATTAACAATGAGATTATGTTCTCTAGCATGTTTTGCAACATCAGGAAGCTCAACATCCAAATCTTTGAAATATTCACGACGAACTTCAATACCATTGGCACCAAGTTTTGCTACCCGATCAACCAAGTCCGCTTGTTTAGCACCTTTTTGTACATCTGATTCAAAAATCCATGTATTCAAAATTAAAGTCATAATCGATTCCTCCAAGAATTAATAGAATAATAGCAACAACCAACATGTATTGACGTCAGAATTGATTTTAGAATGATTCACATTGTTCAATCTATCACTTCTAACCAACATCTATGGTAAACGTTTTCCAAAACTTAGTCAAGCATTATTTCAAAGCCAATTATTGGTTGGTGCCAAAGGAATATAGCTGCCAATCCGATTGAGAAATCGGTTACCATCAATTTTGTATATAATTTTAACTGGAAACTATGAAAGCGCTATATGCTCATAATAAATCAATCGTGAGAAGGTTGATATAAACACAAAAAAAGAGTGGCGATAGGCCACTCCAAAAATTAATATGATAATTGGTAACTTTTAAGCACCTTCGTGGGGTGCAAGTTTATTTTTAAATTGTTCCGGATCATAATCAGGCTGATTAGAAATGTGCATTGCTGATTTAAGCCTGAAAATTAAGAAGTTCCACATTGGAGGTGTAATTCCTAAGTCGTCTAAGTCCTGTTCGGAAATGGTATAACGAATACTATCTTCATCATCCGTTTCAACTTTTTGAACCCACTTCGGTTCACGTAAAATTTCCCTTCCAATGGCAACCATATCAATACCTTTATCAGTCACTTCAGCTGCTTCATCTGGTGTTTCAACTGATCCAACACAGATTAATGGTAATCGACCATTCAGTTGGTCTTTAATTTTCAAAATCAGTGGTTGAGTGTCCTCCTTATTATTCAATGAAGTTCTCCACGCATAACCCATTGAAACATGAAGATAATCAATTGGTTGATCTGCCAAAACGTTAACAAACTTCAAGGTATCACTCATTCGAATTCCTGGATTTTCAATTTCTTCTGGGGAAATTCGATATCCCACAACAAATGGATGGTTGGCATACTTAACGACGGCTTCATGAACCCTTTTGATAACTGCAAGTGGAAAGTTCATTCGCTTCTCCAAGGAACCACCCCAATTATCCGTACGACGATTAGAATGTGGGGAGAAGAACTGTTGCAGTAAGTACGTATTAGCCCCATGCAATTCAATACCATCAAAACCAGCTTCAATAGCACGCCGGGTTGCTTCACCAAAATCATTGATGATGCCCTCGATTTCTTCATTTGATAATTCTCTAGGAGTTTCAGCATTGGGGCGTTCGGCAGCAACAGCGCTTGCACTCACTGGCTGAACACCACGAAGTACTTTAGAATTAGACATTCTACCAGCATGAAAAATTTGAAGTATAGCTTTTGATCCATTAAATTTCATCGCAGAAGCAACTTTTGCAAGGCCCGGGATAAAGCGATCACTTGTTATCGATAACTCTCCCTCGAATCCCTTACCATTTTCTGATACGTTGGCCACAGGAGAAATAAATAACCCTACGCCTCCAGCACGCATTTGCAAGTATCTCAATTCATCTGTAGAGATTGAACCGTCCTCAAAACTGGAGACTTCGGTCATCGGTGGAATAACAACTCGATTTTTGATTTCAAGTCCATTTTTAAATTTAAAATTATTTAAAAACGAGTAATGTTTCGTCATTCGTTAACATATCCTTCCTAAAATATAATTATTGATGCTTATCTTAAAATAGTTCAAATGTTCACTAAGTTCAACCCACAATTTCTCCTTGTAAATATTTATTACTATAAATTCGCTTAATGGCTTAAAGAACCAGCCTTTCAAAATCGTATTTACTATACAGTCAGTTGCTCATAATTTTACATGAGAACTCAGAATTTAGCGAATAACTATGCAAACGATACCCGTGAGTAATTGCTAATCTAATTCTAACAATCCACCATACATTCGCTGAATCGTAGGTGGTGGGGTGATTATGCTACATTTAGCTTTACTTCAGTAACAACAGCTTATTCAAAAAAGTCTACCAACATATTCCAGACTCACAATTTCATCTCGGGAAAATATTAAAGTAGATCCTTTTACGTATGCGTAAATGACTATATGATCATCAATTACCCAGCATCCACTTTCGCATGATTCAATGATACTGTTAACTTTTTATTAGGAATCAAGGCATATTCATTCTTGCCTAAGACCAACGTTCCGCCACCCTTTGAAGCGAGCACAGAGAGCGTATCTCCATTTTTATCAACGATAACTTTACCATTCTTAATGGGCAAAATAGCATGAAATTTATTAAACTGATCCAATTCTGGCTCGACATGGAACTCTCGATATCCAGGACGAGTGGGGTACAAACCAACAAAGTATCTTCCTAGAAGATAAATTGGACTGGCGCCCCAAGCGTGACATAAGCTTTTACCGTATGGATCACCATACATTGAGTACATGTCCTTACCAGATTTCGTTGGATCATACTCCTCCCAAAATGTGACTGCATCATTGGCAAGCATGCCACCCCAGTAATCCAAGATGGTTGTATAGACAATGTCTTGACGGTTCATCTTGCAGAGAGCGTCTTGCTCAAAGAATTTGAAGTAAGGGGTAGTAATCCGGGTGATTTTATCATTTAATAAAACATTTTTGAGAATTGATTCTTTTTTATCATCATCCACTAAGTCAAATAAGATCGCAAAGATATTGGCATGACGAGTAACGTGATTCTTACCAGATTCGTAGCTATCAATAAATGCACCTTTCTTTTCATTCCAGAAGTGTTGAAGAAAGTTCTCTAAAAGTTGGTCATGTAATGTTTGATAGTACTCAATCGGACGATTAAGGACCGAACCACACGTAACCATGGTTTTATAAACTTCAATTAACAATGCTTGTTCAGCCGCTACAGTCCCATCTTTGTCGATTTCAGACCAATCAACAAAAATCCAGTCGTTTTCTCGACCATAGATAAAACCTTGTTTATTCGTCTGATTGATAAAATACCGAACCATACTTTCCATCTTTGGATAAACAATCTTTAAGAATTCACGATCACCAGTCATTTCATAATGATTCAAAACACCAATCACCCAAAGCATGGAATAATCGACAATTGTGTTTATATGTTGCTTAATATTATCTTGGCCTCTTAACGCAAGCAACGTCCGTCGATCAACTTCCTCGTTAAAAAATGAGTATTGGTTGATGAAGTTAGCCTGGTATGCATCCCCTGCCCAAATCCACCGATCACGCTTGATTCCGTCGATAAAGAACAGGTCACTACACAAATTTAAAGTTTCGGTTGAAACATTCCAGATCTTGTTAATCAGAGGGTTATCAGTTTGGAAGTCGGAAATATTCTGCTTAGGAATATATTCATGGATGGCGATTAAATTGATGTTGTCTTTCTTTGCGTTGGGTATAAACACAAATCGAAACGCACGTTTTCGAATATGGGTTGTCTCATCAACGCTTTCCTGCTTGTAGTAGCACATATCCACATCCAAAGCTTCAGTGCGTGATTCCCCATAGCAAATGGTTACTTCATCAATTTGATGAAGTTTCACCTTTAAGCTACCATTCACAGCTCTACCAAAATCGAAAAGAACACCATTATCAATTTCTTTGACTTTAGTCGGATTTAACTCAGCTTTTTGATATTCGATAACATTGGGATTCTGATCTTTGCTTGTAAACAGTGGATCATTACCTGCAGGTAGTTCTGAAACAAAGTTACTTGCTTGCCAACCTTTGTCTGATTTAACCACCAGTCCGTCGATATACACGCAGGGAAGCCCAGTTGGATTGCCGACAAAAATAGTAATTACATTTTTGCCGGATTCACACCTCAAAGTCTCTCCCAACCGAAACTTTTTCCCATTAATATCAACATAACCTATACCGCGAGCATACACTGTAAAGTCTGTTGGATTATCCAAATCGTAGGTACGTGAAAAGTTTATATTCCGATTACAGTCATCAATATACCAATATGCCGGCCAACCCATTCCCCGCTCTTCCCGAGCAAAATTTTGTAGCATTCCTTGGTGAATCGAAAAATCCCCAGGATACCAAATCCAGTGTGCTGTTGAATCCATAAATATCTCTCCTTTCAATAAGTTGATCAACAATGCTAACTCTCATTAGACAGAGCGTGACCGATGGTGGTTGGATCTGACACTTTAAACCGCTTAACCAAATGAACGATGATCAATGCACAGGTTCCAAAAACTAGCGTGCAGCCGACCATGATCCATAAGAGGATTTTGGGTGAATACCCCATCAACGTCGGCGTAATCAAAGAAAACATGGCGGTAATTATCCTAACAAATCCATATGAGAAGCCTGTCAGGGTTGCTCTAGCATCCACAGGATAGAATGTCTGACTCCAAATTTTGTATAAAGCTTCACCACAGAGAACCGTACTTCCTGAATAGAAAATATATGCAAAGGTAAAGACCTGCCAATGGTCACTAAATATCCCTGCCGAAAGAAATGCAATTAGGGCAGTCGCAATTCCGACATACATGGCTTTATATCGATACTTGGAATCAGAAATCTTCAGGTAAATCACATTCACAAGTAGGCAAAAGACATTAGCCACTAAGGCAATCACTGTTGAATATAGTTGGCTACGGTTATCAACCGTTACAATAAAATAATTAACAAATGATCCCCAAGTATTGGCGGGTAAATTCCAGAACAGATAAAAGGTTGTTAGGAAAATAAGTGGAAGAAGGTAACTACTATTCCGTAATAATTCTCGCAGCTTGTAGCGCTTTTTTACTTCCCCAACTGACTCCATCTTTTCCTCAACAACCTCGGCCAACCCTTCTTCAATCTGACGGAAATTTTTAGAAAACACTCGAACACACCAATTTACGAACGCAACCAATCCAATCCAGCCGAACAGGGTCATCGGACTTCCCATGCCAGCATTGGCACTCAACATACCAATGAATTGTGAAAGTAAGATTCCTACCGTCCAAAAAATCTGCGTAGATGCAATTGCACGTCCATACGTCCGCTTATCCATTCGTTCAGAAATCACAGCCAATGATGTAGGCAAATCAGCCCCCGAAGCCAGGCCAGCCACAATAACACCAACTAATAGTAACGGTACGTCTCTTGAAAAAGCCACAATTGCAGAGCCAATTGCTACAAACAGAATGTCATAATTAAACACCGTAACCCTGCCAAACTTGTCAGATAGCCAACCACCAGCAAACGACCCGACAGCAACAGCAATTGTTAAAGTGGTGCTTAGTAAACCAACAATCCAACTATTCAAATGCAAATAGTCTGCCCAAATTGGTAATGCAACTCCTAGACTTACAAGTAGAGCCGCGTCGAGATATGATGCAATTCCGGCCACGATAATCAGCAATACATTATCTCTACTTAAAGAAATCTTTTCATTACCCATGGTTATTCCTCCCCAATCAGGTACTTCTGAATCAGATAAACTGGTGTACAGCTCCATGCATGACAATAACTATTTAAAATTGGACTTCCATAAGGTGAATATTCAGGTTTAGCTGGCTCAAATGCTTCCCAATAAGTATCGGCACCTAGTGAGATCATTTGTCCCCAATAATCTTTCATTAGCTTAATAGCCTCATCGTTCATGCCTGCTTCAAATAATGCTTGAGTAATGTGATGGTACATATAAGGTGTTGCAATCCCTGTAATCGGAAATAATTCATTAATTGTATGAATCATAACTTGTTTGTTCTGACGATCATCCAACACACGAGCAAGGACCATCCAAACTTGGGAAGCAATGTTTACTTCATGCTGAGGTCCTGAAACAAAGAGCCCTTTCTCAGCATCAAACAAATTAAACTGACTATATGAAATAAGTTCATGTAGCTTTTGTGAGTATCCATCAACATTATCATTCATCATTTTTGCTAAATGGATAAATTGCCGTAGAGTGTAAATTAACACTGCTTGACCGGCAGTATTTTTATCAAAGTCGTTGGACCAGTCGATAAATACAGGGTAACTGTCATCAAGAATGAGCTCACCATTGAGCTGCACTTTCTCCAAAGCAACATCCATCTGCTTTTTTGCAAATGGATATAAATCCGATAGTAATTCTTGATCTTGTTTAAATCGTTGAAAATCATCCAAAATTGAAATGAAAAATAAACTATAGTCGAAGAGAAAAGTGTCATCAGGTATATCTTGGGGTTGAGTAAACACATTTGCGGGAATCCGGCCATCTTTAGCTGTCATTGCCCCAAATAGATATAGACATCGCTTAACCAACCCCACATCCTTAAACGTTGCGTAATTTGCCAGTGCTTGAAGTCTAAGATCACCAATCCACAGGCGCCGATCACGTTTTGGGCCATCTTCAAAAATATCTTGCATACAATCCTGCAAAGTTTTCAATCCAACTTGATAAATACTTTTCATTTCGGGATCTTTGATCGATGGAACGGACAATTGTTCATTCGAGGCACTTGTTTCACTTTCTACTTGTGGATTTGACAAGACAGCCTGCCACTTTGGCGAAGTATCAATAACTGTGATCTCAACGTATCTAAAGCTATAACGACGAGATAATTCCAGATGCGTTGGTAATACATCAAGATGAATGTATTCTTCTTGAATCCAAGACTTACTCAGCCAACCGTGGTAGTCCTCGCTTTTATGCTTCAATTCTGCAGGCATTTCCGCAAATTTCAATTTGATAAAAAGTGGTGCATCCATCGGCGAGCCAACTGAATTGATATCGATACTAAATTTGCCAACTTGGTGACTACCAAAATCAAGCGTAATCTTCTGATTTCTTTTCAGCTTAATATTTGGTAGGCCTTCAATATCTTGAGTATCTTGAACTCCCCATCCTTCAAGTTTTTGAGAGTCGGGTACTAATTCAACAATGGACTTTGGAAATACAATATCCTGATGAATAACAGGCTTATATTGCTTTGCCTTATTAAGTAATCGTTCATCGTGATTAAACTGAACTTCATCATTGATTTGAAATGTGAACGCCATCGTCTTCGCCCCTCTCATTCTCTTCAACACCCGGAATAATATTGTGTTTTCTTTGGAGATACATCATTACTAAACCGGCAATGAAAAATACAATTACTAACCCAGTAAAACCAAACATGGTATTTCGGATAGCAGATGGAACAACTAAAGCTGGGGTGACAATTGCAAATAAACCACATAGGAATCTTGAAAATCCATTGATAAACCCTTGTACGGAAGCGCGGATCTCAACAGGAAATGATTCTTGTGTCCAAACCTTGTACATTGCCTCTCCAGCAACATTATTACCGATACTGTAGCACCCAATGGCGATAACGATTGGCCATAGTGCGTGGCTACTTAAAGCCAAGCCCAACATTGCTAGTGCCTGAACTAAAGCCCCAACAATGAAGAACTTGTTTCGATATTTACCACCGGAAACGGATGCAAAAGTAATAGTTGCACACAGTGAAACCAAGTTAAGAATTAATCCCGCTGCAGTCGCAAAGCTTTGAGTTGCATGTGCCTGAACCAACACAAATGTTTGAAATTGACCAAAGGTGTTAGCTAGCAAATTCCAGCAAATATAGAAAATCATAATTGCTAAGAAAAAGCCCAGAAATTTACTTCGATTGGATCCAGTGAAGACATTCTTAACAGATACTTTGTCAGTAAGGTTAGCTTCTTGATCGTGTTTAATTCGGCGTTTTTCACCTTCTTGATGGAAAGCCCTGAATTTACTTGAGAAAGTCCTCCAAAGCCATGTAATTAATGCAAAAATGGCTAAAATAGTGAAAACAACTCTGGCACCACTTGCACCTGCCATTTTTGAAACAATAAATGCACAAACATATGACATAAATATTCCAATTTGCCAAAAAATCTGAGTTGATGAAACTAACTGAGACTGTGTCTTTTCATTTGGTGAATCGTGCGAGACCACTGTTAAGCTAATAGGTAAATCTGCTCCAGAAGCTAAGCCTGTTATAATGACTCCAAATAAAAGCATCGTGTATCCGTTTGAAAAAACGCAAACCAATGCACCAATTGCATATAATAAATTTAACCAGTTAAATGAACGAATTAATCCAAATGTTTTTGTAATTTGACCAGCAATCATTGAACCAATTGCAATCGCAAACGTTAAAGCACCAGATATGATGCCAACTTGCGTATTCGTTAAGCCTAGACCAGTTTGCCAAACGGTAATGGTAGCCGATAACCCAACGATAATCCCCGAACCTAATATCGACCCAATTCCAGCAGCAACTGCGAGCGGTCGATACTTTTTAAAGCTTGAATCAACTGTATTATTATTCATATTGGTTCCCTCCTTCAATTTACAGTGATAATTGTAAGCGCTACCAGATTATGCTACAATATCTTAATCACTCGATTTATCATGCATAATCACAGATTACAAATTGTATTCCACTTTGTACAGGGGGGAAAAGATACTTATGAAGCCCATTGAATCGCTTAAATCACAACTATTCAGAATGACTAAAGTTGAAAAATTACAAAATCATTTTGGTGGAAATGTAAACTATATGGATCTGGACTATATACACGATCCTATCCCAAGAATGCCCCAGTGGGATTTCTTTTGGGACAGCGACATTGATGTTACCAAAAACAATCGTTTTTCGTACGTACCGGCTCATACTCATAGTTTCATCGAATTTAATTATATGTACTCCGGAATGTGTACTCAGTACATTAATGACACCAAGACTGTATTACATGAAAAGGAACTTTTAGTCATGGACAAGGATGTCGTCCAAAGAATTGATTACACAAATGAGAACGATATTTTAATCAACATTATTGTAAAAACTGATTCACCCTATGAGGAAATCTTTAATTCAATTCCTCAATCAACCAATGAAATTACTCAACTCATCTATAATGGAACCCGAGTAAACTCGCTGCATAATAACTTTATGCTGTTTGACCTAAAAAACGCCGAGACTTCCCTCAATTTGATAAATGCACTGATTGCAACGGGAATCAATCATGCACGACATAGATCGGAGTCACTACGCTTCATTTTCTCGGCCTTAATTTTAGGACTTCCCAGTCTCATCACCTACAAGTCGATCAATTTTGCAGATTCTTCGAGTGACGATTTGCTACCCATATTGAAATACATTGAGAAAAACTTCGCCACAACCACATTAAGCAATGTGAGCGCTGTATTTCGATACAATACAAATTACCTAGGAAATAAGATTAAAGCTAACACTGGAAAAACCTTTAATGAGCTTATTGAAAGGCGACGCCTATCCGCCGCACAAAACCTTATGCTAAAAACCAACCTAAACCTAAGTGAAATTAGTGAAACGGTTGGATACCAAAATAGTTCATCCCTCTTTCGATTGTTTAAAAAGTACTTAAAAACCACACCATCGGAATATAAAGGACGTGTTCATCCAAAGGTACCAGAATATATTTCAAGTCAAATCAATGCAAAAAAACGTGAGGATTCATAAATTGAATCCTCATGTTTTGTCGAATACAGTAAAAATGAGTATTGGTACTTAACAGGTTTAATTCTTAAGATCCTTATAATTTACTGTGAACTGTGGCTTTTTGCCTGTAGAATAATCAATTACTGCTTGCGCAGCGCCAATCGCAACAGCTTTACTGGCTTCATAAGTAGTTCCACCAATATGAGCTGTCAAAAGGATGTTCTTTGCAGTTAATAATGGACTATCACTACGAGGGGGCTCTTCTGTAAATACATCAAGAGCTGCCCCAGCAACAACACCATTATTCAATGCATCAGCCAGATCAGTTTCGTTAATGATTCCGCCTCGGCCTGCATTAACGATAAATGCTGAATCTTTCATTTGGCCAAGCTCTTTAGCAGCGATAAGATTCTTGGTTTCCTTCGTTAACGGCATATTTACTGAGATAAAGTCGCACGAATTATAAATATCGTTGAGATCAGTTGTTAACTTTACATCACTGGCCTTCACATAGGGATCGTAGCCAATGATGTCCATACCTAAAGCATCCCCAAGCTTAGCAATGATTTTACCAATTCTCCCAAGGCCAAGGATTCCCAGCCTTTTCCCACGAATTTCGTGTCCGTTCAAGTCATATTTGACAGCTAACCCTGGTAAGGATTCACCATGCGTTGAAACAATCTGACCTGCCTTGAATAATCTATCTGATTTATAGATTCTTCGACTCATGGCTAACATTGTAGTAATAACATATTCCGCAACAGAATATGCATTTGCGCCATTAACCCGGGCAACTAAAACATGATTTTTTGTCGCATCATCAATATTCACATTATCAATGCCCGTTCCAGTTCTCGAAATAATCCTAAGCTGATCTGCCGAATCAACAACACCTTCAGGAAGCTTACTTGAACGCATTATTAAGCCAAAGGCCCCTTTTATGTGTTCTGTTAGCGTAGCTTCGTCCACGGCTGGTGATATTTCAACATCAAAGCCATTTTTCTGCAAAAGCTGAACAGCGTCATCGTCAATTTTTTCACTAATTAATACTTTTTTCATTATTTGTCCCTTTCCTAATCTATCTAACCAATGTAGGTTGATTAGGGTCATATTGCCAATTTGGAATGAGATACTGCATAGCCATAGAATCATCTCGATCATGATTTTGCATGGTCAGATACAGTTGATGCGCCATTTCTAATTTCTCATGGTTCAAATTAATTCCCAAACCCGGCTTATTAGGAATTGTAATCTTACCGTCATGAATATTCATAGCATCGTCACATAACTGCTGATCATCTTGCCAAATCCAATGGGTATCAATGGCTGTGATCTTTCCAGGGGCGGCTGCACTAGCCTGCGCAAATAAGGCCAATGTAATATCAAAATGATTATTTGAGTGTGATCCCCAGGTTAAGCCCCAATCATTCATGATGCTGGCAACTCGCAAGCTACCATTAATGCCCCAAAAGTGTGGATCTGCCAAAATAATGTCTACGGACTTCATCATCAGGGATGGATAGATCTGTTTCCAGTCAGTTGCAATCATATTAGTTGCTACTGGCATATTGGTTGCATTCTTATAAAAGCTCATGATTTCCCTACCGGAAAAGCCGTTTTCTGGTCCCGTAGGATCTTCAATGTAGGTTAAGGAATCCCGGTGATCATTTGTCAGTTTAATCGCCTCATCCAACGACCATGCACCATTAGGATCAATGTTAATTCGACAATTAGGAAAGGCGTCGTGTAATGCATCAACCGTTGCCATCTCAGTTTCGCCATCCAATACACCGCCTTTAAGCTTAAAGGAGTGGAACCCATAACGTTTCTGAGCTGCTTTTGCTTCTCGCACAACAGCATCCGGTGTCACAGCCGGTTTACGTCGGAGTTTCCCCCAGTCGTCTGAGTCATCATCATTTTGTACATATGGCAAATGCGTTTTTGCAGAGTCGGCGATGTAAAATAAGTAGCCGAGCATCTCCACAGAATCTCTTTGTCGCCCTTGACCAATAATGTCACACATTGGTAGGTTTACAAACTTTCCGTAAAGATCCAGCAAAGCACATTCTAAAGCGGCCTCAGCATGCACAACAAACTTCAGGTTCTTTAGATCCAACTGTTGTAATCCTTGACCGGAGTTGTTGTTAGGGCGCCACCCGTTTTCTCTTACATCCATTAAGATCTTTCGGTAGTTAACAAGTGCTTGCCCCACAACAATGTCCTGATAACTCTCAAGCATCTTACTAATTGCATCCCCACCATGAATTTCACCAATTCCTTCATGACCAGCATCATCATGAAGAATAATGATATTTCGTGTGAATAATGGCGCATGGGCCCCACTCAGAGTGAGTAGCATACTATTACTATCATGACCAGCAACTGGCACTACCTCTAATGACGTAATCCTTGGACTTATCATACCTATTTCAGCCTACTTTCTTAGTGAAATCGTATTATAAAAACATGTTATCTTATCGCACCAATGCTGGACGTTTAGGATCAAATTTCCATCCCGGAATCAGATATTGCATTCCTTTAGAATCGTCACGGGCTCCAAGATGCTTTTCTACATAGAGTTGGTTAGCTTTTTTGATTGCATCTAAATCAATATCAACGCCAAGACCTTCATTTGAAGATGGTACCTTAACTTGGCCATCTTTAATTTGATAAGGATTCTTAGTTAAGTTTTGACCATCTTGCCAAATCCAGTGAGTATCAATGTCGTATACAGAACCAGGAGCGGCGGCAGCAGCATTTACAGCCATTGCAAGTGAAATATCAAAGTGGTTATTTGAATGGATACCCCAATTTAAGCCAAATTCGTCACACAATTGGGCAACTCTCACAGAGCCTTCCATAGTCCAGAAATGTGGATCCGCCAATGGAATTGATACCGCATTCAATGCAATCGCATGGGACATTTGCCGCCAGTCGGTATCGACCATGTTAGTAGCCGTTGGCATATGAGTTTTTTTCTGGAATTCAGATAAGATTTCTCGACCTGAAAATCCGTCTTCAGCCCCTGCTGGGTCTTCGATGTAATGAAGAACATCCTTTAATTCATCCGCATATTTAAGTGCTTCTTTAAGGGACCAACCACCATTTGGATCAAGATCAAGCTTAGCTTCTGGAAAAGCTTTATGCAGAGCTTTCATGCATTGAACTTCAGTTTCACCATCAAAAACTCCACCCTTAAGTTTAAATGTCTTAAATCCATAACGTTTATAAGCCGCTTTAGCCGATTTAACTAATGAAGCGGCATCCATGATTGGTCCACGACGAATTTTACCCCAATCATCAGAGTTATCATCGTTTTTAAGATATGGAAGGTCAGTCTTGCTTGAATCGCCCACGAAAAACAGGTATCCAAGAACACCAACATTTTCCCTTTGTTGACCATCACCAAGTAATTCAGCAACGGGTACATGGAAATGCTTGCCTAACAAATCAAGAAAAGCAGTCTCAATCGCAGTAACTGCATGAATAGTCGTCCGTAGGTCAAAAGTTTGTTGTCCACGGCCGCCTGCATCAAGGTAGCTGAATTTTTTCCGCATATTTTGGAGGATTTGTTTGTACTCTCCAATACTTTTGCCAACGATAAGTTCTTTAGATTTCTCTAGAGTACTCGTGATTGCCTGACCACCAGGCACCTCACCAACACCTACTTGATCCTCATCAGTAGTTAAGACAACGATATTTCGTGTGAAATATGGGCCGTGTGCCCCACTTAAGTTTAATAACATACTGTCATAGCCAGCCACCGGATAAACATCCATTTTAACAATTTTTGGAATACTCATTTTAATACTCTCCTTTTTAAACTTCTAGTTACTTACGCAAGACATATTTTAGGTTTTATCTAAATGCACCCATCATTAATCCAATGAGGGTCCAAACAATACTCAATCCCCAAATTGGCAAGAAACTCTTCTTGATGAACTGCGGAATCGTAATCACATCACCAGTCATATTGGCACCAATGTAAATCTGCGGTTGAGCAATAGGTGTTAACATAGCTCCCATGTTCATAAACAGTGTTACAACAACGATTTCACCTGGAATGTTGTATGCTTTCATGATTGAAATGACAATTGGCAGCATTACATAGTACCAAGTATCGTTGGTAAACAGGAACATCAGAGGTACGCCGACTAACGCAATAATAATGTAGAGCCACGGTCCCAATTGAGATGGAATAATCTTCAACAAGATATTGACCATTGCTTTCATCATGCCGCTATATTCCATTACCCCCACAACAACTCCTGAAAGTAAGATAGTTGGCATAACGGGCATCAACGAGCGGGAATACTTCTTCAATAGCTTACTCTGCATTTTTAAGTCTGGGTAATTGTAAGCAAACGCAACAACTAAACCGAACGCAAAAATGTAATACGATGGAATTGTTGGGAACATAACTAAGCAAACAACCAAGAAAATGGTAAAGATAATATTAATCCAAAACATCTTGGGACGAGCCAATTCAGGGTCATCCTGAATACTATCTGTTGATTGTGAGGTATCTTCCAACTCATCGTCATTGATCTCGCCGTTATTCTTATTTTTATGTTGAATACGAATGCCAAGAACTATTGCTAATGCAAACAGAACAATTGTGAAAACTATCTGTGTAGGCAGCATCTTTGAAAATAACGCAATTGAACCACCCTTTACGTTTGGTACCAGTGAGGCTGCCCGCAACATTCTAGCGCTCCAAGGAACATCGAATGTATTGATAACTCCCAAAGTTGTCAGAAACATCAACAGCATTGGGCTCATGTGTAATTTTCGATAGAATGGCAATAACAATGGAATTGCAATGATGTATATTGAGGTGATGCTTACATCCATCCCGACAATCATTGCAACAACAATCGTTAAACAAGTCAGTACAGGTGGTGTTATCTTGACATGACGGACAATCTTTCTAACCAGTTCGTTGAACAAACCTGTATCAGCCATCATCATGAAATATGGCAGTGAGAACAACATGATAAGTGAAACAGGTGTTGTCATTCCCAATCCCTTTTCCAAGGCATTACCAAGGTTAGTGGGTGTCATACCAACTAAGAACGCACTAACAATTGGAATAACTGAAAAGGCAAACATGGTGCTTACTTTTTGCTTTAGTAGCAAATAAATGATGATAAACATCATCACAAATCCGATAAAAGCAACATATGAAGTGCCCAATTTAATGTACCTCCATTATTTGAATGTGTTTTGTTGAGCAATCAGCATTAAAAAAATATACTATTCCAACCTCACACAGTTGAGCGCTTAAAAGTTGGATGGTATCAGGCACTTGGTTTAATTGCAGTATTAAACCTTTTTTTATGTTGATCTATCAACAAGTCATAAGCTGTGCTAAAGTAACCAGTGTATATAAATTAGTGCTTAAACGCTGATTACATATTAAACAGTGAGCAAGTGAGAATACATCGATGTGTATTACGAAAACGTTTTCGAATACATTGTATCGATAACATACACTTATGAACAGTGACCAAATGGACATGAGATGAACCAACTGTTCTTTTACTGGGGGAGAAATGAATGGAAATTGCTAAATTAACAACATTTCTTAAAGTAGTTGAATACGGAAGTTTCAAAGCCGCTGCGGACAAATTATATTTATCACCACGGGCAGTTTCTAAGCAAATCAATCAAATTGAAGCAGAAATAGGCATTAAATTATTTAGTCGGGAACTAACAATTCTGAACTAACAAGTGCTGGTAAAGAGTTCCTAGTAACTGCTCAAGATATTGTAAACAGCTACAACAGTGGAATTACTAAGATCCAATTAGAAAAAAGCAAACGTAACCGTACGTTAAAGATTGGCTATTCTTCTACTAATCAAGGGATGATTCTGCAAAATCTGTTTTTGCCATTTGTAAAAGATCATCCTCAAGTTAGATTTGCCTTTAAAGAGGAAAATGGCCAACGACTAGCGACACACATCAGTGATGGGACACTAGATCTAGCAGTCACACCAAACTACGGTAAAACACTCTTTTTAGAAAACTCTAATTTACATTCAAAAAGCATCGCCAGTGGGAAACTAGTATTTGGTATCAGTAAATCCAACCCGCTAAGTAGACAGACAGCAATCAAGTTTAACCAGATTTCTAACATGGAAATTTTATATTATAGTCCGGTTGAATCCTCATATCTTAAAACTATCTTCCTAGAAAAGTTTCCAAATAAAATTGATAGTGAAAAAATTAGACGAGTTAATACACTGGAGCAACGAGACATGCTGGTTGCCTTCAATTTTGGAATTGGATTTTATCCAAGTCCATTTATGAAACGTGAGCAAATTGTAAATCCCATGATTCAATACTTGCCAATTGAAGATATGGATGTAGATACAACGTATTCTTCTGATATTCTTTATAACCCGAGCAATCATAAGGCTGCTGTTAAGCAGTTGCTAACCACAATAGCCGTAAAAAAACACTAATACAATTAAGACGGCACCCGTAAAATATAGAAGAGGGGTGTAAACGTCACCCCCAAACCTACATTTTTAAACTGCCGTTGACAAAGATAAATAGTGTCCTTATATGGATTAAAAATCACGCCTACTGAGAAATGCTATTCTTCTCAGTAGGCGTGATTTGATTTATTTTAACTTAAATTGTCAAGTCAAGTACAACGCTAATTAATAAAGACAATTGTCTCAGGAATCAGCCTACATCCAAATTAACCCGTTATTAATTTGTGCCCATCCATCAATACTTATTCAACTGATTGATCCGTGACAGCAAGTCGTCAAATCCCAGCTTCGACAACTGTTCGTCGTTGTTACTGCTGATATCAAAGGCCTTGCTTTCCAAATCATTAAAGTCATCAGCCAAATATTTTAGCATCAGAAAAACAGCTAATCGCTCCTTGTTTTGCCGTTCGTAATCATCCGTTTCATGAAAATGAATTGTCGTCAGCGCTTGATAGGCAAACTTTTCCGGATCAATGTGCGTTCTAACGTCCTTCTCCATTGAAATCACTCCTGCATTTACAAATTGTATTTGTAATTCAAGCTACTGAATAATCCAGATACTTTCCAAGGTATGGTGGAGACATTTCCCACCCTAAACGGTATTAGTTCCAATCACTAATCAAACTCTTCATATACATTAGGATCCTGCCCGTCAACACGGCCAGCTGCCTTGGTTAATCCATTGATTGCCTTAACTTCTTCCTCTGTTAACTCAAAATCAAAGAGATCCTTGTTGGCGTGCTGATGAATCAAATTACTTGACCGTGGGACTGGGATAATGCCCCTTTGAGTGTGCCACTTCAGAATGATTTGACCGCTATTTTTACCATACTTCTTTGCCAGGTCCTGGATAATTGGTTCTTGCAAAGCTGCGCTTCCTCGTCCCAATGGGCTCCATGCTTCTGTGACAATCCCCCGTTCCTGGTCAGCTTTCAGCATCCGCGCATTGTTCCAGTAAGGGTGCACCTCGATTTGGTTAACAGCTGGGGTAATCCCCGTTTCGTTAACCAAACGGTCCAGATGCTCCGGCTCGAAATTCGAAACGCCGATTGAACGAATTAAGCCACGCTTCTGAGCATCAATCATCGCTTGAAAAGCTTCTACATAGTGATCACGCTTTGGCAGCGGCCAATGAATTAAATACAAACCCAGATAATCGAGTCCGAGACGATACAGTGATTCTTGGATTGCTTTGGTTGCTTCATCATATTGATGATATTTTCCGGGTAACTTTGAAGTTATGAAGAAATCGGCCCGGGGAATGCCCGAATGACGAATTGCTTCACCGACCATCCTTTCATTATCATAATTTGTGGCAGTATCCAAACTGCGATAGCCATCCTTAATAGCAGCAAGTGTCTCCTGCAGACCCTCACCACCACGTATTTTGAAAGTGCCAAATTGGATTGCATCCATTGTGTATCCATCATTTAAGGTGATTTGGGGAATCAGACTATTTTTCATTATAACTATCGCTTCCTCCATTTCAGATCATCTATTAACTTCAATTAATTTCCACGGCTATTATCAAGGACTATCACTCAACTGAATTAACCGGCCACTTTGGCTGTTCACCAGAAAGTACTCGAACAACTTCACTTGCGGAATCAACGGCCATTCTTGCCATACACTCTGTTGTATTGGAGGCAATATGGGGAGTTAAAAGAACGTTATCCAACTTGTAAAATTCACTTGTCAGGGGAAGTGGTTCTTCGTTGAACACATCCAATGCCGCACCACGAATTTCATGGGTTTTCAAGGCTTCTAACAAATCGTTTTGGTTCACCAATTGCCCACGGCCCAAGTTAATCAGAACCGCAGATTTCTTCATTTTCCTGAAGGCATCCCTATCAATCCCCTGCTCATTTTCTGGAGTAACAGCCATATGGAGCGTGATGACATCCGAGTTGGCAATCAATGTCCCTTTGTCGACGATCTTACCGTATTCAGCGAATTTGACGAACGGATCATAGATTAAAATATCCATGTCCAATGATCTGACTTTTTTGGCAACCATTTTCCCAATCCGGCCATAACCCATAATTCCGAGTGTTTTCCCTGCCAGGTCAAACCCCATGTGGGATGACTTATAACCAAAAACACCTTTTCGCATACTATCAGAAATCGCCGTTAAGTTCTTTGAGATGTCCAGAATCTCTGCCAAGGTTGTCTCGGCAACTGTGGCTGCATTAGCGTTGGGTGTAATCGTGACCCAGACATTGTTTTCTCCCATGTCGTTGGGATCAACATTATCAAAGCCGACCCCATGGCGGGCAATGACTTTCAGATTAGGCATTTGCTTAATAGTTTCATTCGGAAATGGTTCAGTCATCAGCACGATTCCGTCGACATTTGGTGCTTGTGAGATGATTGTTTCTGCTTTGGTATCCGGCAACTCAACAAGATCCATTCCATGGTTGATCAAATAGTCTTTCCCAGCTTGCGATAAGCCTTGTGGTATTGCAACATTTTTTCCCATAATCTATTCTCCTTATATTTATCTCAGTAAATATCCACCGTCAACCGGGATCGTAACGCCAGTAATATAATTGGATGCCGCACTAGCCAAAAAGACAACGGTTCCCATTAGTTCAGATGGATCCGCCCAGTGTCCAGCCGGAATATGAGCCAAAATTTCGGTGTTTCGACTTTTATCTTCTTGAAGGGCCTTAGTCATTGGGGTGTCAATGTATCCCGGCGCAATCGCATTAACCTGAATATTATCAGGAGCCAATGCGTCAGCATATGCCTTGGTCAAACCAACGACCCCATGCTTACTGGCAGTGTATGGGAAAATAAACTTTCCAGCTCTAAACGACTGCATCGAACCGATGTTGATAATCTTCCCAGAACCTTGATTTGCCATAACTTTAGCAACCGCGTGGGATAAGAAATACAAAGCATTCAGATTCAGATTGATGACCGCGTTCCAATCTGAATCTTTGAAGTCTTTCCAATTCTCGCGGCGCTGCATGCCAGCATTATTGACAAGAATGTCAATTTGGCCAAAGTCCGAAAGTGCCTCACTGACAATCTTTACAGGGGCTCCATCCGCAGTCACATCAACTTTGATGAACTTAACTTCACCATTAACACTCTTGGCGAATTCAGTTGTTTCTTCCCAGCCCCTTTCGTCATAGCTGGCAATCACAATCTTTGCCCCAGAGATCAACATTGCCTTGGTATAGTTGTACCCCAATCCCGATGCACCACCGGTAATAATGGCAACCTTGCCGTCGAGACGAAACTTATCTGTATTGAATGCAACTTCTTTACCCATTTTTATACCCTCTTTCATTAACCTTAGTTATTAAGTAACTTTGAAATATCACTGTTCAACATGTCTGCGTCTGCCGGATATTCAAGAGCAATTGGTAAATCAGTTGGAAAGATCCTGAGAATTTCCCACCAATCTAATTTTCCTTGGACAAACGACACCGTCTCAGGATTTCCATCCTGATTCAACACAAAACCTTTCAAGTGAATGAATCGGGTATATGGCAATAGAGTATTTGTGGCAGTCAAAGCATCCTGGTTCGTAAAAATCCAATTACCCAAGTCGTTAACAAATCCGACCTTTCGATCACGCCGGTCAAATTGTTTGAAGAATAATACCAGCTTGCCAGTATCACTGTTGCTGGTGGTCTGATCATTCTCAATATTTAGCTGAATACTGGTTGGAATAACAGTTAACAATTCATCAATACAATCAGGCTTTGCGTCATTGTAGTCTCCCAATGTCATTTTGATATATCCCGCTCCTAAGCGCTGCGCTTCAGCAACATATTGCAATAACTTTACATTGAGCTGCTGATTAACAAATAAGTTATCCGGAACTGAATAAAAGTAGGTCAGTCGATCACGTTTTCCTAATTCGGACAATTGATCAAGCTCATTAATAGTGGCATTCCCATACTCTCTTCTCAACTCAATATTATTAATCCCGCTGCTCAACAAGTCTTCCACCAGCTGCTCCTGATTTGAACCCGCATCATGAGCTGCCTGCGCAACCAAGGTGTTTAATACTAATCTGTTAGAATTCATCAAATTGGACCTCCGTTTGTAGGTTTCATGTAATCGATTACCCTTTGACAACATCATACTAATCTACGTAATTATAAAAGTCAACCCTAACTAAAATATATTTGAATCCCTTTATTTATAGCATTTATTTAGAACCAGCATTAAAGGAGGGGTCGAGAATTTAAAATTTTGTTTGACAATTCACAATGTTACGGGTTAATATGTAATCGATTTCAGTTAATCGTTTACCTAGACAAATAAATGTGTGGAGTGTGGATCAAAATGATAAATATTATTATCGGTGTTCTTCTTTTACTGACATTTGTTGGTTTCATTGCTTTTGTCATGAAGGGCGGAAACATCATGATTGGATTCCTAATGATGGCAATCCTTTGGACAGTCATTGGTGGTATCTCTTATAAAGACGCAATTACCAACGTTTTCTCACAGCCTGCTCTTAACTATGGATCGACCATTATGGTCATTATTTTTGGGTCCTGGTTTGGACGGGTGCTGGTGGATACAGGAATTGCCAGTGCCATTAGTGAACAGACCGTCAAAGTCAGCTACAAACGACCAATCATCGCGACAATTCTGATTTGCCTTGTTACTGCTTTCATTTTTACCAGTTCCTACGGTGTCGGAGCAGTTATCGCTATTGAGGTGATTCTCCTACCAATCCTGCGGTCATTAGGACTATCAAAGAACGTCGCAATTACGGCGTTTGTCATGTCTATCGGCGCCCCAATGTACGTCAACATCGTTATCATCAAGCAATTACAGTTGTTCTTCCCTAAGGTTGTTTACGGCGCCAAATACCTTATTTATGGTTTCAGTGCGATGTCTGTACAATTAGTAATTGTCATTATTTTCATCTTGATCCATGCAAAATCAATTCACAAAAATGACACCAAAGAGGTCTCTGCTGATGACAGCAAAAAAGCAATTTCCAACGTACCAAAAATTGCCTATATCCTGCCAATTATGCCGGTATTTATGAACTTGGCCTTTCAATGGGAACCAATCCCTGCATTAATGCTGTCAATCTTTTTGGTCCTGTTGATTACCGGAAAACTCAAAACCTACAAATCAGCAATGGAGCTGATCAACAAAACTATTTCCCAGGCTATTTCAGATATTTCGGGATTAATTATTATGTTACTATTCTTAACCATGTTCAGCGCCGCAGCGGTAAAGGTTACCGGCAGATTCAGCGATATCCTGCAAAGCATTGTTCCCCACAGTCCCATCGTGCTGGCAATTGCTTTTGGAATCTTAGCCCCACTGGCTTTGTTCCGTGGCCCATTGATGGTGTGGGGCGCTGGTTCGGCCACCGCCGCAGTCCTTGCTGCCACCGGATTCTTCAACCAATATTTTGCCTTTGCTGCCATCTTAATACCTGGCGTATCTATTGCCATCTCAACATGCATCACCCAATCATGGAATTTATGGGTTGTCGAACACGAGAAACTAGATGTTAAGCAGTTTTTGATGACCGGCGTTCCGTTTGGCTGGATTACCAGCGTTCTGAATTTATTGTTGGCTGCCATTATGTTTAAGTAGGATACATTTTGCTTAGGAGGAACTGATTTTGAAAGAAGAATTAATTTTTGGCACTTATTCATCACGAATTTCAAAGGGTATTTACCAAGCTGAATTTGATACAGATTCTGGCAAAATAGGGACAGTTCATTTATCTACAGAAATTGGGGCCCCGACATATTTGGCACTTTCAGATACCAATGTAATCTACGCCGTTAACCAAGATGGCGATAAGGGTGGTGTTTCCGCCTATGATCTTTCCGGTGGTCAGTTCAACAAGCTCGCTGATCACTTATTTAATGCTTCATCTCCCGTCAACATTACAATCGATGAAAAGCGAAAACTTGTTTTCGCCAGCAATTATAATAACGGTTTCGTCCAGATTTTTAAAATCATGAGCAACGGGGATCTGAGCCTGGTCGATGAAATTCATAACTTAGGCCACGGGGTCCTACCTCAACAAAACACCTCGCATCTGCACTATGCACAGATAACGCCGGACGGGCGTCGTCTCTGTGTGATTGATTTAGGTACCGACGAAATCTTGACTTTTGACCTTTCATCTGATGGTCATGTCCTTCAAAAAGCCACAACGTTTCATACCCGGCCGGGATTTGGACCAAAAAAGATTACGTTTACCAGGAATGGCGTATATGCCTATGTACTGGGTGAGTTGGCAAACCAGGTAATTCTCTTGAAATACCATCCGAAGACCGGTACCTTCGATCAGATACAGTCTATTTCGACGTTGCCTGATAACTGGGTTGGAGAAAACGGTTGTGGGGCAATGTACCTTTCTAAAGATGAAAAGTACCTGTACGTATCAAATCGTGGACATAATTCAGTGTCTGTCTTTGGTGTTGATGAAACTAATTATCAATTGGAGATGATTCAAAACATCTCCAGTGAAGGCAACTTCCCTCGTGAGTTCTGTCTTGATCAGTCAGAAAAATATGTAATTGTGGGTAATCAAAAGAGTGACTCACTCGCCATCTTTCAACGGAACCCCAAGCACGGAAATTTGACACTTCTATCAGTCAATCACAATGTTGCAGAACCTGTCTGTATCATCTGTACCCAAGATAACCAGTGATCCAAGATCCATGAACTATTCCCTAACATCAAATTATCAGGTACAATTAAGTGACGGAAGTGTGAGGTGATTAATGTGAAAAAGCGTTTAACAATCAGTGAAATAGCAAAAATGGCTGGAGTTTCCACTGCAACCGTCTCGCGATACTTGAACGGTCACTTTGAAAAAATGTCTGATGAAACTCGGGTTAAAGTTCAGCATGTAATCAATGACACTGGCTATCACATCAATCGTCAAGCACAGTCATTAAAGAACCAAACCACGCATTTAATTGGAATGGTCGTCGCTGATATTGAAAATATTTTCTCCTCGATTTTATTTAAGGGAGCCGATAAAATCTTCGAGCAGCATGGCTATCAAATATTATTGATGAACTCGGACAACTCTGGTGATCGGGAACATGATCAGCTCCAACGGCTTTTGGATCTTCAAGTCGATGGCATTATCCTGCAACCGATTCATAATAACAGTGCCAGTTACCAATTTATTAAAGATACCGATACACCAACGGTTATTGTTGATCGAAAAACAACGCCGCAAATCTGGCCAGAAGTAACTACCGACAACTATGGCTATTCAAAGGCATTGTCGGACTTGATAATTCGTATGGGATATAAACGAATTGTCACCATCAGTGAACCGCTAGCTGATAATGAAGTGCGGATGGATCGTTACCACGCCGTTCAAGAGGCCGCCAAGGGCACCGATGTCATCGTAGACAGTATCGAAATAACTGAAAATACCTCTGATGATTTGATTTATAATCAGATCATGAGAAAAACTGATTCCTTGAAGACCAAAGCGGTTGTCTATGCCCTCAAAGGAACTGTTCTAATGCGTGTCATAAAGTTGTTATCAAAATTCCATATTCTAATCCCAAAAGATATTGGTGTAACAGCATTTGATGATTGGGATTGGGCGCAATTAATGCAGCCGGAGATCACCACCATTCAGCAGAATCCAAAGAAAATGGGACAAAAATCTGCTGAACTATTGATTGACCTCATCTCCGACCAACCGATTGTAGAAAAAACAGTGCTTGTTGAAAGTGAGCTCAAAATTCGAAATTCAATCATTGATTAACGGTTCATCATAATAATGGTTCATTGCAAAGGCTACTGAGGATCTCCTCAAACCTTTCCAATGAACCATTTTTTGGTGCTACAATCCTACTCCAAACTCTCATCCACAATCGAGTCAACAACCTTCTCAATCGCACTCACCAACGGGCTATCGGGCTGAATCCCAGTGTCTGCGAACCGTTCCTCCCACCAGTTTTTCCGGATTGCCTGAATGGTGGGAATCACCTGCTGGCCGGCAGCCGTTAGACTCAAGATAATTGATTTGCCGCTCCCGGCCGTTTTCGTCAAATAACCCAGGGCCTGCATCTTTTTAATCTCTCGCGTCGCCAGGCCTTTATCGATCACTAACGACTTGGCCACCTGGTTCTGATTAATCTCGGCATTGTCATTAATCGTCAGTAAAATACAGGCAGCCGTTGGGTTCAGCTGCTGCTCCTTAAACAACTTACCGGTATCCTTGTAATACTGCCGGTGCAAAATTGAAATATCCTGTGCAAGGTAGCCAATATCTTTCAAAATTATTTTCCTTTCCAATCGTCAAATCCTACCGTAAGATTATCATTTTCTTGTTGACAATTCAACACATGCCCTTTATCTTTAAATGTAAGTTGAATTGTCAACATAAAAATGAAGAGGTGTCCTCCTTATGGCAAATAAAAAACGTGGTTCACAAGCTTTAATTCAATCCATGATTAATCAACAGGTTCAATATGTATTCGGCATCCCCGGTGCCAAAGTCGATCAGTTATTCGAAGATCTCCAGTACAGCGACCAGCCCAACGCACCAAAATTGATCGTCACACGTCACGAACAAAACGCCGCCTTCATTGCGGCTGGCATCGGCCGTTTGACAGGTAAACCGGGAGTGGTTGCCACCACTTCCGGCCCCGGGGTTTCCAACTTGGTGACAGCCTTAATGACGGCAACCGCTGAAGGTGATCCGGTGGTTGCTTTGGGCGGACAGGTCCCCCGCGACGACCTTGCCCGTTACACCCACCAAAGCATCCCCAGCAAAGAATTGATGAGCGTCGCTTCCAAAAGCAGCGTTGAAGTCCAAGATTCCAACAACCTTTCTGAAGCCTTCACCAACGCCTACAGCACAGCCATTTCAGGCAAGCCCGGGGCTTCCTTTCTTTCCCTGCCAGCAGACGTGTTAAGCGGCGAAGTCACCCGGCTGGAAATGCAACAATTGAAAGAACCCGAGCAAACTCAGACATCCGCCAAAACCCTCAACCAGATTATCGATTTACTCAAAAAGGCCAAACTCCCAGTCATTCTGGCCGGCATGCGGGCGTCTTCTCCAGCCGTCACAGAGGCCTTGCACCAACTGCTGGCAAAAGTTTCGCTACCAGTAGTTGAAACCTACCAAGGTGCCGGCGCCATTTCTCACGAATTTGAAGCGGATTACTTTGGCCGGGTTGGCCTGTTCAGAAATCAAATTGGCGACACCCTGCTTAAGCAAAGTGATTTGGTTATCGCAATCGGTTATGATCCGGTGGAATACGAGGCCCGCAACTGGAACGTAGAACACAACGACCAAATTATCAACATTGATACGGTGGCCCCAGAGTTGACCGTCGACTACCAACCAGATATGGTGATCGAATCAGACATTGCGGGCACCCTGTCAGCCCTAACCGATGCTCTGCCAGCAAGCTATCACCTTCCAAAAACGGCAGTCGATCAACTCGCCAAACTGCGATCAGAATTTGATGGTCAAAGCACCACTGCAACGACTGCCAAGCCCGGTACCATGCATCCGCTGGACATCGTCAATACGCTGCAGGAAAAAGTCGACGACGAGACCACGGTGACGGTGGATATCGGCAGTCATTATATTTGGATGGCGCGTCACTTCCGAATTTATCGCCCGCGTCATTTACTGTTCAGCAACGGTATGCAGACTCTGGGTGTGTCACTGCCGTGGGCCATTGCGGCCAAATTGGTGCGACCAGCCGAAAAAGTCATCTCCGTTTCCGGTGATGGCGGCTTCCTGTTCTCCGGTCAGGAACTTGAGACCGCAGTCCGACTGAAGTTAAACATCGTTCAGCTCATTTGGAATGACGGTTACTATGACATGGTGAAATTCCAAGAAGAAGCCAAGTATGGTAAGAATGCCGGCGTGAAATTCGGGCCGGTTGATTACGTGAAATACGCTGAAAGCTTTGGTGCCAAGGGATTGCGGGCTACCAACTCCGAGGAATTGGCCAATGCCCTTGATCAGGCACAGCAGGCTGATGGACCGGTTATCATCGACATTCCAGTTGACTACAGTGACAACATTGAACTCAAATCAGCTCTATTACCAGACATCTTAAACTAAAGGAGGATAATGATGACAAAATTAACAACTTTGTATCAGCACGGCACTTTGGCATTACTGGTCCCCGGCTTGCTAGCAGGCACCCTGACAATGGGTGACTTACTGCAACATGGTGACACTGGGATTGGCACCGGCGAAGGCCTTGACGGTGAATTGATCATTTTAGACGGGACGCCCTACCAAGTGGATAGTGACGGCAACGTGAATGTGGTCTCGGATGCCTTCAACATGCCATTTGCGAACAGCCATTTCGCCAACTACTCACCTTTGGCGGAATTGGAAAATCTTTCTCAAGCTGATTTGGAAGAACAGCTCATCTCACTCACCCAGGCCAGCAACACGTTCTTCTCGATCAAGATCACTGGAAGTTTCTCAGCCGTCAAGACCCGGGCAGTCAAGAAATCAACGCCGCCATTTCAAACATTGGCTCAAACGGCTAAGAACCAAAGTATCTTTACTCGTGATCAAGTTGAAGGGACGCTGATCAGCTACTATTCGCCAACCTTATTTGACGGCGCTGCAGTTGCTGGATTCCACAACCATTTCTTATCCGCTGACAAAACATTTGGCGGTCATCTGCTGGACTTCCACCTGGATAAGGGTCACGTGGCTTACCAGTTGTTCGATACGTTGGAGCAACACCTGCCAGTCGATAATCGTGATTATATGGACCATGACTTTTCGCTGGACAATATCCAAGATGATATCCATGAAGCAGAAGGTTAACAATCAATCTCTAATTGCTCACCACAAGCAAAAAGGCTCTACAACACCTGCCACCAGCAATAGATAAACATCTATTAACGACAGATATTGCAGAACCTTTTTATTTTACTTGAGCATTATATGAGCAAGCCTACTTCTCAGCTTCCCCGCTGCCGGGCGTCTCCTCACCTTTCTTAACAGTGTAAGACTTAGCACCCGTTCCAGCTAAACTACCGCCTTGGGCAATCAGGTATTCAGGACGGATCGGTTTGTCCTCTAAGAAGTCTTCGAGAATTTCCCGAGCGCCGGCTGCGTATCGTGCTTGGGCAGACAAAGTTGTTCCGGACATATGTGGGGTCATGGCTTCGTTCGGCATAGTCCGCCATGGGTGATCCTTTGGTGCCGGCTGTGGGTACCAAACATCCCCAGAGTAGCCGCCAATTTGACCAGAATTCAGGGCCCGCACAATCGCGTCTCGATCAACTTCTTCACCACGACTGTTGTTAACGATGTAAGCCCCACGTTTCATAGTAGCGAGTACCTCGTCGTTAAACAGGTGGTAGGTCTGAGCGTGCAGTGGTGCAGCTAAGACAACGGCATCAACGACTTTGACCATTTCATGAACGTCAGGAAAATAGGTCAGTCCCAGCTCATTTTCAACTTCATCAGGTAATTGATGACGCTGGTTGTAGACTAATTTAACCCCAAATGGTTTTAATCGTTCCAGTACGGCCCGGCCAATTCGACCAGCGCCAATCACGCCGACGGTCATGCCTTCCAAATCATAGGCCCGTGAAACGGCGTCAGCGATGTTCCAGCCACCGGCTTTAACAATGTCGTGAGCCGGAATGAAGTTTCGAACTAATGCCAATAACTGCATGACTTCAGCTTCAGCCACACTGACACTGTTGCTATAAGTGACTTCGGCAACGGTAATATTGTGCTCATTGGCAGCGTTCAAATCAACGTGATCTGAACCAATCCCGGCAGTGATCGCTAATTTTAAGTTCTTGGCTTTATCAATTAAATCAGCCGTCAGATAAGCTGGCCAGAATGGTTGGGAAATCACAACGTCAGCGGTTGGAAGCTCCTTTTCAAATACTGAATCGGGGCCTTCCTTGTCTGAAGTGACCACAAATTCAACACCTTTAGATTCCAAATATTTCTTCAGTCCCAAGCCACCAGACACACTGCCCAATAACTCACCCGGCTTGAAGTCAATCCCCTCAGGTGTCGGAACCGTCGAGCCATCTGGATAGTGGGTAATCTTTGGAATGTCATCCCGCACATATTTTGGTGGGAAACCATCCACTGGATCTGGATACAGAACTGCTAACACTTTGGTCATTGTAATCGATCCTTTCTAAAGTAGAACCAACAAGTTATCTCAACGCCCAAAGTTTAGCACGTTTGTAAACGTTTACAACTAACTGCACTTATTTTTTCAAAAATTGTCGGCAATCAAAAAACAGGTCTAGATCGCTGGTTAATCAACGATTTAGACCTGTTGTTCATTCAACAAAAGGCTAACCTTCAAGGAATTCCTTGGTCTTATACTCAGGATCAGGATACTTGTAGAAGCCTTCGCCTGACTCAACGCCAAGCTTGCCTTCATCCAGCATCTTCTTGAAAGCATCAGCAAGCGGCATCACAGCTGGATCCTTTTTGGAGGCTGCCAAAGTGATGTTGTAGGCAGTTCGAATCCCAACCGCGTCCAGGATGCCAAATGGTCCCCATGGTGCGCCGGTTGCGGCCATCCAGGTTCGATCAATCATCTTTGGATCAGCGATCCCTTTCAGCCACAATGCCCCCGCTGCCGCGTTCAACGGCATTAACAGTGAGTTCAGAATGTAGCCGGGCTGCTCTTTTTTCAGCTGAATCGGTACCATCCCAATGTCTCGGGCGTACTGAACGATTTCTTGATAGATTGCCGGATCAGTTTCCGGTGATCCCATAATTTCAGCGGTGTTGTTCAGCCAAACCTGGTTGGAAAAATGCATGTTCAAAAACTGCTTTGGCCGACCGGTATCAGCGGCAAACATGCTTGGTACCAGCGTAGATGAGTTACTAGTGAAAATCGCATTGCTTGGTGCCAACTTGCTCAATTTTTGATAGAATTCATGCTTGATGTCAGGATTTTCCGGAATCGCTTCGATGACCAGATCAGCATCTTTAACTGCCGCCGCTAAATCATCCGTAAATTTCAATCGACTAATCCCGGCATTAAATTCTTCATCGGTCGCCGCAATATCGTGCCGATAAGCGTGGCGCAGACCTTTAATTCGTTCCTCAGCTTTATCAACAGCTTCTTGACTAATATCATAAACAGTCACGTCAAACCCTTTAAAAGCACTTTGAAACGCAATCTGACTGCCTAAGACCCCACTACCAGCAACAGTAACCTTTTTGATTGCCATGATAATATCCCCCTTATGCTAATGGAAACGGTTACATCGAATACACTTTAATTATGGCAGGTTGCTTGTGAAATGCAACGAAATAGGCTTGGTAATTCGGGAATTCAAGCTGAGCAAGGGACATCCCGTCAATGGTCGACGGCATTCACTGGTGCTGCTGATGTCGGCTTACGAAAACGATGTTCAACAATCTAATTCCCTCATATAAAGTCTCATTTAAAAATATTAAAAACAAGAAAGTAAACTTGCACAAGCCATGGCATCAGCATATCTGACCACCTTTTTGAAAATTATGTTTGACTAAAATCACCTCACATGTTAATGTTAGAAACATTAAATATTGATTAGAATATAATGGCAATGATAAAGAGAGTACCACTTTAATTTTCTGTGCAGTGAGCCTGGTAAGTGAAAACAGGTCAGAAGATTTCGCTGGGAAGTAGCTTTTGAGCTGTGGGCTGAAGTTTAGTAGGCAATTACCGGATGCACCCGTTATTCGTGCAGTGAATCGCTGATTCCAAGAGAACCAGCCGCTCACTTGAGGCTATTTAATAGCGAACTAAGGTGGTACCGTGCGAAAGCGCCCTTTCAGATTAATTTCTGAAGGGGCGCTTTTTCGTTCACCATTTCTAATCCAACAAATTTTGGAGGGATTCTATGAAACACAAATTAATTTCTTTTGGGGCAATTCTAATTGCCGGTATATCATTGGCAGCTTGTGGGAATAAGCAGGCAGCGAGTAAGAGCAACAAGCCATTAAACGTTACGTTGCCTGACGAACCGCTGACTGCTGATCCTAATAAATCAACCGATACCAATAGTGCTCAATTGATTTTCCAAACCTATGAAGGCCTTTATACGTACAACAAGGCAAACAAACTGACCCCAGGAGTGGCAACCAAAATTGTCAAGCCAACCAATAATGGAACCACCTACACATTTAATCTCAAAAAGAACGCCAAGTGGGCAAATGGTCAAACAGTGACCGCCCAAGACTTTGTTAACTCGTTTAGAAGAACCGTCGATCCTAAGACAAAGGCCCAATACGCCAGTCTGTACGACGCTTTTAAGAACTATGCAGCAATTCAAGCAGGCAAGATGTCAGCCGATAAGCTGGGTGCAAAAGCCATCGGTAAACACAAACTCCAGATTCAACTCACGAAGCGGGTGCCGTGGTTCAATGATTTAGTTGCCTCAAAGTTCTATCCACTAAACACAGCGACCGTTAAGAAATATGGCCAAGAATACGGAACCAACGCTTCAAAAACAATGGCCAATGGACCTTACAAACTCACTGGTTGGACTGGCAGCAACTCATCTTGGCATTATGTCAAGAATCCGCATTATTGGGACGCCAAGAATGTCAAGATTAACAGAATCAACGTCACGGTTACCAAAGATCAAAATACAGCCATCAATTTATTTCAAAGTGGAAAAATTCAAGAGACCAATGTTAGTGGCCAGTATGTTAAAGCAAATGCCAAGAATCCAAATCTTCATAAACATCTGACTGGACGTATGAATTATTTGTACTTCAACAATAAATACAAACCAACCAATTCAGAAAATCTTCGGCAGGCATTTTCATACATCATCGACAATCAGACCATTACAGATGATGTTCTCCAAGACGGTTCGGCGCCTGCTAAGAGCATGATTCCAATTGGCGATCAAAAAGATCCGGCGACCGGCAAAGATATGGCTACCTCAATTGGTAATTTACTACCGACAGACAAAGCAAAAGCCAAGGCCTACTGGAATAAGTATCTGAAAGAAACCGGTAAGAAATCAATCACGTTGAACTTACTGACGGACGATCTTGATGAAGACAAACACGTTGGCCAATATATTCAAGCAGCGGCAGAAAAGAACTTCAAAGGGCTGAAAATTACATTAACATCGTTGCCACATGCCCAACACGTTGATCGAGATTTCAACGGCAAGTTCCAACTCAATTTGACCGGGTGGTCCACCAACTGGCTTGATGCTTATGACTTTTTAGACTTACTACAGACCGGCAATTCAGTTAACTTTACCAACTGGAGCAACAAGACCTATGACAACATGCTCAATGAAGCCAACGCTGCCACCGGACAAGCGCGTTACGACAAACTAGCAGCTGCAGATAAATACCTCATGAGTGTCAAAGGCGCAATTCCGCTGTATCAGCCAGCCGAAAACAAATTGATCAGCAGTAAGGTCGGCGGACTGACCTACTCGATTTTAAATGAAGCCCAGTACAAGTATGCTTACTGGAAATAATGACATTTTGTAGAAAAATACTGAAAGGAAGCATTTTTAATGACAACATTTTTTAATTTTAATTTATTCGATGGGAAAAATAATCAAATTCAATCAGATGCATGGTTCACGATTGATGACCAAACCGGGAAAATTACCGATCAAGGAACTGGAAGCGCCCCAAAGGACAACAACTCAATTGATCTGGATGGTAAATACGTCATGCCAGGATTGATCAATGTCCACACCCACATTACCAGCAACCCACGAACCTTTGATGGTAACCCGGGTGATTCTGAAACCGAGGCAGCCGTCACAGCCTACCAAAACCTGCAGACCATGCTGAAATCAGGCGTCACCTTTATCCGCGAATGTGGAACCAGCTACGATGTTGACATTAAGTTGAATCGGCTTCGAGAACAAGGATCGCTCAAGAAAACACCTGAGATGATGCCATCCGGGATGGCCTATTCAATGACCGGCGGCCACGGGGATAGTCCCCACTTCGGCCACCGAGTTGATTCTCCAGATGAGATGAGAAAAGCGGTTCGGCAGGGATTGAAGATTGGGGCTCAAAATATCAAAATGATGGCAACAGGTGGGGTTATGACCCCCGGTGATTTTATGGCTGATCCCCAACTTTCTGTGGAAGAAATGAAAGCTGGTATCGATGAGGCTCACCATAAGGGAAAAATTGTTGCTGCCCACGCTGAGGGAAATCCCGGGATTCAAAACGCCATTGACGCCGGTGTGGATTCCATTGAACATGGCTTTTATATCAACGAGGAAGAAGCCAAGAAAATGATTCATCACGGCCAGTACCTGACACCAACCATTATCGCTTTATGGGCGATTCCAGAATACGGCAAGGGTAAGTTACCGGATTGGGAAGTCAAAAAGGCTGATGATGCCTGCGAAGATGCCTATCGGAATTTATCCAAGGCCTTCAAATTGGGCGTTAAATTCACTTTGGGAACCGATGCCGGAACCCCATACAACGGGTTCGATACAACGCCAAAAGAGCTTGAGCTGATGACTGAAAAGCTAGGGATAACTCCTTTTGAAGCTTATCAATGTTCTTCGATCAATGCAGCAACACTCTGCCAAATCCAAGATGAATACGGCACTTTGGAAAAGGATAAATATGCTGATTTCCAAGTACTCAACGCCGATCCATTGGCTGATGTTAAAGCCCTCCAACAAGATGACAAACAGATTTTTCTTCATGGAAAACGAGAATTTTAACTGTTATTAACCACTAATCTTTGAGGAGGCAACAAGCAAATGACAAGCACCTTATTTAAAAATTTACAACTATTTGACGGTCTAACCGATCAAATCCAATCCAATGCCTGGTTCATAACTGACGATCAAAGCGGCAAAATTATTGCTCGAGGAACCGCTGATTTTCCAAAAGCAGACCGTTCGATTGACCTATGCGACAAATATGTCATGCCAGGATTCATCAACGTGCATACCCACATTACCAGTAACCCGGCTACTTTTGATGGTGGCAGAAACCGCTCGGAAACAGAAACTGCTGTCGATGCATACCAGAACCTTCAGACATTTCTAAAATCCGGCGTGACGTTTATCCGTGGTTGCGGCAATAGTTATGATATCGACATTAAGTTAAAGAGAATGCGGAACAAGGGAATGCTAAAACACACTCCCGAGATCATGCCGTCGGGAAGAACATTTTCAATGACCGGCGGCCACGGGGACCATCCCCACTCAACTTATCTGGTCGACTCATCGGATGAGATTCGTAAGGCCGTTCGCACTGGCCTCAAGAATGGCTCCCAATTGATCAAATTAATGGCGACAGGTGGCGTTATGACACCAGGAGATTTCATGGCTGATCCTCAACTCTCGGTCACAGAAATGCGGACTGCGGTGCTTGAAGCCCACCATAAAGGACAAAGAGTTGCGGCTCACGCTGAAGGAAACCCTGGTATCCAAAATGCCTTAGATGCAGGCGTGGATTCCATTGAACACGGTTTTTACGTCACCGAACGAGAAGCCAACCAAATGATTAATCAAGGGACATTTCTAACCCCCACATTGATCGCTGAATGGGCAATCCCAGAATTCGGCAAACACACTTTGCCCGCATGGGAAGTCAAAAAAGCAGCTGATGCTTTGGATGATACTTATGCCAACATCTCAAGAGCTTTTCGACTGGGTGTTAAGATCACATGTGGTACTGATGCCGGGACACCCTTCAATGGCTTTGATCAGACACCCAAGGAAATGGAACTGCTGACAACCAAACTTGGAATGCCCCCTTTTGAGGCATATCAGTGTTCCTCAATCAATTCTGCAGCTTTATGTAACATTAGTGATGAATATGGCACCTTGGAAGAAGGTAAATTTGCCGATTTCCAAGTCCTGACTGAAAACCCGTTGGAAGATGTACTGGCGGTTCAGCAGACTGATAAGCAGGTTTATCTGCATGGAAAACGAGAATTTTAATCAATATCATTATGAACAAAACGACGAATCCCAAATTGGGTTCCGTCGTTTTTGAATTCAAATGAAGTGATTATATTAGTATCTATAAAATAGCCCAGCATGATACAACCTGTTATGACTAACATATCGCCAGGTGTCAGTTGTATAGTGTTGATACTTCATGTCAAACATCTTGAATTTATGAGTATGATTTCTGAGATACCTATACTTCAACAAACACCCAAGAAACGGCTATAATTAAGCTAATCAAGGGCTAGGGGATTACTCGTGCAAGAAATTTTGGACGTCATCAGCACATGGATCGGTGCTGTCATACTCATTGTCTTAATTATCGCATTCCACAACTACCTAATCTGGGGAGTTGGCGGACTTGTGATGATCTATTTTATGTCCATTCGGTATCAAATTTACCAACATAGTCGGCGAATTGACAGGAAAAGAACTAAGTAATGAATTTTACCATTAGTTAAAGTAAATATACTCAATACTCACAATATCTAGGAGGTGCTTAATGCTTAACATGGTGAAAAAGAAGAGAATCATTTGCGAATACGCATTCCACAAAACGAGCAAGGAACTGATCTACGAAAAAAGCAAAAATCATGACCCTTGGGAGAATGGTCAATTTGGCAACTTTGATTTTCGAGCCAATATGGAGGATGTTGGGAATTATGATAAGGGATCAGATGTTGGTAAGGAACGAGTAAAGTGGAAATGATTCATCAAGATAAACTTATTTAGAGCCTTATAATATTGACAATCAAAAAGTCTGATAACAACGATGGGTCATCAAATCCCCATTGAGAAAAATGCCCAGCGTATAGTTTGAGAATTAGTCTCAAACTATACGCTGGGCACTTCAAGTTAAATTTTAGAAATATTACACTTCATATTATGAATCTGGCTCTTTTATAGAACCCTTTGCTAGCAATATAAGCACTGAAAGTACTGTGTTTCGGGTCATGAATGCCTACAGACACAAGAAGGACATTCTACTTTTACCAATCAACTTTACCGGCAATTGCTGGAAAGAATACTGTATAATTTGAATAGTAAATCTGAAAAAATCAATAAACAGTGTGAGGAATACAAATTGAACGCAAAAGACAATAAAACTTTTTTAACCCTACTAGAGAAGAGTCAGGAAGCATTTACGCTCGGTTTAGAGCTCTACAATCGTCCTACAGTCAAATATAGAGTGGAAGGATTCAGTTTTTATATCTGTAATGCATGGGAACTTCTTCTTAAGTCCTATTTAATAAAATCGGCAGACTCATTAGAGGCAATTTTTTATTCAACTAAAGCGACCAAGAGAAGTCAGTCGTACTCTATATCGGAATGTATCAAAAAAGTATTCACCGATAAAAGAGAACCACTGAGAAGAAATCTCGAAAAAATTGTGTCACTTCGCAACACCTCAATCCATTTTGTAACAGAAGAATATGAACAGATGTATGCACCGTTATTCCAAGCGTGTGTGATCAATTATGTAAATAAGCTTAACGACTTTTTTCATATTGATATTACTGAACGACTTGACCAACATTTTCTATCACTTTCAGTTAATATCGACTCGCTTGACTCCAAAGCCATCAAGAAAAAGTATCCAACCAGCATAGCGGAACAAATATTAAGGGATCAGATGGAGTTAAATGAGGAAACAATTCATACTGAAAGCACTCACTTTGGAATTCCTATTAACCATAATATTTATATTACCAAAAACAAGAAAAATGCAGATTTTATTGTTTCCGTGGCGAAAGATAGCGAAACTAAAGCAGCTATTATTAATAAACTTCAAGATCCTAAGAATACCCATCCTTTTAGTTATAGTGAAGTTGTAAATCAAATAAACAAATGGATATCAAGGAAGAAAATCAATTTTCAGGTTACGATTAGCCACGGAATTCGTGTAGCTTTTAATAAAAGTGATTTGGATTTGTTCATAAAGTTTTACGAAATCAAAACAAATATTGACTATGCGTATAAGCATGTTCTTGGAAATAATAATCAATACACCTACTCTCAAAAAGCAATCAACCTAATCGAAAAAGAAATAAAGGACAACCCTCAGAGAATTATCAGTATACTAAAGAGTGAGATTAAAAAAAGATAACTCCAGGCGCATAGGAATTCTAAGCTAAAAAGCCTACTCCCGTTCGGGAACCCAGCGTTACTCCTTCTCAAGTTATCTTACTGTTATTCTATCCGAAATGATCCATCATAGTCAACTTAAAATGTTTAATCGTAAAATACTCAATATCATTATTCTTCAACTCAGCCAAGAATCATACCAAAACTTCTTCTTAGTAATCACGTCCTGGGCTACTTTGGCCAGGGCTTTTTCTTTGATGTAAAACGCATCCCCGGCGACCTTCTGCTGAAAGGCCGCCGTCAAGTTAGCCAACTCCTCTTTGTCGGTAAACACCCATTTCAAAGCATCCAACTCCGACAGGATCAGCACCAAATTAACTGCGTCGTGACTGACCTTCGCACCGGTAATCTGATTGCGCAGATAATCCTGAACCTGCTTTCGAGCAGCGTCCTTTGGCAGATAGATGACGTGGGTGTCCAAATTATTCTTGACCGACTTCTTCTCAACCAACTGATCCGCCAGCAGACCGGCGCCAAGGCCCTCATAAAGCTGGTTGGCAATATCCCAACTGGTGATAATTGCCAATTGTGTCTGCAGGTCATGCCCTTGCTTAATTTCATCAGTCAGTTCTGATTTGAAAATACTCAGATAATCCGGTAGTTCGGCAAACTCTTGGTCATCTTTGATTGAAATAGTCTCCCCAATGTCCAAAATTCTTTGGTCGACCAAGTCAAATAACGCTGCCAGAACAAAATACGCCTGGGCAGTAAATCGCGTTCGCAGCATTGGCTTCTTACCGATTCTTTCAGTTAATAACAAATAATTTTTCGCGGTTGTCAGTTCCATGACGGATCCCTCCAATTTGAATAAACGCGTGAATCAACATTTCAATTTTATGGCAAAAGATGAAAGAACCCTAGTACTTATTACAACAAAATGAAAAGAGTTACCTTGACCGCCCACAAAAATAATGGTGCTATACTCAGCATAAAATCCAAGGAGGACCATAATCATGAACCCGCGGTTGCACTATCTTACCCGTTCGATCCTTTTGCCTGTCGTGCTGTTGCTCATTTTCGTGTTCAACACCTCCGTCCGAGCAGATGCAAACTCAGCGGATGGCAACCCTCGACCAGTCATTTCTGACGAACTTCACATTTTAAATCAGAAGCAGATCAGCCAAATTAAACAAATCAATCGCCACCTGATGAAAAAATACGAGGGTCAGCAAATTTGGATTATTTCAACGAATAAAACCCTCGCCGAGCTGCAGGATCCAAAATTTGAACGATACCTCGTCAATATCAGAAAAAAGGGCCCAACAGTTTCCCGATTTGCGATGGCCGCCAATCCATTTGGGGATTACTTTGCCAAAAAATTATTAAATTATCAATCTCAAACAGCCTACGATCAAGATGAAATAGTGATTGAAGGAGATGTCAATATCATTCTCATTGATCCGAACCTTCCGTATCACGTGATGCCGATTGCATCCCAAAGTTTTATGGACAACATTTATGACTTTCAAAATTTGTTTATGGGCTTGCAGCTGGATTACATGGATGTCTCTGCCGCCAACGTGATGAATACGGTTGACGTCCTCAATAAATCTATCCAAAAAAATTATTATGCACCATATGGCTTGCGTGATTCCACCTTCGAAGAAGTAAAATCTGCTCTGGTAATGCTCGCGGGTTTCATTATATTTGTCGTCTGGATCATTGATCATTGGAACACTCCGCTTGGCGGCGGCTATGTCCGAAGTGACGAAGACAACTACGACTCCGGTTATATGGACGGTTATTATATTGGCCTCCACGATCATGATGACGACCATCATTAAGAACCAAGACCAGCTCACCAAATCAGGCGGGCTGGTCTTTTCGAACAGTATTGTATCTCTTAGGCCGCGTATGCTACGATAATCTAAACGAAAGGACTGACAAACTTGCCCAAGTTACCAACCTATCAAACAGATCATCAAACCATTACATTTAACAATTCAAATCGTCAAATTCAATTGACTATTATCACCCCAGAGATCATTCGGGTCTCCGAAAATCGCGGTGATCATGGTGCCTCATACGCGATTGAAGGCGACAAGGAAACCACAACGACATACACAGTTAAGCAACAACCTGATCATTATGAAATCACGACCACTGCCTTGACCATCAAGGTCGATGCGGCCATGCATATTGATGCCTATGATGCCAACAGCAATCCACTGGTCACTGACTACCGTGGCAGTCGGACTCCGCTTGATCGGGGGATTGACGAGGAACATAAAAAGTTCGTCCAAGAAGAGGGCCACAACGTTCCCGGTGCCGACGATCAAAATAATCCCGACTACTTTCAAGTTGTGAAGGATTTGGCACCTGATGAACAGATCTACGGGCTCGGAGACAAGACCGGTTATCTGAACAAACGGGGCTATGAGTATGATGACTGGAATACCGATAATCCAGCTCCCCATCTAGAAAATTTCACTAGATTATACAAATCGATTCCAGTGATAATCGGCCTCAAAGCTGGGCATCCCTACGGCCTCTTCTTCGACAATCCCTACCGGAGTCATTTTGATTTTGGCAAAGAAAATCCCAACTATTATTTCTACTCAGCTGAAGCCGGCAACCTCAATTACTACCTAATTGGCGGTAAAACTCTCAAAGATATCGTTACCAATTATACCTACTTAACCGGCCGAACCCCCTTGCCTCAAAAATGGACATTGGGATACCAACAATCACGCTGGGGCTACTCTGCCAGCCAGAAGATGGTCCAAGATATCGTGGATTCGATGCACAAATACGATTTACCATTTGACGTGATTCACTTGGACATTGATTATATGCGCGGCTACCGGGTGTTCACTTGGAATGACGAGGCTTATCAAGGCAACCCTCAGAAGTTTGTGACGGATTTGAAAGCCACCGGCACAAAAATTGTTGCCATTATCGATCCTGGCGTCAAGAAGGATCCCGGCTACAACATTTATGATCAAGGCATCAAGAATGATTATTTCGTCAAAGATCCGGCGGGCAATGTCTACGTCAACCAAGTTTGGCCGGGGGATGCCGTCTTCCCGGATTTTGGCCGCCGAGCCGTTCAAAAATGGTGGGGCAAAAATGATCAATTTCTGACTGACATGGGGGTTGCTGGGATCTGGAACGACATGAACGAACCCGCTTCATTTCAAGGAGAAATTCCCCAAGACATTGTTTTCAGCGACCACGACCAGCCGTCGACTCATAAGAAAATGCATAACGTCTACGGCCACAATATGGCCAAGGCGACCTATGATGGGGTGAAACGTGCAACCGGTAGACGGCCATTTGTCATTACCCGGGCCGCTTATTCGGGTACGCAAAAATATTCAACTGTCTGGACCGGCGACAATCATAGCATTTGGCCCCACTTGCAACTCCTGATTCCCCAATTGTGTAATCTGGGAATCAGTGGGTTCACTTTTGCCGGCACCGATATTGCCGGCTTTGGTTCAGACGCGACGCCGGAACTTTTGACCCGCTGGATTGAGGCAGCCATCTTCAGTCCCCTGCTGCGAAACCACAGTGCAATGGGAACCCGTGCCCAGGAACCATGGGCCTTTGGTGAACCCACCTTATCAATTTATCGTAAATTTCTAAAGCTGCGCTACCGATTCATCCCTTATCTATACGACCTATTTGCCAAAGAATCTAAGAACGGCCTGCCACTCATGCGGCCACTGGTTTTGAATTATGAAGATGACCCACGAGTCCGAAACATCAACGATCAGTATCTGGTTGGCGATGCAATCTTAGTCGCACCGATCGTCCAACCATCGCAGACCAAACGACTGGTTTATCTTCCGGCTGGGAAATGGATTGATTTTTGGAACCACCGGGAATATGACGGCCAACAAGACATTGTCGTTGATGCGCCGTTAGATAAGCTGCCGATGTTTATCAAGCAAGGAACCATTTTGCCATGGGGAGCCGAAGTTGATCATATCTCTGAAACCCCTGATTCGACAATGGCATTCAACGTCTATGGGGATTCCGGCAGCTATCATCACTATCAGGATAACGGCCTGGACTTCAAGTATCAGCACGGCGAATTCAACGATTATCTCGTGAACGTTGACCACGGTCAGGTCAGCGTCGAACTTGTTCACCATGGTTTCCAACCTTACCGGGAAATCACGGTTAACCTGAATAATCAGCCGGTTACGCTAACGTACAATTCGACAACTGAACACTATGAATAACAAAGGATCTTTGGTAAACCAGTTGGCGCTGGCCTATCAAAGATCCTTTAGTTTGTTATTCATTCTCAGTGGAAACCGAATCATGTACAGCTTTCTGGTTTGCGAATTTTTCCACTCGCGCCATGAAATCCGCAAACAACGCGTCCTGCTTCTCATCGGTCCTAAACATCGCTTCTGGATGCCATTGAACACCAATAATCAAGTCGTCATCTTGGCTTTCAACGCCCTCAATCACGCCATCCTTTGCCAATGCAGAAATATTGAGTTGGCCAGCAACCGCCTTAACGGCTTCATGGTGGTGGCTGTTAACCAAAGTCGAGTCACCCTGGCCGATAATTTTGGCCAAATAGGAATCCGGAGTGGTGGAAATGGTATGCGTCCCCTGTGGCATCGGCGCCTTTTGGTAATGCTGGAGGGTTGGATGATTCCGTTGGCTGTACAAATCTTGGTAAAGGGTACCACCAAGGGCAACGTTTAGCACTTGGACGCCCCGGCAGATCCCAAAAATTGGTTTGCGTTTGGCAACCGCTAATTTGACTAACGCGATTTCGCTGGCATCCAAGAAGGCATCGGTGTCGCCGAGGTTTTGAACCGGCTCTTCACCATAGAACTTCGGCGCAACATCCGGCCCACCCGGCAGCAGCAAGCCGTCAATCAGGTCAACGTAGTGCTCCATGATTTCTGGATTGCGGGTGGGAATCAGAACCGGGACTCCACCGTGTTTGATGACACCAGCGACTTCGTCATCGTTGACGGTATTTCTTGCAAGATTATTAATGATTCGAGTCTCTGCGGGCAATCCAATTACATATTGTTTATCCAAATCTACCAGCTCCTTGATTTATAGACCGTCAATGACCTTATCATTGAGGCTCAAAATAATTGCCTTCAGTAATTTAACGGTGTTTTCGAAGTCAGAATATGCCACAAATCCATAGTTAGTATGTTCATAACGAACAGGAATCCCAATACAAATGGTGGGTGCCCCTTGGAACTCAAGCAATTCAGAGCCATCAATTCCACCACCAGTCCGAACAGCGCGGGTAAATGGAATACCGTTCTGGTGGGCTTGATCTACAGCCAACTGTTGAAAATGCGGATTAGCAATAAAGGATGTATCCATATCACGCAGCATTGGACCACGTTTTAACCCGGTTTGGATCAGCCATTCTGGTGTAAACGTGTCATCGGCTGGGCATCCCTCAAGACAGATTGCAATGTCTGGATGAACCTTTTTAACAGTCACTTTTGCGCCCCGACAACCGACTTCTTCTTGAGATGCAATCGCACCGACCAAGTTAACATCCAAGTTTTCCTCAGCCAGGTCAGACATTGCCGTCATCAAGCATGCAGTACCAATCCGATTATCAAACGCCTTGCCCATCATGACATCTTGAGTTTTGAAGTACTCCCACTCAGTGTCAGGCGCAATGGGACAACCCGTATCAATCTTCAAGACCTCTTTGGTCTCTTCAGCGCTGTTCGTTCCAACATCAATCACTAGGTTGGCAATATCAATTGGTTTCTTCTTTTCTGCTTCTGTCATGAAATGCGGTGGCTTGGTGGCAACCAAACCGGTGATCCATTCTCCGTCTTGGTTTCGGATGCGCATTTTTTCTGCAGTTAAATTGGCCGGTACCCAACCACCGAGCGGAACAAATTTAATGGTTCCATTTGGCTTGACGGCTTGAACAATCAAACCGACGGCATCCAAGTGTGAATCTAGCATCAAAGTTTTGCCTTTGGAAGGTGAATTTTGATTATTTTTCAAATAGACGTTGTTCATGTGATCCGCGTGAACCGAGCTAAAGCTGGAGGCTGTTTGAACGACATAATCTTTTACTTCGTCCTCAAAGCCACTTGGTCCATTTGCATTGGATAAATGTTCAATTAAATTTAGTGCTGACTTCTTATCCAAGATATTACCCCTTTTTCAAATTATTTGGTTAAATAAGCTGTTCTGTAGTCATAATGTCCATTAATTCGATCATAGACAACCCCCTTCAACTTAGGGTTAACCAGGTCAATTCCATTCGCTTGATAAATCGGCGTAATTCCCTGATCAGTGGCCAAAATCTTTTCAGCATTGATTAAATCTTGCCATCTCTTGGTGGCGTTATTCGCATCCTTGTTATTGGAATCTTTGATCGCTTGATCAAATGCTTGGCTGCTCCACTTGCCATTATTTTCTGGGTTGTTTGATGTAAATTGGGAAAGAAATGAAATTGGGTCAGCAAAATCAGCAGACCAACCCGTAAAGTTAACTTCAAAGTTTCCAGCTGAAGCTCTTGCAAGCATCGAGGCAAATGGAATACTGCTTGATTCAACCTTGAGACCTGGTAACGTTTCTTGAAGTTCACTTTGAATAAACTCAATGACATCTTTGGTTTGATCGTCATCAGCGGACAAGAGCTTGATAGTTAAATTCTTCTTACCCAATTGTGATAAGGCCTTTTTGTAGTATTGCTTTGCCTTAGTCGCATCATGATCAACTGTTCCAGGAACATACGCTTCCTTGGCAAAATCCTCACCGGTTTTAGGGTTCTTGGCGAAATCGGCGGGCACAAATCCTTTCGAAACAATTGATCCATTTTGCATCACTTTGTTAATTAATTGGCTTCGATTCAAAGCTAAAGAGAAAGCCAACCGTAAGTTGCGATTCTTGAAGACGCCTTTACGTTGGTTGTATTGCAGATACTCGGTTGCGGCTAGTGGCCGTTTAACAGCATCTTTACTCTTCCCAAGTTGTTTGGCTTGTTCACCAACAAGACTGATTAAATCAAGTTTGCCAGATTGAAATAGGTTATATGCTGTGCTTGGCGATTTGGCAACTGTGTAATTGATCTGGGAAAGCTTGACTGCTTTTTTATCCCAATACTGATTATTTTTAACCAGCTTCCAGGAATCATTGGTTCCAGTCCAGCCAACGTTTTTGAATGGGCCGTTGTACACGGTATATTTAGCGGATGTTCCGTACTTCTTACCGTATTTTTTGACAACTTTTTGATCAAGTGGGTAAAGCGTCTCACGAGCCATTACCATTTTGAAGTAGGTCGTTGGACGAGCAAGTTGAACTTTTAGTTGATATTTTCCATTTGCTTTCACACCTAACTTATTTGGTGAAAGTTTACCATTCACAATTGCATCGGCATTCTTCACATTATCAAAGAGGTAAGTGTATTGACTGGCCGTTTTAGGATTGACCGCCCGTTGCCAAGAATAGACAAAATCTTTTGCGGTCACGGGATCGCCATTACTCCACTTGGCATTGTGACGAATGTTAATCGTGTATGTTTTTCCATCTTTAGAAATTTTTGTCTTGGTTGCCAGCGCAGGTTCCACATTTCCGTTTGCATCATAACGATACAAGCCTTCAAAAGTTTCATCAATTTGAATAAACGACGTTTTATCGTAGATTTTTGACAAATCCAAGCTGGTAATTTCAGCTGTCGTGGATAAGCTGATCTTTTGATTTGATGCCAGCTTAGTCGACCCTTGATCGGAGCTCTTGGAGCCACATGCCGCCAGCAAAACTGTTGTTGCTAGAATACCAAGCGATAATAACGATCGTTTAATAACAGAAATACTCATAATGTTTCCCCGTTTCCTCATTGAATTTTAATATACTCAATCATAAACCTTTTAAACTTTATGTCAATATATGGTGATATTATGCATGAATATTCAGTATGCAACGTGGCGATGTGAGAATATGAAAAAGAGCCGCGTTTTTTCGCGACTCCTTCAGCTATTATTCTTCTATACATGGTCATCAAATGCTGATTTAAAACCAATTATCAATTAATTGGGGATTCTTCTCAAGTATCTGCAGTAAACGGCGAGCGGGTTTGCTTGGATGACTTTGACCGGTTTCCCATTTTTTGTAAGTCCGCAATGAGACATTCATGAACAATGCCATTTTGGTCTTATCAGCTGAAACAAGTTTTCTAATTCGAATGATATCTGCGGGTACATAATCAGGAATCGACAAAATGCGGGATTCAAATTTAGCCATTTTGATACCTCCAAAGTGTTAGTGTGCTAACCAATGTCTTCATAGTATCAAAAAATAAGCCTATTTAAAATTATTATTCTTTAAATAATCCCTTACTTGTGTCTCCCCAGAATATCTAAACCCACCAACAATCGCAACCCCATCCCCAACGGCCGCCTTCAACGAACCAAGGGTATCCTCAAACGGCGTTGACACACTAGTCGAAAATGGCACCAAGCGATTGTCTGAGAAATCATTTTCCTTAAACAACGTATTAAAAATCCGCGGCACCTGCCCATCCCAAGTCGGATAACCAATAAAAATATAATCGTATTGGTGTAGATCGGGTATTTCAGTCTGGATGGCAACATCTGCTTTGTCTCGCATTTGCTGCATACCAACTTTGGAATACTTGTCGTAACCAGCTGGGTAAGGTGTCTTGGGTTCCAGTCTGATGATGTCTGAATGCGTATATTTTTGAATGGTTTCCGCTGCGGTTTTGGTTGTGCCTGACAGTGAAAAATAAATAATCAATGATTTTGTCATGGTAGCCTCTTTCTATTTATATAATGTTTCTACCCTATACCCTGGAGTGCACTTCATGGCAAACAAAAACCGCGGAATCACTTCCACGGTTCAAACTTATTTAATTTTAGTAGGCAGTCCAACCGCCATCTACCGGCAAGACAGCACCATTTACATAACGAGCCTCATCGGAAACCAGGAACAAAGCGGTGTTTGCGATTTCGGCTGCAGTTCCGGGTTCAGGTGATGCACCCATCCCTTGGGATTGACGCTCATAACCAAATTTATCAACATTCTTGCCCATTGACTCAGCAATATTTGTCTTGATGCCACCGGGGGCAATCGCATTGACTCGAATGCCGTCATTTTGGTACATGTAAGCCGTATTCTTGGTTAAACCAACAACCGCGTGTTTTGAGGCCGTGTATGCAACTCCGGCACGGCCGCCATTCGTTCCACCAACTGACGCAATGTTCAAAATGACTCCCTGCTTCTTCGGCAGGAATTCCTTGATTGCTTCACGAGTTGAGTACATGACGCTGTCAGTGTTAACGGCAAAGACTTTCTTCCACATGTCATCAGTCAAATTGCCAACTGGCGCCATATTATCCATGATGCCGGCATTATTGACAACAATATCGAGTTGACCAAATTCACTTTTTGCCAACTTAAACATTGCCTGAATATCGTCTTCGTTGGAAACATCTGTCTTGATTGAGACTGCTTTGCCACCATCTTTGGCGATCGCCGCAACCACTTCGTCAACCCGATCTTTATTCAAATCAGCGGCGACAACGCTGGCGCCCTCAGCAGTAAACAACTTGGCCATTGCAGCGCCCATACCTGATCCGGCACCGGTCACAATTGCGACCTTATTCTTTAGACGATCTGTCATGAAAAAGCCTCCCTTTTATTCATAAAACGCTTACACCATTATTGTATATGATTGAGCAAATGGAGTAAAAGAAATGCCCCATAACTTACGCTGATTCGTTGATATCAACTTTGACGGTCTTATCATCCCAGATTGACGGTTGATATTCCAACTTCAAGTCGGCATCCTGTTTTGCCTGACCAATCAGGTTACCGGTCACACTCGCGCCGGGATCCAGGTCGCCACTGTTTAACGTATTGTTAGTATATTTTTCATTCGTCACGACTTCCATCATGTTGGTGGAGTTCCCATTAGCATTTAATTTGAAGTCAAATGAATTATATGGCTGCTTCTCATCAGTATCATTCTTAATGGTTACATTACAGATCACATACCGATTACCATCCTTGGGCGTATCAAATTCATTGCCATTATAGAAGGTCACTTTATTGATCTTGAATTTATACCCCTTATAGTTGGCCACTTCACCGACATTGTAATTACTTTTGAGCGTCCCATCGCCATTACTGGAAGAACTGTCCTGAGTCGCTGTGGTAATTGACTGGTTACTGGCTGAATCGTCTTCTTCACCGGAAACTGCATTGACTGCAATCACCAATCCAAAAACAACCAATACCCAAACCCACCATTTCTTATACCATGGCTTGGCTGGCTTTTGACTATTATTGTTCATAATTGACACCTCCAAAATATTCGCGTATACCATTACGCTTTACTAATTGCAATCATTAGTATAACGAGTGCTCGTGATCAGGTCTATTTTGGAGTTTGCATTTTGAAAAATTAACAATTATTCATGTTTGACTTTACCCAAGCCAAATTCAACTTGTCCCAACTGCAAGTCGTCGAGCCGCTGTTGGCCCCATTTCAACATGGCGTCAATAATCGGCATCAATGATTTTCCCAGCGGGGTAATTGAATATTGAACCTTGACCGGAACAGTCTTCAGTGGCTTACGATTGACCAAACCATCTTCGACTAATTCTTTGAGCTTTGCCGTAATCTCTTTTCTTGATGCTGCAGGCAATAATTTTTGAAGCTCATAGAAATAATAGGGTCCATCTGTCCCGAGATGATACAGGATGTTAATTTTCCATTTGCCACTGATCATCGACAAAGTTAATTCCTTGGGACAGTTGAAAATGCCATTCGCTAATTTTTCTTGGACTGCTTCTCTAACGCTATCAGTCATTTGAACCAACTCCTTTCATCAGTTACAAAAAAGTGCGGTATTGCAGGTTGTTCAACCTAGCCACATGATGTAGTTAGATTAATATATGAGGAGGATAATCATGACAAAAGTATTTATCGCTGATCAAATTCCAAGTAAAGCTGTTAAGAAATTACAAAGTGCTGGTCTATCCGTTACCATTCACGACAGTGAGCAGGGCTTAATCACTCACGAAGAGTTGGAGAATGCCGTAAAAGATAGTGATTTTCTGATTACAACATTATCCACCAAGGTCGACGAATCAATCATCAGCGCTGCAACCAAGTTAAAATTAATTGCCAATTTTGGCGCTGGTTTCAATAATATCGACACTAAAGCCGCTAGTACCCACCACATCTTGGTGACCAACACACCGGTTGTTTCAACAAATTCAGTCGCAGAAGTGACCCTCGGCTTAATTCTAGCCATCAGCCATCGGATTGTCGAGGGCGACCGTTTGATGCACAACCAAGGATTTTCGGGATGGTCCCCACTATTCTTTCTAGGGCATGAACTGGCGGGAAAAACATTAGGAGTGATTGGAATGGGCCACATTGGCCAGGATGTTGCCAAGAAAGCGCAAGCCTTTTCAATGAACGTTCACTACTGGCAGCCAGAACAATTTAGATTGCCACGAGATGAGGAAAATCGATTAAACATCCGGTTTGCTGAATTCACCGATCTGCTTCAAACCAGTGACTTTATCACGATTCATGCACCACTGACCGAAGAAAATCATCACCAACTAGACGCCAAGGCCTTCAAGCAAATGAAGTCATCCGCGTTCTTAATTAACGGAGCCCGAGGCCCAATTGTTGACGAAGCGGCTCTGGCATCGGCACTAGAGAACCATGAGATCGCCGGTGCGGCTTTGGATGTCTATGAGCACGAACCAACCGTGACCCCTGAACTGAAGTCAATGAATAACGTCATCTTGACGCCGCATATCGGCAACGCAACCGTTGAGGCGCGTGATTCAATGGCTGAGATTTGTGCCAATAACATTTTGGACTTTTTAGCTGGGAAATCAATTCAATCGGTTAATTAAACAAACAATCTGAATTCCTCCCAATCAAAGGGGGGATTTTTTAATACATAGTTTTGGTTAAAACAGTTGCATTTACAACTATTGGTGGTAGACTATAAATCTAAGTGAGGAGGTCATGTTTTGAAAGATCGAAATTCAGTATCATCGCTCATTCATCAAATTGCCAAGCTGGAAGAAGGTTTGATTAATCAGCAGTTGCACGAACTCAATTTAAATGTCGATCAAGCCCACACGCTGCGGTACATTGGCGATCACCCAGGGACAAATCAACGGGCGATCACAATTATTTTAAGACGCAGCGCTGCCAGTGTTTCTAATTTATTAAAAGGACTGGAAACCAGAAACTTGATCGAGAAAAAATTCAATCCGGATAATGACCGCGAAAAACAGCTGACCCTGACTCCAAACGGCAACGAGACCGTCACGGCGGTCAAGGGTGCGTTCGACGTCCTCGATGAGAAAGTCGATGCAGCTTTACTTGCACCGGATGCGATTTATGACCAGCTCACTCAAATTTACCAACAACTAAAGGAGTAATCACATGTCACTCACACCACAACAAGAAATCGACACCAAGAAGCAAATTAACGCCAATTTCAAACTGGCAGAAGTCCCAATCGAACAAGTGGCCCAAGATCTGGATACCACGCCGGAACATGTTCAAGATATTTTGGACTTGAACCCCACCCGGTTGGAGGAACCTTGGATTCTCAAAGCGTACCTGGATGAGAAAATCATTGAAAAAGGCGGCACACCGGTTCCTTATACTGCATTGCTGGGGGACCCGAAACATTACTGGTTCTTGAATAACCGCTTTTTGAAAAAGGGCAAGCTACTTAGCTAAGGAGGCAAACATCACATGAAAGTTATTACATTAGAAGAACATTTTTCATCACAAAAGTTAGGTCAGAAAATGGCCGAGGTCTTACCAAAACGACCAATCGGAAACGTCAGTCCGGAAATGCACGATTATATGCAGCGCTCACTGCCTCCAGAAGCAGAATTGGAAGACGTTACCGGCAGTCGGATTCAATGGATGGATCAACACCAGATTTCAATGCAAATTCTGTCATATGGCAATCAGAACCCGCAAAATTCAGATCCGAAGTTTGCGGTTGAACTGACAAAGTTGGCGAATGATGAGCTGGCAAAAGCTGTTGCTGCGGCGCCCGATCGCTTCCGTGCCTTTGCGTCGCTCCCTGTTTCCCATCCCACTGACGCTGCGGCAGAACTGAAACGCAGTGTTGAAGAGCTCGGCTTCAAGGGAGCCATGCTAGTGAGACCAACTTCTCAGGCTCATCCATTCTTTGATGATCCATTCTACCTACCCATTTTTGAGGCCGCAGCCAACCTCAATGTGCCAGTCTATCTGCATCCATCATTCCCAGATTCACAGATTATCGACTACTATTACTCCAACGGTCCGTGGGATGACAAGGTTTCCGGTATTTTGGGAACTGCCGGCTATGGTTGGCATACTGATGTCGGCATCCAGACCGTCAGGCTTTTACTAAGTGGTGTTTTCGAGAAGTACCCGAATCTGAAATTGATCTCCGGTCACTGGGGCGAGTTTGCCTCGTTTGCCCTTGAGCGAATGGATCAGGTCATGTATCCGGAAACCAACCTGAGCGAACCCATTTCAAAGATTTATCGCGACCACGTGTATGTCACCCCAAGCGGTATTTTGACCGAACCACAATTGAAATTCGTGAAGGACGAAGTTGGGATTGAGCATCTGCTATACTCGATAGACTATCCTTATATCAAACCGGAAAATTCTGGCAGTTTCATTGAGAGCAGTCCTCTAACGGATGAGGAGAAGGAATTGTTTGCGCATGGGAATGCGGAAAAGTTATTGCAGCTCTAAATCTGATACCATCATAAACCATGAAGAAAGCCAGCTGACAATCCCAAATAGGGTTACCAGCTGGTTTTAATTTACTCGGTAATTGACGGTCACTTATGGTATGGACTACCCTCATTAATCATAAATGCTCGGTAAATCTGCTCAGTCAACACCAACCTCATCAACTGGTGGGGCAATGTGAACCGGCCAAAGGAAATCTGGGTGTCGGCACGATCGAGAACGTGTTTCGATAACCCAAGTGATCCACCAATAACAAAGGTGATGTCCGAATGACCATAGGTTGTCAGGTCGGCAATTTCCTTCGCGAACGCTTCTGAAGTCCGCTCCTTACCTAGGATTGCGAGTGCATACACGTACTCGCGGTCCTTTATTTTATCTAAAATTCGCGCACCTTCTTTATCCATCACTTCATCCATTTCTGCTTGGCTGAGTGACTCTGGCGCCTTCTCATCGGGAACTTCCACAATCTGAAACTTGCAAAAACGCGATAACCGCTTCGCGTATTCCGCAATCCCCTGCTTAAAATACTTCTCTTTTAATTTTCCAACAACGACCAATTTGATGTTCACTATGTAATTGCCTCCAAATTTATAGTTATCCTGTGTAAAAAAGCGGGCTTATTAACAAGTTGTCCACAGAGTTATCCACAGGTTTATGCACCTTATCAACTTTTCAGTGACCCGCATTATTTTAAAAATTGTCAAGGGTCAAAAATGTTATCCACAGAACTGTGGACAACGTGTGTTCGCAATCTGTCACCGCAAACCCTATTATATCAGTCATTATCTCAACGAACAAATCTCCTTTTTATATCAAAAAAAGTTATCCACAATTTCTGTGGATAACTTTTAGTTTTTGGGGGATAACTATTCAACGTTATTCTATCAGTGGATAACAGAATCTTGTGGATTGTCCACAGAGTTATCCACAGCCAAAATGTGGATAGTTTATCAAATCTTTACATCCGATGAATTTTTTAAATAAAACTTGGTTCGTCGTTCGTATTTATACCATGTGTACGGTACAAGTTCCATATATTTGGTAAGGCCGTTCGTAAACAGTGATGCGGTCCAATGTTTGCGGACAAATCGAATCAATTCAATTATTATACCTGAATTATCCCAAACAAATCCACTTTAAAGATTGGAGAATCACCAATGACAGTCAAACTAGTCAATCACGACGGGGAATGGGTGCTGCCGATCCCGGAGGATATTAGCCCTAAATATGAGTCTTATCACGTGTTTCAGACGGAGGAGGGTGTTATCCTCTGTGTTCCACTTAGGGCTCTTAAATAAGAAGCCATGTGGCTACAGACACAAAAGAACTTCAATCCCAACTTGAGAATTGAAGTCCTCTGATCAACTTTTGTGCTTATTCACCAAACAACTCTGCGAGTGTTTTGGCTTTCATATTGTTGCTATCAAGGGTAATCTGTTTACCAGCCTTGACTTCATCATACTTCAGTACCACTTGATTGCCTGTATCACCAATAGTTGCATTCCCCTGCTTGTCGAATAGAGGCTTATTAGAATCTAGTCTGTTACCAATCGACGTATCAGGATTATCAGGTTTAGCGGTAAAGGTTAATTTGAATACATAAATTGTCTTACCACTCATACCGTCTGCAAATAACGTTCCATTCGTTCCACTGTAGTCACTAGCCGCTAAATGAGTTCCAGCTCCCCAGAGGAAACCGTCATTCTTTGCTGCGTAGTAAATTGTATTCAATCCCTGATCCTTAACAGCAGCATTGAGGTTTGCAACCGTAACCACATCGCCGGCATAACCATTGATATTCGCGTCTCCAGCCAATGCTTTGCTAAAGTTTGCGTCACTATCACGTTTACCGTTTGCATTTTCAAAGTATGCAAGATCCTGAGTTACGTCCTTGGTATCAGATTTATCAAAGAACAGTGCACTGGAAACCAATGCCTTCGCTGGCAGCTTAGCGACAACCAACTTAACATCCTGACCATATGCAGCCGCTTTAATGGCAGCTAAGTTCGCAGCAAGTTGATCCTTGCTCAAACCATCAGTGGTGTAGCCCTTAATACCAGCCTTGGCCAAAAGAGCAGCATAAGCCTTCTTCAAGGTAGCAGCATCAGGTGATGTTGGGTCAGCAACACTAACAGTCTTAATCGTGTCCAAAGCCGTTTTGTCATTTGTGCCTTTCGTCAAGGTTGTTGAACCAACAGCCTTACCGGCCTGATCAACAAACGACAATTGAACTTCATTGTCTTTGATTGGGTTAACGGCAACGGTCTTAATGGAAACCTGGTTACCGAATGTCGTTTGAGCAATTTGAGCTTGTTGGTCAGTGGTCAATGTGTTGTTGGCGCTTAATGCAAAACCGGTACCCTTTAACGCATCAACTAACTTAGCTTGAATAGCAGCCGTATCGGTTGCCGCCAATTTCCAAGTTGAGCCATCCTGCACACCCACCGGTTGACCATTGGCAGCGTTAGCAGTCGTGTAATCAACATAATTAATCACGTTTCCGCTCGGATCTGTCAAAACAATCCGGACTGCCTTGTTAATCGTTGGTTTCACAACTGAAATCGTCACGCTGGATCCAAAGGTTCCCTGGGCAATGGCCGCGATTTGGCCTTGAGTCAAGGTAAATCCTGGATAGCCAAGTGGTGAAAGTGCGGAGGCAATCTGTGACTGAATTGAACTGGAATCATTTGAATCCAGCTTCCAAGTGCCATTCACATTTGCGCCGATGGTAGCGCCTTTAGTTACCCCAGTCTTTGTGAAATCAACCGAGGTCAATGACGAACCTGTCGCCGAATCAACTAACTTAATTCGAATAGCGTTATCAGCAATTGGTGAATTGATGTTGGTTGTCTTCTTCAATCCTGAATACAAAATCCAGCCATCCGCGCCGGAGTTGCCGTTATTGGTGGCAGAAATGTGAACCCATTGGTCACCTTCACGGGTTCTCATCCCTGTTTGGTCAATTTGGTAACTGACATTTGCATAAGGTCTTGAATCAGTTACCTGACGGCCAACCTTATATTGCGTCCAAGCTGGCTGCTTATATGTAACTGTCTGATTATTGTTTGCGGTTCCCGGGTTTGCGAATTGGAACGTCCCGTTGCTCATATCATCAGTGAGTGAGTTCTGCTGGAATGTCAGATAAGATTTCACCCCGCCAGCAAAGCTTGACCGACTCTTACCGCCATAGATCCAACCGCGATCCTTACCGTCAAAAGTAACCACCTTATAATACACTTTTCCCCGGTTGGTTCTGGCAACCCGATAAGCGCGAACATTCTTGCTTGATCGGGTAGATTTGGCAAGGTCCCGCAGTGTAATGGTGGTTGCGACCCTCTTGGCTCCTTTTAGTGCTGAAGCCTTGGTCCACAATGCTGCTTTACCGGTAAAGGTAACGTTGCGCGAGGCTCCGGTACCCTTCAATTTTACGTTCGACGTAACCCGGACCCGAGATTTTGCTGAAACAGTTGAAGACTGCGATATCCCAACTGCAGCAAAGACTCCCAGAGCAGCCATGGAAACCAGGATTGATCCCTTAATATGAATTTTCATGTCGATATCCCCTTTGATCAATTTGTGCTACATCATTATTGTATCTCAAATGTGAATTTATTAACATTACATGAATATTAAGTATTACACTTATGTTAAGTAAGTAACGATCGGCAATTCATTTTAAGGCAAAAAATAACCTCCGCTTATGAGAAAACGGAGGTTACCAATACTTATAATTAAGGATTATTTACTTGCTTCGCTTAAAACTTTACTGGTTGCTTTTTCGTTCAAAGTAATTGAGCCAGTCTTCTTGTCACCTTTATGATAATAGGTAACTGAGATCTTATCGCCAATCTTGTGCTTATACAGAATATCACGCAATTGACTTTGTTGAGTAATCTTAGTGCCATCCAGCTCGGTAATCACATCGTATTTGGCCAATCCAGCCCGCTTAGCAGGTGAATTAGCGTTCACGTTAAGGACAACCGCCCCTTGAGTAACACTCTTAGGCAGCTTCAAAATAGAGCGTTGCTGCTGCTCGGAAATGTTGGACAGATCGGTGTAGCCGATTCCCAGTGCCGGACGGATAACTTGGCCGTTCTTGATCAACTGGTTGATAATCATAACCACTTCATTACTTGGGATCGCAAAGCCCATTCCTTCAACACTGGTACCCTGCTGATCAGAAGCTAATTTCATGGAATTGATCCCGACCACTTGGCCGGCAAAGTTAATCAGTGGCCCACCAGAGTTCCCAGGGTTGATCGCAGCATCGGTCTGAATAACCGTTGCGTTACCAATTTGTTGGCCACTCTCTGAAGTTTGCGGTACTTCCCGTTTCTTAGCGGAAATAATTCCCTGAGTTACTGAAGTTGCGTACTGTGAGCCCAGTGGTGACCCGATTGCGAGAACCGGTTCGGCAACCTTGATGTTATCAGAGTCGCCAAAAGTTGCGACTTTCTTGACCTTGTCAGAGTTAATCTTGATAACGGCCAAATCAGAAACGGCATCCTTACCGACAACCGAAGCGGAAACCTTCGAGCCATCGCTGAGAATAATCTCGAGGGCATTGGCACCGGCAACCACGTGGTTGTTGGTAACGATGTAAGCAGTATTGCCGCTCTTCTTATAGATCACACCGGATCCTTCGCTTGAGGCTTCAAGTTCGCCGCTGCTCTTCTTTTTGCTGGAAGAACCACCTTGAATTTGACCCAAAATTCCAGATAAGGTGTCGTCGCTTGAACTTTGTTTCTGTAAATTAATAACGGAAACAACAGTGCTCTTAGTTGCGTTAAACGCTTTTTCTGCCTGAGTATTGAGATTAACTTTTACGTTGCTGACCTTGGTATTGCCATTCTTGTTCGTACCAGAAACCAGCTCTGTTCCAGTTCCATTATTATTGTTGTTAAAATAAGAAACTCCGCCGTAAGTAATCCCGCCGCCAAGTGCGCCAGCGATCACAGCGGTCGCAATGAATTTTCCAAATCCGTTATTTTGTGCCAATTAGTGTGCCCCCTTATTATTTTATATTACCTATAATATACTTTTTTCATGACGAAAGTGTGTTTAAAAGTTTAGAAATATCTAAAGGATTTTTAAATAATCATTAAAGGTGAAGCGTGGTCCTGAGATGTATCATACAGCTTAAAGTCCTCACCGACACCCATATCGTGGTCTTCCAAGATGGAAGCCACCGTCAAGTGGGCAAGCGTCTTCATGTTATTATGCAGGCTGCGGTGACCTAGGAAGACCTTTTTAGTCCGATGACCGATGACATCCAACATGGTGTTGGCGCCATCTTCATTGGACAAATGTCCTTGATCACCCAAAATCCGCTTTTTGGTCATCCAAGGATAATCGCCATTTTCCAGCATTTCAATATCATGGTTACATTCCAAAAGATAACCATCGGCATCTTTGATGACGCCTTCCATGCGATCAGAAACATAACCGGTATCAGTTAGGATAACAAACGACTTGTTATTATGATGAAAAACATAGAATTGTGGCTCTGCAGCGTCGTGGGACACCGAAAAGCTTTCAACATCAAGATCGCCCATATCCATCACACTGTCCGGGGCAATGATGTTCTTTTGATCGTCAGCGACCTTGCCAATTCTTGGTGCCATGGCATTCCAGGTGCCTTCGTTGGCATAGACTTGAATCCCATATTTGCGTGCCAAGACACCGGCACCCAGTCGGTGATCGGAATGCTCATGGGTCACGAAAAGTGAGTCGACGTCACTGAGGTCTCGACCAATCGAATTCATGAGCGCTTCAATCTTCTTACCGCTCAATCCGGCATCACACAAAACTTTGTGGTCCGGCGTTTCGATGTAAGTCACGTTACCGCCACTGCCACTGGCGAGGACGCTGATTTTCATATCATCATTATTCATAACCGTTCTTCTTCCTAACTTTAATTCATTGATGTTTGACTATTCTTTAAATTCTCATCAGTTTGTTTGATAATGCCACCCGTAAACGCGTTGATCCGTTTCAACTGAACTTGGGTGGAATTTTGTGGTCTAATCGCGATAATCCAAGTTGGAATAAAGACTCGATCGCCATCGATTGACAATAACTTGGTATACCCAAGGCTGGCCCATGCAACCGTAGTGTTATTCGGAATCTCATTATACTGATACAACCAAATTAACGCCCGGGTTTCCGAAATGGTTTCCGAACTTTCGCGCAGGCTCTTGATTCCCTGCAGATACGACTGAGTATAACTGACAATCTGATAATTGGAATTCAGCGTAAATCTGATCTGGGCTTCAGAGGAGTAAATCGAACTTCCCATCGCCTTTTGATTGTAAACGATATTCCGACTGGTTGAAAGGTTTTTGCTGTAAACGTACTGGTCACCAAACAACACAAACGTGGAATCCGTCAGCAATTTATCAATTGATTTGCGTGGATTATTCTTATCAACCGTGATGGGCTGCTTAAGTTCACTTTCCAGCTCATGACCAACAAATTGGGGAGTCTGGTTAACCAATTGTCCCATCTGGTTACGCAAAACGTCGCTTTGTTCACCAGAAATATAATAGGCAGTTTCGTTCTTCTTGGACAAGTTGCCAACTTTAATCTGGTCGTTACGCATTTCCTTGACGATCACTGAATCCGAGTCGCCTTGCGACACGTTGTCGGCCTGCATGTCCATGTTCTTTTTGAACATCCCAAACAAGAAGATGTCAATTGCGATAAAGGTCACCAAAAAGATGATCTCAATTCTTCGAAAGTTCACCAGGCTCCCTCCTTTCCTAGTATTGGTTCATAAGTGCGGTGTAAGAGCGCCATTGATTCTTGTAATAGATGTACCAATCTGGATTCAGGTCAATCAATAATGGAGACGTGGAATCCTTCTTCCAAGTATAACCCAGACGGACTTTTTGAAGATCCTTTAAATTGTACCCACGATTGACCAGCCGCTTCAGCATTGTTTCAGTTGACGGCAGCGAAACGTACCCCTTGTTACTTGGCAGCGGCACCTCGGGATTATCCAATGAGAATTGGATCCGCTGAGCACTGGAGTTCAGTGTCCGCGTCGAGACAGTGCCAAAGCCACTGGCTCGAAAAATTGGGAAACCTTCAACATAGGTCCGATACATCACCGTCCGGCTCTTTGGATCATAGCTGAAGAAACGGACATTATCCATTGGCAGCCCTAGCTTAGTGATATTCTTGTAGGAATCGTTAATCGTTGACGTCAAACTGCGGCGGTTATGATTTGGCCGAAAGTCAGAAAATTCTGCCATCCGATTCCTGGAATTAAACGTTAATTGCAGGGAACTTTGATCACCGTAGATCGTCATATTCTTTCGCCGCTTAACGTTAATGCTGGTTGAATCCTGAGTATTCAGCAGTCGGCTAACATAGTAATCGTCAGATTGACGGTCAATCAAATACTTATAAGGCTGCATCTGCACAGAGCTGGTAACGTAGACAGTTGGCCGATTATTTAATAACTTGAAGCTGGCCGGTTGTGTCCGCATGTCCATCTGCAGAACTTTGTTCAAAGATTTTAAACTGTGCTTTTTAACATCGACTTCATACACCGTGAAGTTTTTATCATAGAGAAGATACAGTTTGGTTGAATTGTTGGTTGGCAAAACAACTCGGTTAATTTTGATGTTCGGCAGCTTCCGGAATCGATTGCTGACAATTGCGTTAAATGTTCGCATCGAAACCGTGTCTGAATAGTTCAGCATAATCGAATCCGTTTGGTTAGCGATTCGAAAATAGTCAACTTGCGAATTTTTGCTTAAAGTTTTCATCCGCGGATTTTGATAATGATGCATCGTTTTCTTAATCTCAGTCACGGTGTTCACTAACTTGTTGACCATAATCTGTTGGGTCCCGTCCGCATTCGTATGAATCGCCTGAACCGGTGAGTAGACGTACCGTTTGGGCTTAATCATCTGCTGCGTCTGCGGGCTTTGCGCCGTTTGCTTATTGGTCCGATAATTAGCCGGATTGGTCCAGAGAACCACTGAGAGCGTTAGACTGGCAACCACCGCAATGGTGAGCGCAAGGGGTATTAAGTATTTACTAAACCTCATCCCACAAGTCCTCCTCTTCTACCGGTTCGTATGGCAAAGCAATATAGAACGTTGATCCCTTGCCTTCCACACTCTCGGCCCAAATTTGGCCATGCAAGGCCTCGACAGTTTCCTTGGAAATCGCCAAGCCCAAACCGCTACCGCCCTGCTGACGGGAACGGGCCTTATCAACTCTATAGAACCGGTCAAAGATATGCGGAATATCCTTTCGGGGAATTCCCAACCCTTGGTCGCTGACACTTAAAATGACCTTATTTCTGGTTTCATAGAGCCGACAAGTAATCACGCCGCCATCCGGTGAATATTTGATAGCGTTATTCATCAAATTATCCAACACTTGGGTAAAGCGGTCGGTGTCCAGGTCAACCCACAGATCCCGCTTGGTAAAGTAGCGTTTGATCGTATAGGTCTTTTCTGGATGATCTTCTTTTTTAAGAATCATGTCAAATCGGTTCAAAACATAATTGAACAATTCATTGATATTGACCAGTTCCACTTCCATCTTCTGCGTCCCGGAATCCATCCGTGACAATGTTAACAGGTCATTAATCATACGAATCATTCGATCAGTTTCATCCTGAGTGACTTTTAAGAACTTCGGTGCCAGCTTCGGATCCTTCCAAGCACCATCGGACAGTGCTTCAATATACGAACGGACACTGGTCAATGGGGTTCGCAATTCATGAGAAACGTTGGACACAAACTGTTTGCGATCTTGATCGATTCGCTGCTGCTCGGTGATATCACGAAGCACGCAGACCAGCCCGCTAATAAAGCCGGATTCCCGTTGAATCAGTGAAAAATGAGCGTGCAAAACCAGACTGTGATCTTCACTTGAAAAATCAAGGATTAACTCATCCGGTTTTTCAAGCAAGTCCCGCAGACTGTAGTCTTTGCGAATATCCAACACGTCCAAAATCGACTTGCCCATGGCTTGATTTTCATCAAGATCCAAGAAACTGGCGGCCGTTTCATTAATGATAATCACGTTCCCACGCCGATCGGTCGCCAAAACACCATCAGTCATGTTTGCCAGGACCGAATCCAAGCGTCGCCGTTCAGACTCAGTTGACTCATGGGACTCTTCAACCCTGACAGATAGGTTGTTGACCGCACTGGCAAGTTGACCCAGCTCATCGTTTCCATAAACGTGAACTTGGCCGGAATAGTCCCCACGGGCAATTCTGATGGTCTGCTTCTTCATTTCTTCAATCGGTCGCGTAATCGCTCGCGAAATAACAATCGAGATTAATAACCCCAAAATAATGGCAATCGACGCGGCGAACAGATAAATCAGCGTAATGCTGTTAATACTGTCATAGACGCTGTCGAGGTTCGCCCGGGTGTATACCACCCCGACGACCGTACTATTATTGTTGGAGCTCTTAATCAACGGTGAAATCATGGTGTAATAACGCGCACCAGTTGAAGAATCATAGGTTGTTTTTTCAAATTTTTTCCCGTTGTAGATTGCGTTCTTGACGTTGTCATCGGTGGTCTTTTGGCCAACGATCGCCTGGTTGTTAATCTGATTGGTACCGCGAATTGTCCCTTTATTATCAATGACTTGAATTTGCGCGGTATTACCACTATCGGAATCATTCAAAATAGTCTTGATCCGACCGTTGGCTTTTGTTTCATCGGCACTCGACAATTGAGTCGTCAATGAATTGGTGACGTAGGTCTGCAGCTGAATTTGGTTCTTAAAGGTTGCCAAATTTTGATGCTCCAGCTGCCTGACAAAGACCGCACCAACGATTTCCAGCGTTACCAGGAGGATCAGGGCGAAAACCAGTGCGATCTTAAATTTGATTGATTGGTAAAATTTAATTCGATTATTCACAACCAGTTAATACCCCTTATGCATTGATTTCATTGAGATTATGCTTGATCACTTTCTGGGTTGCGCAGGTAATAACCTACCCCACGACGGGTTACCAGCCAGGTTGGATGACTCGGACTATCCTCGACTTTTTCGCGCAGGCGGCGGACAGTTACATCAACGGTTCTCACATCACCAAAATAGTCATAGCCCCAAACGGTCTGCAGTAAATGCTCCCGGGTCATGACTTGGCCAATGTGTTGGGCCAGATAATGCAACAATTCAAATTCACGGTGGGTCAATTCAATGTTTTCACCCCGTTTGGAAACTGAGTAAGCCTCTGGATGAATCACCAAATCACCGATCTTGATGTCTTTATTTTCGTCTTCTTCGTTATTGGAACTGCTATTGGTCCCCTGACGACGTAAGTTAGCCTTCACACGGGCGACCAATTCTCGGTTCGAGAATGGCTTGGTCACATAATCATCAGCCCCAAGCTCCAAACCAAGAACCTTATCCAGCTCGGAATCTTTGGCAGTCACCATAATGATTGGGGTGTCCTTAGTCTTACGGACTTCCCTGGCAACTTCAAGGCCATCAACTTTGGGTAACATCAAATCCAAGATAATTAAATCCGGATCAACGTCTTTGACTTGCTGCAATGCTTCTTCACCATCATAAGCTACTGAGACTTCGTAGCCTTCTTTAGTTAAATTAAATTTTTCAATGTCGACGATTGGTTTTTCGTCATCGACAACCAGTATCTTTTTTGCCATTAACAATTTCTCCTAACATGGATTTTAATATTGTTATTTTCTAAAATTTGCACACGCCAACATGTTGCTATTATAACACAGACCGATATTGGTCAAATAAATACCCTTTTCCGTGTTGCAAATATTTTGAGCATATGCTATTATATTTAAGTCGGTTAGTAATGGGCAGTTAGCTCAGTTGGTAGAGCAACGGACTCTTAATCCGTGGGTCCAGGGTTCGAGCCCCTGACTGCCCATCAATTACATACCATTAAATAACGATCACGCAGCTACTCGTAGCCGTGGTTGTTATTTTTTTGCCTAAAAATAGCTGTCCACTGCATCCCTTCACAGGATGATGGGCAGCTATTTGACGTTATGATCTGTTAGTCCATTCGTCAAAAAAACGGTCATATACTTAATTTCATCTTCAATGTTCACCGGAATGCCGAGAATTCGTTTGCCAAAATAGCCGATGACAGACGAAAACAGGAATTGAATAACATAACGCTCCGGGAACCGAGCCATCTTGCCGGTCTTTTGCAGATGTTTGATATTCGGTATCACGTTGGATGATATGTGACTGCTAAAGGCCTCTGTAAGCTGTGAAATAATCCCCTCATCTTCAACAATCACCTGTCCGGCAAGTAGCTTCAAGGCAGCGTAGTTCTGATCGATAAATCTCAGCCGATCAGGAACGATTGCTCTGACAAAGGGCTCGACCTCATCGTAAGACTTGCTGAAAGCCGTATTGCCAAACTCGTCAACGGCTTTGGGCAACACATCGTTTAAGAGTGGGGCCAGTACCGCCACCAATAAAGCCTGTTTATTGTGGAAACGCTGATAGACCGAACCGACGGCCACGCCTGCCCGATCAGCAATTTGGGCACTTGAGGTTTCACTAAAGCCTTGGGTGGAAAATAATTCGAGGGCCGCCTGGAGAATCCGTTTCTGCTTATCTGTCAGGCCGTCCATTTTCTTGAGCGTCTCTTTATATAATTGTTGAAAATCATTCTCTGCATCAGCCACAGCTCGCACCTCATTTCGTTTTTAGTTTAGCGGACTTGGAATGACTTTTCAAATGTGTTTGACATTTGTTTAGAAAAAGATTATTGTTGCTAAGTTACAAAAATGAATGAGCATTCATTCGTTATTTTAAGGAGGAACAACTAAAATGTCAAAATGGTTTTCAAATAAATTTAGTTGGCTGGGAATGTTAGTCGCCAGTTTTATTGCAGTTTCGTTTGTATTCTGCATTCTACCGGCTTTCAAGCACATGCCAACCAATACTCAAAACTTACCAATCGTCATTGTCAATCAAGATAACCAACAGATCTCGGATAAGGTTGCCGACGGTTTGAAGGACAACCTGCCCTTCAAGCATATTTCGACTTCGAGTAGCCTAAGCCGAACCAAACACCGAATCGAACTTCGCAAAGCATCTCTGGCGGTTGTGATTCCCGATGGATTTAATAAGGACGTTCGTGCCGGCAAACGACCAACCGTTAATTTTGTCGTCAACAACGCCAACAGTATGGTCCAAACCAATGTTAATCAGGGACTGATCTCCCGGATCCAAAGTACAGTTAACGCCCAGTTGACCCAACAGTCACTTGTCGGCATGTATGCCAAACAACTTGCGCCTAAGATGATGAAAACCGCAATGGCTACTGGGATGAAGACCGCCATGCAAAAAGCCATGACGGCCTCAAAAGGTCAGGCTGTTAATCAAAAACAGATCCAAAAACAGGTTCAAGCAAAAGTACAACCCAAGATCCAAAAGCAAGTCATGGCTCGGGCCACTAAGATGGCAGCACCATTTAACATTACGGCTAAATCATCGACCGATACCATGGGTACCAAGCAGGTAAATATGCAGCACCAGATGGCACCGATGTTTATCTCGATGGGCCAATATTTGGGCCTGATGATCGCTTCAATCATCATTACGATGACCTTCATGTCGGTTCGCTTCATCGCCGGCAAGTGGAAAACCTTCCTTGGCCTTCAAGTCACCGGCGTTATCACCGCGGTTGTTTTAGCATTATTGACCGTTGGTGCGCTGCGGTGCCTCGTCAGCTTTGACGGTGGGGTTTTCAACGCTTTGCTTTGGCAAAATGTCTTGTACGATTTTGCAGCCTTCGAACTTACCAGCGGCTTGGCACTTCTATTTGGCGGCCTACCAAGTTTGCTGATTCAATTACCACTGTTCGTCCTTCAAATCATGGCTGGTGGCGGAACGCTCCCACGGGCGGCCATGACCAGTTTCTACAAGTTCTTAAGTCAAACGACGCCAATGTACCAAAACATCTACAGCAGTTATAACATCATGGCTAATCTTGGCAACACAGGTGCCTTCCAGCAGACCCTCTGGTGGGTTGCACTTGGTGGCCTGGTAATCGGGTCACTGGCAGTCTGGATTGGTTATCGCGGCAAAGAACGACGCGGTTTGGCTGCGGTTATTCCGACCAAGTTTTAACAAATGTAATCAGGATAAGTTAAATGTCTAAACTAAACCCCTTTAATTGGAGAAATCTAATTTAAGGGGTTTTATTATAGTTGTTTATAAAATCAAATTAATCTTAACAAGTCCATTTTCAACAAATATAACGGTATTAAAATACGGCCAATGGAAAACTCTCCAAAGGCCGCTTTAATGATATCAAGGTAAATTTTACTGTTGCTGAGCATAGGAAATCGACGAAAACTTATTATACGACTTCACGAATAACAATTTGACGGTTCCACGAGGGCCGGATCGGTTCTTTTCAATAATGACCTCAACTTCTCCGACATTATTTTCGTCGTCTTCACCCTCAGAGCCGGAATCATCACTATCATCGTCTTCATCACGATAATAATCATCACGGTAAAGAAAGGCGACGATATCGGCATCCTGTTCGATTGAACCTGATTCACGGATATCGGATAAGACGGGCCGCTTATCCTGGCGTTGCTCCACCCCACGAGAAAGCTGAGATAGCGCAATCACTGGGACATGGAGTTCCTTGGCCAATTTCTTCAATTGACGGGAAATGCCGGAAACTTCCTGTTGCCGGTTTTCGGCGTTACTGCCTTCAATCAGCTGCAGATAATCGACAACCACTAAGCCCAAGTTACCGGTTTCCTTCGCCAGCCGTCGACATTTAGCGCGGATTTCAGACATCTTGATCCCCGCCGTATCGTCCATATAAATGTTGGCCCGAGACAAACTGCCCATGGCAACCACCAGATTCTGCCACTCATCTTCAGTTAGTTGACCGGTCCGCAAATGGTTGGCATCAATACTACCCTCCGCACACAGCATCCGGTTAACCAACGATTCGGCACTCATTTCCAAACTAAAAATGGCAACAGTTTTATCTGTTTTGGTCCCGACATTTTGGGCCAGATTCAAGGCAAAGGCCGTTTTACCAACGGCCGGTCGGGCAGCTAAAATGATCAGCTCATCGCTGTGCAAACCTGTTGTGATCTTGTCGAGTTCCGGATAACCGGTTGAAAGGCCGGTGACCGCATCCCCTTCTTGGGACAAGCGGTCAATTTCGTTAAAGGCGTTATTTAAGACTTCTTTGATCGGTTTAAAACCAGACTGAGTCCGATTTTCTGCCACATTCATAATGTCTCGTTCAGCATCATCCAAGACCGTGGTGACATCGTCATCGGTATTATAGCTGTTAGTAACGATGTTGGTGGCAGTCTGGATCAGCCGGCGCAAAATAGCCTTATCCTTGACGATTTTTGCGTAGTAAGCCACGTTGGCAGCCGTTGGGACGGAACCAGCCAGATCGGCGATGTATTCCATGCCGCCAACGTCGTCCAAGTTATTTTGTTCAGTTAAAATGTTGGTGATTGTCACCACATCAATTGCTTCATCGCGGTCGTTTAAAGTGACCATATCCTGATAGATAATTTGGTGAGCGTGCTTATAAAAGTCATCGGGCTCTAAGAACTCCATGGACTCAACCAAAGCATCGGTACTCAGAAAAATCGATCCAAGGACGGCCTTTTCCGCATCGATATTTTGTGGTGGTAATTCGTTTACAAACTCATTGCTCATGTTTATTCCTCAAATTCGTTCACGTTAAATACAATAGTTAAATTGTAGCACACTCCCCTTAAATCTGGTCAGATTGGAGAAGAAAAGAGACTCACCCACAAGGTGGTCCTTTTGTGAGGAGTCTCTGTTACATTTACCTGGATAAAGGTTGTTCGCGCTCTATTTCTCGGAAACATGTACCCGAATCTTAGCGGTCACATCAACATGCAATTTAACCGGCACGTTGGTGTAGCCGGCAACTTTAATTGGTTCCGGTAATTCAATCTTGCGTTTATCGAGCTTGACGCCGTATTGTTTTTCCAGTGCTGTGGCAATTTGCTTGCTTGGGATTGAACCAAAGAGACGGCCGTCCGTTCCAGCTTTGGCCTTCAATTCAACGACTGTCTTGTCGTCTTCAAGCTTGGCCTTTAACTGCTTGGATTCCTCCAGCTCTTCTTCCTCACGCTTTTCTTCGGCCTTTTGTTGGCCCTTTAACTGGCTCATTGCCGCTTTAGTGGCTGCCTTTGCCTTTCCATTCTTAATCAGAAAGTTTTGAGCATAGCCGTCAGGAACTTCTTTAACTTCCCCGCGCTTACCTTTACCACGGACGTCTTGCAGAAAAATAACTTTCATAACAGATCACTCCTACTATCCTCAAAAATTTAAATACCTTTATTCATTATCATCGATATTCTTGATCGTTTCAAGCAGCATTTTTTTCACATCGGCAACCGACTTGTCGGAAACCTGGGTGGCACCACTGGATAAGTGGCCACCGCCGCCCATTTGCTCCATAATGACTTGAACGTTAACGGCACCGGTACTTCTAGCAGAAACGCCAATTTGGCCGTCGGAGCGTTTGGTGATGATGAATGATGCGTCAACCCCAGACATTGTCAAAAGTGAATCACAGGCCTGGGCCGCCGTGACCGGATCATAAACCTGGTCTTCTTCGCCAACAATCAAAGCCATATTCTTGTGGAAGAATTCAACTTTGGAAATTAGATGGTTGCGTTGCAGGTAACTATCAATATTTTCCTTCATAAATTGCTGCATTTCATCAGAATCGGCTCCCGCAGAACGCAGGTAACTGGCAGCATCAAAGGTTCTGGTACCAGTCCGCATTGAAAAGCGCTGAGTATCAATAAAGATCCCGGTTAGCATTGCGGTGGCTTCAATCCGGTTGATTGGTTCTTCTTCATGTGGCTGATATTCAAACATTTCCGTGATCAGCTCACAAGTTGATGATGCGTATGGTTCGATGTATACCAGCATTGGGTTCTCAGGGAACTCTTCACCCCGGCGATGGTGGTCAATAATGACCACTTTGGCTGACATTCGCTTGTATAAGTCTTCTGAAATGCTGATTGAAGGCTTGGAATGATCAACCATAATCAGCATGCTGCTGTCAGTTGCTTTGGCAATCGCCTCTGAAGGGGTGATGATTGAATCGGCAATTTCCGGGTACTTCTTGGTGGCTTCCAATAATCGTTGAATATCTGAGTGGACCTTCTCCTTATCAAGAACGATCCAGCATTTCTTATTATTCATTTGGGCAATTCGTCTGATCCCCAGACAAGCACCCAAGGAGTCCATGTCCGGTCTGGTGTGGCCTTGAACAAAGACCTGATCTGAGGCACTCATCAATTCGTTTAAAGCTTGAGAAATCATCCGTGCCCGAACCCGGGTCCGCTTCTCCATTGGATTGGTCTTGCCGCCATAGAACCGCGCGGTACCATCCAATGATTTAACAACGACCTGGTCACCGCCACGACCTAACGCCAAATCAAGGTTGCTTTGAGCTTGGTCGGCCAAATTATTCAGGTCATCTTCGCCGTAAGCAATCCCGATACTCAACGTCAGTGGGAAGTTTTGCTTGGAAGTCGTCTCTCGGACAGTGTCCAAGATGTTGAACTTGTCATTTTCAATTGCGGTTAGCGACTTTGAGTAGGCCAGCAGGAAGAAGTGGTCATCATCGATTTGCTTGAGATACATCCCATATTTTTGGGACCAAGTTGCCAATTCGTTAGTCACATAGTTGCTTAAATTAGAGATTTCCTGGTCGGTCATTGATTGGGTGATTTCATCATAGTTATCCAGGAAAATTTGACCAACGGAGATCTGCTCTTCGTTGTACCGTTCTTCCAGGTTGGCATACCGGGTAATATCCATCAAATAGACCGAGTTATATTCCTTTTGGATCAGCATGGTAAACTTATGGTCCCGCCAAGTGATCGTGTGGAATTCATCTGATTCGGCGTACTTGGTGATTAACTGCTGGAGGTCATGATCGATGTCGTCGATCTTTCGACCCAACAAATTCTCATCCTTAAAATACTTCACCATATAGGGGTTCGCCCACTCCACCTGTTCGTCGTCATTTAAGATCATGACGCCGATCGGCATTTCGAGCAGCGATTCCTGTTCCCCACGATGAATTCTGTATGACAAGTCGGTAATATAGCGGTTGGTATCGGAACTGATTTCGTTCATCATGACGATGGTAAAAATCAGGCCGACAACACTGATCACAATGAGAATGAGGGAAGCCACGATATTATATAAAAATGAAATAACGATGCCGTAGATCACGATTAATGAAATGAACATCATGATTCTTCTGAGGCGTCGGTTATGAACAAATGATGGCAGTTCACCACGGTTGTTTGTGAACCAATTTTTCATGTTAATTCCTCTTCATAATAGCTTAATGCTCTTATTTTACCATAAATCGGCCTGCTTTATTATTTCTGGTGGGTTCTCATCTCAATGATGAAGCAAAGAAAAATCCCCAGCATCACTGTCGGGAATTTTTCAGAGTCGTCATATGATATTTATTGGAAGAGACATGCAAATTCATTTCATTGAATTGTTAGACAATTACTGGTCGGTATCGGGAACCAATCGTCTTTGATGGATATAAGTTGCGGCACCGAAAACAACCGTCCAGACAATTGCACCAACAGCACCAATAATGTCTTCTGGAACAAAGAACAATGAACCAAAGATGACCACGAAAAATGCGATTGTCAGCGGACTCATAATCTTGTATGCCGGCATCAAGAAGCCATTTGGCAGGAAGTCAGCTGATTGACGGTACTTTCTGTGAGCCAGCATTGCCAAGGTGTACACAATGATGTACATATCACTGGAAATTCCAGTTACGATGGTAAATACCGACGCCAAACTGTTAGTCAAACTGATCAGTGGCGTAATCAAGACCAGTGCTGCCGAGAAGATAATTGCTCGGGCAGGAACACCATTGTTGGAAATTTTAGCAAACGTTTTTCGCATCCAGCTGTCTTCGGGAACTTCTGTTGCCAACTGATAGAAATGTCGGCCGGCTGAGAAGATACAACTGTTTAAGGATGATGCGGCGGAAGTTAAAACAACAAAGTTAATCACAGCGGCCGCTGCTGGTAATCCGGCGAGTTTCAATACTTGAACAAAGGGACTGCTGTCAGGGGTAATAGATGACCATGGGATGATCCCCATAATCACAGTCAATGCCCCAATATAGAAGATTAAGATCCGAATCAAAGTTTCATTAACGGCCTTTTTGATGACCGTTTGCGGATTTTTAGCTTCACCAATTGTGATACTGACGAATTCAATTCCCATGAATGCGAAGAAGACCATTGGGAACGCAGCGATAAAACTCACACCGCCATGGGGAAATAGTTGAAAATTGTGGAAAATGTTACCAATGGTGGCATGGCCAAGTGGCGTCACCGAGTGGCTGAACATCATAAAGATTCCAGTAAAGATTAATGCCAGAATGGCAACGATTTTGATCATTGCAAACCAGAATTCAGCTTCTCCAAACAACCGTGCAGCAATTAAATTAATTCCAGCTAAAACTCCTAAGAAAACAACTTCAATAATCCAAGCCGGAACCTGAGGGAACCAGAATTTAACATATGTTGCAGTGGCACTGATTTCACCCATACAAACGAATACCAACCCAATCCAGTATGTCCAGCCGGTAAAATGACCAACTGTTGGACCCAGATAACGGGAAATAAATGAAACGAATGTATGTTGCGACGGATCGGAATAGAACATTTCACCAATTCCACGCATCATGAAAAAGAAAAACAGGCCAAGTACCAAATAGATCAGCATGACTGAGGGACCCGTCTTACTGATGGTGCTCCCAGATCCCAGGAACAACCCGGTACCAATCGTTCCACCAATCGCAATCATCTGAACGTGACGATTACTTAACGCACGCATGGTTCCATCTTGGTTCTCTTGAATTTTTGACTTCATAGGCATCCTCCTAAATAAGAGCAACATAAGAATTAGATTAAAAAGTTCTAATGAGAATGCATTTATATTATCATAAATAGGCATTTGATGTTAGGTTTGGTTACATTTTGTTATTTAAAAAGGTGAAAATAAGAATTTTTTCGATAATCTTAGGCGAATGGGGAAGAATTGCTAAGATTATTTAACGACAATGTGCATTTGGGGGATTATGAGCTTCGTCATTCCCAGCAATCGATCATGGAAACATTTCTTGCAATTCCTCTCATCAAGTTTTATACTCTCTTTAATAATTAAAGTCGAATTACATGAAGTAGTGCCTTATCTGGGTGTCAGGAAGTTGGTGGTTGCTGCGAACCAATCAGGGTAAGGTGGCGAAATACCGTAATATCACGACAATGGTCAATAACTAGAATCCATTATCTTCTAGTGAGCGGTGTATTTTTGATACACAAGTTGGGTGGTACCACGGTTAAAATCGTCCCTATTGCATTTATATGCAGTAGGGACGATTTTTTATTGACTTAAGGGGGATTTTCTATGAGAAGAGCAACGAATGGCGGTTTACCACGATATTTGAGTCAACTGAATTTAAAGTAGACAAAAATTTGAAAATAAAAAGAGGTTGGCAATATGAGAAATAGTAGAGTGAGTTTGCGTGAAGCGATTTTAGTATTAGTTGTTGCATTAGCCATTATGGGAACCGGGGTAATCGGTTTGGGATTGTCTCCACAAGTTCCAGTATTATTAGCAATTACCGTCACAATCTTTTGGGCAAAAGTGACTGGGTTTAGTTGGGATGAGATCAATGCCGGGATTAAGGATGGGATTGATAAAGGCATCATCCCCATTGTCATCTTTATCTTAATCGGTGCGATGATCAGTACCTGGATCGCCGCTGGAACAATTCCAACGTTGATGGTCATCGGCTTTAAAGCCATCAGTGCCCAATGGTTCTTACCGACTGTCTTTCTGGTCTGTTCACTGGTTGGTGCCGCCGTTGGTAGTTGTTTCACGGTTGTCTCAACTGTCGGGATTGCTTTCTTCGGCATCGGTGTCACCATGAACTTCAATCCGGCCCTGGTCGCTGGTGCGATTATTTCCGGCGGGGTCTTCGGTGATAAATGTTCACCACTTTCCGAAACCAACAACTTGGCAGCAGCCGTGGTCGACACCGACTTATTTGATCACATGAAAACCATCCTTTGGTCGACGATTCCAGCTGCCACGATTTCCACCATTGCCTTTGCTCTTCTTGGAATGGGTCACAACCATGCTGATATGAATAAGATCAATACAACGGTTGCCGCATTGAACAACGATTTTCACATTTCAATTGTCGCCTTGATTCCGATCATCTTGGTGTTTGTCTGCGCCGGCTTTAAAATGGCGGCCATTCCAACCATGCTACTGAACATCTTTGTTTCAGCAGGGATGATGTTTGTCAATAACCCTGGATTAAACGTCACCAAAGCCAGCACGATCATCACCAACGGCTTTATCGCAAAGACTTCTAACAGTGAGGTCAACTTATTACTTTCACGGGGCGGCATCGTCAGCATGATGCCGACAGTTGCGCTCATTGTTCTGACGTTATCGCTTGGTGGTCTATTAGTCCATTTTGGCCTTATCAGCGCGATTATGTCACCACTGGCTACCAGGTTGAATAATCCGGCCAAACTAGTTACAGCGGCCCTGGGAGCCTGCATTGGGGTGAATATCTTCGTTGGTGAACAATTTCTTTCGATTATCTTACCTGGACGAGCCTTCAAAAAGACGTTCAATAACGGTGGCCTGGCCAGCCGAGCCCTTGGGCGGGTTCTTGAAGATGGCGGTACCGTTTTAAACTACTTGGTTCCATGGGGCGTTGGCGGTGTCTTCATTGCCAACACCTTGAGTGTCCCAACTATCCAATACCTGCCATTTGTATTCTTCAGCCTACTTTGCCCAGTCTTCTCACTATTGAGTGGATTCACCGGGGTCGGTTTAAAGAAATTAGGACCTGATCAACAAGTTGACAACGCCAAGCCCGTTACTAACGAAAACTAATTGATGTCGATACAAGCCTTCCTGGTTCAGTTTCTGGGAAGGCTTTTCTTGTGAGCAAATAAAAAAGCCATCCCCGAAAGGATGACTTCGATAAATCATTATTAGTCGGCCGCAACGAAAGGCATCAAGCCCATGATACGTGCACGTTTAATAGCAATTGTTAAAGCACGTTGGTTCTTTGCGCTGGTTCCAGTAACACGACGTGGAAGAATCTTTCCACGTTCTGAAACAAATCGCTTCAATAAATCGATATCTTTGTAGTCGATGTATTCAATGTGATTTGCAGCAATAAAATCAACTTTACGACGACGACGACCGCCGCCACGTCTTTGATATGCCATAGTTTTTCCTCCTCGAAAATTTACTTTACCAATTCATTAGAATGGTAAATCATCATCGGAAATGTCAATCGAGTCCCCAGAGTTAGCGAACGGATCATTGGGATTATTGTTCCCGTTATTACCGTTATTTCCACCATTGTTAGTAGGATTATTCCCGCCATTATTGTTGGAATTGCCACTATTACCGGTACCGGCATTTGAATGATTATCAAATGTATTGGCATTACCGTTATTTTGTTGAGGAGCATTGCCATTTTGCTGACCATTTGAGTTGTTCCTTGCAGAACGGGGCTCAAGCAGCGCAAAATTCTCTACTACAACTTCGGTCACATAAACACGTTGTCCCTGTGCGTTTTCGTAATTTCTGGTCTGAATACGACCATCAATTCCAACAAGCGACCCCTTATGAACGAAGTTGGCAAAGTTTTCAGCGGATTTACGCCAGATTACGCAGTTAATGAAATCAGCCTCTCGTTCCCCCTGTTGATTGGTAAATTGCCGATCAACGGCAAGTGAGAACGAACCGACAGCGGTTCCGCTTTGAGTGTATCGTAAATCAACATCGCGGGTTAGGCGACCCGTAAGAACTGCACGATTAAGCATGCTGAATTTGCTCCTCTCATATTAGAATCAATTATTAGTCGTCACGAACAACGATCATATGACGTAAGATATCGCCATTGATTTTTGAAAGACGATCAAATTCGTTGAGTGATGCGTCTGAATCAGTTGTTAAAGTTACAACGTGATAGGTTCCTTCGTTGAAGCCACCGATTTCGTAAGCAAAACGACGCTTTGACCAGTCTTTTGAACTTAGTACCTTAGCACCATTGTCAGTCAAGATCTTGTCGAATCGTTCGATCAATGCAGATTTTGCAGATTCTTCAATATCAGGACGGATGATGTAAGTAATTTCGTATTTCTTTTCTTCCATGATTTGCACCTCCTTATGGACTTATGGCCCTCTTCCCGAGAGCAAGGAGAGTTTCTGTTTTTACCCAGATACTCACAATATAAAATAATACCACGTGTGGACCTAAATATCAATTGCCTAATTGTGATTCACGATACACTTATTATATACGATAGAAACCACCTGGATTATTCTTTTGGAGAAAATAATTCACGATCAGGAATTAAATAATTCCTTAATAATTAGGAACCCCTTGCTACACTTGGGTCTAACCAGTAAATCATCCACGGCGGTCAAGCAGATACTTGACTCTTTTGATTTTGGAAGTAAACTAGTATCAATTCCAAATTCAATTTGAAGTTTGGAAACGCTTTTTCGCACGTGTCCCATGATTTAACAAAAATAAAGAAACGAGGAATTCAATGACACTTTTACTATTAATCATCGTTGGGGTTTCAGCATTTTACTACTTCAGAAGTTCTCAAACCAACACCCGCTCAAGTCGATATCAAAACGGCCAGGATCCTCATGCATACGCTTATGCACGTAACGAGCACCCAGAAATTCTGGATAAAGGCCAAACAACCGGCCGACCACGCAAAAATATTAATTAACCTAAAATCTGATCCAAAAACAGCGTCCCTCAATAATGAGGAACGCTGTTTTATTACATATTTTTGGGGAAAAGAACACGGGGAATGTTCTAATACTGTGCAGCACTCATGGGTATCCTCTAATATTATTTCCCATCATGAGAACAGAAGCAAATGCCTAAACATTTCTGTTAGAGGATACGGATGATAGGACGTTGCACACAAATTAATAGTTGATACTTAGAAGTTGGGTCTTCTTAACATCGGCAATGGTCTTGGTTCCGGCCAATTGCATCGTGGTCTTCAATTCGTCACCAAGATGTTCAAAGACAGCTTGAACACCTTCAGCACCACCTAAAGCCAAGCCATAGATAACTGGTCGGCCCATGGCTACCAAGTCTGCACCTGAAGCAAGTGCCTTGAATGCATCAGATCCACGGCGAACACCGGAATCAAAGATGATCGGAACACGGCCGTTAACAGCTTTGGCAACATCTTCCAAAACATCGAATGATGCTGGTCCACCGTTTAATTGACGGCCACCATGGTTGGATACATAGACACCGGCAGCCCCGGCACCGATTGCGTAAAGGGCATCTTCTGGTGATTCAATTCCTTTAACAATCACTGGCAAATCAGTGTAGTCAGCAATCTTCTTAACGTCATCGGGCCCAATCTTTTGAGCAGCTGCGGCATAGATTTCAGCAATTCCCTTGCCTTTACCGTCGCCTTCACTAAATTTAGTCAAGTTTGCCATTGGAATTGGGAATTGGAAGTTATTCTTGATGTCGTCTTCACGATAACCATCAACGGTGGCATCAACAGTCAAGATAATGCCTTTGACGCCAGCCTTTTTAGCTTCGTCAAGCAATGAGTAGTTGAAGTCCCAATCTTTACTCATATAAAGTTGGAAGAATTGGGGTGCACCATTCCCCGCTGCAGCAGTATCTGAAATAGACACTGATGAGTAGGTACTTTGGGCCATCAAACCACCAACGGCAGCGACACCTTTTGCAGTATCCTTTTCACCTTGTGAGTGGGCCAATCCCTGAGCGGCAGTTGGTGCCATCATAATTGGCGTCTTTAGCGGAATTCCAAAAACGTTAGTGTCAAGTGATGGATTTTCAATATTACTCAAAGCACGCGGAACAATTTGCTTGTGGGTAAAGGCTTTACGGTTGGCTTTTAAAGTCCAGTTGTTTTCTGAACCACCGACGATGTATCCAAAACCGCCAGTTGGAATGATTTGCTTAGCTCGTTCTTCCAACTCTTCCAAGTTTAAAATATTAATTTTTTCTTCGTTATCGTTTTGTTTGTAACCATTAACAACAGTCATGAATAAATTACCTCCAGGTAGTCGTATTTTAATTCTTACAAAAAGCATATCACTTACGAAAAGTAAGTCAAAGAATTAGCTCGACTTTTTTACCCCATTTTCTTAGGAGAATTCATGCTTATGTTTCACGTGAAACAAAAAAGTCGGTGAGAATTAAATCTCATCGACTTTTTAATTAGCTGAATATTAATTATCTGAATCTGAGTTTTGATCGGCATTGGTACTGGAATCATCACTTGCTTGTTCTGAATCAGATGACTGATCTTTTGTGTCATCCTCTGAATCATCCTGCTTCTCAACCTTAGCCATGGTTGCAACTTTAGCGCCATCGGTCATTCTGATCAAGTGAACACCGAGAGTTGCCCGACCTGTTTGCGAAACGTCCTCAACACTGAATCGAATCATGACACCCTGGTCTGTGATCAGCATGATGTCTTCCTCACCGTTAACCGTTGTCAAACCGGCAAGCGGCCCATTCTTTTCAGTGATGTTGGCAGTCTTAATTCCTTTACCGCCCCGGCCCTTAATTGGGTATTCAGCAGCTGGAGTGCGTTTACCATAGCCATTTTCAGAAATGATAAAGACCTCACTGTCAGGTTTCAAGATATCAGAACCGACCACATAATCGTTCTCACGTAATCTAACACCCCGGACACCGGTAGCTGATCGTCCCATCGAACGAACGTCGGCAGCATTAAAGCTGACCGCGTAGCCACGGTGAGTTCCGATGATAATGTTTTGATCCTCACTGGCAATCAGAACGTTGCTAACCTGATCATCATCCTTGAGGTTAATGGCTTTCAGACCATTACTACGGATGTTGGCAAAGTCAGACACTGGGGTGCGCTTAACGGTTCCCATCAAAGTGACAAAGAAAAGATCCTTTTCAATATCGTTGTTCTTATCAGAAACGTTAATCACTGCCTGAATTTTTTCGTTATTGCCAATGTTCAATAGGTTAATCACTGGAATTCCCTTGGCAGAACGACCATATTCGGGAATTTCGTAACCCTTCATCCGATAAACCTTACCGGCATCGGTGAAGAACAACAGCACATCGTGGGTTGAAGTTGAAACTAAATGTTCTACGAAATCATCGTTATGAACACCCATTCCTTGAACACCACGACCACCACGATTTTGGGCTTTAAACTCAGAAGTTGGTAACCGTTTGATGTATCCGTTATGCGTTAGAGAAATGATCACGTCTTCTTCTTCGATTAAATCTTCATCTTCAAGACTCAGAACTTCACCCACCAAGAGTTCAGTTCGTCGTGGATCGCCAAATTTGTTTTGGATCTCCAATAATTCTTGATAAATGATTTCATTGACCCGTTCACGACTGGCAAGAATCGCTTTGTATTCTTCAATGTCCTTCATCAATTGATTGTATTCTTTATCAATCTTTTCGCGTTCCAAACCGGTTAACCGAACCAGACGCATGTCCAAAATCGCTTGAGCCTGCTTGTCATCCAGACCAAAGCCTTCGATTAATTGGTTCTTGGCAACGTCACCTGTCTGTGAACCACGGATAATTTTGATAATTTCATCAATGTGGTCAAGGGCAATCCTTAACCCTTCGAGAATGTGAGCCCTGGCCTGAGCCTTGTTCAGCTCATACTTGGTCCGTCGTTGAATAACTTCAACTTGGTGCTCGAGATAATAGTTCAAAATTTCTTTCAAACTCAAAATCTTCGGCGTGCCTTTGACAATTGCCAACATGTTGAAACTAAATGAAGTCTGCATCAGGGTTAATTTGTACAAATTGTTCAAGATGACTTCGGCACTTGCATCCCGACGAACATCAATCACAACCCGCATTCCTTCACGGTCAGACTCATCGTTAATATCAGTGATGCCTTCAATCCGCTTATCGCGGGCTAATTCAGCAATCCGTTCGATTAACTTGGCCTTGTTGACCATGTAAGGTAATTCGGTGGCAATGATTCGCTGTTTGCCGCCGGCTTCCCCTTCAATTTCAACTTTGGCGCGGACAATAATGGTTCCCTTACCGGTTTCATAGGCTTTCCGAATACCGGATTTACCCATGACAACGCCGCCGGTTGGAAAATCAGGTCCTGGCAAAGCCTCCATCAAATCTGCTGTAGTGGCATCAGGGTTCTTCATCAAAACATGAATGGCACTGATGACTTCGGACAAATTGTGAGGTGGAATATTAGTTGCCATCCCTACGGCAATTCCTGACGCACCGTTGACTAACAGGTTCGGGAATCGTGACGGCAAAACGCTTGGTTCACGTTCAGTCCCATCATAGTTGGGCTGGAAATCGATGGTATCTTTGTTGATATCACGCAGCATTTCCATCGCAATCTTGCTTAACCGGGCTTCGGTATAACGCATCGCTGCAGCGCCATCACCATCAACTGAACCAAAGTTTCCGTGACCATCAACTAACATGTAACGGTAACTAAAGTCCTGAGCCATTCGAACCATTGACTCATACACGGCGGTATCTCCATGGGGATGGTACTTACCTAAAACATCGCCGACAATTCTGGCTGATTTCTTATAAGGCTTATCGGGTGTCACACCCAATTCATGCATATCATACAAAATACGACGATGAACCGGCTTTAAACCATCACGAACATCGGGCAGCGCACGGGCAACAATGACACTCATGGCGTAGTCAAGAAATGACGTTCGCATTTTTTTAGATAGATCAACGTTGGTCACTCGACCAGCAATTGGTTCATCATGGTTATCTTTATTCGCCAAATTATTTACCTCCATTCATGGGTTTCGGTGGCATGTTTCATGTGAAACATTTTCTGCTTAGTTATTAAGCAACTTTAAACATCAAGATTTTCCACAAACGTTGCGTTGTCTTCAATAAACTCGCGTCGTGGTTCCACCTTGTCGCCCATTAACATCGAGAAGACCTTATCTGCTTCGGCTGCATCGGAGGATTCAACTCTCAACAGATGACGGTTTTCGGGATTCATTGTGGTGTCCCATAATTGTTCAGCGTCCATTTCTCCTAAACCTTTGTATCGTTGAATCACGGGTTTTGGTGATGGCTGCAGGGTTCCTAAGAATGCATTCAAATCATCATCGGAATCAATGTAACGTGACATCTTCCCTTGACGGACTTGATACAACGGTGGCTGGGCAACGTAGACAAAACCGGCATCAATTAATGGCCGCATGTAACGGTAAATCAACGTTAACAACAGCGTTTGAATATGGGCACCATCAACATCGGCATCGGTCATGATGATCAGCTTATGGTAATTAATCTTTGATAAATCAAAGTCCTCACCAAACCCGGTTCCCATGGCAGTAAATAATGAACGAATTTCTTCGTTGGCTAAAATTCGGTCCATACTTGCTTTTTCAACGTTTAATATTTTTCCACGAATTGGCAGAATTGCCTGGGTCAGACGTGATCGACCCTGCTTAGCTGATCCGCCGGCTGAATCACCCTCGACGATAAACAGTTCAGAAATTTTAGGATCCTTACTGGTGTTATCGGCTAACTTACCAGGCAGGTTGCTGATTTCCAAGCCACTCTTTTTCCGGGTAACTTCACGGGCGCGTTTAGCTGCCGAACGAGCTTTTGAGGCCAGCATCCCACGATCAACAATTTTTCTGGCCATTTTTGGATTTTCCATCAAGAACTTGGTGAAATGATCACTGAAAATGCGGTCAGTCACCGTTCGAGCATCTGAATTCCCCAGCTTGGTCTTCGTCTGGCCCTCAAACTGTGGGTCTGGATGCTTGATGCTGACAACAGCCGTCGTGCCTTCACGGACATCTTCACCGGAAAGGTTTGGTTCGTTGTCTTTTAACAGCTTGTTCTTGCGGGCATAATCGTTAATGACGCGAGTCAAGGCTCGCTTAAAGCCTTCTTCGTGAGTCCCGCCTTCATAGGTATGAATATTATTAGTGAAGGTCATTAATGTATTGTGATAATCGTTAGTATATTGAATCGCCACTTCAACGGTAATTCCGTTCATGACACCTTCAACGTAAATTGGTTCATCCAACAAGGTTTCTTTACTGTTATCCAAGTATTCAACGTAATGTTTGATCCCGCCTTCATACATAAAGTCTTGTTCGGTCGGCTTTTCCGGACGCAGGTCACGAACAACAATCCGTAATCCCTTGTTCAAAAATGCCAACTCGCGTAGTCGGGCTGTTAAGACTTTAATATCATAAGTAGTGGTCTCCCGGAAGATATCAGGATCCGGCAGGAAATGAACCTTAGTACCATGGAGATCATCCGAAACTTCACGGACGACTTTCATCTTGGTCTTGACGTGACCACGACTGAAGTCCATGTAGTAAACTTTGCCGTCACGGGTAACTTCAACGTCCAGTTCAGAGGACAGGGCGTTAACAACTGAAGCACCCACACCATGCAGACCACCAGAAACTTTGTATCCGCCGCCGCCAAATTTACCACCGGCATGAAGAATCGTGAAAACGGTTTCTAGAGCAGGCTTGCCCGTCTTTTTTTGAATATCAACTGGAATTCCACGACCGTCATCAGTAACGGTGATGCTGTTGTCTTTTTCAACGGTAACGGTAATTTTGGTGGCAAATCCAGCAAGCGCTTCATCAATCCCATTATCAACAATTTCCCAGACCAAATGATGAAGTCCTTGTGAACTGGTTGTTCCAATGTACATCCCGGGACGTTTTCGAACGGCTTCCAGTCCTTCAAGAACTTGAATTTGGCTGGCATCATATTCATGCGCTAATTCTTTTTTGGTTTCTTTTTCGTCGGCCATTTTGATTCTCCTTCACTATTTTGCCAAAGTAACATTACCTTCACTAATCCGAAAAATACGTGGATTGGTTAGTAACTCCTGCTGAACGCCACTTAAACTGGTGGTGGTTAAAAATGTTTGAACCTTATCTTGAATTGCAGTTAATAAGTGCGTTTGCCTGAAATCATCAAGTTCAGAAAGGACATCGTCCAATAATAGAATTGGATATTCATCTGTTTGTTCCTTCATCAGGTCAATTTCGGCTAGTTTGACCGAAAGCGCGGTTGTCCGCTGCTGACCTTGGGATCCAAATGACTGAACTTCTTTGCCGTTAATCACAAAATGCAGATCATCACGCTGAGGTCCAATCAACGTGGTGGCACGCAAAATTTCTTTGTCTTTAATCGCAGCAAAATGCTTCAGTAAACTCTGATAAATCGACTCGACTGATCCTAACTGGTCAGCCTCTACTGTGGTGTGATAGTCAAAGGTCAACTGTTCTTTACCTTGTGAAATTTCAGAATGAACGTTTTGGGCAAACTTTTCCAGCTGTTTAAGTAGCTGAAGTCTTTGATAAATGATTTCTGCACCATAAGCAGATAACTGATCGGATAGCACATCGAGATATACCCGATCCTTTTGACGTTTATAATGCAAATCTTTCAAATACCGATTTCGCTGTTTCAGTATCTTTTTGTATTGAGTGGAATTGTACAAGTAGCGATTGCTCATCTGGGCAAATTCCATGTCCATGAACCGCCGGCGAACTTGTGGTGCTCCTTTAACGATGGATAAGTCTTCGGGGGCGAATAAAATGACGTTCAACTGACCGATGTAGGTGGACAATTTAGCTTGTTCCAAATGGTTAACCTTTGCCCGCTTCCCTTTTGAACCCAAATCCAGTTCAATGGGTACCGTTCCAAGCCGCTTTTGCAGGCGACCTTTAATTTGGGCCGTCTGACTGTTCCAGTTGATCAATTCTTTTTCGTTATTGGTTCGGTGACTGCGGGTGAGTGCCAAAACATAGATGGCTTCCAATAAATTAGTCTTACCTTGGGCGTTTTCACCAAGAAAGACGTTGATCCCATCGGAAAATTCGAGCGTTTGATCAACATAATTACGAAAATTATGCAGTTCAATTTCGGTTAGCTTCATTCATTTCCCTGCTTTGAGCGAATAAAAAATAAGCCAACGTCTGGAACTTCGACATGATCACCGTCATACAGCTTCCGACCACGGCGATTGTCAGGCTCGTCATTGACATTAACTGTTGTCTCTCTTAAAAACCATTTGGCTTGGCCGCCACTGGCAATAATCGATTCTTCTTTGAGTAATTGTCCAAGAGTGATATAAGGACTATCAATGAAAACATCTTTTTTCACAATTTCACCCACCTTTTTACTTCTTCTATTATACCTCTTTGTTTACTAAAAGTACACGTCAATGACGATTCTTGGGCATTATGAGCCGTTTTGAAGATTTTTGATATTTTTGCATCAAAATGGCAAAAACTGCTAAAAGGTGCCTATATGGACTTCTAATGAAATGACGATCATTTTTTAGGATTCAAACATTATGTAAATGTGATTGCAGCATTTTTGAAAGAAATCGATAGCAAGCAACTCATTTTGGGCAGAAAAAAACAACTCCCAGCGTGTGGAAGTTGTTGGTGAATCGATATTGAATTAGAACGTTCTGATCGGCGTAATCAGCTGAACAAAACTGTCACTGTCCTCGGTTGGTGTGAGAGTAAACGGCCGCAGAGCAGACGTGAAATCAATGTTAATTGTTGCCTGGGTGAATGACCGTAATGCGTCTTTCATGTAATCAGGATTAAAGGAAATCTCCAGTTCATTACCTTCTAATGACTTCGGTTCAAGGTCTTCTTCAACATTTCCGACATCAGGAGAATTACCGTAAATAGTAACTGTCTTTTTGTCAGGATCAATCGTGATTTTAACCACGTTATTTCTGGATTCATGTGAAAGCAGAGAGGCCCGTTCAATTGCAGCTAGTAATTCAGGTGCTTCAAATGAGATCCGAGTGTCATGTGAATCTGGAATTAACCGAGTGGTGTCAGGATAGTTTCCTTCAAGCAGTCGTGAATAAAACAGGGTGTTGCCGATGACAAACAGGGCTTGGTTTTCGGTAACCGATAAAGACACTTCATCTTGTCCATCATCGATCATCTTGGATAATTCAGTCAAACTCTTTCCAGGAATGACGAAATCATATGAACCATTGATCGGGGTTTCAAGAGTAACTTTCCGTTGACTCAAGCGATGGCTGTCAGTTGCGACCGCCATAACGTGGTTATCGGAAATGACAAAGTGAACACCTGTTAAAATTGGCCGACTCTCCTGATTGGAAACTGCGACAACCGTTTGACTAATAATCTGTTTGAAAAGATCAGCAGCCAAAGGAATTGAGTCGTTAGTTTGAATTTCAGGAAGGTGTGGATAGTTATTGGCATCCAAACCATTGATGGTAAATGATGATTGACCTGAAGTAATCATCGTCTGGAAGTTTTCACCAACTTCTAGAGTAATGGTGTCTTTAGGCAATTTCTTGACAATTTCAGTGAAGAATCTGGCAGGCAACACAATGGCACCTTCGGATTCAATGACTAACATATTGTCTGGATCATCGGCTTTTAACGTGGTTTCAATGGAAATGTCAGCGTCACTACCGGTTAGTACCAGACCGTCAGGACCTGCTACAATTTTGAGTCCTGTCAGAATAGGAATGGTAGTTTTGGTAGAGATTGCTCTTGAAACGGTGTTTAATCCTTTTGTGAATGCTGTTCGACCAATGGAAAATTTCATACTTTAATCGACCTCCCGGAAAGTGTAATTATATATTAATTAATAAAAGAAAAGAGAAGTAACAGTAGGGCATGTGGATATTGTGGATAACTTTTCACAAGTGGCCTGTCCCTAACGATTAACCTGTGGATAAGACTGTGCACAACTTATTGACTTCTCGATGATTTATCCACAATCGATTATACCATTTTAGTTCAGGGCACTTTTGATATCCGCGATTTCTTTTCTTAAGTCGGCATCAAGTTTGATGATTTCGGCAATTTTATCGCAAGCGTGAATAACGGTCGTGTGATCCTTGCCGCCAAATTCCTTGCCGATTTTTGGCAGCGAGTTACTGGTCATTTCCCTGGAAAGGTACATGGCGATTTGTCTAGGCATCACAATGGACTTCATGCGCTTTTTGCCCTTTAAATCGTTAATGGAAATGTGGAAGTAGCTGGCGACTTTATTTTGGATATCGACGATTGAAAGCTGGCGGTTATCTTGGCTCAATTTGAGGCCACGAAGCGCTTCATAAACCAGGTCGGTCGTAATCGGCTCATCTTTTAATTTGGAATAGGCTTGAACCCGCGACAAAGCGCCTTCAAGTTCACGCACGTTGGAATCAATTTGGCCGGCAATATAGGACAAGGTGTCGTTTGGAATGACCAGGTTATCCAACTTGGCCTTATTTTTGAGAATGGCAATTCTGGTTTCTAGATCCGGCGGGGTGATATCGACTGGTAGACCCCAAGCGAACCTTGATACCAAGCGTTCTTGGAGCTTGGGGATCTCTTGAGGAACCCGATCGGATGTGAGGACGATTTGTTTATCGTTATTGTAGAGATCGTTAAAAGTATGGAAGAACTCTTCTTGGGTTCCTTCTTTTTGGGCAAAGAACTGAATATCATCAACCATTAAAATGTCGACGTCCCGGTATTCGCGGCGAAATTCTTCGGTGCGGTTGGTCTGAATGGCGTTGATGAAATCGTTGGTGAAGGCTTCACTGGTGACATACTTGACGTTGGTCTCAGGATGATCTTCAAGGCGCTTGTTGCCGATAGCCTGCATCAAATGGGTCTTACCCAAACCGACGCCACCATAAAAGAACAGTGGATTATAAAGTTTGCCGGGTTCTTCAGACACAATTAAAGCAGCGGCATGGGCCATTTGATTGCCCTTGCCGATAATAAAGTTATCAAACGTGTAATTGGGATTAAGATGATTTTCCTTACTAAATGAAAACTCATCGCCGTCCTGATCTTGGCTGACATTGTTATCCACAGGCTTTTCTTGGGCTTCTTTATTAACGTCCGAATCCAGAATAAACTTTGGCTCGATATTGCCTTTAGTGATCACAAAAGCATACTCTATCAAGTTTGGTGCCAATTGTTCTTTCCAATAATCCCGATGCAATTCAGAAGGTAAAGATAAAGTGAGTGTGGATCCATCAAAGCTGATCGGCTTGACTGGTTTGATCCAGGTGTCATATGTAAGATCAGTGGTGTTGCTGCGAAATTGTTCGCTTAACTTTTGCCATAATGAATCCTTATCTAACACTACGAATTCCCCCTCTGTTTTTAGTCGTGTAACGAAATGCAAATTAATTTTAGCATTCCCCAGAAAAGTTTTCCACAGGCAAAAACAGCCTGTGCATAATTGTTTCACAGGGGTGGATGAAATGGATAACTCACTTGTGGATAAGTGGATAAGGTCCTTGAAATGTGGTGTAATGAACAGGCAACTGTGGATAACTAAAGCTGACAACAACGGCTTTATTCACAAAAAAGTTGATAGAATCCACATCCTGTGGATAACTTTTGGAACACGGTGTGAGCTTGTGGATAACCTTGTGCAAATCTCTAAAATCAGCTATGATTATTTCTGCGGTTATCCACACTAATTGTTCATGAAACAAATTTTAAATATTTTTTGAAATGTGCGATCATTCAAAAGACTATTCCATTAATGAACAAATTATGTTAATATATTTGGGAAATGCATTTGAACATAATTGTAATTAAATGCTTAAACGCGACTTTTACAGTTAAAGGAGGAATTCATTATGAAGAGAACTTATCAACCAAAGAAACGTCATCGCGCTCGCGTTCATGGCTTTCGTAAACGTATGAGTACCAGCAATGGTCGTAAAGTGTTGGCTCGCCGACGTCAAAAAGGTAGAAAATCATTGTCTGCATAGACCACTGACCATTCAGTGGTCTTTTTCATTTATTTTTCAAAAGTCTGTGGAGATGGATCATGCGAAAATCGTATCGAGTAAAAAAAGAGAGTGAATTTCAAGAAGTCTTTGAGACTCATAACTCTGTTGCAAATCGTCAATTTGTTGTCTATTCTTTGGATAAACCCAATCAATTACATTTTCGCGTCGGTATTTCTGTTGGTAAGAAGATCGGTAATGCGGTACATAGAAATTGGGTCAAGCGAAGAATTCGTCAGTCCTTGTTGGAATTAAAGCCTTATCTTCGTCAGGACGTGGACTTTATTGTCATTGCCCGTCCGGCTGCTGACCAGATGTCGATGAGTGATGTCAAGGCAAGTTTAATTCATGTGCTCAAGTTAGCTAAACTAATCGATCCCAACTATGATAGTGAGGAAAAAAGTTGAAAAAGAGAATAAAGAAATTACTAGTATTACTATCATTAGTAAGTTTGACGGTAGTACTTTCCGCATGTAGTAACGCACCAATAACCAATCACAGTACGGGCATTTGGGATGGCTGGGTTGTTTTGAACTTCTCGCGGGCCATCATCTGGCTGTCTAAATTCTTTAGCGACAACTACGGAATGGGAATCATTATCTTCACCATTCTTGTCCGGATCGTGATTCTGCCATTGATGATTTACCAAACCAGAAGTATGCGTAAGACTCAAGAAGTCCAACCGCAGCTGAAGGCATTGCAGAAAAAATATTCATCAAGAGATGCAGAAACTGTTCAGAAGCTTCAAGCAGAGCAAAAGAAGCTGTATGCCGAAGCAGGCATTAACCCGCTTGCCGGCTGCCTGCCATTGATCGTTCAGATGCCAATTCTGTTCGCCTTGTACCAAGCAATTTGGCGAACCCACATTTTGAGAAGTGGAACGTTCTTCTGGCTGCAGCTTGGTCATCCGGATCCATACTTTGTCTTGCCGATCCTAGCTGCCCTGTTCACCTTCATTTCTTCGTGGCTGGCAATGAAAGGTCAGCCTGAATCTAATTCAATGACCACGATGATGACGGTCGGAATGCCATTCTTCATTTTGATTATGGCTATTAGCCTGCCATCAGCCCTGTCACTTTATTGGGTGATCACCAACGCGTTCCAAGTAGGTCAAACCCTGGTTATCCAAAATCCTTGGAAGATCCGTCGCGAACGTGAAAATAAACAACGCGAAGAGCGTGAGAAACAACGGGCAATTAAAAAAGCCATTAAACGTGCCAAGAAGAGTAAACGTAAATAATTAGCAAGCAGCGTGATCATTTGATCACGCTGCTTTTTTGTTGAACGATCCATATTCAGGTACACTAAGGTCAACAGTTAGTTAAAGGAAGTTGACGATGAAAACAATTGTAATTGCGACCGATTCATTTAAAGGCAGTGCCAGCTCACAGGAAGTGGCGGAGAATTTGCAACGGGGACTTACAGTGGCCAATCCCAGTCTTAAAATCAAAAAAGTACCGCTGGCTGATGGGGGTGAAGGTACCGTAACGGCCATTGTCGACGCGACTAAGGGCCGTTTAATATCGACGAGGGTATCTGGACCTACCGGCAGTCAAATCGACGCTAAATGGGGTCTGATTGATGATCAAACGGCAGTGATCGAAATGGCTGCAGCGGCTGGATACACGCAAGGCCAAACGACAGATGTTGCTGTTCGGTCGACTTATGGTGTTGGGGAACTCATTGAAGTAGCGCTGGATCACGGCGTCAGCAAAATCCTTCTGGGACTTGGCGGAAGTTCAACCAACGATGGTGGCGTTGGCATGGCTCAGGCTTTGGGTGGTCATTTTTACGATCGAAACGGTCATGAGATCTCCCGTGGAATTGGTGGACTCAAAGACCTGGCCAAAGTTGATTTGACCCAGATTGATCACCGAATATCCGTAGTTCAAATGATCGGTCTTTCTGATGTCGAGAATCCACTGACCGGCCAATTGGGTGCTACACGGATATTTGGGCCACAAAAAGGGATTCAAGATGAACAGATTGCGGATTTTGATGCCCGGCTGCAACGACTGGCGCGACTGACTGCTGCTACTGTGGGGAAGGACCTTTCACAGGTACCAGGAGCTGGAGCAGCCGGCGGTTTGGGATTTGGCGTCCTGGCCTTTCTAAAGGGTAAGTTAACGTCAGGAATTGAGGAAATCATGAAGTTGGTGGACTTAAAGGCGATGCTTTGTGATGCTGATTTGGTCATTACCGGTGAGGGTCGGATTGACTCACAAACCCTCAGCGGCAAATTGCCGATGGGGGTTGCCAAACTGGCTGATTCAGCCAAAGTTCCGGTAATTGCCGTTGCCGGGAGTTTGGCGGCTGATATCCAGCCTTTATACGATCAAGGATTTGACTTGATTGTTTCCACGACGACTCGTCCGCTGACCGTTCAAGAAGCGATTCACCAAGCTCCTCAATTGATTGAGCAGACTGGTTTTCGGATTGGGAAGCTGATTCAGCTCATCAACTAATGAGATCCGGACGTTTGATTTAGCGTCCAAACTTAAAGCGGGGTCAAGGTATCAGTCGAATACACTGATGCCTTGGCCCCGCTTTAATATATTTATTTAATGCACGTTTTCAAGTAATAGCCGAGCGACAGCCCGTGGTGAGAATGGATTTTGGCCAGTAATCAAGCGACCGTCTTGAATGGCATACTCCTTGTAAGCCCGCTTCTTTTTGAATTTACCACCGCGCTTTTCAACTGCTTGTTTATTCAGAAAGGGTACCACTGATTTTTTACCGGCAATAATTTCTTCTGCAGTTGTGAAACCCGTGATTGACTTGCCGGCAATTAAATAGCGACCCGCATCGTCTTTGATATTGAGCAACCCTGCAACTCCGTGACAAACGGATGTGACGTATCCGCCATTGTCGTAAATTGACCATGCGATTTGCTGGAGGGCTCGGTCATTTGGAAAATCCCACATCACTCCGTGGCCGCCAGTGTAGTAGATTGCCAAATAATCGTCGGGATTAATTTCATTTGGCCGCAGTGAGTTGGTCAACGCCCGTTTTTGAAAATCCTCAGTTTCATAGAATTTCATGATCGACTCATTAGTGTATTTCATACTGCGTGGATCAAGTGGCACAAAGCCGCCCTTTGGACTGACATAGTCGACGTCAATCCCAGCCTTCTGAATTGTTTCGGCAAATTCAGTTTCTTCCCCCAACCATAAACCGGTGGGATCGTTGGTGCCTTGATAACGGGTAACATTCGTTAAAACAATCAATACTTTTTTCATGATTTGGTCTCCGTTTGATGAATGATTGCTGTGACATGGTCCAGAAGGGTTTTTAGTTCATTAATCTCCTTGATGTCATGGGACAAGTAGTAGAAGTTCTTGGTTCCTTCACTTCTGACGGCAACTAAATGGGCATCTTTCAAAATTTTCAAATGGTGGGAAACTGCCGGTCTCGATAAGCCGGTGACACTGGTAAGCTCAGTAACTTGCAGCCCCTCACAAGAATTGGTTTTTAGCAGAGAAATGATAATTGCTTGCCGTGTTTGGTCCCCTAAAGCAGTTAAGAAACTGCTGATATTGGCGAATTCAGTTTGAATTTGGTGTAAATCAGCCATCGTAAGTTCCTTTCGGTTCATATTTTTAAACCATTAAACCATTTTATTTGTCAGCCGTCAATGAATTGGCATTAAACAGTCTTGCTTGACGCCCAGCAAATTGTGATTTATGATTTGGACACTATTCGTTCAAAAATTTAAACCAATAAAGTGGAGCTAGTAATAATGACAAAAATGATGAAAGCTGCCCAGATCCAGCATTTTGGGCAGCAGCAATTAGAGATCGCGGACGTGCCGATTCCAACAATTGGGGATCATGACGTGTTAGTGAAAGTTGCTGCGGCAAGTATTAACCCAATTGATTTAAAGACCCGCGATGGCAAACTTAAAATGCTGTTGAAATATTCGATGCCATTGAGATTAGGGAGTGATTTTTCTGGGACAGTTGTTCAGACGGGAACATTGGTGAAAGACTTCAAGGTTGGTGATGAGGTATATGGTCGGGTGCAGAAGAATCGGATCGGAACTTTTGCCGATTATTTGGCTGTGGATCAGGGTGATATTGCCTTGAAACCGGCCAACTTATCACTGGTGGAATCCGCAGCACTGCCGCTGGTTTCGCTGACCAGTTACCAAGCGTTAATTGACTTGATGCACGTTAAGCCTGGAGATAAAGTCTTGATTCAGGCGGGGTCCGGTGGGATTGGGACAGTTGCGATTCAGCTGGCCAAGTCATTGGGAGCTTTTGTGGCAACGACCACCAGCGCAAAGAATACAGGTTTGGTCAGGCAGTTGGGAGCCGATCAGGTCATCGACTATCATCAAACGGCATTTGAAGATGTCTTGTTTGATTACGATGACGTGTTTGATACACTGGGTGGTTCACAATTAGCTAACGCGTTTCAAGTCGTGAAACCCGGCGGCAAAGTGGTTTCAATTTCGGGTCTGCCAAATCGGGCATTCGCCCAGCAGGCTGGCCTGCCAATGTGGAAACAACTGGCGTTTTCCCTGGCTACAGCAAAAATTAGGCGACTGCAGCGCCAATTTCAGGTTGGCTATGAGTTTTTATTCATGAAACCTAGTGGGACCCAATTGGCCAAGATAACCAAAATGGTCGAACACGGGACCCTTCAGCCGGTCATTGATCGGGTGGTGCCGTTTTTCGATATCCAATCTGCTGTGGATTACTCCGCAGCCGGCCGGTCCGTTGGAAAGATTGTTATTAAAATGGCTTAACGGACAGAGTTCAAACAAAAAGACAGCGCGATGAGATTGTGCTCATGGCTGTCCTGTTAAATTACACTCGTTTTCGATTATCCTATTGATACCTCATGCCACCATCCACAAGAATTGATTGGCCGGTGATATAAGCGGCATCTGGGGATGCAAACCACGAAACAACTTTGGCAACGTCTTCTGGTGTCGCTTCTCTGCCCAGTGAGATTTCACTGAGGCAGTTTTTTTGTTGTTCAGCGACAGAGATTCCTTTGATTTCAGCGGTCCGTTTGTCGATGCCGTCTCTTAGAGGTGTTCTGACAATTCCTGGATCGTAAGCGTTAACGGTGATTTGGTCCTTTGCCAATTCCTTTGAAGCTGCTTGGGTAATGCCGCGAACGCCAAACTTTGAAATCGAATAAGCGCTTTGCAGAGCAGATGCCTCAACTCCGGCAAGGGAGGCCGCGTTAACGATTCGACCACCGTGACCCTGTTTTTTGAATTGTTCGGCTGCGGCCTGGGTTCCCCAGTAAGTCCCTAATAAATTGACATCCAATAATCGCCGGATGTCTTTTTCCGCGGAATCAACAATTTCATCGATAAAAGCAACCCCGGCATTATTGACGTACACGGCAAGTTCGCCAAGATCGGCAACCGCTTTTTGCACTAATTCAAAGACCCGTTCACGGTCAGCCACGTCGATATGATACGATTTGGCAGTGTAACCATCATTCACCAAATCTGCGGTTACCTTATCAGCTGTTTCCCCGTTGATGTCTGCGACCGCAATCGCAAACCCATCTTTCGCCAGTCGATGAGCGATACCCTCTCCGATTCCTTGTCCTGCGCCAGTTACAATTGCTAATTTTGCCATGATTGCCACCCCAAATTTATAATTTTTTATTCATTAAATGAAAAAACGCTTCTGCAGCCAATGCTGCAGAAGCGAATAACACTTTACCATTCTGATTTATTTGACGATTACTCGTCAAACCTTGATAACCATCGAAAGTCGATGGTGTGTCTGCTAACGGGGACTCATCCGTCTGCTGCTCGTTATTGACTCACAACAACCAATCATCGGCCATCTTCATTTAAGTTGAATATTGGCTTCCATCAACGCCAACTCTCTGATAGACAACCTCAAACTACTCACCGATTCGTTTTGTTTAACAAATTATCATTTAATTAAAACTGAATATAGCGCTGATTTTTTTATTTGTCAAACTGTTTTGATTAATCTGCCGAATGAGGATTGTCTTTTTGGCTGACTGGATAGCTCATCACGTCGGCATCGAGAATGTCGTATTTTTCCATTAAATTGTGTTCAACTTTTTCACCGATTGCATAAGCCGTTTTTAAATCGGTGTCATCATCCAGATAGATGCCGATTTTCATGACAATTTGATCTCCGAGCCACCGTGGCTCAATCCCTTCAATTCCGAGGACCCCAGGGATGGCACTAATGGTCTCACTATAACGTTGAATATCTTTTGGATCAAAACCTTCACTCAATCTCATAATGGTTGTTCTAAAAATACTAATTGATGAGTGGAGAATCAGGCAGCCGACAATCAAAGTTGCCACTCCATCCAACCATTGAGCCCCCAGGTAGGCACCGCCAATGGAAAGAAATGTTCCAAAGCTGGTCCAGGCATCACTTTTAAGGTCTTGCCCAGAAGCTGTGAGTGCTTGATTTTTAAGTTGGATGCCCTTGGTTTTATTGAACCGCGCTAAGATACCAATGATTATGGCTGCAATGATGCTGACACCCAGTGACCAGTCATTCGGTCGAATGGTGTGACCAGCCAGGAATCGCTGGACAGCAAAAACGCCGTCAACGAAAATTTGGATACTGACTGCAAACATGATCGTCGCAGATAAAAGTGCGGCAATATTTTCATACTGCCAATGACCCATCACATGATTGGAGTCCGGTGGGCGCTTGGACATTTTCAGGCCAATGATTAAAATAGCTGCCCCACAAACACCGGTCAGGTTATTCAGCCCATCGGCAATCAAAACGGTAATTTGTGCCAAATACCCAATGATCAGTTCGGCAACCATGATGGCCGAGTAGGCACTGAGGTTGACCCAGGTGATCTGCGAGGCTTCCTGAAGCTTGCTAAGCCGGTGCTGACGGTCGATTTGAATGTTTCGGCCGGCGTCATATTGATTTGTGTTTGCCATTTTATCACTTCCCAAATCGAAAACCTAAAGCAGCCGTCACTATAGATTGATGTCGATTCAGACGAAACCATCTTTCTTAAAAAAGCTACTACACCCCATTATATCGACTTTGCAGTGAGATGGTAGTTTGATGCTTTGAAATGTGACAAATCATTTAAAGTTTGCGTTTAGTTTCCGTTTTTCGCAACAAACCGTTTAATAATGCGCGTTTTTATGCTATTATTAACCAGTTAATTCAAATAAAGGGAGTTCATTATGACAATTTACTCTGGAAAAACCATCCAAGACGCCGTAGAACAGGGTTTAACCGCACTATCACTCACTTCGGACCAAGTTGAAGTTACCGTTATTCAACAACCTAAGAATGGATTTTTAGGTTTCGGTCGCAAACTTGCACAGGTTGAACTTGTCAGTAAAACTAACACTAAACAACAGACAAATCTTAATAAATCAACTAATCAGCCGGTTTCAGAATCAAAACACCATGAGGAAGAAACTGAAAACGCCGTTGACATTGAAGAAGTTTCCCAAAAACTTGCCAACTATTTGAACGATGTTTTAGAAGCAATGGGCTTCTCGTTCAAATTGAAGCTGGATTTAAAGAATCGGCATTCAATCTATATTGACATTGATACTGACCAGGAGAGCCGCTTAATCGGCCGTCATGGCCGCACGATTAATGCGCTCCAAAACTTGTCACAGATTTTTATTAATCGACTGGGTGCCAACAACGTTACCGTTGAGTTGGATACTGCAAACTACCGTTCCAGAAGAAGCGAGTCGCTGGTTCAACTGGCCGATAAGACTGCTCGGAATGCCATTGCCAACGGCAAGCCAGTCTACTTGAACCCAATGCCGGCATTTGAACGCAAACAAATTCATAATGCTTTGGCTGACAATGATCACGTGATGACGTATTCAACCGGCAAAGAACCTCATCGTGTCATTGTCGTTGCACCAAAATAGTTCTCAAAATCAATTGACAAATGCATTGCTTTAAAATATTATGTAGGTAATCATTCTTATCTTAACTAGGTAAAGTAGTCAAAGTGCTTTATCCATGCTATCTTTTTTGGCATGGAGTGGCGCTTTTTTTGTGCTTTTAGATAAGTTTTGTGGTTAAATTAGAACACTATTCAATTATTCGTGGAGGGAAGCTTAATCATGGTTTTAACAACAACAGAATTTGATACGATTGCAGCGATTTCAACACCACCTGGTGAGGGCGGGATTTCGATTATCCGCATTAGTGGTGAAGAAGCACTTGATGTTGCAAAAAAGCTCTATCGTGGTAAAGACCTTGATAAAGTTGCCAGCAACACCATTAATTATGGCCACATCATTGATCCGGATACCAACGAAGAGGTCGATGAAGTAATGCTCTCCGTGATGAGAGCCCCTCACACTTATACTGAAGAGGATATTGTTGAAATTAACTGTCATGGTGGGATTGTTGCCACCAATCGAATTCTTCAGTTGGCACTGAGTCACGGTGCTAGGATGGCCGAGCCTGGGGAATTTACCAAACGGGCATTTCTCAATGGGCGAATTGATTTGTCACAGTCTGAAGCCGTCATGGATCTGATTGAAGCCAAAACCGACCGCTCAATGAAAGCCGCGATTAATCAATTGGATGGTAATCTATCGCATTTGATTAAACATTTACGCCAAGATATTCTCGACGTGCTTGCCCAAGTAGAAGTCAACATTGACTATCCTGAGTACGATGATGTTGAAACCATGACCAGTAAATTGTTACGGGAAAAGGCGACCGATGTCCATGCGCGAATTGTGCAACTGCTGAAGACTGCCAAACAAGGCAAGATCTTACGAGAAGGTTTGGCCACTTCGATTATTGGTCGGCCCAACGTCGGTAAGTCCAGTTTGTTGAACAATTTACTTCATGAAGACAAGGCAATCGTGACTGATGTGCCCGGTACTACCAGAGATGTCCTTGAAGAATATGTCAACGTCCGCGGCGTGCCGTTAAAATTGGTTGATACGGCCGGAATTCGCGATACGACTGACAAAGTTGAAAAAATCGGTGTTGATCGTTCCAGAAAAGCCATTAATAGTGCCGATTTGGTGCTGCTGGTGCTTAACGCCAGTGAGCCATTAACCGATGAGGACAAAAAGTTATTGAGTGCCACTCAAGACAAACAACGGATTATCATCCTCAATAAGACTGATTTACCAACCAAAATTGATCAAGACCAAATTAAGTCTTTAGCTGACGGCCAGAACGTTATTTCGACTTCAGCGATTAAGGCAGACGGGTTGACGCAGCTGGAAGAATTGATTGCCAAGATGTTCTTTGATGAAGGAATTGAAAGCAGTCAAAACGACATTATGGTCACCAATGCTCGCCACATCGGTCTGTTAAATCAAGCCAAACAGGCTTTGGAAGACGTTGTCAAAGGATTGGATGATGGCATGCCGGTTGATTTGGTTCAAATCGACATGACCCGCTGCTGGGATTTCTTAGGTGAGATTACCGGCGACAGTTACCAAGATGAGTTAATTGATCAGTTATTCAGTCAATTCTGTTTAGGAAAATAACCTGTTTCACGTGAAACATTTGGAGGAAAAACAGTGAAAAGTTTACGAGTTAGCGATGTTAAACAAAAATATCGCGGCCAAGATTATGATGTCATTGTCGTCGGCGCCGGTCATGCAGGCTGTGAAGCGGCTTTGGCTGCTGCCAGAATGGGCAACAAGACGCTACTGCTGACCATTAATTTGGATATGGTCGCATTTATGCCATGTAATCCATCCGTTGGTGGCCCTGCCAAAGGGACAGTTGTCCGCGAAGTTGATGCTTTGGGCGGCGAAATGGGCAAGAATATTGATAAGACATACATCCAAATGCGGATGTTGAACACCGGTAAAGGCCCAGCTGTCCAAGCGTTGCGTGCACAAGCCGACAAACATGCCTATCACGCCGAGATGAAACATACGATTGAAAAAGAACCCAATTTGACTTTGCGTCAGGGAATTGTTGATTCCTTGATTGTTGAAGACGGTGTTTGTAAAGGGGTTATCACCAATACTGGCGCTGAGTGTTATGCCAAGGCGGTTGTCATTGCTGCCGGAACAGCTGCTCGTGGAAAAATTATCATTGGCGAGTTGATGTACGCTTCTGGACCTAACAACTCACAGCCGGCTGAAAAACTTTCAGGTAACTTGGAAGCCCTCGGCTTTGATTTGGAACGTTTCAAGACCGGAACCCCACCGCGAGTTGACGGGACAACGATTGACTACTCCAAGACAGAGGAACAACCTGGCGATGAGAAACCGCACCACTTTAGTTTTGAATCTTCTGATGAGAACTACCTGGCAGTCAAGGACCAACTATCTTGCTGGTTGACCTACACGAATGAAACGACCCACAAGATTATCCGCGATAATCTTGATCGGGCACCAATGTTTACCGGAGTGATTGAAGGTGTCGGTCCCCGTTATTGCCCATCCATTGAGGACAAAGTGGTTCGGTTCGCTGACAAGAGCCGCCACCAACTATTTTTGGAGCCTGAAGGCAGAAAAACTGAGGAATGGTATGTCGATGGCTTGTCAACTTCGATGCCCGAAGAGGTTCAGCAAAAGATGATTCATTCAATCGTTGGTATGGAAAATGCCCAGATGATGCGTCCAGGCTACGCAATCGAATATGATGTCGTTGCGCCCTATCAATTGAAGCCGACTTTGGAAACTAAAGTCGTCAAAAACCTCTTTACAGCTGGTCAGACTAACGGAACGTCAGGCTATGAAGAAGCTGCCGGTCAAGGGCTAATTGCCGGCATCAACGCTGGTCGTCGCGCACTTGGCAAAGGGCCATTTGTCTTAAAACGAAATGAAGCATACATCGGCGTCATGATTGATGATTTGGTTACCAAAGGGACTAAAGAACCATACCGTTTGTTAACCAGCCGTGCAGAATATCGTCTCTTGCTGCGGACTGACAATGCCGACATGCGTCTGACAGAAAAAGGCCACGAAATTGGCTTAATTTCTGACGAGCGCTACGCTAAGTTCTTAGCTAAGAAAAAGGCCATTGAAGCTGAATTTGATCGTTTGAACACTATTCGGATCAAGCCATCAGATGAGGTGAACCAATTTGTCCAAGAACACGGTGACAAACCGCTGCAAGACGGGGTACTGGCATCAATCTTTCTGCGCCGGCCATATGTCGATTACGAGACATTGATGCGGTTCATTCCCCAAGCAGAGACAAAGCCTGATCGTCACGTGATCGAGCAAATTGAAATTCAGACCAAATATGCCGGCTATATCAAGAAAGCCGAGCAAAGTGTTGAAAAGATGAAGCGGATGGAAGCCAAAAAGATTCCAGACCGGATTGATTACGATGCAATTGATGGCATCGCTACCGAAGCCCGTCAGAAGCTGCAGAAAATTCATCCTGAGACAATTGCCCAAGCATCACGAATTAGTGGTGTGAACCCTGCCGATATCGCGATTTTGAGCGTTTATATTCAACAGGGGAAGATTAGTAAGCTGGCTGAGTAGTTTTAAAGTCTAATGAACCGCTCTACCACTTTGGCTGCCGGTTCTTAAATATGATCATTTAGTTAACAGCACAATAAAAACGGCTGAGAGCAAATTTTGCTCCCAGCCGTTTTTATTAACTGAGTGAGCGTTGACTATTATGAATAGTACTGAAAAGAAATAAACTCAACCCCATACATCCCATAATTGCCACTGACATTGGCAGATAGGTCCCAGTCCCCATCAATCCGACCAACGGTGACATGACCCCGCCAATTGCATTTTGCGACAAGCCCAACATCGCGGACAGGCCGCCATTGTTATGTAATGTGAGGTTCATGATAATTGAAGTGGTTAATGTAAATAACATTCCAAATTGAGTAACCGTTAAGAACACTAAGATAATCACCAGCAGGAGATTGTTCAAGAATAAGGCGCTCAATGTTAGTAGAACAGAAGTTATAAAGGTGGATGTCAAAATAACTTTGGTTTGACCAGCTTCACTAAAGTGTCCCGCCAAGGCCCCTGGAATGACTGAGCCAATGGCGATCCCGATGCCATTCAACGCGTAGAGCAGGCTGAAGTTTTGAACTGACATGTGGAAGAAGTTCTGGAACACAAATGATGAAGCAGAAATATAGCTGAATAAACCACCGGAGACCAATCCAGTTGCCAGCACTAGGCGGACAAAGCGCGAGTTTTTCAATAACTTAAACATTTGACCAATTGATTTCCCCGGACTGCCAGAAATCCGTTTCTCTTGAGGTAAGGTTTCCTTAATTCCCAGCCAGAGTGCCAGGACTAAGACAAATCCAATGACTGCTAACAGGATGAAAATTCCCTGCCACTCGACATAGCGGATCATAAAGCCGCCAATGACTGGTGAGATGACCGGGAAGATCCCATTGACCGCTGATAGCATCGAGTAAAATTTGGTTAGCAGAGGCCCTGAGAACATATCTGAAGCGATTGCCCGGGAGAGCACCTGCCCACTTGCCCCAGCCAGACCCTGAATGAACCTTAAGCCAATCAGCAGATAAACTGAACTGCTGTAGGCGATCATCAAGGATACCAGACCAAAGATGAAAAACCCGATCATCAACGGCTTCTTGCGCCCATATTTGTCACTTAATGGTCCAGAAATCAGCTGCCCCAGGGCTAACCCGATGAGACAGGCACTTAGGCTCAGTTGAATGAGTGAAGGCTGGGCGGATAGGTCACGGGTCATTTCGGGAAGGGCCGGTAAATACAGATCGATTGACAGCGGTCCGGTTGCACTGATCGTTCCCAGAATAAAGACCAGCCAAATTTTATTTCCTAGTTTTAGGTTTGTGTTCATGTTGTTACCTCTATTTCACAAGCGGAGTCATACAAATTATGATACAGTTTGATTGCAATATGAGCAATAAATTAGGGTTCTGTTAATTAAGCGCGAAAAAGTTGTTCTGGCGGGGAAATGTGATAAAATTAATATCGATTGTGTAAGCTAACCGTTATGGATAGTATGCATAGCTAATTGTGTTGTTCACAAAGGAGCTTAAGATGAAAGTATTTAAAGAAATTATGAGCTGGGTGATCCCCATCTTGGTTGGGCTGCTGGTTGCCCTATTGATTCGCCAGTTTGTCTTCACGTTTGCCCGGGTTGATGGTCCTTCGATGGAACCCAATCTCGTTAATAAAGAGCGCTTGATTGTTTGGCGGCATGCCAAGATTAAGCATCTGAGCGTTATCGTGTTTGATGCCCATGGTGAAGATCCAACGGCTACCAAGCCTAAAACAGACTATGTTAAGCGGGTGATCGGCCTACCTGGTGATACGGTCTCCAGTAAGAACGGCAATATCTATGTGAATGGAAAAGTTGTTCCCCAGAAGTTCATTAGCATGAGCGAACGGACGACTGGAACCGGCAATTGGAATTTGAAATCATTATCCAAGAGCTGGGACAAAAATACCAATGCCACCAAGGTTCCCAAGGGTGAGTATTTCGTCCTTGGTGATCATCGAAGCGTCTCAAATGACGGTCGGTATTGGGGCTTTGTTCCAAAGAAGAAGATTACCGGCGTTGCCAAGACCTTCTTCTGGGAAACCAACAAGACCAAACGAACCAACGTGAACAGTCTAGGCTATTAACGATAACTTAAAAATCTCACTAAAAGATTAATTACGCAATCTTTTGGTGAGATTTTTTATTCATTGTAGGAAATAATATGCGGCGTGTCGGTCACATCCAGCTGGGTAATGCTACCGTTACGGGGCTGCTTAACACTTGTTGCATCATCAGTATACAAAGTCGCCAGGTTTCTCAGAAAAGTTCCATGTGAAACAACTAAGGCATTTTGGCCGTCTACTAATTCAGATTGAATATGTTCGACTGCACTGTTGATTCGACTCTCGAGATGAGCAGAAGTCTCGGCTTCGTGAAATGGATCAGCGGCATGCATGAAATCACGCATTTTGAGGAGGCCATATTCTTCGATCAAGTCCTCTTGATTACGATGTCCCAGCGGTCCGCCAATCATGTTCCAGGTTTGGATACTGTCGATTCCTTCAAACGAACCGAAGTAAATTTCTCGAACGTCCAGGGACACTTCTCGAGAAACGCCAGCTGAGGACTGATTATTTGCCAAAATAATGTCTAAAGTATGAATTGCCCGCATCATATCGGAACTGATTGCCAAATCAAAATGGACATCTGCAAGTTTTTCACCAGTTGCTTTTGCCTGGGACTCGCCCTTTTGAGTCAATGGTGAGTCCACCCAGCCCTGCATTCGGCGAAATTGATTGAGTAACGTTTGACCATGACGCACAAAATAAATGGTTTTCATGTTGAATCCTTTCAAATGTTTTCTGTATCCAATTATATAAGAAATCTTGATAAACAACACCCCTATTCCGCCCTTTCTGCAACTTCACAATTTTGTCACACTTATTTAAGGCTGAGTTAAGTTGGCAACCATAATATAAAGACAATCAATTTTGAAAGATAAATTGGTTTACAAGTGAATTTACTCCTCCAAAGTATAAAACTTGATTATCTTACGTCTCCCCCAAGAAGTAAGATCCCCTCTAATATGAATATGATTTGTAGCAACGCCCGGGCCTTAGTACCGGGCGTTTTTTGTGGTTTGCCCACAATTGGGATTATAATAAAGATAATATTGAAACGATTGGAGTCAGTAAAATGGATCATCAATTAACCAGGTTGAGCAAACGCCTGTCGTACGTCCTCAGACACCATCCGGACAAAATTGGCATCCAGTTGGATCGATATGGACGAGTGGACTTACAAACCCTCATCCAAAAATTTAACCAGCACTTTGGGACGCCAATCAGTGAGAAAATCATTCGAGAAATTATGAAAGATAGTGACAAACAACGTTATGCGATTGAAGGTCACACGATTAGGGCGCTATACGGCCACAGCATTCCCGTTGATCCACTGACGCCACCCGTTGAACCTCCAGAGAAGCTGTACCACGGAACGACTCATGCGGCTGCCAGATTCATTGTCGATGAAGGATTAAAAAAGATGGATCGGGATTTTGTCCATTTATCCGCAAATCCCCAAATGGCGATTCAGGTGGGGAAACGGCGTGATCCTCATCCTGTGATTTTTGAAATTGAAGCAAGAAAAGCCGCGGCTTCAGGACTGTTATTTTATCCAACCGAAAGTGGCGTTTGGTTGGTGGATTCAATGCCGGCAAAGTTTCTAAAGATTATCGATCAGTAATGATATTTTAGTGGAGGTCAATATGAGTGATCAGGCAGATGAGAAAGAACCGAAACCAACTAAGATTCGCCGGCCGATGCAGGGCAACTGTCCAAAGTGTCATCGACCAATGTCCATCAGTTACGGCTTGAACAGGTGCCCTAATTGCGGGTTTATATTCAAGTCGAACTTTAAGGTTGAATAGGTTGATCAGATTCATTGAAGAAGTTGGCAGGGTCAATTGGTGAACGATTTACGTTCATTGATTGACCTTTTTTGCTGTCCAAATTTTACAAAAGTCCCAAGGATTTCTAAAGATTATGCGGCTTCCTTCTCAATTTTAACTAATTTAAGTCCCAATTAAGCTTGCCCCGATATTCTAGCAACATCAAGTATGAAGGGAGGGCAACTGAAATAGGTTCCAGATCAAACCAACAAACGTTAAATTGAAAGGAAGTTATCATCCATGAAAATTAGAAAATATTTAGTGACATTTGGGGCTGCAGCCGCAATGGTTGCCCCAACATTTCTGAGCAGCGTTGTTGCCAATGCCGATACAGTTCAACCTCAACGACAACAGCAAGGCCATAAACAGGACAATGCCAAGGCCGCTAAGCAGGTCGGCGGTAAAAATCTGTCCCAACAACCTCGTGAGACAGGCAGTCAGTACACTAATGACAATTCTGGCTACAATGTGACCGTCAAGGCAACCAATCTCATTAATACTTTGCACTACAATGTTAAAACGTCAACGGATAGTGGCGCCTCCAGTGCTGATCCATTTTCAATCAGTATCTACAAAGATGGTGAACTATACAAAACGATTAGTTCATCCACTGGCACATTGAGCGGTAGCCTGTGGGTCGGTTCCGGAACATACTCAATTAAGGTATATACCAGCAGCGCTGCCAGTCACTGGACAGGCGGTCTGGCAACATCATAATCAACTGAATTTTCGAGAATAAAGTTTTCATTTTGGTCAAATGAAACGATTGTGGGAGTGGGACGCGAGGCGTTTTGATCCCAGAGTTTAAGTGAAGAAACGAGTTATTCCTGTTTTTGGAATGACTCGTTTCTTTGCTTAAATGGCCGGGATCAGCCCATCAGCAAGTAGGCTCACGGGCCTTGACCTCACAACATCAAAAAATTAACTTTGACATTTCGTCAATTCGTTATATCATAAAACCAGCCACGTAATTTGCGGCAAATTGAATAAAGTAGTCTGGGGTGCCCTAAACGGCTGAGATAAATACCCATTGAACCTGATGCAGTTAGGACTGTCGAAGGAAGAACGAAACTTTTTTGTGTGAGCTAATAGATATAAAGTCGATTCAACTTTTAATCTGTTCCCTCTTTCTTCGAGGCTTTGAAGAAAGGGGGTTTTTTTTGTTTCCAAACCATAGATGATCAGATAATTGGAGGGAGTCGAAGTTGACAGATAAGCAAGCGTTACTTCAGGCAGTTGATGCGCACCAAGATCAACTGTTAGTGTTATTGGACCGGCTAATTTCATTTGAAACGATGTCACCACCTGCCCGCAACACAGTGGCAATTCAACGTTTTCTTGATGATAAATTAACCAAAATTGGATTTAAGACTAAGCGAGAAGCCTTTTATGATGGCGATGAGCTGCTCTCGGCTGAGAAAGCGGGGACTGATGCAGCCAACTATCATAGTTTGCTGTTGAATGGCCATGTTGATGTGGCTACCGTTGATCGTCAGAGTTGGCACACCGATCCGTTCAAATTAGTCCACGAGGGTGATCTACTCTACGGGCGGGGTGTCAGTGACATGAAGGGCGGCATTTCCAGCTTTGTGTATATTTTTTCACTTCTCAAGCAGCTTGGAATTGACCTGCCTGGAGATTTGCGGTTCCAATCTGTCGTTGGTGAAGAGGCTGGAGAAGCCGGAACCAAAACTTTACTGAAAAATGGTGAAACGGCTGATTTTGCAGTGGTTGGCGATACCAGCAACTTGAATTTTCAAGGTCAGGGAGGCGTTGTGACCGGCTGGATTACACTCAAGAGTCCCCACATTTACCACGATGGGAACCGAGCAGCAATGATTACTACTGGTGGTGGCCTGAAAGCCGCTAATATGATTGAGAAAATGATGGTCGTGATTCAGGCTTTGGAGAAATTGGAACAGTACTGGGGGATCACCAAGCGTTATCCTGGGTTTGCCCCGGGAATCGATACAATTAACCCGGCTTATATTGAAGGGGGTCTGCATCCGGCTTACATTCCGAGCGTCACGAAATTATGGATCACCGTGCATTTTTACCCGAATGAAAATGTTGATGATATAACCCATGAAATCGAGGATCAAGTCCTTGCTGCAGCAAAAGTCGATCCTTGGCTGCGGGATAATCTGCCCACCTTTACTTGGGGCGGCGATTCGCTATTAGTCGATAAAGGCGAGGTGTTCCCGTCACTGGAGCTAGACCCCGACCATCCAGGGATGCAGGCACTTGAGAGCAACTTTGCCGAAGTGGCCGGCAAACAACCAACCTTGGGGATGTCACCGTCTGTATCAGATAGCGGTTGGTTTGGCTACTACCATATTCCAGCGGTTGATTTTGGACCGGGAACCATGAAACAAGCTCATAGTGATAATGAAAGTCTTAGTTTTCAGCAATTATTAACGTATACCAAAATTATGGCCGCATTCATTTATGATTGGTGTCATTCAAAAGGAGAAAAATCATGAAAAAGAAATTTCGCTTACAGGATGTGATTCTGTTAGCCATTGTTGCAATCGTTTTTGGTGCCATCTTTGTCGGGACAGATTATCTGTATAATTTCCTGGCAGTTGCCATTGGACCATTCTCAAACGAGGCACTGTTTGGCCTTTGGATTATGGCCGGACCATTGTCGATTTACTTGGTAAGGGTGCCGGGAGCGGCAATTATTGGTGAAGTATTAGGTGCCGCTGCAGAGGTCATTTTTGGCGGAACCTTTGGTGCTAGTGCACTTATTTCTGGAATTGTCCAAGGAATCGGAAGTGAGCTTGGGTTCACACTGTGGGGATACAAGAACTGGGGCTGGCCGGTACTAACTACCTCAGCAGTTACGACCACCGTGGTTTCCTTTGGATATGAACTGTTCCGTTTGGGTTATGTTCATTATCACCTGCCAATGATCTTGGCGTTGTTCTCAGTCCGTCTGATCTCGGTGTTCTTCTTCGGTGCTGTCTGTGTCCGAGCAATATTCAAGATGCTCAGCCGCTCGCAAGTGCTCAGACAAGTTCAATAGAATATATGAAAACTAAAGGGATTGCGGCAAAATGATTAGTTTTGCCGCAATCCCTTTTTTCGGTTTAACGAGCTGTAGTCGATACTTTAGCGATCTTGACGATTGTTAGAAAATTGTTGATAATCTGTTTTCCCACTTCTGGATCAGTCATGATTGATTCTGGATGGAATTGAACGCCATAGACCATCTTGGCTGGATTGCTGATCGCCATGATTTCTCCGTCATCAGTTACCGCGGTGACATCCAAGCTATCGGGAACCGTTGTTGGATCAACGATGAGTGAATGATACCTGGCTGCTTCAAAATGACGTGGGCAGTCCGCGAAGAGTGGATCGTCTAAGGAAATTTGGATATTTGAGGGTTTCCCATGCATTAACTTGGGGACGTGCACTACTTTGGCCCCCAAAGCTTCTGCGATGGCTTGATGTCCAAGGCAAACGCCAAAAATCGGGACCTTGCCGAGGAATGCGTCTAAGATCGCCGGCATGTTACCAGCATCTTCTGGGCGGCCGGGTCCGGGTGAGAAAATGATGCTTTCAGGATTTGCTTTCATTAAATTTTCAACGGTGATGGCATCGTTTTTCACAACCTTGATTTCTTCAGAGGTCTGGGTACCAATCAATTGGTATAGGTTGTATGTGAAACTGTCATAGTTATCGATTAGATAATGCATCGCAAACGCCTCCTTTGGCTGCCGTTTCCTGCAGTGCCGTCACAATTGCTCTGGCTTTATTGTTAAACTCCTGGTATTCATGCTTGGGGATGCTATCGGCGACAATCCCGGCGGCACTGCGGACGACTAAATCATCACCTTTCCGATATGCTAATCGAATCCCAATACACATATCGAGGTCACCATCAAAACCCAGATAGCCTAGGCAGCCACCATAAAGACCGTGTTTGTTGTTTTCCAGTTCGCCAATAATCTGCATCGCGGATATTTTGGGCGCACCAGATAGGGTTCCAGCGGGTAGTAATGAATGAATGATATCAATTGACGAAACGTCTGGATCAACTTTACTTTCAACCACGGATCCCATGTGCATCACGTTCGAGAACTTCAGCAGGTTTCGATAAGCGGTCACTTTGACCGACCCGAATTGACTGATGCTCCCCAGGTCATTTCTTCCTAAATCAATCAGCATATTATGTTCTGATAATTCTTTGGGATTGTGCTGTAGTTCGTCGGCAAAAGCATCGTCTTCAAGCTGATTTTTCCCCCTTCGCCTAGTTCCAGCCAACGGGTAGGTGAATAACGTGTTGTCCCGTTTGGTAATCATAGTTTCTGGTGAAGCACCAATGGTTTCAAAGTCATTATGGCGAAAATAAAATTGATACGGGGATGGGCTTTCTTTGAATAAAGTTGGCGTGGCAGCAAACAGCGAACCGGTCATTTTGGAATGTTGCGGATTGGAGAGCTGGACTTGGAAGATGTCGCCATCGACAATGTGATGTTTTGCTTCTGCGACCTTTTCCTCGAATTCGCATAAAGAGAACTGCAATTTGAATGGCGTCATTGTAAATGGTGGGAGTGGCTGTTGCTTGTGAACCTGCATAATTTCGTCCTTCAAATCAGTTAGGGAACTCATCACCGATTCATATTGCGTCGTAAGCTGATCGGCAGGGATCACTTGAATTAACGTGACCATTTTGGTCGTGTGATTATAAGCAATGACCCGATTAATGAGCAGCAGGTCGACATCATTGAGTTTCATTGGGTCACTGACGGCTGGTAAATCTGCGGTAGTCGCATAGCGAGCGTAGTCGTAACTGAAGTAACCGACGAGCCCGCCTGAAAATGGCGGCATGTGTTTTAATTTTGGCATTCTATTATCTGCCAGAATCCGTTCCAGGACGGGCTTTAAATCGGTTGTTTCATGTGAAACATTGCCTTGCTCATCTGAGCGGGTTAAGACCCCGTTTCGATAAGTAATGGTCAGAGTTGGGTTCAATCCGATAAATGAATACCCGTCTTCTTGTTGCTTGGGTTTTCCAGTTAGTAAGAAACACGGTGCGTCTGGCTGATCGAATCGTTGCGTCACGGCAATAGGGTCAAAGTCCGGCATTGCGAAATTAATTGAAATTGGTATAGCTGAAAAATCCTTTGTATATTGTTTAAGTTGGTCTAGATTCATGATGGTGTCCTCCATTGCTTTAGTGTGTTTTGCTAAATGCTAAAGTTGGATTTGCCATCGTTTTCTTGATATTTTCATGAAAGGTTCCTCCATTTTTTGGTATTTGCCGGATTGCGTCATATTTTGATTGGCATATGTTTCGTCCCCTGTGCAGAAGTACATTTGTTAGGTTTTTGTGTGCTCCCTCTGCTTTGAAAATACGCTCCGACGGCCGGGTGAAACCCTGCCTAGCCTACTTGGCGACGGGCCAGAGGCTAACTTCTAAGTGCACTTTAATTAAAGTTCCAAGCCCAGGAACTTCAATCAAAGTACCCTTAGAAACCGCCTCTCCCGGCCCTCGTCGCGCTCTAAATAAAAAATCCGCCCCAAATGTTTTCACATTAAGGACGGATCATTCCGCGGTGCCACCTTTGTTTAATTGATCGAAAAAGACAGTCCACCATTCAGTAGAGTCACTCTTTTCCGTCAACTACGCTTAGCAAGGGACTAACATCCCTCCGACAACTGACGTATGCCAACACGTTTCTTCGTACTCGATCACTTTCGGAAGAACCCTCGGTGGTCCATTTAACTGCTTGCGTTCGGCCGCATTCTCAGCAATAGCGACTCTCTTGACGTGCACAACAATCTTGATCTCCACTTCAATGGTTTATTTAGGACGGTATTTAATTGCCATTAAAATTACGCTCTTTATGAGAAGATGTCAAGAAAATTCATAATTTAAACTTTGGGGTTGACACATCTTGGAATTCATTATATGCTCTATGCAATTAAAATTTAACTTTCTTAGGAGATTCTAATCATGATAAAAATTAATTCAAAAATTAATCGATTTTATTACTATTGGTTCGTTTAGTGTTCACACCGGACAGGATGTGGGCACTCACTCACATCTTGTGCGGCCAATAGTATTTCATCATGATTACTTACTTCGGTCACACAGTTATTTACCAAATATACTGCGGGACCAATTTTTTTACCCAAAATTCTGACTCCCGCAGTGTTGTACACACTGTGGGAGTTTTATTTTATTCAAAAACACGTCAAACACAGAAATGGAGATAATATTATGATTATTGTACTTAAAAACGGGCACGAAGACATTATTGACGAGATCAAGAGCCGCTTTACCGAAACCAACGAGGTATTTGTTCATAACAACCGCGTGGCAATCCAAGGCGTAAGTGAAGATGACTTAAATGCTGAAGAGAAGAATGCCATTGACTTAATTATTGACAACGTTCCCGCCGCTGTTCAAGGCAGCCGTCTGTTTCACCCGGAAGACACCGTTGTTGTGACACCGCACAGTCAAATTGGTGGCGATAACTTTACCATGATGGCAGGCCCTTGCTCAGTTGAGTCTGCCGAACATGTCATGAAGATGGCTAAAGTCGCCAAGAGTGGTGGGGCCACAATCCTTCGGGGCGGTGCTTTTAAACCTCGAACCTCTCCTTACTCATTCCAAGGTCTTGGCGAAGATGGTTTGAAATTTCTCAGGGCTGCCGCTGACGCTTACGACATGGACGTGTTAACTGAAGTCATGGATCAAGATCACGTCGCAATGGTTGAACAATACACCGATATTTTCCAAATTGGCGCCCGAAACATGCAGAATTTCTCACTTTTGAAGGCAGTTGGCAAGACTCAGACTCCAGTAATGCTAAAACGGGGAATGTCTGCTACGATTGATGATATCTTAAATGCAGCTGAGTACATCGCCGCCGGTGGCAACCATAACATCATCATTACTGAACGAGGGATTCGGACATTTGATAACAAATACACCCGTAATACCTTAGACGTTGGCGCAGTTCCAGTGCTTCAAAAACTGACTCACTACCCAGTCATCGTAGACCCAAGCCATGCCGCCGGCCACACAGAATTTGTGACTCCCGAGGCATTGGCCGGAGTTGCGGTTGGTGCCAGTGGTTTAGTTGTTGAAATTCATGATGATCCTGCCCACGCTTTCTCAGATGGCGCTCAAGCACTCAAGCCAGACGAATACCGTGCGATGGCTCAGCAGGCATTTGCAATCCGGAAAGTGATTACGACCCCTGTCGAAGAAAAAAGTGAGGTTAAATTATGAAAATCATTAAAGTTGATTTACCAGATCGTTCATACAATGTCGAAATTGCCCGCGGAATCCTTGGGTGCACCGGTCAGTTGGTGTCCAGTGTTTGGAGCAAGCGCAAAATTGCCCTGGTGAGTGACAGCAACGTTGCGCCCCTTTACCAGGCCCAAGTCGCTGAGGCTCTAGAAGCTGTTGGCTTCACTGTTCACGAGTACCAATTTCCCGCTGGTGAAGAATCAAAATCCGTAGACGTTTTAGCTGACCTTGCCCGGCAAATGGCCGCTGACAGTTTCAACCGCGATGATGGTGTCATTGCCTTGGGTGGCGGTGTGACCGGTGACCTAGCCGGTTTTCTGGCAGCGACCTACATGCGTGGCATTAGTCTGATTCAGATGCCGACGTCATTGTTGGCCCAAGTTGATAGTTCAGTGGGTGGTAAAACGGCCGTTGACTTGGATACCACCAAGAACATCATCGGCTCATTTTACCAACCGGATTTGGTAATTATCGATCCAGATACCTTAAAGACCTTGAAAAAGCGCGATCTAGTCGAAGGTTACGGCGAAATCGTCAAGGTGGCGGCCTTATCCGATGGTGATTTGTGGAACTTAGTCAAATCAATCAACTCACCTGAAGACATTTTAGCCAACGCTGAAGAATTGAGCATCCATTCGATTCAATACAAAGCAGACATTGTCATGGGTGATGAAAAAGAGGGTGGCCTCCGCCAATTGCTTAATTACGGCCATACGATTGGGCATGCCGTTGAGGCACTTTCTGACGGCGGTCTTCGCCACGGGGAAGCCGTCAGCATTGGCATGATTGCCATGCAGCAGATTTTTGAAGACAAGGGCTTGGCCTTGACCGGCATCACTCAAGAACTCCGGGAACGTTTAGAAGCGGTTGGATTGCCGGTTACTTCAGATTTATTGGATTCTGACCAAGTATTTGAAAAGATTAAAAATGATAAGAAAAATCGTGACGGCCATTTGAGTCTGATCTACATTCACACAATTGGTGGACCGGTTATCAAATCAATTCCGAGTGACCAAGTCAAAGATTTCTTGGCAATTAAGACTGTTAAAGCATAATGTTTCATGTGAAACAATTTAAATGCAGATTTATTTCAAACTGAGCATCAGTGCGAATCAAGTACTGGTGTTCTTTTTGTTCCCTTTTTCAAAAAAGCGTAAACTAGTATTGAGACGAATTTTAAATGTAAAGGGAGGGATCTCAATGGCTAAGCCACGTCCACGTGAACAGACATATGAATTTACTGATAAACCCTCCTACCGTGAATGGCTGATTGAGACTGTTCGAGCGGCGCTGCCCGATGGCTTGGAACTGGCCGCCAGCAACTATGCCCGCTCCACGGCCAGTTCATACTGGCTGATTAAGGGGTATGACGATCATGATCAAGTTTTCTGGCTGACACTTCGGATTGCCACTCATCGGCTTTGGCTGCAGAACGCCCACCAGATTGAGGTATTGTGGGAAGAGCCGGGGACATTTGGTGATTTATTTAATGCTGTGTCCAACAGTCTTCACCCAGTGGCCGTCCAAAACGCAAAGTTTACGCTAAGTTCCAAAGACATCGCTGTGTTAAATCTACTGATTGCTCTTGAGCATCATAAACTAATTTGGTTCATCAGAATGGTTCCAGACATCGCCAAGGCACATAAAGATAAGCTGTTTGATTTAAAGAGCGACTTCCTCGATTGCCAACTGTTGCTGGGCGACCGGAACAACGCTAATAATCTGTTACTACCAGTTGATGTACCAGCCTTTCAGCATCAATTAGCGACATATTTTGGCGAAAATCTCTTATTCTCACAATTTACCAAACATTCATTGCTTAAACTCTTACCCACCAACCAATGGATCCAGCCAATGCTTGATGAGCAGGGAAATGATGGGGAATGGGAAAACGAGATTAGAAATGCCTATGGCGACGACTTTGTCGAACTGTGTCAGCGCGAGTTGAAACATCAAGCAAAAGTGTATAGGAAGAGCGTGGGCCACTAAGCCGTTATCTTCCAAAGTATAAGGGGATTCCCCAAATATCCATAACTTGGATGTTTGGGGAATCCCCTTATACGGCCAGAAGCTGCTTATTGGTGCGTAGCTTTGTTAGAAAACATTTAAACGCAAATCGAGGCTAAAACAACATTTTCCGATTTGTCACAACCTCTTTTGATGTCTGATCAACGTTTACGGGACCTGAGATTGCTGGTTGCCTTTATTCTTAAATAAATACCCGAATCCCCTGATGGTCGTTAGCATCTGGGGATTTTTTGGTTCGATTTCGATCTTTTTGCGCAGGTTACTGATATGGGTGTCAATAATTCGCAAGGTCGCCCCGGTGGTGTTACCCCATACTGCCGAGGCAATCTGGGTTCGGCTGAGAACGGTGTTGGAATTGCTGACAAAGAATAGAAGCAATTTATATTCAATCGGACTTAAATTGAGCTTTTTGCGACCATTATTAACTTCAAATTTACTCAAATCAATCTTCAAGTGACCGACCACCAGACTTTCAGATTCCTGACTCTGCTGTGTCAGCTGGAGATTGTCTTTATTTTGATAGACCCAAATTTTTTGAACAATCCTCGCGACGATTTCACTGGCTGATTCACCACAAATGTAATCATCCAAATGATAATCCAAAAAATAGGAACAAATCGTTTCCACGGACCGTGGCTGTTTATCCAGCAGCAAGATTGGCCCGGCAATTTGACTGCGGAGAATCTGCAGTTCCGAATCGTTTTCCGGCAGTTCAGTTGTGTCTAAGTCCCAGACGACTCCGGAAACTTGTTGAAGCAGATGATCAAGGGGTTCAAATGAGATTCTGGTATTAATTTGAAAGGCGGCAAGTAGTTTCTCAAGCTTATCCGCCAGCTTTAAGTTCTGGCTGATCAATAAGATTTCCAATGGCATCCGGTCTTCCTCCATATTAGTTAAATTGTTTACATCTTAAGTTATGCCATACTTTTTGATAAAAATGGCCGGTTTTACGTTACTTTTACATAAACGAAACTCGATATTTACATGCTGTTGTTATATTAACAATGTACTTAAATGAGTACTAAAAAAACTTGGGTTTTCATTAGGAGGAAATCGAATTATGAAAAAAAGATCCTTTTTTTCAACTATCGTAGCAGTAGCAGCTGTCGGAGTTTTACTTGCGGGGTGTGGTTCGTCCAGCAGCTCTAAGTCAAAGAAAAGCTCAGCTGATTCGAATGTCAAGATCACGGCGGTTGGTTCAACTGCTTTGCAGCCATTAGTTGAACAAGCAGCAAGCAATTATCAAAAAGCAAATAAAGGCGTTAACATTTCTGTTCAGGGTGGCGGTTCCGGAACTGGTTTGAGTCAAGTTCAAACCGGCGCGGTACAAATTGGTAACTCAGATATCTTCGCTGAACAACAAGATGGGATTAAAGCAAAAGAATTAGTTGATCATCAAGTTGCCGTTGTTGGAATGACACCAGTTGTTAACAAAGATGTCAATGTCAGCAATTTGACCATGGCACAATTAAAAGGCATTTTCACTGGTAAGTATACTAACTGGAAGCAGGTTGGCGGCAAGAACGAAAAGATTACCGTTGTGAACCGTGCGCAAGGTTCAGGTACGCGTGCCACATTTGAATCAGCCGTCCTTGAGGGTGCCAAAGCAGTTAAGGCCCAAGAACAAGATTCAAACGGAACTGTTCAAAAGATTGTTTCAAGCACACCAGGAACGATCAGTTACTTGGCCTTCTCATACGTTAACAGCAAGCTCAAGGCATTATCAGTTAACAATGTAAAGCCAACGGATGCCAACGTAACCACCAATAAATGGAAGATCTGGTCATATGAACATATGTACACTAAGGGTCAACCAAACAAAGCAACTAAGAAGTTCCTGAACTACATGGATTCAAGCAAGGTTCAAGACAGCTTAGTTCAAAAACTTGGTTACATCAGTATTCATGATATGAAAGTAACGAAGAATGCAAGTAACGCCGTCTCTGAAAAGTAAGAGCGCGACAAGGGCTGGGAGAGGCGGTTTCTAAGGGTACTTTGATTGAAGTTCTGGGTTTGGAACTTTAATTAAAGTGCGCTTAGAAGTTAGCCTCTGGCCCGTCAGAGCGTATTTTAAAGGCAGAAGGGAGCACAAAAGCACCTAACAAACGTGCTCCTGGAGAGGCGGTTTCCAAGGACACTTTAATCAAAGTGCACTTAGAACTCAGTCTCATGGCTCGAACCAAGTTTTCACTAGGTAATCTTCACGCACCATTAACTCTACAAACTAAACACAAAACCAACGAAGGCTGAAGGCAAATCAAATGCCTCCAGCCTTCCTCAAGTTAAGGTACTCATTTAAAATTCATTCGACTAAATTATAGGAGGTTAATCATGGATGAAATCAAACATGATCTTCAAAACCCATCAAAAGCGACGCACGAAGACTTATTCGGCCGCGGGATTACGTATCTCTGCATCGGCTTCGTCAGCTTGCTGGTTATCTCAATTCTGTACTTCATTACCACCCGTGGGTTAGCAACCTTCACAACGAACCATGTCAGTTTATGGAAATTCTTATCGGGCACCAACTGGAATCCGGCCCTACTGGACAAACACGGTAATCCCCAGATCGGTGCGCTCCCAATGATTGTCACTTCGTTTAGTGTCACGGTACTAGCTGCAGTGGTTGCAACCCCATTTGCACTGGGGGTGGCCTTATTCATGACCGAAATTGCGCCGGAGCGGGGAACCAAAATTCTCCAACCAGTTATTGAACTGTTAGTGGGAATTCCTTCGGTTGTCTATGGTTTCATTGGGCTCTCAGTTATCGTGCCATTGATCCGTCACTCATTTGGCGGCACTGGTTTTGGGATTCTTGCCGGAACCTTGGTCCTGTTCGTCATGGTGCTACCAACCATTACGTCACTTTCAGTTGACAGTATTAAAGCTGTGCCGATGTTTTATCGGTCTGCGTCATTGGCGTTAGGAGCTACCAGATGGCAAACCATTTATAAAGTGGTGCTGCGATCAGCCACTCCAGGAATTTTAACTGCCGTTATCTTCGGGATGTCACGGGCATTTGGTGAAGCCCTGGCCGTTCAAATGGTTATTGGTAACGCTGTTCTCATGCCTCATGGATTATTAACACCATCGTCAACTTTAACTAGTCAATTAACGACCGGAATCGGAAACACCACGATGGGGACCCTGCCAAATAACGCTTTATGGTCACTAGCTTTGATTCTGCTATTGATGTCATTAGTCTTTAACATCTTAGTCAGAGTAATCGGAAAGCGAGGGAGCCTGAAAAAATGAATTCTAAAACGAGTAATAACATTGCCACTGGCGTCATTTATTTTCTGGTTGCCTGTGTTTTGGCGATTCTGGTCTTCCTGCTCGGCTACATTTTAATTACTGGGATTCCCCATGTATCATGGCACTTCCTAACGTCGGCAGCACAATCGTTCGCTGCTGGCGGCGGCATTCGGGATCAACTGTTCAACTCGATGTACCTGTTGGTCCTCACGCTGATCATTTCGTTTCCAATTGCCCTGGGTTCTGGGATTTATCTTTCAGAATACGCCCCTGACAACTGGGTAACCGGCGTGATTCGAACTGCTGTTGAAGTCTTGAGCTCATTGCCATCAGTTGTTGTTGGATTGTTTGGCTTCCTATTATTTGTGGTTAACTTCCACATGGGCTTTTCAATTCTGGCTGGTGCCATCGCCCTGACATTCTTTAATCTGCCGCTGTTAACCAGAAGTATCGAAGAATCGCTCCAGGATGTTTCCGAATTACAGCGTGAGGCTGGGTTATCACTTGGTTTATCACGTTGGAAAACCATCACCGGGATTGTCCTGCCAGCCGCTTTGCCTGGTATTTTGACCGGAATCATTTTAAGTGCCGGCCGGGTATTTGGTGAAGCCGCTGCCTTGATTTATACCGCTGGACAAAGTGCGCCGACGGTTAATTACGGTGACTGGAATCCGATGGATAGTGCCAGTTTCCTGAATTTTATGCGACCAGCTGAAACCTTAGCGGTGCATATTTGGAAAGTTAACACTGAAGGGGTTACCCCTGATGCAGCTTCGATTTCAAGTGGGGCATCAGCTGTATTGATCGTTGTGATTTTACTGTTCAACCTATTGGCCCGCATGTTGGGACGTTGGTTGTACAAACGCATGACAGCAACGAAGTAGGAGATTATTATGCAAGAATATGACTATAATAAAACGCACATTATCGATATTCCGTTAGAAAAAGCGATGACCACCGAAAATCTGCAGGTGTTTTATGGTGACAACCACGCCATGCACGACGCCACCTTACAATTTCCCCGACATCGCATTACCGCTTTGATTGGGGCTTCCGGATCCGGTAAATCGACCTATTTACGCTGTCTGAACCGGATGAACGACCGGATTGCGACCGTTCAAGGAAAAATTATGTATCGGGATATGGATATTAATTCAAAAAAGATTAACGTATATGAAGTTCGCAAGCATATCAGTATGGTGTTTCAGCGGCCCAATCCGTTTGCCAAATCGATTCGTGAAAATATCACCTTTGCTCTCAAACGCAATGGTATCAAGGACAAGCAAGAGCTTAATAAACGCGTTGAGGAAAGCCTGAAGGCCGCCGCTCTTTGGGATGAGGTCAAAGATGACCTTGATAAAAGTGCTTTAGCCCTATCAGGCGGTCAGGCTCAGCGGCTTTGTATCGCCAGATGTGTTGCAATGAAGCCGGATATCCTCCTCTTAGACGAACCGGCCAGTGCGCTGGATCCAATTTCCACTGCCAAAATTGAAGACACTTTAATGGAACTTCGCAAGAATTACTCCATTATTATTGTGACTCATAATATGCAACAGGCGTCACGAATCGCGGACTACACCGCATTCTTCCACATGGGCCATGTTCTGGAATACGACGTGACTGAGAAAATATTTACGACACCACAAATAAAGGCAACCGAAGATTATATCTCCGGGAACTTCGGTTAGGAGGCTGAACAATGCCAAAAATCATTACGAGTAAAGATGTCCATTTAAGTTATGGACCCAAAGAGGCGCTCCATGGCATTAGTTTGGACTTTGAAGAACACGATATCACAGCTTTAATCGGCCCATCCGGCTGTGGGAAGTCGACTTATCTGCGTTGTCTCAATCGGATGAACGATTTAATTAAAGGGGTCACAATTACCGGGTCGATGAAGCTTGAAGACGAAGATATTTACGCCCCCGGAACAGACATTGTTGACCTGCGAAAGCGAGTTGGCATGGTGTTCCAACAGCCTAATCCGTTCCCATTCAGCGTCTATGAAAATGTCGCTTATGGACTGCGGCTGGCTGGTGAGAAGGATAAGCACGTTTTGGACGAGCGGGTTGAAACCAGCTTGAAGCAGGCAGCGATCTGGGATGAAGTCAAAGACCACCTTTACGATAATGCCCTGTCATTTTCAGGTGGTCAACAGCAGCGAATCTGTGTTGCCAGAGTGCTGGCTGTTCAGCCTGAAGTGGTGTTGTTGGACGAGCCAACGTCCGCCCTGGATCCAATTTCAAGTGCCAAAATTGAGGATACTTTGTTAAATATCCGCGACCAATACACCATCATCATCGTCACCCATAACATGCAGCAGGCCTCGCGAATTTCAGACAAGACGGCCTTTCTGTTGAACGGCGATCTGGTCGAATTCAGCAAGACCGAGAAAATGTTTATTCACCCTGATGATGAGAAGACCAGCGATTATTTGAACGGAAAGTTTGGCTAGGAGGAATAGAGACGATGAGAGAATTATTTGACGACGAGTTAAAAAAGCTCCACGGCCGGTTTGTGGAAATGGGGCTGACCATCAGTGAACAAATTTATAAATCAACTACGGCATTTATTGAGCATGATAAAAAAGCCGCTCAAGAAGTCATCGATGCCGACGAGGAAACCAATTCGGATGAAATGAAATTGGAAAAACAGGCTTTGAGCTTGATTGCCTTACAACAGCCGGTTGCGACCGACTTTCGGGTGATCATCAGTATTTTAAAAGCCAGTTCTGATTTGGAGCGAATTGGTGATCACGCGGTTAGTATGGCTCGCGAAACCATTCGTGTCAAAGGTAATCCGCGGATTCCCAAGGTTGAAAAGGCTATTGCCAAGATGACCGAAGAAGTCCGGGATATGTTGGAAAGTGCACTGGATGCTTATGTGAAGAGCGATGCCGACGCCGCTAAAAAGTTATCGGATAATGACGTCAAAGTTGATGAACAGTATCTGTTAATTAGGGATGAAATTACCGAGGCCGTGCAATCGGATACCGCAACAATCGCGGCCAGTTCCAGTTACTTTATGGTGATTAAGCTTCTTGAACGAATTGGTGATCACATCGTTAACCTGGCGGAGTGGATTGTTTATTCGGCTGCCGGCCAGATTGTTGAACTGAATCCTGGCAAATCAAATCCCGAGTTGGTCGATAAACTATACTCTGAGGCAATTGTGAAGGATAAAGATAAGGGCAAGGATTCTTCGAAATAAGCGATTTAAGTTGAGATGAAATAGATCCAATTTAAAAGGTCAGGGCATCATTCTGGTGAATGATGTTCTGACCTTTTTGCGCTTCAGTCTTTCTGTTTATCACAATCTTACTTGGCAATCACAATTCGGCCGGCGTGCTTGGAGTCCAGCAGTTGATGGCCCTTAATGACCCCGTCGAGGGTAAATGGCAGCTTGTAACCGATGCGAATTTTGAGTTTGCCTGCCGCCATCAGTTTTAACATAGCATTCAAAGCATCATCATCCGAGATTTCCTGGGTTGGGTGAATGTGATTGAAATGAACCGTTTTATCGGTTGGTGCATCGTTGTCGGCAACACTGGCGACAATTCCGCCATCTTTAACGATTTTGACGTCACTTTCGGCACCGTTGCCGTTTAATGCAGCATCAATCACGACATCAGCGGTGTCTGCCAGAACCTCCGCTGGATCTTCCTGGTCGTAAGCAACGTATTGATCAACGCCCAATGATTTGACGTATTCTTCATTTTCGCTGGAACCGACGCCGATGACTTTGGCACCAACATCCATGGCAATTTGGGCGGCAAGTGAGCCAACCCCGCCAGAAGCCCCCTTCACGACAACGGTTTGGCCGGCTTGAACTTTGCCAAACAGGTGAACACCTTTATATGCGGCTAGGCCGGGAGTCACAATCCCCGCCGCAGCCAGATAGGGAACACCGCTGGGAATTAAGACGGTATTGGAATCCTCGCCAATTGAATATTCTGCGTAGGAATGATGGCCGTGAGCGACAACCCGATCACCAATGTCAAAGCCGGTGACGTCTTCGCCAACTTTTTCAACAAAGCCGGCAACGTCTCTTCCGGGGATGATTCGGTGGTCGACTGGCTTGAATTGACCAGCTCGCTGTAATGCTTCAAAGTTATTTAAGTTGAAGGCTTCCGTTTTGATTAAGATCTGATTGGATTTGATTTCGGGGGTTGGGACTTCATACTCCTGAAACACCTCGGGACCGCCATTTTTTTCGTAACCGAATGCTTTCATCAAAATCGCTCCTTTGTTTGTATTTATACAAACTCAGTGTAATTCATATGCATGTGAAAGCAATTAATTTGAATGAGAGTTGTCTGGTTCGGCAGTTCTTTTCATCAGCGCCTCATTAGTGTCATTAATAGGGCATTTTTTGTATGTCGGTCAAGTGACGGTTACCCGACGCATCGTTGGCGTAACGGGTTGGCATGGAAAAATTCCTTTCTTTTGAGAGATGATTTATTCATTATACCCTGTCTTAAAAGTTGTCTCTGGGATCAGCTTACATCCAGTAAAGACCATTCATCTTTCTGTAACCAAATTTGTCAAAATAATCGCTGCAACAACCGCAATGATTACAAGAAATAGACCAATTAAAATGGACCAACCTGATCCAGAATAAACTGCATTTGACGGGAAGCTTGCCAAATAAATCATGAAACTGCAATTAATCGCAAATTGAATCAACCATAGTATCTTCTTGTGCATACTTCATTTCTCCTATCATCAATAAGAAAAGTCCCCAACAATTTGTATCTGTTGGGGCTTTGGTGTCCATGCTATCAGGACTTTTTGGGACTTTGACTATATCATATCAGGGGAAATGGCACCTAACAGTCATTCCACGCATTGAAAGAAATTACATATTTGGGGTCGATGGAACAATTCATACGAAGCGGCGTTGTCATTAAGTATCTCCTTATTTGGTTCCAATCACAAATCCTTGGTGCATATCACCGGTATCATATTGATCGGACCACTGGAAGTTAGTGAGGTAGATGCCAATGACGTATTTCTTTTGCCGATTAGCAGCAGTATAACCATTAGCCTCTAAAATCGCCTTAATTTTAGCTAACCGCTGCTGGTTGGTTAACCGGTTTTTGACATTCAAAAAGTCATCCATTGCCTTGAAAGTGGCTACATTATTAATAATTTTATCCTTAGGTTCACGAAACAACGCATACCGACTTAATGGCTTGGAGACGGTACTATTGGGAAACAGCGCCAGAATATCACGGGTTAGCTGCTGGTATTTAGATTGCTTGATAAACTGGTTATATTCTTCGTTTGTAGCATTATCAAGGCTAATGCTTTTAACTTTGGTAAAGTTAGGGTTATAGCCCGGTTTGAGATAGCCCCGCCAAATCCAACCACTAACCGATTTCTTGGTTTTGGTTGGGGAAATTGCGTCAACTCGGTAGTAAACAGCATTCTTATGATTATGACGAAGCACAACCGTGCCGGTCGAATGCCAAGAAGTGTTTGGATAATTTTTAATGTTCGCTAATTTTTTAGTATGCTTAGTGGTCGTCCAAACATAAGCGTTCTGTTTTGGATTAGCTGCATGATACATTTTACCAACCCCAGCAGGAAATGAGCTCTTGATAACCGTGTAACCAGAACTGGCATGAGTAGTTGGATTAGACAGCATAACAATCCCTAATCCTAGACTAAGTAACAACAAAGACCATTTTTTCATAAGTATCCTCCTCACATCTACTTCAGTATACCTGATTAAGAGTAGTTTAAAAACTAAAGGCTGGGGGACTTAGAAGCTTGGGTTCTGTTTGGGAAATTAAGCTGAAGCTAATTCACTTTTGGGTGAGTGAGTTCACCGTTGCACATAAAACTAGGAAGATATAGGGAAATCCCCAGACAAAATCTTGGACAGCAACGCTGATTATCATACTTTTACTTTTCAGTTCTAAACAAAAGTTAGCTAATTTTGTCATTTCCGGAGACAAAATAAGTGTGTAAAAAGAACCTCTATTCGGTGACTACTGTCTACCTGGATTAACTAAAGGTAATTCAACTAATTGTTCTGCCTGGAAAGGAGGGTCGTTTCATATAAATTGGCCACATGTTCTGTGGTATAGGAATTAATGATCAATGAAGGGAGCTGCACGAATGAATAAATCTCTGGGATTAACAATTATATTTTGGCTGAATTTTATGATTAGTCCATTGTTTGCATATGTTATTAATGGAGTTACCTTTTTTCAATTATTTAATTCAGGAACGTTACCGTTTGTTAAGCCGAAGTTGATGCCGTGGCTTACTGTTTCTACTTTTATCTGGATACTAATTACCAGTTATATTTGCGTGGGTATTTTAACTAAGAAATATTTTGTATGCAAGCCAATTGTTGATAATCAAACAAGCAAGATTACTGTACAGCTAGTAATTCTCGAAATAATTTTACTCATAATTGGTAATGTTTTAAGACTAATAACTGAAGGAACATATTCCGTGACATCAGTTGTGAATGATATTGCTGTAGTCTCAGTGTTACCTTTATTATTTTGGTTAAATTATAAATTTTGGAAATCAAATAGCCAAAATTGGGTATTTATGGGATTAATCATTCAAAATCTTTTCGTTTGTCTTTTTATGCAAGGGTTCTATGAATCAGTTTGGTAATTATTCTTCAGAATTTGTACATTTGCTACCATTCCTGTAAATAGTGGTTTTTGATTCGAACGAACTTTGGATTGAAGTCAATGTTTGAGACAGATTTTAAGGGACATTCAGAACCGCGTTTAGGCGTGTGATGGATTTATCATACTGCCAATGCAAGGCGCCAAACTAGTTTCCCGCCTTCGTTGACGAATGCGCCTTAATGGCCCGGTTAATCAAAAATAGCGAACCAAGCGAAAGAACTGAAAAAACAACCGATCCAATACTGATTCTATCCAGGCCAACGATGCCCACTAAACTCGAAGCCGTCGCGGATCCCAGAGAAATACCAAAGTTGAAGAAAATTGAACTTAGGGATGAGGCAAAGACCAGCGACTGTGGGTATTCTGATTCTGCCAGATTTAGGAAATGAATTTGAACCGGTGAATTGATGATTGTCACAATCAATGTCAGGATCAATATGATGGCCAGACCGGCAATTTTACTGTGTAATGCAAATGGAAAAACTGCCAGTAAGAGGATATCGGCAACGTAAAAGAGCGGCACTTTTTGCAGGCTGTTGGGCTTTTCTGCCAGCATTCCCGAAAGTCGGTTACTGATAATACTCATAATCCCGATGATGAACAACAGCCAGTTCAAACTCTGGGTACTGAAGCCCATCGACGTGGTGAGCAGCGGGCGAATATATGTGTAGTAGCCGTACATGGTTGCGGCCGTGAATAAGACCAGGAAGACACCGTAATAGATTCGGGGATCCAATAAAATTGTCAGCTGATTTTTGATGGTGCTGGTTGTCTGCTTAACTTTCTTTGGCAGGATTTGCGTTAATAGAAGGAAAGTTAGAATGCTGATAACCGAAATTCCCCAGAAGGTATAACGCCAACCGAAGCTTGTGCTGACGGCAACGCCGATCGGCACCCCAAAGACTGACGCAATGCTGAAGCCGGCAAAGATCCAAGAAACCAGTGAAGCTCGCTTATCACGTGGCGCAATCGTGCTGGCAAAAGTCATGATCAGTGAAATGATTGACCCAGCCGTCGTTGCGGTGATGATTCTGGAGGCCATCATGGTTAGGTAGCCAATTGAAAGGGCACTGAGTGTGTTACCAATCAAAAAGACAATCATCAGGGTTAACAGGGTTTTATAGCGACTGTACCGACTTGTTAGGATTGTGACAAATGGTGTACTGACGGCGTAAACCATCGCGAAGATGGTGACCAAGTAACCCATGGTTGAGATTGGCGTGTGAAATTGGGCCGATAAATCCGGCAGAATCCCGACAACAATGAATTCGTTGCACCCCAACATAAAGGCAACGAGGATGAATACTAATGATTGAACTTTATACTTAGTCACTTGCAGACCCTCCAATGGTCAAATTGTTTCATGTGAAACTTCCTCTCAAATCATAGCACAAGCAACCACAGTGTGTGTTTATAATCCCAAGTTAAGACAGATTTTTTGATAGATGTTGTCTGTCCATGGAAATGGTAATGAAAACGTTTGTAGAGGTGCTTTCAGGCAAGAAATTCTGTCAATCTTCTTGCATCTGTGACGAAAACCCGTAGAATGGTTCGAAGTGACTATTTTGAGGAGGATATGCATTTGTTTATCACAACGATTAAAAAGACCCAAAAAGGATTTCTTGGATTCATTAACTTATTGGCTGATATCTTTGTTCCAATCATTCCCGCAATCGTGGCGGCTGGTTTGCTAATGGCACTTCACAATGTTTTAGTGGCGCCCCACCTATTTATGACTGCTTCTTTAGTTGCTGCATACCCTCAGTTTAAAGGATTTGCGGCGTTTATTAATGTCTTGGCTAACGCACCGTTCGCATTTTTACCGGTCTTAATTGGATTCTCAGCCACCAAGCGCTTTGGTGGGAATCCATACTTAGGAGCTGCCATGGGGATGATGATGGTGTCGCCCTCCCTTGTAAGTGGCTACGATGTGAGCAATGCGGTTGCCAATCATTCACTTGGTTATTGGCACATTTTGGGGATGCCAGTCGCCCAAGCAGGCTATCAGGGATCCGTCATTCCAATGTTGGCGGTGGCCTGGCTGCTGTCAGTCATTGAGAAACAGTGCCATAAACGACTTCCAGAAGCACTTGATTATACATTTGCACCACTCATTACGATTTTATTGACTGGAATTTTGACCTTTATGATTGTTGGCCCAGTTATGCGGGATGTCAGTGATGGCTTAACCAACGGTTTATTGTGGCTGTACCAGACTTCGGGGGCCTTTGGAACAGGCGTCTTAGGCTTGTTCTATGCACCTTTGGTCATTACAGGCCTGCATCAGAGTTTTCCAGCAATCGAGACCCAGCTAATTGCTAACGTGAAACAAACCGGTGGCAGTTTCATTTTCCCGATTGCGTCAGTATCAAATATTGCTCAGGGTGCTTCGGCACTAGCGGTTTTCTTTTTAACTAAGGATAAGCAACAGCGGGGACTGGCGTCATCAGCTAGTATGTCCGCTTTGCTGGGAATCACGGAACCGGCAATGTTTGGGATTAATCTTAAGTTAAAGTTCCCATTCATCGCCTCAATGATCGGTTCGGCTGTCGCCTCAGTTTATTTGGGACTTACCCATGTTTTGGCAGTCTCACTAGGCTCTAATAGTGTTTTGGGATTCATTAGTATTGCGACCAACGCCATCCCGGCATTCTTGATTAGCATGGTCATTGCTTTTGTGGTTAGTTTTTCATTGACTTACGTTTATGGTCGCCGTCAAGAAGTGAGCGACCTGCTGCGTGAGGATGACACGGATGCTGGCGAGACAGTTGTGGCTGACTAATGAGTGAGCGAGTAGTTGGCATCACATAATAAGTAGAATAATGCCCCCTTAATTCAAACTTTTATACAAAAATTCCAAACGAGCCTCATTACAACATCCGATTTTACTTCACTTCTCAAAGCCCTGGCTTGCTAATTTAACGGGGTATCGATTGTATAATCGTTCGTGGTTCATCTCGGCTGGGATCAAAGGTGAGCAGGGGCTAATTAATTACTGAAAATGATTCATCGCTAATTAAAGCCACCAGTGGATTGATCGTCCATTGGTGGCTTTTTATGGTTAATAGGTCTTTGTTGCATTCAAGTATCTTTAACTGTTGCTTTCTTCTTTCAGCAAGGTTGAAAGAGCTGGTTGATCAAATAAATTCGATTGCTTGGTGTAACTGTCAATGGCTGCTTGATCGAATTGGTCGGGATCGATTGGCATGAAGCTGGTATCAACCGGATCCTGGTTCTTGACCTTGGCATCGATTAAGATTGGTTTGGTGTTGCCATTTACTTGGAGTTCCTTAATTTTTTCGAATGCGCCCTTCAGCGATTGCCGATCGGTGACTTGAATGCCAATCGCACCCATGTCGTCAGCAAAGCCGGCCCAATTGGCACCAATGAAGTGGATACCATATGGTTCCTGGCTTGCAGTGATTTTTTCATGCTGAATGTAACCGAATGCGCCGTTTTCAAGAACGACATTAATGATTGGCAGCTGATACTGCACTTGAGTCAGCAGATCCTGCATCACCATTGAGAAGCCACCGTCACCAGAAATGCTGAAAACCTGGCGATCTGGGTAACTCAATTTACCGGCGATACTTGCTGGTAAGGCGTAGCCCATCGTTCCAAACCAAGCTGACATACTAAGCTTTTGGTCGTGGTTAAATGGTAGTTGGCGGATAGACCACATTAAGTTGTTACCAACGTCGAGGCCAAACACTGCGTTGTCATCACTATTTTCCTTAATGGCGCGGATAACTGCTTCCGGCGCTAAGCCATCATGGTCGTCGTCAGCGACTTTATTCAACCATGCGTCCCAGTTCTGCTTATCCTTTTGAGCAGCCTTGAGGAATGGGGTTGGGGCTATTGGTTCTTTTTCATTTAATTTGGCCAGGAACGGCTTGGCATCGGCTAAGACAGTCAGGTCAATATCATGCTGTTTCCCTAAATCTTCAACATTGTTGTTGATTTGAACAAATTTGATTCCCTTGGGTAGGAAACGGCTGAATGGGTAATTGGTTCCTGCCAGGATAATTAAGTCGGCTGCCTGAGTTACCTCAAAGCCCGGCTTGGTTCCCAGACGTCCCCGCGATCCCATAAAGTTGGGATGATCGGTCGGCATAACCCCGGTTGCCGGAGCGGTGGTGAGCACTGGCACACTGAATCGTTCTGAGAAGGCGACGACTTCATCTCGAGCATCTTTCAAGCCGAGACCTGCCCATAAGACGGGATGCTTTGCTTGCTTGAGTAAATCGTAAACTTGGTCGACAGCTTTTTGGTCAACATTCATGGTGGTGGCCGGTTTTAAGACTTTGGCAGTTTTATAAGGTTCAAAATCAATTTCTTCACCCGATAGATTATCCGGAATGATTACAACTGCTGGTCCCTTGGTCTGATAGGCGTAGCGGATAGCCTCATCCATCACGTAGGGAATTTGTTCCGGATTGGTGACTTGTTTATGAAAATCAGTTAAGTCAACAAACAACGGATCTTGATCCATTTCCTGGAAGAAATAGGTATTCATAATTGGCGTTGCGGATTGACCTACGATTGCAACCACGGGTGCGTGATCCATCTTGGCATCATATAATCCGTTGAAGAGATGCGTTGCCCCAGGACCAGCAGAGCCAAAGCTGACACCGACTTTACCAGTCAATTTGGCGTCGGCGGTTGCGGCTAAGGAGCCAACTTCCTCATGGCGAACCTGAATGTATTTAATTTTGTCACGTTCCTGATAGAGACCATCAACGGTATTATTGATTGAGTCAGCGGTGATCCCGTACAAATGGTCAATATCCCAGCTTACCAGTACTTTGGCCAAGGCTTGACCAGCTGTCATTTTTGCCATAAATTAATCACTCCTAAATCTAAAGTGTAATGCTTACTTTTTATAAGTATGCTTAAAAATATAACGCCTATCCAAGCTGAGTGCAACCATTTTGTTCACAAACTTTGATATTTTTGTTTAGAAACACGTGCAAATAAGAGAAAACGATTTCAACGACTTTGTGAAACTTTCCTTCTGATTTTGGAAACCTCATCAAATGACCTAACGCTTCGTTTGATATTAAACCATTCGTCATTTCTAGCGGACTCTTATTGTTAGTCATTATTCAAAAATGTTTCATAGTAGCTTGCCGGCTTGAAGAAGTAATCCGAAACATCGGCATCATTACTGTCAAAATGCTTGACGGTTTTGGCGTTAGCGTTGTCAGCAGTGGTGTATGAACTGGATCCTGATGATTTGGTGATCATTTTGGAAATTGTGAGGGTGATCCCGTTCCCCTTATTGAAGGCCGGTAAGTTTGTTGAGAGTTCAAACTGTTGGTGCCAGTGACCATTTTCATAGTGTGCCTGGATGAAGCCTTCACCGGTCATTGTCCGATAGTAAGGTGACTGAGTTGGATTGATTTGGTTGAGCATTTGCTGAAGGTGGGTACCTGAACCGACCCCACTTTCAAAGCTGGGAGCAAAGTACCAGATGCCGTCTTTCAAGGTTGGCTGAGTGTTGGAAAGCTTAAAAATGTCATTGGTTGGAACGTAATGCAGCCAACGGTTCAAATCAACCAGGGAGAGATTATGATTAGGGCCCAAGTTGTTGCCGTAAATACGCGTGATCGGGCCGCTGTTATAATTAGTGACTTGAGCAGTTGGATCGGGAAAATCAAAGGCCCGACTCCCCAGCGGTAAGACGGTTACTTGACCAACATCGTAATTGGCGATTGGCTTGGCGCCGTTGGGCAACTTTGACAAATCCAAAACCGCCGCAAATGGATTGATTTCTTCCCAATTACCACTGATGGCTGGCCCGTTAAGAATGTCAATCATAGGAACCTTTAGCCATTGATTGGTTGCATAGTAAACTTTCCGCATCACAATTCGCGCGCCATTATGCTGACCATAGTTCAACATTTCAGGTAGGTAAGACCAATTTTGCTTTAGATATGTCAAAGCCTGTTTCTGATCATTGAGGGCGGGGGTTATCGCAAACGGTTTTAGCTCATTTTGATTAACAGTCCCATGAATACGATTCGAAGATGCATACACACCAGAAGCATCCCATTCGCCAATCCGACTCATGCCGCCACGACGATACGGCTGGTTGGAAAGCAGTACGTTGAAGGTGGGGTAGCGATAAAAGCCACCCTTGTAGTAGGTTCCTTTGATGAGAAAGCCGTGCCAAACATAGCCCTTGATCTTATTGTTGGCACTATGAATGTAGTAATAACTGCCAAAATAATGATTGGTCCGAATCGTGACCCGCTTGGTTGAATAGAAATTTGTCCGCGGGTAATTTTTTAAATTATGTAACTTTCGATTGTATTTAGCATTCCAAACATGGGCGTTTCGGTTGGAATTGATCAAAAATGATGTTTTCTTGTAAGACTGATTGGTTGTGATCTTTACTTTGGCATCCAATGTGGTCGGTATTTGCATTGAAACAATGGCGGCCGTCAGTAGAGATCCGGTTGCGATTAAAAGTGTTAGATGTTTGTTCAAAGTCATCACCCCTTGCCGACATTATAGAGCAGATGCACGCAGGCCGCCAATCTAACGGAATGTTTCATGTGAAACATCAATATTTACCCACTTTTTACAAATATTTTGCGGGTAATTTACGTCATCCCAGTACACTAAAGTTGAATCAGAAATGGCTATCAGGGACTATCTAAAGGATGGTGTGATCATGTCAACAATGTTATACGAAATCAAACATACCCCCAAGTTGGGTTGGGAAATATCGTTTGTGGTTTTGCTGATACTTGTTGTTCTGATAATCGTTTCATAGAAATTATTTCATCTTGGGAGGATTAAGCATGGGAAGTAGACATAGCAGTACGATTTTGAAAACGGTTCTGAAAAGCGCCTTTGTGCTGACGTTGACCGGAGCTGCAGTTTTGGGTGCTCAAGGTAATGATGTGAAGGTAAACGCCAAGTCGGATACCAGTGTCTCAAACGAGTTGAATCCGGTTCCAGCTTCATATGGGTATTTCGTCGATCACTATAAGGAAAATGTGAAGACCAACTCGACTCCGGACACCAATCCGGCGATCGCGTTGTTCAACAATACCTTTTTAAGCTATTGGAATCCAACTGACGGTACAAAAACGAATCAAAAAGTGCTCCAAGACAATTTGGACAAATCAATTCAAATTACCAACGGTGCTTCGCAAGCAGAAATTGACCGTTCATACTTAACTGACCGGCGGGACCTGCGATATAACCTGATTAGTGGTTTTGGTCCCTACGCTCCGGCATTTATCAAGGATACCAACGTTCAGACTGATTTTAATGCCGTTCCCGATGCCCCGCTTCCCGCAGGTTCACCCTACAGCTCGATGCAGTGGGCAGATGAAAACTCAACTCTCGGTTCCGCGGTTAAGCTGGTTGATATTGCAGAAGATTCAGCATGGTCTGGTACAGGGACACCAAAGGCTTACATCAAATTTACCCGTCCTTATCGTCAAAGCGATCAAGTCAAAGTTAACCCATACTTGAAGAATGTGATGGCTTCGGCTGCCGCTAACGATTATGATTTCCCAAGCGGCCATACAACCGCCGCATTTGAAACCGGTGAAACCTTGGCCTACCTGTTCCCAGAGCGTTATCAACAATTGATTACCCGTTCTTCGGAAGTCGGCTATGACCGAGTACTTGCCGGACGACACTCACCATTAGCTGTTATGGGTGGTCGAGTAATCGGAACAGCAATGACAGCTGCAACCTTAAACGATCCTGACAACAAGCAGCTGATCAACCAAGCCTACCAGGACACGCAAAAAGATTTGGCCAAGGCTCAGGATAAATCAGCCAAGGACGACTTTAGCGATTACCAAACCAACCTGAAGAATTACACCTATCGATTGACCTATGGCTTCTCACCAATTGGTGATACCACTAAGCCAATGGTTGTCCCAAAGGGCGCTGAAGTGCTCTTACAAACCAGATTACCATATCTAAATGCTACTCAAAGACGTGAAGTCCTCTATACCACTGGTATTCCATCAGGTTACCCAATGACTGATGATACTGAAGGTTGGGGCCGTTTGAACCTCTTTGAAGCTGCTAATGGTTTTGGATCCTTCTTGGACAACGTCACCGTGAACATGGATGCTTCCAAAGGCGGCTTTAACGCAGCCGACACCTGGAAGAATAACATTTCCGGTAAGGGCAGCCTGACCAAGGAAGGTTCAGGATCCCTGAGCTTGCTTGGAAATAACTCATACAAAGGCGGAACTACTGTCAAAGCTGGAACTCTGGCAGCTGAAAATGATAACGCCTTGGGTGACGGCAGCTTGACCTTAGCGGGTGGTAACTTAACCCTCTCTGCCAAGAATGTTGTGGTCAAAGGTAATTACACGCAAAGTGGTAAAGGCAGCTTGAATGTCAACTCTGGCGACAAGGTTTCCGTATCCGGTACTGCTAAACTAGGCGGTAAACTGGTAGTGAAAGATGTTAAGGGCCTTAAATCTGGAGTGGTTATTCTTAAATCCAACAAATTATCCGGTAAATTTGCCCATCAATCATTGCCAAAAGGTTGGCATTTAGCCTATACTACCCACAACGTAAAATTAGTTAAATAAAACTGGTTGACATCGATCAGAAATCGTATTAGTATTTGTGTCAATCAGAAACATTAGAATTTGCTAAGACAAGGAGAGTAGTCTCTTAGAACTTTTTCAGGGAGAATCGGGTAAGTGAGAACGATTCAAAAGCCTAAGCGATGAAAGTAGCCTTCGAGCGACAAATGCGAGCGAGTCCGCGAGTGTTTGTTGGGAGCGCCCATTACAGCGCCAGTGTATCGCTGAATTCCTTCGGCCGTACATGGTGAGTCGATAGTTGTGAAGCTGTCGAGAATTTGGGTGGTAACACGTGCAAACGTCCCTTAAGATCGTATCGATCTTAAGAGACGTTTTTTATTTGCACTTAAGGAGGTCTTCAAAATGAGAAACATGTTAAATCGAAGCAAGTCAGGCGGCATCAGCCGAGTCACCAACAATCAGTATAAAATAACGGGAATTTTAGCGTATATAAATTATGAGGAGCGCTTAATATGGAAAATAATACAAAGAAATTATCATTTAAACATTATCTAATTATTGGTTCAATGTTGTTTGGGATGTTCTTCGGTGCCGGTAACTTGATTTTCCCAATTCACTTGGGACAATTAGCCGGTGCTCACTGGATGTCTGCTGGAATCGGGTTTCTGTTAACTGGAACATTATTGCCTTTACTTGCTATTATTGCGATTGCAGTTACTCACAGTAACGGAATTTATGATCTCGCCAAACCAATCGGCAGCCGCTATGCGACTTTCTTCATGGTATTGGTTTGTGCGACCCTTGGACCCTTATTTGCGACACCCCGGACGGCGACAACCCCATTTCAAATTGCCTTTGCCAGCCATTTGAATCCAACGCAACAACCAATGTGGCTGTTGATTTACTCACTGATTTTCTTTGGGATCACCTTCTGGGCATCACGCAAACCCACTGGAATTATTAACTCAATTGGAAAAATTTTGAACCCGGCATTCTTAGCATTACTTGCGATCATTTTCGCATTTGCATTCATGAGCCCAATCAGCTCAGCTTCAAAGGCCCCAATTGCGGATGCCGCTTATCAAAATGGTTCGATTCTCAACGGTTTCCTGCAAGGTTATAACACGATGGATTGTATCGCCGGGTTACTCTTCGGAATCGCTATCGTTACCGCCATTAAGAGCTTAGGCGCCACTAGTGCCAAAGAAATTTCAATGACCACTATGAAATCTGGTGCCTTGGGCATCGGGCTTGAAGCCATTATCTATATTGCGTTGATCTGGTTGGGCGCTACCAGCCTTGGTAGTTTCAAGTTATCCATTGATGGTGGGATTGCCTTTAACCAGATTGCCAATCATTTCATGGGTATCACCGGTGAAATTCTCTTGGCAATGATGGCCACCTTGACATGTTTGACAACTGCCGTTGGACTCTCGACTTCATTCTCAGAAGCTTTGCATGCTAAATTCCCATCAATTTCTTATCGAGCTTGGTTAATCATCGCCACCGGACTGTCATTTGGAATTGCCAACTTTGGCCTTGATACAATCATTGCCTGGTCAACACCAATGCTGATGTTCCTCTACCCACTTGCCATTACCCTGATTATTCTCTCAATTGCCTCACCATTGTTCAATCATGACCGTCGGGTATACATCTGGACGACGATCTTTACCATTATCCCAGCGATTTTGGATGCGATCGCCGCAGCTCCGGCAATTATTTCCAAGTCTGCATTTGCCAGCACAATTTTGAAATTAGATGACTTTCTTCCTGGCGCTTCGCTTGGGATGGACTGGTTGCTGCCAGCCGCCATTGGATTAATCATTGGCTTAGCCATTCACTATATTGGTGCCATGATGGGTGCTAAAACGACTCAGATCGAAAACGACTGATTTGTCGACACATATTCACATAGAACCTAAAACACATATAATAGATTATAAACACATAAGTATCATGAGAAAGGAGGCCATGACATGGCGTTTATCGGTGCCCTGTGTCTGTTACTGATATTGACGACACTGGCTGGGCACTTGGCCAATCGAATTGGGATTCCGTCGGTTATCGGCCAGATCCTGGTTGGGATTGTTGTCGGTCCGGCTATGATGGGCTGGATTCATTTGGATAATTTGATTAATCTATTTTCACAGATTGGTGTCATTATCTTGATGTTTATTGGCGGGCTGGAAAGTAATCTGAAATTGCTGCGGAAGTATTTACGGCCGGCAATTATCGTTGCGATTATTGGGGTTATCTTCCCAGTGATCATGATTGGTGGGGCCTGTTGGGCATTCTCGTTCGCGCCGCTTGAAGCCATCTTTATCGGCGTCGTCTTCAGTGCGACGAGCGTCTCAATCTCCGTTGAAGTATTGCGGGATTATAAGTCCTTGGATACCAAAGAGGGAGCGACGATTCTTGGTGCCGCGGTTGCTGATGACATTATTGGCGTCATTCTCCTGTCAATTATGATCAGTGTGATGGGAACTGCCGGTGTCAAAACTGGTGATTCATCAACCAACCTCGCCCTGATTTTTATCGAGCAAATCGCCTTTTTTGCCCTAACTTATTTGATGGTCAAGTGGATTGTTCCCTATCTGATGCAGATCGGCGAGCGCCTGCTAATGGCCTCCAGCGTCACAATTACCTCGATGGTCATTTGTTTGGGAATGGCCTACATTGCTGAAGCCGTTGGCCTGAGCGGTGCGGTTGGTGCTTTCTTTGCCGGCATTGCCGTTGCTCATACCCCTTATCGGGAGACGATTGAGAATCACATGGAACCGATCGGCTACGCGGTATTCGTGCCAATGTTCTTTGTCAGTATCGGGTTAAACATGTCGTTTGCAAATATCGGCAACTCACTGTTATTTGTCGGTGTCTTGACCTTTCTGGCCTGTATCAGTAAACTATTTGGCTGCGGGCTGGGCGCAATTATCAACGGCTTTAACCTCAACAGTAGTTACATGATTGGTTCGGGGATGATTTCTCGAGGCGAGATGGGGTTGATTACCGCTCAAATTGGTTTCTCCTCTGGACTACTGTCGGATTCGTATTATTCAGATTTGATTCTGGTCATTATTTTGTCAACGCTGATCGCACCGTTCCTGTTGAAACACGCAATTCATCTGTTGCCTGCGGATGACAAAGCTGATTTGTCGTTGCCGGTAGAAAATGGTGTGCCGAGTGATCATTAGTTGGCTGATTTGATTCATTTTCATTTTAAAGAATATTAACTAAAATAAGGAAGTGAGCCATCAGGATGTTCCTGATGTTTCACTTCCTTTTTGAGTTGTCTTTCTACATATCATTAAAGAACTTTTTTCTCGGTATATTTTTGCTCCAGGTTGTTGAAATCGTAATCCTTGAGAGTTTGAATATCGTCTTTGCCGTTAAAGAAGGCGGTGTAGCTGCGGGCCAACATTAGGTTTAATTGACCATTTTCACCAAATTGGACCATGATGACCGGAATGTTAGCTTCGTGGGCTGAGCCGATTTCAAAGATGGTGCCTGAATCGGGTTCCGTTAAGCCTTCTTCCAGTTGATAATCCAAAATAGCAACGACGACATCCGCTTTATGTACTTGGCGCATATCTGATGCGAAGACGGCGTCCTGCCATTTGAAGCTGCCAAAGGGTTCTGATTCGAATTGGTGGTCTTGGGGAATGAAGATGCCGTCAGCATCGATGGTTGGGTTCTGCTTGAGTAAGGCAACCACTTGGGCGATGCGGTCTTTTTGACCATCACTGAAAAATGGGGATGCGAGGTAGACTTTGTTTTTGTAGGTTGACATGGGAAATCCTCCTTATTTTTAAGTTAATTGTACATGAAAACGGGACAAAAGTCCGCAAAATCCTGTAGTTTAGCGGATATTCCAGATGTCTGCTTAACCTTAGAGGTATCTTTTGGCAATTGAAAACAGAACTCAGGAATATTACAATGAAGATATGGAAACGGGGGTATTTTAATGCATAGTTATCAAGGTTTACCAAAAAATAATTATTATAAGGGTAGGAAAAGTAAACAATATTTTTTGTGTTGGATGATGATTGTCATATCGATGTTTGTGGGGATGATCATCGGTGTTTATAATGCTAAAGCTGATGATACGGCGCTGGAGAACCCTTTTAGTTTTTCAACTACACTTAATGACACGAGTACATACAGTAGTAATCAAGCCATTAATATGACTTTCTTGCTGCAGAAGACTGCTGGCATTAAGGCCGGGGATCAAATTAAGATTTCAGTTGGTAAGGATGATAGTGGCACGGCAGGTTTTGACCTAGATTCGCTGCAGATCAATGCAGTTTCGTCAGGAAACTTCTTTGATGTGTCAACTGATTCAAATGGGGATCAAGCTACTATTACACTAACTGCCAAGGATGGAATTGACTATGCAAGTTTGGCCAAAGCGGGAGTTTCGATTTATTTAAAGCCTGCAACTGACGATCTTAACCAGAAAAGCACTGTTACTTACCCTGTCCACGTAACTTATGCAAGGGGTACGTCAACTGCCGAAATTCAGCAACTTCATCTGAATGTTAACAATGTTCCGGGAACATCCGGTGGTGGTGCGACTACCATGAACGAAGAGATTTTCGGCGGGTTAGGTGGTTTGACTGCTCCAAGCGGGTTTAATAGCGACGGGGAAGATAAATGGGACGGCAACTTCTATGCGTACACGCCAATGGGATCAGATGCACCTGCCGATGAAGCATTGCTCTACTGGTATTCCCAAAATGCAACTGTCGCATGGGTTCAAGTTGCACTACCGACAAATGCCGATAAAGTTCCAAAGTCATTTACTTGGACATTGTCAACCGATTCTCAGAATAATCCCATTGCAGATCCGGAAAAACTGAAAGTTTATGAAAGTCCTGACAATGATAAACCAATGGCAAATCAGCCGGAAGTTCGATGGAAATATGATGCAGCAGCCAGCACAAATGGTAAGGTGGTTATTCAAATTCAAAATCTGAGTGCCGCAGATGCTGGACGCGATTTGAATATCCCATTCGCAGTTACAACTAAATCAGTCACCGATAAGTTCATTGTTACATCGAATATCTCAAACATCCCAAATAATGGTGCGCCTCTTCATAAAACAGCTCAAATGATGTACAACAGTACAATTGGCGCAGGGTTTATCCCAACACTGACAGTGAAAACCATTAAAACATCATTAAGTAATGCTCGTAAAATGTTATTTAACAATGACAGTCAGACATTGAAGAGTGATGAGGATGTTTTAAAACAATTTGCCACAGCGTCTGATCATAATCAGCCGCATTCTGCCAACCAGTTGCATTTTGGCAATGGTTATAAATATCAATCTATGCTAGCCTACGACAAAATTCAGGCTGGCCAAACCTATGAAATCCCAATTTATGCCAGTAATGATGCCGGGGATACTCAAACTAAGTATGCTAAGTTGGAAGTCACCCCAGATGAAAATCAGTTAACAAATTTGAACGCTGAATTTGTTGACGTCGACGGTCAAACAAGTTTTCCCAATAATCACTTCACTTTGACTCCAACCAGTTCCACTAAAGCTGGTGATACTTGGGATCTCAATAAGATCCTTACCTATGGGACAGTGCCTACGGGATATCATGTAGCATCGGGAACTGAATTGAATGGTAAAGTTCAGCCAACCGTTGTCTGGGGAACGACAACTTCTCCTGTAGACGTTTATGTGAAGAAAGATACGACGCCCACACCAACGCCGAAGCCGACACCAACACCGACGCCAACTCCAAGCCCGACACCAGCGCCCAAAGGGACCGTTGTGTACGGGTTAAAGAAAATTTATCTCTACCAGAACACGACCTTTAGTACTCATGAACGTCGAGCAGGTTACGTTTCCAAGCCGCGCGTTTACCGGCCGATGTTTGTTGTCACTGGATACGGTCATTCCGCAAATGGTCGCCTTCGTTACCAGGTTCGCGATGTGAACCACTTAACTAAGAATCGTGGCAAGACAGGTTATATCACCGCACAGTGGGCATACGTTCGTCCAGTTTATTATCAGACGATGCACTCAACCGTGACGGTTATTAATCCGCGCGGGGTCAATGCCTATATGTACAAGAATTTGACTGCCAAGACCAGAAACTACAAACAAGGCACGGTTCTTCAGGTTACCAAAATTGTTAAGCACAATTTGACAACCCGATTTGTACTGACAAACGGCCAATACATTACCGCAAACCGGAAACTGGTAACTATGGATAAGCAGACGCAGCCTCGCTATATCAAAGTTAAAAAAGCAATCTACCGTTATCAAGATGTCAACTTGAGTAAACGTAATAAGCGGACGCACTTCAAGAAGGGCACCAAGATTAAGATCAAGAACTACGATTACTCACATGCAAACAGTGTTTCTAATCATGGTGCTTTGAGGTATCACGTTGCCGGTGGGTACATTACCGGAAATACGAAATATGTGAAGATTGTCAAATAACATGAAATCAAAAATGGTATTCCACCTTGGAATGCCATTTTTGTTTTACAATAAAGACTAAAAGAACCTTGATTGGGAGTGGACCAACGATGATTGAGCATATTCAAGGAATAAAAGGCGAAAAACTAAATCAAATTGCCCAAATCTGGTTGGATGCCAATCTGGACGCCCATTCGTTTGTCAATCCAACTTACTGGACCAACTATTATGATGGGGTCAAACGGGAACTTGCCAAAGCCGAACTGTTTATTGACACAGAGGACGGTCAAATTCAGGGGTTCTTGGGAATAGAAGGGAACTACATCGCCGGATTGTTTGTCGCCAAGCAGTACCGTGGTCAAGGGATTGGTTCTCATCTGCTCAGTGCTGCCAAACAAACCCGCTCGGAATTAACGTTGGCAGTCTATGAAAAAAATTCCCGTGCCTATCACTTTTACATTAACGAAGGCTTTCAAGAAGAAAACCACGAACTCGATCAGGTTACCGATGAGTTTGCGGTTAATATGAAATGGACAAAGGATGGAGGTGCCAAAGATGGCAGACAGTAAAGTTCAACCAAGAATGGGAAATACCGGTTTTATCATCTTTTTGGCTCTGCTCAGTGCCTTTGTGCCACTTTCAACCGACCTGTATCTGCCGGCGCTTCCGGAGATGACCAAGTTCTTTGCGGTTCCCGAAATTGTGATGAACCTGACTTTAATTCTATTTTTTGTGTTTTATTCGATCGCCACTTTATTCTGGGGGCCGTTAAGTGATCGATATGGTCGTCGGCCGATTTTATTGGTTGGCTTGACATTGTACATGTTAGCCAGTATCCTTTGTGGGATTGCGACCAATGCCTATGAAATCATTTTCTTCCGGATTCTTCAGGCCATTGGTGGTGGAGTTGCGACGACGGTTGCCACGGCGGTCATCAAAGATGTCTTTGTTGGTCGAAAACAGGAAACGACGTTGGCCATCGTTCAGTCGATGGTGGTCATTTCACCTGCGGTTGCACCGGTGATTGGGTCGTTACTGTTGACGTTTATTTCCTGGCGGGGGATCTTTTTCGCCCAAGCATTGCTGGGACTCTCAGTAATCTATGGCTCAATTATCTTTAAGGAAACTCATGCTTCAGAACGTGGGACCACCAGTGTGATGAAATCATTTGGCCGCTTGGGGGCACTGCTGATTAATCCCGGTTTTACTGCACTTCTAATCACTTTTTCACTCATGTCGATTGTGTCATTATCCTATATTTCATCATCTTCCTATATTTTCCAAAATACGTTCCACCTCAGTAGCCGGATGTTTAGCCTGTTCTTCTCGTTTAACGCAATTGGCATGCTGCTGGGGCCACTGGTCTATATTCCGCTTTCCAAGTATATTGACCGGTTTACGATTGTCTATACAGCTTTTGGGTTCACGATCGTTGCCGGCATCCTAGTCATGGTTTTCGGCCGGATGTCACCGATCGCCTTTGCCCTAACCCAGTTTCCAGCAACCCTGGCCAGCAGTGCGGTCCGGCCACCCGGAACTTATTTGGTATTGAAACAAGAGGAAAACGATAATGGGTCCGCCTCTGCTCTGTACAGTGCCGGTGGAACCATTTTCGGGAGTGTTGGCATGGTGATTGTGTCTTTGGCCGAAGCGACGCCAGTGGCCGCAATTGCGTGGATTAATATCGTAATGGGTGCCGTGTGTGCTGTACTGTTGCTGGTATCAATGACCTTTTTGAGAAAGAAGATTGTGGTTTAAGATTCATTCACGCTTGCTGTGTAACTTAAAAATTCAAAGACAGAATATTCGCAAAAAAATAGGAGCCCGGAACAAGAGTGTTGTTCTGGACGCCTATTTTAAATATTTCATGAACTTGTTTTAAGTGGTTTTACTTCAATACTTTAATGGTGGCTGTCTTGTTGCCAAAGACAGTTTGACTAATTTGATCAGAGTTCATATTCAGAGACTTGGAAGCATTCTTAGGGGTTGAGGTCAATTTAAGATTCATGCCCTTTTTGAGTTTGTTCAAAGTGGCTTTACTTAACTTAAACACAAAGTTTCCGTTTGAGTTTGCGTTGGCTTTCTTCAAGGTTGATCCCTTGGTGTTTTGCAAGACCAGTGACGCCCCGGTGGAAGTGGAACCGGAAACCTTGTTCTTATTCAAATAGAACTTTTTGACCTTGAGGGTGTTCTTTGGCAGTTGCTGCAAAGCTGCTCCCTTGTTGATGGTGTAAAGGATGGTCTTGTCGGTGACATTTGATGGGAAATAGAATTGACCATTCTTATAAGTCACCTTCATGGTTGCTTCATTTCCCCAATTAACGAAACCAGGAACCGTATAGTTCTTTTGAGTGGACAACCACTCTGGAATCGACATTCCTGAACTAACCACTAAGACGTTACCGCCGGTTTTTTCAGCCTTTTGGGCGATATAAGTCAACTCGGTGTTCATTCGATCGATTACTTGAGTTGAGCTTTCTGCTTTCAATGATTCAGGAAGAGTTGGGTCGCTGTATTTACCAAAGTCGACCGTTTCGGCAGCGTGGTACGCATCTTGAAGTGCCGGCCAGAAGTCTTTACCAAGCGCTTGTTGAGCTTTGCCAAAGTCTTGTGGGCCTGAATAAGTACCGGCTGGTTTCAACAGCGGCATGGTGATTTTGTTGACGTCATCGTATTTTTGTCCCTCGAAACTACCATAGCCGCCTTCACGTAAATTGGCAGTCCAGTTAACTTTCAGGTTGCCGTTACCAGATGACTGCAAGGCATAGGTTGCGGTCCGGAATGTCCGCATGTTATCAGCGGAATAGGCAGCTTTGAACTTCAAGCCATAAAGGCCGTAACCCAGTTGATGGGCAACGGAAACCCCGGTATCCGTTAGCGGACTGTCAGCCCAGCCTTGTCCCCGTCCGTTGACGTTGAACATGGTCTGACCATGACGGGTCAAATAAATGTTAACTGTCTTGGCGGAAACAGTTTGCGAAGATGTCCCCACCCCAATACTAAGTGCCCCGGCAAATAAAAGTGCAAACCAAAAATGTGATTTCTTCATGATTGACCCCTCCTAAAAGTATGAACAAATATACCTAAATTTTATCATTAAAGCCTTGTAAACGATACCAATATTTGGAAATATTTTTGGATTGTTCGGCTGTAGATTTGATATGATATTAGGTATGGAGGGTCTTATGAAAAAATTCTGGAAAGCACTTTTACTGATTGGTTCCGGTCTATTACTCGTTGTCGGTGCATATGTGGCTTACGTTTATCTGACGTATCACCGGGTGCCCGACAACGTTAAACTCAAACCGGTTAACCGGAACTCGCAAATTTTACAGACAAATCACCCGTACAAGGCGATGACCTTTAATATTGGCTATGCTGCCTATCCGGATAATTATTCTTTCTTTATGGATGGCGGCAAATATTCGCGGGCATTTAGCAAATTCTCTGTCTTGGATGACCTCAATGGCATCTATCAAGCCGTCAAACAAGAAGATCCGGCCTTGATGTTCTTCCAAGAAGTCGATACCGACGGTGACCGTTCATTTCACGTGAATGAAGTCCAGTGGCTCAGGGATCGGATGAATGGCTATTCGAGCGTCTATGCCCAAAACTATAATTCAGCCTACCTGTTTTATCCGCTCACCCGGCCAATCGGGAAAGCCAAATCGGGATTGTTGACCCTTGCTCAAGCTAAGATTGCAGATAGTACCCGATACCAGCTGCCGATTGATACCGATTTTAATAAATTCATGGACTTGGACCGGGCAATTTCGGTGACCCATATCCCAGTGGCCAATGGGCATCAGTTGGCAGTCATCAACCTGCATCTCTCAGCCTTTACCAAGAATGCCAAGGTGAGAAAAGCTCAGATCAATAAGTTATTCGCCAAAATGACCACTGAGCAGCAGGCAGGCAATTACGTCATCGTTGCTGGGGATTATAACCATGATATGTTGGGCAATAGCCCGGCCGTCTTTAAAACGACCAGTAAACCAATGAATTGGACGCACCCGTTCCCGGCTGATCAATTGCCAAAGGGATTTAGAATTGCCAAGCAGGGATTAGCCCAGGCAAAAGTGCCTTCAGTGCGGGCAAATGGGACACCGTATCGTCCTGGAAAGACCTTTACGTCGATAATTGATGGCTTCATCGTTTCAGACAACGTGCAGGTTAATCGGGTTCATGTCAAATCGTTAGGGTTCAAAAATTCTGATCATAATCCGGAAGTCATGGACTTTGAACTAAAATGACCAAGCAGACATGGAATGCTGCAGATTTGACGTCATAATGAATTTGAGTGCGAACGGTACTTTTGAATCCTAATGATTGGGGGAATCAATATGGGGATTTTTCACGTTGGCGATTTTATCTTTGTCGTGATTACTTTTATCATCGTCATTGCGATCGCAGTCGCCCTAGTATACTTTGGGGTGAAAGCATATAAAGCCTTTATGAGGCATGGTCAATAAGAATAGATATAAAAACGGCACGAATCTCAAATTGGGATTCGTGCCGTTTGCTTTATTGAATAATGCTATTTTACCAGCCAATCTTACCTGTATCCTTAGGAATAGTAACCTCACCATTTTCAACCGCGGTAAACGCATCGTCAAGCACTTGAAGCGCTTGGTCGAGTTGCTCTCTTGGAATGACCAACGGCGGCTGGAAACGCAGGATATTGCCTGCCAAAGTGATGATAACGACTCCGTGTGCAAAGGCATAGTAGATCACTTTGGTGGCAGCGTCACTGTCGGGTTCCTTGGTCTTAGGATCCTTGACCAATTCGATTCCACCATTGAGGCCCCACATTCGGACATCACCAATCATGGGATGGCGTTGCTGCATCTCTAAGAAACGTTGTTTGGCGTATGCACCATCGGTGGCCGATTTTTCAACCAAGCCTTCATCTTCGATCACATCCAAGGTAGCCAGCGAAGCTGCGGAACAAACCGGATTGCCGGCAGTGGTAAACAGGTGCGCAGGTGCATCCAAACTCTGCATGACCTCTTTCTTACCAATCACTGCACTAAGAGGCATTCCAGATGCCAGCGACTTACCGACAGACATTAAATCAGGTTCGATGTCTTTGAATTGTTGGATTGCCCACATCTTACCGGTCCGGCCGAGTCCTTGATTGACTTCATCAATCGCAAACAGGATCCCGTGTTCATGACAGAATTTATAAACCAACTGCATATATTCTTCAGGCGCTTTGATGATGCCGCCATCGCCTTGAATTGGTTCAATCAAGACACACGCAGTTTCATCAGCGGGTAAGAATGATTCGAAGGGCTTCTTGAATTCGTTGAAATAACGGAGTGACACGTCGTGTTCAGTTTCTCCTGGGTACGTCCGATATGAATCAGGATACGGAACGTGCACCACGCTTGGAAGCATTGGCCCAATTTTACGAGTCATATTGAGACTACTTCCCGATAAGGTTTGCGAACCATAAGTTGATCCATGATAGGAACCCATATAGGAAACAATGTATTGACGGCCAGTATAGGCTCTCGCAAACTTGATAATTGCATCGTTTGCGTCTGAGCCGGAGTTACCGAAACTAACCATTTTCGGTGAATGTCCCGGCGCAATTTTCGCTAACTTTTCGGAAAGTTCCATTCCAGGAACATGGTGAAAATAAGCGGGAGTGTAATGAATTAATTTTTGAGCTTGATCGGCAATCGCCTTGACGACTTTTTCATGGGTGTGGCCAACGTTAATTGCAGATGCGCTTGCCAGCAAATCAATGTATTTATTGCCGTCGACATCCACTAAGGTTGCCCCGTGTGCGTGGTCAATTACCAGATTGTAGTAATTGATGCGCGCCGAACGTGCATAATACTTGTTTTCTTCATCAATTAATTTAGACGCTTTGTCTAATTTACCCATGAAATCACCAACCTTTACAAATCTTTTTCGTGTTCAGCTTTTTTATCAATTGTTGCAGTAGAGTGATTCATTCCATATGCGAAGTAAATGACCATTCCCAAAATGAACCAGCACAATGCGTACGTTTTTGCCTGAATATCCAAGCCCCAGAAAATACCCAGAGCGCCTAAGAATCCTAGTGCCGGTAATACTGGGTATAGCGGCATCTTGAAACTTGGCATTGGAATATCTTTTCCTTCACGTGGTCGCAGAGAATAGACACCTAATGAAACGAACATGAAGGCAATCAGAGTTCCAGCTGAAATCAGTTGAGCCAAGAAAGTGAATGGGAAGAACGCTCCCAATGCGATGGCGATGATCGTCAAAACGATCAATGCCCGGTTAGGCAAATTGTTATCCAGTTTGCCAAGCCACTTAGGCAGCAAGCCGTCACGACCAAATGAATAGATCAAACGTGATCCGGCAAGCATCATTCCAATGAGGGCGGTAAACATACCGACAACCGCAATCGCTTGAACGACTGTGGCAACCAGTGCGTGACCACTTTGGCGAAGTGCCCAGCCAACTGGTTCGGCGTTATTCGCGTAATCTGAGTATTTAAACATGCCGACAAGGACCAAAGCAACGGAGATGAACAACACAACGGCGATAACCAGGGAACCAAGAATGCCTCGTGGCATAGTCTTTTGCGGATTCTTTGCTTCAGCTGAGTTGGCAGCGATGGAGTCAAACCCGATGTAAGCCAGGAAGATCTCGGAAACACCGGCATAGATTCCTTGCCAGCCACCGAATGCAGAACCATCAGCGTTGACATGGTACTTAGGAATAAATGGTGTGTAATTAGCCGACTTAATTGCAGTCGCACCAACGAAAATAAAGACTAAAATGGCAATCACTTTTAAAATAACCAACGTATTTTCTACTCGGGCGGTCTGAGAAGCACCACGCGAGAGTAATGTGGTAACTAAGACAATGACGATGATGGCGACTAAATCCATCAAGCCGCCGTTGTTTCCGGTTGAAGCAGTTGAGAGTGCTTTTGGTAGGTTGAATCCTAATGGCGAAATCAACCCCTGGAAATTGGCGGAAAGCCCGGAAGCCACGAAGGCCACGGCGATGAAATACTCGGCTAGCAGTGCCCAGCCGGCAATCCAGCCCCAGAACTCTCCGAAAACAACGTTAATCCATGAATAAGCAGATCCGGCAAATGGCATTGCAGCGGCCATTTCCGCGTAAGCAAAGGCGACAATCCCGGCAACGATCGCAGCTGCCAAGAACGAAAGGGCAACGGCTGGACCAGCATGTTGAGCGGCAACAACGCCGGGCAAGGTAAAGATGGAAGTTGAAACAATCGTCCCGACGCCAAGTGCCAGGAAATCTTTAGTGGTTAAGCTTCGAATTAAATGAGAATCCTTATCTTGATACACAAGCGGATCTTCTTTTCGAAACATTTTTTCGCTTATACTACTCATACAATCACTCCTAATCTCTCTATGAAATATCCGCGCTAAACGAAAACTTTGCGTAATGACAAACCAAGTCCTGTGGAAACCACACTTTGTAAATACGAAAACGATCGCGGTTTCCTTCCTCGATCAACAAATATGTAGATAAATCGGCGAATTCGCATTCAGCATGCGAGTAGTTTACCGCATTTTTTATTAGATTGTCAACATAAAATCTAATTAAAATCTCATTTTAAAAGGATGTTTGTTATAATAAATTAGCTGGAATACCCAGAATTCATTTGCCGAACGGCTTGTTAATCACTATAATGATGATGTGTGACTGCAAACACCCTGTTTGCAAACTATATTATTTATGTTGGGGGCGACATTATGGAACTGACTATCAAAGAGTTGGCGGACGAATTATCGGTATCGAAAACTGCAATTAGAAAACATATGGACGATAAGTTCAGAGATACATATACGATAAAAAAGGGAAACAAGATTCTGATCAAAGATGAGGGTGTTGAAGTTCTCAAAGGCCAATTCAAGAACCAGGTTGAAACTGCTGACAAGCAGTCAACGAAAACCGCTAACCAGTTAGCAGTTAAGAGCGACGATCAGCAAACCGCATTGCTGGCTGAACAGCTTGAGGACCAACGCAAACAAATTGATGCCAAAGACAAACAAATCGCAGAATTGCATCAATTATTGGACCAATCACAGCGGCTGCAGCTGGATGTTCAAAATAAGCTTAAGCAGCTTGAAAGCAAAAACACTTCTTCAATTAAGCAAACCATTCCCGAATCAGTAAATGAAGAAGAGCCTCAAGGTGATAAGATTCCTGACAGCTACCAGCCGAGTAATGCGCGATTTCAAGAAGCCGGCAAGAAAAAGCACTGGTGGCAGTTTGGCAGATAGAATTTTCAATTCATTTTTTGAATAGGATTCATCATTCATGGAGATATCGGTATCGACCGAATGGACCAGCTATTATACAGAAAGCCGGGGCTGAGACAAAAGTATACGCTTTTGCCTCGGCCTCTATTTCTTGTGATCCCATATTATTTACCAAAAACGTGCGACAATCGGCTGATCCCGGCCATTTAAGAGCACAGATCAATCATTCCAAAACCAGGAATAATCGATCTGTGCTCTTAAATTCTGGGATCAAAACGCCTTTAGTCCCACTCTCGGCTTTTTTACGTCCCATTTTCTCAGCCAATCATTAACTCATCATTATTAAAATATGCTACATTAAAGTTAAAATTTACTCAGTAGTGGAAAGTCTGCCGACTGGCGGTTAAAAGGGGGAGAAGCCAATGTCAATTCAAACGATTTTACAACACAGATATGCTGACATTGAGGTTGAATGGGTTCGTTATTTGAATAATCCGTTCGATCCCGAGCGGGCGCATGATTTGCGGGTCATGATTCGTACCTTACGGGGATTAATTAAATTCTTGAAGCGACGGCTGACACCCGCAACTTATACCATTATCGATACGAATCTCAGTCAGGCAGCCAATTTGTTTGGCGATTTGCGGGAACTGGACGTCTTGATTGAAGAGACGGGCGCCTACGCATACTCGCATCCGGATAAGAAGGCCGACTACCAAGGCTTGCTGAAGATTTTACGCGACAATCGGCAACATGAAATGGCGCAAACTTTAACCGAGGGGACACAGTCAACCTTAAAAAAGGATTTGGAAAGTGTCCAACAGCAGTTAACCCAGCTTAAGTTCACCCAAACCACTGCATGGCACCAATATATTGTCAAGGAGCTCAATCGTAGAAATCACAAACTAGTTGCCCTATTCGAGAAACTCGATTTTAAGGACTACCCGGAAGTTCATCATGTTCGGAAACGCTCAAAAACTTTACGGTATGCGTCGACCTACTTTGCCGATTTTGCGCCCAACAAGGCCAATAAAAGTGCCAAGTTGGCCAAAGATATTCAAGATGACACTGGCACAATCACCGATGCCCATGTGAACTATATGAGGCTGCGTAAATTAGCGGATCAGTTGAGTAAAAATGCTGATAAACAGTTACTGAGAAAAATTGCCGACGATCAACTCAAGAAGTTTGAATAACCAACAAAGGAGACGCAGATGGCAATATTAACTTTGACCCGAGCTTGGACCCGATTAGAGGAACAGACAACGATTCATGTGATTCTGCCAAATGAGATTCAAAGTGACCGAAAACTTCAAGTGCTTTGGCTGCTGCACGGCCTAGGCGATAATGGCAGTGGGTTTATTCGCAAAACTAATTTGGAAGTCTTGACCAAATATACGAATTTAGCGGTCATCACACCAGAAATGAATCGTAGCTTCTACATGAATTTGCACAATGGCCTGCCGTACTGGGATTATTTAACCAAGCAAGTGATGCCGGAAATGCGGAAACTACTCCCGTTGTCCAGTGACCGACAGGATAACTTCGTTGGTGGCACGTCAATGGGCGGATTTGGAGCACTAAAATTGGCTTTCACCCATCCTGAGTGGTTCAGTGCCGTGATGCCGATGTCACCGGTAGTTGATTTGAGCGAATTGCCAGCGATGATGCCGGATGCCCAGGGGATTCTTGATGGAATCGCGCCAGAGCACTATTTGGAAACGTTAGCTAAACAATCGCCATCTGAACAGCTGAGGCAACTTCGCTTCTTCTACTGTATTGGCGACCAAGATGAACTAAAACCAACCAATGACCGATTCGTTCAGTACATGCGCAACGATTTAAAGCTACCAGTCGCTTATCACACTGGCGCAGGCGGCCATGATTGGCTGTATTGGCAGCGAATGCTACCGGAAATGTTGACTTGGCTATTGAAGGTTAATCTGGCGGATGGTCAGCCGTTGGAGAGTTAATGCGCAAGAAAGCCGAAGTAACCAATCACAATCAGACTTAAAATAATGCGGTACCAGCCAAAGATTTTGAAGTTGTTATGTTGAATGTAGTTCAGTAAGAAGCGAATGGCGAAGTAGGCCACAACGAACGAAACCAGCATGCCAGTCAACAGGACGGCTGTCTGCATACCGGTAAAAGCACCGCCATGGCTGAAATATTTGTAGACTTTCAGCAGGGATGCACCAAACATGGTTGGGATTGCCAAGAAAAACGAGAACTCGGTGGCAACATATCGCGAAGTGCCAATTAGAATGCCGCCCAAGATGGTGGCACCCGAGCGAGAGGTTCCGGGAACCAGGGAAAGCAGCTGGAACATCCCGATAATAAAGGCAGTTCGATAGGAGAGCGTATTGAGATCGGAAAATAGCGGTTGTCGGTTTGCATTTCGGTTTTCGATGAGGATAAATAGTACCCCATATATGAGAAGCATTGCCGAGACAACTTGCCAATTCATCAAGTGTGCGTCCATCCAGTCGTTGAATAATAACCCGATGACAACAGAGGGCAGCACTGCTACGATGACTTTAAACCAAAGTACCCATGTCTGATGTTGTTCGACGTGGGTTTTCTTTGGTGAAAGTGGGTTGAGTTTGTGGAAATACAATACAACGACTGCCATGATTGCCCCCAGCTGAATAACAACGTTGAACATGTCAGTGAACTGAGTGGTTTGACTCATTTTGATAAATTCGTTGACTAATATTAAATGCCCCGTGGAACTAATTGGCAGAAATTCAGTGATTCCCTCAACGATTCCTAAAATAATTGCTTTGATGATATCTAACATCATTCCAACTTCCAATCCTATAAATTTATGCATTAAGCATGACATAAAATGTCCTACAAAAGTGGGTATTTACCTAGTTGTTTACAATTTTTCGACTCAATTTTTACATTATGAGGTCGATTCGACTTACTTGCTCGAACTCGTGATTGCGCTTACAATTGCGCTAGTTAGACAAATGAGGAGGAAGATATTATGAAGGCATATGGATATGAGAAACATGGGGATCCAGAAGTTTTTCAAGAATATGAAGTTCCAGAGCCAACGCCGGCTGCCAACCAAGTGCTCATTCGAACAATTGCCGTTGGCTTAAACAATCGTGAGCGTGCAGAACGTGCCGGCGGTTTTGGCAGCATGCCGTCACCGTATATTCCTGGACGAGATGTGGTTGGCGAAATCGTGAAAGTCGGTGAGCGGGTTTCCGATCTCAGTGAGGGGGAACTGGTGATGACCCACACTGAGCGGGGCTACGCTGAGTTTGTGCTTGGTAATTTAGACGCCACCGTTGTGGTTCCAGATGGGATTACGCCGACTCGGGCAGCAGGTCTGATTACCCCTGGTCTGACCGCCTATAAGGCTGTGAAATATTTTGCCAACGTTCAACCTGATCAGACAGTGATCGTCAAAGGGGCCTCTGGTGGTGTCGGATCACTTGCCGTTCAGATTGCGACTGATATTGGCGCTAATGTAATTGGCATTGCCTCCAGTCACAATCAAGATTACGTCGAATCGATTGGGGCAACGAAGTTTGTTGCTTATGATCAGACCGATCCGGCCACTGAGCTGGCGGACACTGGCGATGTCGTTTTGAATACCGCAATGAATGGTGCCGGAACTGATGATGACGTTGCGATGGTGAAACCAAACGGCGTCATTGCCAGTGTTGCCCATAACTCACCAATGACAGATAAGCCATTGAAATTTGCCCACATTCATCCGACTGATGCGATGAGCGATCGCGAGGCTCTGCAGGCAGTGATCGATTTGATGCGTGAAGGCAAGCTCGATATTAATATCGGCTACAAGCTACCGTTTAATCGAGATGGATTTGTTAAAGGCCATCAGTTGCTTGAGGAAAAGCATGATGGGCGCGTGATTATTGTTAAGTAGACATTTTGAGTCAAAAGAACCGGACGCCACTTTGGTGGGGTCCGGTTCTTTTTGTTGAGGTGTGCTGCACAAGCCAGCTTTCTCCGCTTTATCCAATCAGAGGCATTGATGCAAAGTGCGCATCAACACCTATTATTACATAAATGCTCAAAAGCTAACCGGCTTGCTCCGCACTGGGATTGAAATGTGCTGCGAGCAACTGACACTGCGATCTAAGCCACTTTGATTCAAATCCAAGCCCAGGATTTCAATCAAAGCGACCTTAGCTCTCCGTGTCAAAACGTTGCTCTCCGCACTGTGATTGAAATGTGCTCCGCCGAGCAGCAACCTGCACCTAAGCCAACTTTGGCCAAAATCAAAAGCGATTTTGGCCAAAGTCAGCTTAGGCTCCGGTTACTAACCGCTCGGCTCCGCACTCTAATCAAAGTGTCTCCACTCCCTATCCATTAACGCTCTTGCCACAAACAATCCCATTGGCAGGAAGACGATAATCAGGGCCGCCTTGGTCAGCCACAATGCGCCGACACTAATTTGGTTGAGGCCGATGTTATACACAGCCCGATAAATGTACAATCCCGGGACCATGATGACAATTGACGGCACCGTCAGTGAAATTCTTGGGTATCCGTTATACCGGTTAACCAGTGAAGCAATCAGTCCTGCAACCAGGGCCGCTATGAAAGCTGCCGCTGCAGGTGGGACGCTCGTCAGGTCAACCATTTCCAGTCTTAGGGTGTTAGCCACCGCGCCGATTAGTCCGGCCGTCATGGCCATTTTCTGAGAACTGTTAAACATAATTGAGAATCCATAGACCCCACAGAAACTGGCCGGGATTCGCAATAACATCAATACCAGTGGTGATAGTCCCAATGGTAAGAAGTTTTCTGGTCGGAAATCAAATAATAGTGCTACCAGCCAGCCCACTAAGGCTGCTACAGCGGTGATCATGATCGCGTAAGCCATCCGTTCCAGTCCGGATCGCATGTCCAGTTTGGAAATATCCAGGAAGCTGGTAATAAACGGAAAGCCGGGAATCACAAACAGCATGGCACCAATATAGCCAGCCTCATGTTGAGCCAGAATTTGGAAATTGGCTTCAAAGATTTTGAATGAAAACATGTAAGTCAAGCACGCAATGGCCACAGCAATGGAAATGCTGGCAATTGTGGTAATGTGTTGTTTACCCATTGACCCCCGGAAATACTGTCCGACACCGGCGCCAATGAAAGAACAAACCATTTCAGGGATGCCGCCGCCCAGCAAAAAAATAAAACCGCTGCAGGCCAATGCGGCCGCCAAACCAGAAACCAGCGGGCTGTACTGGACAGGTCGTTGTTCGATTTTGCTGATGTTGGCGTGAATTTGTTTGACCGTCGCATTGCCAAAATCCCGTTCAAAATGGCTGACGAAGTGTTCCAGTGAATTGAGTTTATCGGTGTTCACACCAGTATTAGGCAGTGCCAGCACCTGCGAATAACTGTGGTCGTTGATAAAACAGGTGAATTGAAGTGAGCTCAGGCCGATATCCGCCGAACATGTCAGCCCCAACACTCTGGCCACCGTGTTCATTGCGTCACGAACCCGCCAGGCTCCGGTTCCACAGGAAAGCATGACAATCCCAACCCGGCCAACGATAGAAGCCCGTTCCCTCAAGCCGGCTTCTTTGGCGGGGACAGATTCGTCCGTCGTGAATGATTTCCAAGGAATCGTCATATGATGATTTTGTGATAAATGGAATTTTTTGGGTGCGTTTGGTTCCTGGCTGTTTGCCATGATTTCCTCCAGAATACTTTTTAAATCAGTAAATGCATACAATATTGTATTATATGCGGACTGTGAAACAACTTTCAAGCTGGTAAGGGCTTACAGTTTGAAAGTTTCTATCATGAATACATAAAAAATCCTTGATAGCAGCTATCAAGGATTGAGAAACGATGATCTGATTGACATATGCAGAGTTCCGATACTTACTCAATCGAAACTAACTGGACGTTACTGGCACCATCCACCAAGCGGATTTTTCCCAATAGGTTATCGATGGTTCCGGTAAAATGACTCAGGTCCAGTGAGATGACGATACTGGCAATATTGTGGATGGGGATGTTTTGGTTAATCGTCAACACGCTGGCACTGGTTTCAGAAATGGTCGTGAGGACTTTGGATAAGATCCCTCGCTTGTTTTCCAGCATGAGGGAGATAACGGCTTTTCTGTCCATCATGTTTTCTTCCGGTAAGAAGACCAAATCCTTGTATTTATAGAAAGTTCCCCGGCTAATGCCGACAACTTTCACGGCTTCACTGACCTGCTTGACTTTGCCGCTCTCCAACAGTTGACGAGCTTGAATCACTTTATCAAATGACTCTGGGAGAATCGAGCTATCAACGATGTAATACTTTTCCACGTTCACTTACCTCACTCACTACGCCGGTTGAATCGACTGCCATTTTGCGGACATTCCATCTTGGGAAGGCCGCTTTTGCGTTGGCAGCGATTTGATCGGCATCCTTTTCGTCTGCGGTGATGGCCATCATAGTTGAACCACTGCCGCTAATGTACATCGTACCACCCAATTGTTCGATGATGTTTTTGGCCTGACTGTAATCGGGGATTAATTGAGCCCGGTACGGTTCATGCATCCGGTCATCGCAGGCAACATGGATCATATGGCTATCACCGATTTCCAGTGCTTTAGTCATCGCCGCACAGTGGCTGACTTGATGAATCGCATCTGCGTAGCTCATTGATGTCGGCAGGACTTTTCGAGCAGCATGGGTGCTGACTTCGTAATCCGGAATCATGGCCACAAAGTGCAGCTTGTCGCTGACGTGATATTGGATAACCTGAGGCTGATTTTGGTCATCTAAAAAGGAGACGCACAGTCCACCCAGAATGGCCGGGGTGACGTTATCCGGATGGCCTTCCATTTCGGTGGCCAAGACCAGCAGTTGGTCAACAGAAATTGCGTCATCGTACCAGACGCTGGCGGCTTTTAGGCCAGCCACAACACAAATCGATGAACTACCAAGTCCACGGGCAACGGGGACGTTGGTTTCAATGTCGATTTGAACATTTGGAACGGGCTTGTCTAAGAAGCTGCAGCCCTTCACAAAGGCTTGGTAGACCAAATTGTCTTCATTTTGAAATTCTTTCGGGGAGCCGGTGATGACCAAGTGCTCCGAGCTCTTGTCAAAAGTAATGGTTGAATAATAGGACACTGCCAAACCCAGGCAGTCAAAACCAACCCCGACGTTGGCACTAGTTGCGGGTACCTTGATCTTGATCATAAAATACCTCCTCGACTTTTTGTTTGACGTAATCGGTCATTTGATCTTTTTGGATGACACTTTCGTGACGAACGGGCAGATCCCAGACTTTTCTCAGGTTATCTGGAATCGGTGCGTTGGTTGCGTCATGTAAGTCCCGCATCACTTGTTGGACATCCGCTGAAGTTTCTGGCAGAACAGCGTTGGCAACCGCATTAACAAATTTATAGGGACTGGCGGTACTTAACAGGATCATCGGTGTTTCAGGATCGAGCTTTTGATAGTCGCGCATGACTTTGTAGCCGGCCGCGGTATGGGGATCCATCAAGTAGCCGTTTTGTTCGTAGACTTCGGCAATCGACCGTTCAATATCGTCATCGGTACTATAGCCGCAGTAGAAATCCTGCTGGATATTTGCCAGAACTTCCTTGGAAACTTCATACTTACCGCTGTCTTCCAAGTCATCCATCAATTGTTTAACGTATTCGGTGTCCTGACCACTCTTATAGTAGAGGAGGCGTTCAAAGTTGCTGGAAATTTGGATGTCCATACTTGGGGCGACGGTCTGGAAAAATGGCCGGTTGCGATCGTAGACCCCGTGGTTAAAGAAGTTGGCCAACACGTTATTTTCATTACATGCGACGACAAATTTGTTCACGGGAAGGCCCAGCATTTTGGCGTAGTACCCAGCCAGGACGTCACCAAAGTTACCGGTTGGAACGGTGAAGTTGACCTTTTGGCCGACTTCAATCGAGCCATCGTTCACCAACTGTTTATAGGAATCAAAATAATAAACGACTTGGGGAATCAGTCGGCCGATATTGATCGAATTGGCACTTGATAAGCTGACATCGTCACCAAGGGATTTCTTTAGAGCTTGGTCATTGAAAATTCGCTTAACGTTTGTCTGAGCGTCATCAAAATTTCCTTCAATTGCTGCGACCTTGGTGTTGTTCCCACCGGTTGTGATCATCTGCAGCTTTTGAATCTTGCTGACACCACCGTCTGGATAGAAGACAATAATGCCCATGTTATCCAAGCCCTTAAAGCCTTCCAAAGCAGCCTTGCCAGTGTCGCCACTGGTAGCCGTCAGGATCATTACCTTATTATTGTCGACCAATACGTGCTTCATTAATTGAGGCAATAGCTGCAAGCCGACATCTTTAAAAGCACTGGTTGGTCCATGGAAGAGTTCCAGGATATGGAAATTATCAACGGGAACAACCGGCGTAATTTTTTGCGTGTCAAAACTCGACTGATAAGCCGCATGGACACTTTCGTCAATTTCATCGGCAGAGAAGTCCGGCAATAAAATCGTCAGCACTGCTCTGGCAATATCTTGATAATTTAATTTTAGTAATTTTTCGAAGTTTACTTGGAGCTTTTCCAAGTCGGGATAAACGAAGAGACCCTTGTCATCAGCGAAGCCCTTCTTGATGGCCTGCTTGGCTGAAATTTGAACTGAACCGTTTCTGGTACTCGTATAATATTTATTCATCAACTTACTCCTTGCATTTCTATGATTTATATGATAATCTGTTTTCATGTTAAATACAAGTGTTTATTATTTGTGAACACTAAAAAATTGGAGGTTTCAGCTGTGAATATTGCAATATTAGGATTCGGAACAGTCGGTTCCGGCGTTTACAAGATTATTAAGAATGCGAAGCGCCAAGCCCAAAACCTCCATGTAAAGCATATTTTGATCAGAAAGAATAAAAAACCGGATTTACCGGAAATGACTGACAGCATTGATGAAATTTTGAATGATCAAGATGTCGATGTTGTGGTTGAAGTCATTGGCGGCATTGAACCGGCGCATCAATACATAGTCGATGCCTTGAAGCACCATAAGCATGTCATTACTGCCAACAAAGCGGTGATTGCCCAGTACATGGATGAATTCACGCGAGTGGCTGCCCAAAACGACGCGAAATTTTATTTTGAATCCAGTGTCGGCGGTGGGATTCCCTGGATTCAAGGCTTGGAGCGGGCTTTACGAGTCGACGATGTGAATAAGATCCAAGGCATCTTCAATGGAACCAGTAATTTTATCCTCGACCAGATGCACCGAACCGGCAAACCATTCAACGAAGTGTTGATGGAGGCCCAACAATTAGGTTACGCCGAGGCTGATCCAAGTGCCGATATCGACGGCCTTGATGTTGCCAACAAATTATGTATCAGCGTCGATATTGCATACGACCTATTTATCAAGCCAACCGAAGAATTGCCAATCTTTGGGATTCGTAACATTACCGAAGACGACATGACTCACTTTGACAAGTTGGGGATGACCATCAAATTGATGGGGAAGAGTCACCAGCGGGGTCATGAGTTTGACTACATGGTTGAGCCGACCTTGTACTACGGCGACACCCTCGAAGCCCACACCCGTGACAACTATAATTTGATTTCACTGATTGGTGAGACGATTGGGACTTTGAAGTTCATGGGTCAGGGAGCTGGCCAACTGCCAACTGCCAACGCCGTGATTCAAGATATCTTGGATATTTTCCAAGGTAAGGAACATTTGAAGCGGGAATTTAAGAGTACCTTTAAGTTCCAGCCGAACCTGACCCGGAATAATTACATTGTCCGATCAGAGATTGATTGCTCACAGCTGTTTGGCGACTATGCCCCGGAACTTCGGGGTGACTATCTGGTCGTTCATGACATTCCAGTCGGTGAGATGCATCAAAAGATGAGACGAGTGCTACAACGCGATGAAACCGCGTTTATGGCAAGTTTACCAACTAAGAAAGGAGGAGCAGCAAAATGATAGTAGCTAAATTTGGTGGAAGTTCAGTTGCGGATGCCGGCCAATTTAAAAAGGTCCGGGCAATCGTAGAAGCAAATGCAGATCGAAAAGTAATCGTGGTGAGTGCCGCAGGTAAGAGTGATAGTGAGGCAATTAAAGTCACCGATTTATTAATTGAAGTTGAGAAGCTTCGAGATGCCGGTGAAGATTACATGCCAGTGTATAACCACATCCAAAGCCGATTTGTCGGCATTCGGGATGCCCTTGGCTTGAAGGTGGGCATTGAAACCGACTTGCAGAAAATTGCCAAGCAGATTCCTAACTGCAGTCATGATTATTTGGTATCACGAGGCGAATTTTTAACTGCCAAATTAATGGCCGATTTCCTTGGCTACCAATTCATTGACGCTGCCCGCTTTCTGGTATTTGACCAAAACGGCGTCAACTATGGGGAATCCATTAACCGTCTGCGCGACTTTTTAAGCTACGATGACCACATCGTCGTTCCCGGTTTCTATGGGGTTGATGAAGACGGTTTGACTCACTTGATGCCTCGCGGTGGAAGTGACATTTCCGGTGCGCTGTTGGCCAACTTTGTGGATGCCGATCTCTATGAGAACTGGACTGACGTGTCAGGCATTAAGATGGCTGATCCTCGGATTATCAATAACTCCCGCAAGATTACCGAATTAACTTATGAAGAACTCCAAGAACTGTCCTATATGGGCATCAGCGTCTTCCAAGAAGAAGCGATTCAACCTGCCAAAGAAAAGCAGATTCCAATTGCCATTTTAAATACCAACCATCCTGAAGAAGACGGGACTCTGGTAGTCGATTCTGCGAACAGTAACGCTCACCAGTTGGTAACTGGAATCGCCGGTAAGAAGGATTATGTGGTGATTTCAATCCAAAAGTATCAATTAAACAAACGTCTTGATGTGATGGCCAAAGTCTTCTCCGTGATTCAAAAGTTTGGCGTCAAATTTGATTACGTTCCAGCTGGAACCGATTCAGTTCAATTCTTAGCGAAGCGGACTGATGTTGACGGCAAATTGATGGCGATTGTCAACTCACTGAAGTCAGCCTGCGATTTAGACAGTGTCAAGTTGGAGAAAAACATCGCTATGGTTGCGGCGGTTTCCTCCCAACTTAGTAAGCGCCCGGCAATCGCTGGTAAGATTCTCGACCTTTTGGATAACAGTCAGATTAAGATTCATTTGGTGGTCCAAGAAGGCAGCGATATTAAAGTCGTCTTTGGCGTTGCCAATAGTGATTATGAAAAAACCATCGAAAAAATCTACCGGAGTGCTGCTGTAAGTGCGACCAGGCTTAAGATGGTAATTTAAAGAATGTATCTACTCAAATAAGCTGAACTATAGACTCTTTGATCATTGGATCTGGTGAGTTTGTGGTTCAGCTTATTTTTGTTCAATTCGTTTATGTTAACGAGTCATCAGGGGTGAAATTTGGTACAATTAATTTATGAACTTTACAATGTGGAACGGGTGAGAGGTAAGCTAATGGTTAAGCCAATGAATATCAAAGCAATCAAAGATAAGGATAAACAACAGGCTAAGGAAAGATTCCACAGAATTTTGGAAGAGGCAAAGAAAAAGCAAACCCAATTAAAAAAGGCCACCACAAATCGTGGTCAGCAAACAAATCAAGCTTCGCAGCACACCGATAGCGACAGACAGAAGAGCAGGTTAAAACGGGAGAATAAAAAGCTTCAGAAAAAAGTTCGGGCTATTCAAAGTGAGAAGAATGCCCAAGAGCAAATAATGCAACGGCTCAAAGCAAAAAACTTTGCATTAAACCAAGCAAATGATCAACTTGAGGGCAAAGTCCATAATGCCCAGATTAAACTTCAAGAAGCCGACCAACTAAAGGCAACTGACTATCATACCCAAATGCAGTTGAAACAAACGATTGACCAACTTAATCAGCAAATCCAATTACTCAACAGGCGCAATCGAAGTCTGCGAACCGGCATCCGCCATTTTATTAAAAGCTCACAGTACCAGAAAGCTCAGCAGGTTAAAGCGGATAAGCAGTATTACAAGGACCAACTTGAAAAAACAAAGGCTCACTTGAAGAGCTCGGAAAAACGAAATACCAAGTATCAAGAACAGCTCCATCAATACCGGCACTATGAATTGCCGGGCAAAGGCAAACTCGTCCGGCAAGCAACTACCCAAGAGTTAATCAACGAATTATTTGCCAGAATTGACGAGGAACGAGTGGGTGAATTCTTATCGTTACTGCCGCTTTTTAACACGATTGATTATTATTTGAAGACAGGGATGGCCAATACTAAGATTCATTTGCGGCGATCAGAGTTGCTGAAAGATAATCAACAGATGTATGGCTACGTCCACTTTCAAGATGACCAACCTGAGTTTATTGCTTTAGATGGATCGGTTTTCCCGAATCCGGTTGTGAAGGGAAATAAATTTGAGCTCAATCAAGGTGATGTATATCGCGGGAACTATAATTTAACCACCGATCAGTTTGTGATTAACAAACATTACGCTGCATCAACGGAAAATCGCGATCGTTCCGCTGAATTACATCAAGTTAAGAAAAAGGCCGCCAAATTATCGGCAAAAGGGTTTGTTGAGCGGTTTACAATCGATTATCCCGATGTGAAAGATGTTTTAACCGGCAAGAATATTGAGGTGGTTTCATGGTTCAAGCAGATTAGCTACAAACGGGTATTTGAACCATTTGGGGTTAATATCGATGTTTTGGATCCCAACGAGCGAAGTGGCGATTTTATTTATCGAAGAATTGAAAATACTGATACGGACCTGGCCTTTATTTTGCTGGAGGGATCCCATCATGTTAACAGTCAGATTTACAAGGACCGACCGGCCGCAAATCCGGATAAGATTAAAATCCTGGAAGACGCTGCACCCAAAGAATTACTAAAGATGACGTATGATCATTTCAAATCATTAGCAACTCGGACGCGTACTTTGGACGAGAACTAATCTTGATTGGGGGAAGACATTGCTTTATTGATGATTTGTTGGATGTTGTTCAGCGTGTTGTCGTGACTGCTTTCCTCTCGGACCAATAAATAAAAATCACGGGAAAAATGTTCCCCAAGTGATTCAATCGGAACAGCGGTAGGTAGATCCTTGTCAGACAGCAGGGCTTGACCAACGCCTTTTGCCACCATTCGACGAATGAGGCCACTATTGTTCACATGGATTAGTTTGGCGGGCTGGACATCGGCTTCACGGAAATACTGTTCGGTATAATAGCCGATTCCCGATCCCGGTTCTCGAGTGATCCAATTGCCATTGTCCACGCCGGCTTTGACCAGTTGATCCTTACCGATTGAAATTCGGGAGATGTTCTCGGTAACCAGTGGCTTTTCGATGATCCCGATATCAATCTTGTAGGTTTCCAGCTGGTTTAAGACGCCCTCGGAGTTGGAGACAGTCACATCAAAGTCGAGGTTGGGGACGGCAGTTATCAGTGCACTGGCAATTTTAGCAAACAAGATTCGCGAAACGGTTTGCGATATGCCGAAAAGCACCTTTTCATTTCCTTTGTCGCCTAAGCGGGTGATCTGATCGTTAACGTCCTGCCAGTTTTTAAGGATCTTGCCTGCTCGTTTATATAACAGGTTGGCCGCTTCAGTGGGCACAATTTCCCGGCGGCTTCTCCGTTCAAACAATTCGGTGTGCAGCTGCAATTCCAGTTGCTTAATCTGGTTGGACACCGTTGGTTGCGTGATAAAGAGCTGTTGGGCAGCCAGGGAAAAACTGCGGGTTTTGTAGACAACCATGAAGGTTTCCAGGAATTTAAACATATTGGCACTCCTTATAAATTTGGTTTATAACAAATATAAATACTATCAATTTTATTTATTCTACCATAAATGATATTATTAAGCTCATCTAAGAGAGGAGACGACCGTATGAAGTTATTTTTGAAGAAGTTACCTTTACCAATTTGTGGATTAATTCTTGGGATTGCCTCGTTGGGAAACCTGTTTAAGGCAATTGGCTTACCAGTGATTGGCAATATCTGGGGGATTCTTGCCCTGGTTCTGATTTTACTGGTGATCGCAAAGATTGGCGTTCATTTTAAGTTGAGTCTGAACGACTTGAATGACCCGATTATTGCATCCGTTGCCCCAACCTTCACGATGTCTTTGATGATTATCAGCACTTTTCTGAAATCATGGGGACTCCCAGTATTACCCACAGCCGTTTGGACGTTCGCAGTGATTTTGCAATTTGTCATTATGGGTTATTTTATCTACCGCCATTTATTACGTCCGACAGTTGAGCTCGATCATGTCTATCCAAGTTGGTTCGTAACTTTTGTGGGAATCGGAGTGATTCCGGTTACCGCAAATAATTTCATTCCGGCACTCGGGACACCAGTACTGTGGTTGTCATTGGGACTCTATGCAATTCTGCTGCCGATTGTCTGCATTCGCCTGCTTCGACGGGAGTTTATGTTTGAAGCAACCTTGCCGCTACTGACTATTATGGCTGCTCCGGCATCATTGTGCCTGACGGGTTACCTATCCATGAATACTAACCCATCGTGGGGATTCGCCTTAGCAATGGTGATCCTGGCACAAGGGTTGTATTGGGGAACTCTGACGAAGATCTTCAAGTACGTTCGGTTAGCCTTTTATCCCAGTTTTGGTGCCTTTACATTCCCATTGGTGATCTCTGCCACAGCATTGAATCTGTTTAATAACAGTTTCCACTTGGGAAACGGTCTCAACTCAATCATTGGGATGGTCGCAAACCTGGAAATCACCCTGGCAACCTTTATGGTCGTCTTCGTGGTGATCAAGTATGGCCAATTCCTGGTAAAGCTTGCCACTCAGGCAGTTGCGAAAAGCAAAGTAGCTGCGTCTGAAAATGAAACCACCATTAAATAATTGAATCGATACAAAAACGGAAACCATGTTTGCAATTGGTTTCCGTTTTTTTATTTACATGTTAAAAGCTTTCGAGTACTGAACCATTCCATGAACACCATCCAAGCCGCCGTCAACCAATGGCTTAGCCATGAAGACATCGTCTGGAACCGGTGTGGGAGACTTGATACCATAATCGCTGGCCTTCTGATAACCAAAGCGAGGATAGTAATCCGGCCAGCCGGTCACAACGGTGAATTGATAGCCAAGGTTGATTGCCCGATTATCGAGCTCGCCCATAATCAAACTGCCAACACCGGATTTTTGCGATCCGGGTTCAACAGCCAAAGGTGCTAATACCAACCCTGTGGATGCTTTGGCACCATCGACAACCTTGATTTCACTCAGTAAGCCATAGCCAACCAAGTGAATCCCATTTTCGGCCACGACTTCCAATCGTTTTTGGTAAGCAGGGTCTTTTCGAATCTTATCAACCAATTCGGCTTCATTCCGATAGCCATTGGCGGTGTTGGCAAATGCTGTTCGAATTAAGTTACTGACGTTTGAATAGTCACTTTGACGAATTGTTCTAATCATCAGCATGCAGCAGCCCTCCGTTTCAACTTATGTATTAAAATAATCTCATTTTTTGTTATCAGAATGAGAAATGTATGTTGCTGCAGCATAACAGACAATCAAGATAACCAATCCAACACTCACCAAAGGAACAGCGACAGTTCGATTACCCATGATTAAGAAAATCACGGCAGCGATACACATCACCATCGAAATTAACCCGGCAAAACCAATTAATGCCCGCATTCAATTCACCTCCAATTAATCTAACTGATACATCGAGTATACCGAAATCGACCACCAATTACAAAAGTTCTCAAAAATTTTTAAGCCGCTCAACCCCTTGATAAAATGGAATTTTCATGAGACTGCTCTCATAAAAGTGTAAAAAAGTTGTTGACAGTTTCTCCGTTCATGAGCTATAGTTCATGCAACATCTAAATACGACTAATTGATTTGGTCCGATGGATTAGATTTACAGCCTTACCAAGAGAGTGCCTGGTTGGTGTGAGGGCATTAAGACTATGAATTGAAAGATCGAGCAAAATAAGTTCACTTTTCGAGGTGGAATGGTAGCACCCATTAACGTGCCGGCGTATCGGATTTTTCCCGTACGCTTCGAGGAGTTGTTTGTGAAGACAACTCAAATTAAGGTGGTACCACGTTGAACTTAACGTCCTTTGGTTTTGATAACCAAGGGGCGTTTTTTTAGTCGGATTTGTTTGTAGTGAGCGGAGTCAGGCGGTTAGAAACCGGAGCATAAGTCTCCTTGGACAAGAATTCCTGGTTTTGGAATTTTTGGGCAAGGTGCTTATGCGTAGGTTTCTGCCTGACGCAGCTGTCCTAAATAAAAAATAAAAGGAGTGGTCATTATGAAGTACGGTATTATTGGCGCAGGAGCAATGGGAGTTAGGTATGGCGTAATGTTACAAGAGAATGCCGGGGTCGACGTTGATTTCATCGACACTTGGGAGCCAAACGTTGAGAAGATCCGCGAACAAGGCGGTGTCACTGTCGCTCGTGACCACGAAAACCGACGCATTGTTCCAATCAACATCTACTATCCAGAAGAATATAAAGGTCACCCGGATGTTTGGATTGTTTTCAAGAAGCAGATGCAGTTAGCTGAAGAATTAGAGCGCGATAATAAGGCCGGTATCTTTCATGATGATCAATATGTCTTTTCTGCGATGAACGGGATGGGCCACTTTGAAAAGATTGCTAAGTATTTCCCTAAAGATAACATTATCTGTGGGACTGCGATGATTGCCACTCGAATGGATGGCCCAGCTGATATTGATTTCATGGGGGCTGAGGGTGACGAGGTCATGCATATGGCTCGTTACAACAACGAAAAGCCGGACACCAAGACTCAAGCGATCTTCGACGACTTCACCAATGCCAAATTAGGACCGGTCTTCGCCGACGAATGGATGGGCATGTGCATGTCCAAAGTTGTTTTCAACGCTGTGACGAACACATTATGTACAATGTTTGAAATGCAAATGGGCCAGTTCATCGAGTATCCGGGTGTTCGAAAGATGTCGCAGCAATTATTTGATGAAGCCTATGACGCTTGTGAACGGGCCGGAATTTATCTTATCGCCACTCGTCAGGAACAGGTTGATTCAGTCATTAGTGTCAGCAAGGAATACAAATATCATTTTCCATCAATGTATCAAGATTTCTCAAAGGGCCGACCAACGGAAGTTGATTACATTAACGGCTACATTGCCAAAATTGGTCGTGAACACGACTACGTTTGCCGAACCCACGAGTTTGTGGTTCAAGAAGTTCACATGGCAGAAATGATGCGGAAATACCACCAACCGCAAACGAACGTGGCAGATCAAAATGATGACACACAGAAGGCAGGTGTTCGCGTATGAGTTTCCGATTTTCAGAACGAGTTCCCAAAAACGATAGCGATCCGGTTGGCGATATTTTAAAAGTTGCCGGCAGCCCAGATGTGATTTCCTTTGCTGGCGGGTTACCCGCCCCTGAATTATTTCCCATCGAGGCCTTAAAGAAAGTCACCAATGAGGTGTTCGATGAGAGTGGTCGGGAAGCATTACAGTATTCTTCTGCTATTGGTTATCCTGCCTTACGTGAGCAAATTGCCCAACGCATGAACAAACAGGGCATTAAAGCCACTGCGGATAATATTATGATTACAACCGGTTCGCAACAGTCCATCGACATCACGGCTAAAATGTTTGTCAATCCTGGTGATACAGTGATCGTCGAGAAGCCGACATACCTCTGTGCCTTAGACGTTTTCCGCAGTTACGGTGCCCATATTGTGGGCGTGGAAATGGATGAAGACGGCATGCGGATGGATCAACTGGAAAAGGCCGTTGCTGCTAATCCCAACACCAAATTTATTTATACGATCCCGAATTTCCAAAATCCAACTGGTCGAACCATGTCGGCTGAACGTCGTGAACAAATGATTGGGATTGCCAACAAGTACGACATTATGGTTATGGAAGACGATCCCTATGGGGCCATCCGGTTTGCCGGCGACGACATTGAGCCGGTCAAGTTCTACGATAATGAAGAGCGGGTGATTTACTTAAGTACCTTCTCGAAAATCTTGGCGCCTGGATTAAGATTAGGCTGGATCGTGATGAACAAAGACTTAATGCCTAAATACAGTGTGATGAAACAATCCGCAGATGTTCATTCGGATAATTTAACCCAACACATTGTTGCTAAATTTATGGCTGAATATAACATTGATGAGCACGTCAACAAGATTCGCAAAGTTTATCGCAAACGTGAAAATGTGATGATGGCAGCCATCGAGAAGTATTTCCCAGCTGGCGTCAACTATAGTCACCCACAAGGCGGCCTGTTCATTTGGGTCGAAGTGCCGGGAGATGTTGATACCATTAAATTATTCAACACCTGCATTAAGCACAACGTCGCCTTTGTACCAGGTGAACCATTCTACCCCGACAAGGTCACTCCTGGAACCTTCAGATTAAACTATTCCAACATGTCTGAAGAGCAGATTCAAACCGGAATCGAGCGCTTAGGCAGTGCGATTAAAGAAACAATTGACCAAAATCAAACCACTCGTGTGGCTCAGCACTAACTTAGAAGCAATTGAGGGGGTTGATACCAGCATTTGGATTAAATAATCGGACCAACTCAGAGATTTGGATGACATAGTGAGAAGTCGAGATGTTTTCCAGGGGAAACCTGACACATAGTATAGAAGAAATCGAAAATAATGATGAAATGAAATGGGAGTTCCTGCAGGCGTGCGGGAACTTTTTTGTACATAAGCTTCATTTAAGCTCGCCACAGTAAACTATGTCCATCAATCATAAATGAACGGAGGAATGCATATGGATATTTTGAAAATGGATGCGACCGATTACTGGGAAGATTTTATGCGTCGCAACCGTACCCAGAAAACTAATTTTGAAACGTGGTCGTTTACCAACCGGCCCAATTCAACTGATATGTTGGTTGAAATGGTGGTTCGTGGACAGAAAACCGCTGCCAGCTCCTGGTTTGATTTTTATGATGCCGACCGGGTGGTGCCAAAGGCCGGCGACTATCGGATGTTACTCAAGCGGAACGGCGATCCGGCCTGCATTGTTCAACTTAAAGTTGTCGAGGTTGTCCCATTCAAATGGGTGTCTCAAGAACACGCCTATTTGGAAGGCGAAGGGAATCGGTCGCTGAAATATTGGCGGCAACTGCACAAACAGCTTTTCCGGAAGAAAGCCAAGATGCGTGGCAAGTCCTTTTCGCTGGAAAGTCCCGTTATCTGCGAAGTATTTGAGGTCATTGATACCCCACAAATTTAATTGTCGACGCTCCCCGATAAATGGTAGTATATTAGTTGCGAGTTAATTCGACTATGACGAATTTTTGAGGGGGCAACACCGTGGATTCCACTGTTAATGAACAAAATGAGAACGCCAAAAAGCATCCATTCCTGGTGATTACCGTCGTGGCATTCATGACCTTTATGGGGGTGCTGACTGAAACATCGATGAACGTTACCTTCCCAACTTTGATGGACCAGTTCAACATTTCCCTGCCCACCGTTCAATGGGTGACCACGGGGTATCTGCTGATGGTGGCGCTATTGACGATTACCTCAGCCTTTTTGAAACGGCGGTTCACCAACAAACAGCTCTTTGTGTCAGCAGCACTGCTGTTCATTGCCGGGGATGTGATGTGCGGTTTGGCGCCAAATTATTGGACGCTACTGGTGGGACGCTTGGTCCAGGCGGGATGTGTTGGCCTGACCGGACCATTAATGAATAACATTATTTTGGACGTTGTTCCCGCCCACAAATTGGGAACCTATATGGGGATGGCCAACTTGATCGTCTTAGTTGCCCCAGCGTTGGGGCCAACGTTCGGTGGGGCGGTCGTGTCCTTTGCCAGTTGGCGGATGATTTTTTGGATCACCGTGCCGATTACCCTGGTTCTATTGCTGCTGGGGATCTTCATTATCAAGCAGTATACGCCGACCGAACACTATGAGTTTGACTGGCTGCGGTTTGGTGTGCTGGCGTTAGCGATGATTACCCTGCTCATGGGCTTTAATATTGTGGGCCAGCGTGGATTTTTAGTTAAATTCATCTGCTACATGGTGGTCAGTGCCGCTTCCTTTTGCTTGTTCGGTTGGCTGTCAAAATCCAGTCACAAAGCATTATTCAAACTGTCCGTCTTCAAACGACCGGTATTTTTGTTTAGTTTTCTACCCTATGTTTTTCTACAGTATTCAAACATCGGCTTGAACTTCATGCTGCCAAGCTATGTACAAATTGTGAACAGCGCCAGTGCCTTTATTGCTGGGCTGATTTTGCTGCCCGGGAGTGTCCTGAACGGATTGGGGCAGCCGATTTATGGATGGATGCTGGATCGATTTGGCGGCAAACTGCCCCTTTACTTGGGGAATTCGCTGTTTCTCGTTCCAATTGTGATTATGATGGTAATGGGTCAACAAATGTCCGTTTTGGTGATTACTATTCTGTACACGGTTTACGCAACGGGCCGTTCGATGGCGTTTGGCAATAGCATGGCCTATGGCTTGAAACATTTGCCAAAGGATGAACAGAAGGATGCCAATGCCATATACGGCACCGGGAATATGTTGGCCGGGTCGCTTGGAACGACGGTCATTGCGACTATGATGACGTCGGTGCACATCTACACCTTGTCTTATGTGCAAAACATTGTTGTTGGCAGCCGGCTGGCGTTTGCGATGTTGGCGTTGCTTGGGGTGGTTAACTTTTTCCTGTTTAGGAGATTGTTTAAGAGCAGCAAGTAGGGATGCAACAACCTATAATTTTTGATATCCTTAAACCGTGAAACTCAAGACCAAAAATTTATTCATCACCATTGCTTTCTTATCTTGGCCGGCCTCAATGCATATCTTGGGCACTATCGGTCTGCAGTGGGAAACGTGATCTTTATTCCTGTCTTAGTAATTCTTGTGACTTGGAGAGAAAAATCATAGATGTCAGCAAGTAGTTACCTTACGTAAATCTAAGGTAACTTTTTTATTTTGTCTTGCGGGATATCTGAATAGTGGATGACGGTAATTGTGACGGATGAATGATCTTATTTCATATTGTCAAATTGGAGGCTAACCTTTCAATGAATGAATTCAAACGCAAACTTTGTGATTGGTTTTTAATTGTTACAATTCTTAGCGTCCAATATCAAAGAATTATCTTGTCGATCGCACCACTTATCCGTATATTAAAATTGGAGGTGACTGAAATGACTTTCGGAGAAAAAATTAAAGTTGAGCGAAGCAAGCAGCATGTTACTCAGACGGAAGTTGCAGAACAGCTTTATGTTTCACGAAAAACTGTGTGTACCGTGTGATTATCAAGGGGCTATTAAATCCAAATCCTAATCATTGAATGACTTCTCAGTATTCTACTCCGGAACATATTCCAAAATGTCACCTGGCTGGCAGTCCAAAACTTTACAAATTCTTGCCAGAGTCTCAAAGCGAATCCCCTTGGCTTTCCCCGTTTTAAGAATCGATAGGTTGGCTGGGGTAATATTAATTTCTGCTGCCAACATCTTTGAAGTGATTTGTTTATCCAACAACACTCTGTCTAGATTTACTTTGATCAAAGACACCACCGCCTAAACAATTTTGTCCGAGTCTTCTTGAAGATCGATGCCATATTTGAACATTACATAGATCACGTAGAGGGCAAACCAAATGAGTAGCGAGGTACCGTCGCCTCCTTGGTCGGATGAAATCGACGATGAGTTAATATTATAGGTGTCGGCTAAGACTCCGCTACAGTAGTTGGTTAAAATGATACCCCCATACCCCCAAAGAATACCTTGGATGTATTTTAAATTAATTGGCTTGAAATAGATGTTTCGACGGACATTTGCAATCAGCTTGAAGACTGAAAATGAAACAAGGGTAATTAATCCCAATATAATGAGCAATAATGCAAATGATAAGCAGATCACCCAAATGTTCGTCGATCCGCCAATTCCACTTATAATATCGCGAAAAATCCCAGTACGAGCAGATGGGATTAGTAGATAAACGATTCCAGCAATTACAAAGACAAGTGCCAAAGTTCCCATTGCAATTAATAATGAAGCCACACTTAGCAGACTGATAACGTATAAAAAGTTGATGAACGTATTTGGTTGTTTCTTAATCATGGTAACCACTCCCTTTTGATATTATTGTAACGCGGAAATTAATTATTGCAAGACAATAATTAATTATCGTTTTGGATAAAAATTCTGGTATTTCCGATGTAAGTGGTTGGGAAAAATTCCGTGAACAATACCTCGTTTGGGGAAAGGGATGCTTTCTTGACCCAGAATATCTTTTTAGTATAACCTAAAGATGTGACTTTAAATTATCTCAACATGGGAGTATTCTTATGAACTTTTCGATTATTGCCGGAGTAATCAGTCTTGCGATCACGGCTGGTATCCTTTGGATCATTTACAAAATAATCAGGGCAATCTTTAACCACAGAATTTAATTGCCAATGAACAAAAACGCTTCAAGAGAACTAAAATTCTCCTGAAGCGTTTTTGATTTGGCATGTTGCTCCTTAAATCTTCAAAAAGTCTGGATCTTTATATGCTGGATTTGGATAGTGGTAGAAGCCTTCGCTAGATTCCATTCCCAGCTTGCCGGCATCCAGCAATTCCTTGAGTTTGTCAGCGAGAACTTGAGCATTTGGATCTTCGCCACTCTTGGCTTGGGTCGCGGTGATGTTGTAAGCGGTCCGGATGCCAACGACATCCAGAATGGCAAATGGACCCATTGGTGCACCGGTGGCTGCCATCCAGGTCTTATCAATCATTTCTGGATCAGCAACCCCCTTTACCCAAAGTTCTTCACCAGCGCTCAACAGTGGAATTAACAGTGAGTTCAGAATATAGCCGGGTTGTTCTTTCTTTAACTGAATCGGAATCATGCCAATGTTTCGAGCGAATTCGACAATTTCATCGTAGATTTTTGGATCTGTTTTTGGCGATCCCATTATTTCAGCGGTGTTGTTCAGCCAAACTTGGTTGGCAAAGTGCATGTTTAAGAACTGGCTCGGCCGGCCGGTATCTTCCATCAGTGCACTTGGAACCAGCGTTGATGAATTACTGGTAAAGATAGCCTCTTTAGGCGCCATCTCACCAATCTTGTTGTAGAACGGTTTCTTGATGTCTAGTCGCTCTGGAATGGCTTCAATGACCAGGTCGGCATTTTTAACTGCGTCTGCCAAATCCCAAGTATAGCTGATTCGTGATAAACCAGCTTCGAAATCGGCATCAGTGGCCGCAATGTCATGCCGATAACTGTGTCGCAACCCCTTGATTCGCTCCTTGGCGGCATTAATGGCATCCTCGTTAATATCATAAACTGTGACGTTGAATCCTTTAAAAGCTGTTTGGAAAGCAATTTGGCTTCCTAAAACCCCACTACCTGCAACCGTTACGTTTTTGATTGTCATGATAAAATCCCCCTTAATAAATGAAAGCGGTTACGTGATTCACCTTAATTATAAGTGGTCGGGTATGGAAAGCAATCAAAAGCATTGTTAAAAATTATTATCGTCCGCAACGACTGGTTGCACGCCATCGCCCTTAAGATGAGCGTGCATCACCCGACTAATAATGGCATAATAATAACAATCAAATTTGTGAAGAGAAGTGGTTAACATGGTGTTGGGACAACGCATTAAAGAAGAACGTGAAAAGTTGGGCTGGACCCAGGATCGATTGGCCGAAGAGCTGCATGTCAGCCGCCAAGCTATCTCTAAATGGGAAGTTGGTTCAGCATATCCGGATATTGAACGGTTGGTTCAGTTAAGTGATTTATTTGCGGTTAGTTTGGACAGCTTGATTAAGGGTGACGAGCGGCTGCAGAAAAAGATTGTCATCGGAAGTAATCATGATCAAATGAACTTTTGGGGATTTATGAATCTCAATAGTTCCGTCATCCTCCCCGTCGCCGTCCTGATCTTCGTTGCGGTAATCGTCATTTTTGGATAATCATTACAGTCCGAATAAGAGCCCTTTGCTTGCTTTCCCCGCCGATTTAGCTTATATTGACCGCGAAATCAAAGGGGGAATTCATATGTTTAATTGGGAGACATTCGAACCAGATGAGTACAGTAGAGATAAAGAACCGAGCTTTGTTGATCTGACCACACGAAGTTATGTAACTGCTGAAGGGCATGCGACCCAGCACACGGACGACCCTGACTTCTTACGGCTTTCCAATGCGGCTGCAGAAGTTGCCAAGACAATCAGCGGTGGCCCGGGAAAGGGCATTCCGGTCGAGGGCTTCAAGGAATACCGCCCATACCCGGTCCAAGCGGTTTGGACCGATACCGGAGACGGTGAAGACTTCAAGATTTGGATTAAACAGCCGTTATTCATTAACGAAAAGGACTTCGACGCTGCCTTAACTCAGATTGATTTCTCAGATTTTGATTTGGGAGAAATCAAGTTTGAACATTTGGCTGAAGGCATTGAAATTCAGACCGTCAATACCGGTGCAGTGACCCCGGACAGTGAAGCATTGAAGGCCTTGGAAAATGCGATTCAAAAGGAGGGCTTCACACGCCTGCACGGAAATGAGCACCGGGAAGTCTATATTGACGGCCTGCCGGTGGATTCCAGCAAGGTTGTGCTGGTTCGCTTGGCAATCGATGCGAATGGCAAAGAGTTGCCGGGGCTGGTGCATAATTAACAATGCCGTAAACAGGTTACTCTACTCATAGCGAACCATCAATTGACAACTTGTTCACTGACACCTATATGGCGAACTTTGTAATAATTGTTTATGTACTGGTCAGAAAAATCAATTAGAAAAGAGGCTCCACACCTGACATATCTAATGTGTGGAACCTCTTTAGTGAAATTTGAGAGCTTTATTTAAATGATTGGCTGCATTTTTCCTTTTTAGAATAGCAATTCGTTAATATCGCAATCAAAAATTTGTGTTAATCTTACCAAATTTTCGATGTCAGGGTATGTGAGGTTGTGTTCCCATTGGGAGATTGCTTGACGACTAACCCCTAATCTGCATGCAATAATTTCTTGTGAAAGCTCATTGTATTGGCGAAACTCTTTTAACTTATTTCCAAGATTTATCATTTTACCTCCATTTGTCAAATAGTATCATAAATACATTCGACAGTATACGTGTGAATAATGTGTGAATGTCGTTTAAAAGCTTTGTGAATATTATCAAAAGTATTGGATGAACTTTTTGTAAGCTCAGTTAATATCAAGCAATACTTGCGCAAGCAATCCTTTCTTGCAATGTGTGTACTTTTCCGAAATAATGGGTTTTGAAATATAAATAAATCTACTCATATTTTGGAGGTTTTTAGTATTAAACATAGAAAGAAAAGTATTCGTATAGGTGTAACCATGATGTCAGCGGTGTTGTTATCTTCCGTGGCGGTTCAAGACATATCAACCGTCAATGCAGATAGTTCTGCCCGATCCTTGGTGGCTAGTGACAGCACCACAAAATTTTCGGATACAGATCAGGCTTCGGATCAAAATGTTACGGTAGCCAATTCTAATGAGCAGTGGAAAGAATTTTCTAAGGAATGTAAGTTATTATCTCAGCAAAACTTGCCCGAGGATCAATTGAGCGCAAAAATGCAAGATTTATTAAATAAATATGATGGTGCTGAAGCAGATATTCAGCTCAACGATGCAGGGGCTACTAATGAAGTAGGGCTGCGTTCGATTACAAAGCCTGCGAGTGTTCATGAAAAGATAGTCAAGGGTGGAGTCAATGATTTTGCAGGATCAACCAGTGCATTAGCAAAATTACGTACGTATTATGGTTTAATTCAAGATGAGTTGGTGACCGGAGGAGCCGTCGTGGGCGTAATTTCGGCGGGATTATTTGGCGCAATCTTTGGTGCAGGGGCAGGAGGTATTCTGTCAGTAAGATCAGGATCAGCACAATCGGATGTGAAAACAATGATTAATAATGGAAAATCAAAAGGTGGGTGTCGGATCACACTTACGGATGAATTTCCAATTGCTTCTCTGACTTCAACCAGTCAAAGTAAACTGTAATTTACTCATAAAAACTATTAATCAAAAACTGAGTTAAGGAGACAACTAATGCTAATTGGAATTGCTATAGTTTTTTTGATAATAGGGGTAACATCCGTATTCATAAAATTATTGGGGAAAAGGCGAACAAAGCCAACAATTATGCAAATAATTCTTCTGTTGGGATTGGTTATATTAATATTAGCAGCAATCTATATTACATTTATTGTTCTCGACATTCATTACTAGTACATTTTAAGAATTCTACTTTTTACTTAAGTGTTTAGTAAGGATAGTTCGAGTCAGGAATTAGGTTGAGTCGATTTTGAGCGACAACTAATCTTAGATCGCCATATTTTGATGGCTTTTGGATGACCGTTGCAGGTACAGATGCAGCGGTTTTCTTTTTATTAAGCTTGAATTGTCAAATTAAATGCAACACCACATTAAAGAACACTTCAGACGGTGTTTTCCAGCCAAGACATTTGCGGGGACGATTATTTAGTTGTTCGGCATAGGCTTGGATTTGCTTGTCCGTAATTGAATCAATATCGGTCCCATTGGGCAAGTATTCGCGAACCAGACCGTTGGTGTTCTCATTGGTACCCCGTTGCCAAGGGGAATGGGGATCCGGGAAGTAAAAGGGCGTGCCAAACTTTTCAGGAAGCATTGAACCTTGGCGAATTCTTTTCCCCGATCCGGTGTAATCGTTAATGATCGGCCAGGCCATAACTTCATTAAATGGCTTAGCGTGTCGGTAACTGCACCGGCAGTTCTTTGACTAGCTTTACCAATTAATAGGTAGCGAGACTTGCGGTCAACTAGGGTCACGACACAGGCTCGGCCACTTTTGCCTAAAACCGTATCGCCTTCCCAATGCCCAATTTCGAGACGATTATCAGCCTCTCGGGGCCGGTCGTGAATCTTGTTGGGAATCGGAATTTTACCGCGCTTTTCTTGATAAGCTTTATTATGACGGGATTTTCCGCGATGTCTCAAATGGCGAACCGCGCTGGGACTACCAGACTTAAATAAGTGATCAAACAAGCCCTTGAAAATCCCACGATAAATCGTCGTGGTACTAATTTGGACGGCGTGCTTTTCCACCGCTAGGCGGTTCGCTATTTCCTCGGGTGACCAGAGATCCTCACAGAAATGTTCCCTAACGACTTCAAATACTTGTGGCTGACCTAAGAGCGATGGCCTTCCACAATTACCTTTGCGTTGCTGGTACTTAGCTTGAGCCTTTGATGGTGAATAATTACTACCATCTGAATTTCGATTCAATTCTCGAGAAACCGTTGAACAACTTTTCTGGATGTTCGTGGCAATCTCACGTAGTGAGTTCCCATGGCTCCGCATTAAAAATATTGTTTCTCGCTCATCTATGGTAATATGCTTGTAGTGGTTCATGGCTAGTTTCCTTTCATGATTGTTCTCGCAAACATCATTCTACAGGAAATTGGCCATGAGCCATTCTTTATTTAATTAGTGTTGCACTTAAATTGTAAATTCAAGTGCTTAAAAACTTGTAACAAAGAGGTTCCAGGCGAAGTTGTGCCTGGGACCTCTTTTGGTGAAGATTCAATGTGTATTTATAACCCTATCTCAAAGTTTAGATGTATCATTACTGTTCCTTAAAATAACAATTCGTTAATGTCACAACAAAAAATTTGAGTTAGCCTTACCAAATTTTTTATATCGGGGTAAGTAAGACCGTGTTCCCATTGAGAAATTGCTTGACGACTAACCCCTAACTGAAACTTGAAAGCTAATAATCACGCCAAAGGCGTGTGGTTATTGGCTTTTTTGGCAAAAAAATAAACGCAAGCTCTCCTGCGTTGTATACTTTAGTCGACCAAAACCAAGATACAAAGGAGACT